>Ga0334887_1000019_pt1 | contig 246937 bp, 221 predicted proteins | sample GraSluR1_MG_10_FD_207217 | JGI IMG/M metagenome (GOLD analysis project Ga0334887, IMG submission 207217) | Sludge microbial communities from methane-producing bioreactor in Wageningen University, Netherlands - Granular Sludge_18_07-R1 | ecosystem: Engineered > Bioreactor > Anaerobic >...
TGCCATACCGCGGATGTGACTGTACTTGGTGATCGCAGCGGTGAGCGTGGTCTTGCCATGGTCAATGTGACCCATGGTGCCCACGTTCATGTGATTTTTCGTTCGTTCAAATACTTCCTTTGCCATAATAATCTCCTTACAATTTCATCTATATTATAAATACTTCTTCATTATTTCGTCAGAGACAGGCGCGTAATGTGAGAACTCCATTGAGAAAACACCGCGCCCCTGCGTTGCTGACCGTAACTCGGTCGCATAACCAAACATCTCACCCAGCGGCAGATTTGCTTCCACCGCGCGGGCATTTCCGGGCTTTGGTTCCATGCCACCGATTTCCGCCCGACGTGCATTCAGTTGCGCCAGCACATCGCCTAAATACTCGTCTGGCAACACAACCTCAACCTTCATGATAGGTTCAAGCAAAACGGGGCTCGCCTTTTCAATACCTTCACGAAAAGCAAAGATCGCCGCCATTTTGAAAGCCATTTCACTGGAATCCACTTCATGGAACGAGCCGTCATAGAATGTAACCTTGATATCCGTCACCGGATACCCCGCCATTACACCGGATTCTGCTGCTTCCCGCACACCAGATTCGACTGCACGATGATACTCGGTCGGTACAGTACCGCGGACAATTTTATTTTGAAATTCAATACCACTGCCGCGCGGAAGAGGTTCTAATGAAAAGACAACATGGCCGTATTGTCCCCGTCCACCAGTTTGCTTAACATATTTGTAATCAATTTTTGGTATCTCTCTTGATATGGTTTCACGATACGAAACGCGGGGTTTGCCAACGTTCGCTTGAACATTAAACTCACGCATCATTCGGTCTACAAGTATCTCTAAATGTAGCTCCCCCATCCCGGAGATCAAAGTCTGGCCTGTGTTTTCATCCACCCTGACCTGAAAAGTCGGATCTTCTTCTGATAGCTTTTGCAACGCCTTTCCGAGTTTATCCTGGTCAGCCGAAGTTTTTGGTTCAATAGCGACAGAGATAACAGGATTGGGAAAAGAGATCCGCTCTAAAAGGATCTGGTTATGTGACGAACAAATTGTATCGCCGGTTGAGGCATTTTTCATCCCCAGCGTCGCTCCGATATCTCCCGCGCCGATTTCTTCAACGTCTTCTCGATGATCCGCATAAACACGGATCAATCGCCCTACACGTTCCTTTTGCCCGGTAGAAACGTTATAAGCCATCATCCCTTGCGTGATTTTTCCGGAGTAGATTCGGAAATACGCCATTCGTCCGGCATAAGGATCAGAAACGATCTTAAAGATCAAAGCTGCCAGCGGCTCATCCTCAGATGTAATCCGCGTAACTTCTTTATCCGTTTTAGGATCGATTCCCTTCACTGAGGGAATATCAAGAGGAGATGGTAAGTAATCGATAACTGCATCAAGCAGAAGCTGCACACCTTTATTTCGCAGCGACGTACCGCAAAATACCGGCGCAGCTAAATTATTCAGCACTGCCTTGCGCAATGTCGCTTTCAATTCATCGATGGTAATTTCTTTGTTATCCAGGAACTTCACGATCAGGTCATCATCAAACTCAGCGATGCTCTCAACCAGTTGTGCTCGTTTTTCCTTTGCTTTGTCTTCTAGCTCTGCCGGAATAGCTTCGATCACAGGATCAGATCCAAGATCGTCTCGATAGTAGATTGCCTTCATCTCAAGCAAGTCAACCACGCCTTGAAATTGATCTTCTTTGCCAATCGGTAATTGCATTTGAATAGGATTTGCTCCCAATTTCTCAGCAATCGTCTTAATGGAGTAGGAAAGTGAAGCGCCGACTCGATCGAGTTTATTGACGAAACAAATTCTGGGAACATGGTATTTATCAGCCTGGCGCCAAACTGTCTCACTTTGCGGCTCAACCCCCTGCACACCATCAAAAACCACAATACCGCCATCCAGCACACTTAATGAGCGCTGTACTTCAGCGGTAAAATCAATATGTCCGGGAGTGTCAATCAGGTTGATTTGATGATTCTTCCAGGTTGTCGTGATAGCAGCCGAAACGATCGTTATACCGCGTTCACGTTCCTGCTCCATCCAGTCAGTGACAGTGGTGCCATCATCAACAGAACCCAAGCGATGGGTTTTCCCCGTATAAAATAGAATACGCTCAGTTGTGGTGGTTTTACCGGCATCGATATGAGCGATTATCCCAAGATTTCGAATTTTTTCAAGCGGGTATTCTCGCGTCATTCATGCACCATTCAACTGAACGTATATTAAGGTAGTAATAATTAAAATCTAAAGTGCGAGAACGCCCGGTTGGCTTCAGCCATCTTATGCGATTCTTCCCGCTTTTTAATGGCAGAACCCTGGTTCTCAGCCGCATCCAAAATTTCCGCCGCAAGCTTTTCAGCAAAAGAACGGCCGCCGCGATTTTGGGTTGCCGAAAGGATCCAGCGGATAGCCAACGTCAACCTGCGGGCTGCATCAACTTCCATCGGGATCTGATAAGTAGCACCACCAACACGGCGGGGTCTTACCTCCATGATAGGGCCAACATTCTTAAAAGCGGTCTCGAGCACTTCAACAGGATCCTTCCCTGTTTTCTCTTGCACAATATCCAACATATCGTATACGATTCGGGAAGCGGTGCTCTTCTTGCCTTTTTTCAAAATGTGGTTGATGAGAACCTGCACATTCAAGTTGTTATACTTGAGATCAGGTGCTATTTCTCTTTTTTCCGGTTTAGTCCTTCGCATCCAAAACTCCGATTATTTCTAAATTAATAAGTAAAACTTAGCTGGTCTTTTTCGACCCATATTTTGATCGCCCTTGTCCACGATCAGCGACACCGGTTGAATCCAATGTGCCGCGGACAATGTGATAGCGAACGCCAGGTAGGTCTTTCACACGACCGCCGCGCACCATCACAACAGAGTGCTCCTGAAGCTGGTGTCCTTCGCCAGGAATGTAAGCAGTAACTTCCATCTGGTTTGTCAGACGCACACGCGCAATCTTTCGCAGCGCTGAGTTTGGCTTCTTCGGGGTCATCGTTCTCACAACAGTACAAACACCACGCTTTTGCGGTGCGCCTTTCAGCTGGCGAACGCGTCTCTGTTTATTAGAGTTGAATGTGTAAAGCAATGCGGGCGCTTTGCTTTTCTCATTTTTACTCTTGCGACCTTTTCGAATTAATTGATTGATAGTTGGCACTTGTTAGCCTCCAAAAATATATTGCTCATACGTTAAAACACGAAGATTGAGTATATCATAAGCTTTTTATTTCGCCAATGATTATTTGAATAAATTATCAATATTCTTGCCCAATCCTAGTAATCCAGTATCAAGTTTCACAGGTTTCGCCTTGGTTTCGTCTTTTCCAAACTTGATCACATCTCCGGCTTGCATCTCTGCTTCAACGGCAAGGCCTAAACTCTGCAATTCTTTTACGAGCACGCGGAAAGATGCGGGCAAACTTGGCTCCTCAATTTGCTCATCTTTGACGATTGATTCGTAAGACGCGACACGCCCCTGAACATCATCAGATTTCACTGTCAACATTTCTTGCAGTGTATATGCAGCACCATACGCTTCCAAAGCCCAGACTTCCATCTCTCCAAAGCGCTGGCCGCCGAATTGGGCTTTTCCGCCGAGCGGCTGCTGCGTGACGAGACTGTATGGGCCTGTCGATCGCGCATGCACCTTATCTTCTACAAGGTGATGCAGCTTTAAAATCGTCATTAATCCAACAGTGACCGGCTGATTGAATGCCATACCGGTCTTCCCATCACGGAGAATCTGTTTCCCTAATGTAGGCATTGGTTTTCCGATTTCGATCATAAATTTTTGGGCACTCGAAAGAACATTCTCATCCTTTATTCTGCTGGTGTTCTTCCCATTGGATTCCATCCAAATACGTAAGCATGCAGTTATCGCATTCCTGTCAAGCCCCTCTACATCCATATTGAGCTCTCTCACGCTGTTGAACGCTAACATCTCATCAGGGTTATATCCTTTATCACGCAGCCACTCAATCAGCGTGGCGCGTCTTGCATAATCATGATCGGAAGACAATTTGTAAACATCATATTTTCGGTCACCAAGCCAGCTCTCAAGATATAGAAGCTTTACCTCTTCATCATCCACGATCATTTCAGGACTATACTCCTGGTCTTTGATCCAATCCCAGGCAGTTTCTGTTATTTCCTTTTGCGCTTCATCGATCATCCATGCGCGAGCTAACTCTGCCTCGATCTCCATTTCCGACGCGCCGTCAAATACCGGTGTAATTGCCCTGAATCCCAGGCGCGAAGCAGCCCAACCAAGGTGTATTTCAAGCAGCTGCCCGATGTTCATGCGGCCGGGAACACCTAACGGATTCAGAATGATATCAACAGCAGTGCCATCGTCAAGCATCGGCATATCCTCTACTGGCACGACACGAGAAACAACACCTTTATTGCCATGTCTGCCCGCCATCTTGTCACCGGCGGTCAATTTTCGGATTTGCGCGACTGAAACACGTACCATCTTCTGAATTCCTGCTGAGAGTTCGCTGTTGTCTTCACGTGTCACAACTTGCACATCAACAACTTTTCCTCGTTCGCCATGTGGCATCCGCAAAGAAGTGTCTTTCACATCACGCGATTTTTCACCAAAGATTGCTCTCAACAAGCGTTCCTCAGGCGTAAGTTCTTTTTCACCTTTCGGTGTAATCTTTCCAACAAGCAGGTCATTGGGCCCTACTTCAGCCCCAATACGTACGATTCCGTCCTCATCCAGGTCTTTGATCGCATCCTCACCAACATTGGGAATATCACGCGTGATCTCCTCTTCTCCAAGCTTTGTATCCCGGGCCTCCACCTCATATTTTTCAACATGCACGGAAGTGAACCGATCTCCCTGAACAAGCTTCTCAGAGATCAGTATTGCGTCTTCGAAGTTTCCGCCCTCCCACGAAACGAAAGCGATCAGGATATTCTGCCCCAGAGCAAGGTTGCCATTCACAGTGGAAGAGGAATCAGCAATCACATCACCAGTTTTAATACGCTGGCCTTTGTTCACGATCGGCCGCTGGTCAATACAGGTGCTTTGATTTGAACGACGATATTTTTTTAATTGGTATTGTTTCGTCCCGTCGGCTGTTTTCACAGTGATTTGCTGGCCGGTAACCGATATCACCTCTCCATCTTCCGACGCGGTGACAACCTGGCCTGAATCAAGCGCGGCAACCCCTTCCAAACCCGTGGATACAATTGGCAGGTCAGGCACCACAAGCGGCACTGCTTGTGCCATCATATTCGATCCCATCAATGCCCGGTTTGCGTCATCATGCTCGAGGAATGGGATCAGTGAAGCGCTGATACCAACGATCTGGTGCGGCGCTACATCTATGTAATCAATTCGGATCGGTTCACTGGTAATGAAGTCCGATCGGTAGCGGGATGAAACCCTCTCCCTGACAAATTCAAGGTTCTTATCAATTTCTGTATTTGCCTGGGCGATATTAAAATTATCCTCTTTATCAGCCGATAGGTAATCCACGTGATCAGAAACAAATGGTTTAACAGGTATAAACTCGATGTCGCCAGCGATTTTCTGAATGGCTTTCAAGTCATCCTCTGTAATACGTTGTTCAGCCTTAACTACCACTTTCCCATTTCCGTCAACCACATCTTCCCTAACGGCTTTGCCAATCAGATTCTTATCTTTAGGCGGCAACTTGTTGATCACTTTTCGGTATGGGGTCTCCAGGAAACCAAATTCATTCACTCGCGCAAATGAAGCTAGACGGCCGATCAGGCCAATATTTGGCCCTTCAGGTGTTTCAATCGGGCAAATACGTCCGTAATGAGAGTTGTGCACATCGCGAACATCAAAACCGGCTCGCTCACGGCGTAAACCGCCCGGCCCTAAAGCAGATAGGGTGCGCTTGTGGCGCAGTTCGGATAATGGGTTTGTCTGATCCATAAATTGCGATAATTGGCTGGAACCAAAGAACTCACGCATTGATGAAACAAGCGGTCGGATATTGACTAAGCTTACTGGAGATACTTGATCTTGATCGCGGATAGACATCCTTTCCTTGATCACGCGTTCCATCCGGCGCATGCCGATCCGAAGTTTGTTCTGGATCAACTCGCCAACAGTTTTTACACGCCTATTTCCTAAATGATCGATGTCATCCTCATCCTGTAGATCATTATTGATCATGATGATATGGCGAACTAATTGAACGATATCCCACTTGGTAATTGTTCGGTGTGAGATTGCGATTCGGTCATCTAAGCCCAGCTTCTGATTAAGCTTGTATCTTCCGACGGGAGCCAGGTCATAACGGCGCTGGTCGAATAATTGCTGCTCAAGGTATTCACGCGCATTCTCAAGCGTAGCAGGATCTCCAGGTCGGACTTTGCGAAAGAATTCTAATAAAGCTGCTTCCGCTATTGTCCTCTTCTCAGATACGTCCCACTCTGGTTCCTGCCGGATCGATAAGGGTATGAATAACCGGTCAGGAACATTATCAATGTCCTGAAACAGATTGATCAATTCTTCATCGGTCCCTAATTTAAAAGGAACGTCATCCATTCCGTCATCAACAGCAGCCAAAGCGCGTAAAAATACCGTGATCGGAACAGTACGCTTGCGGTTGAATTTCAAGATCAAATAATTATTCTTTCTGGTCTCAAAATCCATCCACGCGCCACGGTCTGGGATCAATTTAGCGGTCGCTTGTTTTCGGCCGGTGGCACGGTTAACCGGCGCGCTAAAATACACACCGGGTGATCGGATCAGTTGGGAAACAACAACACGCTCAGTACCATTAATAATAAAGGTGCCTTTGTCTGTCATCTCGGGAAAATCGCCAAGGAAAATATCCTGTTTGATCGGCTCTGGTATCTCCGGTCCGGCTAACAGGACGGAAACATAGAGAGATGATGCGTAGGTGAGATCGCGCTCAATGCATTCCTCAATGGAGTATTTGGGTTCCTCAAACCAATACTTAAGATCGAACCCCTCTACCTCTGGCGAATTGCTTGGAAAATAAAGCTTGATCCCGCCAGTGTAGGATTCAATCGGCGATATCTCAGAAAAAAGATCAGCTAGATCTTCATCTTTTAATCGTTGGAAAGAATCTTTTTGAATTTGTATCAAATTTGGGATATCTAGGATCGACTGAATGCGAGCGTAAGACTTTACTGGCAAAGCAGAATTCATTTATTATTTCTCCTGGAAATACATATACATTTTAAAAAGACATACTTGACAATCCCCTATTGTAACAATTCTCCCCATATTGGTCAAGAAAGCAATTATTTTTCCATCGTTCGTATGCGTGAAGGATTACCCAAAAATCAAGAGATTAGGTTATATTTTGTCCATGCAGATTGTATCACTGAATTTTCCATCATAAGCAAAGGTAGAATTCTTATATGCAAAAATTATTCAACACACCACTCGATCAATTAGTCAAACGTTTTACCATAAGAGATTTTTTCATCGTGCTCGTGCTATTGCTTGCGGTTTTATCGCGCTTCATTGGCCTGGGGGATCGCGTGATGAGTCATGATGAGGTAAACCACGTTGTTCCTGCCTATGATTTATTTGCGGGCCGTGGCTACCGTCACGATCCAATAACACATGGTCCTCTGCAATTTCACCTTATGGGTCTGTCATACTTCATGTTTGGCGATAATGATTTTACTTCTCGCCTTCCTCACGCAATCTTCAGCATTCTGACGATCGCTTTCGTTATGGTCGCTTTTCGTCGCTACCTCGGAAGTTACGGATCCGTGATCGCAGGCGTCTTATTTACAATCTCTCCATTCATGCTGTTCTACGGAAGATATGCGCGCAATGATGCGATTTGTGTTTTCCTTGGCGTAGTTTCAATTTATGCATTTCTGCGTTATTTCGAGACAAGAAATGTTAAGTACATTTTATTCCTCACTGTTTCACTTGCGCTGAATTTCACTACGAAAGAAACTGCTTACATTTTCTCTGCCCAATTATTGCTTTTTGTTCTTCTTCTCTTCGCACTGAACGTCATCAAGATCAAAATCGCCGATAGAAAAAAAACCACCAGGATCATTTCTGCAAATATCCTTTTGGTATTACTTATCATCATCCTGACAAGCGCTTCAGTGCTGCTGTTCCGCCAAGCGTACATGAATGATCAGCAAACAGCGGCAACCGCTTTGCTCACAACCGGCAGTGACAAAGCCGGCTTGGCTGCTTTTGTCGAAATGATCATGCCAGTTCTCTCATTCATCCTGCCGGGTACTATCCCGCTCATATTGGTAATCGTGACAATATTGATTCTCAAAAAGCATCTTCGTTGGGACCTTTTATCGCAATCTCCCGCCTTTTCAGTATTAATACTGATCGGGACGCTCGTTTTGCCGCTTCTCGCTCCTTTCCTGGTCCGATTTGCGGGTATGAATCCCTCCGCATATTCGGAGCCATTGGTCATCATAACAAATTACATTTTTATAACAGCATTATTTTTTGTTTCATACATCCTGGGAAGTGAATGGGATCAGGCAAACTGGTGGAAATGGGCTGTTATTTTTTATGGAATCTATGTTGTCCTGTATTCAACCTTCTTCACCAATCCTGTGGGGCTCATGACTGGTATGATCGGGTCCCTTGGTCACTGGCTCGATCAACACCCGGTTCAGCGCGGTGGACAGCCATGGTATTACTACGCTTTTTTCCTCGTGCCATTTTACGAATTTCTGTCAGTATTTGGCGGGATACTTGCTTTTTATTTTGGCATTTCCAACCGAAGCTTTTGGCGGCGCCCGTTTCTCGCGGATTCAATCGCCGTGAATGCTCCTGAAGAGATCAACGAAGAGTCACAACAACCTTTCACTTTTACAGACCTGGACCTGATTCCTGACCCCGCGATCAATATCTATTTATTTATTACAAGTTTCATCGCCTATTCAATCGCTGGCGAGAAGATGCCGTGGTTGTCATTGCACATTGTCTTGCCACTCATATTTGCTGCTTCTTGGTCATTCAATATCGTTTTCGAGAAGCTTAACAATGCTTCGAAAAATAATGACTGGTATGGTATTGCAATATTCTTTGGTTTATTTCTGAATTCGGTTCTCCTGATCAGTAAGGCTCTTGGAAATCAACCACCATTTCTTAGCCAGACTCAAAAAGACCTTCAATCTACTTATCATTTCCTTTTCTTGTGCTTTATAGAAATTGGATTGATTGTTTTATTGGTGAAATCAAAACTGGAATTCTCTCTCGTGAAGATCAAAAATTACCTGGCTGTCAATTTTATCATCTTCTTTGGAGTGTTAACGGCGAGGACTTCATTCCAGGCCGCTTTTATTAACTATGACAACGCAAAGGAATTTCTCGTCTACGCCCATGCGGCTGACGGACCTAAAAGGGTCCTCGAACAGGTAGAAGAAATATCAAGACGCACAACCAATGGGCTGGACATCAAGGTTGCTTATGACAACCATGGTTTGTATCCTTTCTGGTGGTACCTGCGGCATTATCCCAACAAAATTGTCTACCTGGAAAACCCCACCCGCTCGTTGGAAGAAGCGCCTTTAATTATTGCCGGTCAGGATAAATATGCAAAGCTGGAGCCGATCATCCGCGATAATTATTATTTTTATGAATATATGCGTTTATGGTGGCCGATGCAGGATTATTGGAATCTTAATTGGGAAAGGATTTCAAGCACGCTTGGTAATAGGGACATGCGCCAGGCCTTGAAAAATATTTGGTTAGATCGCGATTACGCTCTCTATGCACAGGTAAAAGGCAATCAAAATTTAACGCTTGAAACCTGGCTTCCGAGTGAAAAAATGCGTCTCTATATCCGAAAAGATATCGCCGCGCAAATGTGGCAATACATCAATGATGGATCTTTTCAACTATCATTGGGAACAGACCCATATGCAGATAAACTCATCACCAGAAGCCCGGACGGATTTATATCGATGGAAGGCAGTCTGCCAGGCGAATTGAATACCCCTCGAGGGTTGGATGTTGGTTCGGACGGATTGATCTACGTTGCAGATTCACGCAATCATCGAATTCAGGTTTTCTCCCAGTATGGATCTCTTGAAAATGTTTGGGGAGTTTTCGCCAATGTTCTGGAAGGAGATGCCCCAGGTGGCACATTTAACGAGCCCTGGGATGTTGCCGTTGGCGATGATGGGTCGGTATTTGTAGCGGACACGTTTAATCACCGAATCCAAAAATTTGACAAAAATGGCCGCTTTATAAAAATGTGGGGTACTTTTGCCCAGGGGCAGGATCCCGAAAGCTTCTGGGGGCCGCGCGGGATCGACATTGACCAGAATGGAAATGTCCTGGTCACCGATACTGGTAACAAGCGCGTTGTAGTATTCGACAGCGACCTTAATTTCATCACCCAGTTTGGTGGCGGCGGATTCAGTCCCGGGCAATTTGATGAGCCAGTCGGCATTACAGTTTCAAAAAATAACAATGTCATCATCGCGGATACTTGGAATCGCCGTGTTCAAATTTTTGAATCAAGCGCGGATGGACTTGAATACAAGCATATTCTGAGTTTCGATATTGATGGTTGGTTTGGTCAGGGGATTGATAATAAGCCTTATCTGGCAGCAGACAGTGAAAACAGGATCTACATCTCAGACCCCGAAGCAGGTCGCATTCTTGTATTCGATGCAGGTGGCGAACTCATCGAAGGATTCCAGGATCTCAATACCACCGAAGATTTAATCAGTTACCCGTATGGATTAGCATTTGATCCAAATGGAAGAATGTGGTTTAGCGACGCATCATCCAATATCCTTGCATACATAGATTTCCCCTAAATCAATGGATTAAGTATAGGTTTATTTAATAAAAATATAACATAGCTCATGTAAATAATACCTGCGCGGATGATAGAATACAAAAAATACCTATGGATGTAGATTATGATGCGATTTGATAAATTTACCGAGCGTGCACAGGAAGCCGCCCAAAGGGCAGCTGAGATCATTCAACGCTACGGTCACAACCAGATTGATACAGAACATGTGCTAATGGCGCTCATCGAGCAGCCAGAAGGTGTAGTCAGCCAGATACTGGATATCATCACGGTTGATCCAGCAATCTTGACCAAAAAATTGGATGATGTCTTGCGTAGCAGTCCCAAAGCGAATATTTTCGGTGGCGGGACCGGACAGATTTTCATCACACCACGCGTTAAAACCGTGATGGAAATGGCTAATGAAGAAGCATCAAAACTTAAAGACGAATTCATATCTACAGAACACCTCTTCCTCGCGATTCTGAGTGAAAAGAACACACCTGTCTCGCGATTGCTCATTGAAATGGGTATCGACCGAAAACGTGTACTGGAAGCGATCATGACCATTCGCGGAGGGCAGCGTGTAACTGATAGGAAAGCAGAAACACGTTATCGCACTCTCGAAAAATTCTCGCGTGATCTGACCGCATTTGCTCATGAGAAAAAATTGGATCCGGTCATTGGGCGTGATTCTGAAATTCTCCGCGTCATCCAGGTTTTGTCACGCCGTACGAAGAACAACCCTGTTCTCATCGGTGAAGCCGGAGTTGGAAAAACCGCTATCGTTGAAGGGCTCGCGCAAAAAATCGCGGATAATGATGTGCCTGAAATTTTGATGGGGCGTAAAGTGATCTCCCTCGATCTCGGGGCGATGATCGCTGGCTCAAAATTCCGCGGTGAGTTTGAAGAACGATTGAAATCTGCAATCGAAGAAGTACAGCGCTCAGCTGGTGAGATCATTCTCTTCATTGATGAGCTGCATACGGTGGTTGGTGCAGGAGCAGCGCAAGGTGCAATGGACGCATCAAACATGCTCAAGCCAGCCCTTGCTCGTGGCGAATTACAGTGCATTGGAGCAACCACACTGGATGAATTTCAAAAACACATTGAAAAAGATGCCGCTTTAGAGCGGCGCTTTGCGCCTGTTTTCGTCGATGAACCTTCAATCGAAGAGACCATCCAAATGCTGCAGGGGTTGCGTGACAGATATGAAAAACATCACAAAGTCAAGTTCAGCGATGAAGCTCTTACAGCGGCGACTAAGCTCTCAGCGCGTTATATCACAGACCGCTTTCTCCCAGACAAGGCGATAGATCTTATGGATGAAGCTGCGGCCAAGTTACGCGTCGCTTTATATTCGATGCCTGATGACCTTAAAGCAATGAAATCCGAGATCGATACGAAGTTAGCGGAAGAGGAACAGGCTGGCGTGGTGACTGACTATGAGCGTGCTGCGCTATTAAAATCTGAGCGGCTTCGTCTGGAATCCGAATTTAATGAAAAGAGAGAAAAATGGGAAGCTGAGCATAAGCTGGATGAAGTGGTTGATGCCAGCGACATTGCCGAACTCGTATCCGAAACAACCGGAATCCCTGTAAACCAGATGATGCAATCAGAAGCTGAAAGGCTGCTGGGCATGGAAGAAAAATTGCATGAACGCATCATTGGACAGGAAGAAGCCATTAGCGCAATAGCAGATGCGATTCGGCGTGCGCGTTCTGGCCTAAAGGATCCCAAACGTCCGATTGGATCATTCATTTTTATCGGCCCGTCAGGTGTGGGAAAAACTGAACTCGCAAAAGCGCTTGCGGAATTCATGTTTGATGATGAAGATGCACTTCTCCGTATGGATATGAGCGAATATCGCGAACAGCATACCGCCTCGAGATTGTTTGGGGCACCTCCCGGTTACGTAGGTTACGAAGAAGGTGGACAATTAACCGAAGCTGTTCGTCGGCGACCCTATCGTGTGATTTTGTTCGATGAGATCGAAAAAGCCCATCCAGAGGTTTGGAATTCATTATTGCAAATTCTTGATGATGGTCGATTAACCGATGGCCAGGGCCGTCTGGTCGATTTCCGAAATACGGTATTGATCATGACAAGCAACCTTGGGACGGAATTTATCCGCCGCGGTGGAACCCTGGGATTCCTTCAACAGACCGGCGACGCGGAAGACATTGAATCGAATAGGAAGATCGAGAAAGCGCTCAAAGACACCTTCCGCCCGGAATTTCTCAACCGAATTGATGACATCATCATTTTCTCTCCACTTTCACTCAAACAGATGCACCGAATCGTAGATCTGCAGTTGGTCGAGATCCACGAACGCCTGGCAGAACATGGTCTTACTATCAAACTCACGAAGGAGGCGCGTGCATGGTTGGCTGAAGAAGGTTATGATCCGAGTTTCGGTGCACGCCCGCTCAAAAGAACCCTGCAAAAATACATCGAGAGCCCGCTTTCTGTGAAATTGTTGTCTGGTGATTATGGCGAAGGAGATACAGTCCTGGTTGAATATGACGAAGAGAAAAAAGAGATCGTATTCAATAAAAAATAATCCCAAAAACAAACCAAATACTCGACCGGCACATTAATTCTGTGTCGGTCTTTATTTTCCAATTGACACAAAAATCATCACTGGTTATACTTTCAAGCACAAAACTGGAGGATTTCGTTGAAAAAAGCGCTGATAACTGGAATTACCGGACAGGATGGTTCATATTTAGCTGAGCTATTATTGCATAAGGGTTACGAAGTACATGGCTTGATCCGACGGGCTAGCTCATTCAATACCGCTAGAATTGACCATGTATATCGGGATCCGCATAATAACGATCAAGTGCAGCTTCACTTGCATCATTGCGACCTTTCGATTGGCGAAACTCTGGAAAATCTGATCTGCACCATTAAACCGGATGAGATCTATAATCTTGGCGCGCAAAGTCATGTCCGGGTGAGTTTTGACCTGCCAGAATACACTGGAAATGTCACCGGCCTGGCAACAACGCGCATGCTTGAAGCAATGCGCATTTGCAGCAAGGATATTCATTTTTATCAGGCTTCCACGTCAGAAATGTTTGGTGGTTTCAACGCCCCACAGCATGAAGAAACTAAGTTTTATCCACGCAGTCCTTACGCTGCAGCCAAATTGTATGCATATTGGATGACCAGAAATTATCGTGAAGCATATAACCTGTTCACCTCTAATGGGATTCTATTCAACCACGAATCGCCACGCCGGGGTGAGACATTTGTAACCCGCAAGATCACCCGCGCCCTCGCTTCCATCATCGCCGGCAAGCAAGAGCACCTCTACTTAGGAAATTTAGATGCACAAAGAGACTGGGGGTACGCACCCGAATTTGTCGAAGCGATGTGGATGATGCTTCAACAGGATAAACCGGATGATTTTGTTATCGGAACCGGTGAATCTCATTCAGTCCGTGATTTTTTACAGGAAGCTTTTGGTTATGTGGGTTTGGACTATGACAAATATGTCCGCATTGATCCGCGCTATTTCAGGCCAACAGAAGTGGACCTGTTGCTTGCGGATCCTTCTAAAGCTAGAAAAATTTTAAAGTGGACCCCAAAAGTTAAGTTCAGCGAATTAGTCCAGATCATGGTCGATGCAGACCTCGAGCTCTTAGGTTTGGAAACCCCAGGAGCAGGAAAAAAGATCGTTGAAGCCAAATTTGATGGATGGCACCGCTGGGAAAACCAGGTCATTTCTATGGGGAAATAACACAGGAGACAGTTGCTAGAAAAACATGCACATTCTGTTTTATTCGTCTGCACTGCCAATCAATGCCGATCCCCTATGGCCGAAGCGCTTTGTAGGCAACAGATCCAGACCATAAATGATGCCAACCCGGAGGACTGGTCCATCGCCTCAGCCGGATGCTGGGCTTATCCAGGTATACCTGCAACAAAATCTGCGGTTATCACTGTCGCGAAATACAACGCTGACTTATCCGACCATGCATCACAGCCAGTTTCTGCCAACCTTTTAAAAGACTATCGGCTGATATTATGTATGGAAACCAGTCACGTTTCCTTTATCAAACGCCACTTTCCCCAGGAATCTGAACGTGTTTTCTTGCTTTCAAAAATGATCGATGAAGATTTTGAAGTGGAAGACCCGGTGGGAAAATCACAAGCAGATTATGATGTTTCAGCACGCGAGATCAATTCCATTATCAAGAACGGATGGAAAAAGATTGTAACGCTTTCCACTGGATAATCTACTTGCTAATATAGCATATTTGTTCTATAATCGATGTATGATCAAGCCCCACCCTAAGCAGGTAATTTTTCCAGCAATCCTCCTGGCCGCCAGTCTGTTGCTCGTGATATCAAATGCCGTGTACGGTTCTACCCACCGCTACCGAGGCACTGCCAACAATCCATATTCATCATTAATAGCTGATATATCCATTCATCCTTCTTTTCCACAGTCGATAAAACAATGGGATTCAGAAATCCAAATTGCCGCACAGGAAACAGGATTGGATCCAAATCTGATCGCCTCTGTGATGTTGCAGGAAAGTGGCGGTCAATCGCAGGTAATATCTTCAAGTGGCGCTGTCGGCTTATTACAGGTCATGCCGAGAGATGGAACGGCTGCATCTTTTGTTTGTATCAATGGCCCTTGCTTTCATGATCGCCCCTCCACCTCAGAATTAAAAGACCCAAAATTTAATATCATCTACGGTAGCAGATTTCTCGCAGGGTTGATTTCCACCCATGGCTCACTTCGCTCCGCATTGCGCGCGTATGGACCAATGGATGTGGGTTTTTCTTATGCAGACAAAGTGCTTGCTATTTATCACTCACATGATTGATGAACTGTTGCGAATTACATTAAAATATTCTCGCATATAGTTGACAAAGGAAAAAAATCACATATAATCTAATTCTGTTGCGGGCGTAGTTCAATTGGTAGAACGTTTCCTTGCCAAGGAAAAGGTTACGAGTTCGAGCCTCGTCGCCCGCTCTCAAAATGCCGGAAGGCATTTTTTTTATTTATCGATATCAATTTGACAAAGAGTTTAGCCCCTCGTATAATACATTGAAATCGTGGCGACGTGGCCAAGTGGGAAGGCAAGGGTCTGCAAAACCCTGATCACGGGTTCAAATCCCGTCGTCGCCTCTGCAGGAGATAAGCGCATTGCTTATCTCTTTATTCATCTCCAACCAATTTAAAAGGTTTTATTCCCGCACAGATTCCAGTGAAAGCGTATTAACCAAAGCTTCAGCTTCTGCAAGATAAACTGCAATGTCGGCTTGATTTACGCCAAATTGAATAATTTGCCAGCGCAGGTCATCAAGCACCTTCGCAAGATAATACCAATTCTCTGTTTGTGGAATAGGTTCCAGAAAAGGAATATATGGAAGCGCTCCTTGCCAAACTGGGAATAACTCCCAGGATCGGTCTGCATCCTGGATCTCTTCTGTCGTCAAAGGAAAAGCGCCATTGAGATAAATCATTTCAAGGTGCTGTTCAGGGTCAAGCATCCATTCGATGAAGGCAAGCATACTCTCTGATTTCTCATCTTTACCCCGCATGATGCCAAAAGAGTAACTCTCAAAGAAGATTGTCGGTTTCCCTTCAACAGATGGATATGCGATTAATTCCCACGAATCAAGTGTTTCAGTCTCTGACATGCTATCCTGTTGGCGTTGAATTTCATCTGAACGGCCACTAAAGGCTAAAGTATTCCGGTTTGAAAAATAAAGGTAAGGCCTTCTTTCTTTATTTGACCACCATGCACAATCATCAATATACATTTTGAGAAGATATGAAAGAGCTTCTTCATTTTCATCGGTGGTGAGTATCGCCTCTTCGCGATCATTTACTTCGATACCTCCCCCAAACGCACGCAGCCAGGCCATCAACGCGATCGCATCACCAGGGTAAAAATACCCTCCCGTTCCATCATTATCAAAACTATCATCGAATCTGTTCTGGTTATAAGCCGCGCAGGTTTGAGTGCTAAAGTCGGCAATCGTCGCAGGAGTGGATAAAAAACCCAATGCCTGAGACCAGGTGCTGTTATAGAATAAAAAATGTCCTTTTTGCATGTACGGAATGCCATATCGCTCTCCCCGAACTACATCTAAATTCCAAAATACAGGAAAAAAGGTAACGTCGAAATCATTATTAATATTTTCTTTTCGATTTAACCGGATTGGCTCAATTAATGCATCAGAAGCCATTGATTTTAAAAAATAACTTGGGGCAATAATCAAGTCTGGTTCTTCTCCTGAACCAATCGATTGGAGCATATCCGCAATGAAAACCTCATCATCAGCATGGCTGACAGCGATCACTTTCATTTCATCGGTCAATGAGGTGTTGTATTGCGCGACAAGATCATCGATCACTTCTGCTTCAAGTCCGGAAAAAGGATGCCACATGACAAACCCAGCAAGAGGTGATTCGGCATCTTCGGTCGGGTTTTCGATAGCCGCTATTGCCGTGCTCGATATTCCCGTCTCTTCCAAAGGTGGATTTACAATTGGCCTTGTAGGCGTGATTTCGGTACTGTTTGTCGGTTGGCAGCCAGCGAATAAGATCAATCCGAAGAAAAGTAAAAGGCGGAAGCATAATTTAAACTGCATGAATATATATTACCAACAAATCAATCTATAATACTAAAAGTAGACAATGCATACTATAAATAATTTTGGGCCTATTACTCTTTTCGGGTCAGGCGAGACACTTCCTGCCAGCGGGGCGGCATATGAATACACTGCTAAGCAGATTGAAGGTAACCCAGGCATTTCAGTCGTAGAAACTCCGGCTGGCTTCCAACCAAATTCAGAAATAGTAGCGAGAAAGGTCGCCCAGTTCATCACTTCACGCCTGCAGAACCACCATCCTCGTGTCCAACTGATCCCCGCCAGAAAAAACGAGGGAGAATTAAGTACAAATAATGCCGATCTTCTGGAGCCGATGCTTTCCTCTAATTGGATCTTTCTTGGTCCTGGCAGCCCCACCTACGCAGTAAGGAACCTGCAGGACAGTCTGTTGCTCACCTACCTATACGCAATGCATCGTGCTGGATGCGCGCTCACATTGTCAAGCGCGGGTGTATTGGCAATGAGCGCATTGACACTCCCCGTTTATGAAATTTATAAGGTGGGCGAAAATTTGCATTGGGTCAATGGGCTAAATTTTTTCCATCAATTTGGCCTTGATATCGTCCTTATTCCACATTGGAATAATAATTCGGGCGGCGATGAGCTGGATACGAGTCATTGTTTCATGGGTCACGATCGTTTTAATCAGCTTAAATCCTTGATCCCAAATAACCTTCCGATCATCGGTATTGATGAACAGACCGCTTTGACCATCACATTTCAGGGCAACGTTGAATGGAAAATCACAGGCAATGGTAATCTCACCATTCTCCATGAGAAAAAAGAATATTACCTCCCAGAGGGAGTTTATGATCCATCGTCTTTTGGTTTTGATTTTCTTTTGCCAAAAACACCGACCAAGGAGATCCAGGCTTTGGTCGATAAAATTGAAGCAAACCGCGAAAAAGCACAAGAAAATCACGAACCACCGGTTGAGGTAATCCGCCTCGCAGAAATTAGGCGTTTCGCCAGAAGCAGAAATGATTGGAAAACAGCGGACGCATCGCGAACAAAAATCGTTGATCTCGGTTGGGAGATTTTGGATACTCCTGATGGCTATCGCCTTAATAAAATATAACCCCGAAAATTGACATCCACAAAATACTTTTGTATAATCGGGTCAACATAGTTTTGGAGTAGTAAAGTTCTTTTTATCAGCAGAGAATGGCTTCGTAATAGGTGCAAGGGCCACAAAACGATGGACTTGAAGTCGCCAAAACCGAAATGCTGAAGAAATTCGGACGAAAATTAGAACAGCACGGGTGTGCCCGTTACAGCTGCACCGTCTGAACGGTATGAGAGCGCTGGTTTTCCAGCGAATCGAGGTGGTACCGCGGTAGGCGCAGCCTTCCGTCCTCACGAGCGGAAGGCGTTTTTATTTAACAAGAGGAGCAAATGGCAGAAAACACATTACCAAAAGCATACGATTTTGTAGGGACAGAAAAAAGACTATATCGCTGGTGGGAGCAGAACGGCTACTTTCAACCATCCAATGATCCACAAAAACCGGATTTTGATCCAACCAAAAAGCCATTCGTCATTTCAATTCCCCCGCCCAATATCACCGGCGGATTGCATCTCGGCCACGCGATGTTTGTATCCTTGGAAGACCTCATGATCCGTTATCATCGCATGCTGCAGGAGCCAAGCTTGTGGGTTCCGGGTAGCGACCACGCCGGCATTGCGACCCAGCTGCAGGTTGAAAGAGCACTCGCGCAGGAAGGTAAACAACGGGATGATATCGGCCGGGAAGCGTTCATCGAACGCTCATGGGAATGGCGTGAAAAATATGGGGGTATCATCACAGAACAGATTCGGCGGCTTGGTGCGTCTTGTGACTGGTCACGCGAACGCTTTACCCTTGATGAGGGATTATCCCGAGCGGTCAGAGAGGCTTTCGTTGACTGGTATGAACAGGGCTTGATATACCGCGGTCCGCGTTTGATCAACTGGTCACCTAATCTGCGAACAGCAGTTTCGGACCTGGAAGTTGAATATTCTCAGGAACCCGGAAAACTATACTTTTTTAAATATCGTCTTGCCGAAAATCCCCAGGATTACATACCTGTTGCCACAACCAGACCAGAAACCATCCTTGGTGACACGGCTGTAGCAGTGCACCCGCACGATGAGCGCTATCAACAATTTATTGGCAAGAAAGCATTAGTTCCGATCATCAATCGCGAAATCGATGTGATTGCGGATGAATATGTCGATCGCAGCTTCGGAAGCGGTGCGCTCAAGGTTACCCCAGCCCACGACCCTCACGACTACGAAATCGCCGGACGCCACAACCTGCCATTGATCAATATTCTAAATCGGGATGCCACCATCAACGAAAATGGGGGAATTTATCAGGGTTTGGATCGATTCGAGTGCAGAAAAAAGCTATGGGCAGATATGCAGGCCGCTGGCCTGGTCATCAAAGAGCAGGATCACACTTTGAATGTCCCCCGGTCACAGCGCGGTGGCGAGATCATCGAGCCCATGATTAGCGAGCAGTGGTTTGTGAAGATCAAACCTATTGCGGAGCCCGCCTTAGAAGCAGTCCGCAGCGGGCGAATTAAGATCGTCCCGGATCATTTCACCAAAGTATATTACAACTGGATGGAAAACATTCAGGACTGGTGCATAAGCCGTCAATTATGGTGGGGCCATAGAATTCCCGTCTGGTATTGTGATGATTGCAATCAAATGACAGTTCAGAAACAAGACCCGCAGGTTTGCCAGCATTGCGGAAGCCAGAAGATCCGGCAGGATGAAGATGTTCTGGATACCTGGTTCTCTTCAGGCCTCTGGCCATTTTCCACACTGGGTTGGCCGGATAAAACGCCAGACCTGGATTACTTTTACCCAACATCCGTGATGGAAACTGGCTATGACATTCTATTCTTCTGGGTTGCGCGCATGATTATGAGCGGTCTCGCATTTACTGGCAAAGAGCCATTTCACACTATTTACCTGCATGGCCTCATTCGTGACGAACACGGTCAGAAAATGAGCAAAACCAAAGGGAATGTTATTGACCCTCTGATCGTGATGGATGAATATGGAACCGATGCGCTCCGCTTCACATTATTAGTCGGGTCAACCCCTGGCAAGGATATGAATCTTTCAGTCAAGAAAGTGGAAGCCAACCGTAATTTTGCCAATAAGATTTGGAACGCTGGCAGATTCATTATCAGTGCTTTAGAAAGCGCGCCTGCCCAGGCAGAAAAGGAACCAGTTTGGTCACCTGCTGATGAATATATCCATGCCCGTATGCGTTCAACGGTCAGAGATGTCAACCGCCTTTTTGAAAGTTATCAGTTTGGTGAGGCAGGGCGCCAGATCTATGATTTCTTCTGGAATGAATTTGCGGATTGGTATATCGAAAGCGCAAAAATTCAATTAAGGCAGGGTGGAGACAGCGCGTTTTACACTTCCTGGACATTGATGCGCGTGATGGATAAATGCCTGAGAATATTGCACCCATTCACCCCGTATGTTACCGAGGAATTATGGGGTCACCTCAAGCGTGCAGCAGTCAATAAAGGAGATGCGTTCTCAGCAGAAGGCGGATGGGGACTGGCATTGATCAACGCGCAGTGGCCGCTTTCAAAAGATGAAGAAGCGTGGGAAAAGGATGCTATCGCTGTATTTACCAGTGGAACGATTGAACACACCCGTGCGTTTCGATCACTTAAGACCGATGCAGATATTCCAGCCAAACAAAAATGCGGCGGTGCCATCATCGCGCGTGGGGCTGCTGCGGATTTAATTGATAAACAAAACGGCTGGATATCATCACTTGCAGCAATCAGCGATCTTGAAATACATCCGGAAATTCCTGATGCGGATGAATATCAAAAATACAGTTCTGCGAGTATCCCTCAAACCGGAACCATGGTCTTCCTTAAAACTTCAGATGTGATAAATCCTGATGAAATGCGCGCGTCACTAAAGTCAGAATTACAGAACACAAATGAACAGATATCGCGCCTAAAAAGCCTGCTTGCATCTGATTTTTCAAATAAAGCACCAGCAGCAGTGGTGGAGAAAGAAAAACTGAAATTAATTAATTTCACTGAAGCAGCAGAAAAGATTCAAACCCAGCTGGATGGTCTGAATTAAATGAAAAAAAGCTGGCAGATGATTTGCCAGCTTTTTTTGTTTGATATATTCTGTTCTTTTTCTAGTAGGTTACAACGCGTGGAAGTGATTTCGCTTGCATAACCCAATGCGCAACCTGTCGCGCGCTGGGAAGACGTCTGACGAGTTTCTTTTCCATATTCACTTCTTTGATCTTGTCATAAAGGTTTTCTGGGTTCCGTTGTGCCAGCTCAACCACTGTATCAACACCAGCTTCTTCCAGCAGGTCCGAATACTCCTCACTCACACCTTTGATTCTGTAAAGGTCCGCATGATTGACCCATTCAAGAATTAGTGTGCCTGAGATGCCTGTTCCTTTTTCTATATCCGATCGGCCTTTAGGCGATGCGCCGGCTTTCAATAAACCTTCAACAGTTTTAATGCCATATGCGATCATTTTTTCTCGATAAACCGGTCCGATCCCTTCGATATCAATAATGCTTGCCATTTATTTTTCCTCCGTTCCATAGATTGGTTATAAATTTATTGTAGCACACCATCAATTCCGAAAAAAGCAAAATTGAAGTGAAAATACATTAACGTTTTATATACCAGCGGCAGAATTAGCCGTTATTTGCAGAATCTCCCCATACACCATACGATGATAGTCTCGTCCATCGTATTGCTTTTCAATTCGATCATCTAAGAAATGGGAGGGATCAAAATCGGAATAATAAATTTTCCTGCAGGCAACAGACAGGCTCGCTTCTTGGAAGGTCGGGGCTGCAACAGCTTTCGATGCAATCGGTGTCAGCCCGGATTCGGCGATCTTATCGCTATCTCTGCCGGATTTTGTTCCAAGCAAGCTTAATGCCTTACGGTATGTTCCCGGAAAACCACACAAAGTAAATGTATCGTAATCATTGATAAATTGAAAGGTAAATCGCGATAGCCTTACTACAACCATAGCGATTGGCATGTTCCACATGATCCCGAACCCGCCCCACGCGACTGTCATCGAATTAAATCTACCGGATCGAAAATTGCCACATGATAACAGCAGCCATTGGTTATCCCAAAGATCAAACACTTTTGAGGAAAAATCCGCAATCCTAATTTCCTTATTTGAATTTTTCATCTGCTCTCCTCATTCAGTGGTTGAATATCAACCACAGCATCTAAGTTGATTGGCCCATAAATATGAGGAAAGGCATCTTCACTTGCTTCAGATTTTTCAAAAACCGGAGGATTATCAAGTTTGTCTGTATCAATGGAAATGAGTAAAAGCATATTCTGACTTAAAAACCAGTTTCTTTGAACAAAATGGATCTGGTCTTCTTTGCAGCAGTGGATGAAGCCTTCCTTTTCTAGCGTAGTTGTTCTGAATACCCCTTCTTGTGTTCCTTCTTCCCAATCCTTGGGGCTAACAATGTGGAATATTTTCATGTTCTTCTGCCTTTAATAAGAAATAAGAATTGAAACAACTTCTAATCTGGTCGTCATTCTTTTATTTTCATTCTCCCCTGGGCAACCAATCCAATGAAAAACAAAATTAGCAGGACAACAATGTTAACTGGTATCGTGATTGGCAGGTATTGAGTGATGATAACAGCCCCGCTGGCTGAGCTGATCAATATCAACGCCCAATCGTACATCGAACCAGCTAATACTGCGCCAGCAAGTGCACCTGCAATAATAGCCAGCCACTGAAAATCTCCCACGTTGGTCACAATATTTTCAAGCAGGTAATATGCCACATAACCGCCAGAGATCAACCCGGCAAGTCCCACCGCAAATTTTTGAAGAAGAATAGAAAGCAAAGCGCCAAGTAAGCCCGCAATCAACGATACAGTGAGAATCACCTGGTCAGGCTGTTCAGGAAGCAATTCAGGGATGTACATCATGCCTACCAGAAAACCAATTATCGCCACAAAAAGCCAGAATAATTTTCTGCCGAACAGCAATAGCAATCCGCCTGCTACAATATAAACCCAATTCATGCATACTCCCGCTGATATTTACCTGTCATGTCAATTATATAAGATGATATTAAAAGAATAGGCAGTACCCGTTCCAATGTTCGGTACTGCCATTTTCAGATTACCGCGCGCGAATCAAGGACCGAACGAGGAGAAATCCACCCACAAATATTAAGATCATTGGGAAAACAGGCAAACCCAATCGGGCCAAACCAAATCCGCTCAGGCCAATGATCAGCTCAAAAAATACAAATCCCACCGCAAGGATGCTAAGGCCAATCTTGGTCAGATTCCATCCTGTGTGTGCGATCGTATCATCGTTCTTGATGTTGCCATAAAACATCTGGCTCAGGCCAATTGAGGTTGGCGCTATCAAAGCCCAGATATATGCCCATGTAGCCCACAAGCCAGTAATTGATTGCATCAAAAACACCAGTCCAAGCATGGTGAATAACCCGCCAACGATTGCCAGTCCTTCACCATTGCTGCGCTGGGATGAGATCGCAGCAAAAAATACCAATGCACCCGGGATAATAAAGATGAATGGCCAGAAGTAATTACCGATTGAGAAATCAAAAAGGCTACTGATTAATAGCAATAATCCCATAACAAGCAAACCGGCGCCAATCAGAATCGCTCCTTTATCACGGTCTACTGTAGCTGAGAACTTTTCCTTCCGTTCATCAACCTCCACTTCCGCCTCGATCTGGATCTTTTCTTGTTTTGTTTTCATTTCTTTCGCTTTTTCAGTGGTTTGCGCGTTAACCACAACCTCTTCAATTGCATCACTATCAGATACTCTCTTTTTGACTGCCATTTTTTGCTCCTCGATCATTTTTCATTTACCATATATACGCATTTTTAAGGCCAGGGTTTCTAATCCTGCTTCTTTTTGCGTGAAGCGGACAATTCCAATAGTCCATACCAGAAAGCAATGGCAGCTGCTCCTTCATCAAGGTTGCCAACAATCGGAAGATTGTCCGGGATAAGTTCCAGTAGACCGAATGTGGGATTCAGCAAATAGATCAAACCAATCAATGCGGCTCCATACACGCTCCATTTTGGCCATCCTTTTTCAGACAGCGGCTTGAAAGGGCCCGTTGCATGTTTTTTATCATTCATTCAAATCCTCCAATATATTGTTATTCATCGAACAATCACTTTCGACATATTCAAATTCTATCGTTGTATGGGCCAGATGGAAATCTCCAGCCAAACCACGAAATATCTCTTTCACGCGGCGAATATCTTCTTTTTTGGTGCTTTCATCAAGCACAACATGGCTTGTCAATACATGATGTTCACCATCTAGCGACCAGATGTGGGTATGGTGGATCCCCACAACTTTATCATCAGTAAGAACTGCTTGTTCAATATCTCTTATATCAATACCCAATGGTACCCCTTGAAGAAATAAATCCGCTGTTTGCTTCAGGTTCCTGATCACATTAAATAGGATGAATCCGGATATTGCCAATGAAAGTATAGGATCTAACACAGGAATATCAACAAACATCAAAACGATGCTAACAACAAGGACCGCTGCCCATCCAAGGGCGTCTTCCAGCATGTGCCAGTAGATCATACGGCTATTAAGGTTGTTTCCTTTGCCCGCCTTGATAGCTGCAAATCCGTTAACTGCAATGCCCGTGATAGAGAGTAGCAGCATTCCCTGCGCATTGGTGGGTTGTGGGTTTTGGAGACGTTTGATGGATTCGAAAGCAACCACAACAATCCCCCCGATCAAAATCATTGAGCCAAGCAGCGCTCCCAATAATGAATAGCGTTTATAGCCATACGAATAACGTGTGTTACTGGAACGGTTGGACAACCGCTCCAATTGCCATGACATCAACAACGAGATGCTGTCACCAAGATCATGCAGCGCATCCGCCATGATTGCAATACTATTCGTCAAGTATCCCCCAAACGCCTCAATGATCGCAAACCCAAAGTTCAGAAAAAACGCTGCTTTTATATTTCCTTCGTTCTTGTTATGTTGATGATTATGATGCATCCAGATTCCTAGTTTTCAATACCAAGTATCATGCTAATAATACTGAAAAATCATTAACAAGCTATAAAATTTATACAAGGATCTCTCCAGCAAGGACGAAAGCTGCCTGTCCACCGATTTCAATTGCTTTGTCCAACACGTTGACCTTAATGATCCCGCCTCTTGCTGATACTTGTTTAGCGGTCATTTTTTTCTTTCCCAATCGTTTTGACCAGTAAGGCGCTAAGGAAGAGTGGGAAGAACCTGTCACCGGATCCTCCGGTATGCCAATATTGGGTGCGAAATATCGGGAAATGAAATCAAATCCCTCTTCATTTGCATGGCTGGAAATGATCACTCCCTGTCCGCCAATGCGCTTTATCCGGTCCAGATCAGGCCTACATCCAACAACTTTTCCTGGATCATCATATATCGCCATGATATTTCCACCGGTCATAAATACTTCAATTGGAATGGAACCAATAGCAAGCGATATTTCATCCAAGGTATCTAAAGGATCAAACTCAAATTTTGGGAATCGCATCCATACCCAGCCATTTTTTTGGTGGCAGAGAATCGGACCGCTTTTCGTGTCAAACGACACTTCACTGCGATCTTTATCTGAACCCCGCGAAAACAGCACATGCGCTGCGGCAAGCGTCGCGTGCCCGCATAAATCAACTTCCGTGATTGGGGTGAACCAGCGCAGGTGGTTTTTGCCATCCTGTTCTAAAACGAAAGCCGTTTCAGATAAATTGATTTCTTTCGCAATGGACTGCATCCATTGGTCACTCGCCTGCTCACATAACATCACCACACCGGCGGGGTTTCCGCTGAATGGTATCCCGCTGAAAGAATCAACGATAAAAACTTTTGCACCCATATATTAATTCCTTATATCAATAATCGAAGTAGGTATAATTAGCGCCTGAAAATGATCATCAAAAAATTACTACTATTAGATACAAGAATATCAGACAAATTACGATTAAGAGAAGAACAGTCATTTCTTAAACGTATTTTTTCTCTATTAGCCCATTCAGGTGATTCCTGGTATATCGAGATTGTTCTATTCATCATCTGGTTGCTGTCTGATGGATTGGCTCGTACAGTTTCTGCATATTTCGCAGGCTCGGTGATTATCCAGGCACTCATCGTGATAGGCATCAAATTCCTGATCAAGAGGGAACGTCCGCAGGGAGCATGGGGCGATATTTACCGTAAAACAGATCCCCACTCCTTCCCCTCCGGTCACGCAGCCCGGGCTTTCATGCTGGCAGTTCTTTCCTTTGGGTTTAATATGCCAATCCTGGGGGTGGTAATCCTCTTTTGGGGAATTTGCCTTAGCATAGCCCGTGTTTCACTTGGCGTGCATTTCCTGATCGATATCATCGCGGGATGGGGGATCGGCATTCTGCTAGGCATTCTGATGCTATCGCTTAGGCCTTTCTTCTTCGGGTTGTTTCCCTCGGTATTTTAGAACCGATTTTAACCTTTATGAATTCTTTCAGCGATATATTTAGTATACATGCTGAAATTCATGATAAACTCGGATTCAAAATTCACCTACATGGAATAAGGAGAAAACATAAAAAATGTCAGCAATGAAAACAGTTTCAGTCAAAGCAACAGGCCCTGATGGCTGGGTTGTAAAAACCATCGCGGGTAAACACGAAGTGTTTATCGATCAACCAGAAGCGATGGGAGGAACAGATACAGCCCCCACCCCCCTGGACTATATTTTTGTCGCCCTCGGTGGGTGCCTTGTCACAATCGCCAAGATTGTTGCGATGCAAAGAAAGATCGACCTGCGGGGTGTAGAAGTCGATGTTTCCGGCGAAATTAACCTGGAAGTATTGCGTGGCCAGAATACTGTCGATCGTGCAGGTTTTGAATCCATGACCGCCATTGTGAAAATCGATGCGGATCTATCCGATGAAGAAAAGAAAGAATTTCTTGAAGAAGTCGATAGGCGCTGCCCTGTTTCTGATAACTTGATAAAAGAAACCCCGATTACAGTAAAACTTGCTTGATCGCTTTTTAATAAAAAAAAGGCCGTCAATTAAAAAAATGGCGGCCCATTTTACTTTCCAGGAGTTGCCGCGGTCTAATGCACTAAATCAGACATGTTCTTCAATTCACCCGCAAGATACCCATTCAAAGCAGAATCGATGTTTAGGTTGTTAGTCATAAACACATTTTTTCCCATGCTTGTAATACTAACAAAAGCGCCGCGGCCCATCCCCCCACATATAACCACATCACAGTCCATGATCGCGTCCATCATCTGAATATGCTTCTGGTGATTTTCGGGGCTGCTATGATCCTGCGAGTGCTGGTGTTCCGCTCCTTCCTGATGGAAATGAGTATGACCAAACTTTTCCCGCAATTCACTGGACACCTCTTTTTCATCAACAACTTCAACCACTAGATATTTTCCTGCCCGGCCAAAATGCTGGGTGATTGTGATTCCGTCATCTGTAACAAAAGCAATTTTCATTGAAATTCTTTCCTTTTTATTATTCGCTATGTATAAATTATATCCTATCCATTTTTCCCTGTAGTAGAAGATCAACCTGCGCCTTTACAAAGAGTTTCATCTAGATTATCCTTATGCCGATGGGGATGGTTGAGTCCCGGTGGGTTCCTCGGTCTTCAAAATCGGTGGCGGGTCGCTGCGCGAGCCGCGGTGGGTTCGACTCCCATCCATCCCCGCCTGAATAAATACTGCCAATATGCCAAACACTATCGGTCAAACCCAACTCATATCCATAATTTCCTCTTATTTCAATATCGAAAGCACCCAATTGTCAGGGGCAGATGATGGTTATCGGTTTCGCTGCGTTGGCCGTTTGATCGATCAGAACACGGAAAAAGGATTTGACGATCTTTCCAGTGCCCTCGAAGGCCACCAATACTTTGCGGCAATTAGGCCCTTAAATGATCAGCACGAGCTGTTGATATTCCCTGAAATCCCTCATCGCAAGAATCCCAAACCCATTCTTCATATCTTCATGTTTAGTCTAACGTTGCTCAGTGTACTCCTCACCGGTGGCCTGTATGCGCAACAGAGCAGTCTACCAGGCGGATTTTTGCAGGCTTTATGGGCTTTAACCAGATCAGGCTGGCCTTTCGCCCTCTCATTGCTTGCCATCCTTGGCGCACATGAATTCGGGCACTATTTCGCCGGTAAAAAACACGGCGTTAATGTCACCCTGCCGCTTTTTATCCCTTTTCCCTTCAGCACATTTGGGACCATGGGTGCTTTCATCAGCATGCGATCAATCCCAAAAAATAAAAAGCAACTCTTCGACCTTTCCGTAACTGGTCCAATTTCCGGACTGATCGTCTCGATCATCGTCCTTTTTATCGGCATGAACCTATCCGAATTGAGCACGATACCGCTTTACGGGGAAAGTGCCGCCGGGTTACAAATGGAGGGGAATTCCCTTCTATACTTGCTGATTAAATATATTTCTTTCGGGCGTGTTTTACCGCAGCCGCCAGGTTTAGATGGTCTTCCTCTTCTCATTTTCTGGTTTCGATTCTTCTTTACTGGTATGCCCTTCCCCTGGGGCGCTCAGGACGTAATGCTGCACCCGGTCGCATGGGCCGGATGGGCAGGTTTATTCGTGACAACCATCAACCTCATTCCCGTTGGACAGCTAGATGGCGGGCATATCTTCCAGTCCGTCTTTGGTGCAAAAACTATGCAGATCATTTATCCGATCGTTTTAGCAGCTTTGGTAACCTTCGGATTTTTCTGGGCAGGCTGGTGGACATGGGCTGCCATTCTTTTCTTTTTTGGACAACGTCAGGCCCAGCCACTCGACCAAGTATCCAAACTCGATAATAAGCGCCGGTTATTGGGAATATTTATGATATTTATTTTCATGATCACCTTCATCCCGGTGCCAATGACGATTGCCGGTTTCTAAAGCGATATCTTCGCCTCGATCCATTTACCATCCGTTGTCAGGTACCTGCCAAGGGCCGAGACAACAAGGCAGGAATGCACTGGAATGATACTTATCACATCTCCAATACGAATTTTCTTATAAGTTTCTGAATCAACCTTCACAATGCCATGTTCCTGTGAAAGTGACCTGACATAATTATCTTCGCGTATCTGCCAGTTACCGCCCTGAGATTCAATGACCGCAAAACCAAAATGATTCGGAGAATGACTCTCAATCATTTCTTTGGAAAGATGAACGGATCCGCCGTGGATCAATATTTCTTGTCTGTCATCATATTTCGAAATCACCGGGCAGTCGACCCATAAAGCAATTTCTTCATCTCTGCAAACTCCCAATTGACGCATCATCGCATCAAAAAAGATGAAATTCCCAGGTCTCACTTCATCCACTGCACCCAGGTCTTCAACCAGCCAGCAACCCGGCGTGTCCCCAACTGAAACAGCGATCGTTTGTCCCAGTTCTATCTCCAGGTTATGCCGGCAATCATTAATTCGTTTGACACTTTCCGTGTAAAGCGAGATGATTTCCCTCGCCGTTGCTGCATGATATGTTTGTCCTGCGTGTGTCAGCAATCCGCGTAGATCTAAATGAGAACAATTTGATACAAAGCGGGCCAATAGCAATTGCATCGTTTTATCTTCCCAGTGAATCCCTGCTCGCTTCATCCCCGTGTCAATTTTTATCCAGATATCAGCTTGCAAATCTGTTTCAAGAGACAATGCCTCTGCCACATCAGGATGATCGATCAGCAGACCCAGGCGAACTCTCGAAGCTAAAGCCTTAATTTCAGCTATCTCACGCAGGTTAACCGGAAAAGCGATCAGAATATCTTTCCAATCATTATTCGCAAAATAATTGGCCATTTTCACTGAAGAAACGGTGATCGCCCTGACACCTGCTTCTTGATACCACTTGCCAATAAACACAGATTGATGTGTTTTGAAATGAGGTCGAAACTTGATTCCCTGCGTTATGGCTTTATGTTGCATAACTGCGATATTTCGCCTTGCGCGGCCTTCATCAATGATGATTGTTGGGGTTTTTATTGCAATCTCATTACGCATCTGATCCTCGCTTATTGATCACGCTTTACTATTCCGAAAAATTAGGGTCGTTCTTTACAAATCCTTTACCTTCGGTTAATCTTCACCGCTGACTTTCCAATACAATACTACTTGAAAAATGGATTTGTTCAACGATGAATGTCAAAACAAAACAACCAAATAAATATGAATTCGAGTTATTCAAACAATACAGCAGTCATGATATTCTGCCAATCTCAAATCAATGGAAAACCTTGATACATGAACGGACATCAGCGATCAATGTGGAAATCACTGGTGAGTTGAGAAGGGGTAGATCATCTCTCAACCATATCGATTTAGTTGTCTGCACGAATGATATCCCGCAAACAATTTCCGAGATCACAGCACTCCCGGGTATTTTATCCTTTATCAAAAAGACGAATTATTCAATAGAAATCAGATTAAAAAATGATATCCCTGCATTGGTCTGGTTAGCAACTCCATCGGAATTTGCCACTGCCTTGCTTTTCTCAACTGGTCCAAATTCCCATACTGATTGGCTAAATTCAATTGCACTCAACAGTAGCAAACATATTTCTTTTCAAGGATGCTGGAATAATAAAAACCTGGTCAATCTGGGCACTGAAGCAAAGATTTATCGTTTTCTTAGTTTGCCATATTTTCCACCAGAAGTCCGAGAAACAGCAATCGCTCAGGAGGATATTGTAAATCTGTATTTCAAAAACATGATTTCGCACGATGATATCCGATCAGACCTCCACACACACTCAAATTGGAGTGATGGCAAGAACTCCATTGAGGATATGGTAAAAGCAGCGATTGATCGCAATTTGTCAACAATTGCAATTACGGACCATTCGCCATTGGTGTTGAAACCGCGCTATCCAGGTGCTGATTATTTTATTTCTCAACATAGTGAGATCGACAGAATTATTGAAATATTCGGTCATCAAATTAATATCTTAAAGGGGGTAGAAGTGGATATCCTGCCAGATGGGTCACTCGATCTCCCCCCTGAAATACTTCAAACGATGGATATCGTCATTGCCTCATTACATGTACAGTTAGACCAACCCCGTTCTATCATCACCAATCGCTTGATCAGAGCAATTGAAAACCCGTTTGTTGATATTATTGGACATCCCGGTGGGCGCCTTTATCCCATGCATGATATTGCTGATTTAGATTGGAATCGAATATATCATGCCGCCGCTTTCCACCAAACTGCCCTTGAGATTAATTCCCACAAAGCGCACCCCTTGTTTGATGACCAAAAAGTTCGCGCGGCGATCGATGCCGGTGCGCCCATTTGCTTAAATAGTGACGCACATTCAACATCAATGCTTGCTCAATCAATCTTTGGCATCAACATCGCCAGAAGAGCAGGTTTGGAAAAAGACCAGGTGATTAATACCTGGTCATCTACCCGATTATTGTCTTGGTTAAAGACAAAAAAACGTTATTGTAATGCGGCTGTAAACAATTGGTTATGGAAGGCCAGTAGTATCTGTTGATCCAGAAGAACGCCAAAACCTGTTGCTTTGGTATCAGGTAAAGGAAAATCCGGGTTGATTTGCGGTTTATACGTTTTTTCCAAATTAAGTTGCATACTGAATTTATAAAATGATCCGCTTATTTCATCAAGAATAACGATGGATGGGTTTGGAAAGGCGTACGTATCCATCTTTATAAAATTCGTTCCCATAAAAATCCAGGGTTTCTTATTCTCACTGCTTGTGCGATTATCCGTAAATGGAACCGGGTCTTCGCATTCTGTAGGTCCGACCTCTTTGTATCCATATTGGCATACTGTCATATGCCCATCTTCATGCAGTAAATAAAAATCATCCTGATTAAAAACCACATCAATGGCACCACCAATATCCGGAACATCCTTACCAAAAAATGAAGACGGTGAATCAACAAAAACAATCCCCTTCAATTCTCCAACGCGATCGCTTTCATATGCAAGAATATCATTTTTCAAAGGATCAACCACAAACAATCTCCCATCGGAATAGAGTATTTGTGTGATCTTTCCCCAATCTTTTCCAGGGATAGTGAGTGTTTGTGAATATGGCATTTTTCCTGGTTGGCAGTACAACAAATTTCCTGTTTCATCCACAGCAAGTATTTTATATCCTTTGTCATTTGCTGGAAGGACCACAAAATCAACAATTTTTCCCATGTCGACCAGGCCATAAATACCTGGAGTGCATTTGAATTCGCTATCTAACTCAAGAAAACCCTTGGAATTCATTGATACCCGTAATACATTCCCGGAAGCGCTGTCAAGTAAATAAATGCCCGAATTGCTATCCTTGATCTTTGTGATATGTGCGCTCTCCGGAAAGGGCTGCGTCATTGCAGGGCGGAATGCCAGCCTGCTGGATAAGTCCATCGCGTCAACAGTTGACTGCGCCTTTAAAAACAACTGGCGCGATTCATTTGTCACCCGATAATCCTCAGCATTTAAAACCAATTGCATCACTTCGTTCCACAATTGCTTTCTTTCGGAATCATTTTCTGTCAGGTCCGCACTGATTGATTGTTCCAAAGCTGAGGCCATTAACGCTGTATACTGTTCATCTTTTCCAAAATTCGAAAAAAGAAAAACGGAACTGATAATCAGTACGATCGGAAATATCACTAGCGCAATAGGTTGCCACCCTCTAATATGGTCCGAAAATGGCAGCCTATTTGGAACGATTTTCCTGGTTATGCGTGCAAGCGAAAGCTGGAACTTCGCGCGTAGGGTTTTTCCTTTCATCCATAAACGGGCTAATTGCCAGGAAAATCCCTTAGAGCGGGTAGAAGATACGATTGGATTTTTATTAACATCATGAATTACTGCAGTTTCATGTTCTGTCTCTCCCTCAAACACCAACACCGGATCATCATTATTGAGCGCCGCTTCAAATGGTGCATCCACAACCTCAGGGAAATCCACTGCTGAAGATATATCGTTCACCTGTTCGTGGGGTTCAATTTCTTTGATAATTTCCTGTTTAGGGATTGCTGGGATCGCATCAATTTCATTCAGCGCTTCAGCATCCGCAGTGGCAACTTCTCTTTCTTTGGGAACTATATCCCAGAACCCCTCACGAACCGCCCCCACGCCTTCACTTGTTTTTATCACGATCACAGAAAAATCCTGGATCATCTGGTTATGTAGACGCCGCTTTAATTGATCCAAAGGAATAGAATGACTATTAGCTAAATAATACGATTTCCAGGATCCGTGAGTACACGGGCTCATCAACAGCAGGTCGCCAGCAGTGATAGCGCATTGATTGTATCTAACCTGAATCCTTCTCGAAATGCCCAGCTTCTCCTGCTCTCCCTTCCCCTCGCCAAACACCTCATATATATTCTCACCGATGTGGTAAACCACAGCATCGCCCACTTGCCCGATAAACAGCCATCCATTGTGCAAAACGCAAATATTTACAGACCCTAACTCTTGCTCCCCATCGGTTGCTACCTCAGAGTTGAATGAGTAAAAATCTTTGTTTAATTCATCCACAACAGATTGGATTGCGCGTGTGACTGATCCCTGAGTATGGAAAAAGATTCCGCTTGCTTTTTTAACCATCTCACGCAGATCATCATTAGAGTGCAACGATGATCCGCTGGTCACAATTTGAATAGCAAATAGATCTGAATGCCGATGCCGATGTGTCAACTTGGCTGCACTTTCTACTAAGCTGCCAGGAATTGATGTCTGTTCTATATCAGTGATGCGTTGCAGTTTGAAAACAGTAAAATCTATCGGCATGGTTTATCTTTTTTAAGATTAAATCAATTATATCTATAATTTTTTATCATCATGCCTAATACCTGTGGGTATAATTATTTTGACTTTGAAAGGCGGTTTGTATGGGAACTGATAATTTGTTCTATCTTGGGAAAATATTCGATCTGAAAAGTAAAAAAATCCTCGATCAACAGGTTGGCTATGATCCGCCGGACCTAACAACGCATGCCATTGTCACAGGTATGACTGGGTCCGGTAAAACAGGTCTGTGTGTGGGTTTATTGGAAGAAGCCGCCCTTCAGGGAATTCCCGCTTTGATAATAGACCCTAAAGGAGATCTCACAAACCTGGCCTTATCATTCCCGGATCTGTTGCCCTCGGATTTTGAACCCTGGATCGATAAGAATAGCGTCAGGCGTGAGAATAAAACCATCGAACAGGTTGCGAGAACAACCGCAGAAACCTGGAAGAAAGGCCTTGCTGATTGGGGTTTGGGTAAACCAGAAATTGAAAAACTAAATAGATCTGTTGAAAGAACCATATTTACACCCGGATCAACGACAGGTATTCCGGTTAATATCATGGCATCATTTGATGCGCCTGAGTTGGATTGGAAAGAGAATGAAGAAACTCTTAGAGAAAAAATTTCTTCAACCGTCACAGCTTTGCTTACCCTGGTTGGGATAAAAGATATCGACCCGCTTCTATCTAGAGAACATATTCTTCTGGCAAATATTATTGAACATCATTGGCAAAATAAAATCTCTCTGGATCTACCAATAATCATCCAGGAAATCCAAAATCCTCCTTTTGATCAATTAGGCGCTTTTAGTTTAGATGATTTCTTCCCGAGAAAAGATCGTACGAACCTGGCAATTTTATTGAACAATGTGCTGGCATCGCCCAGTTTTCAGAGCTGGATCAAGGGGCCGCCTTTAGACATCGAGTCTTTGCTTTACACCATAAATGGCAAACCTAGACACTCGATCTTCTATCTTGCGCACTTGGATGATGTAGAGCGTATGTTCTTCATCACATTGATCTATTCTGCGGTTGAAACCTGGATGAGAAAACAGCGCGGATCAGGCGACTTGCGGGCATTGGTTTATTTCGATGAGATCCATGGTTATCTTCCGCCAGTCGCAAATCCGCCCTCAAAGCCATTAATCATCCGTTTGCTAAAAACAGCCCGGGCATATGGTGTGGGTCTGATCCTGACTACGCAAAATCCCGTAGATATCGATTACAAGGCAATTTCCAACGCGGGCACTTGGATGATCGGTCGCCTGCAAACTGATCAGGATAAACAAAGGTTATTAGATGGATTAGAAAGCGCAGCTGGCGGCATCAAACGCAGCGATTATGACCGCTTGATATCAGCTCTTGGAAAACGTGTTTTCTTATATCACAATGTGCATGAGAAAAAACCGGAAATATTTCACACACGTTGGGCCATGAGTTATCTTGCAGGTCCGCTGACCCTCTCACAGATCCCTGCTTTAAATGACATTACCGGCACATCCCAGTTAACGGACACAATTTCTGAAAAATCAAATGGTGCGTCAACACCAATCCGAAAAACGTCAGAGAAAAATACATCAAAAAATATTGAAATTCCCGGCGTTGTCAAACAATACTTTTATATCTCAAATGAGGCAGACAAATCCGCAACGCTATCCCCTTCTCTGATCGCAGTCGCAAAAGTGCGCTATCTACGCCAGCGACCGCCCGTTGATTTTGAAAAATCGATCATGTCTGTTATAAGGAAACCGGATCAGGCAGGACAGAATTGGAAGGACGGTACGCAGTTCTTCATTGAAGCAAACGAAATAAGCGATTCAGTCGGTAAGGGCTTTCGCTTTGAACCCGCACCTGAATTCATGGAAAATAGCACCTGGTGGAACAATCAGCAAAAGGATTTTGAACATTGGATCTATGAGACGGATACTATATCGATCAGATCTTCAAAACAACTCGGTCTGACCGCAGGCCCTGATATTAGTGATTCTGAATTTCAAGACATATGCAATGAGGCAGTAAAAAAACTAGTAAAGGAAGACCTCGAAAAGATCCAGGCGCAATACCAGTCCAAACTGAAGACGGTTAAAGATAAGATCACCAGACAGCAATTGAAGGTCGATAAATTTAAAGATCAATTAACTTCGCGCCGCGCTGATACCGCTTTGAAGGTCGGAGAATCACTGGTTAAATTCGTCGCAAAAGGCAAGCTTAGCGGTGTTTCCTCTTCCTCAACAAAAATGCGCATGTCTGCCGAATCTAAAGCGAGATTAAAAGAAGCTGAAACCGTCCTTGCAAGTTATCAGGAAGACCTTGTAATCCTGGAAAAGGAATTTTCTGAAAAGAAAACGGATACCGAACAGAAATGGGCTGATGCTGTAACGAATATTGATGAGATGAGGATCTCACCGACAAAGAATAATATCCGCATCAGTCAATTCGGACTGCTTTGGCGCGATTAAAGCGATTGTCGGCCTGATAGAGCGCGCAACAAGGTATTTTGGTCGGCATACTCCAGATCACCGCCGACTGGCAACCCGCGCGCGAGTCGTGTCAATCTGACAGGATACTTCTCCAGCCGCTGGCGTATATAAAGCGCGGTTGCGTCCCCTTCCATACTTGGATTGGTTGCCACGATCACCTCTTTGATATTACCCTGTCTGATGCGATCTTCCAGCTCTTGAACCCGTATGTCATCCGGACCAACACCTTCTATTGGAGAAAGTGCGCCATGAAGAACATGATAAAGGCCAAAATAACCGACTGTCTTTTCAAGGGCGAGCACGTCAAGCGCGTCCTCAACAACGCATAATGTGCTTCGATCACGTTTCTCATCCGTACAGATCTGGCATTCCTTCCTGCCCGCTTCCATGATGTTGAAACAAGTCTCACAAAAAGCAGTGCCTGATTTGATTTCCGCAAGAGCTTGCGAAAGATCCAAGGTGTAAGCATCAGGAGCGCGCAGAAAATAGAACGCTAAACGTGATGCGGTTTTTGGGCCAATCCCAGGTAACCGTTCTAACGCAATGATCAATCGCTCAACAGGTGCTGGCAGTAAAGACATTTTTAGGACTTCAATCCGGGTAAGCCGCCGCCTAAAGGCCCCAATTTATCTGCCATCAGCTTTCTCGATTTCGCCAATGCATCTTTTAAAGCTGCGCCAACCAGCTTTTCCATATCAGCTGCTGAAGCATTTTTCATACGATCAGGGTCAATTTTTATGCCATGGAATTGCTGCGTACCTGTCAGCATGATATCTACAGCCCCATTTCCTCCGCTGCCCGTAACAATTTCCTGCTCCAACTCTTTTTGTGTTTTCTTAAGCTCCTTCTGCATCTGCATCAGTTGTTTAATCATTCCCGGATTATTCATTGAATTATTCCATTCTTATATTATTTGTCTTTCCGCATTTTTCCGCCCAGCGAGAGGGCCTCTCCAACCATGCCGTCTTTATCAATAGCTTGATCTTCTTTGCTTTGTTCTTCACCTGTTTTGGTAACTTCGCACCGAAAATTATATGAAATACCTGTAAGTTGCTGGATTGCACGCCTGGCGTTTTCAAGATTATTCCCATTTTCCATTTTTGATTGCAAAATACTGCTGGAAAACTCTAACACCACAATGTCTTTTTCAATTGTTACTGAACGGCATGAATTTAACAGTGCACCTGTCTCCCCAGATATGTTCTTTGCGATTTCTTTAATTTCTTTCCAATGTGCTTGAATCCCATTCTGTTCCAGGTCAATTTTTTGCTCAATTACATTTGGGACTTCCTCATCCTTTTTTTCTTTTTTTTCAAAATCACCGCTAACCCTGGCTACCTGTGGTCCTTCGTCTGATTTCATTGCAACTTTCACTTCAGAAATTGTATTGGCTTTTTCCTTTTGTGCTTTTTCCGGAATCTTAGGCGATTGTTCCTCACGATCACTTCCACACGCGTGCAGTACTGCTAATTCGAGTTGCAGCGATGGCTGCCAGCCAATACTGTTGGATTGTGTTGATTGATCAAATATTTCAATAACACCCAAAAGCATATCCAGGTTGATATTTTGTGATAACGTAGTTAATTGGTCGATTTCCTCCTGAGTTGCTTCAATTATGTCAGTGTTATTCATCTTCACCAATAGAAGGTTTCGTAAAAAATTTACGATCTGTCTCCCAAATTGTCGTGGATCGCTTCCGCTATCCAGCGTTTCGTTCACAATAGAAATGGCATTTCCAGCGTTTCTTTCAATGATCGCGTCAACCAAATTGTTGATAAATTCATTACCTGCTGTGCCCAGTACTTCCTTTGTAAATTGAAGTGTCACTTCATCACCTGTTGATGCAAGCTGGTCAAGCAACGAAACCGCATCCCGCATACTTCCCGTTGCTTGCCTTGCTATTTCTGTCAGGGCAGAAGGCTCAATAGTAATATTCTCTTTCTCTGCGATTTCGGTCAATTGAGATTGTATGTATTTCAATGGGATGCGCCGAAATTCATGCCGCTGGCATCGCGATAAAACCGTTGCAGGGATTTTGTGTACTTCAGTGGTGGCAAGCACGAATATTGCATGTTGCGGCGGTTCTTCCAGCGTTTTTAACAAGGCATTGAAAGCCGCATTGGATAACATATGTACTTCATCAATAATATAGACCTTATATGCTCCCTGCGATGGCGAATAGTTGATCTTTTCCCGCAAAGATCGTACATCATCTACACTGGTGTTGGATGCAGCATCAATTTCAATCAGGTCCAAAAACCTGCCGGAGTTGATCGCCTGGCAATGTTCACACACATTGCACGGTTTATCCTTCGTATCCTCAGTTATGCAATTGACCGCCTTAGCAATGATTCTGGCTGTACTCGTTTTCCCGGTACCGCGAGGACCAGAAAATAAGTAAGCATGCGCAATGCGGTCATGAATAATCGCATTTTTAAGTGTTTGCACAATATGGCCCTGCCCTATCAGGCTTTCCCAATCCAGTGGCCGCCACTTTCTGTAATATGCTTCTGACATGATCGAATCAGTCCTTTTATCTTTCTTATAATTCTAAACGATATCATCTCCAGTAGAAAATTAGAACAGCAACTTCCTCAAATTATTCATCGCAAGTGTTAAAATTGATCAAATTATATTGTGGCAAATCATGCCTTTCATAATCGATGGACATAATCTGATTGGGAAGATTCCTCATATTTCGCTTAGCGATATCAATGATGAGATCTTGCTGATTAATATTCTCGACCCTCATTTCAAACGTTTACGTAAAAAAGCCTTTGTCTATTTCGATCATGCAAATCTGTCAGCTGAAGGTCAAATCGTGAATAACACTTTCCTGCAGGTAATATTTGTGCGCCAGCCAAAAACAGCTGATCAGGCCATCATCGAGAAACTGAAAAGCGTACGAGGAAATGCGCCTAACTATACGGTAGTAAGCTCAGATAATTGGATCATCAACAATGCGCGAAAAGCAGGGGCACGCGTGATTACTAGTGAAGCTTTCTTTAAAAAAATCAGCCTTCCCCACCACAAAGAAAACAAATCAAGCGACCAATCAGAAAACAATATTGATTATTGGCTAAAAGTCTTCGGTTCTGATTCTTAGATGAATTTTACATTCTGTTAATACCAATTCGGACTAATATGGTATAGTATAGCCATAAGACACAGAATGCTTAATCGCGAGTATGTGTTCTTACCGCCAGAAATGTTTACAGCGCGTCCCTCCTCGCGCTGTGAAATCCCTTCATGGGTAACTGGTGGGAATCCCTCCCTTCGACCGCCGGCGCCCGCCGGCGGTCAAATTTTTCCTTGATATGATTTTTCCATAATGCTATAATGTCATGCGTTGCCCCAGTGGCTCAAATGGACAGAGCAAGGCACTCCTAACGCCTAGGTTGTGGGTTCGAATCCTACCTGGGGTACTTTAATAAACTAACATATGGAACAATAACCACTTATGGTTTTTTCTATCATTGCGTTCCAGCGATTATTGGGAAAGAACTCTCAAGCAATCAGGTCTTAGAACTGGCTTCCTGATACCCCATCAACCATATACATAGCGATGATTTCCTATTATGATTGATTCACAAAAATGGTTACGACAGTGAACGATCACCTGCCAAAAATTTACCGCTTGGATAATGCGGCAAATCTATACCCGGCCATTCGTAATAAAAAACGGCCGGGGGTATTTCGCGTTTCCGCCTCACTCACAAAACCCGTTGACCCCAATACCCTCCAGATTGCTCTAGACAATACCCTCAATCGGATTCCCGGTTTTTCCGTGAAATTGCGGTCAGGTTTATTCTGGCACTATTTCGTTCATTCTAGTGAGAAGGTCCTGATCCAAAAAGATGTGCTTAATCCTTGCATGCATATGACAATGCGTTCCACAGGTGGCTTCCTGATAAGGGTACGGTATCATCAGGAACATATCGCGCTCGAAGCCTTTCATGCAATTACGGATGGGGCCGGCGCGATGATATTCCTAAAAACTCTTCTGGCACAATATCTCACACTCTCTGGTTTTCCTATCCCCTCAACTCACGGCATTTTAGATTGCTCCGACCTTCCCAAGGAAGAAGAATTTACTGACCAGTTCCATCTCTTCGCTCAGAATAGCCCAATCAGGAAAGTGCCTAGATCAAGAGCTTACCATGTCAAGGGCACCAGTCTTGGACATGATGATATAAAGATCATCACCGGGACAATACCAATCAACCCGCTCAAACAAACCGCAAAGCTTTTCAATGTCACAATTACAGAATTTTTAACGGCCGCTTTCATGAAAGTTCTATGCGACCATCAACAAAGCCAAATATTCAAACTCAGACTGCCGATAGAAGTCCAGGTGCCTGTCAATCTCCGAAATCTCCATAAAACAAAAACGTTGAGGAACTTTTCAGCTTTCGTTACCCCAAGCATCGACCCGGCGCATGGAAAATATGAATTCTCAGAAATTGTTCAACTGGTGCATCATTTCATCCGGTATGAATCCACAAAAAAACACTTACAATCTCAGGTCGCATCGAATCTTCGCTATGCAGACAACACAATAATACGGATGCTTCCGCTAGGGCTGAAGAATAATTTGATCTTTTTGGGTTATAAGCTCATGGGCCCGGCATTCTTCACCTCCATTTTTTCAAATCTCGGCATAGTAAAAATACCTGCGGAAATGGAAGAACATGTCCGCTCATTCAATATTATTCTCGGGCCAACACAAGGGACCAGCATTTCTTCCGCTGCGCTTGGTTATAAAGGCAATGTTCGCATTTCTTTTTCCCGTGTCATTAATGAAACCGAAGTGGAAAAAAGATTTTTCCGTTTTCTTATTGAACATGGGATACCAGTACTTGTAGAATCATATCCGGAGGATTAGCATGCCTTATTGTGTGAATTGTGGTGTCCAGTTAAACGACGCGGCCAAAGAGTGTCCGCTTTGCCAAACAGAAGTTCTCCTTCCGCGATCTGCGCAACCATTAAGCACAAACCCACCTACCAATCTCAAAAAAGAAATGCTTGATCAGGATTTTGATCGCGGTCTTTGGATAAAATTGATAACCATTACCTTACTTACACCAGCTATAATTTCGATCCTGTTAAATTGGATAATAAAACCAAATATCGAATGGTCATTATTCGTTTCAGCAGGCATGATTTTTGTTTGGATCTGGTCGATTAGTGTTTTCTTTTTCAAGAAGAACCGATTCATTAAATGGTTGCCGATAGCATGGGTTTCCTTGCTCGGGTTTCTCTTTGTCCTCGAAAACATCACCCGCTCTTTCGGGTGGTTTTTTACTATTGGGGTGCCAATCACGACATCTTTATTTATCATCGTATCCATCCAGGCGTTGCTTATTAAGAAAAGATGGATCAGGGAACTCCAAATTCCCGCTTCAATCTTTTTTGGGATCGGATTATTCTGCTTTTCGATCAATGGTGCCATTAGCTTCTATAAATATCAGGTTGTCCGCTTAAATTGGTCTTTGATAGTAATGATCACTTGTGTCGCTTTTGCCTTGATTGGGTTGGTTCTTCAACGCCGTCCTTGGATTGTTGAAAAGATTAAACATTGGTTCATGATTTAAACAACGATTTGTTTACGATAAAAGGTAATAAGGAGCAATCACATGAGTATTCACATTGAAGCGAAAAATGGTGAGATTGCAAGCACTATTCTCATGCCAGGGGATCCCTTGCGGGCAAAATTTTTTGCGGAAAAATTACTGCAGGACCCAATACGCTTTAATGATGTCAGAGGTATGTTGGGATACTCCGGAAGATATAAGGGGAAGTTCGTGTCCTTTATGGGGTCAGGGATGGGAATTCCTACCCTGATGATCTATGCCCATGAGCTTTTCGCAGATTATGGTGTGCAGACTATCATTCGGGTTGGGACCTGTGGTGCAATGATTGAAGAGCTAAAAATCGGGCAGCAGATTTTAGCGATGTCAGCATCCACCGATTCGCATATCAATAAATTGCGTTTCAACGGACAGGATTATGCGCCAACAGCGAATTTTGAATTACTTCTTTCCGCATATAATGTGGCCAGATCCCGCGCGATCGATGTCAAAGTCGGGAATGTTCTATCAAGTGACACCTTTTATCATGACAATGACGAATACTGGAAAAAGTGGGCGCGGTTTGGTGCGTTGGTGGTTGAAATGGAAACCGCAGGCTTGTACACAATGGCTGCAAAATTCAACGCCCGGGCTTTATCCATCTTAACCGTCAGTGACAATCTCATCACCCATGAAGCAGCTCCATCAGAAATCAGAGAGAAAGGGTATATCACAATGGCGGAGATAGCCCTGGAAGCAGCTCTTTGATCAAAAAACCCCTCAGAAAATTCTGAGGGGAATGATCGATCACATCTTTAAAATAAGTCATCATTTGACTATGATCTGAACCCAGAACCGGGCAAAATTCACGCCACGGTCAGATTGTATCCGCCATTCACCACGGTATGTGCCGGGGTTGGCAGGAGCTGTAAGGTTAGCCGTGATGGTAACTGATTCCCCCGGGGCAACGGCTGCTGTCAGAGCCCTGAATGTGTCTCCACCCATCGCATCCCCACTCAATAAAACAAGATGAAAATTCGTGTTCCAGGCACAGTATCCTGTATTCTTAATGGTCCAGGTCTTGATGAATCCATCTCCAGGTGTAAATACAGTATTATCGGGCACTGTCTCGGAGACAAATGCAGCATTTAAGCAACCACCAGGAGTTCCGATCAAATATCCCCCTCCATAAATGGTGAAGTCTTGCTGGGCAGGCGTCGGGTTAGGAGTCGAAGTTGGGAGAGATGCAGGAACCAACGAAGGTTCATCTTTACTTTCTAATGAGGCAATGATCGATTGCTCCAGCGCATCAAACCGTTCATCAAGCCGCTCATCAATTGCCATTGCTACCTGGGTTGCAATGATCGAATCAGTATCCATAAAAAAAAGTTGGCATCCGGATACCAGGATAGCGCTCGCAGCCAGAATCACAATTATCATGAGTTTTTTCATCTTTGAATCCTTCATTACCATTAAATCTAACCTCATTATAGCGGATTATTTTATGCGTTGTATATGACTCTGATCATATTTTGTCACATCAGCTTAATCAAAAAGCTGCCTGGGTTGGCAGCTTTTTCCAAAATTTGATAATTATCGAAGTTTATTTCGTCTCTGGTTTCCACACCTTCCAAACCTTGCCTGCTAATTCAGGAGAAGGTGTCAAGGTCGGTTTACCGGGTTCCCAGCCAGCTGGTGCAACTTCCCCGGTCTCAGTCACATGTTGGAATGCTTTGATTTGCCGGATCAACTCATTCACATTTCGCCCTACTTCCGGTGTCATCACTTCCATTGCGCGGATGTTAAAATCAGGATCGATCAGAAATCTTCCGCGAATATCAACTCCAGCTGCTTCATCATAGACACCATATACAGTGCCAACCCTCCCACCTGCATCAGAAAGCATCGGGAATGGGACACCACCATCAACCATTTTGGATAATTCTTCTTCCTGCCAGATCTTGTGTGAGAAACGGCTATCCACACTGATCGCGAAAACTTCTACCCCCAATTTTTGAAACTCTTCATATTTGACGGCAACTGCCGCTAGTTCGGTCGGTCAGACAAAGGTGAAATCACCCGGATAGAAACAGATCACGATCCATTTTCCTTTATGCGCCGACAATCTAACATTCTTAAACCCGCCCTCATGAAATGCGCTCAGTTCAAAATCGGGGGCTGGCTTTCCTACTCGTGCTTGTACCATTGATACCTCCTTTTTAGGTGCTGGTTGTTCACTAACACTTTCCGTTTCTGTCAGGATCGGCCCGGTAGATGGGGTCACACATCCCTCTTTGTTTTCTGGCATAATTTCTCCTTTTAGATAATATGGTTGGTTGATATTTATATAATACCTAAGCAGGCTGAATTAGGCAACTGAAATTCAAAAATTGTGTAAATTTTATTTCTGAACCATCAAAATAGGGATATGCACTTTCCTCGATCAGAATATCACACCGGATTCCAGAATCACATTCGCGTACGGTGAACATTCCCCGGTTCGGATGATCGCTCTTGACTTCTGTGTCAGAAGCTTAAAGCTCTCATGCGTTACATAGGTAATCTCAACATTTCTAAAAATAGTTTGAAGGGCCTCTACAATACTTGGATTTTTTTCGATGGCTTCTTCTGCCAGAACGATCCGCTGCACTTCGATCTCTTCAGAAACTGCACGCACCACTTCAATAAAACCCGGTATGTTCTCTGCCACTGCCAGATCGATCCGCTGAACAGATAATGGGATCGGAAGGCCTGCATCGCACACGGTTATTTGGTCAAAATGTCCCATACTTGCCACCACCTCGCTGAGAGCTGGATTTAAAATACCCTTCTTTTTCAAGATAACCTCCAATAAATTTTTCTGTTAAGTCTAATGTATTTAATGGGATAAGTGAATCAGTTTCCCTAAAAATGGGATCTTTACATAAATTGCGTTTTCGGGGCATAGTTCCTGACAGCAATAACATCGGATGCATTTCAAATAATCATATTCCGGTGGTTCTTTTTTCGCCGCATCAACCCAACCTAAAGCTTTCGGTTCTGCAGGGCATACCCGAACGCAAGTTCCGCAACGCGTACAACGTTCAGCCCGGATTGTCGGTCGTGGTGCGGTATTTTTCCGCATAAACTTGGCGGAAAGGAAAGAAGTATCTTCCGTGGTCGGAACTGGGCTTCGGTTAGCATCGAAATCCTTGTTTATAAAGCTTTCAATCGGATCGCCCAAATATTCGATATCCGTCGCTGTTCCCAATCCAAACTCTTCTCCTACTCTCAGCGTTTCAACCAGCCGCATATCAAGGTCGATCATTCGGCAAACTGTACTATCCAGTGCGACCGGATCGGTGGAAAACAACAAAACATTCATCGGTACGGGATTACCATTCCTTGGCCCATTCCCTTCCATCGCCATCACACCGTCCATGATAAATAACCGCGGTTTCAGAAGTAAATTCAGATCAACCAGCATTTTTGAAAATTGAACAGCATTCGGCATGACCGAGTGGAATTCAGCTTTGCGGGGCCCGGGAATGCATCCAAACTGGTTTTTGATCGCGCCGGTGATTCGTGTCAGTGCGTGCGTTTTCAATTTTGAAATACTGACCAAACCGTCACTTTCAGCAACCCCTTTGGCGATTTCGAATTTATTAACCAGCTTTCCATCCGGGTTCGGCAGCGTGACGGCGTTCTCAAAATCCGCGAAGGGAATGCCCATCGCTTCTGCGACAGGCATGAAGCCCGCTTTGCGTGCATTGCCCAGCGCACTGCCAAAACCAGGGGAATCCCCAAAGGAAAGAACCGCGCCCTCTTCCTGAAAAAGTTTTGCAATTGCTTGAAATACAACGGGATGTGGTCCAATGCATTTCTCGGACGTATCGCCGGAAAGGATATTTGGTTTGAGAAGGATACTCTCACCCTTGTTCACAAAGCGTGATGCCCCACCCAGCAGGTCGAGCCCTTTCCGAACCGCAGTCACCACATCTTCATAGTTATAGGTTTCACAGCGGACAATGGCGACCTTAGCAGAATCTGGCATTTTTTATGTTCTGAATGCTGGTTTTCTTATATCAAAGCAGATAATATAACAATAAATTTCTTTTCCAATTATTGAACGCTCTATCGCTGATATGGTTTGCATAGTATTTCATGCACCTGAAATTGCAGAAAATCATCATATCCCGACGCACTCGCGACAATGGCAGTGTCAGCGCCAATATGTGTACCGGCAATCGATAACACTTTTGATCCCTTATTGAGATAGCCAGCGTTGGTAGCGATCAAAACGATTTCACAAACCACTTTGAATCCTTCGCTGATCCGTTTATAAGCATCAGCGACCAGTTTTGCACTGTCATCGTGGGTAAACTGGCTCATTTGGCTCATCGGCATTCCCCAAATCACCTGATGGCCTGCTTCCATCAATTTTTCACAAATCTCTGCGGGTGGGCTTTGCTTTCCGTCCAATACTTCACCGACTATGAGTAATGGTATCCCAACGTCCTGGAAGATATCAGCAGCTTTCTGTGCGGTCTTACCTAAAGAAGATGCGATAACAACCGCATCAATTCCACCCTGCTTAATCCGCGTGAGGCCGATTTGCAGCACCTCACTCGTGTTCTCCTCACCGCTCTTTTCAAAATATGTGGTCTCTTGTTTCATTTGTCTCTACCTTAATGAAGTATATAGAACTTCAAGATATTTATCTTTGTCAATATCAACACCCACATCGACATTTACAGGCATATCTTTACGTCCGCGTGTATCAGCAACAGTCCTGCCGCGTGTATACTGGCCCTGCAGCTCAACATCAATATGCATCGGCTGAAGCGTTACCACATCCGGATTTATTAGCGCTGCCACGGTGCAGGCATCATAAACAATTCCTCCGGGCTTGCCATAACGCTCCATATGAATATTTACAATGATGTCGATGATTTCAGCGGCAGCGTCTGCCCACGGGGTTCCTATCGCGCGGATTGGTTCGATATCATTTTTGGTGATAATTGCTTTATCAGTCACTTCAAGTCCGATCATCGTGATCGGGATCCCTGCGGAATACACAATATGCGCTGCTTCCGGGTCAGCCAGGATATTGAACTCGGCTGAAGGGGTAGTATTCCCTTCAAGATATGCTCCGCCCATAGTTACGATTCGTGGAATTCGCGTCGCGATTTTTGGTTCAATACGTAACGCCAGGGCAAGGTTCGTCAACGGCCCTATCGGCATATAGATGGTGTTACCGTTATCCGCGTTCATATAATATTCAATCAAAAAAGAAACTGCATGCTGTTCCTTAGGCTTGATCGTTGATTCTGGAAAAGGCATCCTCACGATCTGGTCTCCCTCACCAGCCAGCATCGGACCAATCAGTGGGGTAGAAACCCCGCAGTAGACAGGCACATTCTCCAGCTTCCCTGCGGACAACACCTTTAAAGTATTTTCCAGTGTCAGCGAGAGCGGTGCGTTCCCATGCACAGGTAATACCGCAACTAATTCGAGAGCAGGATCATGTCCCGCCATCAGTATTGCAACAGCATCATCACTGCCAGTATCCACATCCATAATGACTTTTTGTGCCATATTTCTCCTTAAATTCAAAATCTATTGATTAATAACACGAGTGTATAAAATAATTTACGCAGGATAAATCGCAATGCGATTGGCGGGGACGCGTTTGCTCAAACGATGAACGCGGTTTTGGACTTCAGTCCGCACACGATCTTTGTCGATTGTTAACAACTCCCGCTTGTACATCAACATCTTTCCATCGCAAAAGACAGTGTCAACGTCTGAACCGCGCGCGTTATACGCGAATGCCGCCAACACATTGGTGCGCGGTGTCATATGGACGCCATCCACATTCAACAGTGCGATATCTGCTTTCATTCCCGCTTTTAATTCACCGATCTGGTCCTGCATTTGTATCACTTTGGCGCTCGACCGAAAACCGATATCGACCAGTTGCTCGACGGGCAGAAAAGTTGGATCGTCCATTCTAAACTTTGCTGCCATACCCAGCAGACCCATCTGTTCAATAATATCCATCGTGTTGTTGCTAACAGCGCCATCTGTTGCCAGGCCCAGTGGAATACCATATTCAAAATATCTATCAACAGGCGCGATTGTTTCTGCATGCTTCAGGTACGTTTTAGGAGCTTGTGGAATGCCAGTTCCTGCCTCTGCTAAGAGCGGGTAATCAACATCGCGCGGTGCGCGACAGTGCGCAAAAATGGTCGGAACATCCATGATTCCCGCATCCTTACAAATCTGAACAGGTGTTTTTCCATATTCTTTCAATGCCAGTTCAACCTGGCTTTCTGTTTCCGATACATGGATATGAATGCCCACGCCCTTATCTTTGGCTCTTTTTGCTGTCAGGGCAAGGTAATCCGGATCACATGTATAGGGTGAGTGCGGTCCAAACCAGGTGGTGATCCGGCCATTAGCCCCGCCTTGCCAATGATCAATGAACGCTTCTGTTTCATCTAACTTTTTTTCACCTTCGTGGCCAAACACAGCCCATGCCAGGTTTGCGCGCATGCCTGATTGGTCAACCGCTTTGGCTACCTCATCCATATAAAAATAATGATCGGCAACGGTAGTAACACCGTTTTCGATCATTTCAGTAATTCCCAGCAATGCCCCCCAATAAACATCCTCAGCTGTCAGGTTGGATTCCATCGGCCAAATGTAATCATTGAACCAGGAAGCGATCGTCACATCTTCGGCCAGATTCCGCATTAACACCATCGGAACATGCGCGTGGGTGTTGATCAGACCCGGAACAGCTAGCTGCCCTTTCGCTTCTGTCACCTTCGTTTCATCAGCGATTTGGATTGCGCCGGTTTTAGCAATTTCTTTTATTAAGCTGCCTTCGAGTGCAATATCGACTTGTTGGACAACTTCCGGTTTATCCTCTTTATAAAGGATTGCATCACAATTCCGGATCAGATGATCAATCATTATTTTTGCTCCTTTTTTATAACTGTGTCGCCTCCTCAGGCATTTCATCATAGTGCTCGCTGGCGTATTTCTTCCTTCGCTCTATCGCCACCCTGCGCTGTTGGATGGAATATACAGCCATACCTATCACCGTTGTCAAAAAAGGAATAGATTGAACCAGCTGGGTAGGGATTTTGAGCGATCCTAATTGGTTCGCGAGTGCGTCTGCAAAGCCAAAGATCATCGCTGCGATCAGTGTTGGTATTGGTCTTAAAGCACCCAGGTTGACCGCCGCAATACCGATCCAACCGCGTCCAGCGGCCATTTCACGCTGGAACATCTGCAGGTAAGCCATCGATAGGCTCATCCCGCCCATTGCGGCAAACAGGCCGCTGATTGCCAGGGCGATGTACTGCACGCGATGTACGTTGATGCCAAGCGTGGTGGCTGCTGCAGGATTCTCACCGACAGCGCGCATATGCACACCCAATCGCGTGCGATACATCAGAATGTAGATTACCCACACGCTGAAAAACGCGATATAAGTAAAAACGGGGTGCCCGCTTAATATCTGCCCTAAAATTGGAATGTCATGAATAAAAGGGATCACAACATTTGGCACGGATAAGCTCGCCAGAGTGGATGTGTTTCCTTTTTCACCAATCAAGGAAAACATTAAAAATACAGTCCCGCCTGATGAAAAGAGGTTGACCGCCAAGCCAGCCAAAAATCTATCAGAGCCAAATCTTAAGTGCGCTACCGCCAGCAGCATGGCCACTAAAATACCGGCAAGACACCCGGCCAAAACTGCCAGCCAAACATTCCCGGTATTGGCAGACACAAATACGCCTGTAAAGGCGCCCCACAACATGATCCCTTCCAGGGCCATATTTGATACCCCAGCAGCCGCTGCCACCAGCCCGCCCATGGATGGGAAGATGATCGGTGTGCAGATTCTGAGTACACTCGCGAGGAAAAAAGTACTGAAAATCCCACGAAGGACAAGGTCAATTGTCATTTCACACTTCCTTTCTTAAGGTGAGCGGCTTCTTCTTCATCAGTTGTTACAACCTGTTGAACAACAGGTAACAATCTCTCAGCGGTTAGAAGCAAAAGTACAGCCGCTTGCACAACAAAAACAAGTTCACGCGATACATCTGAAACACGTTCCATCACATCAGAACCTGCTCGCAGATATCCATAAAATAAACTGGCGATAGGAACGCCAAGCGGATTATTGCCAGTGAGGATCGCGATGTTGATCCCTTCAAAACCAAACCCAAATGCCATTCCCTGCACAACCCGTTGCGTGATCGCCAGCACCAGGTGCGTTCCTGCAAGCGCAGCAAATATGCCGCTCACAAGGATCGAAGAGACGATCGTGCGGTTGACATTGATTCCGCCGTATTTCGCGAATTTGGCATTTGCGCCAACCGCTCGGATTTCGTAACCGAATTTCGTTTTATATAGAAGAAGGTATGCCAGTAAAACCGCGCCCAGAGCAACATAAACCATCCACGAAACACTTGTCGCTTTGGTCCACGCTTCACGCGTCTCCTGCAGGAATGGAAGATTAGGGATGAATGTGGTTAACCGTGCATCTTCAGGTACCCGTTCAGACATGATACCGTTCACATGGGGTAACTGTAGATAGGTTCGTAATATGTATTCAAACAAACGCAGCGCGATTGAGTTGAACATCAAAGACGTCACCAGCTCGCTTGCCCCAAGATATGCCTTAAGAACGGCTGGAACAACTGCCCATAGAACCGAAACGGTCATCCCCGCCAGAAAGGCAGCTGGAACACGAATAATTGGGTCAACTGGTAAGTAGAGAGCCACTGTGCCGGAAGCAAGTGCGGAAAGGATCATTTGACCTTCCAGGCCAATATAAAACTGCTTTGCGTTGAAAACAATCGTTACCGCCAGACCCAGGAAGATCAGAGTCAGGGATTCTTCCAGCCAGTCGCCAATTCGGTTGAGTTGGCTGAGCGGCCCCGTCAGAAATGCTGTGTAAGCTTTGATCGGATCATCAGAAACCAGCAGGGTGATGATAAAACCAAATGTCAACCCGATCGTGAGTGCGAGAATAATGCGTAATGCGCTTCTCACATTGTTAGAATCGAAAAATTTCTTCATAGCACCTTCTCCATCTCTTCTGGTGTCTGTTCCTTCAAACCGAGCATGTATAATCCCAGTTCTTCTTCTGTCGCTTTAGAAGCATCCGGGAACACACCGGTGATTTTGCCTTCGTACAGAGTCACAATGCGGTCGGAAAGACTCATGACCTCTCCCAGGTCAGCCGAAACAAGCAGAACGGCAACACCATCGGTACGATACTGTACCAATTGCTCACGGATATATTCCGTCGCGCCAACATCAATCCCGCGTGTAGGTTGCGATGCGATCAGCACGTATGGGTCGGATGAGAGCTCGCGAGCGACAACCACTTTCTGCATATTTCCGCCTGAAAGTGAAGATACCGGCAGTTTGCCATCTGGAGTTTTGATGCTGAATTGCTTGATCAGCGCATTGCTGTGTTTATCAACTTCTTTGTAATCCATCAGCAAACCTTTATTCAAAGGCTTTTTAAAGTAGCGGTCAACGATCAGATTTTCCTCAATCGATGCGTTAACTGCAACACCATTAGTCAGGCGATCTTCTGGTATATGGGCTACCTTCATCATGCGGATCTCGCGCGGTGTGTGATTGAGAATATTCTTCTCATGCACCTTGATCTCCCCGCCTGTCGCTCTCTTCAGACCGGTAATAACCTCGACCAATTCTGTTTGGCCGTTGCCTTCAACCCCAGCAATACCTAAAATTTCACCAGAATAAAGATTAAAATCGACACCGCGTAACACAGGTGTACCTGTCTCAGAAACATACGTCAGGTCTTTGATCTCCATGCGTTTTTCACCCCGGTTGATATCGGGTTTCTTAATATCCAGGAAAACTTCGCGTCCGACCATCATGTTGGCGATTTGTTCCCGGGTTACATCTTTGGTATCAACGGTCCCGATCACCTTCCCAAGGCGCATCACAGTCACACGATCTGAGATCTCTTTCACCTCACGCAATTTATGGGTGATAAAGATCACAGTTTTTCCCTGGTCAACTAATTTATGGATCGCACTAAAAAGGTCTTGAGTTTCCTGCGGTGTAAGCACAGCAGTCGGCTCATCCATGATCAGGATCTCAGCCTCACGATATAACATTTTGATGATCTCGACACGTTGGCGCATGCCGACATTGATCGAATCAACAATGGCCTCGGGAATCACATTCAGGCCATATGTCTTTGATAATTCCTGCGTAATCTCAACCGATCTTTTTTTGTCGATCAGTTTATTGTTCTGTAATGGTTCATTGCCTAAAACAATATTGTCCGCTACAGAAAATGAGGGGATCAGCATAAAGTTCTGGTGAACCATGCCGATCTTTTCATCAATCGCATCTAATGAAGACCGGAAACTAACTTCTTTTCCGTTAATGATGATCTGTCCTTCTGTTGGCTGTTCAATGCCGTAAAGGATCTTCATTAAAGTCGATTTGCCTGCCCCGTTCTCTCCCACTAATGCGTGAATCTCTCCCTTCTCCACAGAAAAATTCACATGGTCATTCGCGACAACGCCATTGTCGTATATTTTGGAGATATTTTTCATCTCAATTAATGGCATCTCTTCACCTCCGATAATAACAATCAGGAAGGGATTTCCCCTTCCTGATTGTTTGCTTAGCTATTTCTAGAAAACTGTGGCGACTTCGATTTCGCCGCTGGTAACCAGTTCCTGGATGGCGAACAGTTTTTCCTTGACGTCATCGGGTGTGTATTCGTCAAAGTACTTGTTGTATGCCAGTCCAACACCGCCTTCAGGGATACCAAGTGTTTCGGTGGTGCCCCACGGGACGGTTCCATTAACAAACATTTCCATGAAACGGAACATGGAGTTGTCAACGTTCTTGAGCATGGAGGTGAGGATCACCGCTGCCTGCTCAGGATTGGTTTCTTCAATGATCAGGGCCTGATCGGAATCAACACCGAGTGCCCATTTGCCTGCTTCTTCTGCTGCGTAGAAAACACCTTCACCGGTGCCGCCAGCAACCTGGAAGACAATGTCCGCGCCTTGCTGGTACATGGTCAGCGCGAGTTCCTTACCCTTTGCCGGATCAGCCCAGCCGCCAGCGAATTGGATCAGGACGTTTTCCTCAGCAATGCCGGCCTCGCCAGCACCCTGAATGTAGCCAACAAAGAAGTCGTTGATCACCGGGATGTCCATACCGCCAACCGCGCCGATGATACCAGTCTCACTCATCAAGCCAGCGTAGTAGCCAGCCAGGAAGGAGCCTTCATTCTGGGCGTAGGTCATAGCGTAAACATTCGGGCAGCCATCGGCACACTGATCATAAGCAACTGCGTTATCAAAGGCAACGAAATATTTGTCGGGATATTCCGGAGCAACTTCAGGCAACAGCTCGGTGAAGTCACCCTGTGATTGGATGATGATATCGATCTCAGGATCGTTCATCGCATCTTCCAATGCTGCCATGATCTTGGTGGTGTCGCTGGAGGCTTCAACATAGCGATACTCAATCCCCAGCTCTTCTGCGGCCTTGGTCAAACCACGGTGTGCAGAGTCAATGAAGGACTTGTCGCCCAGTGTGCCGCCAATAACGTACACGGCAACGATTTTATCTTCTGCTGCTGCTTCTTCAGCTGCAGGAGCATCTGCTGCTGGAGCTGCTGCTGGGCTGCCACAAGCGGCCAACAGCATCGCGCCAACAACTAACAGGCTTAGAATGGTAATTCTTTTTTTCATTTTTTTCTCCTCTAATTTTTAATCGACATTTTTGTTATTTTTGGTTTCTTTAGTCTTATTCGATAGCTCACCTCCGTTTTGCTTAATTGGATGAATCCGGATGATTTGATTGTTGAGCAATGAAATCTAATAATTCCTCTTTGGTTGGCATTGATGGTTGTGCCCCTGCTTTTGTTGTCGAGAGCGCGCCAGCGCCATTCGCCCATTGTAACACTTCACTGAGGGGTTTCTCGGCGGCAAAAGCAGCAGCGAATCCGCCATTAAATGCGTCCCCCGCAGCAACCGTGTCAACAGGTTCAACTTTGAACGCGGAGGATACTATCTCCTTTTCGCTGTCAGAATAATAGGATCCCTTGCTGCTCATCTTGATGATGACAGCACGCACCCCGCGCTCCCTGAGCGATTGCGCAGCTTGCTTTGCGTCCAGCGTGCTTTTGATCTCTACCCCGGTCAGAATTTGGGCTTCGGTCTCATTCGGAGTAATAAAATCACACAGATTAAGCAATTCATCAGGCAACTCACGGGCAGGGGCTGGATCAAGCACCACTTTTACGCCAAAGTCCTTTGCTTTTTTCGCGGCAACAATGTTCGTCTCCAGGGGAACTTCCAATTGCAGCAGCAACACTTTCGCTGTGGGCAGCAATTGATCCAATGCCGTTAGTTCGGGCTTGCCAACTGCGCCATTCGCCCCTGGAATAATAATAATTGTATTCTCTGCGGCATCATCCACCGTGATCAGTGCAGTGCCAGTAGGCAAAATATCTTCAACCCCAACGAACTGGGCGTCAACACCGTTGGTCTCTAAATTTTCCTTTAGCTCTTTGCCAAAGATATCATCTCCAACGCGGCCGATCATAATGGATTTTCCAAACAATTTTGCTGCCGCGACCGCCTGGTTCGCGCCTTTCCCGCCGGCAGCAGTATAGAAATCCCTCCCGGTCAGCGTTTCGCCAGGGTTAGCAAACCGCGGTGTCCTGGCTACCAGGTCCATATTGATGCTTCCAAAGGAAATAATTGTCATTTTTTTAATAATTCCAATGATGCAATATGCAACTATGGGAATGTGCTTTTAATAAAAAAGCGCCTAATGGATAACACTTAAGGCACTTAGATGAACTACACGAAACGGATCTGGAGCGATGAAATAATTACAGGTTTGGGCTGTCAGAAAATTCTTGACATTTTCTTGCCTGATGTCAGTAATGATCATTTTTTTCATGTGATTTCGTCGGGTCCGGTTTCGCAATATCGGCATATCATATCAACAATTCATCAGTTTGACAACCATGAAATATCTGATCTTTGAAAATTTAAGGTTTGGCAAATTTATAAGCCATTTCCATGTAAATTAAGGAAATGGCTTAATTGGTTCCATATATTATACGATCTGTAACGCCTTTGAAAAATCCGCGATCAGGTCATCCCCGTCTTCAACACCGGCGGATATACGTATCATTCCGTCTCGAATGTTCATCAGTTCTTTTTGGTCCGCAGGTACATCCAGGAAGGCCATCGTGGCAGGAACCTGTGTGGTCGTGCGCACCCCGCCCAGGCTTGCCCCAAATGTTGATAATTCCAGATGGTCCAGCACTTTCACCGCCAGCGCTTCATCTCCCACCTCAAATGTCATCATCGCTCCAAACTTTGGCATCAGTTTCTTCGCGATTTCGTGTTGCGGATGCGAATCCAATCCGGGATACCAGACCTTGCTTACCTTTTCATGTGCATCCAGGAATGTTGCCAGCTTTGCGGCATTCTGGCACATCCGTTCCGCCCGCAGGTGGAGCGTTTGGATACCGCGTAGTAACAACCACGCATTAAAGGGGGAGATTGCCCCGCCTAATTTGGTCAATGTCGACCAGCGAATCTGCTCCATCAAGTCCACAGGTAATGTTTCAGATTTCATCATGATCGCGCCACCGAGAGCATCGTTATGGCCGCCGATGAATTTTGTCGCGCTTTCAACCACCAGGTCAACACCCCAGTCCAACGGCCTGAACACATACGGGCTGGCGAAAGTATTGTCGCATACGACGATCAGGTTCTTTTCTTTTGCCAGCGCAACAATCCCTTCAATATCCGAGATCTTCATCGTCGGGTTTGCGATCGTTTCAAAATAGATCAACTTTGTGTTCGGCCTGATTGCTTTTTCGACCATCTCTATGTTCGCAGTATCTACGAATGAGGTTTCCACACCAAAGTCAGTGAACCGGTGGTCAAGAAATTCATGCGTTGTGCTGTATGTGGTCCAATCCGCGATCATATGGTCCCCGCCTTTGAGGATTCCGAATAATAGGGTTGAGATCGCTGCCATACCGGATGCAGTCGCCAGGCAGGCATCCGCTCCATGGATCCACGACATCTGCTCTTCAAATTTGTACTCGGATGGGTTGCCGCAGCGGGCATAGATATTTACAGTCTTTCGTTCTCCATCCAGCACCCGCTGATAGATTTCTTCGGTGTACTGATAATTGCTGGCCATGTAGATCGGATCGCTGATCGACATCGACCCGGGTTCCGGGGGGTAATATACCATTTTGCTCTCAAGCGAGAGTTTTTCACGATTCTCTTTTTTCATGCAGGTCACCTCGTTTTTGTTTTGTAATATGATACCACCTCAATATCTCAATATCTTTCATCAGGTATAATCCTCCGAAAAAGAGAACAAGGAGAGAGCTTACATGGAAAAGCACGCTTGGTACAAAGTGTTCCCCGGTGCCATCACGGTAACCGATGCGGAAGGAACAGTGATTGAGATGAACGAAGGTTCAGAGAAATTGTTCGAAAAGGACGGCGGCTACGCAGTCCTTGGACGAAACGCGATCACTTGCCATCCGGATCATATTCAGGATAAAGTGCGCAAGCTCTATGAAAACCACGAATTTAATATTTATTCCATCAAAAAGAATGGGAAGAAATATCTTGTCTACCAGGCTCCCTATTTCTTTGGTGAGGATTTCGGCGGCTTGGTCGAACTGTTCCTCGAACTTCCAGAAGAGATTCCCCATTTTGACCGTGATAACCCCGAAAATCACTAATAAACATAACAGCAAAAAAAAACAGCCCTGTTCATTTGACAGGGCTGTTTTCCTTATAATTGATATTTAGATCAAATCCTCTTCATCAAGATCTTCGTCATCAAGATCATCAAGGTCATCGAGCTCGTCATCATCAAAATCATCTTCGAGCTCGTCATCATCATCAAAATAATCTTCCTCGAACTCGTCTTCCTCATCAAACTCGATTTCCAATTCTTCCTCGAATGGATCCTCAAGATCTTCCTCAAACTCGATTTCTTCATCGTCTTCAAGGTCTTCATCGAGGTCATCATCAAGGTCGTCCTCAAGGTCGTCCTCAAGATCATCATCGAGATCGTCCTCAAGGTCATCATCAAAATCATCGTCGAGGTCATCGTCGATATCATCATCAAAATCGCTCATTTCGTCGGCAATTTGAACCAGGTCATTGTAACTCGGAAGCTGGCGCACCCATAACAGGAGGATTTGTCCTTCATCAGTATCCACAGACCGCACAGCGGTGATCGGCGCTTTCTCTTCGATCCCCATCTTATTCTTAAAATGAAGGTAGATTGTGTCGTTTTCTTTCCAGGCGCGGTGGCATCGCTCAACAAGCGCTGGACCGTTTAAAGTCCGCACCTGAGTGAAATTCGTATCATACAGCAGCGGGCTTTCGTTGAGTCCCAATGCCCAACCATCAGAAATATCCTCAAATTCAGGGGTTGGCCCTTCGATAATTGTGATTTTATCTTCCATTTTTTATCTTCCTTAAGGCAAGTATATTACCATAAACTTAATAGTTGAAAAATAAAAATTTGTCAAATCCCATTCTAATATAATCGTAAGGTGTCAAAGATCAGGTTGAAAAAGGCCTCACTATCCAGTTCCATCCCAACCGTACAGTTTGGCGCAAACCCTCTCCTTTCCGCTGTCGCATCATGGTCCAGGTCAATCAGCGCGTCCTTTCCGCGCAGATGGCGGCTGTCGCAAACGGTCATTCCGCGGGTATTATCGCCGTTCAGCTCAATCTGCACATGCATATCAACCGCTTTCACAAGCGATGGATCAACAGCCCATGCAGCAGCAACCACGTCATGCAGGTTTCCGCCGGTGAGGTGTGCTTCCTCCATTGAGGTATCGATGAAGAAATCCAGCAGGTCATATACAAATTGCGCGGTTTCGTTGCCAATCGCGAGCAATTTCTCCATATCAGCGCGCGTAAAGAATGATTGGCGCGTCAAATTCAAGCCGCTCATTCTGACCGGTATGCCTGAATTGAACACTTTATAGGCAGCTTCAGGGTCGACATAGATATTAAACTCCGCTGCCGGTGTCCAGTTGCCAAAGGTGGCAGACCCTCCCATGATGAAGATCTCATCGATCCCCTCCACAATAGCCGGATCCAATTGCAGCGCTGTGGCGATATTCGTCAGCGGCCCGGTCGCGATCAACGAAATCTTTTTATATTGGTGAACGGATTCCACAATGAATTGCGGTCCCGGGATCTTTCCCGGTTCTCGCGCGGGTGTTGGCAACACCGGCCCATCCAGACCGGAATCTCCATGGAACATCGGCGCAATCTCCAGCTCCTGGATCCAAGGTGCGCTCGCGCCGGGATATACTGGAATATGGGACTTACCAATCTTTTCCAGCACTTTCAAGGCATTGGTGGTCACCTTTTTTATAGTCTGGTTGCCACCAACTGTTGTCAGACCGATGATCTCCAGATGGGCAGCTGCCAGGATGATCGCGATCGCGTCATCGTGGCCAGGGTCACAATCAAATATGAATTTTGGCATTTCTCTCCTCTTGATTCGGATTGAATGATACCAGAAGCGCCAGCCGGCAGACATAACTTGGTGGAATTGATCAGTAAATCGGATAAAATCCCAGCATGGATCAACAAAGGTTGCAGACTATTCTGGATAAACACCACATCCCCGCCTGCCGCTATTTCGATCAGGTCGGTTCTACCAACGATATCGCACTGGATTGGCTATCGTCTGATGCGCCTGAATATGCGCTCGTGCTGGCAGACGCGCAAACCAGCGGCCGCGGGCGCAATGGGCGCGTGTGGGTTACCACTCCCGGTGCATCCATCGCGCTGTCTATCATCCTACACCCCTCCCCCGCTGAACAAAATCAACTGGGTTTGTTCTCTCTGGTCGCCGGTCTGGCATCCGTCATGGCGATTGAATCACACTGCCACGGTATCGTGCAGGTTAAATGGCCCAACGATATTCTCATCGCCCGCATGAAAACAGCGGGCATCCTCACCGAGACAGTGTGGGCAGGAGATCAATTAAAAGGGCTCGTGCTCGGGATCGGCATCAACCTTCTTCGCACGGCCGTCCCGCCAGCCGCCGGGCTGCTCTTCCCCGCCACCAGCCTGCAGGATCACGCAGATGGTCCGCCTGATTCCCTTGCATTGCTCGACACATTGCTAGCCAGCCTTCCTGTAGTCCGCCGCCAGATGCTCGATCAAGATTTTTCGCATCTTTACACCAGCAGGATGGCCTTTCTCAACGAACCCATTGCCCTGCATACCATTGAAGGCGTTTCCTTTAAAGGGATCCTGCAAGGCATCGATCCTTCCGGCAACATCCTCCTCGAAAACGAAGGCGGGCAGACGCGGTCATTTCCCATCGGGGATATCAGTCTGCGGCCTGCATAAAAAAACGCGCCCCGTAGAGCGCGTTTCCAGATTCTTTGATCGTTCTTCTATTTTTTGGCGTCAGAGATGCGGCCAACCGATGCCACATGATCGCCTTTATCCAACTTCATCAGCCGCACACCGCGTGTTGCCCGGTTGGCTGTCGCTGTGATCTTATCCACATCCAAACGCAGCATGATGCCGTTGTGTGAGATCAGCGTGATCTGCTCGCCTTTGTTCACCACCAGCGCGGAGGTAATCTGTCCGATCGATGCTAAAGCGTTGATATCGATCGTCGATACACCCTTAGTCGCGCGCCCTTGTGTCCGGTAATACTTCAGCAAGGTGCGCTTCCCATAGCCGTTTTCAGTCACCACCAGCAAATACGCATTCGGGTCAACCAGTTCCACCGCAGTCAGTTCATCCCCCTTCTCAAGGTTGATGCCGTTTACGCCAGCCGCCGTGCGGCCCATCGGGCGGATCTCCTCTTCCGATGTACGCAGTGCTTTCCCGCCGCGTGTGACCAGGATGATGTCGTCTTTTCCGCTGGTCAGCAGCGCCCATCCCAGTTCATCGCCTTCATTCAGGTTGATAGCGATCAACCCGGACATGCGCACGCTTTCAAACTCGGAAAGCGCCATGCGCTTGACGCGGCCTTTTACTGTTGCCAGCGTGATGTATTCTGCTGCGTCAAAACCCGGCACAGCAACTGCCGCGGTGATGCGCTCGCCTGGTTCAAGCGCCAGAATATTGACAATCGGCGTCCCTTTGTCGGTACGGCCGGATTCATTCAGTTCGAACACTCGCTCGGAATAGACCTTGCCGCGGTCAGAGAAGAACAGCAGTGTATGCAGGGAACGGCATGGGATCAGGATATCGATCTCATCCGCATCCTTCATATTCTGCCCGATCACACCTTTGCCTCCCCGCGCTTGTGTTTTATACACGCGCGGCGAAACGCGTTTAATGTAATTATTGCGCGTGATCGTCACCAATGCAGCCACATCGGATACAAGATCCTCATCTGCGATATCTTCAACATTTCCCTCAACGATCATCGTACGGCGATCATCACCATATTTCTTGCTCACTTCGTTCAGGTCATCACTGATCAATGCCAGTATCTTCTTCGGGTTCGCCAGCAGGTCTTCCAGGTATGCGATCAATTCAAGCAACTCTTTATGCTCAGTTTCGATCTTCAACCGCTCCAGCTGCGATAAGCGCCGCAGCTGCATATCCAGGATCGCCTGTGATTGGATCTCGCTCAGCTTGAATTTTTCCATCAAGTTCTTTTTGGCGGCGTTGGCGTCCTCAGAATTACGGATGGTCTTGATGATCGCATCCAAATTAGCCAGAGCGATCAGCAGCCCTTCCAATATATGCGCCCGGTTCTTTGCTTTCTCCAGCTCGAACATTGAGCGCCGCTCGATCACATCCACCCGGTGGTCGATGTAGATCTGCAGCGCTGTTTTCAGCGGAAGCATGCGCGGTTCACCATCTACCAGCGCCAGCATATTGATGCCGAACGTGGTCTGTAGCTGGGTATATTTAAACAGCCGGTTAAGCACACGTTTTGGCTGCGAATTGCGCTTCAGTTCAATGATGATGCGCATCCCGTTGCGGTCAGATTCATCACGCAGGTCTGAGATCTCCGGCATGCGGTCTTCCCGCACCAGAGACGCGATCCGTTCGATCAACGTGGTCTTATTGACCTGATATGGGATCTCGGTGATGCGTATCTGATAGCGGTTGCCGCGGATCTCTTCCACCTGGTAGCGCCCGCGCACGGTAATTTTGCCTTTTCCGGTTGAGTAACCCTGGCGGATGCCCTCTGTGCCGACAATAATACCGCCGGTCGGAAAATCCGGACCGGGGATGAATTTCATCAGGTCTTCCACCGTCACGTCGTCCAGGTTGTCCTGGTTTTCGATCATGTAATCCAGCGCGCGGCACAGCTCGCGCATGTTATGTGATGGAATGTTTGTGGCCATACCGACCGCAATACCGGATGATCCATTCAGCAGCATATTCGGCAGGCGCGCTGGCAGCACCAGCGGTTCCTGCAGCGAACCATCGAAATTGTCAATAAAGTTGACAGTGTCTTTATCAATATCCTGCACCATCTCTTCGGCCAGGATATCCATGCGCGCTTCGGTGTAACGCATCGCTGCCGGCGGGTCGCCGTCAACGGAACCAAAGTTACCCTGCCCGTCAACCAGCATGTAGCGCATCGAGAAATCCTGCGCCATGCGCGCCATCGAGTCATACACCGCCTGGTCACCATGCGGATGATATTTACCCAGCACTTCACCAACGATACGCGCGGATTTCTTGTATGCGGTGTTGTAGCGGATGCCCATATCCATCATCGCGTACAGGATGCGGCGGTGCACGGGTTTTAGCCCGTCCCGCGCATCAGGCAGCGCGCGCGCAACGATCACGCTCATCGCGTAATCAATGTAGGAGGTGCGCATCTCCTGGTCAATATCAATGCGTTTAACTGTGCTTACTTCCATATATGATTTTTATACCTTTTTCTGGTGATTTTCCAATTATATCAGGTCAGGTTTGCATCAGTGTAAGCGCGGATAAAATCCTCTTTTTCCCAAATTAAACATGGCTTTCAGTTATAATTTTGCCCTATGGAAGGGAAGGCCCTTGGGGTTGTGCTCATCGTTTGCCTGTTGTGCCTGTCTGCCTGCCGGCAGACGGATCTCAACACGGATGGCAGCCCGGCGGTTGAAGAGCCCCAAACTTACATTGAGAACAAAGGCTCAGATACGCTCGTCAACCTCGCCCTCGCCTGGGCAGAGGAATATCAGAAGCAGCGCCCGGAGATCCAGATCTCAGTCACGGGCGGCGGCTCCGGCACCGGATTCGCTGCGCTGATCAATGGCACCATCGATATTGCCAACGCCTCGCGCGGCATCAAACAGGAAGAAATCGACAGCGCAAGAGCACTCGGATTTGAACCGGTCGAGCACATCATCGCCAATGACGCCATCGCTGTGATCGTCAATCCCGCCAACCCTGTCAGCCAGTTAACACTGGAACAGGTGTCCCGCATTTACAAAGGCGAGATCAGCAACTGGCAGGAACTGGGCGGCGAGGACCGGCCGATCGTCAAGCTCTCGCGCGAGACCAACTCCGGCACGCATGTCTATTTTCTGGAAACAGTCATCCGCCTTGACAGCAAGGAAGATAAGAGCATTTTCTCAGCCGACACTTTGCTGCTGCCCTCTTCGGAAGGCATCATCGCCGAGGTGCGCGATAACCCCAACGCGATCGGATACGACGGGCTGGGCTATGTTACCGAAGAAGTGAAAATGATCGCGCTGGCCACCTCAGCGAATGGCGATTATATCCTTCCATCCGCCGCGACAGTCACCGACGGCAGCTACCCCATCGCGCGCCATCTATTCATGTATACCCGCAACCAGGCCCAGGGCCTGGAGCAGGAATATCTGGATTGGATCCTCTCTCCCCAGGCGCAGGCTATCGTTACGGAATTGGGTTTTGTTCCGGTGATCAATGAGTAAACCATGATGAGACGTTCAGAGGCGTGGATCACAAACACAGTCAGGATCGCCGGTTCATCCAGCATCCTGTTCGTCATGCTCATCTTCATCTTCCTCATGCGCGAAGGCCTGCCAGCGCTGAACGATGTTGACTTTTCCAGCTTATTCTCCACCCGCTGGTACCCGATCGAAGGGCTGTATGGCATCCTGCCGCTCATCAGCGGCTCGCTGATCGTGACCTTGTTCGCGATGGTGATCGCCCTGCCCTTTGGCATCGGCACCGCGATTTACATTGGCGAGATCGCCCCGCAAAGCGTCAACGAGATCCTCAAACCGCTGGTCGAGATCCTGGCCGGCATCCCGTCCGTTGTGCTGGGGTTCATTGGCATCCTCGTGCTCTCGCCCGCCATGCGCATCGGCCTCAACCTGCCCACCGGCCTGACCGCCCTGACCGGCGCTGTCCTGCTGGCGCTGATCTCGATCCCCACCATCGTATCGCTGACCGAAGATGCCTTTTACGCGGTGCCCAAATCTTTCCGTGAAGCAGCCTACGCCACCGGCGCCACCCAGTGGCAGGTCATCTGGCGCGTGGTCATCCCCGCGGCGCGCAGCGGCATTCTCAATGCCGTCATGCTCGGTATCGGTCGCTCTTTGGGCGAAACGATGGCCGTGATGATGGTCACCGGCAACGCGCCCACTATCTTCACCGGCTTCGAATCCTTCATCGCGCCTGTGCGCACCATGACCGCCACCATCGCTTCGGAAATGGGCGAAGTGGCGACCGGCAGCGCCCATTACCACGTGCTGTTCTTCATCGGCATCATCCTGTTCCTGTTCTCATTGGTCATCAACATCACTTCCTCCTCACTCAGCATGCGCCCCAAACGCGGAAAGGACCAGGTGGTATCTTGAATCTGGGATCTTTCAACCGCGCCCGCAAGAGTAAAGTCCCTCGCAAGCTGGTGCAGCAGATTGGCTTTAATTTCATCCGCTTCATTACACTTATCACCATCCTGCCCATCCTGGGGATCGTGGTCTATATCACCATCAAAGGCGCTCCCGCCATCTCATGGGAATTCCTCAGCGCCATGCCGCGCGATGGCATGCGCGCGGGCGGCATCCTACCCGCCATCATCGGCACGGTCTATCTGATGGTCGGCACCGGCCTGATCTCGATCCCGCTCGGCATCGCCGCCGGCATCTACCTGGCGGAATACGCCAGCGACAACTGGTGGACGCGCCTGATCCGCATCGCCATCATCAGTCTGGCCGGTGTGCCTTCGGTCGTTTATGGGCTGTTCGGGTTGGGGTTGTTCGTGCTCTTCTTCAACTTCGGCATCAGCATCATCTCCGCCGCGCTCACGCTCTCGATCATGACCCTGCCGGTCATTATCAGCACCACCGAAGAAGCCATGCGCAGCGTGCCCTATAAGTTCCGCGTGGTCGGCATCTCGCTGGGCGGGACGCAATGGCAGACCATCCGCAAGGTGATCCTGCCGCGCGCGCTGCCGGGCATCATCACCGGCATCATCCTCGGCCTTGAGCGGGCTGTGGGCGAGACCGCGCCGATCCTGTTCACCGGCGCCACCTTCTTCCTGCCGCACCTGCCTTCCTCCCCGATGGACGCCACCATGGCGCTGCCCTACCACATCTATGTCATCGCCACCCAGATCCCCGGCATGCCGATCCGCATCCAGTACGGCACAGTGCTTGTGCTGTTGGTGTTTGTGCTGGCGATGAACCTGATCGCGTCAGTCATCCGCTCACGTTCACGCGCCAAGAGGCAGTGGTAATGGCTGACGTCAAGATCAGCATCCGCAACCTGCACCTGCGCTATACGGATGGCAAGTATCCCCTGCGCGGCATCGACCTGGATGTGATCGAGAACAAGATCAACGTCGTGTTCGGCCCGGCCGGAGGCGGTAAATCCTCCCTGATCCGCGTCCTCAACCGCCTGATCGACATGTCAGATGTGGCCGAACTGAGCGGCGAGATCCTGCTGGATGGTGAGAACATCCTCGACAAACACACCGATGTGATCGCGTTGCGGCGCAAGGTGGGCGTGGTCTTTTCGGTCCCGATCCCGCTGCCGCTCACCATCACGCAAAACATCAGCTTCGGGCTGGAAGTGGCCGGCATGAAGGACAAGAAACAGATCGCGGAGCGCGTGGAGAAAGCGCTGCGGGAAGCGGTGCTGTGGGATGAGATCTACGACCGCCTGGACGATTCGGCCTATTCCCTCTCCGGCGGCCAGCAGCAGCGGCTATGCCTGGCGCGCGTACTCGCGCTGGAACCGGAGGTGATCCTGCTGGACGAGCCCACCTCCGCCCTCGATCCGGTCTCAACCGCCAAGATCGAGCAGTTCCTGGAAGAATCCAAGAGCCAATACACCTTCGTGCTCGCGCCCCACAACCAGCAGCAGGCTGCGCGCGTCGCCGACCACGCCGCCTTCTTCCTGCAGGGCGCGCTGATCGAGCAGGGCCGCGGTGAAGAGCTGTTCTTTAACCCCAGGATAAAAGAGACGATCGACTATATCCAGGGCCGCTACGGATAAGCGCCCAACCCGACAGAATCTGACAAAACCCGACAGTTTTGCATGATGGCTGAGTGATCGAAGGGGGATGGTTGGGGGATAGTGAGGGTGATCTATAGGGGATATGGACCGCGGATAATAATTCAATCGATCATATCGGTTCTGAACCTATCGAAGCACGCACCCATCCAAAAATTTGAAAACACAGAATTCGTAACACCAATACTTGTACAGCGTTATCCATTTTGCTATACTGTTTATAATTACCAAAGGAGAGGATGATGAAGGGGAAAAGACGAGGGTTATGGATTGTTTTAATTACATTACTTGTATTGGCTCTGGCCGGGGGTGGCGTCTTCTTCGCACGGCGCAACCAGCACCGCCCGCGGCAGGTCGCGCCGCAGATCACAATCCTATCTCCGGATAGCCCTGCAACATCGGCTGCCGGAGATTTTTTATATATCCAGACACATGCGCAGGCCAGCGCGGGCATCACGCGGGTGGACATGGCTGTGGATGGCTCACCTTATCGTTACCAGGAGGCAAAAGATGGCCCGATGCTGCTGATGCCGGCGGATTTTTCGTGGCGCTCGAATGTACCCGGGACGCACACGCTCACTTTCTCAGCCACAGACGCAGATGGCAACACCAGCCCGCCTGGATCGCTGGAAGTGATCATCACTGAAGCGGCTTCGGCAGGGATTGCGGGAAACGCAGGCAGCAGCGGATCAGCGGATGGCGGTGAGGCGGATGCAGAAGCAGGGGACGGGGAGAATGCTGCCGCGCAGCCAGATGGCCCAGCAGGTATCGGCGCTGCAGAGGAAATTGGCGGGCAGGATGGTTTAGACCTCGGTCCGGAACTTGCTGGCGGCCCGTTGGCGCAGGACCAGCGCCCAACCTTGCAGTTGCTGGATGCAAGCCTGCGTGAGGGCGGCGGGCTGCTTATCCTCGTGAAAATGACCGCTCAGGATGACATCGGTTTGGCGGCAATCAGCGCTTCCTTCATTGAAAATGGTGTGCTGGATACACACATCTTTGATTGTGAAAACTTGCAGCTATGCGAACACAATGTACGCTACCAGCTTGACGCAGGTGAACGCGAACTGGCTGTATATGCGATCGATACTGCCGGACAAATCTCGGAAACCGCATTACTGGAATTCCAGGTTGTGCCGGGTGAACAAGGCCAGGCGCCTGCGCTGGTAGTGGACCGGGATTTCGACCCGAACCAGATCGCACTGGTGGAGGATGCGGTAGCAGAAGAGCGGCGCAATCAGCTGGATGACTTTGGCGCGCCACGCATCAGCGGATATCAATGTGGTGGGAATATTGTCCGCATTGGCGTCCCTTACCGCTATTTTTCTAATAATGGGCGCTTCGTTTACGCGGGCGGGTTCGCCCATATAGGTGGAGAGCTGATGGCGGGAGGCTGGGTGCCGATTGAAAATCAGACCTATGGGCTGGTGCAATTTGATATGGAAACAACTTCCAATGCGATCGAAGGGATCACAACCGAAAGCATGACACTCCAGATGATGCAGGAGGTCGGGGACGCGCCTTTCTATTCAGAACAGGCCGAGCTGCGCATCAGCTGGCCGCAGCCCAAACCCGACCTGGTAATCACGAATGTCCAACGCAGTATTAATGGCAGGGATATCACCGTGACAGTTGAGAATCGGGGCTGTGCGGACGCAGATGGATTCACACTGGCGACCTTCCACATGGGTGAGCATCTGCTCAATGAGCAAACCTTCCCGGATACGATACCGGCAGGCGCTTCACGTGAAGGAAAATTCCGGCAGGTGGATCCCAATAGCTATGCATACGCATTTTCAGTGGTGGTTGATCCGGATAACATCATTGATGAGATCGATGAAGCGAATAATAGTTTTTATAAAAACCCGATCCAAATTGCCTATATCCATTTTTCCAAGATCGATATCCATGATACCAGCGATGGTGAATGGTATGAGGACGCGGACACCGGAGAATGGCGGCTGTACGTAACAGCCAATGACGCCCAGGAAATCCGCCCGACCAACAGTACGAACTGGATTTGGAGGATGGGAAAAGGATCACACGAGATCAAAGGCCTGGTCAGGCCAATCTATATCACCCCTGCTGTTTCACCTGAAAAGTCATTGGTGATCATTGTTGACCTGGAAGAAGATGATGCATTTCCCCCCAATGACTGGGATAAAGCGGTCGTGATCCATAGCTACAATTTAGATGACGCGGATAGCTGGAAGCTCGGCCATGGGCAAAGCCGGACCCTGACAAGCAGTAAAGGCCGCTTTACGATCCATTACTGGATCGTGCTTGATTTCTAAAAGAAATAGGAGGAATGATGTACACGCTAAAGGAAAGACAAATGAAAAAAGTGAACATGATCAGTGCGCTGCTGATATTGGCTGCGCTGATGCTGAGCGGATGTGATCAGGCCGCACCCGCACGTGGGGCGGCGCCCGTGCAGCCAGACAGCCGGGACGGGGTGGCGATCGTGTTTCCGCAGGAAAGCGCACAGTTTTACGTGGGCGACTTTGTCGATATCCACGCAGAGGTGGGCGACATAGATGGGTTCAGCGCCGCAGTGCTGACGGTGAATAACCAGGTCTACCGGCGAGATGCATTTGCATCCGCGGTCAAAAACGGTGACCTATACCAGCCATGGGTTCCCGAGGCGGAAGGGGTCTACGCCCTGCAGATCCACTGCGAGACTGCAGCCGGCGGCCAGAGCGCATCCAATGTGGTCAATGTCTATGTTGGCATGGCCAAGGTGACGAAGGAAACACCCGCTGAAGAACCGATCGCGGAAGTGACGGAAGAACCGGCCGCTGAAACGAGTGAATGCCCGATCGCGATGGCGACCGCGACCGGCTACCCGTTCTGCCGCTCCGGGCCGGGCACAGCTTATAACACGATCACCAACCTGCAGCCGGGGCAATCCTTCCCGATCACGGCAGTGAGCGGATCAGGCAGTTGGTGGCAGATCGCATACAACACAGCGGGCGGCACATGCTGGGTGTGGGATGCGCTGGTGACAGTGTGCGGTGACACGGACGATGTGGCTGTGATAACAGGCTTGGAGAAGGATGCGGCGGAAGCGCCAGCCGAAGCGCCGCCAGGAGAAGAGACCGGACCTACACCAACCTGGGATCCGGCCTCCGGCCCAACCTCGCCCTGACCCGATCCGCAAATGACAAAGACAGCCGCCCGCACACAATGCGGGAGGTTTTCGTATTCAAAATCCCGCGCTGAGGTGAGCGCGGACATTACTGATTGCGCCAGGTCTGGCATGCGTATGTATTTACCTATACGCAATTTTGATTACATTTTTCTGATACGATACTGCCTGTTTTCGATTAGAATGAAAATGTGAAAATGAAGAAAATGATCACCCTGCTGATGCTGTTGATCACGGCCAGCGCGGGGCTGATCACCTCCCCGATCCACGCGGCCGACCCGACCGCGGATGACCTGGTGGCGGCGGTTAACGCCTACCGCGCGGCCAACGGCTATTACACCATGAACCCGCACCCGCTCGTCTATCAGGCCGCGCAAACGCACGCGCAATGGATCGTTGACACCGGCCAGGGCGGGCACATCGGCGCCGGCGGCAGCAATGAGACCATGCGCGTCTCCTGGACAGGATATGGCGGCGGCGCTGAGATCCTGTGCGATGAGAACTGGGCCAGCGGCCGCACCATCAACGACGCCGTCTATGGCGCATGGTCGGACTGGGTCCACCAGGAAGTGATGCTGAACCAGTGGGGCAACCGATACGCCGATATCGGCGGCGGTGTGGCTTCCAAGGGAGACGGCTCATTCGTGATGGTATTGAATGTCTGCAAAATCTACGGCCAGGAGGCAAGCGGGAACACACCGCCCGCCGGCACACTGCCCCCTTCCGGCGTGGTGCCCACCCGGGATCTTTCCAACTATGTCTTCGGTGTCGTCACCGCCACGCCCCAGGCGGATGGCAGCGTGACGCACATCGTCAAATATGGCCAGACACTGCTGACGATCGCCCAGGCCTATGGCATCACGGTCGAGCAGCTTCGCGAGTTGAACGGATTCGCAGCGGATTTCACCGCCATCTGGCCCAATGATGAGTTGATCATCCGCCAGGGAACGGGCCAGGCCATGCCGACCGCCACGGCCCTGCTTACCCTCACGCCCTCACTCACCCCACGCCCGACCTACACCCCCAGCAGCCTGGAGCTGACCGCCACCGCCAAAGCCGCCCTGGACGCAGAGCAGCCCGACCAGGAACCCGCGCGCTCGTCAATCACCGCCGGCATGTTCTTGCTCATTTTCGCAGGGCTGGGCCTGGTGGCAGTGGTGTTCATCTCTTCCATCAAAAAAGACCCGGCGCCGCCGGATGAAGATATTTTTGGTGATGGATCTGGTTGATCCGCTCACCTTCCAAATGGAAGTTGAAAGCACATAAGTATCTTTTTTACAGTCTTGCCGTTGTGAGGAACCGATCGTGAAATTTCCCGGGAGTCTAGATCAGGTGGCGTTCGCTCACCATCCTGAAATGAAAACCATAGACCGCCATGGTGATCGCCAGCGGAAAGAGCCGCGGCCGATTAAACAGGGTCCAGAAGAAAAGATTCCAATATTGTTTTCTTTCCCGTCCAAAGATCCCCAGGCGGACGATCGATCTGGCCAGCGCGGAAACATCCTGCCAGATTTTCCTGAACGAAAATGATATTTTTATTTTTGGAAGATGATATTCTTTTAGAAAAGTGATCACGCGCTGATAGTACATTTCGGGCGTGTAAATGTGGGTCAGCAGTTTTTTATAACGCGCGGTGAGCAAATCAATATTCATCCTGGGGATGATGTTTGTCGCGCCATTGACGTTATCCCCGCTGATATTCTTGATCAACCTGCCCGCCGCTTCCATGCGTTCATACAGCGCTGTTCCGATCGGCGCCTGGAGCAGGCCCACCATGGCGGTCGCGATACCGCTCTGCTGGATGAAATCGATCAACCTGCGGAAAGTGCCCGGTGAATCATTGTCAAATCCCACAATAAAACCGCCCTGCACCTGTAAGCCCGCGCGCTGGATCTTGCGGATATCTTCCACCAGATCGCGGTTGAGATTCTGCTTTTTGCTGCATTCAAGCAGGTTGTCATTTTCGGGGGTTTCAATGCCAATAAACACCTGGTTGAATCCTGCTTCCACCATCAGGCGCAGCAGCTGGTCATCATCAGCGAGGTTGATGGACGCTTCGGTGTTGAACGCGATGCCTGCTTTATCCCTGCGCCAATCGATCAGGGCAGGCAGCAGGTCCTCTTTCAGCAGTTTCTTGTTGCCGATCAAATTATCATCAACAAAGAAAACGCCCGCGCGCCAGCCGCGCGCATATAATCCATCCAGCTCATCCAAGATCTGGGCGGCAGACTTTAACCGCATGCGGTGCCCGAGCAACGCTGTGACATTGCAGAAATCGCAATTGAACGGGCATCCGCGTGAATACTGGATATTCATCGTGGCGTAATCATTGAAATCGATCAAATCCCAGCGCGGGGTTGGTGATTCCTGCATATCTGCATAGCTATCGGTGGCATAGACCTTTTTTGGCGCGCCGGCATGAAGATCGGAAAAAAATTCTTTCAGGGTGATCTCTGCTTCATTGAGGATAAAGTGATCGACGCCTGAAAATTCCTGATATTCCATGGTGAAAAGCGGCCCGCCGCAAACCACGCGCGTGCCCAGTTGGTTGCAGCGGGCAATCACGTCCCGCGCAGATTCTTTCTGGATCGTCATCCCGCTGATAAAGACATAATCTGCCCGAACGATATCCGCATCTTTTAGCTTATGCACATTCATATCGACCAGTTTTAATGACCAGTCATGTGGCAGCATCGCGGCGATGGTTAGCAAACCGAGCGGGGGTGAGGAAGCTTTTTTCCGGATGAAACGCAGGGCGTATTTGAAACTCCAGAAGGTATCGGGAAACTCAGGGTACACCAGCAAAATATTCATGGAAACATACTTTTCTTTACTAATTAATTAACATAACACATAAAAAAAGGAAAAGGTGTAATTCTTTTGTAAAAAAGTTCTTCCATAAAATTTGCTATTTCATCGGCGGGGTGGTGTTTTCAAAGGAAGGTTTTTCTGCCGTTCTGGAAACACTCCCCCTCACGCCATTTTTTGATTGCGCTGCGCACAACGAGGAAAGCGCACAGCCACCCCGAAGGGCTGCGGCTAACCCTGTGGGTTGTCAGCAGGTCTTTATGATCCCCCACCCAACATCACAGCACACCCACCCGGCATTCTGCCTGCCCCAAGGCACCATTAATCACGCTGGTACGTCACCCGCACTGACAAATCTAATGATGAATGGGATCACCTATTCTCATGCCAGTGGTTTGAGGATCGATATGAATTATCGCCGAGAGCTGGTACTCGCATATTCACCAGCGTTTTTTCGGACCGGATGCCTTCTGCGGAGACAGCATATACTTCGTATTCATGCAGGTATCCGCGGCGTGGATTGTTAAACACGAGATTGTATTCATCCGCGGGCTGGATATACTCGTTCACAATGATGTCCCGCGCGACAAAAATTGTCTCCTTGATATAAAAATGGTCGATATCCAGGCGCTCGCGGGCAATTCGCGGCTGCTTTGGAACCATACCCACCCACAGACAGTAATCCTCATCCGCTGACCCTTCAGGACAATTCTCTGTAGAAAAAACCTGCACATTCACGCCCATCGGCGGGCAGGGTAGCGGTTCAAATTCAAAAGGGTCTCCGCGCTGGATGATCTCATTTTCCACTGCGATCGCTGGTGTTATTTTTGTGCTGCCCATGCCGCACATATTCCTGCTCCAGTGAAAGTCCGGATCATACATCAAAAGAACGTGATAGCCGGAAAAATGTTGATCTTTCAGACCCGCAATATGAATGCGGCAGAGCATATCCCGGTCTTCCCAACTGCAATGCAAGCCGATATCAGCCGCCTCCACGCAGACCATTGCGTCATCTGAATCTGCCTGCATCTGGCAGGGAAAAAAGCAATCGATCTCAAGAAAGGGTAAATGCACATCCCAATATTGGCGCACGCCCAATTGGGCGTCAAAGATGGTATGCGGCTCACAGGTTGTATCCAGTGAATCGATGCCATCCTGAACATCGATGATTTCAATGTTCCGGAAGGGCTGCATCTGGAAAATGTCGCCGAAATGCTGTGCGATGGACCGCAGGAAATCCCAGGAGATCTCTTCTGGATCCGCGCTTTCAACAATCGCCGGCCCCGCATCCACTTCCAGGTTTTGGCTAATTTCGATGTTTTTCCGATATGTGCGCGAATCCTGGCCAAGCGTATCCTTTGCACTCACGATAATGTCGTGAACGCCAGGGCTGAGCAATGCGTTGGCGCTGGCTGAGCAGCTGGCTTGCGCATGGCAGGGATGCGCAAGCTGGATTGGCATAAACGGCTCGCCTTCCTGATAATCAACAATCAAAATGGCTTCCAACCCATTATCATCGCTGGCACTGACATCCACTGTCAGGCGGACGCCATCCCCTTCACGCTGGAGATTTGTTTCGAAACTGACGATTTCTGGCGGAAGATCACTGACATCCGGGCGGTGTTCCGCCTGTTCAGCGATGGGATCGCCTCGCTGGTCTTCCTCTATCGGAAGCCCCACGTCCTGGCCTGGCTCCTGATCCAACCCCTGGCCATCACCGCCATCTCCCGCTGGCATTTCCTGGGCCTGCTGGATACGTTCCCCGCCAAGGATGAGCGCATGCTGGCCCTCTGAATCGCTTTGGCGGTCATCGAAATCTGAACCTGCGGCAAGCACAACCTCGCTCGCCTCCACACCAGTGCGAATTTTGTCCGCATCCGCCTGTGACAAACCGGGAGAGATCACACCGATGGTGATTGAGACAGGATCGCTGGCGTTGTTTTCCATGTCATATGCCACCCATTTCAAGGTATAGGTGCCGATGCCATCCGGCAGCCAGGCAAGCTGACTGACCAGTTCGCGCTGGCCGGGATTCGGCGAATAGCTAAGATTTTGGAGATTGTCGTTCTCAAAAAATGCGATTCTTTCAATCCCCTGCCTGGAACTGGCAAGAACGATAAAATGGATACCCTGATCATTTTGAATGGTCTGCGGGGATTGGGGTTGCAGGATGATGATAGAGGGTTTTCTGGTGCTCCAAATTCCCGCATTTTCCAGGATAAAAAAAGCAGCCGCACCGATAGCAAGAATCAGTACGGCGCCAAGCACCAAAATGCGCAGCCAGCGTCTATTTTTATTCACCGATTCCCTCCCGAAATGCTCTTATGATTTATATTACAGTATAAATTTACAAAATACAACCAATCGAGATGAATGAAAATCAAATGGCAAGATGGCGGGTATCACGAACCTTGGTTAGGCCCTGCCCACCCAAAAGCATAACGCTGAAAGATGGCACAGGTGCGCTTCATATCGGCAGGTAAGGTGATGTGATGATCCATAAGCAGCAACCCCGGCGATTGCGCTACAAATCCGAACAATTTTTAACCAACATCACCACGCGTACACTGTACCACATCATCCCCGCGCAGGGTGCGCTGGGTACAGCGTCCAACGCACCCTGGGGTGTGGTTTTTCGATCCCATGTTCCGGTATATCGTATTTATGCCTTAGCCCTGCATTTTATGTCTGGGTTGGGTCATAGCAAAAACAAACGCCATCAATACACAAATATACCGTTCCTGGGGGACAAGATTTCCCGCCGCCTCCATCCTCGGTGATCGTGGTTCCCACCTTGCACATGCCGGGAATGTTGCCGGACTGGGGCAGCCCATAGGGCAAACGGCAGGTATTATCCATCCCAAAAAGTTCTTTGATCGGATAGTTGGCATCATCGCGCAGCGGTGAACCGGCCGCGCTCGGGCCCATGCGGTCATTGAAGTCGAACAGTGCAACGCCAAATGTGTCCAGATCAGCGATCGCCCACGCGCTCCAAAGAAACTCCTGGGGGTCATCCAGCAGCTGCCGGCTGACAGCGAGCTGGATCGATTCCGCTTGCTGCGGGTCGCTGCGCGCGAAAGCGGTGCGTTCTTCGGCCATTTCAAGCTGCGTTTCGTAGCCATTGCCCTGGAAGCCGGCATCCGCGATCATCGGTTTCGGCCCGCCCACGTCGCCATTGCTGTCTGCAAACACGCGCACTCCCTCAAGCGACCACTCCGCGCCCGGGTCCTGCGCCAGCACCAGCAGTTCGCCGCGCCCATTCTGCTTGCGGTCGAATTCGATCCCATACGCGCCTGTCAGCCCCCAATCAAGCGGGTCCATGCCATACAAACGGATGGTGAAATAGAAGAAGTCATCATCCGCCGCGAAATCGACCGTGATGATATCCACGTGCGGCAGATAGTCCATTTCCCTGGCGGTGAAGGGGCGCTCATAAAGGCCATCCAGATATTCATCAACGCCCAGCGTTCTCTTCTCATACGCCCGCAGCGAAGAATCGCTGTCCTTCAGCGTGCGCTCCGCCTCCGGCGGATCCTGCGGCCAGAGCGTGATCAGATCGTCCGCATCATCCACGTCGCTCTCCGCGCTCGCAGCCATCGCGTCATCCGCGCTAACCGGCTGCGCGGCACTGTCCTCCGCTTCAGGCAGCGCGGCATCCGGCGCTGCTGATCCAGGTTCAACTGATCCGCAGGCCGAACATACTAATCCAAAAATTACCAGTACACAAAACACCTGTAATTTCCCTCTCAACATGATATATCCTCCTCATTTTCTGCAATTTAACTTGTTAGACAACGATAGGGAAAAGATCATGCATGCGCAATACCTCCTATTCAGGCCCGCCTGTGATGACAAGGGGTGCGATGAAGGTAAGATGGATTGTTTGAACCGATTTTGAAGGTCAATGGGTGGGGTGAACCGAGGTGGAAGGTGATTTACGCTGGTTGGGCCGGCAAAGAATGTGCGAGAGTATTGATTTCATTATACATGAAACCAGCCCGTCCACCACACAAACCCGCGCTATCGCGCCATGCGTCAGGCTCCGCTCAGCGATGATGCGTTTTGCCGGGATAAAACTTTTAAAGCGGCAGCGGGCATTTCGCAAGCTGCACGCATTTCTTCGATCATCTCATTATAATAAGGGCGGTAAAAAAATTCCGTTCCGGCGTTGGACCCCCGGCAGATACGGATGACAATGAAGCAGATAAATGGAGAAGATTATGCATCATTTTAAGAAATGGATCCAGCCAGCCCTGATAATGGCCATTTTCTGGATCATCGCGATCGTGTTGTGGCTGCGTCTGGATTCGCCGTTCTACCTCTTCAATTTTGGGTATATCGGCACCGCGCTCGGCATTGGAATTGGGGTGTATGAATCCCTGCCGCGTAAGCAGAAATCCATCGGCCGGCGGTTGGCGCAGTTTCTGGTCGGCGCTTATATGCTCATTTTCCTTGGCCTGATGCAGCGCGAAAATATGCAGATCGAAGGCTTCTTTCTGTACCTGTTGTCGGGGCTGTTCGCCGGATCCGTGATCCATTACCTTGTCGCCAAGATCTTCGGACCGTTGATCTTCAACCGCGGCTGGTGCGGATGGGCCTGCTGGACGGCGATGATCCTGGACCTGCTTCCTTATAAACAAAACCCGGTCGGACGGCTGCCGCGCTGGGGATTCCTGCGCTACACGCATTTTTTTCTCAGCCTGAGCGCGATCCTGATATTGTGGTTCGTGTTCGGTTACCGCCTGGCAGACCAATCCAGCGCTGAGCTGTACTGGCTGATCGCGGGCAATCTGCTCTATTACGCGGCAGGCATCGCCCTGGCATTCGCCCTGAAAGACAACCGCGCCTTCTGTAAATATGTGTGTCCGATCCCTGTGCTGCAAAAAGTGACCAGCCGCTTTGCGCTGCTGAAGATATCATCCGATCAAACCCGCTGCACGCAATGCGGCGCCTGTGACCGCGCCTGCCCGATGGATATCAATGTGTCTGCCTACGCAAAGGAGGGCAAGCGGGTGACTTCATCAGAATGTATCTACTGTATGGAGTGCGTCAACCAGTGCGCGTTTGGCGCGCTGGATTCCAACCTGCAGTTTGACTTTGGAGACTGCCTGATCCGTTACCGCAAATAGGGTTTGCGGTATATGAGGTAGAGGGGAACAATCCTGAGCAACCATTTTGAGGGCTGCTGCTAACCCTGTGGTTTATCCGTCGGTCTTAATTGGTCTTATGCCCAACATCGCAACACCCCCAGGCATAAAAAAATATCCCATCGAATTCGATGGATTAGCACCAGACAAAGACCAGGCAGCATGTATTGAAAATTGGAATGAACCATTCAGAATATCCAAAATGTTCGAGAAACACATTCAATTACGCGAAGAAAAAACAACTTCAATATTTAACATCCGCCATCATGTGCAATCGTTGCACATACTGCCCACCCCGCCCCCATCCATTTCTAGACAGCAACCCGTTCCAAAAAGGAAAGTGTTGCTGATATTCTGACTTACTCATAGAAAACTTAAAAAATTAGTTTATATTTCTTAATTATTCATGCTATAATTAAACCAGAGAAAGGAGCCAACTGTGGACTTTGGAGGAAGATTGAAAATGGCGCGGAAAGCAAAACAACTTTCCTTGCAGAAATTGGCAGAGGAAACCGGTGTGACTGCCATGTCAATTTCGAAATATGAAAATAATAAAATGAACCCGGATTCTGCAATGCTTCTCAACCTGGCACAAGCACTGGATATAAACGTGGAATTCTTCTTCAGGGAAATGCCTTTGGATCTAACGCCTATAAAAAAACGAGGCCATTCAAGATTATCCAAAAAAGATGAGGCAATGATTGAATCGCGCGTGGTGGAATATGTCGAACGATATATCGAAGCACAATCATACTTTCCCGGCGATGCCAGACCTGAAATTCAAAAGAAACCTTTCAAATCGATAGCGGATATTGAACAAGTTGCCATTGACTTGCGCGCGGAATGGGAAATTGGTCTGGACCCGATCGACAGTGTTGTTAGGACACTGGAAGACCGGGGTATCATCGTTTATTTTGTTGAAAGCGTGGATGAACTGGATGCGTTGACCTTTGAAGCGAATGGCACGCATGTCATCGCGGTCAATAAGAACATGCCGGGGGACCGTCAGCGATTTGATATGGCACATGAGCTAGGCCATATCATTCTGGAAATTCCAGAATGGATGGATGAAAAAGACGAAGAAAAAGCCGCCCATCGCTTCGCGGGCGCGTTCCTTGCGCCTGAACCTGTTGTCAGGATGGAGTTAGGAAATAGCCGAAGTTTTGTTTCTGTTGAAGAACTGCATCTGTTGAAACATAAATACGGGATGAGCATTCAAGCATGGATCCGAAGAGGGGCTGACCTTAATATCATCTCGCATCATGTTTACCAGGTGTTAATGGCAATGTTTAGCGCCAACGATTGGCGAAAACAGGAACCAGGCGATCCGTATCCTCCTGAAGAACCGCCAAAGCACTTTGAACACATGCTGAGGAGATTGCATGCTGAGGAAGCGATCACCTTCTCCCGTGCGCAGGAGTTATTTGGCAAAAACTTGAAGGTGTTCGCTTAGCGGTCGGGTAGCATGGCCACCATCACAACAACAGCATCAATCGTTATCGACTCCTGTGTCTGGATCGATCTGGCGAATGGGAATGTGCTTGAAGAAGCATTTTGCCTTCCTTTCAAATTGATTGATGCGGATGTGATGCAACAAGAGCAAATACACCCAACGAACTGGCCCAAGTTACAAAAATTGGGCCTTATTCTTATGCAAGCATCAGCGCATCAGATTTTCGATATTGTGACCATCAAGAATGAAAATCGGGGGTTATCTTTTTATGACGCCTCTGCTTTGGAACTGGCAATACGGGAGAATTGCAGATTATTAACAGATGATCGGTATCTCATCAAGATTGCCGGAAAATATCAGGTGGATGTTTGCGGTGTAACCTGGCTACTTAATGAAATGGTGCACCAGTCATGCCTGACAGGGAGTGCGGCACTTGCAGCTTTAAAGCGGATTGATGGAAGCGGCCATGCCATTTCATCACATGATTTGAAATTCTGGACAGAACATTGGTCAAAATAAGAAGCATCGCCATCTAAAATATGTTTTACACCCGCCGTTCACGCGCACTGCCCGCGGTAGGGACAGCGGAAACACTGCCCGCATTTCTCCGGCTTTGCGCCCCGCGCGATGCTTTCCATGGCGCGGTAGGCGCGCGTGATGCGCGCCAGATACAGCTCCCACTGGCCCAAATCCGCCCGCACCTCGCGCCGTTCAAAGGCCGGTTTGCGGATGCGGTCCAGGTTGTTAACCCAGCGATAATGGTCGTAGAACAGGCGCACGTTTTCGGTATGATGCTGGGTGTGGATATAGCGCGCGTAAATGGCCACCTGCAGCGCGTCATCCGGGTAAAAATCGCGGCCGGTCTTGTGGTCCACCAGGAAAAAGCACTCATCCCGGACCAGTACAAGGTCGATCACCCCCACCAGCGGCGGCAGGCCGGGGTCGATCGAAAACACAAAGGGGTGCTCGATGCCCCTGATCTCATAATCGGTCCATACGTGCGCGCGGTGCACCTGGTAGGCGTTGCGGATATGGCGCTCTTCCAGCCCCGCGCCTTCATTAATAACTGCTTCGTCCTGTGCGCCAACCCCGCTGGCGGGATTGGCGCGCATATTCTCATAGGTGCGGGCAATGAGGGCGTGCATGCGCTTGCCTTTGACGAAATAATCCGGGATCGGATCCAGTTCCTGATAGCGCACATACTGCAGGTAATAGCGGTAGGGGCAGAACTCCAGCGTCGTCACCTGGCTGAAGCTGAGGTGCGGGATGCGCTCGCGCCGGATCGCTTCGGCGAAAAGGTCGGCATCACCGCCGTTGGCGGCGAGCATGGCCTGGATGCTGTGTTCGGCTTGCTGGTATGGCGCGGTCATTGTTTTATCGCTGTGCTTCCTTTGGTGTGATGTCCGCATCCGGCTCGAAACGGGCCGCGGCGGGGCAGGTGTTGTTAAATTGTTTGCAGCTAAAAGTCTACCAGATGCGAAGGGTTTTGTTCACTAAATCGGTGAATCCTCTGCTGCTGCATTCAAAAACGAGGGAAAACTGCGCAGAGACGCCTGAAATCAGCCTGCGCCAGCTTGCAATCCCTTTTTCGCCACCATTAACGGTATAATCAGGTTAATCAGCGCGCAAGCACGGCAAACCGGGGGACAGGTTTTTACAGCACACACAATGCAGTCGATTGAAAATTATTATTTTTAAAATCATATTGAGTTGTAAATGAAAAGGACCAGCCATGACCAGGGTAACGCTTAAATTAGCCAAAGGGGATTGGGTGGTGCATAACAACCACGGATTGGGGCAGATCATCGGTATCGAGATGAAGGAGAAGCACGGAAACCAGAACCTGTTCTATATGATCAAAACGCAGGAACTCACCTACTGGCTGCCCGCGACCGAATCCAGCTCAGAACGCGTGCGGCCGATCGCCGACGCGGCAACATTCGCGCAGGCGCTGAAAGTGGTTGCGGGCGCGCCTGAGCCGATGGATGCGAATTACCGCCAGCGGCTTGCCCACATTCACACCCGGGTCCAGGACTGTTCGCTGCTGGTCAAGGCCGCGCTGATCCGCGACATCCACGCCCGCAATGTGCAGAAAGATATCCACATCAACGAAAAGAGCCTGCTGGAATTGCTAACGCAGCAATTCATCCGTGAGTGGGTGGTGGCGTGCAAGATCGACGACAGCGAAGCCCGCGCGGAGCTGCGCGAGGCGCTGAAAGCATCCAGCGTGCACCTTAAACCAAAAAAATCCCCGTTCTAATTTCCGCAATATCGATCACTTGCAAGGTCTGGGATGGGGCAAACTTTGTTAAATAAAAATGGGCACGGACGGGTTTGCAAGCTGCCTGTGGCAGGTTGCAAGGTCTTTTTCTTCTTCATCAATCGGACTGGGATGGGGCAAACTTTCATAAATAAAATATGGGCGCGGACGGGTTTCTAACTATCCATTAAGGATAGCGAGAAAGTCTTTTTCTTTTTCGAACCCGCGACCTCACGGATTATGAAATGACTCCATATTGGCTAAATATTATCAGTTTTTCTATTGATGTTGCAGCCTTTGTGCAAAAGAAAAGATAAACCTTCTTTATAAGTTCTTCTTTTATATAAATTAAACAAAAACAATATAGAATTTCTGGAAAGAGGCCTTACATCAAAGGCTTTGATCTAACCTCTCCTATCACAAAAGTTGATCTCAGGGAATATTGGACATCCCCCAAAACATAATTGATTATGCTTACAAGATTTACATTCACTATTTTTAATATGCTTCCTAAAATCCCGAAACAATGTACTATATCGCCAAGCATCTTGTATACTATTTTTTGATAGATCAATACCATCATATTTTCCTGCCATAAATGAGCAAGGATACATTTTTAAGTCCTCGGAAATATACATAGAGAATCTCGCTGCCTCACAACTCTCAACGAAACTTGGATTTATATCTAAATATTGAGCTATACCCGATATTGAGCAGCTATCAAATCCCACCTTAATCCTTTTTTGATTGCTTATTAAATTGAAAAACTTATCGATTTTGTTATGTTTATTTGCAATTAATTTTAATGAAGGATGCTTCCCAATTGGCTTATAATTCAAAAATATTATTGCATTTATGTAGTTAAAAAAATTTGGAGGATCTTCAAACCAAGAAATAACTGTGTCAATTGAGTTAGAAGTTAGTAAAAAGTGAATATTTGTTTTAATGCGTTTTGCTTTTAGTTTGTGAATCGCCTCTTTCATCTCATAATAAGGTTCATATGCGCTTACAGCAACGGCCCCACAATTTTTTTTTGTAGTTTTTAGTATCTTTTCGGATAATCCCCTCCCATTCGTTGTATATGAAGGAACAATTCCAAGATCTCTAGTAATCTCTACTATTTCGCAAAAATTTGGGTGTTGATTAGGATTACCACCTCCAAGAGCGATTTGTAACACTTTACAATCAACAGCTTCTTTTAGAATATGTTCATAGTCTGACATGCTCATATGTTCGCCGCCAGAATTTGAATTTCTATAACAAAACGAACATCCTTTATCACACCAATTGGTAATAGAAATATCCATAAGCTCAGGACCTTTCTCGCTCCAGAAAGGTTCAGGTTCCCCTTCATCCTCTATTCGTATGAATGCTCCATTCAATTGATTGAAGAAAGTTGAATACTTTTGCTTTGGGTATTGGTTGATTATGATTTTGTTACTCACCAATAGTTCTCTAGATAGTTAAAGTAAATTTCTTCATTCTCTGCTTCGAAACTATCAGTACAAAAGTAACTGTCTAAAATGCTACTATCACTACTGAAGGTACCGGTAAAAATTTTTTTATTCCCCTTTTTTGCTTTCATGAGTTTCTCTGCCACATTTTTGGGTAAATTTTCAATCTTCGACTCAAGGTCTATTCCATCAAGCAGCTCCATTTCTTCAACAAGACGATCAAAGAGTTTAATAAAAATTGGTATTAATGGAGATCCTTCACTTATGCCAATCAAATTAAGAAATTTTTGTTTTGAAAACTCGCTATCTAGTATCAACAAAAATGAAGTAGATGAACTATTGGTTATAAAATCTGTTTTAATTTTCATTTAATCATCCAATTCTTTCAAGAGATTAAAAATTGTTTCTGTCATTACATCTCCTTCTTCATCAATACACCATGAATAATCTTCAAATAAGCCAATAAAAGTTGATTCTGAGTAACCCCTGAATATATCTTCAAAATAGGTGTTAGGAACATAGTATTTCCAAAATAGAAAATCTTGAATTGATAGATATTCTTCAGAATAATACATTTTATATTCTTGTAATACATCGATAGATTGACCAATAAATGTGTTATAGATTTGTAATGCAAAAATTTCCGCGTAAGAACCTTTGATCACCTTGCATATTCTTAATAACTCACTTTTTTTATATTTCTTCTTTAAGCGAATTACATAATGATAATTTCCAAGAGGTAGTATTACCATGTTATCCAACCAACCTTTCAACCAGGGAAGTTATCTTTTCTCGAATCCGTTCTATTTTTACTTTCGTAATTATGTTATTAGCAATCTGCCTAATATCTTCACTTGAATAGTACGAAAAAATCTGATTAATCGTATTAATTATTGGGAATTTTCCGAAACCACTATCATTACTCAACCAATTTGTGTCTTCCAAGACAATAAGACACATAAGAAATCTAAGAATGTTTGGTTTGCTTCCTCTTGTTACATCCCCATCCCGGACTTTATCTATTAAATATTGACATATTGAAATTATATTTCGATAGTCATTGATTAGACTAGAATGGATTAAGTCCTCATATTGTTCATTATTCATCTTTGAGATTTGATCAATAACAAATTCAATATTCAGAATTGGTTGGAAAACTGGATCAAACCTTGAAATTAATCGATATATTATTTTTCTCGAGAATTCTGATGATTCAAAGAAAATATCCACTAAAATTTTTAATGCATTGGCCGATACATGTTGATCTGGGACTGCAAATATGTTTTCAATAAATACATTATTAAACATCGCATACTTTCTAAGGTGATTTAATAATATATTATCTTCTTCTTTTATTGCCCAAGCGCAGAGGTATCTTTGTAGACCTTCAGCAACCACATTTGAATTTCCAATTAGTGCCTCTAGTTGAGAAAGTGTAATTACTGGATCTTCCTTCCATGAATTTAGAATATCTGAGGCTAATAAAAATTCACGGAATTCATCATAAACAAAATTAATTACCTCTTTTTTACCAAATGCAAGTTTTGAATCTTCGACTAAGTCCTTTCGAAAAAAAAGACTCTCATCAAATAATCCCTTCAATACACTTTTTGTTTGATTTGAAAACTGATCAAATGAAATATCAATAAATGAAGCATTTTTTATCATATTTGAGGTTATCTCGGCAAGACAATCCCTAAGCCCATTAATTTCTTGACATTTTTTCGTGAAATATTTATAAAAAATTTCGAATCGGTATATGTTTTGAAGTGAAGTAATAATCTTCTCATTTTTATGAGCCTCACAAAAGAAACGCAATAACAATTTGTCTTTGTAAAAGAGATCTTGGATCCATTCAGCCACGGCATCAATTTTTAGATCTATTAGAAAATGCTCGAAATATCTTTTCAATAAGTATTTTTGATGTGGGAGTTGAATCTCCATGGAAGGATGATCAATTTGAAGTTTTGTTAGACCATCCAAATCTAATAATTTTCCAAAACGTTCACTTAAATACTCTGAACGACAGCTGAGAATAACTTTGATTTTTTCTTGGTGTTTTCTCTGTAAGAATTGTTCTAATGCTAGTTCAAATAAAGGTAAATTTTCATGTTCATTTATCCCATCAATTAAAATAAAAAGGTAGTCATAATGTCTATTAAATCTGATTAGGGTTAACAAATCTTCAAATGAATAATCGATTAAAGAAAATACAATCCTAGCAATTGCATCTTCAATTGACTCATCTCCACCCATGAAATTGAAATCGCGACCAGAGAAGTACAAGCATAATTTATTCTTTCGGAATAAATAGTTTTCTGTAAAGTCGCATAATAAATTTGTTTTTCCGCGGCCAGCTTGGCTAGTGATTATCACCGAAGTATCAGTAAGTAATTTTAATTCATCATGAATATCTTTTGTTGCGTATTCAAATGATGAGCGATATAAAAAAGGGCGATGATATTCATATAGGTGTGTCTTCTCACGGGGAATTTTATCTATATACTCATCTAAAATACCAGACCCCTCCTCAACAAAAATATTGTTAAGATTCCTTACTTTTTCAAGTTCATTCTTTGCACATACAATATATTCATTTAATTGTTTTTTATGCGTAGGTACAGGAAACGTAATCTCTTCTAAGGGAAAATGAATTCTTTTCAGAAGTGAATATGCCCTATTTCCCTGTATTTTTTTCTTTGCATATCCAAGAATCTTCTGGATAAAAAAGTGTGGATCTGAAAAATACCGAAGTTTTTCTTTAATATCAGCTGTTTCGATAAATACAAAAGGAATGTATTTTCCACTCTTTTTCTCTTTTTCAATTTGACTTCTTGAAAATTTATTCAATTGATTTTCAATATTTTTATACTTAAAACCAAAATAGTATTTAATTATTTTTGGTAATAATGTTAAATTTGCAAATTCATTCAGGATAAATTCGAGAAATATTGTTATTAGTACTAATGAACCTGAAGCAATAATTAATATTGTTAAAATCTCTTTCCAGTTTTCCAATTCTAACCACTCAGGGAAAATTATTATGCTAATAATAAATATAAGAATAAATAAAATCAAAAATAAAAAAAATAATCCTAAAATAATTTTAAATAGTTTCATAATTCAATTTGTACCTATTCTTTTTTTAATATACTCTTAATATATTCTTTGGAAATCAAAATGATTTTTTATAATTGAATCCCCTGTTCTTTTAATTCATCTAGCAACTTCTTCTTTTTTTCATCTAATTGATTTTTCAACCTATTCATATATTCCTAGTATCCAATAAATGCATCAAGAAATTTGCCCATATCCTCAATTATTAGACCCTCATCTTTATCCTCGATTGACATTAAGTAGTATATACCTGAAAAAGCGGTCCTCAAATATCTACATCTCCCCTTTTAGTGAACTATGGGTAAGGACGGGCTTGCATGCTGCCTGTGGCAGTTTGCAAGGTCTTTTTCTCTTTCATCGAACGGTGCGGGATGGGGCAATGGGGGTTAAATGAAAAATGGGCACGGAGGGACTCGAACCCACGACCTCACGGATGTGAACCGTGCGCTCTAACCAGCTGAGCTACGCGCCCATGTAAACAACAATTATACCAAAATCAGGAAATCTGAACGGAAATAAAGAGGGAAAATAAAAAGGAAGGGCCCGCCCCACGGCCTTTGCGCGGCAGCTACTTTGGCGCGAGGGCGCGGTCAAGCAACGAACGCAGCACCATTACCACCAGCTTCCACAACCGCCCGCCGCCGCGCGCCCGCGCGATGCGCAGGTAGTTGGCCTGCGTGGTTTTGGGGATCGGGGGCTGTTTTTCCGTCTTGCGTGCCATCTCCAGCGCGTGCGTCGGGCAGGCATCCGCGCACAACCCGCAGCCGATGCAGCGTGCCGGGTTGAAGGCGATCGTTTCATCCAGCGTGAGCGCGCCCATCGGGCACACCGCCACACACCTGCCGCATGTGATGCAGGCCTGCGGGTCAAAGCGGGCAATAAAGGCATTCGCCACCAGCGCCGCGGGTTCGGGGTGGTTCTTGATGTTGCGCAGCACGCCGCAGCAGCAGCTGCAGCAGGTGCACATCACGATCGGGTTCTGCGAGTTGGCCGGCTGCAGCACCAGGCCGGCTTTGCGGGCTGCGTCCACCTTTTCCAGCGCTTCCTCGAGCGAGATCGCGCGCCCCACGCCCGAAGCGGCGTCATTCAGCGCGGCCTCATCAAACGTCAGGCAGCTCTCCAGCGGGCGTTCACAGCCGGGCCCCTCCAGCCGCTTCTCCTGGCGGCAGATACAGTTGCGCACGGCGAAATGGGTTTTGGAACGCAGGATCGCTTCGGCGCTTTCATAAGGCATCACCTCAGTGGTGAGCGGGATCGATACCCCCACCGGGATCGTGCGCAGCTGCGGCACTTTCGTCCACGGGCCTTTTTCAAACAGGTCGGGCGCGTAGCGGTTGAACAGGCGCACGTATTCCGCGCTGAGCCGGTCCACCTGCCCTTCGTGAAACCCGATCACATACTGGCTGATGGTGTAACGCGGCGCTTTGCCCGCGCGGCGGCTGGCGCTGATCAGGCCCTTGCGCGCCATCGCCTCCAGCGTTTCAACCGTCTCCGCCAGCCCGCGCCGGGCGCGGAACGCCACCACGCGCGCTTCCTCTTTCAGCAGCGTCAGGTGCAGCGCCAGTGCGGCCTCGTCCTGTGTGAACAGCGTCTGCAGGATCTCGATCTCCACCCCGCTCGCGGTGGGCGGATAGCCTGCCGGCAGGTCATCCAGGTAGGCGGCTAATTGCTGATAGACATGTGCCATGATCGCCTGATTATAATCGCCATGGCGCGCTTTTCCGGACAGTCTTTTTGGCGGATTGGATTGGCGGTCAAAGGAGATTCCCGCTTACGCGGGAATGACAATCGCGCGCTGCGCGCGTTTCCGGGTAGTCTTTGGCGGATTTCGATGGCGGTCAAAAGAAGATTCCCGCATTCGCGGGAATGACAATCGCGCGCTGCGCGCGTTTCCGGGTAGTCTTTGGCGGATTTGGTTGGCGGTCAAAGAAGATTCCCGCTTTCGCGGGAATGACAATCGCGCGCTGCGCGCGTTTCCGGGTAGTCTTTGGCGGATTGGATTGGCGGTCAAAGAAGATTCCCGCTTACGCGGGAATGAAAATCGCGCGCTGTGCGCGTTTCCGGGTAGTCTTTGGCGGGTTTGGTTGGCGGTCAAAGAAGATTCCCGCTTTCGCGGGAATGACAATCGCGCGCTGCGCGCGCATCCACCGCAAAGGGATGATTTTCAGCGCACCCAGCCCATCCTTGTTAAGGAATCCTTTACAAAACAATTCTTATTGGAATAGAAATTTCAAGTACAATTCTGTGCTGGTTTTACAAAAGACAGATAATAATATGGAAAATGGTGTTTCGCTCATTCTGATCGAGCTCGGGGTTGTCATCATCGCCCTGGCGCTGCTCGACCGCTTTGCCCGCCGTCTGGGCATCTCGGCCATCCCGCTCTACCTGCTGGTCGGGCTCGCTTTCGGCAACGGCGGCATCCTGCCGCTCGATTTCAGCGAATCCTTCATCCATGTCGGCTCACAGATCGGGGTGCTGCTGCTGCTGTTCACGCTCGGTTTGGAATATACCGGCAAACAGCTCAGCGACAGCCTGCGCAGCGGCCTGCCGGACGGCATCGCCGATTTCCTGCTCAACTTCCCGCCCGGCTTTCTGGCCGGGATCATGCTCGGCTGGGGCCCGCTCGCGGCCTGGCTCATGGGCGGCGTGACCTATATCTCCTCCTCCGGCATCATCGCGCGCCTGCTGGACGAGAAGGGCTGGATGTCCAACAGTGAGACGCGCAGTGTGATCTGCATCCTCGTGATCGAAGACCTGATCATGGCGCTCTATCTGCCGCTCACCATCGTCCTGCTGGCGGATGCCAACCCGGCCGTAGCCACCGTCAACATCCTGATCGCGCTGGCCGCCGTCGGCCTGCTGTTTTTCGTTGCCCTGCGCTATGGCAACACTGTCGGCAGGTTCATCACCCACGCTTCGGATGAAGTGGTGCTGTTCTCAGTGCTCGGCCTGGTGCTGCTGGTGGCCGGCGCCGCGCAATATTTCGGCATCTCCGCCCCGATCGGCGCCTTCCTGGTCGGCGTCGCCCTGATGGGCCCCATCGCCGAACGCACGCGCAAGATCCTCGGCCCGATGCGTGATCTGTTCGCGGCCTTCTTCTTCCTTTTCTCCGGCTTGCAGATCAACCCGGCCATCATCCCGCCCGTCCTGCTGCCGGCGGTCGTGCTCGGCCTGGTCACCACCTTCACCAAGCTCCTTTCCGGCTGGTGGTCCGCCCGCCGCGCCGGCGCCGACGCGCAGAGCTGCATCCGCGCTGGCTCGATCCTCTCCACGCATGGCGAATTCTCGGTCCTGATCGCCGATCTCGGCCTGGCCGCCGGCCTGGATCCGCAGCTGGGCGCGCTGGCCATCGCTTATGTCCTGTTCCTGTCCGTGCTGGGCCCGATCCTGGCGCAGGTGATGCGCCCCTTGCACTTCGGCAAAAAGAAACACGCCCCCCATCAGCCCTGAGCGGTTATCAACGATCCCATCCCGCGTTCTGTCATCAATCACCGTTAGCACGCTTTAGTTAATATATAATATGGTCTTGTGTGCGCTGACGCGGATCAGCGGTGATACCTGCCGCCCCCGCTCGCGCAAAAAAAATTAATTTAAAGACGGAGTTCCAAACCATGTCCAAAACAATTTTGGAAATGCGGAATATTGACAAGAGCTTTTTCAACGTCAAGGTCCTGGATGGCGTCCATTTTGATCTGCAGGCCGGCGAGGTGCATGCCCTGATCGGTGAGAACGGCGCCGGTAAATCCACCCTGATGAAGATCATGATGGGCATTTATCATAAAGACAGCGGTGATATTCTCATTGACGGGCAGGAAGTCCACTTCCAGAACCCGCGCGATGCTTTGCAAGCCGGCATCGCCATGATCCCCCAGGAGCTCAACCCGATCCTTGATATGGAAGTCGCGGAATATATCTTCATCGGCCGCGAGATCACCAAAAACAGCGCGGGCGGTTTGAGCATTGTTGACCACAAGGCCCAGGTCATCGAGACCAGCCGGCTGTTTGAAAGCGCGGGTATCGATATCAACCCGCGCGCCCTGATGCGCACGCTCAGCGTCTCGCAGAGCCAGCTGGTTGAGATCATGAAAGCCATCTCACTTTCATCCAAAGTGATCATCATGGATGAGCCCACCTCCGCCATCACCTACCGTGAGGTCGAGACCCTGTTCGAGCAGATCCGCATCCTCAAATCGCGCGGCATCGGCGTGGTCTTCATCTCCCACAAACTGGATGAGATCTTCCGCATCGCGGACCGTATCACCGTCCTGCGCGATGGCAGCTGGATCGGCACGGATGATTCCGCTAATCTGGATAAAGACCGCATCATCAAGATGATGGTCGGGCGCGAGATCAAGGAAGTCTATCCCAAGCAGGAGGTGCGGCCCGGCGAGGTGCTGATGCAGGTACGCGGCCTCTCCTGGAAGGATAAATTCAAAGATATCAGCTTCGATCTCAAACGGGGAGAGATCCTCGGCATCGGCGGGCTGGTCGGGGCCGGCCGCAGCGAGCTGGTCGAAACCATCTTTGGCATCAACAAACCCGACAGCGGCGAGGTCATCATCAACGGCCTGCGCCAAAACATCACCCATCCGCGCCACGCCATCCGCAGCAAGGTTGCCCTGATCACGGAAGACCGCGGTTCTCAGGGGCTGAACCTGAAAACGACTGTCCAGGAAAATGTATCCATCGTCCAGCTCAACCGTCTCGCGAAAAACGGCATCATCAACAACCGTTCAGAGGCTGCGGCGGTGGAAAAACAGATCACGAAACTCAGCATCAAGACCCTTTCGCGCAAGAGCATGATCAAATCTCTCAGCGGCGGTAACCAGCAAAAGGTCGTGCTCGCCAAGTGGCTGCTGACCGAGCCCGACATCATCATACTGGATGAACCCACGCGCGGCATCGATGTCGGCGCCAAGCGCGATATCTATCTGCTGATCGGAGAACTGGCCCAGGCCGGAAAGGCAATCCTGATCATTTCTTCGGAAATCCCGGAGCTGATCGGGCTGGCCGACCGCATCATCGTCCTTGCTGGCGGAAAGCTGACCGGTGAGATCAGCCGTGACCGATTCTCTCAGGAAGAAATCATGATTTACGCATCAAAATTCGAGGTTGAACATGAATAACAAAGCAAACAAACGCAAAATGCACCTGAATTCCCTGCGCGAGCTGGGAATCCTGCTGGCCTTCATCGTCGTCCTGCTGACGCTGATGGTCCTTTCGCCGCGCGCCTTTGCCCGGCCGGCCAACCTGATTAACATTATGAAACAGGCCTCGATCAATGGCATTCTGGCGATGGGCATGATGTATGTCATCATCTCCGGCGGCATCGATCTCTCAGTCGGGTCGATCGTCGCGCTCTCCGGTGTCATCGCTGCCAGCTTCGCCCACCCGGGTGAATATCCGCTGATCGTGCCCGTGGTGCTTTCAGTCGTTGCTGGAATATGCGCTGGTTTTTTGAATGGCGTTGGCGTTGCTTATGGTGATATTCCACCCTTCATCGTCACCCTCGGTTCGATGATCATCATCCGCGGCCTGGCCTTGATATACAGCAAAGGCCAGCCCATTTTTGGCGTGACCAAACTGTTCGAGAATATCGCGGGAGGGTTCTTCCTGAAAAGCATCCCCCACCTGGTTGTCTATTTTTCAGTGATCACTGTCATTGCCGCATTCATTCTGACCAAAACAGTATTCGGCCGCAGGGTATACGCGGTCGGCGGCAATGAGGTCTCTGCCAAAGTCTCCGGGATCAATGTCCCGCGCATCAAGATCGCCGTCTACACCATTTCCGGCTTTATGGCCGGCATTGCGGGCTTGCTGCTCGCCTCGCGCATCGTTTCCGGCAACCCCACCGCCGGCGAATCGTATGAACTGGATGCCATCGCCGCGGTCATCATCGGCGGCGTCAGCATGTCGGGCGGGTCTGGCAAATGGTACGGCACAGTCATCGGCGCCCTGTTTATCGCCGTCATCGGCAATGGGCTCGATATTCTCAACGTCTCCTCCCATTTCCAACTGCTGATTAAAGGCGCCATCATCATCACGGCGGTATTGCTCGACACCAAGGGTAAACGCAACCAGTAGGCATCATCCGGGGCCTCGTGCCACCGATCGAGGCCCATCTTTGATTTTTACCTTAAAAATTCCGTTTGCTGCTTGAATATCGTATGCATTTTTCATATAATTGGAAATGGTTACGGAACCAGTTACAACTGTGGACAACGATAATTCAAGGATCACCATCAAAGAAATAGCCGAAATGGCGAGGGTCTCAAAAACGACGGTTTCACGCGTCATTAATGGCAAGCCAGATGTCAGCCACTCCACCCGCGCCAGAGTGCTCGACCTGATCAAAGAAACCAATTTCCAGCCCAATCTGTTCGCCACCGGCAAAACCGCCCAGAAGATCAACCACATCGGCCTGATCGTGCCCTATAAAACACACAACATCCTCTCCAACCAGTATTATGTCGATGTGCTGCAGGGCATCCTCGATGAAGTCGAGCGCTGTGATTATTACCTCTTTTTTTGCTACGTGCAAAAGAAAAACTATGTTGAGATCTATAAGCAAAAGCGGGTTGATGGCTTCATCCTGCTCAGCCCGGGTGCGCTCCATCATTCCATCATCAATGAACTGAAAAAGGAAGGTATCCCGTTTGTGTCAACCGCCAAAGTTCTCGACCGTCCTGATATCCCCTTTGTTGAAGTGGACAACTACCGCGGGGCGGAAATGGCGGTCGAGCACCTGATCTCCCTCGGCCATCGCCGCATCGCCTTTGTCGGCAAACCTTCGCTTACCAGCAACCACGACCGCTTGCTGGGCTATCAACAAACCCTGGAGCTGCATGGGATTCAGGTCGACGAGCGCTATATCCAGCGCGTCGAGGCCTCCTCGGTTGAAAGTGGATATGAGGTGATGAACCAGCTGCTGCGGATGGAAGCACCCCCCAGCGCGCTTTTTTCATCCTGCGATATCATGGCTTTTGGCGCGATGATCGCCATTCAGGAACAAGGGCTGAAAGTCCCGGATGATATCTCCGTGATCGGCTTTGATGATATTTTGCTTTCCAGCAACATGTCCCCCGCGCTCACGACCATTCGCCAGCCCGCGGTGCATAAAGGCGCTTTGGCCGCGCGCCAGCTGATCGGCTATCTCTCTTCCGGCACAAAACCACTCTCGCAATTATTGGATGTCGAGCTGATAATCCGCGCTTCGACAGGATTGGCAAAATAAAAGAGACCATAAGGAGGTGATTCTAAAGAAAGCGTAATAAATTGGTTAAGTAACCTGTTATTTCAACCGGAGCTTGCATGAAGATTTCAGGCAATTTCCAATAAACATATCTTAGGAGAAAAAGAAAAATGAAAACAAGCAAAATTTTATCTGTTAGCATCATCGTCTTCGGCCTTCTGCTGGCATCCTGCGCCCCCGCAGCGCCCGCCGAAGAAGCCGGCAGCGATCTGCCCTTCGCGTTCTTTATCAGCCACCAGACCAACGCCTTCACCAATGAACTCACCGCGGCGGTAACTGGCAAAGCGGCCGAGCTCGGTGTGACAGTCAATGTGTATGATGGCGAAAAAGACGTCGCCAAACAGGTCAGCCAGATCGAAACTGCGGTCACCCAGGGTTTGGCCGGCATCGTGATCGAACCAGTATCTGTCGATGGTGTTGCCCCCGCGCTGGCAGCGGCGAAAGAAGCCGGCATCCCGGTGGTTGTTGTCAACCAGCGTGTCAACGATGCGACCGTAGCGGACAGCTTCGTGGGTGTTGAGAACTTTGATGGCGGCGTCCTCGAAATGAAGACTGCTGCCGAAGATATCGGCGGCTCCGGTAATGTCGCTTTCCTGCTCGGCCCGCTCGGCTCAGATGCGCAGATCGGCAGAACAGAAGGCTACTATGAAGTCCTCAAGGACTATCCCGAGATCGAGGTCGTGTTTGAACAGACCGCCAACTGGACCACTGACGAAGCGCTCGCGCTGGTCGAGAACTGGCTGCAGACCGGCACCGAACTCAAAGCGATCGTTGCCAATAATGATGGCATGGCGATGGGTGCCTTGAAGGCAGTCGAAGATGCGCAATTGCTCGATTCCATCAAGGTCTATGGCCTCGATGCCACACCGGACGCGCTGGCTGCTGTGAAAGACGGCCGCCTGACCGCGACCATTTCCCAGAACACCACCGCACAGGGAGCCACCGCGATGGAAGTCGCCTACAAGCTCGCCATGGGCGAAACGGTTGAATCTGAGATTCTGGTCGAATTTGTGTTGATCACCGTCGACAACGTCGATGAATTTCTCTAAATCGGCACGATCAATAACAGATTTTTAATTACCAAAAAGAGCATGCCGCCCGCGATGCGGGCGGCATCTCTTTTTAATTCCAGGTGACATCGCGCCATCTCGGTCCGCACATCGCTGCAAATCATTCCACCTGCCAATCTGTCTATTTTTTTCCGAATCCCCCATCTCTCACCCTCTGCCATCCCCCATCTTTCACCTATATATTTTTAAAACTGTCTCATTTTGTGACATTTTGTTGCATTTTCGCCTTCCAGCGCCGCGTTTCTGATGCGCGTTTCAGCCCGCTCGCCGCTATAATAGAAGTAACGTACATACCAACAGGCAGCACGCATAACAGGAGGTAACCATGGAATACCGCGCATTGGGACGCACCGGCTGGCAGGTTTCAGCCATCGGTTTTGGGGCATGGGGCATCGGCGGCGACTGGGGGGCAGTGGAAGACAGCGTCTCGCTCGCCGCGCTGCACACCGCCATTGATCAGGGTGTGACCCTGATCGACACCGCCGACGTGTATGGCGACGGGCGCAGCGAACGCCTGGTAGGCAGGGTCTGCAAGGACCGCAAAGAAGAGATCATCGTTGCCACCAAAGCCGGGCGCCGCCTGAACCCGCACACCGCCGCCGGCTATAACCGCGAGAACCTGACCGCCTTCATCGAACGTTCTCTCGTGAACCTGGATGTGGATACGCTCGACCTGGTGCAGCTGCACTGCCCGCCGACCGAGGTGTACTATATGCCCGAAGTGTTTGGCGTCCTGGATGACCTGGCGCAGGCTGGCAAGATCCGGCATTATGGCGTCAGTGTGGAAAAGGTGGAGGAAGCCATCAAGGCGATCGAATACCCGGGCGTGCAGACCGTGCAGATCATCTATAACATCTTCCGCCAGCGCCCGGCCGAGCTGTTCTTCCGATTAGCGGAGCAGAAGCAGGTCGGCATTTTAGCGCGCGTGCCGCTCTCATCCGGCATGCTGGCTGGCAAGTTCAGCAAGGACAGCACCTTCGAAGCGCAAGACCATCGCCACTACAACCGCCATGGGGAGGAGTTTGACAAAGGCGAGACCTTCTCCGGCGTGGATTATGGTTTGAGCCTGGAGGCGGTGGAAGCGCTGCGGCCGCTCGTACCGCGCGATTGGTCAATGGCGCAGTTCGCGCTGCGCTGGATCATGATGGATGAGGCGGTCTCCTGCGTCATTCCGGGCGCGAAACGCCCCTCACAGGCGGCCGGCAATGCCGCCGCCGCGGACCTTGCGCCAATCCCGGATGAGATCATGCAGGAAGTGCGCGACCTGTACGAGCGCTTGATCAGGGACCAGGTGCACCATTTGTGGTGATCGCTGCGATCGCCCGATCAGGCCTGAAACATCACTGCGCTGGCAAATAATTGCCAGCGCAGTTTTTATCCTTATAAAAAGCGAAGCCCTTCCTCACCGCGATCCACCTTGATCACAGCGCCTTCAGTGAAGTCGCCCGAGAGGATCTTCAGCGCCAGCGGATCCTGCAGCTCGCGCTGGATGGCGCGTTTGAGCGGGCGCGCGCCGAAGTCGGGGTCATAACCCGCTTCCGCCAGGTAAGCCATCGCCTCCGGTGTCACATCCAGCCGGAAACCCTTGTCCGCCAGCAGCTTCTCGACGCGCTTGAGCTGGATGGCAACGATGCCTTTCAGATCGTCTCTGTCCAGCATGTGGAACACCACGATCTCATCGATGCGGTTCAGGAACTCGGGCCGGAAGTGGTTTTGCAGCGCCTGCGTGATCTGGTCGCGCGAGACCTCCCCGCCCCCGCGCCACAGTTCCGTGCCCAGGTTGGAGGTCATGATCACCACCGTGTTGCGGAAGTCGACCGTGCGCCCCTGGCCATCGGTCAGGCGCCCGTCATCCAGCAGCTGCAGCAAGACATTGAACACCTCCGGGTGGGCCTTCTCGATCTCATCAAAAAGGACAACGCTGTAGGGTTTGCGCCGTACCGATTCGGTCAGCTGGCCGCCCTCATCATAGCCGATATAGCCAGGAGGCGCACCCAGCAGGCGCGAGACAGTGTGCTTCTCCTGGTATTCAGACATATCAATGCGGATCATGGCGTGGTCATCGTCAAACAGGAAATATGCCAGCGAACGGGCCAGCTCGGTCTTGCCCACGCCGGTCGGGCCGAGGAAGATGAAGGAACCGAGCGGGCGGTCGGGGTCCTGCAAGCCGGCGCGCGAGCGCCGCACCGCGTTAGAGACCACTTTGACCGCTTCATCCTGGCCGATCACGCGCTCATGCAAACGCTCCTCCATGCGGATCAGTTTTTCGGTCTCGCCTTCCATCAGGCGCGAAACCGGGATGCCGGTCCAGCGCGCCACGATGCAGGCGATCTCTTCCGCGTCCACCTCTTCTTTCAACAGCGGCTCTTCGCCCTGGATCTCCTTAATGCGCGCTTCTCCCTGCGCCAGTTTCTCTTCCAGGTCGCGCAGCGTGCCATAACGCAGCCGCGCCACCTTCTCCAGATCATTGGCGCGCTCGGCCTGTTCGATATCCAGGCGGGCCTGCTCGATCTCGCTCTTGGTGGCCTGCAGCTCCTGAATGGCGGATTTCTCCGTCTCCCACAGCGCGTGCAGATGGCCGGAATGTTCTTTCAGGTCAGAGAGTTCCTTCTCAATGCTTTGCAGCCTTTCCTTGGAAGACTTATCCTTCTCCTTTTTCAGCGCTTCGCGCTCGATCTCCAGCTGCATGATCTGGCGGTCAACCTCATCCAGCGCCTGCGGTTTGGAATCGATCTCGGTGCGCAGGCGCGCGGCGGCCTCATCGATCAGGTCGATCGCCTTATCGGGCAGCTGGCGGTCTGAGATGTAGCGCTGGCTGAGCGTGGCCGCCGCGATCACGGCCGGGTCGGTGATGCGCACACCATGGTGCACCTCGTAGCGTTCTTTCAAGCCGCGCAGGATGCTGATCGTGTCTTCCACACTGGGCTCATCGATCACAACGGGCTGGAAGCGCCGTTCCAGGGCAGGATCCTTCTCGATATGCTTGCGGTATTCATCCAGGGTGGTGGCGCCGATCATGTGCAGCTCGCCGCGCGCCAGCATCGGCTTAAGCATGTTGCCGGCGTCCATCGCGCCTTCGGCCTTGCCCGCGCCGACAACGGTGTGCATCTCGTCCACAAACAGCAGGATCTCCCCTTCCGCCTCGGTGATCTCTTTCAGGACAGCCTTAAGGCGTTCCTCGAACTCACCGCGAAACTTTGCGCCAGCGATGAGCGCGCCCATGTCGAGCTGCACCAGGCGCTTCTTCTTCAGGCCTTCGGGCACATCGCCCTTGATGATGCGCTGGGCGAGCCCTTCCACGATGGCGGTCTTGCCCACGCCGGGCTCGCCGATCAGGGCCGGGTTGTTCTTGGTGCGGCGCGAGAGGATCTGGATCGTGCGCCGGATCTCCTCGTCCCGTCCGATGACCGGGTCAAGCTTGCCCTGGCGCGCTTCCGCTGTCAGGTCGCGCCCATATTTGACCAGCGCCTGGTAGGTGGATTCGGGGTCCTGCGAAGAGACGCGCTGCGAGCCGCGGATGGTCTTGAGCGCGGAGAGGATTGCGTCACGGGTGAGCCCGTGCGCGGTCAGGCGGCTGGCCATGCTGGAATCGGTCAGCCCGAGCAGAATGTGCTCGGTGGAGACATAGTCATCCTGCATGCCCTTGGCGTAGCGCTCCGCCGCGCGGAACACATCCGAGGCGGCCTGCGACAGCCCCACCTCGCGTGTATCGCCGCTCACTTTTGGGCGGGTGTCGAGCTCACGCTGCAATTCTGCGCGCAACGCGTCAGTCGATCCGGCCACCTGGGTGACCAGCGCCGGTACGACGCCCTCATCCTGCTGCAGGAGCCCGAGCAGGATATGGATTGGTTCAATGGCAGTATGGCGGTTATCCTGGGCGGCATACTGCGCGCTGACAACCGCTTCCTGTGATTTCTTGGTGTATTTTTCAAAATTCATCGTTTCCCTCGATATTAAGTACTGATATAAAACAATGATATCGAGTGTATATATAAAGATGGTTAGAAGTTTGTATATGAAATATTTGCAGCGGCTTTGTTGCTGATTCTGTGTGAAATAGTAAGTTGGGTTTTCGGATGGCTTCCCGTCTGCGCACAGCGTATGTGGTGCAACCTGATAAATGAAAAGCCTGCAGTGCCTAATTACATACAACAGATATAATCATCATTATGAATAAAGGCGATATGCGCATGAAACGATCGATCGTGCATGTGGCATTGGTGGTGCGGGAGTATGACGAAGCGATTGCCTGGTTCACCGAGAAACTGGATTTCACGCTGGTGGAAGACACATACCAGCCGGAGCAGGACAAGCGCTGGGTGGTGGTTGCGCCGCCGGGCTCCCAGGGAACCAGCATCCTGTTGGCACGTGCGACAACGCCCGAGCAGGAGAAAGCAATCGGCAACCAGACCGGCGGGCGGGTATTCCTGTTCCTGCAATCGGATGATTTCTGGCGCGATTACATCGCGATCAAAGCGCGGGGGGTGAAATTCGTGCGCGAACCGAAAGAAGCGGATTACGGCACAGTGGCGGTGTTTGAGGACTTATATGGCAATCTATGGGATCTATTGGAACTGACATGAAAAACATGGTTATTTTCTATTTCTCCGGCACCGGCAACACCTGGTGGGTAAGCGAGCGGCTGGCTGAAGCGCTTGGTTCGCTGGGAATCCCAGCCAGCGCGCACTCGATCGAGCAGGTCAGGAAGGAAGAGACCACCGCTTTGATCTCTAAAGCAGACGCGGTCGGCTTCGGATTCCCGATCTACGGATCCGATGCGCCTCGCAATTTCCTCCAATTCCTGAAAGCCCTGCCAGAACAACCTGCAGGTAAAGATGTGTTCGGGTTCGTGACCCAGCTGGGCTGGTCGGGGGATGGGTTCAACTTTCTGCGCGGGATGATGGAGAAAAAAGGATACCGCCTGAAGTGGGCTGCCGAGTTCAACATGCCCAATAATATCGCCATCCCTTTCTTCCCCTTCCCTTATTCTGCAGATTATGGCCGCTTCACGCGCCAGCTGCAAAAATGCGAGCAGAAGATCGGGCGGGTATGCCAAAAGATCGCTGCCGGGGAGGGCTGGCGCGAACACAGCGACCTTTTCAGCGCGGCATCCGCATGGATCCAGCGCGGGCCTTTCCGCCTGGCGCATGACTGGGGCCGCAAATACTGGTCGGTCGACGCGGAGGCGTGTATCGGATGCGGACGCTGCGCGGACATTTGTCCGGTCAGCAATATCCACATGGAAGAAACTATCGCGGTACATGGCGGGGAGTGTATTTACTGCATGCGCTGCTACAACTACTGCCCGACATTGGCCATTCACTATTTTGGCATCAGCAACAAGAGAGCGCAGAGAAATCCGCCATTCAAAGGGCCAGTGAAAGATTTCAAACCGGAGCTGATCAGCAAACAGCGAGAATTTGACCAGTAAGAAAACGTGTAGCAGGTATAGATTCAAACTGGTTTGCGTATTTAAATCGCATAGGGTATAAATCAACGCTGACCTGTATTTGAGATAACAATGACAACAAACCGCCAAAAAAGACCGCTGATCCACTTCAATCACCCTGACATCATCCCAATGTATATCTCGACCTTTATCGATATCATCGGTTATTCGATCCTGATCCCGTTCCTGCCGCAATTTATCTCTCAGTTTGGGGCTTCGTTGCTGCAGGTGGGACTGCTTCTGTCAGTAAACTCGTTCTTCAGCCTGTTCGGGAACATCATCTGGGGGTCTTTGTCGGATAAATTTGGCCGCAAACCGATCCTGCTGATCTGCCAGGCGGGAACGATGGCCGCATTCCTGATCCTGGCGTTCTCGAACAGCCTGACGATGCTGTTCGTATCGCGCATCGTCGACGGCATCTTCGGCGGAAATTACCCGATCGCCAAGGCGGTGGTGGGGGATGTGGTGCCACCGGTTGACCGCAGCAAAGAAATGGCCAACATCGGGCTGGCATGGACGATCGGTAACATGATCGGGCCCGGTATAGGCGCGCTGCTGGCACGGTTCGGGATCATGGGCCCGGGGCTGATGGCTGCGGGTTTATCGCTGATGACGATCCTGATCACCTTCTTTGTCTTTAAGGAGACCAATCCGTTGGTGAATGGCAGCGCAACCGCAGCGGAAATCAGGCATATACAGCAGCGAAAAGCGATCTCTTTTTCCTTGTTGAAGGAACACAATCCGCGGGTGCTGCTGATGCAGATCCTGACCAACAATATCTCCTTCTACATCTTTATCACAACGGTCTCGATCTTCGCGGCGGAGCGATTCCAGCTGACAACGGCACAGATCGGATGGATGATCACCTCGATGGGGGTGGTCAAGCTGCTGGTGCGGTTGTTCATTTTTAACCCGCTGCTTGGGGTATTTGGCGACGTGAAGACAGCGATGATCGGGTTCTCAGTATTCATTGGGTCCTATATCTGGCTGACACTGCTGAACCATTTATGGGAATACATGGCTGTATTTGTGCTGGTGGGGTTCGCAACATCATGCACTTTGCCGGTAATGACCGCACGCCTGAGCGGTAGTGTGGGCAAAGACAAACAGGGGGAAGTGATGGGGCTAAATACCGCCGCAGATAACGTGTCGCAGATCATTGGGCCGAGTGTGGGAAGTTACCTGATCTCGCTGCCAGTGAGTTATGCGTATGGCTTTTCAATGGTTGGTTTCAGTTTGCTGACCATCCTCTTCAGCACTATTCCCCTCAAAAAAGATCGAGTCTCCGGAGGTCATCCTATATAATTGAATTTATCGAGTATTACTAACGTGAGTCAGATGAAGGGAGCGAAAACACCATGTTCAAAAAGATTTTTGGTCCAAAAAAGTACGAAGCGGAAGGCAGTCCGGCAGCAGCCGCAGAACTGCGTACAGCATTGCAAGGTCTTTTTCCACAGGATGGCGAGGTCAATCAATATCTGACATTTGAAACCAACGATAAAGTACATGATGGCTTCGCTGCGGTATGGGAATATTTCATCACCGAAACGGATGAGGATAACTTCAACCAACACTATTGGATGACATATACGGTCTTTGTCGATATCCGACCGGATGAAAAAGCGGTCCACCTTAAGGCCAAACGGTTCGCGCGAAGCAAACGCCCTCCAAAAGGGACAAAGGTGCTGGATCCATGGTTCATCGGGATTGGAATTGGTGATGCAGTCACGATCAAAGAGGAATATTCAAAACTATTCAAAAGTTTCACCTCGAAGAAAAAACTGGAGCTCCTGGCAGAAAAAGCGAACAGCATGGGCTGGGACGCTTACATCTAAGGGTCCCTTTCCGCGCCGTTTGTGTGAAGCGGGGCGGGTTTTTTAGAGCGGTTGGCAGGTTGGGCAAAAATAAACGCTGCCCCCCATGTAACTCGCTTTTTGGATCAGATCGCCGCACAGATGGCACGGTTTGGTGACTGTGAGCTTACTGCAGCGCGTCTGATATGCGCCAGGCTGGCCGAACAAATCCACTTCCGTGTCACGGCCGCCGCTTTGCGCCATTTGCTTCAAAGTATGCTTGATGGATGTGAATAATTTCGTCCGCTGCTGCTGATGCAGATCAGCGATCCTGGTTTTCGGATGAATGCCGGCGAAATAAAGGATATCCTGAAGGACACCATTGCCAAGGCCGGGAATGCGCTGTTCGGTCGCGAGAAATGCCTTCGCGCTCATGGTCTGCGCATTCTGATCGATGCTGAGATTTTCAAAATAATTATCATCGAATATCTCTGATAACGGCGAGGTTTTTAAATCTGCCATTAGGTAATATTTATTTATGCCGCACCCCGAGGGGAAGGCAAGAATCCCGCCATACATCCGCACCGCTACCACCAGAGATCTTCCATCGTCGAACTGAAGAAGCAGCTGGTGTTTTGCCGGAAGCGGTGCGTCCTTTTCATACAGGCGTGGATAGGCGCCTTCCGATAAAACGATCAGGATATCATCAAGTTGTATCTCGATCATACCGCCCAGCGGCCGAGCAGATTGAAGCGTTTTCCAGTTTAGGAGCTGTGTGTATGCGGAAGGATCACCCTCATACCAGGCAAACTTATGGGGAGAGGCAGCTGCCTGGGATGCGACAACTTCTTTACCCGCCAGATGCTGGCTGATCTGGTGTGATATGTGGAACGCTTCAGGAATTTCGATCATTTTTTCTCCCGGTTTTTTTTATTCTTGACTTGCATATTATGGCATGGATTATGGTATAAACAGCATCATCAAACTATTAAAAAAATGGAGAAATATTGAGTAAGATAGGGAATATTCGGCGCGTCGTTTTAGACACACTGAAGCCAATGGAGCCGACCATTGTTGAAATGGCAAAGAGACTGAGCGTTGCGGATGGCGTTTCCTCGGTCAACATCAGCATCGCGGAAATCGACCTGAAGGTTGAGAACGCGAAGATCACGCTGGAAGGCGATAACATCAATTATGAAGTTGTGAGAGATGTGATCCAGGACATGGGCGGCTCAATTCATTCAATTGACGAGGTCGTCGCTGGCAAAGACATCATTGATGACGCCGCCACGCTGCAGGATTAATCCTGCCAATCCAAAAAAACCTAAAAACAATTAAGAAGATTCCCGCTTGCGCGGGAATGACAGATCAAGTAAGCAGGTCAGCATCCCTGCTTAAGATGGTTAACCAATATCAGACCATATAACATCATCCACCCGCGGTCAATAATCTTTCGTTTCTTATCGCTCCGGATTTAAAGGGGTCCATGCATCATCATTTTTCCAGTTCTGATTTTATTTTTTCAATGCGCCTTTATAATTATTTTGGAGAAACTAATCATGAAACCTATTCAAATCAAACCTGATATTTACTGGATCGGTGTGAATGACACCAGCACGCGCTTATTTGAAGGGCTGTGGTTGATCGAAGAGGAAGGGATTTCCTATAATTCCTACCTGGTCAAAGATGAAAAGACTGCCCTGATCGATCTATGCAAAGAAGTGTTTCAGGAGGAATACCTTGAAGATCTTTCTTCGCTGGTCGACTTAAAAAGCATCGATTACCTGGTGGTGAACCACATGGAGCCAGACCACTCAGGCGCATTGCAGGCATTCCACGCACGCGCGCCCCAGGCAACGATCCTGGCCACACAGAAAGCGGTTGAGATGCTGAAGGAGTTCGCGGGCATTACCGATAATGTGCAGGTGATTTCTGATGGGGATAGGCTGTCGCTGGGCGAGAAAGAGCTCGTTTTCCGCACCGCGCCAATGGTGCATTGGCCGGAAACAATGGTCACGTTTGAAACCACAAGCGGGGTGGTATTTCCATGCGATGCCTTTGGGGGATATGGCATCCTGTCTGATGGCATCTTTGATGATGACTACACGGATCTCAGCATGTTTGAACGCGAAGCGCTGCGCTATTTTGCCAATATCGTGGCCGCTTTCAGCAAGCCGGTGCTGAATGCCGCGGAAAAATTGGCAGACCTGCCGATCCAGATCGTCGCACCATCACATGGGCTGGTCTGGCGCAAATCACCGCAGCGGATCATTGATTTATACCTGAAATGGTCAGGATACAGCAAAGGGAAAGCAGAGAAAGCAGTGACGATCCTGCATGGCTCGATGTACGGGAATACAGCGGCTGTGCTGCCCGCGATCGAAGCAGGGCTGGTAGAGGCGGGGATGCCCTACAGCGCGCATGATATTACCACCACACATATCAGTTATATCCTGCCGGATTTATGGCAGAATCAGGGTGTGTTGATCGGCGCGCCGACCTATGAAGGGTCGATCTTTCCAACGATGGCAAGTGTGCTGCAAATGGCGGAGTATAAACGCATCTTTCATAAAGATGCCGCGTATTTCGGCAGCTATGGCTGGGGCGGCGGCGCGACGAGATACCTGCGCACAACTTGCGATCAGTTGAAATGGAATTTACATGATGAGTTTGAATTTATGGGAAAACCTTCTGAAGAAGACCAGATAAAAGCCAGCGCTTTTGCCTCAGGATTTGCCAAAAAGCTATGATCCAGCAATAAAAATTATAAAAGATTCCCGCTTTCGCGGGAATGACAAATGAGAAATCCGCCGCTTGGCGGATTTTTTCATGCAACCATTCTGCCAATATATCGTATGTATAAGTAGAAACAAAGTTATCAAATTATTTGGAGGTATTACAAATGGAACAAAGAAAAGGTTTTGTGGCAGGGATCCTGCTGATCCTATTGGGAGGATTCTTCCTAGCAGCCCAATTGATGCCGGAGATCTTCGGATATGTTTTCTGGCCTTTCATCCTGGTCGGCATCGGCGGTGTCTTTCTGCTTTCAGCACTGCTGACACGGACTGGCGGATTAGCCATCCCCGGCAGCATCCTGCTAGGATTAGGCGGCATCTTCTATTACCAGGCGATGACAAACGACTGGGCCAGCTGGTCCTATATCTGGACATTGATCCCGGGATTTGTGGGCTTTGGCGTGATCATCGCCGGCCTGCTCTCGCGCAGCGGTCCGCGTTTTGATTCGGGCGGACTGGTGCTGATGGCGATCAGCGCGATGGGTTTCCTGCTGTTCGGCGGAATGTTCGGATTGAACCTGGACGTGAACACCTTATGGCCAATCTTTCTGATCGGAATCGGTGTAATCACGCTATTCAGCGCCCTATTCCGTAAACACTAGTTTATACTTGAGGGATGGAAGACACATCTAAGCCATTTTCCATCCCTCAGACCACAATCGACTGGCTGCTGGACAGCCAAACCCCCTCCATTCGCTATTTCACATATAAAAACTTGCTGAACCGTCCGGACGATGACGCGATGGTCCAATCAACACGCACGCAGATTGGGAATGCAGATTACACGAAAGCTATCCTCGCCGAGCAAGACAAAGCGGGATTCTGGTACAACCCAAAACATTTTTACGGACCAAAATACCGCAGTTCGCACTGGGCGATGCTGCTGCTGAGCGAGCTGGGCGCAGCGCCAGAGATGGATGCGCTGCAAAAAGGGGCGGATTTCATGCTGCGGCGGATGGCGGAAAGCAAAGACACCTACTATTCGATCGATTCATACCTGGACAGCACGCAAAGCGGTTTCTGCTGTTACTGGGGCAACTGGCTGCGTTACCAGTTATACGCAGGCAATCATGACCACCCGCTGGTACAGCAAGTGATCAAGATCGTCAGCAAGGACGTGATGCGCCATGGCAGATGCGAATACAACAACCACCTGCCGTGCGCTTGGGGCGTGATCCGCAGCCTGTTCGGGCTGGCATTGATACCAGACGAAAGGCGAACCACGGAGACACACAATGCCATTAATGAAGGCAGCGCATTCATCCTGAACCAATTCGAACTGACACAGGCGAATTACCCCAACCCGGGCAAGGTGCACCCGTTATGGTTCAGGCTGAATTATCCGCTGTTCTACCAGGCCGATATCTTATTCACGTTGCGGGTGCTGGCAGAATTAGGCGGTTTGGAAAAAGCGAACGTAAAAAATGCACTCGCGTGGCTTGAGAGCAAACGCAAAGAGGACGGCACCTGGCGCGGCAGCAGCCCGTATAAAAGCCGCACACATCCATTCGTAAGCGGTATGGACGGACCCGAACGATGGGTGACACTGCAAGCGCTGACTGTACTGAAAGCAGCCAACCAGGGCGCACGATGATACAATCCTAGCAAGATGGGCACCCCACATTCTCTTGACCTCAATTCAGGCATTCTGCGGCTGCCGCAGTACCTGCCGGACGCAACCTTTGGGCAGGTGCGCAACCTGAGCGCGGAGCAAACCGCAGCGAGCGGGATGGAAGCTGTGGTGATGAACACATTCCACCTGATGCAGAAACCGGGGGCGAGCACCGTCAAATCGCTGGGTGGGCTGCACACGATGAGCGGCTGGAAAAAAGCGATCTTCACTGATTCGGGCGGCTTCCAGGCCTACTCTCTGATCCGGCAGAACGCACGTTACGGCAGCATGACCGATAACGGGATCGTTTTTATTCCGGAAGACAGCAAGCGAAAATACCAGCTGACTCCGGAGAAATGCATCCAGCTGCAGATGGGATTCGACGCAAACGTGATCTTCTGCCTGGATGACTGCACGCATATCGATGATCCGCTGGAAGAACAGGAGAAATCCGTTGCGCGCACCATCAACTGGGCCAGGCGCTGCCGGGATGAATTTGACCGGCTGACGGATGAAAAGCAGTCACAAAAAGCAGAGCGGCCAAAGCTATTTGGCGTTGTGCAGGGCGGCCAATCGGATGCGCTTCGCAAACGCTGCGCGGAAGCATTGCTGGAGATCGGATTTGACGGGTATGGCTATGGCGGCTGGCCGCTGGACGCGGAAAGCAACCTGGTGGCCGATATGCTGGCGCTGCTGCGCGAGCTGATCCCCACTGATTACGTGATCCATGCATTGGGGATCGGTCATCCGCCATTCATCGCGCGATGCACAGCGATGGGATACGGCATCTTCGACAGCGCGATGCCAACGCGCGACGCGCGCCATGGCCGCTTATACACCTTCAAGAAACAGGTGCCACCGCAGGCAATGGTGAAAGATGACACATGGTTTGGGTATGTGTATGTGAATGACAAACGCCATTACAAAACCTCGAAACCGATCGAGGAGGCGTGCGATTGTCCGACCTGTGAAAAGTATTCCCTCGGTTATCTGCGGCATCTTTTCAAATTGAATGACGGATTGTTTTACCAGCTGGCAACGCTGCATAACCTGCACTTCATGGCACGCCTGATGGAAAAGCTAACGGATGTGCTGCCGTGAAGAAGACCGAAACACAAGAGGTCGCACAATTGACCGCTTTTGTGCTGAAAAAGAAAAAATATCAGCAAATCGACGCGGGATTGATCGAGGAAATCACCCGTCTGGAATTGAACAAAGGGCGGAAACACAAGGAAACGCAGAAAGCGATCCTGGCAAAGCTGCATCAGATCGGCGCCGCTTACTTTGAGCAAGCGCCAGAATATGCGATGTGGGAGGGAGCGCTTTCAACGCTTGCTGATGATCTGCAAGCGCAAACGACGCGCGATTACTGCATCCGCTTGATGGCACACCACCATTCCACCCATGAGCGCCAATATATACTGGAGAATTTCTTCCAGGAAACACTGGCCGCGATCCAACCAATCCCATCCATTCTTGATCTGGCGTGCGGCCTGAACCCGCTGGCGCTGCCCTGGATGCCGATCGAACGGGAAGTTAAGTATTTCGGATGCGACATCTTCCGGGACATGACCAATTTCCTGCAGAATTTCGCCGATCATTTCCATATTCAGGGAGACTTCAAGACCTGCAATGTGTTCGATCTGCAGTTCCCACAAAAAGCAAAAGTGGCTTTCCTGCTGAAGACACTGCCGTGCCTTGAACAGGTGAAGAAAGGGTTTGTGCCAGAACTTTTGCGAAGTATTCCGGCGGAATATATCCTGATTTCATACCCGGTCAGCAGTCTATCCGGAAAGAGCAAAGGGATGCAGGAGAACTACACAGACCACTTCCACGCGCTGATTTCGGAACTCGGTTGGCCTTACCAGGCATTCACATTTTCAAGCGAGATCGCCTTCTTAGTCGAGAAGCAATAAATGGACGGAAAAAAAAGCCAGTCTGTGATCGAGAAAATCCTGCACGGAAAGAAATACCGTGAACTGGAGATCCCACAGGCAACAGTTGCGGACCTTCTCGAACAAGAGCTAAGCAAGGGCCAAAAGAAAAGTGAAACGGTGAAAGCGGTTAAAGCCAAACTGCATAACATCATCGCACCCTACCTGGACACACTGGATTATGCGGAAACCGGCAAGGCAATTGACAGGATCAATCCGCAGGATGGTGACGCAGAATTGAATGATGTGTGCCGAGAGATATTGAGCGCGCATGACTCAACGCGTGAGCGTCTTTCATATCACCTGGAATTCTTTTCTTACTTATTCAGCGGGATTGGACCAGATTGTAAGATCCTTGATCTGGCATGTGGATTAAACCCGGTTTTCCTGCCTCTGATCCAGCTACCCAAAGGGGTGGAATTTATCGCCTACGATATCCACGGTCCACGCGTTGCGCTGTTGAATCAGATCTTTCAAAAGGCAAATCTAAACGCGCAGGCGGTGAACCAGGATATCCTGGTCGAACCGCCAAGGGATGCAGCGTGCGCGGCATTTCTGTTTAAAGAAGCGCACCGCGTTGAAAAAAGAGAGAGCGGCGGAAGCCGGCGCCTGATCCAATTATTGCAGGCGCAGACCATTTTCATTTCACTACCGACGCACAACCTGAACGGACGCTTTGATCTGAGGGAGCGGATGGAGCGGCTGGTAGATACTGCCATCGATGGGATCGCTGACCTGATAGAGACAAAGGAATTCGCCTCAGAGATGGTGTTTATGGTAAGGAAGCGTGATGGGTAAGGAAGCGTGATGGGTAAGAAAAAGGTGGAGGCGCAAAGCCACACTGTGGATGCGTACGACTGGGCAAAAACGTATCTATCAGCGCGGGAATTTACCGAGCTCCTGGATTCGCTGCAAATCGAAATCCCGACCTCAGTGAGGATCAACTGCCTGAAAAGCAATCCGTCCGCCCTAATAGAACAACTTTCAAACAGGTATGGGTGGGAAACAGAAGCAGTTCCTTTTTGCAACAGCGGGTTTTGGGTGCGCGGAGGCGCAAGCGCGGCTAGCAGCACACTGGAACACCGCATGGGATATTACTATATCCAGGAGGCGGCCTCGATGCTGCCGGCTGAGTTGTTTGATTTGGATAGCATCCCGGAGCCGTTGATCTTAGATATGGCGGCCTCACCGGGCGGAAAAACAATCCACCTGATTGACAGAACCGGAGACGCGGGGCTTGTGATCGCTAATGATGCCAGCCGATCGCGCATTCCAGCGCTGCGGATCGTGCTGGAGAATTGGGGTGCGATCAAACAGGGTGTAACCTGCCAGCAGGGAGAATGGTTTGGATACGCACTGCCGGACACATTTGACGCGGTGCTGCTGGACGCGCCTTGCAGCATGCAGGGGTTGCGCAGCAGCGTATCACACACTTCCAGACCGATTAGTCAAAACGAGATCAGCGCGCTGGCTGAGCGGCAGGTGAACATGCTGGTGAGCGCGCTGCAAAGCGTGAAGACTGGCGGTGAGGTGGTGTATTCAACCTGCACCCTTTCACCACAGGAGAATGAAGGTGTGCTTTCTGCCGTGCTGGAACGCTATCCGCAGAGCATTGTGATGATCGATATCCAAGAAAGGTTACCAAAACCGGCAAACGGCATCGATCACATCGACGGTAAACCGCTTGCGAAAGAGATACAGCGGACAGCTCGGCTGTGGCCGCATATCTTTGATACAGCGGGATTCTTCTGCGCCAAGCTTATCAAGACAGCACCGATTGCAACACCTGAGGCGGGCAACCGGCAAACCAAGCAAAACAACAAGCGCACTTTCATCAATGATGATGATGCTGAGAGGATTGGACAGCAGATCGAAAAGCAATATGGTTTTGACCTGCCGGGGTTGATGCGCAGGCAGGGGCTGGGGGTGGCGATGGTTGGCGGGAACCATTTCCTGGTTGCGAAGGATCTGATGGGTGTGCAGGAAAACATGGCACTGGATTCCTTAGGCATGCCACTGGGGAAAACGCTGCCGGAAAGCTGGCAGCCTTCGCACGCGCTGGTGAGCCGGTTTGGCGACCAGTTCACACGCAATATTTTCATCCTGGATGATGCCCACCTGGCGCAATGGGAACGGGGAGAGGATATCCGCGGCGTGAGCTCCGCGCACATCCCCACCGGGACCGTGGTGGCGATGCGGGACACAGCCGGGCGCAACCTGGGGCGGGGAAAGATACTGAAAGACCGCATCAAAAACCAGCTGCCGACGCGCTTATTCTGAGAGACGCCTGTTGCTGTAACCATACAGAACCAGGGCGGGAAAGACAATCGCTGCAGTTTCCATTCGCAGAACGGTATCACCCAGCGAAACCAGCGAGAACGATGCGGCTTTAAATTGCGCAAGCTCCTGTTCCGAAAAGCCACCTTCCGTACCGATGAACAACCCCAATGATGGATCAGAATCATTTTTCAGAATTTCATTAAGGCGGATAGCGAGGGGCTGGACACCCTGCCCCACTAAAGCCACCAAAGCCGTGTCAAGCGCATACGCGCTTAAACCCGCAGTCACGATTTCTGAAAGCCGCTGGGGATGATGAAGGACAGGCAGTACAGCGCGGCCGCTCTGCTCCGCCGCCTCGCGGATGATGGATTCCCAGCGTGCGGCCTTCTTTGGCGGCAATTCTATTTCCTGCACGAGGGAGCGCTCACTGATGAATGGATGAAAGGCGGCTACACCTACCTCGGTGCATTTTTGCAGGATCCACTCGACCCTGTCGCGTTTGGAGAGCGGAAAAAATAGCGCCATCTGCAAGGGAACCCGCACCGGACTTTCACCGATACGCAATATTTCTGCAGAAAGCGATTCATCGAATGGATTTAAACACACCTGGTAGGCCCTGCCCTCTCCATCGAGCACAGTAACCTGGTCGCCGGGCTGCAGACGGAGGACATGCACGATCTGATGCGCTATATCGGGCGGAAAGACGACTTTTCCTGATGACGGGTCGATATGGTTAAGAAAGAAGCGCAGATCTGCCATCATTGTATGGAATCTCTACCAGCGATGACGACGGTGAATTCACCGCGCAGTTTTTGTTCCGCATAAAGCGGAATCAGCGCGGATAAAAGGCCGCGATCGACCTGCTCGAATTTTTTAGTGAGATCATTGGCCACCGCCGCCGGGCGGTCGCCATACACTACCAACGCATCCTGCAGGAAAGCATGCAGGCGATATGGGCTTTCATAAAATATGAGGGTATGCGGTGAATCCGCATCAACTGCCAGGAAACGCTGGCGGGCGCTGGACTTGCGCGGCGGAAAACCGCGGAAGGTGAAGGCATGCACAGGCAGACCGGAAAGGACGAGCGCCATGATGAGCGCGGTGGGCCCGGGCACAGCTGATACTTCCATACCATGCTCGAGGGCGGCACGCACGAGGGTGAAACCAGGATCGGACACGGCCGGGGTGCCGGCGTTGCTGACCAGGGCGACATCGCGGCCCTCCTTGAGGAGACCGAGGATGCGCGGAAGGTTTTTTTGCTCATTTTGTTCAAAGAAGGATATCTGGGGTTTGCTGATCTCAAAATGCTTGAGCATGATCCCCGTCTTGCGGGTATCCTCGCTGACGACCCAATTGACCGCGCGCAAAGTGTCCAGCGCGCGCAGGGAGATGTCTCCCAGGTTACCGATAGGGGTGGCGACGATATAGAGCATAAGGTAATTTAACCACAAAGAACCATATTGAAATGTTTTTTCATATTGCCAACAGTCTATACAAACAATAATAATGTCTATATTTAGATCAGAATATCATATTTCTTTGTAAAAATATTTCTAACCACTCTATCACCTTGGCCTAACCATCTCGTTGTTTTTATCTCTCCGCCAATCAGGTTGATTCCACCTAAAAGGATGAAGCAAAATATTCCGTTTCCTGTCTTTCCTTTGTATATATCAAAATTTGATATTCAAGAGTATTTTTAAAGATCACAATAAATCCCTTCAAGTTAGTTTCATCCAACCAATCAGATTATCATGGGATATTCCTCGGGGAATTTATTGAAAAATCAATTTTTCTGGGAAATAAATATTTTTCGAAGACGTCTTGAACCACTTAGTTTTTTATTGCACGAAACATGCTATTTGTGTATCCGATGTAATTAATTACCCCCTTAATCAATATATAATTATATTAGCAATTAATCCTTAGCAAGGAATGAACCCAAATAGGATTCTATAATTATGCAGGAAAAATTCGCTCAATTATTTCGAAAGAAAAAATTTGATTTCAGTGTCAGATCAGCAATTTTTTCGATAACGATGCTTTTTTTTCAAATATTTCTTGGCTATTTAATATATATATCTGGCGGGACACAATCCGTTCTGCCGCAATTAATGTCCATTACTGTGACCATTGCTGGTTTATGGTATGGCGTTGATGCGGGTGTTTTCTTTGGGATTACAGGTGGAATCATTTTAGGCCCATTAATCCCTTTGGATACAACGCAAGGGATACCCCAGGAGGAATTAAACTGGTTAATTCGCATGGTTTTTTTAATCTCCACCGGCGGAATTATCGGATTATTCAAGAGTAACATTGTTGATTTTTTTGAAGAAAGGGAATTGTTACTAAAAACGGATCAATTTTCATCCCTACCCAATCGAGATGCGTTTACTCAATACATAAATGAAAGTGTAGAAATAAATGAGCCGTTTTCAGTTGCCATGGTTGAGATTAGGAATCAAAGAAAAATTGTTTCCGTTCTTGGATTCCAATTCTTTCAGGACATTCTCAATCAGGTAATTGCTGAGATTCGTAGGATAGCTCCTACTTGCAGTTTGTACGCTATTCAAATCGATACGCTTGTGGTCATTTCTTGTGATGATATTGATATCATTGCAAAACAAATCGCTTCATATTTTAGCCAACCATTAGCAATCAGGGGCATTCCAATTTTATGTGAAATAGCTATTGGCATTGTATACTATCCAAAAAACGGAACAACTGCCACCGGCTTAATAGAAACAGCATTTTTAACATTAGATCAAGTTCGAGCGTCAAATAGGCTGATTGGTCTCGCGCCTGATCCTAAAGTAATTGGAATATCACCGTTGGAATTGGTCAGCAAACTTGATCAGGCATTGGAAGATGGCCAAATTGATTTTGAATATCAGCCTATCGTTGATTCAAGAACAGGGAAAACTGCATTTTTAGAGGCATTAATACGGTGGAATCACCCCAAATATGGGATTATCTCACCCCTAAAATTCATCAATTTTTTAGAATCTACAAATCTCATAAATAAATTAACATACTGGAGTATTCAAAGAAACGCATCCCGAATGATGTTTTTTGAAGGATTGGGTATCGATCTAAGGATCTCAATCAATATTTCTCCCTCCAACCTTCAACAGGAAAATTTTGTTGATGAAGTAGAAAGCATTATCCGCAACGCAGGAATATCCGCAGATAGGTTTTGCTTCGAAATAACAGAGAGGGGGTTGATTACTGAATACGATCAAATTATTGAAAACTTGGTTCGTTTGAAGGGGTTGGGCATTTATCTTTCTCTCGATGATTTTGGAACAGGTAACACAAGCCTTAGTTCCTTTTCAAAAATCCTATTGCATAACATTAAGTTAGATAGGTTCTTCATACAAGACCTCAATTTCAATGATATTAATGTGGAGATACTAAAAGGTATAAAACAGATCGCCAATAACATAAATATTAAAGTTGTGGCTGAAGGGATCGAGACCCAGAGTGTCTTAGATGTATTGAACGATATTGGTGTGGATTATTTTCAAGGATATTATATAGCTCGGCCAATGAATTTTTCTGCGATTAAAACCTGGTTACGAGCCAACAAATAATTTTTATTCTTTTCCTTTTTCCGCAATCGAACTATTCCGAAATGGCAACAAATTCCAGGTAGCATTGAATTTGGCGCCAAAACGGAATATTTGTCAATGACTTTCAATTGTTCTAACGGCGAGAAATCAGTAACAGTACTGCGACCAAGGCCAATATAACTAAAAGGATCATCCAATTTACTTCAATAAAATCGCCTAAAGCTGCTAATGGACCTACTTGGGTTTCCTCTTCGTTTTCATCTGCACTTGTTCGAAAAAATCCAAAAAAACCATCTGACATACTTCCGTCGCCATTTCCGCCATTATTAACACCACTGCCACCATTATTGTCACCACTGCCACCACTGCCACCATTATTGCCACCACCTCCATTATCTCCATTAGAGTCACCATCGCCGGAAAGGTCAACTTCTACGGCGGCTCCTACACCACCTAAATTTACACCAGCACTCACGCTTGGGTCTTCGGGGTCAATCTCCAATGTCACCTGTTGAGCGTAATCATCAACCCCACTTTCGACAGCTATTGTATTTGTTGCCAGACCGATACTGGTAATACTAACCACCAAAATTGCAGCCATTATGGTTGCAGTTAGCTTTATGATTCTCATGGTTACTCCTTTCAGTAAATAATAATATAGGCGATTACACTGCAAGCTTTATTGTTTTGCCAGGTTATTGAAAAAGAGGATTGGTGCTGCCTGAGGGTTGTAACCAGATAATTTCCTGTAAATCCCTATCGTTTTTCCATAAAATCTAATATCATCGTATCACCTGTGAATTGTCGCTCATATTAACAAAATATTAATAAGATCGATTTGGATATAATTTATCCGATTATAGACAGACGATCATCAACGCGATATAATCAGCGCGAGGTAAAAAATGAGCAAACAACCCACCCGCAACCGCGTCAACCCGGAAGTGATCGACACGACACCGATCCGGCGGCCAAGCTGGATCAAGGTGCGCGCGCCAGCGGGCGAGACATACGAACACATCAGGGGAATGATGCGCAGCAAAGCATTGCATACCGTGTGCGAAGAAGCCAACTGCCCGAATATGGGTGAATGCTGGGGCAGCGGCACAGCCACCTTCCTGATCCTGGGTGACATCTGCACACGGCGGTGCGGGTTCTGTGATATCAAACACGGCAAACCGCTGCCAATCGACTGGGACGAACCGGAACGCGTGGCGCAGGCGGTGAAAGCAATGAATCTGCAGCACGCCGTGATTACGAGCGTGGACCGTGACGATGACAACCTGGGCGGGGCGAAGATCTTCGCGCAGGTGATCAAGCGCATCCGGGCGGTGCATCCGGGTTGTTCGGTGGAAGTGCTGATCCCTGATTTCCGCGGTGAACGAGAAGCGCTGCAGATCGTGATGGATGCGCGGCCGGAGATTCTGAACCACAATCTGGAAACGGTGCCGCGTCTTTTTTCGGCAGTCCAAGCATCCGACATACTGGAATGGTCGCAAGCTGTTCTGCAGGGGGCAAAAGAGATGGATGCTGATGTTCTCACCAAATCCGGCATCATGCTCGGCCTGGGCGAGACGCTGGACGAGGTGCGGGAGGTGATGCGCATGTTGCGCGAATGGGATGTGGACATCCTGACGATCGGGCAGTACCTGCAGCCAAGCCGGCAGCATCTGCCGGTGTCCAAGTACTACGAGATGGATGATTTCGAAGGGTTGAAGACATTCGGCCTTTCGATCGGGTTCCAGTGGGTTGAGAGCCAGCCGCTGGTGCGGTCGTCATACCACGCAGCAGAGCAGGTACGGGCACTGAGCAGCGTACATAAAGACCTCTATGGCAGCCAACAAGTGGAGTAGACCTTGTGGTGATTGCGACCAATGTGACACGCTTGCTGGAGGCGAAGGGCATCCCCTATCGCGGATTGGAAATCCCCAACAAGAAAATGAACGCGCTGGAAGTGGCGGCCTATCTCGAGGTTTCGCCTGAAACAGTGTTTAAAACGATCGTGGCGGAACGGGAAAAACAGGGCAAAGCGATCTTAGCGCTGGTGCCGGCCACCGGCGAGGTGGATTTGAAGAAACTGGCCAAAGCAGCCGGGGAGAAAAAGGTGGCGGTGACGACACTGGAAAATGCGGAGAAACTGACCGGGCTGCGGGCGGGCGGCATCTCACCGCTGGCGCTGCTGCATAAGAGATTTGAAGTTTACCTGGACACAAGCGCTTTAGATTTAGATGAAATCATTATCTCAGGCGGGCAATGGGGATTACAGATCGCGATAGCACCGCAAGACATGATGGCGTTGACACGGGCACTCTGCGAAGATCTCACATAATATACCCATCCAATTTTGATTTAGACCTGATTTTATATCGAAAAATCTCTTGATTTGGATTTTTTCCTTCACTTTAGGTCAAACCCGACCCATCGGATATTCTTTTCATCATGAAAACGGCCCGCCATCACACCTAATGCTTCTTTGTTATTGTCAATGAGGATGAACTCACGTCCGAATTCCAGACAGGCAGCACCAGTAGTGCCTGAACCGGCAAAGAAATCGAGCACAAGTCCGCCGGGCAAGGATGAAGCCTGGATGATGCGGCGCAGGATGCCGAGCGGTTTCTGGGTGGGATAGCCGGTTTTCTCATGGCTGTTAGTGCCAACGATGGTGTGCCACCATGTATCGGTGGGAAGTTTGCCGCGTTCGGCTTTTTCTTCACTCACCAGACCGGGCGCCATATATGGGATGCGGGCGATGTCATCGTAATTGAATATGTAATTCCCGGGATCTTTGGCGTACCAGAGAATATTGTCATGCTTGGCAGGCCAGCGTTTTTTGGAGCGGCCGCCAAAATCATAAGCCCAGATAATCTCATTCAGGAAGGCGTCACGGCCAAAGATTTGATCAAGAAGGATCTTACAGTAGTGTACCTCACGGTAGTCGATGTGAAAATAGATGCTGCCGTTGGGCGCGAGCAGACGATGGGATTCGCGCAGGCGCGGTTCGAGGAAGGCGAGATAATCATCAAACTGATCGCGGTAACCCTGCTCACCCAGCACCTCGGTTGTGTAGCGCTTGCCCTGAAACCCGGTGCGGTCGCCCTGGTCAGATTCAATTGTGCGCAGCTGCTGGCGGGATTGCATTCTGCCGGTATTAAAGGGCGGGTCGATGTAAATCAGCTGAATCGAATCAGAAGGAAGAGACTGTAAAATCTCAAGATTATCACCAAAATAGATAGTGCCAGCCATGGGCTAACCCGCCATTCCCTGAAAACCAGCCAAAAGGAAAGTGAAAGCCAGGTAGATAAGGTAGGCGGCGCAGATGCTGATCAGCCCGGCATAAACTTTATCGGTGATAAACTTGCGGCCGCCACCGACAACGGTGGAAAGGGTGAGGTTCCAGAGGAAGTCGGCGCTGATATGGCCAAAGAAGAAACCGGCAACGATCACCCAGCCGACCGCTTTGGCCTGGAGGAGAAAGACAGCGGCGGCTGTCATCCACCAGGCATACCAGAACGGGTTGCTGAGCGAGGTAAGAATGCCGAGCCCCATCAGGCGGACAGGGGAAATGGCAGATGCGTTTTCCGTGTTGGCGGGCAGGACCATGTTGCCCTTGAAGACATCCGTAAACATGCTGACCGCCATATACAGCAAAAGCAGCCCGCCGAGGATGGCGATGATAATCTGCGCGATGGGCGCTGCGAGCATTGTTGAAAGACCGAGAGTAATGAGGACGACCATAAGCAGTTCAATAATGGCATGGCCGATGGAGACGAGCAGACCGGTTTTCCAGCCAAGGCGCGGGGCCTGGCTGATGATGGCGGTGGTGACGGGGCCGGGGGTGAGGACGGCACCGATGGCCATGCTGAATGAGAAAAGATAAACCGCGATGAATGAATGGGTGGGCATGAGCATGGTGACAATTTTAACACAGAGGGTTTAGAGAAGATTCCCGCTTTCGCGGGAATGACAATTAAGGAGAGGGCGGGATTAGCGCCCTCTGCTGACTTTAATTCATTCTATTCCATCGGGTCGGTCCAGTAGCTGGCCCGGTCAACATTGATGGTGAGGTTTTCGGTATGGTCACGGTTGATGAACAAACCGAAGAAGCCTTCCATATAGGTATCGTCGATAAACTGCTCGACCAGTTCACCATTGATGTAAAGCGTGATGGAATCATCAACGAGCATGACGCCCAACGTATTGACGGCATCCTTACCCTTGATGATGAATTCATTTCCCTTGGGATAACGCAGCCAGGTGGTTTTGCCATTTTGTCCTGAGAGGCCATCCCAGACACGAAGACTATACTTGCCATCGCAGGTGATACCAAAGAAATAACCTTGGTCGTAGTTGACCTGTTCAGGGACACGGAAGACGAGGCCATAGCCATCACTGGTGCTGCAAGCGCCCATCTTGACCTCTGTCTCGATGTAGGCATCGCCAAGGACGGGGGTGGAGGCGATACGCCAACCCATGACCTCAGACAACGCCTGTAAACGCAGGGTGCCATCATCATACGCGGCAGACATATACTGATCGGTTGCAAGGTTCCAGTAGTACTCACCAGGCTCCATATCATCCTGCCAATCAGCTTCACCGAGAAAGACGCCGGGATCATCGGATTCAACCACCGGGGTCTCATCCGCATCCGCATCATCATCTGCTTCAGGCGTTTCATCCGCCTCAGTTTCTTCTTGCGCTTCGGGTGTTTCCTCTGCTTCAAGGTCTTCCTCAGGGATAAGGGTGTCTTCGGGCTCGGGTTCTTCGGTTTCAACAACCTTAGGCTCTTCTGTGACAACGGCAGTCACTTCCTGCTCAACAGCCGGCTCTTCAACCTGGTCCTCTGCCAGCAATTCACCGACTCGTTGTTCGAGATAGGCATCTTTCGCTTCCTCGAACCGTTCAGCCAGCGCACAACCTGAAATGAGAAAGGCGCCGACCAGCATTAAGGCAATGATTCTTTTATTCATGATTTCTTCTCCTTTTCTAACACGTTATGACTTGTATCCAATCTGGCGCAGAAAATCTTTTCGCCAGGCAATATCATCCTGTGATTCAATCCCTTTTGGAGATTCACCATCGACAACACCCAGCACCGCCCTGCCCTGATTGCTTTCGGCGACAAGCACTTCAACCGGGTTGGCGGTGGCGCAGTAAATGGCACACACTTCCGGGACCATCTTGACCGCATTAAGAACATTGATCGGGAAAAAGCCCTCAGCCAAGAAGATGAAGAAGCTGTGGCCAGCCCCGACTGCCAGGGCGTTATCCTGGGCCAGTTTGATCATGGCGTCATCTGTTCCAGACCAGCGCACGAGGCATTTGCCAGACGCTTCGCAAAACGCGATGCCAAACTTGATGCCGGGCACTGTATTTACCATTGTTTCATGCAGATCTTCAACAGTCTTGATGAAATGCGACTGGCCAAAGATGAAATTGACCATTTCCGGCTTCTCTATTCTTACTGCACTTAATTCCATTCAAACTCCTTAAATACACTATACCTTCGATAAGGTGATATTTATATTGCAAGTTTAATACCAATTCTGGTTTTTATCATCTTCCTGATATTATTCTATACAAAAAACCGGGAAATCACTATAAGGTAAAATAAAGCACAATTTGAAAGGACTTATCCATTGTTTGAAATCGTATTTCTCGGCACATCCGCATCCGCGCCATCTGCCCACCGCGGGCTGCCAGCGCAGGTGATCAAACACAATGAACACCGTTTCCTGCTGGACTGTGGAGAAGGAACCCAGCGCCAAATCCTGAAATCGGGGATGGGATTCCGCAAACTGAACCGGCTGCTGATCACGCACGGCCATCTCGATCATATCCTCGGGATTGGCGGTTTGCTTTCGACATACCTGCGCTGGGAGGCGATGGACAGCTTGGAGATCTATGCCGGCCGCAGCGCGCTGGAACGCATCCACGACCTGATCTTCAATGTAGTCATTCGCGGGGTTAGCCCGCCCTTCCCGATCAATCTGATCCCGGTAGAAAACGGGCTGGTAATCGAAGAAAATGATCTGACCATTCGCGCTTTTCCGGTGCAGCATCGCGGGCCTGGATGTTTTGGATATATATTTGAAGAAAAAGGGAAACGCCCTTTTTTAGCCGAGAAGGCGGAAGCCCTGGGTATTCCACAGGGGCCATGGCGGCGCGACCTAGTCAATGGACAGGATACCACCCTGCCTGATGGGCGCAAAATCCAGGCGGATGAGATCCTGGGCGACTATGAAAATGGCACAAAGCTGGTGGTGGTTGGTGATAGCGGCGAAACAGAATCGCTGCTGCCGTATGCCGAAGGCGCAGACGCGATCATCTGCGAAGCGACATACCTGGAAGAAGAAGCCGAAATGGCTGCCCAATTCGCACATCTGACCGCCAAGCAGGCAGCAGAGTTTGCTGTTCGCGCAGGAGCCAATCATCTATACCTGACGCATATATCCAGACGCTACCGCGAAAAGGATATTGAAAAAGAAGCGCAAATGGTCTTTCCAAACGCGATTGTCGCCCGCGATCTGGATACTTACCAGATCAAGAAGTAATCACAAATTTTTACAAATTTAATCCGGTTTGACATAAACAAGCCCGTATGTTATAAACGGAGCGATTAACAATTGAATGCCCTAAAAGGTTCTCTTATCCAGAGAGGTGGAGGGACCGGCCCTATGAAACCTCGGCAACCGGTAAAAATGTAACAACATTTTTCCATGGTGCTAACTCCGGCAGATGATTCTGGAAGATGAGAGGTACTGCAACGATTTTTGCGACTGCCCCTCTCTTCACAGGGGCAATTTATTTTAAACGGAGGTTTTTTCTAGATGAAAACAATGATGAAAGCGGAAAAGTATCTGTTCACATCCGAGTCGGTGACCGAAGGCCACCCGGATAAATTATGCGACCAGGTCAGTGATTCCGTGCTGGATGCCTGTTTCGCACAGGACCCACTTTCCCGGGTGGCCTGTGAAACAGCAACCAAGACCGGCTATGTGATGATGCTGGGTGAGATCACCACCAATGCGCAGGTCAATTATGACCAAATCGCGCGTGATACGATCAAAGAGATCGGATATGATGACACGGATAAGGGTTTTGACTATAAGACATGCGGCGTGCTGGTGGCCCTGTCGCAGCAATCTGCAGACATCGCGCTGGGTGTGGACACCGCCGCAGAAGCCAAAAGCGGGCAAATGAGCGACGCAGAGATCGAGAAAGTCGGCGCTGGCGACCAGGGGATGATGTTCGGTTTTGCCTGCCGGGAAACACCAGCTCTGATGCCGATGCCGATCTATCTGGCGCATAACCTCACACGCCGGCTGGCTACAGTGCGTAAGGATGGCACGTTGGAATGGCTGCGCCCGGACGGTAAGAGCCAGGTGACGATTGAATATCACAAAGGTGAACCAGTGCGCGTGCATACAGTGGTGATCAGCACGCAGCACGCACCCGAGATCTCACAGGCCGACATCCGCGACGCTGTCATCGAACATGTGATCAAACCTATTATCCCGGAAGGGATGCTGGATGCAAACACGGTTTATCACATCAACCCAACCGGGCGTTTTGTCACGGGCGGACCAATGGGTGACGCGGGACTGACCGGGCGCAAGATCATCGTTGACACATACGGTGGGATGGGCCGGCATGGCGGCGGCGCTTTTTCTGGAAAAGACCCGACAAAGGTTGACCGTTCTGCGGCGTATGCCGCACGCTGGGCGGCGAAAAATGTTGTCGCGGCAGGATTGGCTGACCGATGCGAGATCCAGGTTGCGTATGCGATCGGCGTGGCACACCCGGTGAGCGTGAATGTGGAAACGTTTGATACCGGAAAAATTGCAGATGAGAAGATCGCTGCACTTGTGAATGAAACTTTTGACCTGCGCCCCGGCGCGATCATTGGTGACCTGAACCTGCGAAGACCGATCTACCGCAAGATAGCGGCTTATGGTCATTTTGGGCGGGATGACCTGGATTTGAGCTGGGAAAAGACAAACAAAGCCGACGCGCTGAAGGCCGCGGCAGGGATATAAAAAAATCAGGGCTGGAAAATTCCAGCCCTTTTCTTATTCAATTTCCTGATCATCGCTAAAATCAAGGACCGGGCGTACCCCCGTCCCGTCCGTGGGGGCGCCAATGATCTCCTTTTCCTCAAGGCGGTCGATCATGCGGGCAGCGCGTGTGTAACCAATCTTAAGCTTGCGCTGTAAGAGGGAAACTGAGGCACGTTCTTCTGCACGAACAATACCGATCGCGTCAGGTAAGAGCGGATCCTCATCCGGATCTGGTGCTTTATCAAACAGCGGCACCTGTGTAAGCGTTGCGTGGTTATTAACGATTTGCCGTGGATTTTCTTCAATCGTACTTTCTGCGGCAGGCATGGCATCTTTCGAACCATTTAATGCCAGATCTTGCTGGGTCCAATATCGCACCAGCTTGCGGATCTCATGATTACCAAGGAAGACGCCCTGCAGACGCTTTGGAGCGGCTGCATCCGGTGCCTGGAAGAGCATGTCACCAAGGCCAATCAGGCGTTCTGCACCCGGTTGGTCGAGGATGACGCGTGAATCCATCAAGGAAACAACTTTGAACGAAATGCGCGCGGGGAAATTCGCTTTGATCATACCAGTGATGACATCTACCGAAGGACGCTGGGTTGCAATGATGACATGGATGCCGGTGGCGCGGGCGAGCTGGGCAAGACGGTTGAGATTGCGCTCAGTTTCCTCCGGCGCGAGCATCATCAGATCCGCCAGTTCATCGATGATGACAACAATATACGGTAATTTATTGGGATGCTGCGCGTTGTAATCTTCAATGTTGCGCGCGCCAACCTCAGCAAACTTTTTATAGCGGCTGTCCATCTCGCGCGACATCCATTGCAAGGTGCCTACCACCTTCTCTGATTCGACAATGACCGGTGTGAGCAGATGCGGGATGCCATTGTAGCCGGTCAATTCAACACGTTTGGGGTCTACCATCACAAAACGCAGTTCGTTGGGAGTATGGTCCATCAGCATGCAATTAATAATCGCGTTAATGCAGACCGATTTACCTGAACCAGTCGTTCCGGCAATGAGCAGATGAGGCATCCCACTCAGATCAACGATAACCGGTTTGCCGGCGACATCTTTGCCCAGCACAAATTTTAGGAATGCCTGATTTTTCTGGAAAGTCTTGCTTTCCATGCCCTCACGAAGTGTGACTAATTCCGCTTCAGCGTTCGGCACTTCGATGCCAATATAGCGCCGTCCGGGGACAGGCGCCTGAACGCGGATGCGAGGGGCTGCCATGGCCAGGGCGAGATCATCAGTAAGTGAAGTGATCTTGTTCACACGCACACGCATAGGGCCTTTACGTGTCTCGACAAAATCTGGTTCGATGCCAAACTGGGTGAAAGTTGGGCCACGATGAATCTCAACCACATGCCCGGGGGCATTAAAAGAGGCGAGCGTCTCTTCAATAATTCGCGCCCGTTCTTTATCCAACCCTTCAGAAACAGCTGTTTTAGTCACCGGATCAAGGATTTCTGCGATTGTTGGCAGCTGCCAATTGATACGGTTCTCGGCAGCGTGATAGATCTTCTCGATCGTCACACCATCAGGCAATCCATTTTTTTTCGCTGTTTCCTGCCGGGCTGGTGTTTTCACATCTGGTTTAACGCTAGTAAGCGGTTTTTTCTGTTTTCCATCGAAGGTTTGAAATCCTTCCGGTTGATAGGTGTTTTCTGGAAAAGTGATCTTTTCCTGTGGATCTTTCCCTGCGGCAGAAGTAGCTGCTCTGGTAACCTTGCGGGTTGTTTTCTTAAGAGAACGCCCTGTTTCAGATACGCTGTGCGTGGCTCCTCGGAAGAGATCAGGGATTGAAACATCAAATGTAAATGCCAGCGCGACCAGCGCCCAAGCGAGCAAGACAACAAAGGCACCCCAATAACCAAGCGCAACGACAAGCAAGCGTTCAAACACAGCACCGAGATAACCGCCACCTGCACCGGCTTGCGCCAATTCCCAACCGCCATCATCCACCCAATGCATCCAGGTAAGAATATTCAGATAAATGAAAATCACACCCAATAAGCGTTCCAGCGAAAGCATGGGGAAGCGTTTTTCGTTACGGAAAATGAGCCAGATTCCGATGATGAATAAAACAAACGGAAAAATGAACGCTCCCAATCCTGCGATCCAGGACATGATCTGCAACAACCAGCCAGTAACCGCTCCACTGGATTTACCGAAAAACCCGAGCAGAAGGACCACGGCTAGGATAAGCAATAATGCGCCAATAATGTCTGTTTTTCGTTCCTTCGAGATCTTTGCCAGTTGCTTTCCCACCGTTGAGGGTCTGCGCCGGGATGACGTTTTTCGTGAGGTTGCGCGCTGAGAAGAAGAACGTTTCTTTGATGTAGATCGTTTGGCCATAATTTCCCTTAAAACCGAATAATTGTTCTAATTATAGCACCTTGATTTAGTGAACCGAACGCCGATAGCGCCGAATAAGAAATGCGATCAGGGCAGAAAGCAGGGCTAAGGATAACAGGATGATCTCGATGATGAGATAGGATAACATCAGCTGCGGTTTGATTTGCGCTTTTTCGTCGAAAGAACGGTCTGTATCATCCACCCGTATTGAACCTTGCTGTTCGTATGGTGCGATACCAAGGATTGGGCCGCTATCCTGAACGCGCGTTGACTCCAGCATAACAGAATCCAAAGCCGTTGCATCTTCCATGGTTTCGGAGGATGCTGCATCAATCAGATCGGGTTCGCCCACGCGGATAGAAATATCCGGAAGGATCCGCTTGGGAATTTGGGCAATCCCCTCTTCAGCACTCCCACCGCCGCCCATACCCATCCCATATGGGGCGGGTTGAAATTCGAAAGGCTTTAATTGTGGTTCTTCTGCCGGGGCAGCCATCGATTCTGCTGCTGGTGCTTCCTGCATCGCCACGCTTTCCATCATTGCCTCCGGGGGTGCCATACGCATCGGTTGAAGAAGGTCGGCCGCTAACACCACAATGAGCACAGCAGCAGAGACTCCTGAAAGTATGCGCAGGCTATTGACCAGCCAACTGGAACGGTTAGCAAGCGCTTCCTGGCGTGTGAGCGTATATTGGCGTGGCACCTTGCGGATTGGGAGCAATCGCAATAAGGATTTTGTGTTACGCAGGTTTTCAAGTGTTTGCACCATCTGCGGTTCGGATTTAAGCAGCAAATCCGCTTCATTCTTTTCCTTGTCGGACAATTCACCATCCAGATATGCAGAAAGAAGCTGCCACTGTTTGCTGGTTAAATTGAAAGTGTTATTCACTGCATGCTCCCATCATTAAGACGGTATTTATCAGGTAAAAGTTCCGAAAAACCGTGCAGACAGCGCTGGATCTTTTCACGCGCGCGTGCCAACCGGCTGCGGACTGTGCCAATTGGGGCGGCGGCAGCCTGCGAGGCTTCCTGATAATCCATTCCCTGCACATCAACCATGATCAACACTGCTTTGAACTGTGACTGAAGCTGGTCGATACAGCGCTGGATCGCATCTTCGAGCTCTTTGCTGTGGATAAAATCTTCTGGAAGGTCGCCGTTATCACTAAGCCAAACCGGGTCTTCGTTCTCTTCACCGCTTTCAGGATCAATCGGATACAGCGGTTGATCAGGTTTGCGTTTTACGCGGCGTAATTCATCATAGCAATTATTCGAAGCAATGCGCAGTAACCAGGCGCGAAAAGAACCACCACGAAAAGAGTTAATATGCCGGTAGGCACTAATAAATGTATCCTGGGTGACATCGTCCGCCAGCATGGTGTCACTCATCATACGGCAGGCAAGGTTATAGACCTGGGTCTGGTAGTGAAGGACAAGCTGGTTAAATGCGTCCAAATCCCCTTGTTTCGCCCGGAGAATTAATTCAGATTCTTCCATCATTTTCTCATTACAACTAAGTGGATTATATCGCAGGGAAATTAAGTGGAGATCAGGTTTGCATTCCTGAAGATTTAATTCTACACTTATACCATGGAGATCACTTTCAGCAGATTCATCGGTGTGGAGGTGAGGGCGGATAAAGATTATCCATTCACCTATTCCGCCATCGACGCTGAACTGAATGTGCGTGCACTGGGAAAAGGCGACATTCAAGATGTGTTCGCTTTCCTTGCAGGCCAAAGGAACGTACTCGCCGCGATCAATTCACCCCTGACGACCAACAAGGGATTGATCAAACGTGAAGAGATCCGCAAGCGGCTCTCACCAAAATCCCACCTGGGGCACTGGGCCAACCTGCGGCTGGTGGAATTTGAACTGCTGGAGCGTGGAGTTAATATTCCCAAAACGCCGGATTCCATTGACCACAGCCCGCGCTGGATGAAGCTGGGATTCCGGCTGTTCACAGAGCTGCGCAAACTCGGTTACGCAGACCACCCGCATGCCAGCGCTGAACGGCAGTGCTTTGAATGCCAGGGGGAAGCCGCCTTCTGGCAGCTGCTGGGGCATGTGCCGCTGACAGCTGACACGCTGGAAGGATGCATCCAGCGGCAGGTTGTGCTGAAACTTACCGGGCTGCAGGTACCGGACGCGATGAACTTCTTCACCGAGATCACGCGCCATAAACTGCTGCAGAACCAGCTTCCATTGGATAAGATCTACTCGGCGGGGGAACTGAACGCGCTCGCCGCGGCATACACGGCCTTCCTGTGCACCAGCGAAGAAGATAGGACGATCCAGATCGGGGATGAGGAGGAAGGCGTGATCATCCTGCCGAAGGACGCCGTCATCACCCAAGCAGGACAGCAAAAGCAGGCGGGAACACTGTAAGCAAATTTGGCAAACTGATGGGCGGGGTATGTGGTGCAGCCAGCCAGGGAAAGCAGGATGAGGCATGCGCCGGAGAACGGCAGCGGGGAAAATGAGGGACATGCAATGTGGGATGACGCAGAAAAAAAGCACAGCCGAGCGGTAGAATGGTCCACGAAACAGGCAGGCGTGAGGATGTTCAGCAGGCAGCGCAGGGGGTGTGAAACACTGAAAGGTGTATAATAAACTAGAGCACTTCATTTTCTTGCCAGCGCGGCTATGAGATAAAAAGGGCGGCGGGCTTTACAAAATGGGGGCAATCCATTCGAGGAGATATCATTCAATGAAGAAGAAGCAAAGCATTTTGATAGCTGCCATTCTGGCAGTGGGGCTGGCGGCCTGCAGCACACCATCCGCAGCAACGAACGCAGTATTGACGGCCACGCCGGCATCCGCCGCCGTGCAGTTTACTGATCCCGTGCTGGAGGCGATGGTGCGCGGGGCGATGGGCAAAGCGGAGGACGACATCAGCGCGGCGGAAGCGCAGGCGGTGACGAGACTGAACCTGAGCAACACATTCGCGCGCAACATTTCCGGCGCGGCAGCCATTACGGATATCCGTGGGTTGGAAAATTTTAGAAACCTGGAATCGCTGGACCTGTCATATCACGCGATCAGCGACATTTCAGCGCTGGCGGGGATGACGAACCTGAAGCTGCTGGCACTGGGCGGAAACCCGATCAGCGATATTTCCGCGCTGGCGGGGATGACAAACTTGAAAGGGCTGATCCTTTCCGGCTGTTCGGCGCAGGACTACAGCCCGCTGGCGGGACTGAGCGAGCTGGAATTGCTGATGCTCGACGATGCGACCATCACGGATATCTCCGCGCTGGCCGGGCTGAGCAAGCTGCGGCACCTGTATCTGGCCGGTTGCGATTTGAACGACTATTCAGCCCTGACGGAGATCTATCCCCAGCTGGAGAGCAGAGATTTCAATGTGGCAGCCACACTGGAAGAGCTTGGATTCGACATGCATTTTGAGAACCACCAGGCAAACTACCATGGTGAGGACGCTTCCGTCACCATCAACCATGCGGCATGGGGTGCACCCCCGATGGAATGGGACAGTAACATCATCCGGGTAAGCATGAATCGGGAGGACGGTTCAAGATTGGACGTGGGTTTGTACGGCGACCTGGGCGCTTACGTGTTCAGCATTGACAAAGAAGGCCAGCCGCAAATCAATTACGTGTACGACGAGCGGAACAACGACGAATTCATGTTCGAACCCGGTGCGCGGGAGAGCATCGAGCAGGCCATTCGGGCAACGATGGAGGTGCTGGAAGGCGAAGACGCGCTGCTGGCACCCATCCGCATTTTTGACGACATCCTGCAGAGCGAATTCAACATGACGGCCGACGCGCTATACGCGCTGCCCTATGGGCCACCGACGCTGAAGCTGCTGGGCTTTTATATGGACGAGAGCGACACGATCTGGCGCTATGAGCAGCGGGAGGAGAGAGATGTCAATATCGAGATCCTGCGCCCGGAAGGGAGAGAGAGTGATTATGATCTCTTTTTCTTTACATCTTTGAGCGACGAGTACCGCCTGGTTGTGACCTACCGCGCGGACGAGAATAAGTTCGTGGCGGGAGTGGACGACAACGAACTGGGCGGCGCGGACTTCACGTTTTACAGCGAAACGGGGGAACACGTTGACGGCTTTTGCAGCAGAGAAGGCATGAGCGTGGAAGAATACTTCCGCATGGCCTTCAATGACCCCGCGATCGAAGATATTTACCTGCATTCTCTTGAGCTGGCGCAAAATTATGTTCTGGACACCTTTGGCATAAGCGTTGAGGAGCTGAACGCACTACCCAAGCGGTAAAGCAGCGAGGCGGCGAACGACGCGGCGGGAAAGGCGGAAGGGGGGCCGCCACACCCCCCAGCGAGAAAGCCAGGCGACATGCACGACTGTAAAAGCAGAAGGAATTGAGCAGCGAGGATTGGAGGGAAGGCCATGACCTATCGAAATGCAGAAAAAGAACGCATGATCGCGATGCGGGACACGCTCTTTCGGGATGCGGGCGGGGGAGTATTCAAGGGAACAGCATATCCCTTTGTCCTGAAAAATGCACGCCTTAATTTGTGGGAGGGCATACGCGAAGATGCCTATCAATACTTTGCGGAGAACGCGATCAATTGGTGGGGTGGCGAAAAGGGCGAGGTGACCGGGCACCTGCTATCCTCACAAGTTGCATGCCTGAACCACCTTTACCCCCTGCGGCAGCGGGAAGACATGGCGACGGCAATCTTGCGCGCAATCCGTGATGACATCACAAGCGCCGTGATGATGGATACGGGCTTTGTTGAATTTGAAGTTGTCGGGAGAGAAAACTACCTTGGCGAACGATCGCACAGCAGAGGAATCAACGCGACATCCATCGATGCGGTGATGGTGGGCAGGAAGAAAAGTGGAATGAATATCCTTGTGATGATCGAATGGAAATATACAGAAGATTATGATTCGACGGATCTTTATATTCCCGCGCGGGCAAATATTTATGACCAATTGTTGGTAAGGAAGGACTCGCCTATCCGCGTGCAGAAACCCCGAGATCTGTATTATGAACCATTCTATCAACTGATGCGGCAGACACTTCTGGGGTGGCTAATGGTTCAAAACCGGGAATATGGATGCGATGAATTTATTCATATTCATGTAATTCCAAGGGAAAATTTAAAGTTGCGCGAAACAGTCACTTCACCCGGATTAGAAGGAGAATCAATGACCGCCGCCTGGCGGAAAGTGTTGCAACATCCGGTGAGATATATTGTGATGACTCCAGAGGAAATTATGAGACCGATTGAAGTTTGTGAGGATTCAGCGTCCATTTTAAGATATCTATTGAAGCGATATTAAAATAAGGATGATTTGTCTCTTTTATCTGAATAATCTGATGTAGAATTTTCATATTACAACAAACAATAATTAAGGAGTCATAATGAAGTTTGGGATTCACTACGCCTACTGGGAAAATGATTGGGACACAGACCTGAAGCAGTACTGTTATAAAGCTGCGGATTTGGGTTTCGACGCGCTGGAGATATCCGGCAATGCGATGCTGGTGATGTCAGATGAGGAACTGAAAGCGCTGGCTGGGGCAGCGGATAAAGCTGGCGTAACCGTATACCCCTGCCACGGGATGGCAAAGAACCGTGATGTTGCATCAGAAGACCCCGCCATCCGCGAGCGCGGGTTCGCACAGCTGCGGGAGTTGTTTAACCAGATGGATGTGGCAGGATTCAAGCAATTGGGTGGCATTCTTTATTCATACTGGCCGGCGTATGACTTCTCAACCACCACCACAGACCTGCAAAAGGCACGCGAGATCAGCCTGCAGAGCATGGACCTGATCGCCAAAGAAGCCAAAAAACATGACATTACGCTCACACTGGAAGTTGTGAACCGTTTTGAGAATTTCATGTTCAACACTGCTAAAGAAGGCGTGGAATTCGTTCAAAAACTGGGGCATGAAAATGTAAAACTCTTGCTGGATGCATTTCATATGAACATTGAAGAGGATTTTCTGGGAGACGCGATCCGAACAGCAGGCAAACACCTGGGACATTTCCATATTGGTGAATGCAACCGTAAAGTACCCGGCCAGGGACATATGCCCTGGGATGATATCGCGCGGGGTTTGCAGGATATTGGATATGATGGCGTAGTGGCGATGGAACCCTTCGTGCTGGAAGGCGGTGAAGTGGGTGACTCAATTCGCCTGTGGCATAACCTGGTCGAAGGCGATGTGGACCTCGATAAGGATATCCGCGGTGCGCTGGATTTCATCAAGGGAAAATTCCTGAAACAACCTGTATAAGATCCTACCCGAATTTTTGGAGAGAGCATGATCACAGTTGGCCTGGATGCAGGCACAACCACCATCAGCGGAGTGGTGTACGATTGCGCAACGCGATCGGTGTTAAAGACACGCACACTGCCCAATAAAGGACAGATTAATACGGCTGCATCCTGGCAGAATCTTCAGGATGCAGCCATCATCTGGGATACATGTCAATCGCTGTTAGATGGATTTCTCAAAGAGTATCCGGATATCGCCGGGATCGGGTTGACAGGCCAGATGCATGGCATAGTGTATGTCGATAAAAATGGACAGGCAATCAGCCCGCTGGCAACCTGGCAGGACGGGCGCGGGGACAAACCTTACCAAAATGGAAATACATATGTAGATCACCTGATCAACAAAAGCGATCATCACATGGCAACGGGGTTCGGCTTAACGACCTATTTCTACGACCTGCAGAATGGGCTCTTGCCAGATGGGACCGCATCATTGTGTACGATCGCGGATTATATTGGCATACGCTTGACTAGGCGAAAGCGGCCGCTGTTACACGCCAGCAACGCACACGGTTTGGGATTGTTCGATCTCGAACAAATGCAATTTGATGAGGAAGCGGTTGACAAAGCGGGGATAGACCCTGAAATATTGCCGGGAGTGGCGCAAGGGGAGACAGGGATCGGCGAAACAGCTAGCGGTATCCCGGTATGGACAGCGATTGGTGACAACCAGGCCAGTTTCCTGGGGGCGGCATGTAATGATTATGACGTGGTCGCCAATATTGGCACCAGCAGCCAGCTCTCAGTGCGCAGTAAATCACTGGTGACTGCAGAAGGACTGGATATCCGTCCGTATGTGAATGGAGAGTATATACTCGTTGGAGCGGGGTTATGCGGAGGGAGCGCCTACGCACTGCTGCATGGCTTACTGCAGGAAGTTTTGGAAATGTATGGTTTAGATGGTAGGGACAAGCTGTATGAAAAGATGGAGCAAGCAGCAGGACGGGTAAAGGATGATGAAAACCTGCTGGAAATCGATACGCGTTTCAGGGGCTCGCGCATCAAACCAGAGATCCGTGGGGCGATCACCCTGATAGGGATCGATAATTTTTCAGTGGGCCATCTGGCGCAGGGTGTGATGCGCGGAATCGTCAATGAGCTGTATGAATTCTATCTGCAGGTACCGATAAATCTGAGGACAACCGAAGTGATGGTCGGCGGGGGCAACGCGCTGCGGCATAACACCACGCTACGCGCGCTCCTGGCAGAACAGTTTGGGATGGATCTGATAATAAGCCCGCATATTGAAGAAGGCGCGGTCGGGGCAAGCATGTTGGCATGCCAGTAACCGCGTTGGTTTTTTCTATTTCTTTTTCTTAAATAACACTTCGCTGACCTTGACCTCTTCCTTATTGAGGATGCGGCGAATGTTATGGCGGTGCAGGTAAAAAATGAGGCCTGCCATGGCCACACCAACCAATGTAAAACCGAGTGGATACCCAGAAAGATAGGTAACGACAGGTAAGGCCAGGAATGTAGCGAAAGAACCCATGACGATATAATCGGTGAGCAGTGCAGGAACTGCAACCAGCAAGGCAAACAGCACACCCAATTTCCAATCCAGCCCGAACATGACACCAACCAATGCAGCCACGCCTTTTCCACCGCGAAAACCCATGTAGAAAGGAAAGATATGGCCAAGGATTGCCATGATGCCAGACAAGAGCGCCAGGTTAGGGTTTGCGGGATAAAGCCAATTGATGACCAGCACGGCGAAGACACCTTTAAGCACATCCACCAATCCAACGACAACGCCATATTTGATGCCCATGATGGTGGTGACATTGGAGGTGCCGGCGTTGTGGGAGCCATGCTCGCGGATATCGATGTTAGCAGCCATGCGCCCAATCAGGTACGCGGCCTGAATATTACCAAAAGCATAGCCGACCAATGCAGAAATGACATATTGCTGGATCATAAGAACTTCTCCTTAGTAGAAATAAATTGGGCTGCAACCATTCATGGTTTATTAATTTAACCGCTGCAAATTCTACCACCCGCGGCGGGTGAATTCAAAAAACCTTAAATATTCGTATGTTTCTTAAAATATTGATTGCGAAAGCATCAATTGATATTGAAGCCCGCGTTGCTTTGGAATTGCCCCGTGCATTAGCCGGAACCGTGATTGTTTTCAGGCATGGCAGGCGGATATAATCAAGAGATAAGAGAAAGGTTATGATGATGCTAGAAAAAGTGCATGACCATCTATCAAGTGAGCTGCAGCAGAATACGCGCACCGACACGATCTTCGTGGTGACGGCGATCGTATTCAACCTGATCGTGCTGGCGGTCAACTCCGCGGTAGCGGGAGATGCCCAATCCGATTATGCGAAATCTTCGAGCGATTTTGTGTTGGTTGTTTTCATAGCGATGAGCGTGCTGGTGAACGGGATCTCAATAGCGGCATTGCAATTCGGAAAGGCAAACCGCGAAAAGATCATCCGCGGACTGCTGATGATGTACAGTGACAACAAGGTTGCCAAATATTACGATGAATCGCTTCTGGGGAGTTATGGCAAGCGTTATTTGCTTTTCACTGGCGTGATCGTATGTTTGGCGCTGGCGGGGATCGTGGTGCCGCTGATTATCCGGTTTGTGTAATCGCTTGACATAGTTTTTCACTTCTCGATATAATAGCTAGCAACAACCAGCCCGGGATTCCAACCCGGCGCCCGCCAGGGCAGTTGCCTGCGGAGGGGTTGCGAAAGCAGCCGTAAGCAGGCCGGCGCATCCGTTACCGCGTGAAGGAGGCCGCACAAGCGGCGAATACAGGTGGCACCACGGGAACCCCTCTCGTCCTGTTCAGGCGAGGGGCATTTTATTTAAACAGAAGAGGAGCAATCATGATCGACATTAATATTGTGAGAAATAACCCGGACGTGCTGAAGCAATCACTGGAAAAACGGCAGATGGACGCAGCGGTGGTGGATACGCTCAGCCAATTGGATGTGGACTGGCGCGCAAAGCTGACCGAAGCAGAAGTCCTCAAAGCGGATCGCAACAAGGTCTCAAAGGAGATCAGCAAGATCAAAGACAACACTGAACGGGAAGCAAAGATCGCGGAGATGCGTGCGGTTGGCGAGCAGATCAGCGCGCTGGAAGAAGATGTAAAGGTTCTGGAAGAACAACTGAATGGGCTGATCGCGACCATCCCCAACATCGTCGGTGACTCCGTCCCGATTGGGAAAGACGATCATGACAATGTGGTGGTGCGGCAGGAAGGCGAGATCCCGAGTTTCGATTTTACGCCGCAGCCGCACTGGGACCTGGGGCCTGCGCTGGGGATCATCGATTTTGAACAGGGAGTAAAGATCACCGGGTCGCGTTTCTATGTCCTGAGCGGAGCAGGGGCACGCCTGCAGCGCGCGCTGATCCAGTGGATGCTGGACCTGCACCGCCGGCAGGGATACCTGGAAAAGTACACGCCGTTCATGGTCAAAGCCGAAACGCTGTACGCAGCCGGGCAGCTACCGAAATTCGAGAACAACCTCTACCATGACCACGAGGAAGACCTGTGGATGGTGCCGACGGCAGAGGTGCCGCTGACGGGTATCCATATGGGTGATTTCATGGATTATGAAACCCTGCCGCAGCGCTACACCGCCTACACCCCCTGTTTCCGGCGGGAGAAAATGAGCGCAGGACGGGACGTGCGCGGGATCAAGCGCGGCCACCAGTTCGACAAGGTCGAAATGTATATCTACAGCAAGCCGGAAGAATCAATGCGGGAATTGGAGAAGATGCTGGCTGACGCGGAGGAGACTTGCAAGCAGCTGGGGCTCACCTATCGTATCCTGCAACTATGCACAGGCGACATCGGTTTCAATTCCGCCGTTTCGTATGACGTGGAAGTATGGGCGCCGGGCTGCGGAGAGTGGCTGGAGGTGTCTTCGGTATCCAATGTGACCGATTTCCAGGCGCGGCGGGCAAACATCAAGTATAAAGACGAAAACGGCAAGAAGGATTTCGTACACACGCTGAACGGATCCGGGTTGGGGATGCCACGCACGCTGATCGGCGTGATGGAGACCTATCAGCAGGCAGATGGGAGTATTGTGGTACCGCAGGTGCTGCGCCCATGGATAGGCGGGCTGGAAGTGATTGAACCTGAATAATCGGTTCTGAGCGGGATAAGGAATTATCCCGCTTTTCAATTACTTGCATTTAGTATAAAACTTCAAATTAAGAGAATAGGGTCATATTAAAATGGATTCAATCCTGCATATTGTTACACTGGTGATCATGGCCGCGGGGCTGGTGAGCTTGCTCACGTTTGTAATTCCCGGGTTGACGGTGATCTGGATCAGCGCGCTGGCATACGCGCTGGCAAGCGGATTCAACACAACAGCCATTATTGCTTTAGTAATAATTACGGGACTGATGCTGTTCGGTAACTTTGTGGACCAGCTATTGATGGGCGCGCGGGCACGCAAAAGCGGGGCGACCTGGCTGAGCATTGGACTTTCAATGCTGGCGGCATTCATTTTTTCGATCCTACTCCCGCCTTTCGGGGGTTTGATCGCGGGGATGATCGTGTTGATGGCGTTTGAATTTTACCGGTTGCGGGACTGGAAAAAAGCGGCGAATTCATCCAAGGAGATGGCAATCGGGTGCGTGAGCGCGCTGATATTGAGGCTGCTGATCGGGATGATGATGATCGCGATTTGGTTCGTGTGGGTGTGGCAGAATCAGGCATGGATTTTTGGATAGATATTCTAAAAGTAGATTCCCGCTTGCGCGTGAATGACAATAAAAGATGACATAGAAGATTCCCGCTTGCGTGGGAATGACAAAAAAGGATGATATAGAAGATTCCCGCTTGCGCGGGAATAACAAATATTTATGTTGGGTTCGCACCTCAACCTCAATTTCAAGGGATTATCTCTTGCGCGCTTTGAGGGCTTCGTACAGGGCGATGGAGCCGGACACGGCCGCATTGAGAGAGTCAATCTGGCCGACCATCGGGATGTAGGCGATATGGTCACATTTATCGCGCACGAGTCGGCGCAAACCGCTTCCCTCGGATCCGACCACAATGACAAGATGGCCGCTCAGATCGATTGTTGATAATTCCCGCGCATCCTGATCCATATCCAAACCCACCACCCAGGCGCCAATTTCTTTCAATTGATCAATGGCCTGACTGAGGTTGATCTGGGCTATGCGCAAATGTTCACTCGCGCCTGAGGAAGCGTTGACGACCGCCGGCGTGACATCCGCGCTGCGGCGCGCAGGGATCAGGACACCATGCACGCCAAATATCTCAGCAGCCCGGATCAGGGTGCCAAGATTCTGAACGTCCTGTACCTGGTCGGCGATCAGAACAAAAAGAGGTTCCTGCCGTTCCTGTGCAAACGCAGAGATCGCATTCAGATCAGAGTAGGGATAATCACCAACCTGCAGGGCAACCCCCTGATGATTCTCATGAATATCATCGAGGTGGATTTTATCCGCGATCTCAACCTGCAAGTGCGCTTTTCGCGCAAGCGTGATGATATCCCCCAGGCGTCCTTTCTGGTCAGAACCCTTATTGACCAGCAACCGGTAAAAATGCCTGCGGTTCGCGCGCAGGCATTCATAGACGGGATTGCGACCGGTGATCCACTCTCTCATTTCCAGGTCCAGGTGGAGCCGCCCTTGGCGTCCTCCACATTGACGCCCAATTCAGCAAGCTGGTCACGAATGAGATCAGAGAGTTCCCACATCTTTGCTTCACGTATCCTGGCGCGCACTTCCAGCAGAAGATCAACAAAGGCATCTGCCTGGCTCGCGGAAAAAGATTTTCCATCAAAGGTGAGACCCAACACAGAAGTCAATTCACGCAGGAGATCCTGCGCCGCGGAAAGGTCTTCACTAACCGCGCCACTGGCGCGGGCCTGATTGATGGCACGGACGAGCTCAAAGAGGTGGCCGAGCGCACCAGCGGAGTTAAAATCATCATCCATAGATTCCTCAAACCCGGTTCTGGTTTTCTTAACCTGATCAGAGAACGCCTGCCTGTCATCTTCGGATAAACCGGCCGCATCGCTTTGGGCTGGTTTGAGGGCAGAAGCAAGCCGCTCCAGCGCTTTTTCCGCCTGGCCAATAACCTCATCATTAAAAGTGAGCGGATTGCGGTAGCCGGAATTGAGGACCATCATCCGCAATGCGTCCGCTGGATGTTTGGAGAGGAATTCTTCGATGGTAATAAGATTGCCAAGTGATTTGGACATCTTCTCACCGCTCAGCTGGAGCATGCCATTATGCATCCAAAAGCGGGAGAATTGCTTATCGGTGAGCGCTTCAGTCTGGGCGATCTCATTCTCATGATGCGGAAAAATGAGATCGTTGCCGCCTCCATGAATATCGATCTGTTCACCAAGGTGATTGACGCTCATCGCAGAGCATTCAATATGCCAGCCGGGCCGTCCCATTCCCCACGGACTTTCCCAGGCAGGCTCGCCTTCCTTGGCAGCCTTCCATAACGCAAAATCCATCGGATTTTCTTTACGCTGGTCAACGCCAATGCGCGCTCCGGCTTGCATATCTTCCAATTTGCGTCCTGATAGCTTGCCATAACCCCGCAGTTTTTCCACTCGAAAATATACATCCCCTTCAACCGGATAGGCGAAATCTTTTTCTATCAATCCTGTGATCATTTTGATGATGTTTTCCATCTCCGTGGTCGCGCGAGGGTTGACCGTTGCGGGCAGAATGTTGAGGTCGGAGAGATGATGATCATATTGATCAATATACTTCTGAGCCAGGTCATAAGGATCCACATGCTGTTCATTCGCACGCTGGATGATCTTATCGTCCACATCGGTGTAATTCATAACATGGCGGACTTGATACCCCCGGTATTGTAAATACCGGCGGATGATATCAAAAACAAGGGAAGACATGGCATGGCCGACATGGGCGTTGTTATACACTGTTGGTCCGCAAACGTAGAGGCGCACCTTATTCGCTTCAATCGTTTCGAATTCTTCTTTTTTGCGGGTAAGGGTATTATAAACTCGCAATCCCATTTTTCCTCCTTCAATCATTATGTGTAATTGCCTATTCTGGTTTCGAGAATATCATGCGGCCGGCTGCGGTTTGAAGCACTTTGGTGACCGAGACGTTGATCTCTTTGCCAATATATTTACGGCCATCTTCCACCACAACCATGGTGCCATCCTCAAGATAGCCCACCCCCTGGTCGGATTCCTTGCCTTCCTGGATGACGCGCACATGCAGGCCTTCCCCGGGAAGAAGGATCGATTTTACCGCATTCGCGAGTTCATTGATGTTAAGCACATGGACTCCCTGCAGTTCCGCGACGCGGTTGAGGTTAAAATCATTGGTAAGAATGGGTGCGTTCATCTGGCGGCCAAGCATCACCAGCTTTTCATCAACCTCGCGTACGCCTTCAACATCGATATCAGCGATGGTGGTTTTTATTGAACGATCCTTCTGCAATTCAGCCAAAACCTCCATTCCGCGGCGTCCGCGCTGTCGGCGCAGGTTTTCAGCAGAATCAGCAATATATTGCAGCTCGTTCAAAACAAAGCGCGGAATGACAAGGTTGCCGGGCAGGAACCCTGTTTTAGCGATATCGACGATGCGACCGTCAATAATGACTGAAGTATCGATCAAGATCGATTTATCATGCCCCCATCGTTCATCACCAGACCCTCTGGGGGATTTCCCGCTGCGCTTCAGAAAAGGAATTGCCTCTCGGAACTCACCCTGGCGGCTGACCGCAATAACCACACCCAGATACCCAAAAAGAACTGCAGCGGCAAATGGAAGAATGCTGCGAAAAGGGTTGGGGAGCGTCATGATCGGTATGGTTGCTAAAGCAGCGATGATCAAACCGGCAATGAGGCCTGCCATCGCGGAAACCAGAGTAGGGCCGGATACCTTTGTGAGGTACGCACGGACTTTGATAATCGGGTATAAGGTGATGTGCGGGGTTAATAAAAAACCAATCACGCCTAAAATCACCCCCGCGCCAATGGCATACGGGTATGCCGCGATATCACTATTGATAATTGCTACAACCTGATCCCCAAGAAAAAAACCTGCTAATGCGAATGCGATGAATCCAATAATACGAAAGATAAGAACTGTCGTCTTCATAATAATTCCTTTCAGCGAACTGTTAACGTTCAAAAAATAATTTCAATATGATATTTTTGATATTATCATGCCGCAAAACATAAGTCAAATAAATGTATTATTAATATCTTGCCATGCGGTATTATTTATCCTTTTCGGCAATTTCAATCATTAACGATTGAAATCAATCCCGGGGAGATTGCATTTTCCAGTCAGAAGCGCGATGATGTGGTCAGTTAGAACCGCATTTACGGGTTGGAAAAAGGTATTCTGCGCATTGACATCGAGGGAGATTGAACAATGAATAAAGGATATATCCGCGTAAAATCCTGTGCGATTTCTGCATTCAGTTCAAAATTCTGGTGGTTTTCAATCATTATTGAAAGTCTCACCTTGCATCATAATGACCGCTATCATTGCTTTCTTATTAAGATCCGGAATGAATTGACAGGGCGTAAACCGCATGCTAAAATTCGATCTTGCATGCCCCCATCGTCTAGCGGCCCAGGACGTAGCCCTCTCAAGGCTAAAACAGGGGTTCGATTCCCCTTGGGGGTACTGAAATCGCTCAGGATCAAACCGGAGCGATCTTTTTTAAATTCACCATAAACTTCTCCCCCATTCAGCAAGGTCTTTTGAATTCAACCATACCCGGCGAGCATTTTTATCAATTCCCGGTTTTTTTGATATATGATTAATTATTCAATTTCTTTTTTGGGAGGGCTGCAATGAAAAATCAACGTTCAACAACGATCACAATGAAGACATGGGTAGTGATGGCTGCGTTAGCTTTGACAGGTCAAATCGCATGGGCTGTGGAGAACTCATGGTTCAACACCTTCGTTTTCGACACGATCACGCCCGATCCACGCCCGGTAGCGTGGATGGTGGCAGCAAGCGCGATCACCGCCACGTTAACCACGCTGGTGATGGGGACACTCAGCGACAGAACCCGATCACGCTGGGGCAGAAGAAAACCTTACATACTGGTCGGCTATATCCTATGGGGATTGGCAACGATCCTGTTCCCGATGGTTGCATTCATCAAAGCAGCCAGCATGGCAGTGATCATGGTGGTCATTGCGGACTCAATTATGACCTTTTTCGGATCAACTGCGAATGACGCCGCTTTCAACGCGTGGACGGCGGATATCGCAACCAGTGAAAATCGCGGGCGGGTGGAAGGCGTCCTGAATATGAGTATGTTCCTGGCTCAGATCGTTTCGATGGTTGCAGCGGGCATCCTGATCGATTCATTCGGTTACTTTGTGTTTTTCTACAGCCTGGGCGGGATTGTGATGGTGGTCGGTTTGGTGGCAGGCAGCTTATTGAAAGACATCACAGTGCCAAAAGAGGAAACTGAACCACAACCTTTCTGGCATGAGTTCAGCGAACTGTTCAGCATTGAAGTTCTCAAGGAAAACCGCGCCCTGTTCATCCTTCTGCTGTTCATCATGGTCAGCAGCATCGGCATGCAGGTCTCATTTCCTTATTTGATCATTTATCTGGAAAATTACGTGGGGGTCACCAAAACAGAATTCAGCATCATTGGCGGGGCGGTGATGGTTGGAAGCGCAATTTTCGCGATACCCTTTGGAATATTGGCAGACCGCTGGAACAAGCGTATGATGATCGCCGCAGCAACAATCATCAGCAGCCTGGGCGGCATATTGCTCTCACTGGTGAGCAGCCTGCCCCTGTTAGCGCTGACCGGCTTACTGTGGCAGGCATTCGCAACCGCCGCGGCCATTGCATCAGTTGCCTGGTTAAAAGATCTGCTTCCTGAGCAAAACCGCGGTAAATTCCTTGGGATTCGCATGATCTTTTGGATCGCGATCCCGATGGTTATTGGCCCATGGATCGGATCAACTTTAATTCAGAACTACGGCATTCCAACCACATTCAATACTGAAACTGGATTCATTCCGGTTCCTATCATCTTCCAGGTCGGTTCGGTGATCTCTCTTCTATCGTTAATCCCGCTTGCAGCCATTCAGAAGAAATCCAAGCATGCATAGAACGGTGATCCTTCCCGGGTATTGGTCCGATCGATTGACAGTTAACGCTGAATCAGCAGTTTTCCATCAATGGGAACAGTTGCAGGCTTCAGGCTGCTTTGAGAATTTCCGTATTGCTGCTGGAGAGTCGGAGGGCTTTCGTGAAGGCTGGTTTTTTGCAGATTCAGATGCGTATAAATGGCTGGACGCTGCCGCGAGAATCCACGCAACCAAAGCAGATGACCGCCTGGCTGCGTTAATGGATGATTTTATTGAACTGATCGGGCGAACCCAGGAATCTGATGGGTATATCTATACATACAATCAGGCCCTTTTTCCCGGTTCACGCTGGACCAACCTGCAGATTGAGCACGAGCTTTACTGCCACGGACACCTGATCGAAGCAGGCGTCTCGCACTTTGAAGCGACAGGACGATCAGATCTGCTTGAGATAGCAATCAGAGCAGCAGACTGCATCGTGAAAGATTTCTCCGGCAAAGGGCCGAAATTCACTCCCGGGCACCAGGAAATTGAGATTGCCCTGCTGCGATTATTTGAAGTTACCAATAAAAGTGATTATCTTGAACTTACCCGCCAGTTGATTGAACAGCGCGGGCGGCAAAAAAGATTCTGGCTATCGATACTGGCGCAAAACGCTGCAGTCTGCAAACGGGAGAAGTCTGTCAAAGCGCGTAAGCAGGAATACACAGCCGCCCATCCCGCCCCCACCCCTTTCTCGGTTCCCAAAGGAAACGCGGCTGTCAAACCCTGGAGCGCCACCCTGCGTTGGATGCTGAGCGCCCTCAAGGGAAAATATTTCCAACAACATGCGCCGGTGCGAAATCAAACCGTTCCTGTTGGGCATTCTGTGCGCTTTGCGTACCTGGAGACAGCCATCGCCAGGCTGGCAAGGGAAAGCGGAGACCAATCATTTTTACCCACATTGGAGCGCGCGTGGGAGCGGATGGTCACACGCAGAATGTTCGTGACAGGGGGGATCGGATCACTTCCTGCCATGGAAGGGTTTGGCAGGGATTATGAGTTAGATCCTGAGATGGCGTACGCAGAAACGTGCGCAGCCCTGGGAAGTATGTTCTGGTGCTGGGAAATGACCCGCTTGACTGGGAGACCCCAGTACAGTGACCTTTTCGAGTGGCAGCTTTATAATGCGTCCAGCGTGGGTATGGGAATCAACGGCACCACATATTTTTACAATAACCCGCTAGCCTGCAAAGGGAATATTTCACGACAGGCATGGTATGAGATCCCATGCTGTCCGTCAAACATCTCGCGCACATGGGCTGACCTGGGGAAATATCTTTTCACCATTGATGATGATCATATCTGGGTGCATCAATATATTTCCAACGAGACGGTATTTACACAATTGGACCAACTCAAACTTAAAGTTGAAACGGAGCTCCCGTGGGCAGGAAAAACGAGGTTTGAAGTATTACCCCGCAAAGATCGTCCATTGACCTTTCATTTCAGAATCCCTTCCTGGGCATGCGAGTGGCACGTTAAGGTTAATGGCGAAGAGGTGAAGAACTCGAACAATGCTGAGGTTGAAAGACAGTTAGAGCAGACTGCGTGTGGATATGACCCGCGCAAAAGCCAATTTCTGTCCATTCAGCGTGAGTGGGCGGCGGATGACGTAGTTGAAATTGAATTCGAGATGAAGATCACCATCAGGCACGCACATCCCAGGGTAAAAGGACACAAAAACAAAGCGGCCATCACACGCGGGCCTCTGGTCTATTGTTTGGAAAACGTGGATAATCCGGACATCGATCTCTTTAATGCATATGTCGATATGAGGTTTTTATCTGAAACGTATGACCGGGACACGCTTGGTGGAACAAGCGTGATCACAGGGAAAACCGACCATTCACTTCCTGTACGGTTGATACCTTATCACTTGTGGGGTAACCGCGGTCCTTCGGAAATGACGGTTTGGGTCAATGAATTAGATGGAGGATCACATGTCACGAAGTAAATGGACAGTTGAACGAGCGGTTGATTGGTATCAGGACCAGCCCTGGCTGCGCGGGTGCAACTTCATTCCCAGCACGGCCATCAACCAGCTTGAAATGTGGCAGGCTGAAACATTTGATCTGGAAACGATCACGCGAGAACTTGAATGGGCTGCTGGCCTGGGGTTCAATGCCATGCGCGTTTACCTGCACGACCTGGTCTGGCATCAGGATCCGCAAGGTTTCAAAGACCGCATCGCCCAGTATCTGTCTGTTTCCGATTCTCTTGGGATCAAAACGATTTTTGTGTTGTTCGACGACTGCTGGCATGACAACCCGAAAATGGGCAAACAACCAGATCCTGAACCCGGGGTACATAATTCCGGCTGGGTGAAGGGCCCCGGAACGCGGGTGGTGAAGGATACAACGCAATGGGGCAGGCTGGAAAATTATGTCAAAGACATCATCGGCACGTTTGGCAACGATGAACGAGTGGTGATTTGGGATATTTACAATGAACCGGCAAACAATTTTCTGGTTTCCCTCAAGCTTCCAGTCTTTTGGCGCTATATCAAGATCATTGGGTCTTTGATCAAACACCTGGCTGGACGCTCACCGACTAGCAGGCTATTGCGGCAAGCTTTCACTTGGGCACGCGAAGCAAACCCGAAACAACCCTTAACCGCGGGATTATACTATTTGAGACCTTTCTTGCAGGCAAAACTCAATCCGGTCTGCCTGGCGTTATCGGACATCGTTAGTTTTCATGCCTATTTCAATTTAGCAGAGACTGAGAAGATAGTTGCAAAGCTGGAGAAACCGGGACGGCCGATGATATGCACCGAATACCTGGCCCGCAGCGAAGGCAACACATTCCAGACGATCATGCCTTTGTTCAAAGCAAAAAAGATCGGGGCGATCAACTGGGGTTTGGTGGCCGGCAAGACCCAAACAATGTATTCATGGGAAGATCATTATCCGAATGGAGAGGAACCCCCGCTATGGTTCCATGACATTTTGCGACCGGATGGCGCACCATATAAACAAGAAGAAACAGCGTTTGTTAAGAGGATCACAGTTAATGGCAATCATTGATTTGTCCAATCGAGATTCACACCATATACCTAAAACAAATAACAACATCACAGCTATAATGGGTTCGGCCTGTGTGCTATAGAATGATTATGGAGAGATCAAAATGACTTTTTTAGAAGAATGTATCAGCTTTTGCGGCCCGGTCTGGGAGCGATGGATCCATCACCCGTGGATCGAGGCGTTTTTTGCAGGTGAACTCTCGGAAGATCAATTCAATTATTGGATGGTGCAGAACCTTTCCTACCTGGGTAATACGGTCGCCGAACTGGCGTATCCAAAAGTGCCCGCCCACAGCGAATTCATCAAAGTGAGGCAGGAGTACAAGCAAAAAACAGCCGAATCCCGCGTGGAATTGCGTTTGGTAGAGGATTATGGCGAATTCGCGCAAAGCCGCTGGGCGGCCCGCCCGGCACGCGAGGGATTGGTCAATTTCTGGGTCCGCACCGCATATGAAGGCACCTTCGGGGATATTTGCTGCTCTCTTTATGTATGCCATTCATTCCCGATCACATTCGGTGAGCGATATAAAAAAGAGCAGCCAAAGAACCTGTCAAAAAATCAGCGTGATTGGGTAGAGCAGTGGATCGACCCGCTAATAGAGCGGCAACGGCTGGCAACTGTGGCCGGCATCAATGAATACGGCGCGAACAGCACACCCTTTGAGCAGCAAAAAATGAAATGGCACTTCCTGCGCGGCACGCAGTACCAGATCGGCACATTTGACGCGGCATGGAATCTTTCCGATCCGTGGTACGGGGAAGAAAAAGAGGAAAGCATGCTGGCGCAACCGCCAAAATAAGCAAAGAAGAAAAAAAAGAGGATTCCCGCTTTCGCGGGAATGACAATTGACTGGAGGAATTGATCGGTTCCTCCAGTTTTTCATGCCAAATTGAATAACTTTCGGGCATCGCCCGAGAGAATCACCTCTTGATGCGCTTGGTTTTGGACGACCTGCGCAATATTATCCAGGTTGACCTGCGGGTCAGAAATGGAAAAGGGATGGTCAGTCCCAAACATCAGATGATCATCGCCCGCAAAAGCGAGCAGGACAAGCAATGCGGGTTCGTAGTAGACAAGGGCATCCATGTAAAGCTGTTTGAGATACACACTGGGTGCTTGCGGCAGGCGCTGCTGTACTTCCTGGTCAGAGCGCCAGGCGGCATCCAGCCGGCCAGCCAGATATGGGAGGACACCGCCGCCGTGCGTTGCGACGATCTTCAAAGCGGGAAATTGTTCCCGGATGCCACCAAAGACAAGGCGTGTCATGGCCAACGGATTCGAGGTAGATATTGGTATGGATGTCAATAACGGAAATTTCCTGATCGATCGCAGCCATTACTTCTTCACATCTCCAGGATAACCGGACGCTGGTAGGCCTTTCCATCCATCGCTTGAATCGAGACCGTAGGCCAACCCTCAATTTGCGTGGCGATCTCGATCCCATTCTGTCCGATGTAAATGGTGTCTTCTGATTTCACGCCAGCCAGGGTCGGGTTCCAGGCAAGAAAGTGTCCCTGGCGAATAACCTCCTGCGAACCGGGCAAAGCGGTGAATTCGCGCGGTTCATAGCCAGCGATACCGCCCTGGTGCAGGACCCGCCACTCATCCGGATAACCATTTTTGCTATACGCATCCTGCGCGAGAGCAAACACCTCCCCCAGCGTCCTGCCGGGGACAGAACTGCTCATGAAAACGGTGTCAATCTCGGCAACAGCCTGGGCGCGCGATTGCAGATCAGCAGGAATGGAACCGAAATGGACGAGACGTGTGAGATTGCTGACCAAACCCTGCCGGCGCCCACACAGAACAACCAATACAAATTTCTCCAGCTTTTTCGCAGTCGGCAATGGATGGCGGTAAGTGAAGATGCGCTGGTCGGTGCCGACCAGGTTGACGACCGGGCGGATAGCGCGCTTTTCGACCGCGGCGGAAAGAAGAGAAGCGATCGCATGCTCGCTCATGCCGGGCTGGATGGCGTGCATGGTCTCGGCCATGGCAGTAGCGCAATCCGTACAGAGCTGTTTCATCCTTGTGATTTCTTGCGGTAAAAGCTGCGCGCGCAGTCGTGCGACAGGTTCAGAGAGGTCGATTGCCCCGGGGAAGACACTATCCGCGCCGATGTGCAAGCCGGATGTAAGATGCGCGAGCGCATCGCCTTCATACCAGGGATGGGTCACAAACTGCCAGCCCTGACTTTCCAGCCCTTCCTCTTCTGCGAGACGTGATTCTTCCGTTTTTAACGTCAGCAAATAGTGGTCATTCTTTGTAATTAGTAAAAAAGCGCTGCCAAAGGTTTCGGCTGAATTGGTGGCGGCGTTCGCTCCGCAGGTTGCCCAGGCGAAGCTGGATACACGCCGCAGCAAAAGCGCATCGATGTGATGCTGATCCAGCAGTTCACGAATTTTTGTCAGTTTGATAAGGCATTCATTCATTCGAGTATCTCCTGCTTCAAAACATATTTATGACTGATAGATTTTTGTATTTTTCTTCAGTATATCTGAACGTCATTTGAATCCGCCAAAAGGATCATTAATTTTATTGGATTATAATCATCCCTTGTAGGTAAAAAATGACATCAAGCGAACAAAAAATACGGCTGACATCACTGGCTACCTGCTCGGGTTGAGCGTCCAAGTACAGCGCTGACGCGCTGGCGCAGGTTCTGCGCCCCATCAAGGACATCTTCACCCAAGCGGATTACCCGGACCTGATCGCGGGGCTGGAAGCGCCGGATGATGCCGCCGTGTGGAAACTGGACGAAGAACGCGGGTTGGTGATCACGACCGACTTCTTCACCCCGATCGTGGATGACCCGTATGATTACGGGCAAATTTCGGCTGCCAACAGCATCTCGGATATTTACGCGATGGGCGGCACGCCATTCCTGGCGCTCAATATCGCCGCCATCCCCCCCAACCTGCCCTACGAAATGGCAACAGAGATCCTGCGCGGGGGCGCGGACAAAGCCAAGGAAGCCGGCGTGGTGATCGCAGGCGGTCACACAATCCAGGACAAAGAACCGAAATACGGGTTGATCGTGCTGGGTATCGTGCCGCTGAAGAACATATTGATCAAAGGCGGAATGCAGGCAGGCGACACACTATTCCTGAGTAAACCGATCGGGAGCGGGGTGATCGGGACCGGCATCAAGAAAGACATAGCCAGCGCAGACGAAGCGAAAGAAGCGATCGGCTGGATGAAACGGCTCAACAAAGACGCGGCGCAGATCGCAAACAAGTGTTCCGCCACAGCCGCGACGGATATCACCGGTTTCAGCCTGCTGGGGCATGGCTGGGAGATGGCAAGCGCATCAAAGGTTGGCTTGAAGATCCGTTTCGATCATGTACCGCTGTACAGCGGCACCGCGCGTCTGGCAAAAGAATGGTGCTTTGCCGGAGGCGCGTTCGATAATAAGGAATTCTATGGCCCGCATATTCACTTTGATGAGGTAATCAGTGAAGAACGGCAGATGATCCTGTTCGACCCGCAGACCAGTGGCGGACTGTTGCTGTCGATCCCGGCCGGAAACGCGGCGGATTGCCTGCTGACGGCCAAACAGATGGGTGTGCCACTGTGGAAGATCGGCGAAGTGACTGATAGCGGGAAGATTGAAGTGATCTAAACCAATATCTTGATAAAAGCCAGCCGATCGGCTGGCTTTTTTTATTTTCCCGGTTTTACCCCATCTGGAATAAGCGCTTGATAGGTCTTGCCTGCCATGGCCTCCACAAATTCCGCGCGAATGGCAACAGCGAGATCCGGATCGGTGTAGATGGCAGCCGCGCTGAGCGCGAGCGCGCGGGCGGCGTGCAGCATACCCTTATGACCAATGGACATGCCACCTGCTGCGGTGTTGACCCAGGAATGGCCGGGGGTGCATGTAGGGAAACAGGCGGTATTGAGCTCACCAGTGGGAGCGCATTGACTCAGGTCGCCAACATCGGTGGCACCCTTGTAGATAATGCCTTCATCCAGCGCAGGAAAATTGGCAGCTAGGAGAGGTTGGTCGGCGTGCTGGCGCAGCAGATCTGCAGCGGGCTTTGCAAACCCGGATGCTTCAATGGCCTGCTCAATATAGGCGCGGTTATCCGCGCCGAGGGCATCATTCACCTTTTGCGCAAAAGCCATGTCTTTGTCTGAGAACGGGATCGGGCCAACCGCATCGAGGGCTGCGACCATCACATCCGCGATGTGATAATTGGGGAGCATACTGGCATAGCCGCTCTCAAATTGCTCGGTGAAAGTGGTTTTGGTCATCAGGGCAGCCCCGCGGGCGATCTCGCGCAACCAATCTGCCAATTCCATCACATAACTGGCTTTCTCCGCGCGGAGAATGTAATACACCTCGGCAGTTTCAGGTACGATATTCGGGGCCTGGCCGCCATCGGTGATAATGTACTGAATGCGGGTGCCGTCGAGAACATGCTCGCGCATATAATTAGCGCCAACATTCATCAGTTCAACCGCGTCAAGCGCGGAGCGTCCGAGATGAGGTGCGCCACCGGCATGCGATGACTTGCCATGGAAACGGAACTTGGCAGAGGTGACCGCCACGCAGGATCCCTTGGAAGCCGAGTTGACGAAAGCGGGATGGTAGGTGAGAGCCGCATCGATATCATTGAAGAGACCATCGCGCGCCATAAAGACCTTACCGCCGCCACCTTCTTCCGCAGGCGTGCCGTAGTAACGTACGGTACCCGGGATGCCATTGTCTTCCATCCAGTGCTTTACCGCTGCCGCTGCCGCAGCGCTGGCCACGCCAAGCATGTGGTGGCCGCAGCCATGGCCAGGACCGCCTTCCACGGCGGCCTTCTGGAACGGTTCCGCAACGTTGGACAAACCGGGAAGAGCATCATATTCACCCACAAACGCAATCACCGGTTCGCCAGTGCCAAATTCAGCCACGAATGCGGTCGGCATGCCCGAAACCCCGCGCTGTACGAAAAAACCTTCGCCTTCCATATAATCCGCGAGTAATTTTGAAGCGAATTCTTCTTCCCAGTAGATTTCAGGATTTGCCCAAATCTGGTCTGCCATACGGGTGAATTTATCCGCATGTTGATCGATCCAGGGTAATACTGCCTGTTTATGAAATGTATAGTTCATGACTTCCTCACACTTGCTTTGTTTACTTTTTATTGGAATGACCGGAATAATTATATACTCCCGTGCCAGTTTTTCTCGTTGATCGTCAATCCCCTAAGCCATATTCACGATAAATGGCAGATAGGTCACAGGCACAGGTCTTTTCAGCCATATCCATCAGATCCTGCGGCGCAACCACCTGCCAGCGATAGGCCTCAACATAATCAAGCAGGAACTGGTTGAACCCATCTTCGCCCATCGCTGTCTGCATATCCGCGAACATAAGCGCGCCACGCCCATAGATGATCGCGCTGTATTCATCGCCCTGGTAAGCCGGTGCGGGCAGGCCGATCGAGATCGGCGCACGCCCGACACGACTCCAGCGGTCATAGAACGAAGATTTGTAGTTTTCTGCTTGCTTTTCCCCATATCGGTCGAGGTAATAGAGATAGGTGGCGTACTGCACCAGACTCTCATCCTGCCAGGGATGGTCGATCTGGTCATTCATCACTTGGGCATAGAACCACATATGGGCAACCTCGTGCGCGGTGGCTGCCTCGAGAAAAACCGTACCCGGCAATCCGCCGCTGAGCTTGTAATCCGGATCATACAGATACAGCCCCAGGGCGGTGATGCTGGAATATTCCATCCCGCCGGCCTGCATGGGCGTGCTGACCAGATCCAGCTCGGTATATGGATAAGGGCCAAAACGCTGATTGTAGCTGTTGAGCGCATGGCTTGCTGTTTCAAGCACCATGATGCCTGCCTCGCGGTAGGCCTCAGGAAAAAAGCTGGTGAGGGTTACACCATCCACATCCATACTTTCGCTCACAAAATCGGGGCTGGCAGCAAGGTAAAACTCACGCTGCGGACCTGCTTCGAAGATCGAGACCTTGCGTCCATCAATCACTTCCTCATCAATAAGCTGACCGCCCGCAGCGATGACAAAATCATCCGGCGCGTTTACTGCCACGATAAAAAACGCGGCATCCGAGAAAATGACATCTGCATTGCGGGGCGGCGCTTCCACGTTCCAACCCTCGTCGTTATAGACCGGGATGATGGGAAAGAATGCATCCAGCGCGAGAATGTCATCCATATAGATGAAGAGGCCGTAATTTCCACCCATCTGGCTGGGAACGACCAGGTCTATTTCCATGGCAATATCCACCCGCTCACCCGGCGCAAGCGGTGCGGGCAGATCCACGCGCATGACGGTCTTGTCAAATTCAAGCTGCGGTTCAATCGGCTGGCTATCAACTGTTAAATCGGAAATTGCCAGGTAATCCCCGCCCATATTAGGAATCAGTTTGAAATAGACCGCGTCAAGCGGGACGGATTCCTGGTTGGTAAATAAAACCTGTTCAGACCCAGCGACACGAAAAATATCATCTTCCTGGTTGAGGAAAATATCGAGCGTATACAAAGGCGCATTGGCAAATTGCGCGAGATCGTCAATAAAAAATGAATCGAGATGATGAGGGAGATCAAGTGAAAGACTTTTAGTTTCGATGGACACTGCATCAAGCATGTCCGAACCGACCGGCAGATCAAAGATTCTTTCTTGCAATTGCGCACACGCAGCCAGCAGCAGGACAACTTTAAACAAGATCAAAAATTTCCAATTATTCTTCATGTTGACATCCCAATACAATTTTCACCACAATCATTATAAATATAGCACCTGGAACGCTATTATAGGGAAGATCACACACCTAATGCCTCTCAGATGCGTCTCTCCTATCAAATCGTAAAAGCGGAAATGTATCTTTCGAAATCTAATAAATAGTTAACCAACTATCAAATTAATACTCCTAAAATTAAAGAAAAAGGCGATGAAATGGAAAAGAACGTATCAAACATCAGTGATGAAGCAGTGAAAAAAGCGACCGGCAAAACCTGGAGCGAATGGTTTTTGCTGCTTGACACAAAAGTGGGAAAATCCATGACCCATAAAGAGATCGTGGCGATCATCAAAGGTTCCGGCGATATTGACCCGTGGTGGCAGCAGATGATCACGGTGGAATATGAGCAAACGCGCGGGCTGCGAAAAAAGCACGAAATGCCAGACGGATTCCAGATCAGCAAGAGCAAAACGATCGCGGCAGATGCTGAAACACTTTTTAATGCCTGGGTCGATGGCGTCACTCGCCAGACCTGGCTGGATGACCCCGCGTTTACGATCCGCACAGCGACCGAACCAAAAACGATCCGCATCACCTGGACGGATGGTAAAACAGACGTCAATGTGTTTTTTTATCCCAAAAACCATAAGACACAGGTAACCGTCAATCATGGCAAATTGCCTGATGAAAAAAGCGCTGCTGAGATGAAAACCTACTGGTCGCGCCAATTACAACAGCTTTCAATTAAATTCAGTTGAGCCAGCCCTAAAAAACAGAGAACCGCCTTGCGGCGGTTTCTGGTTTTTGGCTGCGGCACCCGTTACCGGATTACGAGGAGGGATGCCGCAGCGCTTGTGTGACTACTACACATTTTTGACATCACCTCCTTATCCATAAGGATAGCGAGAATAAGATAGTACATCTTCATTATACACAAATTTGAATTAAAGCAAGCACAGCGTATAATTGGCAATATATGGAAAATAACAAACCAGCATGGATACGCACTGCATCGGCTGCGATGGTCCTGTTTGCAGCCGCTGGGATTACATGGCACTTCCTCTCACATACGCCATCCGGATGTTACAGTAAGACATTCGCGATCGGAAGTTCACTATGCCACCAGATCCCCTCTCATAGTCCAATTCTGAATGGGGTACAGTTCCCATTGTGTGCGCGATGCACCGGCTTATACCTTGGGTCACTGATCGGATTGGTATATGCCCTTTTCGCGGGGAAAAAAGCAGGCATCCCAAAAAGACCCTATCTCATTTTTCTGTTGGCGATCTTCGTGATTTGGGGTAGTGACGGGGTCAATTCATTGATATCCGATTTCCTTAACCGCCCATTTTTGTATGAGACGACCAATTTGACCCGCACGGTCACAGGCTATGGTATGGGTCTGGTGATGGCAACCGCTCTGACAACGCTATTCAATGTCACGGTATGGAAAGAACGGGAAAACATCCCGATCCTGCACTCTCCGCTGCAGGTGGGAACCTATGTCGTTCTTGCCGCAGCGATCAACCTGCTGACCACAACCAACAACGAATTTTTGTTCCGCCTGGCTGCCAATCTGGCGATATTCACAGCGGTGGCAATCATCACGCTGCTTTATTCTGTTTTCTGGATCATCCTGCTCAAAAAAGAAAATACATTTCAATCGCCAAAAACTTTGTGGGTTTTTTTGCTAGCGGGTTTTGCCTCATGCATGCTGCAAATTACTTTATTGGTCACCTTGAGAAATAGCGTATTATAAATTTTATTGAGAGATGGAGATACGATGGAATCCATATTAAGTATTTTTTCAGCGTTTGGCTTATCTGCCAGCGCAGGTTTGAACGCCTATATCCCGCTGCTGGTGGTGGCGTTGATGGCACGCTTCACGAACCTGATCACGCTGAACGAACCGTGGGACGGTTTGACAAGCTGGTGGATCATTGGTCTGCTGGTGGTCCTGTCGATCATCGAATTCCTGGTGGACAAATTTCCCGCCATCAATCACATCAATGACATCATTGTGCAATCCTTCGTCCGGCCGACAGCGGGAGCGATTGTTTTTGCCGCCAGCACAAACGTTGTATCCAACATTCACCCGATTCTGGCATTAGCGCTGGGGCTGCTCGTTTCCGGAAGTGTGCATACTGTGAAATCAGTGGCCATCCGCCCTGCGGTAACTGTCGCTACCGCGGGGGCAGGCAATGTGCCGGTGAGCGTGACCGAGGATGTTACCTCTGGCACACTGTCCATTCTTTCCGTCGTGGTGCCGATTGTGGGGATGGTGATCCTGGTGACGATCGTCAGTTTGGTAGTGTGGCGCTTATATCTGCGGGATCCTGAAACTAAATAAAATCCTGAAACCTTTCCATCGAGAAAGACCGTTGACCAGAGAAGATCGTTTCCAGCTCCTTTAAGCCAGCCAATGCTGCCTCTCGATCTGCGGGGGGTATATCAAGCTGTTCAAACTCCTCTACATCCAAAACGCGGATACTCCCATCAGGATAGGCAAACAGATCCAGCGCGAGATCGTCGTAAGCGATCACATCGCCAAGGACTACCGCGGGGCGGGTCACGTTGCAATACCAGGCCTTGATCTCACCGCTGTCTTTATCATGGATCTCGAAAATATTAAACCATTTACCGCGCGGATAGAGCTCGAGGAAAGGATCTCCCTCGCGCAGAAGGATACCCTGAAAGTGCAGATCGCTGCGATTAAAGCGCGCCTCAAAAAGAAGGGCTTGCGGTGTATCAAGTACACAAATCCCCTCATATTCCCAGACCTGCTGGCCGGTATGATCATTCTTGACAATTTTCATGTGTTTCACCTCTGGTGTAGGTATAAATCGAAACGGGTGGAATTGTAATAAGGATCTGCTCGCCGACAGGCAGGAAGCGATCCAATGTGATAACCGCGTTCCACGTGTTCGCAACCAGCAGGCTGGTCTGATAATCCCGCCCTAAAAAACGCTGCGCTGTCACTTCTGCTGAAAAACTGTTGGGTGCTTCTGATCCAGCCTGATTGACGGAGATATCCGTGACCAATAGATCAACCCTTTCACCGGCAAGCAGCCCGCCCGCGTGGTTTCTGATATGAAGAGGACCAATGGGTGTATCAACAATTAAAGGGTCAAGCGAGGATACTTTTCCATCCATCTGATTGTTCAGACCAAGAAATGAGGCGGTCCAGATGTTGATCGGGTGGGAATACACTTCCTGTGGTTTCCCTGATTGCACAACGTGGCCATCATGCAGGATCATGATACGATCGGCTACCGCAAACGCTTCTTCCTGATCATGTGTGACATAGATCACCGGAACATCGGTAACATCCAATAATCGCTGCAGGTCCTTAAGCAGCTGGTCGCGCAGCGTGCGGTCCAATGCGCCCATGGGCTCATCGAGCATGAGTAATTTTGGACTGGGGGCGATGGCACGCGCGAAGGCAATGCGCTGTTTTTCACCGCCAGAAAGATCGATCACAGACCGTTCGTAAAAGGATTCCATCCCAACCATCTCAAGCACTTCAGAAACCCGCTCCCGTAATTCTTCAGGCGGCAATTTTTGTACCCTTAAACCAAACGCCACATTTTCAAATACGTTCAGATGCGGGAAAAGCGCGTAATCCTGAAACATGAACCCAAAACCACGGCGGTGCGGGGGAATATCTGTCAGATCCTGACCATCCCAGATCACCTGGCCGCTTTCAGCTTGCTCCAGGCCGGCGATGATGCGCAGGATGGTGCTTTTTCCCCCGCCAGATCGGGCTAACAGGCAAGCGGTTTCATCCGCAGCCAGGGTAAATGAGACACCGCATAAAAGCGGTTTTCCTTCATAGTGTTTCTCGAGACCTGTCACTTTTAGCATCTATCAATCCAATCCCTGTGTCTCCTGCAAGTTCTCGATGATAAGAAAACCTGCAGCACAGGCAGCTAATAATATCACTGACATCGCCAGCGCTTTTCCATAATTCTCCCGGCCGGGCAGACCGAAATATCGAAAAATGGCAACGGGAAGCGTTGGGATCTCCGGCCGAGATAAAAAGGTGGTTGCTCCGAACTCACCCAAAGAGATCGCAAACGAATAAATTGCTGCGGTGATGAGCGGTTTTCGGATGATGGGAAGATCAAGCATCCACCATAGTTTTTTCTGCGAAACGCCAAGCACAACCGCCGCTTCATGCTGGTTAGAAGGTATGGCATTGATAGCCGGTTGGATAATGCGGACGACAAAAGGCAGGGCGATGAGAGAATGAGCAACCGGGATCAGGAATGGATAGAAAACCACCATCGCCCTTGAACCGGAAAAGGCAATCAGATAACCAAGCCCAAGCGTAACGGCTGAAGTGCCCAGCGGGAGCATGACCATCGTATCCATAATCGAACGGATGCGGGTAGACCGGCCTGAACCCACCACGATAAAAATACCGATACTAAGAGCGATCAGCATGGCAGCAAATGCGTACAGAGCCGAGTTGCGTAAGGCGATGAAAGGAGGAACGAAAAACAGCGCATCCCTTTCGTTTGCAAAGATACGCTGAAAATTGATAGAAGAAAATCTGAACGCACCTGCTGAACCACCAACCGTTTGCACCATGGTTGCGCGCAATATCAGCGCAGCCAATGGAACGACCATGATCACAACAAGCAACAAACCCATGGTAACAACAAATGCTTTTTTTCTGAACGTTGCAGGTTCTCTTAATCCCTTTTCAGACATGACAGGCATGATGGGCGCAAATGATGCCTCATCCAGCCATTTTCCTAAATAAGTGATCATGATCGAGAATAACAACTGAACTAACGCCAGGAAACCCGCTAATTTAAGATTGAGAAATTGCGTTGTTTGGATGTAAATTTCGACTTCCATTGTCGCGAATTGAACGCCCCCCAGGAGTAAAATAACACCAAAACTGGTGAAATCAAACAAAAACACCAGTAGCATGGCAGATACGATCGAGGGCAGAAGAAGCGGCAGCGTAACCCGTAAGAAAGTCCGCCAGGGTGAGGAAGATAGTATTCTGGCAGCGTCTTCAATTTTCGGGTCAAGTCTTTCCCAGGCAGTACCCACCACGCGAATAAAAATGGATGTGTTGTAAAACACGTGCGCCAGGACAATTACGCCCAGAGTCCCAAACACCTGAATAGGTGGCTGTGAAAGCGAGAAAATTCGCATCAATAATAGGTTTATCCATCCGCTGGTCCCAAGCAGCGCATTAAACGCAGCTGCCACCACCACTGTGGGCAGGATAAACGGCAGGGTCGAGGCCATGCGCAGCGCACTCCTGCCCGGGAATCTGAAGCGCCCGAAAAGATACGCTGCAGGGATACCCAGGCAGGCAGTAACCAGTGTGGATAAGCCCGCCTGCCAGAAGGAGAAGCGGATCGATCTCCAGGCTATGCGCAAATTGGACTCGTTAAATTCTGACCAGGCCCCCGGCTGGATGATCGAGCGCAAAGCAACCTGCAAAAGCGGGTAAAAATAGAATGCCAGCAGAAAGAGAACTGGGATAATCCAGAAAACTATGCTGACCCAATTTCTCTTGCTTTTTACCATTAATTCGTGAACAGCTCCCGCCAGGCTGCGATCCAGGATTCACGATATTGCGCGATCAATTCCGCCTCCAAAACTGCTGGTTTTTGCGGGATCTGTGCGTGATCGATAAACTCCTGCGGAATCTCCGCACCTTGAATGACCGGATAGACAAACATGTTGAGCGGGATATCACTCTGAAAGACAGGGCTGAGCATATGGTCGATGAAAGCCTGTGCAAGCTCCAATTTCTGAGTACCTTTAAGAATACCCGCGTATTCTATTTGGCGGAAACACATATTCTGCCCAACCAGAGAAGCGGTGGGAGATGCATCAAGCTCTTCTTCTGCAAAGATCACCTCCGCTGTCGGGCTGGTGGCATAGGAGACAACCATCGGCTGCGGACCCTGCCCTGCAGAACCTGAGAAATTGGTGTAATATGCTGTTTCCCAGTCATTGACAACCACAAGGCCATTCTCCTTTAGCGCTTTCCAGAAATTCAGAAATCCTTCTGGTCCATATTCGGCAATAGTCGCCAGCAGAAAAGCGAGCCCCGGGGAGGAAGTTGCTGGATTCTCGACGACCAGCAACCCTTTATATGAGGGATCAAGAAGATCATCCAGCGTCTGAGGCAAAGCCAGATCCTGTTCTGCAAAATAGGATTTGTCGTAATTGATGCAGACATCGCCATAATCAACCGGTACCATCTGTTTTCCCGGGACCAACGGGATTTCGGCGATAATTTGCGCTAACGCAGCAGGCGCGTATGGGAGGAACAGCTTCTCCTCCAGCGCGCGGGACAGGAAAGTGTTATCGACGCCAAAAAGCACATCAGCCACCGGCGCATCCTTGGATAAGATTGCGCGGTTGAGCGTGCTGCCCGCATCGCCGCTGGGCAGAAAAGTAACCTGCACATTATGTGCCTCTTCAAAGGCAGCGATAACCGGTTCGCTGATCGCAAATGAATCGTGTGTCATCACCACCAGTGTATCAGGCCCCGCAGCGCAAGAGAGTAATAACGCTGTACAACCAAGCAGTATTAAATAATTTTTTATCTTCATTTTTTCTCCTTTCGACAAATAGCGATTCTGCGGTGAATGCATAACAGCTTTCCTGATCGAATTTGAATTTGTGCTTGTTTCCCGTTCAGAACGTTGCTTAAACCGCGTGTTTTCTCGGGAAAAAGCGTTTCATCGTCCAGTGGATATGCAAGGCCTTTCGTTGTGATGCCTGTCACTTCAGAACCAAACGGGATCAGTGACACCTGGTCGCCCGCTGCACCGTTGATCGTAAGCTGATCGAGGATAAGATCCATGCGCTCGCAGCCGTCATCAAAACGAATGGAAAACCCAGGACATGAGTGATTTGCGAGCAGCCAGATATTCGCAACGGTCTGGTCAATACGCCCGCCCAGCGCGCCGACAATTAGGATCTCATCAAAACCCCGCTCCGCAAGAATGTCTAAGGCAAGCTCCAGGTCAGTTTCATCTTTTGCGGGTGGAAACCGCAGAACTTCCGTGTCTGCTTTTTCAAATTCTGAAAGGATATTTGAAGGGATTGAATCCATATCACCAATGATGAGTTGTGGAGAGAGATCGAGCACATGCAGGTGGCGCATCCCGCCGTCCACCGCCACAAACACATCATCCTGGCGTAAATGTTCGCGCACGGATAGCGGTTGAGGAACTTCCCCATTGGAAAATAATACTGCTCGCATAAAAAAACTCCCTTGCCTTGGGAGGGAGTTTTATTCATATAGCTCCCTCCGCCGGCATTATCCGGTTCAGGTAGTGCGGGTCGAGAATACGATGATTCTCCTCTCAGCCATCACAGTGGCTCCCCGGTTAGTACAAAATAAGTGTATGATGTTTTTAAGTTGATGTCAATACTGGTTTGGTTTTAATGTGCCGGGAGAACGCACAAACACACATCATCCTGACCCTTCTCGGCATCACCCGTTCTAACAACAGCATGGTAATCACGGCGGCTGTCCATCCATACACCGAATGCCCGCAGAAAACCAGCATAAAAGTATGACTGCAGGGAGCGATCGGAAAGGTGCATGCAGTAACAGTCATCTTTGTTTGACTCAAATGTGATCGGTTTACCTGAAGCTGCAGAAAGAATATCTCCCAGCTTGATCACAGCGGAGTTAAATTTTTTATCAAATGGCCGCAGGCGATTGTCGATATCTCCCAAAGCGTTGAGCGCATCCATCTTTTTGCACATTTTCGAGAAAGCTGCCTCGCCAATGCGGATCAAGAGTCCTCTGGCAGTATTGAGCTGATAGAGGATGAAAAATTCATCACTGATCCCACCAAGAAGGTTAGCCTTTGGGTCAAACTGCGGAGCGTGCTCACAGTAGCCCGGCCCTAGGACAGCGTGAAACACTTTCTTTGCTTCCTGGCGCCCGAGGATTTCAATGACCGCCTGGTACACTGATTGACAAAATTCATGCCGCATCGTTTCGTTTTCCATCAATTTTGATATCGCACTCCTCTCAAGTATAATCAGATTATTCACGCAGTCGATAACCATATTGCATTATCCATGCCAAAATGACCCTTAACTTTCATGGCCACTCTTTTTGAAACTTTACGAGATTATCCATTAGACCTGCTTGAAATAATCACCGAGCAGTGGGGGGTTGAAGACGAAATCAACTGGCGCGCAGATCAAGCCAAACAGATTGCTGCAAAAATCAATCACGATGCGCTTTTTGTAGAAATCCTTTCTTCCCTTTCAGAAGCAGCACAATCTATTTTCCAGCAAATATCAGAAAATGAAGGCCGCATTGAGCGGGAAGTACTCGCACGGGCGTATGGCGATATCCGCGAAATGGGTGCCGGGCTGCGTGAAAAAGAAAGGCCTGACCGTGAACCCGTGAACGAGATGGAAAAACTGTATTACCGCGGATTGATCGCTCTGGCGTTTTTTGACATGAATGGAGATACGAAAGAATATTTTTATATTCCAGATGAATTTCTGTCACTGATCAATAACCAAATCCGACCAATCAAAAAGCCCGAAATTATTCCAATCGCTGCCGCAAAAGACAAAAAGTCACAAACAATGACCGATTCTACGAATCTGGTGCATTTGCTGGCATTACGGCTGGCTATCCTGCGCGGTAACGTACCGCTAACCGAATTCCAGGACGTTATTCCTCTGATTTCACTTCCATTTTTAGATGCACTGCTGGCTGAGAACAATGTGATCTCAACCAATGGTGACTTTTCACCTGAAAAAATAAAGAAAATTCTGCTGGATAATAAAACGGATTTGGCGCGCTCATTATTTAAGAGCTGGTATAAAAGCACGCAAATTAACGAACTGCGAATGGTACCCGGGTTGGCATTTGAAGGTCAGTGGGTAAACGATCCGATAAAACCACGCAAAGCAATTATCGGGATCATCAATGAACTACCTGAAAAAAAATGGTTCCGGGTGGCGGATCTTATTCAGCACGTTTACGATGCGGCGCCACATTTCATGCGCTCCGGTGGCGAATTTGAGCAGTGGTTCATTAAAAAAGCAGGTGAGGATTCATACCTTCAGGGGTTTGCATCCTGGCCGCACGTGGACGGAAATTACATCCGCTATTTGATCATAGGACCGCTGGCCTGGTTTGGAATGATCCGTATTGCTGAATTGAATGGTGAGAACGATGGTTCAATATTCACAAAGACTTCACTTGCGCATGCGCTCGTTAGCGATCGACCCATAGAAATAAAAAAAGATGCTTCCTGCAAAGCAGTCATCCACAAAAATGGCGGAATCTATCTGCCAAAAAACGCTGAGCGTGAAATGCTCTACCATTTTGCCCGCTTTTGCATGTGGAATGGAATGAATGAAAAATATTATAAATTCCGCTTGACTCCAGACGCGATCAGAAGATCAGAGAAGCAAGCTATAAATATCCCGCAGATCAAAGCCATACTCAGTAAATATGGACAGGAGCCAATCCCTGCCAATATCTTTGCTGCGCTGGATCGATGGGAGAAATCCGGGGCGTTGGTTCAACTAGAAGACCAGGTCATTGTCCGTTTTAAGGATGCAAAATCAACGAATAAATTGATAAACACCATCAACAGGCATATCAAGATCGAGGTATTAAATGCGGATACAGCAATTATTCACAGGAGAGATATTCGTAAATTAGAAAATCTTTTAGGCGAAGCTGGTTATCTGGTGGAAAACCTATCAAAGTATAATGATTAGAAAATGATCACAGGAGTGGAAAGCAATGAAACGATTTGACTGGATGAAAAAAGAGATCATCAATCTAAAATCCAAAGGATTATTTACAAATATCCGCACCCTGTCTTCACCCCAGGGGGCATGGTTGACTGTGGATGGGAAAAAAGTGCTCAACTTCTGTTCGAACAACTACCTGGGATTTGCAAACCATCCCCGGTTGGTTGGAGCAGCCAAGAACGCAATCGATTCGCATGGCGTTGGACCGGCAGCAGTACGCACGATCGCCGGTACGATGGACTTACATGCCTTGCTTGAGAAAAGAATTGCGGAATTCAAAGGGGTTGAAGCAGCCATTACCTTCCAATCCGGGTTCAGTGCGAATCTCGGCGCAATCCAGGCACTGGTAGGAAAAAATGACATCATTTTTTCTGATGAACTAAACCACGCTTCGATCATCGATGGCTGCCGCCTGTCTGGCGCGAGAATTGTCCGCTATAACCATTGTGACCCTAATCACCTGGAGCAGGTCATCAAAGAGAATGAAGACGCCTTCGAGCACGCTTTGATCATCACTGACGGCGTTTTCAGCATGGATGGCGATGTGGCGCCGCTGGATAGGCTGCAGGAGATCGCCAGCGGGTATGATATTCTGCTTGCCGTTGATGACGCACATGGAGAAGGGGTGCTGGGTAAAAGCGGGCGTGGCATTGTCGACCATTTCGATCTGCACGGAAAAGTGGATCTCGAGATCGGCACATTTTCTAAAGCGTTTGGGGTGATTGGCGGTGTGGTAGCAGGCAACGCCACCATCGTTGATTGGCTGAAACAACGCGGCCGTCCTTTCCTCTTCTCATCAGCGATGACCCCGCCGGATGTGGCTGCTTGCATCGCTGCGATCGATATCCTGGAAGAGTCAGATGAATATGTCAAGCAGTTGTGGGAAAACGCGGATTATTTTAAAGCCGAAATGAAAAGCAATGGATTTGATATTGGCAACAGCCAGACACCAATTACTCCCATCATGCTCGGAGAAGCGCCATTGGCGCAGGAGATGAGCCGAGACCTGTTCGAAAATGGTATTTTTGCCACACCAATCGGATTTCCAACGGTCCCCAAAGGAAATGCGCGTATTCGGGTGATGATTTCGGCAGCACACAGCAGACAGGATCTCGATCAAGGTCTGGAAAAATTCATCGCTTCCGGTAAAAAACTGGGTGTGATATAGAGAAGAGAAAAGCCCCGCGGGGCTTTTTTCCTTTATTCCTCTTTATCCTTGAATTCAGCATCAATGATGGTTTCTTGCGGCTGATCAACTTTTGCAGCCCCTTGCAATTCAGCCAGGTATTCGTTGACCACATCGCGCGGACATAAACTGATGAAAAAGTCCATGCCAAAATACAGGATCAGCGCATCGTCGATCGGTCCGAAGAGCAGGTCAATGGGAACGATCAAATACACCAGGCAGAGGATGGGGATGGCACGGATCAACATATCGATACGGTCATCCTGCACCAACTTGATGGTCAACTGGATCTTCAGAATAAGATCATTGAGAAATCCCCCGCCCATATTTTTCCAGTTTCTAAAATCTTTAGATTGCATTTTTTACCTTTCACTTTTATCGAATAGTTTTTTACGTTTATAGCGGATCAACGGTGCAACCAGTTTTCGTAGATAGTACTTCATCTGAATAACCGAGAACCATTTTCCACCGTCACGATAGTGAACTTTGAGCATCTCAGGCCAGCAGCGGTCATCTGCAGAAATCGTTTTTGCGTCTTGGTGCAGGCGGAAATTTGCCCAGGTTCGCGTAACATATTGTATATCGCTTATGCCTGCCAGCCGAACCCAAAGATCATAATCCATGGCGAAAAAGAAATTCGGATCCAGTGGACCGATTTGATCCCAAAGTGATTTTCTGAAAAACGCCGCCTGTTGTGGAATATGCACATATCCTCGGCGAAGCCTGGGCAGCGATGTCTGAGCCGCCGGGAACCGCCCAATGACAGCGCCATCCTTATCAATATATTGCGCGTCACCATAGACCAAACCTACATGCGGATGTTCTTCCAGATACGCAACCGCCTGCGCGACCGCATCTGGTTGATAGGTATCGTCTGAATTCAGCCATGCGATGATCTCCCCGCTGGCCATTGCGAACCCCTTATTGATCGCATCAGTCTGCCCCTTATCTGGTTCAGAAACCCAGCCCGCCAGCTTGTCCTGGTAGGCTTTAATAATTTCTACACTCCCATCAGTTGAACCGCCATCAATGATGAAATATTCGATAGGCGCATATGCCTGGTTAAGGACTGATTGGATAGTAGATTCAAGGTAATCCACTTGGTTGAAAGATGGCGTGACAATTGATACTTTTGGCATGATTCTTAGCGCTCGATGACTGTGATCGTACCTACATTGTAATACTGCGCGGTGCACAAATTAACCCAGAAGGAGCTGGTTTCACGCATCTCAGCCATCTCAGCGTGAGCATCCAGCGCCATGACTATCAGGTCCTGTCGACCCTGCCCAATCTGAGTAACAATTTCTTGTTGCTGTTGATCCCATAAGGCAGCGCGCCTCTGATAAAAGCGGATCATTGCACTGATATCCGGGAGCGCAAGAAGAGGATAGATTGACATGATTATTAGAGCTGATCCTGCCAGAATATGTTTCGCTTGAATGAGAAATCGCATCCGCGCAAGAAAAATCCCCAATAAAAAACCTTCTGAAAATACACTTAAAACCAGGACCATCAGCGCCAGCATCAGTACTCGTTTTTCTGGATAGGCCAACATCCCATAAGCCGTTGGGGCAGAAATGCTGACAACCAGGATGAAAACAACCAGTGGAATAACGAGTATGGACAACAAAAGACATTTCCAATTCATTTTTTTTTGTTGCTGATAGGTTGTGAATACAGCTGCAGCGCATCCCAGTAAAAATAACAATAAAAATGGCAACCATTGTCCGCGTATGGTGAAGAAGATAAAACTCAATGCAGAATCCAGGGAAATGTAGATGACCGAGCGCACATCCTGTGCCTGTTCGAGCAGTGTCATCTTGAGCGTGTTACCGGGAGACACAATCATCACCAGAAGTGCAGCAGCCGTGGCAATGATTGCGGCCAGGGCATAGATTGCGAGGGGAGACTTACTATTCCGCTGAGGATGAAGTAGATAATAAATCATGAGCATGGCGTAAGCAGCCCCCTGTAATGCAGCATACGACTCAGATAATCCAGCCAGGAAAAATGCGGTCAGGGTGAAAAGCGTGATGGAAAGGATTTTATGCTTTCTGTCGTTCTTGGTTTTGAGAACAAAAAAAAGCATCAGAATTAATGCCGGGAAAGGGAGAAAATAATGCACCATCGCCGCGCGCCAATACACACTCTGATCAATCGAGGGAGAAAGATAAAGGAAAAAAAAGGTTAAGGTTTGCGCAACAAAAAACGCGAACCATTTCTTACTAACAATACCCAGCGCATCCGCAATCGCCCTAATCACGAAATAAAGAGAAAATGACGTGAAAATGATGGCAACCATCGGAAAAACGCGGATCGCTTTTTCCCCAAACGCGTCAGAAAATGACCACAGGATAAATGCAGAAAAACGATTCGAAAGCGTGAGATAAAAATGCTTTAACCCGCCAAAAAAACCAAATTGGCGCAGAGTTCCGGAAAAACAAAAATCATCCGCCCTGTGTCGTACAAACCAGGCATTGAAAACATATAAAAAATTCGCCAAAAAAAAGAATAATGAAGAAACCTGAAAGATTGGTTTCTGCCAGCGGTGGTGAATGGCCTGGGAATGATCAGGCATGATCTGTGTCCGCTTCCAATTAATTCTCCCACTTACCCGTCACGACCAACGATCAACTTCCTGAATCCACGTTGGTCGCGCGCAGGTCATAAATGAGAATATCACCAATCTCATGTACTTTCAGGAAATTCGTTTCAAAATATTCTTTGAGAAAAGCCTGGCGTTCAAATTCATCCCGATCACCAACCACAAAGAAATCATAATTCGCAATACGGTCATCAAATTGCCGCTGCAGGTCGATCTCCTGTCCTGCTAATTCCCGTAGGGTCACGTCACCCATCGTCGTCCATGAAGAAACATAATTCCAACCCCAATAAGCAAGCCGGTAGCCGTAATTCTTGAATACTCCGATCACGCGTGCTTCTCGGCCGATATACTCTCCTGCCTGTTCCCAATCATTGACTTCCTCAGAATAGTTGTAACGACTAAGTTCAGACCGGATCTGCCAGGAATAAAATCCAATAAACAACAAGGCTGCCAATGCGAAGATCACCCGTGTGATGGTGTGGTTTCGTTCTGAGACTCTGAAGATTTTCCCGAGAATGATACCGATACCAATTGAGACAGGGATGATCAGTGGAAGATGGTAATAGTCATGCGTCGTGATGTGGTACGAGAATGCGAATCCATAGATGACATATCCAAGTAAAAATCCCACCAGCAGCATGAAATACTTCTTCTTTGTAAACAGAGAGATACCCATGACGGCAGCCATGACGATCACCAGCTGAATGGTTTTATCGAGTTCAAGCAACCATTGGATATAGAACAAAGGTTGGATCCAGCGACCTGGGAAGAAACGAAAATCAAATTGCCTTCCTAAAATATTCAAAACTACAGTGCCAAAAAATAAATAGATCAGATAAGGCAAGGTAGAAAGGATCATGATCAGCCAAACCTGTTTATTACGGATTGCCTTCTTAAAACTAAAACGCTGAAGGACAACGCTCGCGAATGCTGGCGCAAGGAAAAAGATTGCACTGGATTTAACATACAGGGCAAATCCGCTCAACAGGCCCGCCAGGATCGCCCATGCCCATTTTTCCGATCTCATCCATTGCATAAATGCCCACAGCGCCGCCAGCATAGCGGCGATTAACAATGGTTCAGGTTGAAATGCGCGGCTTGCTATAGCGGCATACGGCCATATCATGTAAAAAACCACAGCGAAGGTACCGGACGCGAAATCCGCGATCTCTTCGGTGATCAGGAAAAGAAAAACACCACCAATCATCCAAAAAAAGATTGCCCACAGGCGTGCGATCCATAATTGTTCCGAACCGAACACACGGTACCCAAGCGCGGTCAGTGTTTCCATGATCTGCGGTTCGATCAATCCTTCTGCTTGCCACTGGTTGTATGCCATCGCTTGTTTCCATTCAGGCGCAGAATCAAGACCCTGGTAGTACATCCCGCGAGCGATCAAGGCAGAATGCAGCTGCCGTGTGGCGTGGAAATCAAGTGGTGCATCAAAAAGGTCAGATACACGAATGATAAATCCCATCATAAAAACAAGAACTAACAGGGCATACCAGATCCAATGGTAGGTCTTCATAAAAACTTATCCTTTTATTTTGTTTTAATAAATTCTAGTAGCTCGCCAAAATTCTTCGATCGGACTGCTTCGGTCCTTCTTTCAATGAAAGATTCCCTCAGGCTGCTGACGGGAATAATACTGTTCACCAACGCGAAGCTCATACGCTGAAAATCCGCACAAAAAACGCGGCTATCGTTTAGCGCTGCTTTCAGGTAACTCTTGAATGCATTCCAATTTTCACCGCTGTCCAGTAAGTAATGCGCACGCAGATGATGGGCGCCTGCTTCAATTTTTTTATCGTCTTTATTAATTAATTCTGCCAGTAATGGCTGTGATCTCATCCAATCCAATAATTTGAATGCTTCATCACCATAACGCGCGCCGCCAGTCAGGTTTTTGGCTTCAGAGTGATAGCGGGCGGCTGCCCAAAACTCATCAATATATTGTACCGGAAAATTTGCTGCGATCTTTAACCATAGATGATGATCCATCAGGTAATGATAGGCGGGATTGAGGTATCCAACAGCGTCTAATGCTTTTTTGCGCATAAAAACACCGGGTTGGCAGATAATACTAAAACGCATCAATTCAGGTAATCCCCAATCGCCAAAAATCATGGTATTAAAAACCTCAGACTGCATATCGATTGAAAGTACATTGCTGTACACAAATCCAGCATCCGGATTATGCCTAAGCGCTTCCACCGCGCGCGATACCGCATGTTCGGTATACAAATCATCGGAATTCAGCCAGGCGATGATCTCGCCATGGGCCAAACTGAATCCTTTGTTAATCGCGTCAGATTGGCCTTCATCTTTTTCGGACACAAAATAAGCCAGCCGATCTTTATATCGTTCAATCACTTCCACGCTATTATCAGTGGAAGCGCCATCGATGACGATATATTCAATATTGGGGTAGTCTTGTAAAAGAACGGACCGTAATGTCTCCTCAATATACTTCCCCTGGTTAAATGATGGCGTGATGATGGAGACAAGCGGTTTATTATCACTCATTGAACAAAGACCCGTAATCTGCTTTTGGAAAAATGTTCAACTTGCCGCCAATAGTCGCATCTACAACTTCCCTGCCCGCGTTCTCATATACATTACGAGCCATCATATATCCTACTTCGGATGTATCCAGATCTGGCAATTGCCATTTGAAACCTTTTCCGAAATACTTGGGGTGGAAATGGTTGGGGTCATCACCTTCAGAAATGATGGTCTTGTTGGGTTCTCCTTTGGTTGAAAAATTATGGTCAACACCGATCAAAATTGCTGTTGAGAATCCCATATAGTAAGCGAGTTGAAGGCAGGTATACGTGACAGTCGCGCCTTCCCACAGTCGGCGGGATGCGTCACGTGCGAATTTCCTGCCTGTATAGGTTGTGTAAAGATAATGCAGGTGAGGCGCGGGTGAAAGCCATTTCCTGGCCCGCCATGACACAAACAGCGGAATATCGATCTGCCGGAAATCATCCACTGATTGTTCAATCACAAGATCATTAACCGACACCAGAAAGCTGGGTTTGAACCCTAATTCCGGGAACATGAGGAAGATACGGTTCATGCCAAATGTATATTCGTCCTTTAACAGACGCATATCGGTTTCCTTCAAGCTGGGCCCATTTCCAATAATGAAGCAGCGCTTTCCGGCATATCTGTTTTGATACTCACGTAAACGGCGGTTGGACTCTCTGCGCCAGGGATGCAGCGATGCTTCCACACTCTCAGGCAGCCGGTTGACAAAATCCCAGCTGTTTTTCAATAATTGCATTCCTTTTTCCATATTGCCTTATCGTCCCATCGCTATTATTCTGTGCTTAATCGTGCCGTTGCGCCGCCATCCACTACCAGTGCCTGACCGGTCATAAATGAGGATTGTTCCTCATTCGCAAGGAAATAGATCGCATTGGCAATCTCACGCGGTGTCCCGACGCGCCCGTTCACCGTTTTGTTCGCCAGGTTATCCAGGCGCATTTCAATGGTCGCGTCGCCAAACAGGCCGCGCTCCATACTGCTGCGCAGCATGGGTGTATCAACCGCTCCCGGCAGCACCGCATTGACCCGAATCGCATCAGGGGCAAATTCAATCGCCATCGCGCGGGTCAGCGCCAATAATCCACCTTTGCTGGCAGCATATGCGGAAATATTCGCGGATGTCGCAATCGCATGCACCGAGCTGACATTTACAACAGCCCCTCCACCCGCTTGTTTCAGGAAGGGATGCGCCAGTTTAACGCCAAGGAACACCGATCGAAGGTTGGATGCCATGGTAATGTCCCACTCTTCGGCTGTGGTATCCAGAATGGATTTTGATACCTGGATGGCGGCATTATTGATGACCGCATCCAGCACATCCGTAACATTTTTCGCTTCCTTGAAGATCATCTCGATCTGAGACGGGTCAGAAATATCCGCTTCGATAAAGTGAAGATCAGGGTTCTGAGAAACCACATTTTTTCGGCGATCCACACCAATCACCCGCCAGCCCTGCTCCAGGAAAAGGGTTACAACCGCTTTTCCGATTCCACCCTCTGCGCCAGTTACTAAGACTATTTTTTTTCGTTCATCCATCATTAGAATCTTTCCATTTTCTCTGATTTGATCTTTTCAAAACGGTCGAGTGGCACACCAAAATCTTCAATCACATTTTTAATCGTATTCCAATGTACCGCTTCCCATGCGCTCGGACTGGAATTGGAATTGTGGGGGGCAAGCATCACTTGATCCATCCTTAATAGCGCTGAATCAGCGGGAATCGGTTCATCTTCAAATACATCTAATGCAGCGCCAGCGATCAGCATTCGCTCAAGAGCATCAATCAACGCTGGCTGGTCAATGATCGGGCCGCGTGCAGTATTGATGACAACAGCAGTGGGTTTCATTTTTGCGATCAGATCAGCATTCACCAGATGGTGGCTGGTTGGGTTTAGATCACAATTGACGGAAATATAATCCGCTCGAGCTACAAGCGTTTCCAAAGGAACCATCTCGACACCCACTTCCTGGATAAAAGCTTCCGGGATCGGAACAATATCATTCGCCAGCAAGGTCATCCCGAATGCCTGGGCTTTGCGCAACACCGCTTTGCCGATGTATCCAACACCAATAACACCGAGTGTGCTTTCCTGCAGCGAATGCCCGGGAATTTTCTCCCAAACACCATTTTTTATCTGACGATCCATCCAGGGCTGCTTGCGTGCAAACGCCAGAATATACGCCATCACGCTGTCAGAAACCGGGACGGTGAATGCGTTGGTGGTGCGATGGATTGAAACCCCATGCGCTTGTGCGGCAGTTTTATCGATCGAATCGATACCCGTACCCCACTTTGAAATCACTTTTAATCGGGGAGCGCAGGATGCGATCACTTCAGCGGTAAAGCGATCGTCACCGCATATCGCTCCGTCAAATTTCCCGGCATATTCCAGAATCTCTTCCACAGAAAGCCGTTCATTAACCTCAGGGACGATCACATTAAAACCTAATTCCTCTAAAACCGGGATGAACCGGTCCAGGAAAGGCATCATATAAGGCGCAGAAAGGAGAATTGTTTTTTGTTCCATAGAATTTAGTGACAGTCAATCAACCTGAGCGATTATACCAGCTTGCCATCCTGCCGCATTTGCAGCAGGATCTCAGCGATCTGAAAATCACATTCCTCATCGATATCCAGCGCTTCCAACGGATTCATCTCAAACATCAGCGGTTTCTCCCCCATGCGGTTGTTGCGCTTTTTTAAGTTTTCAGCCGTGAAGAGGTAAATGCAGGAATTCTCCTCAAACACAGGCGGCAGATCCTGCGTTTGCAGCAATACATCCACGTCATGGTTGAGCGGCTTCCTTTGTGCATCCCACAGGCGGGTTTGCAGGCGCGTAACAGAGAAAAGGGAATCATGAACATTACTGCTTTCCCTGAAGACACTGATCGCTTTTGATAGCGTATCAGGTTTGATCAACGGATTGGTACTGTGGGTCTGCAGGTAAAGGTCCGCTGTCACCTGGCTTGCATCATACATCAGCACATCATTCATCGGGACGGTATCACCACTTAGTTCGCCGGGACGTTTGATGCGCACGACATCAGGAAAATCTGCTTTTAATCCTTCTAAAATGACTTCGCTATCTGTGTCCACAACTATTTGTGATATTTCTCGGCATGCCATCAGGGTTGTGACAATATGGTGGTAGAGCGGCTTGCCCGCGATCTGTCGAAAATTCTTTTGCGGGACACGCTGTGAATGATGGCGCATCGGCACCAGCGCAACAATGGTCTCAAACTGCATAAACCCTCCAGTTGTCGTTATGAATCAATTTTATCGGATTTATTGCTGTAATGGATCGGTTCAACCTGCCTGTAAAATCCATCCGATGAGCGGTTATTTTGGTTGGGGTAATAGAAAGATTGTTTAAGCTGCCAGGTCAACGGCCCGGATCGCTTGTAACCCAGATAAGTGCCGTGAAATTGCTGCCAGCGGAATCGGACAATATTGCGCCATTCCGTTAGAAATGCTTTCTGTTGCGTTGCGGCAGAGAAATCTGAAAGCACATTTTTCAAGAAGGTGCTGATGAACTCCAGAAATGTGAACTGTTCATGCGGGTAGATACTCTTAAATGCCATCCCCTCACGCAAGTAGCGTTTCTTTATCCCCTGCCACGATTCCTGGTGGACATGCTTGATTTCTGCGTGCGCAACATAAGCGATGCGGAACTGGTTCTCAAGCGCCCACTTTGCCCAGGCCAGATCCTCCAGGCCGGGTAATGATTCGCTAAATTGATTTTTCTGCCAGAGACTTTTGCGAATGGCAGAATTGGCGTTGTTACAGAAAGGGTGCTCTTGCGTCGGGTTGGACCGCTCTCCATACCAGTGTTTGAATATCTGCTGTTCGGAAAAATGAGAACCTTCTACCCCGCGCTGTTTTCCATATACCAGGGCCACAGCAGGGTCATCAAAGGGTTTTAGCATCTCTTCGATCCAATCAGGGTAAACCGGATAAACGTGCGCGCTGGCTATCAGCACAAGTTCAGTTTCAGCAGCGGCAATACCCAAATTCAACGAACGGCCAAAGGTGAAATCCTGCGGATCGATATGCACAATGGTTGCCTGGTATTCTCTGGCAATATCGACTGTCCGGTCAGTTGAACCAGAATCAACCAGGATGATCTGCACATCCTGGGTCGTCTGATGGGAAATACCTTCTAAAAGACGGCCCAGATGGCGTTCTTCATTAAATGCCCGAATGACAATTGCGCAACGCTTACTCATAGATCCCGGATAAATAGTTCTCCCTTTAGAACACCATCCACAACGACTTGAATGATATCAGATCGTTCTGGCTCTAATGCAGCCAAATCGAATTCCTTGAATGTGACATATCCCCGCCACACACCATCCTCTTCCAGGTATTGATCAAAGGGAATCGAAGCGCGAAATAGCTGGCTGTAGAGTACCCTTCGTGCATTGCGGATAAATTCCTGTGGCTGATCGATTCCTTCACGCGAAAGAAAGTCCTCTAACAATTTTTCATACGCTTTGCGCGTCTCTGGGAAAAAGACGGTTGGGACCTGTGTATACCGCGCCTTACCCGCGCAAAGTACTGGTTTACCCATAATTGAAGCTTCCAGACCCACGGTGGAGTTATAAACCATCACAAATTTCGATTTCTGGATCAGATCATAAGAGCTGATAAACTCATCCGGCGGGATAAAAATCAGATTTTCAATATCCGACAAATGATTGCGATGATACCAATCCGCGACGGATTCACGGCTTTCTTTTCCGGGGCGCACTTCATCCGGGTGGGCACGGATGATGAAAAGGATCTCCGGATGCTGTTTGATCCTCTCAATGACGGTGTCAAGCCAACTGAACATATGCTCAAACAGCGTATTGGCATGCGCCTGGCTGGTATCAAAAATTACATTGGTAAAAATAGGAACCAGCGCCTGATGCCTGGCTGCCTTTTCTGAAATTCCACCATCCATTTGCTTCATTTCCGGCCAAAATTTCACCCCGGCAGTCTGAAAATTTCCCTGGAAGCGATCAGAAAGGTACTTGTCCAGCCGTTCATTTTGGGTATGGTCAAGCTGGAATTCATTGTCAACTTTAACCGGATAGGCTGTTGCTTCTTTCTCGGTAAAAAAAGCGGAGAAAGGCAACATACCCACTTCATGCGAATATACCGGCAATCCTTTTTCATGCGCCGCGAAACGCGCAATCGCCTCAGGATAAAACATTCCATTAAAGACAACAACTGCCCGCGGGGAACGGGAAGCAAGTAGATGAGAAAATTCAGTATATACATTCCAGGCAGAAAGAATGTATGCGCGAGCAAGCGAACACGTATCTGAATCGTTCTGTAAATGATGCCGGCGCAAGATCCAGCGCATCGATGGCAGGACCAACCTGCCAAGAGGGATATGTTCGTATTCATAGGTAAGCAAAGCTTGCAGATCAAGACCGGCTAATTGCTGTTCCATCTCCTCATTTGCGTTGTATGAAAACGAGTGCACATCAGCTCCTGCGTAAACGAAACGAGAGGTGCGAACGCATTCCCTGCAGGGCGGCTTTGTTAATGGATTATCGCGATCCGTTCCGAGTACGCACGGGGTCAAGCCGCGATTGCACACAAAGTGGACAACAGGGATGCCTTCTGCTCTGAGGGCGAGACTGGTTAACAGAGAAAATCCGGCATTCTGGCTCAGGCCCGATAAACGTGTCGATGCATTAAATACAACGATCGGACGCTGCTCAGATTGTCTGATGGAAGCATCAATCGCGCGGGTAAGCTTGCTAACACGTATGCGGTTGGTTTGCAGCGCGATCTCACGATCCATTCTCCGCCTGATGCGGTTTAGGAGATCCTTCATATAAATAATTAGAGATATTTCCTCAATTTTTTCATCGAGGATTTCTCACTTTCATACACATGCTTGACGCCATCGCCCAGTGACATCTCAGTCACACGGATATATTTAACCAGCTTGCGAAAGCCGCCTGGTTCAACCGAAGCGGCCTGGTCGCTGCCCCACATTGCGCGATCAAGCGTGAAGTGGCGTTCAACGATATTCGCGCCAAGCCCTACCGCTACGACAGAGGGGATCAACCCAACTTCATGGCCGGAATACCCGATCGGGCAGTCAAATTTGTTTTTTAATACGGGGATCATCCGCAGGTTCAATTCATCTGGCTCACAGGGATACGCAGATGTAGAATGCAGAATCGCCAGGTCTTTTAACCCGACAACTTTAACTGCTGCTTCGATCTGTTCCGCCGTGGACATACCGGTTGAAATGATCATTGGTTTTCCGGTTTCACGAACTTTACGAAGCAGGTTGTGGTCGGTCAATGATGCGCTCGGCAGTTTGTAGCATATGGGATCAAATTGTTCGATAAAATCTACAGCCGTTTCATCCCATACAGAAACAAACCAATCAATACCGATTTCACGGCAGTAACGGTCTATCTCTTGATATTCAGAATGGTCAAACTCCACTTTTTCCCGATAGGCCATATAGGTGATATAACCCCAGGGGGTCTCGCGCATGATGTCACGCTGGTCTTGCGGTACACATAATTCAGGGGTACGTTTCTGGAATTTCACCGCATCCGCGCCGGTTTCCTTGGCGGAAAGGATCATTTGTTTAGCGGTATCCATATCGCCATTATGATTGATCCCGATCTCAGCGATAATATACGCTGGGTGACCATCGCCTATGGTATGTTCCCAGATCTTCAAATCATTAGCCATGTCAGGTCCTCCACAACCTTCCTTTAAACAGTTAGATATTCTCCGATCAATTTCATGTCACATTCTTCTGTGCATTTAATACCCGGTTTCAGGTCAAAGTGATCCATTCTGAATTGACGATATTTCTCATTATTCCAGATATCATGCAGTGATTCGGTTTTCGCGTCGCCCAGGATGATCTGGTTATTAAAATCTTCAACACATTGCACACATTCTCCATTCGACTTGACAGTCATCGATGACCATGGGAACTGGCAAAATTCGATCCAATGCAGAGATTGGGTGGTTTGCTGGTTATCCTCATACCACATCTGGTCCTGACTTTTGAGGTAAACATACACATCCATATCCTTGAAAGCGTCCCGTAATTTCTCAAACTCTTCCTGCTGCCAGGGTTTGTTGAGATTGATCATCGTAATGACAATAGTGGTATCAAGGTTGCGCTGTGCTTTAATATCCAGTAACTTGAGAATATCGCGATAACTCTGGGTAAAGTTAGACCGCTCACCGCGTACTTCTTTATGGCGCAGGTCATCAACGCTCTCCACCGAATATTTGACATAATCCAAACCATTCTCGAAAGTTTCAACTGTCCGATCAATATTGATGTTAGCCGGGTTACAGCTGAAGTAGCTCGGCAAACCCTGCTTCGTCATCGACTCCACATAACCGGGGATATTCTTATCCAGCAGCGGGTCACCATAACCGTGCAGAACGATCACGCGCGGGATCACATACAGGAAGTAATGATTCTCAGACATATCATCCGGTGCAATGCCGTGTTTTTCCTGCACGAAGGTTTCCCAGCGCTGCCATTCTTCCGCGCTCCACGGACGAAGCTGGGCGATGATCTTTTCAAAATCGTCTTTGTCCAACGTTTCAATGGGGCGTGTCATCATGGTCGTGCGCGGACACATTTCACAGCGCATGTTGCATGCGTTTGTGGTTTCAATGTTGTAAACAACCGGGTCGCGTGAGCGAAAATCATCCAATTTTTCAACAAGGAATTCCTTTGAGAAATTTTCGCCATTCATGACCTGATATTTAAGGTCGTGGACTTTCATGTAAAAATTGATATCAAACATGCATCATCTCCATGGTTATTTTTTGATTGCTCATCTTGAAGGGAAATACATTATATCCCACCGCATTTTTTAGTGGTTTTTGATGAATTTGTCGATCAATATTTCACAAACTTCCCGCACAGCGCCATGACCACCAGCTTTCTGTAAAATCCGGTCAGCTTTCCGCAGCGCTTCCGGGAATGCATCGCAGGGTGCGGCTGCATATCCCACGTATGAAAAACAGGGGACATCATTAAGGTCATTTCCAACGAACATGACCTGTCCCGCCTCAAGCCCCTTCTCGCGCACCAATTGTTCAAGCGCCTGTCGCTTATTCTCGACACTCTGATAAACCGGCAGGCCCAGCTTCTGGCAGCGCGCATTGACAACCGGGTTGGTTTCCTTGGACATGACGACCACCGCAATCTCTGTTTTCGCGCGCAATCTCTCAAGACCAAATCCATCGGAGCGGCTGGCAGCGACCATTTCCACCCCCTCCGTGTTAACATAAACCCGATCATCCGTCATCACGCCATCAAAGTCCAGCACCAGCAGGCGGATATCATCCGGCAGTGAGCGAGGCGCTCGCCCCGGGTATACCATATCCAGCCCATTTTCCAGCACCTTCTGTTCCGCTCGCCGCAAGTCCGGCAGCGTATCAATATCAACAGAAAATGCGGAATCAATGTAAACCGGGAAGATAGTTTCACCGTTCATCGAGCGTTTCTCCAGAATTGTTTCACTCCGGATAACATCAATATGCCCGGTTTGCCAGTAAGTGTCCGGCAGGATCTGGCGTGGAGAATTATAAGGCTCGCTTACCCCATCCAACTTTAATAAGGGTATCATTTGGCCATCCGCACCGATACGCCACATTTTATAGGGGTTTTCTGAAGACGGCACCACCCCACGCACCGAGTCGGCTTCGGGATGATCCAGGATGACCTTGATAGCGTCATCTATCAGTGTTTTTGGGTATACTGGAGATGTTGCGCGCAGGTGCACGACCATATCCGGGTGATAATCCTCATTCTCAGCTAACCACATCAATGCATGTTCAAATACCGGAAAATCAGTGGTATCATCCTGCGCCAGCGCGTCCGGGCGCATAAAGGGCACCTCCGCGCCATATTCCTGTGCAACCGTAGCAATTTCCGCATCATCCGTTGAAACAATCACCCGATTGACCAGTTTTGCGCGCAACGCCGCAGTTATGCTATACGCAATTAGTGGGTGGCCTGCAAACGCGCGAATATTTTTTTTCGGTATTGATTTTGATTTCCCGCGCGCGGGAATGATCACGACAACTTCATTTTTTACCATTTATATCCTCAATCCTCAAATATCACCTGATCATGGTAACGGCCGCTCTGGAGAATACCCAGTGCGATATTCAATGCCTGTTTGCCATCATGATAAGTACAAATCGGTTTTTCTTTCCGTTCACACACCGCAAGAAAATGCGCCATTTCATCCAGATACATTTGATTGCGATCATATCCGGTCGGGGGAAAAATTTCCTGGACCGCTCCATTTGCAGCGCTGACCTTCACGATATTGGTATCATAATCCCAAAACACCTCGCCTGACTCGCAATGGATCTGAAGATCATGTACTTTTGGTCTGGTGTCATAATCCAGATGTAGATCACCCTGTACCCCTGATCTGAAAACAAAATGAGCATCAGCATAGTCCTCACAGGCCAGGTCCAGTGCGGAACGGTTTCCAGTGTCAGCGGTCAACCATGCCACATCATCAAAAAACCAGCGCAGGTAGTCGATTGGATGGCTAAGGGTCAACACCACCCCGCCCCCCAACTCCGGTCGGGCAGCATAGCTATTACGATAATCCTCCCACGGATGCCAATCCGGTAAATATTCACCCCAGCGGCTGATGAATGAAACCGGTTTACCCAGCGAACCATTTTCCAATATCTCCTTGATCTTCTTTAATCCAGCATTAAAACGAAATTGGTAAGCGACGAACACCTGGCTTCGGCTCGCTTCCATTGCTGCCTCAAATCCCTGCAGGCTGTCAAAAGTATGCGAGATCGGTTTCTCCAGAAAGATATCCGCAGCAGACCTGGCGGCGGCTTCAGCCACAGGCATGTGCAAAGCGGTGGGATTGGAAATGATCACCGCATCCGGTTTCTGCGCCATTGCGGCGGAAAGGTCATGGTAGGTCGGAAAATCTTGTGCCAAATCTCCCAGTGTGCCTTTGCCAGTGCGGTAGAGAATAATGGCGGACTGATTAAGCGCGAGCAAATTATCTAAATGCCTGCGCCCAATGGACCCTACACCAGCGATCAAGAATTTTAAACCCGTTTTTTTCATGCGTTGACAATCTTGAATAATCGTTCATATAAAAAATAAGCAATTTTTTGAATGAGCGGGTGATGGAAAAATTTAGTTTTCCATCCGGCTGTTGCCCGTTGCTGGCGGGCAGCGTCCACCTGGATGCCATATTCCCTGATCATGCTTGCTCCTTTTTCATTGATCTGGTTCCCAAGCAGGCGGATCGTCGCTGGTTCAGTACATACACGCAGTAAATTTAATCCATCAATAGCAAGGTCCAGATCCCGCATCTGCCCCATCAAATTTTCGCTCCAGGCCTGTGGTAATGCTTGCACAATACGCTCTTTTTTTGCCACAAATTGATAATGGCCGGCAGATGCGAGGGTTTGAATGCCCTTGTAAATAATGCGCACATCTTCCAGGCCTGCTATCTCCTTTTCATACTTCTCCCGGGTGCGGCCCATGTTTTCAATATAGTGCTGTTCGATCTCAGGGTTGATAAGGTTCCCTTTTTCCATTTTTACATCACCGCGCTCAGCAAAACGTATGGTGGAAGTGATGCCCTCCTTCATGTGCGGCTTGATATACATACCGGTCACCACGCCCACATCGGGATATGTATCCAGTACTTCCAGATGCCGTTCCAGCCATCCAGGCAGAAAGAAAACATCATCATCACAATAGGCGATCACCTCACCGGGCGCTGAACGGAACATCATCTGCAAAGCGTTGACCTTCCCTACATTTTGAGCGGATAGATACAGAAAATCAATATCACCGCTATCCCGCAGCCGGCGCAGATAATCCACCACCCTGGGCTGGCTGCCATTGTCAAACACCATCAAGTCAAAAGGTACCTGCGTGTTATTGAGCAGGCTCTCAATGCAAACGCGCATCACATCAAATCGGTCAGCGAAGTAGCCAACATCATTAGGGAGGAACGTCAATACTGCCGCTGTCACGCGGGCAGGTTTGTATTCAGAGGTTTTTCCCCTGCCGGGGTTCATTCCAATTCTTGGCAAAACAGACTCCTTTTCACACACTTAAATTGTATGTGAATTTTATTATTCATCGATCATCATCCTTCCGGCCAGCACCGGAAATAGCTGCGCGAATGGCAGCATATCCTTTGCGCGGATGAAACAAAAAATGAAAAACCTTACCCAGAAGGAGCGAGCGGAAAAATGTCAATGGCATGATCTCAATCTCACGCAACATCTTTTTAAATGAGAAAGGTTGATGGGAAACATGTCCTTCCATTAAACGGTATTGGACATCAAATAAAGTAAATATCGTATGCTCCCCGCCCCCGAGTGTGACATTCATTCTGGTTTCAGGCAGTCGGTAATGGGGTTGACCTCCGGGCAGATGGCGGTAATCATGATCCTGATGCACGATCGTGACCTGATAGGTGCCATCCACCACCTTCCAGCCCTCAAAACGGCTTTTAAAGATGAACCAGTTATCCCAGCCAGCACGGCCGATAGCAAAGTCAGGAATGGAACGATAACAGGTTCTGGGAAACACAAAATAATCGCTCCCTGCCGGCGGATGCAAACGCCCCATTGATTGAATATTCTTTTTTAGCGCCTTGAATGCCGATAGGGTTTCCAATTCTTCAGTGACTCCCATATCCCAACGCTGGCCAACCAGCAGGAATTTATCGAATTGATTTCCAACCAGTTTTATAGCTTTTAGAAAATCATCGAATAGGATAATATCTGCATTCACGATCGCCAAATAGGGAGAGTCGGTCTCCTGCCGTGCCAATTCCAGCATCGAGCTGATGAGTGGTGTCCCTTTCTCATTACAGCGCACACCAGATATATGTTTGATGCAAAGTTCCTTCGCGTTCTCGCTAATCCCCTCATCATCTCCGAGCACAATCACTTTCACTTCATTCCCCAGTGCCAGCCAGGACCGCAGCGCATTGCGCTGGATGGTTGAAATATGCGCATCTACAAAAGGCTTTGGCGCCGTCAGGATTGTGACTAATGCTTTATCCATGATTCCCATCTGTCTCTTTACCTGCGCGATGATCAACATCCGTAAATGATTTATGCTGCACATCTGCGTTGATCAGCGCGAGTTGGGGATGTCTCTGAATATGATCAAGAATCACCAGCCAGCTGGCATCCCGATCACATTTTAGGTCCGCCATTAAGGCACGGATGAATGCCAGGTCCTGCGGGGTGTCCACTGTCCAGCGGTAAGCGCCAAAATCGCGTTGCGCATCCAGGATGGAAACATTGAATCGCCCTTCCTCTTCATACAAATATGGGAGTACATGTTCACGTTGGAAAGGCTGGTCTGCTTCACGCCAGGCGCGCTCCAGCGCTGCGAAAGAAGCCACTTCCACATCCAACCCGATCGGAAAGGTACGGTGAAAAGGAGGAGGAAGACGATTTGCCGCAAAATCCGCATCGGTTTTGAGAAACAGGTTGATGACATCATCGATCACTTTCGGGTCTATAAGTGGACAATCAGCTGTCAACCGCACAATCACATCAGCGCTGGTTAAAAGAGCCGACTGGTAAAAACGGTCAAGCACATCCTGCACTGCGCCGCGATAACAATCGACCTGTTTGGCAGCGCACCACACAGCTATCGCATCATCGCTCGCATCGGTCGTTGTTGCGACCACCACCTTGGAGACACAGGACGATTGTTGGGCACGATAGACAACCCAATCTAACATTGGATCGGCACAGATTTCTTCAAGCACTTTACCCGGCAAACGGTTGGACCCCATCCGCGCCTGGATGATGCAAACCACATTCAGCTTATTCTTATCGTCTAATATATTCATCTTTATTTGTTAGCCATCACCTGCAGATAAGTTCGAAGTAATCTCTGTTTTCCTATCTCCCAATCCGCGTCTTTTTCAGTTTTCTGGCGCACCGCTGCCCGCATGTCTTTCAAATCAGTCTGATACGCTTTTCGCAGCACATTCGCCAGGTGGTCGGCGGAGCCATCCCGGAAAGACCAGCCCGTTTTCTCATCCTGCACCCATTCAAGATTCGAGGGTATATCCGATACGATCGGCACACAACCGCAAGCCATTGCTTCCAACAGGGCAACAGAAGACCCATCCACGTGAGAAGCGCTGAGATAAACATCACCCGCCTGATAATACTGGGCCAGTTTTTCATTGGAAAGATAGCCGATAAAATACACATGATCCTGCAAACCGTTTTCTTCAACAAAACGATGTACTTCCTGGCTCTGTGAACCGCCCCCAAGCATAAGCATGTGCATCTTGGGATGTGTCCTTACCGCTTCCAGAAAACCGCGCAGGGCAATATCCACGCCATATCGCTCTTCCCAGGAGCGGGTGTGAATGACGAGAAACTGATCCGTAAGTCCGATCGCTTTACGGACATCCGCCTGGGATTGTGGCGAGAATAACCGCAGGTCAACACCCCAGGGAAAGATTGTGACATTTTCGCTATCATAACCAAAAGCGGCAGCTTTATCCTTTACAGTATGGCAGTCCGCAATCAGCCAATCACTATTTCTCAAAACATATCGGGTGGCCAACCGCCAGAAAAGGTTTTGCTCTGCATCCTGCAGCATATCATAACCCCAGGACATGGTGACTAGCGGGTGGAAATCATTCAGCGCGGCAAGCAATGCAACCCGCTGAACCGGCCCGGCATGCACCACATCCGGTTTTATCTGGTCCAGAACGCTGGCGAAATCATTTTTCAATCGCGGGTAATCCAGCCAGCTTTGTTCCTTTCGCATTCCGGGCCATTGCACGCATATCACCTTATCAGGCAGCGCACGCTCCTCCTGAATACGATCTCCGCCTTCCAGACGAAACCAGTGGATTTCGTGCTGGGCAGATTCTGCCAATGCGGAGAGAAAGCGGTGGTCGTGCGGGCAATAGTTTTCAGAACAGTAAAGAATACGCAGCATCGCCTCCCTATGATTCCAGATCGCCCCAGGAGAGTTCTTTTCCGTATGGAATATCCTTGTTGGCCTTCAACCCGATCACAAAGTCGAGCTGATCCGGCAGAATTGCACCGCGTGTGGCAGGGCGCAGCACATCGATCATCTCACGTGAGAATACTTCGCCCTGTTTTAAATCCCGTGCAGCGCGTAAACAGCGGCGCTGGATGACAACGGTATCCACTTCATTTCCAGCGACCTGTTTATCGGCAGAGCCAAGCGCTCTTTCAAGACGGCGTGTGTTTTTAACCATTTCCGCCCAGGTTTGCGGATTCATAGCAAATTTATGATCTGGCCCTTCACGACCATTATCATCAGTGAAATGCTTTTCGATCACTCGCGCTCCCAGCGTTACTGCGCCAAGAACAGTGGCATGACCTTCCGTATGGTCTGATAAACCCAGGATGACATCCGGAAAAAGCGTCTGGTAGCTTTTCAACACATTCAGGTGGATGTGGTCAAAGTTTTCTTCCTGCGCGGTGTAATTGGTATTACATTGCATCAGCACCAATTGCGGGTTAATCTTCAGGATTGCATGAACCGCTTTCTGCACCTCGCCGATATGCGCTGCACCGCTAGCCAACAACACTGGTTTTCCCTTGCGGGCTATATGCTGCAGTGCTTCGATCCAATCGATCTCACCAGACCCGATTTTGTAAGCTGGCATATATTGGTCTAAATAATCAATTGCCTCAACATCATAAGGTGAAGAAAAATATTCGATCCCAACCCGCTCACATTCCTCTTTCAAAATCGGCGTCCAGTCAAATGAGACAGATGCATCCTGATACACTTCAAAAACGGATTTCTTCCATTTCGACTGGTGCGACTGCTGCCCGCCCATGTGTTTAAAACCATAATCAGAAACGATCTTTTCTGCAGTGAAATTTTGGAATTTTGCCGCGTCCGCTCCGGCCTCTTTTGCAAGTGCGATCAATTCTTTTGCGCGGCCAATATCACCATCATGGTTTGCGGCAATGTCTGCAATAAAATAAGTGGGATGGTTCAATCCGACCTTCTTCGACCCAATTACAATCTCCATCATTCCTCCAGTTTATGATTGATACGCGCGCATGGACTCATGCCAGTTATTGTGATAATCCGCGATAAAAGCATCCAAACCCTGCTGCAGTGAAAAGATTTCAATGCCGGTAGCTTTTAGTTTACCAATATTGAGAAATAAATGAGGGGAACGCTTCGCCATTAAACCGGCATCACGGACAAATATCGGTGAAATCAGGCTTTCATCCAGACTCAGTTTTCTTGCGATCATGCGCCCAAAATCGCATTTGCTGATCTTTTCTTCACCAACTACGTGAAATAAGCCGTGCAGATTTTTTTCGACCATCCCAAACAAGATGTTCACAAGTTGCTTAACATAGAGTGGAGCGAAAATAACATCCACAAAACCATTGACCGGTTTACCTTCCAAAAGATGGTGCAGAAAAAACTCCGCCAAACTGCGTTTTCCTGACAAGCTATGCCCATAAAAATTGACCCTGGCAATAAGTGCATCGGGGTTTGAATCTAACACACAACTTTCACCTTTCAGTTTGGTTTGGGCGTATACAGATAACGGGTTGGGTTCATCAGTTTCCTTATAACCACCTTCTTCGCCATCAAATACTGCGTCAGTCGATATATGCAAAAAAGAAATTTGGCGGCGTTTGCACAATGCTGCAGCAACTCCCGGCATCCAGGCATTGATCCGGTCTGCAAGTTCAGGCAATAATTCGCACTGATCAACCTGCGCCATCGCTGCGCAATTAATCACCAGATCAGGTTTAACCTGATCGATCACCTGCTCTATACCACCATCCTGCGTCAGATCAGCAGATATCAGCTGGAACGGCACATCATGCAGACGGGTGTGATTGACAACACCGTGAATATCAAAATGCGCTGCTTGCATCAGGCAAGCATTCATTCCTAACAACCCGGATGCACCTGTTACCAAAACACGCAATGTAGGTTCCTATTTTTTAAAAGCTTCTTCGAACGGCTTGATGATCTCTTTTATCTGTTCAACCGTCAGCCAGTCATCATTCTTGTTGCTGACATAACGGAATTCATCATCAATCGCTTTTCCTTTGGATTCCCAATCCCGGCCAAACCAATAAGCTTCAGCAGGTTGCACCACATACATATCACCCAATTCAATAACCGTACGGGCTTCATCCTCAGAGATCAACACTTCATGCAGTTTCTCGCCCGGCCGGATACCAATGAAATTGATCTTCGCATCCGGTGCCATCGCTTTGGCGAGATCAGCGACGGTCATGCTGGGAATCTTGGGCACAAACACCTCACCGCCATGCATTTCATCCAGGCAGCGAATCACGAATCGCACACCCTGCTCCAGTGATATCCAGAAGCGGGTCATGCGCTCATCCGTGACTGTCACTTCACCCTGTTCCCGCTGGTGGATAAAGAGCGGGACAACACTGCCGCGGCTGCCAACCACGTTACCATAGCGCACACAGCTAAAGCGGGTCTTTTTGCCGCCAGCATAAGCATTGCTCTGCACGAATAGTTTTTCAGCAGCGAGTTTCGTCGCGCCATACAGGTTGATCGGGTTAACTGCTTTATCGGTGCTCAGCGCGATCACCTTCTCAACTTTTGCGTCAAGCGCTGCATCAATGACATTACTGCTGCCCAGGATGTTAGTCTTAACCGCCTCCATTGGGTTATATTCGCAGGCAGGCACCTGTTTCATCGCAGCGGCATGGACAACGTAGTCAACACCATCAAATGCACGCCGCAGGCGTTCATAATCGCGTACATCACCGATAAAGTATCGTAATCGCTCATCCTGGAATCCTGTTTGCCGCATTTCGTGTTGTTTTTGCTCATCACGGCTAAAAACAATCAATTTACCGGGGTTATATTCTCTTAACATCACCTCAATGAATTTTTTACCAAATGAACCTGTCCCGCCGGTCACTAAAATTACTTTCTCTTTCCAGTTCATGTGTCCTACCTCATTATTTTTATTTCTCAAACGTTATTAGAGGATATTGCCCTTTTTCTCCAAAAAATTCCGGAAAAAGTTCCTCTAGATTGAATAATAACCACAACCAGAAACGCCCAAGCAGCCAGGGGTGAACCATGGCTCGTAAAAATCGTACGCTGGCACTGCGCCACACCCGGATCTTAATTGGAAAATCAGTTCCTAACTGATCGCGCAATCCCTGCGCATCTAATTTGTGGACAAAGGTCCCGCTGGGTTTCTTCGATTTCACTACAGCGGCATTTTCTGCTGGCGTCGCTTCATTCATATTTTTCCGCCGCGTGAGGCGTTCCATCAGTAACATGGGTTTGGTGAAAAAAGTGACAAATCGCGATTCACTCCACCCATTGACGATTGCAGCGGTCGAACCACTTGTCAATACACGCTTGAGGGCATGAAAGGCAGGGATATAATCCTCGGCAGGTAAATGATGCAGGGTATGGAGAGAAACAATTCCATCAAAGCAATCACGTTTAAAAGGTAAATTGGCCACATCACCCACAACGAACATACCGTGAGTTGTGCCGATCCTTTCACGGGCCTCCTCAAGCGCAACGATGGAGATATCCAGACACACGCGGTGATCATACCCTTCCGAATAAGTTAAATATTCAGGATATTGGATCGGGCCGGAACCAGCATCAAGCAAATATTTACCCGATTTCTTGAGATGGCGGTTGATACGCAAATGGCATCGGTGAATATATGCGCGGGATACCGGACGCAAATCTTCGTATTGCGCGTTTTGATACGTCCCCTCACTGACCTTTTGCCAGCCAATGCGGTCATAGAATTGGCGTACATCCTGTTTGGTTGAATTATCTCCCATGCTGATCGATCCCTTTAATCGCCCTTGATGGCGTGCCAATCAATTTCGACGCCGGACAAATAATCAAACACGGCTTCGTTTTTACGCCATTCCCGGGCATAGAAAATTTCTTTAAGCGGTTGCTTTTTATAATCATCCCATAAGTGGACCAGATGATACGGGAAGGATAGCGGGAAATCAAAGAAAAAACGATAGGCGTAAGCCCATGCCAGATCTATTTGTTCTTTCTCCAGCTTATAAGCGGGCGGATCATCCAGGATCGCTTTGATCGTCTTATAGTAATTGACCCAGCCGGTTGGATCCTGTGTAAACCCTTTACCGCGATAATGGGTTTCACCGGTAACAATCACTGGCACACCGCTCATGGCCATTTCCAACCCGACCGTCGTGGTGTAAACCAATCCAAGGTCGGCCGCAGCGATCAGATCATACGTATTGACCTTTTCTTCAGGCCCGATCACGCGAATATTCTCTGGCAATTTCGGCAGCACCCGTTCGACCACATCCATCATGGATTGTCCGTGAATAAGCACCTCGCCGGGATGCACCCGCACGATCAGCTGCGCCTCTTCCTTTCCTGCAAAATATTGCAGTGTGCGCTCCAGCCATTCTTCCATGGATTGCGAGAAAGTCTCACGCCCCAGGGTAAGGCTGTCACCAAGAACATTGGTCGCCAGCAGCACTACGGGACGATCGTCCAGCCCAAGTGCTTCGCGGGCCATTTCCACACCCTGTGCAGGCACCTGCTGCCATAAGCGGGAAAAATTCTTCCAGATCGAAGCCTTGCGGCGGGCTTCAAACATTTCGCGGATCTTCGATTTTTCTGTCCGCGTAAGTTCATCCTCCTTATATACCTCCCACATGGCATCAGTATCCTGGCGCATGACTTTGCTATCCTGCGCAATCCAGATCCGCTGGCGCTGGTCTCCAAATTCATAAGTAACTGTGCGAATCTGCAGGAACTGTGCAACTTCAAAGATAACGCCGAATTCTTGAATCGTCCCGTTGGGAACAACAACCACATCCGGTTTGTTTTCGATCATCCAGGATAATGCCGCCCGTGCTGCACGTACATTCCTCTGGCAGCGCAGTTTATAGATTTCACTATTCTCATCCACATTTTCAACCTGCAGTGTGTACATGGTGTCATAACGGGTGACTTCATTGATCTTAGCTTCGAGCTCTTCCGGAAGCACTTTATAACCAGCATGCAGGTCCAGGAATGAAACAGAAGGCAGTACCGATTCCGCCTTGGAAAACACTTCTTTCGCGTATAAATTCTGTCTGCGAAGGTCAAATTTGTTGATCTGGTTTTGCCAATCATGGTATGGCAAAAATCCAAAGGTCACATCATGCCCCATCCCGCTTAATACAAGCCCTGTTACCGCTGCATGCTCGATCCAGTAGTGGAGAGTAGCGAAGACAAACACCTTTTTTCCATGCGCATCAATGTCAGCCCGTCTTTTCTCAACAACTTCTACCATCTCTGGTAATTTCTCAGAAAGATGCTTAAGAGAAAATCGGCTGTTCAGCGTCTTTCCGCGATGACGGGTCATCCAATAGACTTCAGCAGTGAAAGGTACTTGCCCGAGGACTGATTTAATAATATTTTTCGCGATTGTTTTAGTTTTTGGTGTTTTTTCAGCCATTGTGATTATTTTATTATCTCCCAGTCTAAAGATGGTCTAACAGGTCCCAGGCGCGATTCCGGCCATTGGGTGCCGGGCGCACCTGTAGGGTCGACATTAAATGCCAGCGCTTGCTCATCATGAAAGTAGGTTTTTATCCGGTACGCGCTGGCATTCACGCCAATCACATACCTGCCGCCATTGAGAAAGTTGGCGGGAATCGTGACACGGCTGTGATAACGTCCCGCATCACGATACCTGTGTTGCTCAAAAAGGACGGGGTCATCCGTATCAAATGAGGTGAAAACAAATTCACCATGTGAGGTGAGTAAATACATACCGACGCGAATCCCTTTAATCGGTTCCCGGATCAAATATTCAAAATCAATAATGAACGGCTCGGTAGAGCGCACAGTCTCAAGCACATTCCCGTTTGCATCCAGCACACGTAAGGATTGTGGTTGGAATGCATTCTTTTTATCCAATTCTTCTTCCTGCCAAACGCGCTCTCCTTCGCGGGTAAGCCCCTGCGACAAATAAAAATCAACCGCCTCCGAGCTTGGTGCGCGCAGAAGCAACTTCCCTTTATCGATCACCAGGGTCTCTTCTGTCAGGCGAAGAATGGCAGACATGTTATGGCTGACAAAGAGCACGGTGCGTCCCTGCTGCGCCACATCTGTCATCTTTCCCAGACATTTTCGCTGGAACTCGGCATCTCCCACCGCCAACACCTCATCAACGACCAGGATCTCTGGCTCCAAATGGGCTGCCACCGCAAAAGCCAGCCGTAAGTACATCCCGCTGGAATAACGTTTTACTGGTGTATCAATGAATTGCTCCACCTCAGCGAAATCGACAATTTCATCAAATTTGGATTCAATTTCCTTGCGCTTCATGCCCAGGATCGCACCATTCAAAAAGATGTTTTCACGTCCCGTCAATTCGGGATGAAATCCCGTTCCAACCTCAAGCAGAGAACCAACACGTCCATTGATCTCCACGGTTCCGGTTGTTGGTTCGGTCACGCGTGATAAAACCTTCAACAATGTGCTTTTTCCGGCACCATTGCGTCCGACAATCCCGAGCACCTCACCTTGATTCACCGTGAAATTGACATCTTTGAGAGCCCAAATATTGTCAGGGGAACCATTCTGCTTATCCTGATTACGATTGGCTGAAAACTGTTCGGAAATAGTCTCGCGCAGTGTGCGATATGTATTGATCGAGGTCCCGATCATATACGACTTGCCCAGATTTGTCACCTTGATAGCTGTTTGTGTCATATCAAACGCGATCGGCAAAAAGCCGCTCCATTCTCTTGAAATAGAACATCCCGCTGATCAATAGCACGATTGCAACACCGGCAGACACAAGCGTCATCATGCCCGGTGCTTGATCGGTGCCAAGTAAAGCCCAGCGAAATCCCTCGACAACACCTGTCATCGGATTTAGCGCATACACGATTCGCCACTGTTCCGGGACCATGCTGGATGGATAGGCGATGGGTGTTAGATACATCCAAAATTGTGTCAGGAATGGCAGGATGTAATTGATGTCACGGTAAAGCACATTTAGCGCAGAGAGCCACAAGCCCACCGCGATCGCGATGATGATCGCTAACAGCAGAAAGAGCGGCAGTGCCCACACATTCGCTGTTGGCGTGATTCTGAAATAAACCATCATTCCTAAAAGAACAACAAAAGCTATTAAAAAATCCACCACGCCTGCCAGAACCGAAGAAACAGGCAGGATCATGCGGGGAAAATAAACCTTGGTGATCATATGGCTGTTCGCCACCAGGGACCGGCTCGCGTCCTGTAACGCTTTCGAGAACAAGGTCCATGGGATCAAAGCGGTAAATGAAAAGATGGGATAAGGCACACCATCTGAAGGAACTTGCGCAAGATTTCCAAAGAAAATGCTAAACACGACCATCGTTAAAAACGGTTGCAGGATTGCCCAACCCACCCCAAGCAATGTCTGCTTATATCGTACTTTCAGATCGCGCCAGGTCATGAAAAAGATCAGCTCACGATACAACCACATATCGCGCAAATCCAAAGCCGCCCACCCGCTGGTGGGTTTGATCACAGTGAGTCTATCCGCGGAGGAGTTTTCCATATCTAAGCGATTTGCTCCATGTTTTCGATATACCAATCGATAGTGTTCTGAAGTCCCTGATCAAACGATGTTTGCGCCTTAAAACCAAAGCGTTCATACGCCCGGGTTGTATCCAGCATGCGCCGGGGTTGGCCATTGGGTTTGGATGTATCCCAAACCAACTTACCCGTAAAACCGGTCATTTCCGCGATCATCTCTACCAGGTCTTTAATACTGATCTCATGCCCTGACCCCAAATTGACCGGATCAGAGTCGTTATATTTCTCGGAAGCAAGCAGAATCCCTTCCGCAGCATCTTCAACATATAGGAATTCACGCGTTGGTGATCCATCCCCCCACACAACAATTTCACTCAAACCCGATTCTTTCGCACGCACACATTTTCGAATCAGCGCGGGTATCACATGCGAAGAGGCAGGATCAAAATTGTCACCCGGCCCGTATAAATTGACTGGAAGAAGTAATAGCGCATTATAGCCATACTGCTGGCGGTAAGATTGGGCCTGAACAAGCAGCATCTTTTTTGCAAGACCATAAGGAGCATTTGTTTCTTCAGGATAACCATCCCACAAATCCTCTTCTTTGAATGGTACTGGTGTGAATTTGGGATATGCGCAGATCGTACCGATGGCGACAAATTTCTCAACACCAGTCTCCCACGCTTTGTGCAACAGCTGCACACCCATCATGAGATTGTTATAGAAAAATTCAGCGGGATGTTCGCGGTTTGCGCCAATACCGCCCACCTGCGCCGCCAGGTGAATGATCAGGTCTGGTCTGGATTCCCTGAGTATACGGTCGATATCGCTTGCCCGGGTGAGATCATATTCCTCAAAACGGGGTACAAAAATATCGCTCGCGCCGCGCTCTTCAAGCTTTCTCACAACAACCTTCCCTAAAAAACCCGCACCCCCGGTTACACACACACGCTTACCTGCCCAAAACTCATTATTTTGCATTGTTTTCATCCGTCTCAAATTCAGAAAATATCTTTAGGCCAATAATCTTCAATCTTGGGGCGTTATGGTTTTCAACGATTTCAATTCCGTGCTCAACACAGGTCAGTTTGAGAACCTCAGCCACATCCCCGCCGCCCTCGATCTTCACCTTGCTATAACCGGCAGATTTCAAGTCTTTGATTGCCTCGGTAGAGCGTTTGCGGACCAGGCGATACATTTCCATTGATGAGTGAATAAAGTCAACCAGCAGGCGCGCGCGTAGGGCGATACCTTCCGGCGTGATGATATACCGCAGTTTCTTACGCTGAGCGCGCATCACCTTTACATAGCCCTTTTCAATCAGGCGTTTGAGATGCCAATTGACCGTGCCAACTGCCACTCCCAGGCGTGATGCAAGCGTTGCCTGGGTGGTATCAGGTTCTTCTTCGATATGCTGGAGAATGGTGAGATCGGCTTCGGTGGGTTTAAAATGGGTATCCATGTTATCAATATTCAATTATTGAATTATAAACCCGTCACCGTTCTGGGTCAAGCAACGCGTTTTTTACGATAATGCTATACTTTCATATCTAAAAAATTCGGGTAAATGGAAAATTACAACAACAATCGAATCGCGCACTGGGACAAAGTTGCTGAAAAATTACGCCATTGGCGTGGATTAGGCAGGTATTACAACGCACGCGTAAGCGAAGTATATCGCTTCAATGTGCCCGAAAACCAAAATGTTCTTGAAGTCGGCACAGGGAGCGGAAAACTCCTCTCCACCCTCAATCCAAAACGTGGTTTAGGGATCGACATTTCCGAAGGGATGATCCAGCTCGCCCGCGAAACGCATCCGGAATTGGAATTCTTGCAGATGGATGCGGTCAACTTCCAAATTGATGAACAATTCGATTTTGTTGTCATGTCAGACACGATCAACGATCTATACGATGTGCAATCAACACTTGAGAATATTTCCCGCGTATTGAAGCCGGAAGGCAGATTGGTCATCAATTTCTACAATCGGCTATGGGAACTTCCGCTTAAAATCGCTGAACTTTTCGGTCTGGCAAAACCAAACTTGATGCAAAACTGGCTGACCGTGGATGATACAAAAAACCTGCTCGACCTGGCAGGCTTTGAGACCGTGAAATCATGGGAAGAGGTCATCTTTCCCTTTTCAATCCCGCTGGTCACACCATTCTTCAACAAATTCCTGGTCCGTCTGTGGCCATTCAAACATTTAGCGATGACTTACTTCCTGGTTGCGCGGAAAAAACCGAATTCTCCATCACCGCAGCAGAAGCCTACCGTATCGATCATTGTGCCCGCAAGGAATGAAGCGGGCAACATCATATCCATATTCGAGCGTATCCCGAAATCCTTCAAAAACCCGGAACTCATCTTTGTTGAAGGACATTCAACCGACAATACGCTGGATGAGATCAGAAAACAGGTCATAGCTCATCCCAACGTTAATGCTTCTTTATTTATCCAGGAAGGCAAGGGCAAAGGCGATGCGGTAAGACTTGGCTTTTCAAAAGCCAGCGGTGATATCCTCATGATTTTGGACGCGGACCTGACCATGCCGCCCGAAAACTTACCCAGATTCTATGACGCGATCGTAAATGGCGTCGGTGAATTCATCAACGGTGTTCGCCTGGTATATCCGATGGATAAGGACGCCATGCGGTTCTTCAACCTGATCGGGAATAAATTCTTCAGCGTGGTATTCACCTACCTGCTCGGACAACCAATTAAAGACACGCTGTGTGGAACAAAAGTGCTCAAAAGCAGCCATTATCAGGAGATTGCGGCAAATCGAAGCTATTTTGGCGATTTTGATCCATTCGGAGATTTTGATCTGTTGTTTGGCGCGGCGAAACTGAACTTGAAGATCGTCGATATGCCAATTCGTTACACCGAAAGAGTTTATGGCGACACCAATATCCAGCGCTGGCGGCATGGGTGGTTGTTATTGCGGATGGTGGTTTTCGCAGCGCTGCGATTGAAGTTTATTTGATCTTTTCTGCGACGATCAAAGCAAACATTCCCCTTCTCTCTGGGTCCATCAACCTTCTATCAATCGTGCTGAAAAATGGGTAGGTAAATCCCGGAAAAGAAAACCGGTGCGAAAATCCACCTCCCAGGATATAGGTCAGCGGCATGATGGGTTGGATCAGCATGACTCTTAGATCAGGAAATTTCTCCGAAAATAATATGCTATCTCGGTTAAAAACAATCCACGGCAATGCCTGGTTCGCGCCGGTCAGTGGACCGTCCGAGGAAAACTCCCATTCTACAGCATTGAAATCCATTGGCTCGTGATGAAAACGGGTCAAAACCCATTTTGACCACGAAGTCAACCAGGGGTCAATCATCACCAACCGGCCGCCCGCTTTGAGCACACGGCTGACTTCATCGAGAAATGATCCAGCATCTGAAATATGATGAAAAACGTCCACCATCAGCAACGCATCTAAGCACTGCTTACAGAAAGGAAGATGCCGCCCGTTCATGACCATATCTAAGTAAGGCAGATAAAGAATATCAGAAGTGATCGCGTTCGGTATCTCTTGCGAGATGAAACCTGGCCCGGAACCCAGCTCAACGACCACTTTGGCTTCTTCTGGCAACCATTTCTTAAGCAGTTGATACCATTCGACATATATCCGCCGCATAAATGGTTTCTTTTTAATTTCATCCCTTCTTCTGATCGTCGTATCAGGATGGTTAAGATCCAACTGTGAATTCTTCTTCATGAATAGACTTTGCTATCCTAAAATAAAACGGGGGTCTTCCTGCAGGATTTTTCTAAAACCCTCAACAAGCGATATCATTGGATCATAATCCAGCTTCTTTTTCGCCAGAGAAATATCCGCGCACATGCGCGATGGTCCGCTATCGTGTGATTTATTGATCACAATTTCAGGTTTCGTTCCGGTTGTATCAATAACCGTTTTAATGATCTCGTTCACAGAGGTCTCAACACCGCTGCCAATATTCATGATCAGGCGATTGATTTTTTCGGCATAAGATGCCGCTTTCATCGCGTTTACCACGTCATCGATATACACATAATCCCGGGTCTGGTTTCCGCTGCCATGCACAACGATGGTGCCATTCTCAACCGCCTGGCGGAAGCAATACGGAATAACAGGCGCATGGGATGGGGGTAAAGGTTGCCCGGGGCCATACGCATTAAATACCCGCAGGCAAACTGTTTCGATTCCCCACAGATCGCCAATCGTTCGGATATAGTATTCGCCGGAGAGTTTGGATACCGCGTATGGAGAACGCGGATTAGGGCGGCAGCGCTCTTTGAGAGGTTGGTTGCGCTGGTTGCCATAGATCGTGCCGGATGAACTGAAAATGACACGCTTGACCCCCACATCACGCATCGCTTCCATCAAGGTCACTGTGCCGCCTACATTTACCTGGTTGTATTCACGCGGGTAGAGCATTGATTCCGGAACAATCACCCTCGCCGCGAGATGATAGACACAATCCACATCCTGCAATAAAGACCAAAGTTTCGGGCGGTCGTTAATATCACCACGCACCAGGTGAACATCAGGCGATAATTTTTCCGGATCACCTGTTGAGAGATCATCAAGCCCCACAACACGATGGCCGTCAGCAGTCAAACTATTTGCCAATGGAGCCCCTAAAAAACCCGCCGCGCCAGTAATTAAGAATCTCATTGTTTTCTACTATTTGGGAATATTTTTTCTGGCATTATAGCACAGCGATTATCATGTACAATTATGCGCGTTCGTTAAAAAAATGAGGTTACCAAATGCGAAATTCTTTTCTCTGGATTTTCATCCTGTCGATTGTTCTTACTTTCACCATCACGCCTTCCAGTCCGGTTTGGGCGCAGGATAGCGCTGAACCAGGCCTGCCGAATGGTGATGAGATTGATGAGGGTTTGCCAATTTGCGCGCCTGATGTATATTTCATCGCACCAGGTGATTGCCTGCCTGTCGGCCCATCCCAAAAACTGACGGATTGGGCAAAGAAAGGATTGGCGATCCCGCTCAAACCGCTGCAGGCGGTCAAACCATCCCCCTCTTATACAGAACTCGATCAGAAGTATGCCAAACTGAATTTAATGCCCGGCGTTCAGGCTGAATATTATCCCAACATCCAATCCGCTATCCAGGGTTTCGGTGCGTTAAGCAGAATACCCGCCGGTGAAACTTTGTATGTAGCTTACGAGAATGTCACCTATCATGATGGCAAACCCTTCGTAACCAATGCCAGAGGGGAATGGATCCGCGCCTCACCCACTACCTATTCAATGTTTCAGGGCCTGTTATTTGATCGGCCCATCGAAAGCACATTCGGCTGGATACTTGACCAGATACAACCATACCGTGAACCATCAGTTTTGGCTCCTGTGGTAAACAAGACCCTGACAGCACAATCCGTCGTGCAAATCTACGATGAAGTCGAAGCTGAGGGTACAAAATGGTACATGGTTGGCCTTGGGGAGTGGGTTGACCGCCGGTATCTCCGCGCGGTATACCCGCGCCTTTCTGCTCCGGAAGGCGTGGAAAACGGCCGCTGGATTGAAGTCAATCTTTACGAACAAACGCTGACCGTCTATGAAAACAATCGCCTGATTTTTGCGACACTGGTCGGCACCGGCTACGCCCCCTACTATACCCAGCCAGGGTTATTCCAGATCTACGAGAAAAAAGAATTGGAAACAATGCAGGGCTCGTTTGAGGCGGATAAGTCAGATTTTTACTTCCTCGAGAATGTCCCCTGGACAATGTATTATGATGGGCCGCGTGCGCTGCATGGTGCTTACTGGCGCCAACGATACGGTTATGAGATTTCACATGGATGTGTGAATATTTCTGTTGGCGATTCTCGCTGGCTGTATGAATGGGCAGAAGTCGGTGATTGGGTGTATGTATGGGACCCAAGTGGAAACACGCCTACCGATCCTTCCTACTATCAGGGAAACGCTGCTTTCTAATCATAAAAGTGCGGCTTCTACGCCGCACTTTCTTTTTAAAACCCCAGGCCTGCCCGGATAAATTCCCAGTTAACCCATAGGTCATACACGCCTAATCCAAAAATTAACAGTCCGCTGAGAAGATTGACCCAGCGCGAATAGCGCGCGAAGAAACGCGTGATCGGCCTTTGCAGTGCCCCGCCCAGAAATGAGAGCACAAATAAAGGCAACCCAAATCCCAGTCCAAACCACAGGAATGTGCTTAATCTGGCAACAAACGCTGCGCTTTGCAGGCTGATGGCAAATATCGACACAACCAGCGGGCCAGAGCAAGGCAGCGCAATTGGACCGTAAAGCAACCCATACAGAAACGCGTTTGCGTATGGATGCGAAAGCGCGGGAATCTGGATCTGGGGTAGTTTTTTAAATGGGTTTCGGTCAAAAATTAACAGCAGACCCAAAATGATCAGAATGCCATCTGCGATCGGGACCACCACCGCCAGCGCACGGCCGATAGAAAGCGAGAATAGCGCAATGACTGCGCCAATCGCCAGCATCATCACCAGTACGCCCATCAAAACAAACAGTCCAAGGAAATATTGCTGGCTTTTTTTCATACCTGCTTTTTCTCCGCTGGCGCTGAGATAAGCCAGGTAACCTGGATAGAGCGGAAATACGCACGGGCTGGTGGTTGCCAGCAGACCGATCCCGATCGAAGTGATAATATTAGCGATGTTCATCCGCTTGCCCTACAGGAACGGTGTTACTGCTGCTAATAGTTCTTCAGCGCTCTTGATCCCAAATCCTAATGGATGCGGGTTACCCTGCCGGTCAATGATCAGCATCGGCGTTGAGGGTGGATTAAGAAACTGCGGTCCGTATAACGCACTGATCTCGTTGATCACTTCATCACTGGCAACCACATACAACCAATCAAACCCATTTTTTCTGACATAATCTGCCAGAAGCGCTGTATCTTCATTGGGGTCAATATTGATGCCCAGACTCTCAAAATCATCCCGTTCTCCGAGAAGGTCATGGAATCGCTTGACTTCCTGTTGCTGTTTAAGACAGTTGGAACACCATACTGCTAAAGTTTCAACCAGATAGACTTTGCCGATATTGTCCTCGATCGAAAAATTTTCACCGCTGTTGATATCTGTCAATGATACGCCATACCAGTCAGGGTATTGCGTCTCCACAGCAACTGCCTCATCCTCCGTGGACTCAGGTTGCATATTCTGTACTTCAGCCTCATCAACCAGCGCTTGTTCAACCGCCGCAACAGGCAGTTCATCGACTGCCGGTGCAGGGCTGCAAGCAGCGACGATCACGCCGATCACCATTAAAACACTTAAAACAACTAATTTATTTTTCATCCTTGCCTCCATCAATAAAGCAATATTAGATGGAATAATCACATTTCTGTATAAGTAATATATAAGATAAGATGATTTGTAAAACTAAAAAAAAGCCCCCGGATGATGAACCAGGGGCCTCTTGATTTCAAAGTGGGTTATAGATTGTAAATTACGCCGAATTTTTTCTTCAGGTATCTGATGAATGGTTCAGGTGTGATCTTTGAGCCAGTCACTTTTTGTACCAGCTCTTGCGGTTCAAATTTTGCGCCATGTTGATGGACGTTTTCCCGTAGCCACGAAAGAATCGGCGCGAAATCAGCAGCGGCAACTTTGCCATCGATATCCTTGATCTCTTCTGACATCTTTTCCCATAACTGTGCAGACACCAGATTCCCAAGCGCGTAGGTCGGGAAATACCCGAACCCGCCAAATGACCAATGCACATCCTGCAGGACGCCTTCCGCGTCATTCGCTGGCACGATGCCTAGATATTCTTCAAATTTGGTATTCCATGCTTCCGGGGCATCTTTAGCAGACAGGCTGCCTTCCATCAGTGCGATTTCAAGCTCCATGCGCAGCATGATATGCAGGTTATAGGTCGCCTCGTCTGCTTCCACACGGATCAGTGATGGCTCTACAGCGTTAATACCGCGATAGAAATTCTCCATGGAAACATTGCCGAGCTGTGATGGAAAATACTCCTGCAAGCGTGTGTAGTAACGTGCCCAGAATTCTTTCGAACGGCCGATGATGTTCTCCCACATTCTTGACTGGGATTCATGAACAGCCATCGATGCGCCATCCGCGAGGGGAGTGCGATTCAGGTTTTGTGAGACGCCTAATTCATATAAAGCATGGCCGCATTCGTGAAAAGTGCCGAACATCGCTGTCGGAAGATAATCTTCTTTTACACGTGTTGTGATGCGCACGTCATGCACGCCAAAGCTGGTCGTAAAAGGATGCGCGGATTTATCCTGGCGGCCGTGGTTCCAATCATAGCCAAACTGGGTGATCACTTCTTCACCAAAATCCCATTGGCCTTTTTCGGGGTATTTCAAGAAGAGAAATGAGCGGTCCACCTTCTCTTTTTCACTGATCGCTTTGATCAACGCGACCTGGTCAGATCGCAGGCTGTTAAAGATATCCTGTACATCTGCGGTTTTCATGCCGGGTTCAAAGTCATCCAATAACGGATCATAAACATGGTCCCAGGGCTTGAAGAAATCTGCATATTCCCTGCGCAGCTCGACCAATCGTTCCAAATTAGGCTGGAAAAGTGAAAAATCGGATGTGTTTTTCGCTTTTTCCCAGACCGACTGCCCGATCGTTGTTTCGCGGGCAAACGCAATCACAAATTTTGAGGGCACTTTGGTTTCTTTGTCATAATTGCGTTTTGCAACTTTGATCAGGCGGGCTTCATCAGAATCCGAGTCCATTTGGCTGCCATATTCTTTCAGGTCATCCAGCAACTTTCCAATCTCATCAGAAGTCGCCTTTGTGTGAAGAATATTTTCAATCGTCGCGATCTGTTCTCCGCGGTCTTCTGCCGCGCCATCGGGCATATTAACTAACTGATCCCACCCAAGCACTGCGCTCGCAGCACGCAGGTCTGCTATCTCCTGTAATTTTTCTTTTAATAACGCCAATTTCTGTTCCATTAATTTCAATCCTCTTTCTTTAAACAATTCTCCAGCGTAATCCCTCACCTTTTAACGCTGCCAATACTTCACTGGCAATATCCTGCGAAGCGCGTAATTGGGCATCTTCGGTTTGGCCGCCAATATGCGGTGTGGCGATCAAATGCGGATGGTCGATCAAATCGCTGTTGGTGGGCGGCTCAGTCTCAAACACATCCAGCGCAACACCTCCGATCTTTCCCGAATTCAATCCGTCCAATAATGCCTTTTCATCGATGATGCCGCCCCTGGCAGCGCACACGATCCGCACCCCATCTTTCATCATGTTGATGGCATCGCTGTCGATCATATGCTGCGTGTCACCATTCAATGGTGTATGGATGGAAATGAAGTCCGACTCCTTTAAAACTTGTTCGTAAGGCGTGATATCACCCCCATCAACAAAAGTCGATTGCTGGGTCAGGCCAGGGTCATATGCATGGATCCGCATCCCGGTGCTTGCCGCTAATTTTCCAACTGTAGCGCCAATTCGTCCATAACCGATAATTCCCAATGTCTTACCGTTCAATTCCATCCCAACCAGTGATTTCTTCAGCCATTCACCATTCTTCATCCCCGCGTTTGCTCTTGGGATCTCGCGCGCGAGAGAGTAGATCAAACCCATCGTCAATTCAGCAACAGATGTCGTGGTGGCAACTGGTGCATTAACGACCGTAACACCGTGATCTTTGGCTGCGTCTAGGTCAATATTATCCACCCCGACGCCACACCTTCCGATGACTTTTATTCTCTTCGAGGATTCAATCACCCGGCGTGTCATTTTTGTTCGCCCACGGACAATGATTGCATCAAACGAGGGTAACTCTTGAATTAGATCCTCAGCAGAGATTCCTTTCATATCTGATAATTCATTTTCAGCCGATAGAATATCTTTTCCCGGTTGCTCCAACCCATCGGTTAACAAAATGCGGAATTTTTCCATACGGTGTTCTCCTATTCGTTTAATGCCATCATTCTAATAAAGAATTGAAATTTTGTTGAGAGATCAAACTTCTATCTTTTTAAAAAGAACATCAGTAATTCTTTATTGGTTTGAGTAAGCAGAATTTTTGGGATTATTCATACCGCAGCGCTTCTACTGGCTCAAGAGAAGCCGCGCGATTGGCAGGATATATGCCAAAAAATAAACCGACTGCTGTTGAAAACAGTGTTGCCAAAAGCACCGCATCCAAACCAACAGATGGCGTGAATGGCGTCCCGCTGGCTGCTGCAATCCTGCCCACAACCGCGGAGATGATCCAACCGAAGATGATGCCTACTATTCCGCCGAACAAGCTGAGAAGTATGGATTCCGTCAGAAATTGGATCAGAATATCGATCTTTCTTGCTCCAACTGCTTTGCGCAAACCGATCTCCTTGGTGCGTTCTGTTACAGAAACGAGCATTATATTCATGATGCCAATGCCGCCCACCAGCAGTGAAATCGCAGCGATACCGCCCAAAAATATGGTGAAAACATTGGTGATTGTGCCAGCAACCGAAAGGAAATCCTCCTGGGTGAATACCGTGAAATCATCCGCCCCCAACTCTGTGCGGTGTCGTGTCCGCAGGATCTGCGCGATCTCTTCGCGCGCGATCGGAACCGATGCAGCATCAACCGCCTGTGCGTAAACCACATCAACATGATCGCGCTCACGATTGATCAAACGTGCGCGGGCTGTTGTGATCGGAACCAGGACGACATTATCCTGGCTGCCAAACGACCCGCCGCCTTTTGGTTCCAGCACGCCAATCACACGAAACGGTTGTCCATCAATACGGATCATTTCACCGGTGATGAAATCCCTGCGGTCAAACAATTTGTCAGCCACCTCAGGACCGATCAGGGCAACAGAAGCGCGGCCATTTACATGGTCATCATTAATGAAGTCCCCCTCCAGAAGGCCATAGCTGCGCACCGATTCGAATTCAGGTGTCACCCCGGAAACTTCAGATTGCGTCTGGATGCCCTCAAAAACGATGGTGAGGTTATTGGATATGATCGGAGCCACCGCTTCGATATGCGGTGCCTGAAAGACATCAGAAAATGCCTGCACATCCCCGAGTGTGAGCGGTTGTTCATTTGCAACGTCCTGCTGGAAATTTCCCTGGAACACAAACAAAAGATTGGTGCCGATACCGCTGATGGAGCCCAGAATGGTATCCTGAGCGCCTGTGCCAACAGCAAGCATGGCGATCACCGCAGCAACACCAATAACGATCCCGAGGATCGTCAATCCCGCCCTTAGTTTATTGGCTGACAGGCTCTCCAGCGCTTCACGAATAGATTGTGCAAAATTCATATCGTTTACTTTCCCTTTAATTTGCCGTCATGAAGCTCAATCACGCGCTGAGTTTGCTTCGCGATCTTTGGATCATGCGTTACGACAATCAACGTTGTCCCAAAATCCTTATTGAGCGTTAGAAGCATTTCCATGATTTCTTTTCCGGATTTTGAATCAAGGTTCCCGGTGGGTTCATCCGCCATGATGATCGAAGGGTTGTTGATGATGGCACGCGCCAGCGCAACGCGCTGCTGTTGCCCGCCAGACAATTCGGTCGGTTTGTGATGGACACGATCTCCCAGTCCAACCGCCTGCAATGCTTCGATGGCTTTTTCTTTACGGCCGGTTTTTATCCCCGCGTATCGCAGTGGAAGTTCAACATTGATCAACGCTGTTGACCGTGATAATAGATTGAAACTCTGGAAAACAAACCCAACTTTCTTATTTCGAACGATAGCGAGTTCATCATCACTCATATTTGAAACAAGCTGGCCATCAAGGAAATAGTCTCCGGCGCTGGGCCGATCCAAACACCCAATGATGTTCATCAAAGTCGATTTTCCAGAACCGGAAGGCCCCATGATCGAAACAACTTCTCCAGCTTTAATGGTGATATCTACACCGCGCAATGCGTGTACCTTTACCTCGCCCATCTGGTAAACTTTTTTCAGCCCGCTGGCTTCGATCACCTTTTTGGAAGCTGGCATCCGGTTACCTCACGAACGCCGGCGGCCCGCCGGTGATTAATTCCATCGGCGGATTAAGCACTACCTGATCGCCTTCTTGGATATCTCCTGATACGACCTCAGAATTGACGTCCGATGAAGCACCAAATTCAACTGGAACCTCGATCAGCTGGCTGTTTCTCAAAACGAACACAACCCGTTTATTTTCCATCAAGCGTACAGCACGATTGGGGACATACAGAACATCATTGATCTCATTGACAATGATATTGACCGCTGCGGTCATCCCGGGACGCACCTGTTCTGATTGTTCAATGATCTTCAGTGTAACCAGAAAATCAACGCCATTTCCGGAATCGATGCCCACCTTGGACACTTCAACAACTTCTGCTTCAAAATTATCGCCAAGGATGGCATCAAACAACAGTTCGGCTTTCTGGCCAACTGCGATTCGGTTGATATCCACTTCGGATATTTCAACATCAACGAACAATTCCGAGATATCATCAATCCGAAAAGCGCTCTGTCCGATAGATACCTGATCACCAACCTTTGGGAACGCTTTTGTCACCGTGCCGCTGAAAGGTGCTTCGATCCAGCTTTGGGATACAGTCGCCTCAGCTGCGGCCACGCGGGCTTCGGCTGCAACAATATCGTCAGCGTTTGGGCCGTCCTTAACCCGTTCCCATGCTCGCTGGGCATCCTGCAATTTTGATAACGCAACGTCATATGCAGCAAAATCATCTGCAACCTGACGATCATACGCCTTGCCAAGAATATAATTAAGATTCCGTAACGCTTTATCACGCTCAAACCGCGCAGAATCCAATGCTTCCAATGCTTCTATATATTCAGGATCATCTTTGTCAACACCGCTCAATACATCAGAAGTAGTTTGCGCGCCTTTCAATACTTCTTCGGCATCAAGAAAAGCATCACGGGCATCATAAACACGATTCCAATTCGCATTGTTGTAATTCCATTGGTCTCGGTCATCCTTCTTTGTACGCAGTTCGCTTTCTGCTTCAAGAAGATTGGTGTACGCAAGCGCGGTTTCTGTGGTTGAATTCATCAGATCTTCCAACTCTCGCTGGGCATTTACCAGATCCGCTTTAGCAAGAATGACAGATTGCGGCAATGTATTGTCGGCTAACACCGCAAGCACTTCACCTTTTTCAACCTGATCGTTAATGGCGACATTGATTGATTCCACCCGCCCTGTTGTTTCCCAATTCAACTCAACGGTTTGATTGGGTTCCACAACGCCTGTCGCGCCAACAATGGCGATCAAATCACCGCGTTGCACGGTTGTTGTTTGGAGATCCCCCGCCAGGTCATCACTGCTGAAGATCGACTGGATCAATAAAACGATCAAAACAGCCGCGGCTAACAAAGCTGCAGCGGACCACCACGGATATTTTTTGATCAGCGCCATCCCTTTTGAGAAGATCGATTCTTTTTGTGTCTCAGTTTTTTGTTTTTTATTTTTTCCCATGCCAAATCCGCCCTTTTCAGGGTTTTTCCTCATTACTTTGTTGTTTTTTAAATTAGATAGATTCTGTAGTTAAATACGCAAAAACAGCGGTCAAAGTTTCATGCAGCATCTGGTCACAGGAAAATTCTGACGGTTTCCGTCCACAGCGGTGGAGTAATAGTGGCGCGTTCATCATACCCATTACAGCGATGGCTGCTAACTTCGGATCACGGCGGATAAACTCGCCTTTCTCCATACCCAATTCCAGCAAACCAGCGATATTGTTCAGGCTGGGTTCGAGATGGCGAAATGCGTTCTCGCGGAAATTCTCGCTGTCACCATCCTTGGGCGTCAGCCAGAAAAGGCTGTAGATCTTGGGGTGTTCGTGCGCTGTCACGGAATAATCCATCAGCACCTGCTTGAGAACTTCAATAACTGGACGATTTTTTGCCTTTTCAATCAATCCTTCGAAATGAATATCATTTCGTTTCTGCTGTCTCTCGATCAGCGCGCGCATGATCTCTTCCCGATCTTCAAAGTAGGTATAGAAAACCATGTGGGATACGCCCACTTTTTCTGCGATCATGCGAATGCTGACTTTTTGCGGAGAAAAATCATCAAGTAATTCAATCACTGCATCCATCATTTTATTGCGCATCGCTTGAATTTTTTCTGGTGAATTTTTTGGTCTGGCCATGTTATTATCCTTATACTTATATAAAATATTCTTTCGTATATCTTATTAGATGATGATGGTATTTGTCAATGCGATTTGTATAAACAATTCATTAATAATCCCCATTCAACACAAGCCTATCAGTTTATAATTTTCTCCCATGACCAAACGCCGGATAATTCAGAATACGCGGTTGTTCTTTTCCTTCTCAATGATAGTCTTACTGCTGACAACCTCTGTCTGGTTCCCACTGAATGACACAGACGCAATCCGTCGCTACAGCAGGCCATTCGAGTTTGATTACATCCGCTGGGAAATAAATGCGATTTGGAAAAAAGCGTTGGAACTAAGTTTCGGGATCACCCATCATTTGACAATCGATCAGCAACACTACATCATTCAGGATTACATCAGCCTGCTAACCCAAACAAAGGAGATGGAACAGAACCTAACCAGGTTGTACAGTGAACCAGGCACGAAGAATTCAGACTTGATAAGCGCTCTCGAAAAAGATCTGGCTCAAATTCAAAAGCAGTTGAAGCATCAATCCATGCTTGCAGAACCGGTGATTCAGAATCAGGTTTCATTCGCGATTTCCAATCTTGGCATCTCCAACATCGCAACACCATTTCCTCCAGTCTTGTATAAGGCTTCCCCACTCCCAAAACAGCTTATTATTTCGCCAAGAGATGTGATCAGGCAGGAGAAGAGCATTTCACTTGTGTCTGACATCTCTCTGCAGGAGATGATCGCATTGGAAGAATTAGTGGAAGAATACACTGATTTTTCAGCGCTTGTCGTCCCAATCGGGGGCGTCGGTACTTATCCATCGATGATCACACAAACAACTTCCTTGCCCAATTTGCTGGATACGGTAGCCCATGAATGGATACATAACCATCTCACATTCCGGCCTCTGGGGTTGCGTTACGGCGTCTCCCCCGCGTTGCGTACCATGAACGAAACCACCGCCAATATTGCGGGCGAGGAGATCATGCAGGAGACACTTTTTCTATTTCATCCGAAATATATCCAGGATAAATCGATCGCTCCGGAATCTCTCCAGTCAAATATTTCGTATCCCCCTGCGCAACCTGATAATAGTTTCAGCTTCCCCAAAATGATGTACCAAACAAGAGTTCAGGTGGATGAATTACTTGCACAGGGAAAGGTCGAACAAGCAGAGCAATATATGGAATCGCAAAGGCAGATATTCTGGGAAAACGGTTACCAGATCAGAAAATTGAACCAGGCCTATTTTTCTTTCTATGGGGCGTATGCTGATGCGCCATTCAGCGCGGCCGGAAGCGATCCGGTCGGGGAGGATGTACGACTGTTGAGAATGCAACAGCCGAATCTCGCTTCTTTCGTTTGGAAGATGAGTTGGATGGTCAACTATCGCCAGCTCAGGTTAGCTGCCCGCGCATTCTGATAATTCCCGCCCCTTTTCCAATCAGAGAGCGATATTCCGTTATAATCCTTTTAACCTTACGAGGCAGGACGCAATTGAATCAAATACAGGTAGATTTTCAAGTAAATCCAGATACTCCGTTACTCTTTATTATTTCCGGTCCCTCCGGTGTCGGAAAAGATTCGGTCCTGCGCGCCTTGAAGGAGCGCGATCTCCCGCTGCATCACGTCATCACCGCAAACACACGCGAACCACGCGCGGATGAAAAAGAAGGTGTTGATTATTATTTTGTTTCCAGAGAACGATTCAAAGAAATGATTGCGAATGGCGAATTATTGGAATATTCGGAAGTATACGAGGACTTCAAAGGTGTCCCAAGATCTGAAGTAAGAAAGGCGATCGAAACCAATAAAGATGTCATCTTTCGGTTGGATGTACAGGGCGCTGAAAAGATCCAATCGATCTATCCGCAAGCGATATCGATCTTCCTGATCCCTTCCGACCAGGATGAGTGGCTCCAACGTTTGGGCGGGCGTCGCCTCGCAAACGAGAAAGATCTTAATACACGCATCGAAACCGTCCAGAAAGAATTGTTGACCATCAACCAATTTAACTATGTCGTGGTGAACGCGCAGGGAAAGCTCAGACAAACGGTCGATACCATCGAAGCGATCATCACCGCCGAACACCACCGCACAAATAAGACGCCGACCGATGTATAGAACCGAACCTTTTATTGAAAGAGTCCGCCGTTCGGCTACTCTCTATATCATCATCATTACAGTCATTCTGTATGCATTCCAAAATGCTTCACAAATAATTTTTGGAAATGATCTCTTCCTCTTTTTTGGAGCCAAAATCAACGTATTCATCTTTGCTGGCCAATTTTGGCGTTTCTTCACACCGGTATTATTACATGGCTCCCTGCTGCACATCGGCTTCAATATGTACGCGTTATACTCGATCGGTCCTTCGTTAGAGCGGCGCTACGGAATACGCTCCTTCCTGCTGCTGTATTTCTTCGGCGCAATTTTTGGAAATATCTTTTCTTTCCTTTTTTCATCCAACAACTCCCTTGGTTCTTCAACAGCAATTTTCGGGTTAATCGCTGCCCAGGCGGTGTATATCTATAAGAATCGCATCCTCCTTGGGAGCGCTGCCAACCTTATGCTTCGAAGCGTACTGATGATGATCGCGATCAATCTGGTGCTCGGCCTCTCGCCCGGCATCGACAATTGGGGGCACCTTGGGGGACTGGTTGGTGGATTCCTTTTTGCCTGGTTTGCCGGACCAAGCTATGGCATCTCTGAAAACGTATTTGGAGAAAATGTGATCGTGCGCGAAGATAAACGCGAAATTGTTGTTATTGCCGGCCTTGTTCTGCTTGCTATCTTGCTGGTGCTTGTTCGTTTTGCATTAAGGTAGCCCGGAATAATCACGGCCATCTTCAATATGGATCAATTCCGGTATAAAAAAGCCGCCCACCCCGATCACCGCGCAGCCCAGCGCGCCTAACACCAGCCAGCCGCGAATCCCTACCCGGTCTGCCACAGGCGCTGCAATCGCCATACTGAGCGGCATCATAGCGGATACGATACTCTCCAATAACGAAAAAACCCGGCCCTGCATGGATGGTTCCACATAAGTCTGCATGATAGCAAAGATTGGGCCATTCGCCATCGGGTTCATGAAACCAGCGATAAAAACACCAGCCACTGCCAGATAAAAATTATCCGAAGGCGATATGGCAATCAAGCCGGTTCCAATTGCCAGGCCAATGATGCCCATCAGGATGGTGTGCATATTACGCTTAAAGCCGCCCCACATACTGAGCACCAAACCGCCAATGATCATGCCCGAACTGAAAGCGGATTCAACCATGCTCATCTCGATCACACCTTTTTTAAAATAGGAAGTGACAAGCAGCGGGAGAAAAGTAAAACCAGGATTGATCAGAAAATTCAACATGGTCGCGGCAAGCGTAAGATAAAGTAAACCGCGCCAGCTAAGCAGAAATTGGTATCCTTCCTTGATATCTTTCCAGACCTGGAAAATACCAGGCAGTTTTTCCTGCTGCATTTCAATCTGAGGGAGTTTGATCAGCAGCAAAGGGAATATGGCGATTATTGCGGTAACCACATCGATCGCTAAAACATGAGAGAGCGAAATCACACGTATTAGCAGCGCAGCAAGCAACGGTGCAGCGATGCCAAGGCCGCCGCGCAAGGTTTGATTCATCCCAGCAACGCGCGGAAGGCTTGATTTTGGAACAAGCAGCGACATCGAGGCCTGCATGGCTGGCCAATGAAAAGCGCTTCCCAGTGAACGGATGAACATGATCGCGTAAATTTGCCAGATACGGTCCCACCCCATCCTGAAAATAACTGCTAATAACGCCGTTGCGAAGGCGATCAGTCCATCAGCAATGATCATCGTGCGCTGGCGGTTCCACCGATCGATCAGCGCGCCGGAAATTGGCGCGAGAAAGACTCGCGGAAGCAGCGCAACAAATGAAGCTGTCGCCAGAACCGACGCGGAACCTGTCTGGTATGTCAAATACCAGATAAGCGAAAACTGCACCAGTTCGCTGCCTAACAAACTGAAGCCCTGACCAATCCAGATTGGAAAAAATGTCTTCTTCCAATGTTGTTGTTGATTTTCAGTCATGATTGCAATCCATGTTTTATTTGTGACATATCAAAAAATCGGTTGATTATTGACCTTCTATTGTCAATAATACCCAAGTTCCTTTGCGGTTCTCAGCATCATCAGGTGTGCGGTCGTAATAGATGGTATATGTTTGATGGTCTTCTCCTAAAAATCGGAAATAGAACTTACCAACCCCCCACGATCCTTTTACTTTTGCTCTTTCAAGATGTCCTTCGCGCATGTTACGCGCTTTTTTTCCACGCCGCGACAGATCATCCCATGCGGATTCCAACGATGCCACCCCGATCCACATTCCTTGCCACAATATCCTGGTTGGGCACTTCGGTTTTCTTTCCAAAAAGGAGCCATCCGAAAGCTCAACCTGGATCACCTCATCAACAAAATGTTTCATCCTTTCATCATATCAATAATTTGTAAAAGTTTACCAATTAATCGCAGGAATTTAATTACGTGTGTGTTATACTAAGCGCGCTAAATTCAAATATATAAATGGGAGAACAGTCGCATGAAAAGATTATTGATAATGCGGCACGCAAAATCCAGCTGGAAAGACTCTGACCTGACCGATCACGAACGCCCTCTGAAAAAAAGAGGGAAAAACGACGCCCATCAAATGGGAAAACTGCTCCGATCCAAAAAAATCGTTCCTGACATGATCATTAGCTCCACAGCCCAACGGGCAAAAGAAACAGCGGAAATGCTTGCCGAAAGCATGAAATTTAAAGAGGATATTATTTTCTCCGATGCGCTTTACATGGCAGAACCAACAGATATACTCAATGCGATCACAAGCCATGCCAGCAAGGAAAAAACAGTAATGGTCATTGGCCACAACCCCGGGTCAGAAGCACTCGTGCAGATCCTGACTGGCAAGGTTGAATGCCTGCCAACCGCTTCCATCGCGTACGTCACCGCAAAAATCGATGATTGGAAAGAGATCACAAAAGACGATGGCCTCAAACTGAAAAACTTGTGGCGGCCGAAAGACCTGAATAAGAAATAGTCCCTTGTTATACTACTCACTGATAAACAGTGAGTTTTTTATTTTAATATGATGGGATTCAAAGATAAATCTATTCCGGCCATTAATGACCTTCTTGAGGATTGCCAGCATATCAGCGATCTGCGCCTGAATAATTTCAACCAGCTCTACTATGTTTCAAACCATGATGGTGTTGGTGTGATCAGTTTTGTTTCCGAATCCATGGCGCCAGTAAATATCAGCACACCACATAACGTGCGCGGGACAGTCGGGTATGGGGGTGGTGAATTTGATCTGAAAAACGAGAAAATCGCATTCTGCGAAAAGAGTGGCGCTATATTCGTACGAGAATTAAAGAACGCTGAGAATTTCATACAAGTCTCACCCGGGTTTGCCCGCACCTGCTCTCCAAAAATCTCTCCGGATGGACAATCGATTCTTTTTGTATTCGAGCAGGACGGAATGAACGGCATCGCGATCACAGCAACCCATAAATACGGATGGCCACGCCAGTTGGCGTTAGGTGCAGATTTCTATATGCATCCCACCTGGCATCCACAGGGGGAGTTGATCGCATGGAGTGAGTGGGATCATCCTTCCATGCCGTGGGATGCTTCACGCATCAAGTTAGGCCGATTGACTGGAATGCAGAGCCGGTTGGTCGAAGAATCATACATCGATGGAAAATTGTCACAATCAGCCAACCAGCCGCTGTTCTCACCCGATGGCCGGTATCTGAGCTATATCAAACGGGCGGAGGAATGGGATGACCTCATCCTGTATGACCTGCGATCAAAACAAAAAACAACTGTGGTCCGTGGTGATGGGTTTCATCTGCGCATGCCGGATTGGATCCAGGGCTTGCGTAGCTATCAGTGGACACCCGACAGCCATTCGATTGTCTTCATCAAATACCATCAGGGAACAGCATCATTGGAATCCATCAACATCCAGACCATGGACAGAAAGATGATTCCGACCTCCCCATTTGTCTGGCTTTCTCAACTCGATATTTCAGATGACGGAAACCATGGCGCTCTGGTCGGGCAGACCGCAGCCCATTGCGACGAAATCATTTACATCAACCTGCAGGATGGAGTGATAAAAAAACCCAAACAAAACCGCGCTGCTTCGGAAATCGCGGCACCTGAGATGATCACCTTCACCAATCGTCAAGGAGATCGAGGGTTCGCCTGGTTCCATCCCGCCTATCAAAAGCAAACGGATAAATCTGTCGCGCCTTGCATCATCAAGATCCACAGCGGTCCGACCAGTTTAAAACATGCTGGTTATTCCCCTGAAACAGAATTCCTCCGCCTGCATGGTTACTCTGTTGCCCATATTAATTATCGCGGCAGCGTATCCTTTGGATATGCATATCAATATGCATTGGCCCAACAATGGGGGGTGGCTGAGGTTGAGGATACACTGGACATGATCAAGGTACTATTGACTAAAGGATTAGTCGCTAAAGAAAAACTGGCTTTGATGGGCTCCAGTGCGGGCGGATTCACTGTTCTGCACCTGCTCATCAAACATCCCGGTCTGTTCAAAGCGGCGATCTGCAGCTATGCAGTCAGTGATTTGATCGATGACGTTGAGAATACCCACAAATTCGAAAAATACTATCATCGCTTCCTGACAGGAAATTATCCTGAGGAAAAACAACGATTTAATGAACGCTCGCCAATCAATCACATCAGCAAGATCAAAGATCCTGTCGCTCTCTACCACGGTCAGGATGATCCCGTTGTTGCTGTGCAGCAAACTCAGAAAATGTATAGTGAGCTGCAGAAAAATGGCGTCCCCAGCACACTGACGGTTTTTGAAGGTGAGGGTCACGGATTTCGCAGGAAAGAAAACATTGAAACCTATTACCAATCAATGATCGCTTTCCTCGAAACACATCTAAAAAAATAAAGAGGAGCCTGAATGCATACAGACTCCTCTAATTCCATCTAACTGCCTAACCTATATTTTCAAAAATTCTTCCATGCCCGCCAGAAGCTGGTCAACATCATCGATGGTGGTTTCACCCATTGTCGCAATGCGGAATGTCTTATTCTTTAAATCACCATACCCGTTAGAAATACGCATCTCGTATTTTTCCATCAGAAAAGCGTTTAGAGCAGAAATATCGATGCTGCGGCTATTGTTGATGGTGGCGACAGTTTTGGAGCGGGCTCCCTCTGCCGCGAAAGGCGACATCCCATTTTCTAGCGACCAGTCATACACACGCTGAGACATGGCAGCATGACGCGCAAAGCGTTCTTCGATGCCTTCCGCAAAGATGCGGTCAAGTTGGAAATCAAGCGCATACACCAGGGACACAACTGGCGTCATTGCGGTTGAGTTCTTAACGCGATGCTTTTCCATCAATAAGAGATCAAAATACCATCCGCGGTTTGCGACGGTTTTCGCTTTTTCCAGAGCGCGGTCTGTGACTGCTGCCAATGAAAGCCCCGGCGGCAAGGCAAGGCATTTCTGGGACGAAGTCAGCACAAAATCGATACCCCACGCATCCGTCTCGATCTTCGATCCGCTCAGTGAAGAAACCGCATCGACCAGGATCAATGTATCCGGGCTGACCTCTTTTACCACCCGGCACAAATCTTTGAGCGGATTCTCCACACCCGTTGATGTTTCATTATGAACTATCGTTACCGCCTCAAACTTCTTTGTTTTTAACGCTTCTGCCAGCTTTTCAGGATCAATCGCAAAGCCCCATTCCGCATCCAGACGTACAGGGTCCTTGCCATTCATTTGGGCGACATCAAACCAGCGCTGTGAAAAAGCGCCATTTACACACGAAAGAACATCTCTTTCCACCAGGTTGCGGATACCACACTCCTGCATGCCAGAACCGGAATGAGTGCCGATCATCACACGGTAATCAGTAAAAAAGATCTTCTGCGCTTTCTCTGCTGCGCTTCGGTGAATCGCTTCGTACTCTTTGCTGCGGTGAGGCAGCATGGGTTTCATCATCGCCTCCATCACCTCAGGTGCAACATCAACTGGACCAGGAACAAACATATGCGACATTTCGCCTCCTCTATATTCTTTCAATAAATAATACTATTGTTGTACAGGGTATTTTAATCTCTATTGAAACAGACACCAATGAAGAATACAAAAATTCAGGATTATCTTCTTCTTAATATACCGGCAATAAAAATGCGGCCTGATGGGAATGAAGCAGAGATAATGACGCTTGTTGAATATGATCGCGAATCTGTTCAGGGTCTTCAAATGGGGTTGTTGGATAAGAAATCGGCTGCGAAAAAGATACGCGTGGATTGACCGACACCGGTTTCCCGCGCACCATTTGTTTGATGATCTGCATGAATTCCATCACCCGCCGCCGCTCATGGTCATTGGGGAAAAGTTGAGGAATTGGATGGTGAATGAATTCTTTTGATAACACCCCGCTGGTGATAGCCAGCACCAGTGACGCTTCCGGCACTTTTCGCATGAAGACAAGAATGCTGCGTGACCAGTGGGAAAGCGCCTGGTCTGCGCCCGGCAAGACAGCAGGATCCGGATCGATGCGCCCGCTGGGAAAGATCAGCAACGCGCCTCCCGACCTGAGATGCGCGATCGACTGGCGGATGGCTTGCATGCGATCATTAACATCATGCGTCGAATAGATCAGATATTTGCTGGCATTCGGCAAATTCCTAAAGAACGGGATGCCTGATACCATCACTTTAAAATCATCCCGTTTCATATTCGCGATCAGCGCAAATCCATCATAAGTGCCAGGATGATTGGATGCGATAATGGCCGGGCCGCTTGATGGTATATGCTGAGACCCTCTCTCCTCAAACCCTCCAGACAACTCCGCGATCGCGATCTTTGCCGCTTCGACAAAACCAAAATCACGGATGAGCGCGTCAATTCGCGCGATGAAATGGGAAAAATTGGTCACTGGCTTACGCAGCGCACGGCGCAGAAGCTGGCGCAATAAAGTCACATCCGGTATCTTCCCCGCTTTATAGATCTCCTGAAAGATATCCGAGTAGATCTGTCCGGTCACCTGTGGATCAACTTGTACCTGTTCCATGTTCCGTCTGAAAATTATTCGCTATAAGGTTTAACGAAGAAAATATAAATAAGTTTCTTACCAATATTTGCTGCCTGTCGGATGATATCAAAATGATAAAATTTCCCCAATATGGAGTTACTCATGATGAAAAGAATCCGCTGGGTTTCATTTTTGATCGTCATCCAGGTTTGCCTGTTTTTGTTACTTGTAATTCGGCCTGCTGATGTGCCAACCGGTGCTGAACAATATCAATTATATTTTTTAGCGCCGATCGCCATACTGACCATCTTGTTTTTTGTTACATTTTTTTTAACTTTCTGCCGCCATCCAAAAATCAAATCTGTTCTTCAATCAACCTTTGCAGATGCAGTCGTCCCATTTGTGGTTCTGCTGGTCTTGATCGGGCTGCTGGCGATGTGTGCCACGATATATTTTGCCCTGGCTGACACCCTTGAAATTCCGATCTACCATCATCTGATGCCATTGGCTGTCCTGGCGTATATGCTCTTCTGGGAAGTGTTGATCCTCCTGTCTTATACCCGCAAAGAAATGCGTGAGAAATCGAAGTTTTGGATCTGGCTGCCCATTCTCCTGGCTGCCAATTATTTTCTCTGGCATAAGCTCGCGAATGCAGGCAGATACCTGCAGCCAAACCTGCCCAACGTCTACCCCGATGAAACCATCAAAGTGTTCTCAACTTACAAGTGGTGGCAACTGATGCTGCCAATCAAAGAATTCAAGAATAACTGGCCCTTTGGGTTAGTCCTCACCTACCTATTCGAAAACCAGATCGGCACCGCTGGTGTATGGTATGTTTACCTGACGATCCTGATCCTGACTGCGTTCTTCCTATCATGGAAAGCGTTCCGCTCGCCAATATTCTCTTATATTCTTACTATCTGCCTGGGATTCGGAACCCACCACTATCACGCCTTTCAATACTCTGGCATTACAGGTTTCTATCTGATGCATACTTTGATGCTGATTTTGCTATATCTTTCCTACGCTTTCATCCATAGTAAGGGAAAGAATTTATGGTATCTGACTGGGATCATACCCATATTGCTCCTGAATGCGATCTTTTATGAAGGCTGGCTGGATTTTTTTGCTTCGGTATGGGTGATCCTCATTTTCCTGTTTTTCTATTTCAAACACCATCATCAATCTCAATACAACAAAAGTCTATTCATCCTTTTCGCAATTTTCAATTTTGTGTTTGCCGCTTATATCACCATCAGTTTCACGTATACTGAATTTGCGCATGGCAGCGGCGAATCTGCCCTTGTGCTGTTTTACGGAAAAGATTTCTTTTGGCGTGCGGTGGACGACCTGCTATCCAATTATTTCACCAATCTGTATGTCACCCTGACCAATTTTCTCCCGCCCGCACTGATCACCTCGAATGCGCTTTATCAGTATTCCGATCAGCTTGTCGGGCAGAATCCATTGACCTTTTATCATTACCTGTTCTGGTGGCGCTATCTTGCCGGCGCATCGGCAGTGGTTTTCTACGGCTTCTTGATCAAGCAAGTAAAGCAAGCTTTCTCATCTGAGCTTTTTTCCAGCGCCCTTCCTATGGTCATCTTTTCCATTATGGTGGCAATTAATGGAGCAACGCACCATATCATCCAATTTCTACCGATGCGATCTATGCCCGTTTTTGGATACTATGTTCAGCAGGGTGTGTTGGGCTTTTCCTTATTGATTGCGTTCGCATTGCATCTATTGGTGATAAATGCCAAAAACAAGAGGCAAGCAGCCATTGTTGTAGCGCTGGTGATCGGCATGATACTGTGGAGCAGCATCCGCCGCCCAAATTATCTATGGCACATGATCGAGATGGTTGGCATTGACCATCAAGGTCCATATCCAAACCCGCTCAATACGCTCATCATCACCATCCGGCGCGTTTTCTTCCCCAATTTTCTTTTGTAGATTTGGATAAATTGATCAGTGTTTGTCAGGCTGCTCAATCCCGGTTTGGGCTTCTATAATATATGATGGGCGCTGCCTGGATTCATCCAGCGCCCGCCAGATGTATTCCCCCAGAATGCCGATCATCATCATCTGCAATCCGCCAATCAGCAAAATTGCAGCCATTTGCGAGGTCCATCCCTGCGGCGCAACGCCTGTCAGGTAATTGATCAGAACGACCAGCAAATAGACGAAAGAAAGAAAAGCAAGGGCAAATCCGGTGTAGGTCATCAAACGGATCGGTTTATACGAAAATGATGTCAATGAGTCTACCGCCATTTTCAATTTTTTCTCCAGGCTCCAACCGGAGCGCCCATGCTGGCGGGCTTGCTTATCATAGGTCACCGTCTCCTGATTAAATCCCATCCACGCAATCAGCGCAAACAGACTGACATTTTTTTCCTGGAATTGATTGATCGCATCGGCCACCTTGCGGTCAACCAGGAAAAAATCCGCGCCATCCACCGGTATTTCCTTTAGGCCAACGACATCACGCATGATGCGATAATACCAGCGTGAGAAAAGCAGTGTGGTGCGTTTTTCTCCCGGCCGGCAGGTGCGGGCTGCCCAAACGACATGCACTCCGGCTTTCCAGCGATCGAGGAGCTGCGGGATCAGATCCGGGGGATCCTGCATATCCGCCGCCATACCAACCACACAATCCCCGTTCGCGTGCTCGAATCCGCAGCGCAAAGCCATGTGCGATCCATAATTGCGTGAAAAACGAAAAGCCCTCACCCGCTCATCCTTTTCAGCAAGCGCGGATGCGATTGTGTAGGTATGATCAGGTGAATGATCATCAACAATGATCCATTCCCAGTCAAAATCCGCATCTTTAAAACTTTCGATCATTTTGCCATATAGCGCGGGAAGATTATCCGCCTCATTAAAAGCGGGGGTGACGATGGTCAATAATGGTGCTGGTTGATGAACCTTATTCTCTTTCATAATGATGAAAAAATTATACTCCAGCGATTTGCCGGCAATCCCGTATGGAAATCGATTGTGCGTTGCGTTCCCGTCTCAATTAACCCCCGCTAAACAGCCAGGGCGGCCTTCAATGTCTCAACAACCCGTTCCTGATCAGCTTCAGTCAATCCATTAAAGAGCGGGACGACCAGCCCATGGTCCTGCGCGGCTTCACTTTCATGCAAACGCTGGCATGTGAACGCCGCGCAATCACACCCATCGCCCGCGACAAGTCCGCACGACCATGATTCACGCGGGTAAGCCGGTTCGCGATGCGCGCACATCACGCCGCGCCTGGTGGAGATGCCCTCATCCAGCATATATTGCATCACCCTGCGCTGGTCAATATGTCGCGGCAGGCGCACGCAATAGCTTTGCCAGTTGCTGCGCGCATATTCCGGCTGGCCAGGAATCATGATTTCCGGTATTTGCCGCAAAAGCGTATTGTATCTCTCCGCCAATATCCTGCGTTCACGCACCAGTTCTGGCAGGCGCTTAAGTTGTTCGCGCCCCACAGCCGCCTGAATATCGGTCATCCGAAAGTTGTGTCCGAGCAGGACATAGGATTCGTTGATGACCGTGTTCGATGCATGACGAGCCGTGTCCGGTACAGACATGCCATGCTGACGCAGCAGCCGGAAGTGTTGATCATATTCAGGGTTGTTGGTGGTCAGCATGCCGCCGTCACCGGTTGTGATCACTTTGCGCGGATGGAAGGAGAAGCAGGCAATATCACCATGCGGTTTGCCGATTTTTTCCCATGTCCCATTCCACCTTATCTCACTGCCCGTGGCGCAAGCCGCATCTTCAACGACTGGGATCTTGTGTTGCTTCCCAATCTCAACCAGTGCAGCCAGATCGCAGGGCATGCCCAATTGATGCACGCACAGGATCGCGCTGGTGCGGTCTGTGATCACGCGCTCGACCAGCGCGGGGTCAATGTTGAATGTGGCCGGATCGATATCAACGAATACCGGTACCGCGCCAGTATAGCGCACCGCGTTGGCCGTGGCAATGAATGAATGGCTGGCCGTGATCACTTCATCGCCAGGTTTGACCCCAACAGATAACAATGCCATATAGATCGCAACCGTACAATTGGATACCGCGCAGGCATGCGCCGCGCCGACTTCTTTCGAGAATTCATTTTCAAACGCCGCAACCTCCGGCCCCTGTGTCACCCAGCCGGAAAGGATCGGGCGATGGGTAGCCAGGGCTTCATTTTCTCCCAAAAACGGTTTCGCAATCGGAATTTTCTTGGCTTCTTCCATTTTATTTTTCTATGCTCTTCCAGTTATACAGCGTTTCATCCCGCAATAACTCCTGCGGTGATTGCTTTAAAGACAGATACCAGTCACGCAATAACTCCAGCGCGCGCTCCAGGCTGATCTGCGGTTTGAAACCGCATAAGCTTTCCGCTTTGGATACATCCGCATACAGACGCAGTGTGTCACCCGGGCGCGGTGCATCATGGATCACTTGAATTTCTGGTTTGTTCACGACCTTGAGTATTTTCTGCGCGAGATGGTTGATCGTGATCTCTTTGCCGCTGCCGATATTGACCGTTTCTCCGATTGCCTGATCGGATAAACCTGCTTCAATGATCCCGCGCGCGGTATCGCCAACATACGTGAAATCACGGGTTTGTTCGCCATCACCAAATATGATCAGCGGTTCACCCGCCAACGCCCGCAGCATCATTTTCGGGATCACTTCGCCGCTGTCGCCTTCATGATGGCTGCGAGGGCCGAACGCGTTAAAAGGACGGATCACCACAACCGGGTAATCATACGTGCGGTAAAAGGCGCGCGCATAACCCTCACCGGCTAGTTTGGCAGCGCCGTATACCGTCATCGGGTAGGTTGGGTGTTCCTCATCCATCGGCACTTTATATCCTGTGCCATACACCTCCGATGTGGACACGCACACAAAACGGGAAACATTCGCTTTGCGTGCTTCGATCAATAATTCCAGTGTCGCGCTTGCGTTGACCGCGTGATTCTCTTCCGGCGAGTGGATCGAGTGGCGCACGCCCAGCGCAGCTAAATGAAACACTATGTCCGTCTCCGCCATCAGCTCCGCCATATGCTGCCTGTCACGAATGTCGCGCACGTCCAGCGTGCAGCGATCTTCCGCCAGGCCGGCCAGGTTCTCTGTCCTTCCATTCACCAGGTTATCCACAACCACGACAGCCGCGCCCCTTTCCACCAGCTGTCGCGTAAGTTCTGAGCCAATAAATCCCGCGCCGCCGGTGACGAGAATCCGTTTTCCTTTCAGTTCTCTGCTCTCCATCAATTAAGATTCCATTCCTTGCTGTGGTTCATAGCCCTCGCGCCAGTGCAGGAATTGGGCTGGCACTCCCGCAACCACCGCAAACGCTGGCACATCTTTCGTGACCACCGCGCCCGCGCCAACGATCGCGCCTTTGCCGATGCTAACACCCGGCAGCAGGACAGCATTAGTGCCAATATCCGTCCAATCCCCCACTCTCACCGGCTTGATCTCCAGATCGGTTTGGATGAATGGCACATCGATCGGCACGCCGCTGTGGGCAGACCCCAGCACCATCGCGCCCGGCCCCCAGCCCACGTATTCGCCTAAAACAAGGTTGCGGGCATCAAAATAGCTCTTTGGCCCGATCCAGGTGTGGTCACCGATCTGGCAAACACCGTCATACCGGCCTTGGATGAATGTTTGCGCGCCAATAAAAACATTGTCCCCAATTTCAAAAGTCTCCACATGCTTAAAGCCAACCCCGCTCTCAATGCGCGCCCCATGCCCAAAGTGTTTGGCCAGCGCGCGCCAGATCGCCCGCCGCATGACCCCGTCCAGCTTACCCTCGCCGGATTTGTGTCGTCCATACAGGTCAATCAGTGCGTCATACGCATATTCGGTTTTCAAATAATCTGATAAGCCCAGCTCAAACTCCGGATCAGATATATCTTTGCGCGCGCCATGCGTCGCTTTGACGATTCGGCTTTTCCTTAATCCCTCATCATCCATCACAAAATTCCTTTATCGCTTCACAAACCTGCACGATCTCTTCATCCAGTAATTCGGCAAACATCGGCAGCGACAGAATCTCATCAGCTGCTTTCTCTGTCAGCGGAAAATCGCCCTGCCGATATCCCAGGTCTGCGTGCGCTTTCTGCATATGCACCGGGATCGGATAATGGATGCCGGTGTAGATCTTCTTTTCACCCAGCGCGTTCTGCAGCGCGTCTCGTTCTTCAGAGCGGATCACGTACAGATGATAGACATGCCGGGCGTAAGCCATCGCGGTTGGCGTGGCCACATTCGTATCGGCCAATAATTGATCATAATATGCGGCATGCGCGCGCCGCGCCTCAGTCCAATCTTCCAGGTGGCGCAGTTTCACCCGCAGAATCGCTCCCTGCAGGCCGGACATGCGGTAATTGAATCCCGGCAGGTCATGATAATACTTTTTCTCCGCTCCCCAATCGCGCATCATCCGGATCGCGTGCGCGTATCCCTGGTCATTGGTCGTCACCAACCCGCCCTCACCATACGCCCCCAGGTTCTTGCCCGGATAAAAGCTGAAACACCCGATATGGCCGATGCTTCCCGCGCGTTTCCCTTTATATTCCGCGCCGTGCGCCTGCGCTGCGTCTTCGACCACCAACAGGTTGTGTTTTTTCGCGATCGCCATGATCGCATCCATATCTGCCACCTGCCCGAACAAATGGACCGGGCAGATCGCTTTGGTGCGCTCCGTGATGGCGGCCTCGATTGTGGCAGGGTCCATGTTGAAGGAAACGGGATCCATTTCAACCAGCACCGGTGTTGCGCCGGTGTAGCGGATGGCTGCCACGGTGGCAATGAAAGTATTCGCGACAGTGATGACCTCATCGCCAGCGCCGATGCCGGCAGCAAGAAAAGCCAGGTGCAGCGCGCTGGTGCCTGAGTTGACCGCCACGCCGTGATCCGACTGGCAATATGCCGCAAACTCTTCTTCAAAAGCGGCAACCTCTTTCCCCAATACAAATTGGGTGCTCTCTAACACGCCCAGCACCGCGCTATCGATCTCTTCCTTAATGCTGTGGTATTGCTTTTTTAGATCAACAAAATTAACCATGTATTCCCTCCAGTGTTATAAAGTGACCGGTTTTCCATTGTGCTTCATGGATTCTGAAGCTGCTTCCAATATCCGCACCACGCGCAGGCCCGACTCCCCGCTGGTTTCCGGTTCTGCGCCATTCTCAATGCAATCGACGAAATGATTGGCTTCCATCCGCAGCGCTTCAGTGCTGGCAATATGCGGGGCGAGCATGTCGCCCGAGCGGTAATCGATCAGCAGTTTATATACCTTCTCGATCCCCTCCGGCTCCCGGTTGACGGTGATCCCCTTTTCATAGATCTTGATCTTCTCGCTGGGCTCCAGTTCATCCAGCACGATCATCTTCTGGCTGCCGCCGATCAGGGTGCGCCGCACTTTCACCGGTGAAAGCCAGTTGACGTGGATATGCGAGATCATTTTTTCATCATAGAACAGGGTCAGATATGCGACATCTTCCGTTGCGCCGTCAACATGAGAGATGCCGGTCGCGGAGACGGCGGTCGGCTTGCCCGGATAGATGTATTCAAGGATGGAAAGGTCATGCACGGCCAGGTCCCAGATCACATTGACATCATGCTGGAATAAACCCAGGTTGACCCGCACCGAATCATAGTAATAGATATCACCCAGTTCTCCGCTGTCGATGATGCTCTTGATCTTGCGGATCGCGCTGGTATACACGAAGGTATGGTCAACCATCACAAGCAGATTTCGCTTTTGCGCTTCTGCCAGCAGCTGTTCACCCTGCGCAACAGTCTGCGTGAACGGTTTTTCCAGCAGGACATGCTTACCCGCCTGCAAAGCGCGCATCGCCAGGTCAAAATGGGTGCTGACCGGGGTGACGATCGCGACGGCATCGATCTCCGCGTCCGCAAACATCGCCTCCGGCTCATCCATGGTTTCGATCGTGGGATATCGCGTTTTGACCAACTGCTGTCGCTTGGGGTTAAGATCGCTGACTGATTTGACCTGCGCGCCTTCAATTTCCATGAAATTGCGGACGATGTTCGGCCCCCAGTATCCGTAACCAACCACTCCGATTTTGATCATATATCACCTGCCTCCTTGTTATCCCTGCTTATGATTGTTCTTTATCACGCGCGTCGCCGATCACGCGGGCGGGCACACCCGCCACGATGCCATAATCCGGCACATCATGCGTCACCACCGCGCCGGCGCCGACGATCGCGTTCTCTCCAATAGTCACCCCGCCCATGATCGTGGCGTTACTGCCGATCGAAGCGCGCCGCTTGACGCGCGTCAGTTTGCATTCCCAGTCTTCGCCACCCTGCATGTTGCCATCCGTGGTGGTCGAGCGCGGGTAGATATCGTTGATGAACATCACACCGTGGCCGATGAACACTTCATCTTCGATCGTCACACCCTCACAGATAAAGGTGTGTGAGGAGATCTTGCATTTTGCGCCAATCTCCGCGCCTGCCTGGATCTCAACGAACGCGCCGATTTTGCTCTCATCCCCCACCCTGCAGCCATATAGATTGACGAGCTGTTCATGGAAGATATTGACATCCTTGCCAAGAATTACGCTATCACTGACGGGCATACGCACTCCTTCATATCACATTTTGTCACAATTTATCACAATTATTAAATGCTCCCAGCCCCGCCGGGATGATTAAATGATACCAGTAATGCCCCAAACAATATTCGTTTTTCAGGTCGTAATTTGTCCTTATTTACCTTAAGCTTTATGCGGAATGTGAATTAATAAAGTGAAAACCAGCGACCAATTAAAAGCCTTCGTTCCTAGCGGATGATCCTTCGTTTGTTCGCACATGCCTTGGTCAGATATCGCTGCAATGTGAACTTCGCTCGTCCATCCACCGCCCATTTGAAGCGCAAATACGATCTCTTGGGCTCTCACCAATCGATGGTCTTATGGCCATATCTTTCGGAGTGCCCATGTATTTGCGCAGTGTTTTTTCTTTACGCCTCTCAATTGACCGGAGGAACCTCTCATGCGGGCTGCTTGATTTTCTTATTGTAGAAAATGCCCATATGAAAGTGTTTAATGAGAAAATATAGTCAAATCAAACAAATATTCATTTATGCTGATCTTAAGATTTCATTTCTAATATAATTTTCCAAAAGAATATGAAGAAAAAATCTCCCCCCTCATTATTGAACATCTTTCCATCGCTAAGAATTTTTTCGATATCATTGACAATTGGTGCTTCATTTGCATTGACAATTTATCTGGGAATATTCCAAAGAGGTTATATTAGTCTCCGATATATTAGTTTATCAATTCTAATTGGGGTATTTATTACATTTTTATCTAGCTGGTTCATCTCCACTTTCTTGCTCAAATTTCTGAAATTAGAAAAGAAAGTTTTCATTTCATTAATGATAGTGTCTTCGCTTATCCTGACAACTATTTTCATCATGAACATCAAAATAAAACCAGCCTATTTCCTCGACGGCCAATCAAATTTGGTAATTGAACTTGATGATATCAAGGAAGATACTCAATTATTGTGGATAAGAACTGAATTAGGTTTCGTTTCATATTCATCACTTTCTATTGAAGGGGAAAAGCTAATAAAAGAAGATGTGATCCAATTTTCATCTCAACCCCATATGACGATTTCGTGGGCTGGATATGCTGGCAATGAAATTGAGATCGCGTTTCAAGGAACGCAAGAAGATCAATTTTTGCATGTTTACTTGAATGATTCCAAAACGGAAAAAAACCTGCAAAGTACAGAAATTGTGATTATTCATCTGAAGAGAGAAATCTCTTTTTATGCTTATATTCCTATGATTATCTCTGTAATGGTTTCTTGTTTTTCTTCTCTGATATTCTTGATGGTGCTTTTAAGTGAATTAAAGATAGATTTTGCGAATAAATTCAAAAGGAAACAATACTCATGGTTGTTTTATGGGCTGCCAGTCTTATTCACATCGACACTTATGCTGTTAATATTTTGGCCTGGGTTTTTTACAAATGATTCATTATGGATGTGGAACCAAGCTGTAACAAAGAATTTTAGCAGCTGGCAATCAACATCTTATGAATATTTTATTTCGTTATTTGTGAATATAAATTACGGTGTGTCCATAATAATCGGACTACAAGTGCTACTATTTTGTATTATTTTCGCCTGGACCTTAAGCACATTAGAAAATATTGGTGTGCCAAAAACCATGCTCTGGATCATCAGCATCGTTATGGCGCTTTTCCCTATGAATAATCTTTACTTAGTTACTTTCTGGAAAGATATTCCCTATGCAATATTTTTTCTCGCATTTACAACTTCAATTTTGAAAATCACATTTAGTGACGGCCATTGGGGAACAATTGGAAAGAATTGGATTTTTTTAATCTTCACAGGTATTTTTGTAAGCGCCCTTCGACATAATGGGTGGCCATCTATTATCGCAACATTCTTTCTTCTAGTAATTATCTATAGAAAGTATTGGAGAATCTATTTAACAATGTTTATTCTGATGGCAATCTCTATTCTCATACTTCAAACTTCCCTACCTTTCAATAATTCAGGAGAAAAGGCGGAAACAGGTCAAGTTAATCTCGTGTTGTTACATCATATAGCAGCGCATGTCGATTCAGGAACAAAACTAAATGAAACGGAAGCAAAATACCTGAATAGTTTCTTGCCCTTAAATGAATGGGATTATGATCCCTGTTACGTGGGTACTATTTCCTACAATCGCGATTTTAACAGAAAATCCTTTCTTACCAATACAGATGAAAATATAAAACTAACTTCAATGCTATTTTTTCAGAATCCTCTTGTTGATGCTTCGCATATGCTCAAATCAGGTGAATTAGCATATAAATTTCTAAATACCAATTGTTCTATGAAATCATTGCACGGCTTTAGTAATATTAATGCGGGCAATGAGGATTGGGTTGTTGAAAATGCGTATGGTATTCAAAGTAAATCTAAAATTCCCGGTTTAATTCAACCAATTCTGAAATACTATAGCCACATCGGTATTTTTGATGGAATTGTAGATTTTTATCTGTATCCTGCTTTTTGGTTAATCATTTCGATCTTCTCTATTACCGTCGCTGCAATTCGAACGCGAAAGATAAAAATATTGCTTGTGGTATTTCCAGTATTAATTCAATCTCTCGTTCTATTTCTAATTGGTTTTGCACCAGCATATAGATATTATTACAGTAATTGTCTGGTCGGGATCGTGATAAGCGCTCTTTGTTTCATGTCTAAAAACCAATCAACTGTAGTGGAAAAATAATTAATTTTTTCTCTTTATTTTCTTTAATTTTTAAAAGATATTCTCAAATATTTTCAAGAAAATTGATAAATTATTCAATCATGATATCAAATCAAGATAGATCTTCCACAATGCCTCATAGATCCTGTCCTGATCAAAATGCCTTCTGGCAAATTGCCAACCCTCATATCCGATCTTGTCCCTTTTTTCTCTGTCCCTGATTAATTCACGCAGGTTCGCTTTAAGTGTGTCAATGGTGCATTGCACGATTGGGAGATCGGGGATCTGCTCGCGGACATTCGGCTGGATGAATGAACACACTGGCAAGCCGAAAGACATGGCTTCAGAAGCAAACACGCCAAACGCGCCGATCTTGCTCTCATCCCCCACCCTGCAGCCATATAGATTGACAAGCTGCTCATGGAATATCCTGACATCCTTACCAAGAATTACGCTGTCACTGACAGGCATACGCACTCCTTCACATCACATTTTGTCACAATTTATCACAATTATTAAATGCTCCCAACCCCGCTGGGATGATTAAATAATACCAGTAATGCCTTAAATAAACGTCGCCACTCGGGAAGATGTTAATCATAAAAATGAAACTGAAGGAGAAAACAAATTGCGACAAAACCGGACAAAATGCGATAGTTTCTCAATATTCAGGGGTGATTAATGGGGGATATGAAGGGACCCCCAACGGTAAAAGTGCAAATAGGGAGCACACCTGAAGACCTCGCCAACACACATATGAGAAAAAAGAAGCTGAATGTGAAGGCGTGACGGTAACCAATATAAGAATTTGACATAAAGTTCAAAATACTTCTACGATGCTTGATTTTTACAGAAATCTAAATCTCTGATAAATATTTTCTAATTAAGAAACTCTATTGATTGTGGATATAAAAAACCACGATCTGCTGCCTCTCCGAGTACATTCTCAATATATCCACAAACACGCAACAACCCATATTTATCTGGTAAGAGAGACTCATTGGAAATCAAATACATTTCATTACCATTTATCAGGTTAAGCGCAGGATACATGGTGTTTGGAGCAGGAATATTCTTAAAATACGTTATCTCATCACCACAACAAATGCGATGTATACTGCCTTTGTAATCCAATTGAGTGATACTTGGCACCCAGGTCATAATACTTGGATCATTCCTATAGATATGAATACTCGAACCTGGATAATATTTCATAATCACTTCATCCTGACCACCCAAACACCCTATTGTTTCAGGTATTTCTTTGGCCTTGCCGAATTTGCGAGTTGTTATCGGGCCAATAAATAAGATTACTATTAAAAGCAATGAGATTAATGCTGACCCCTCCCCATTGAAGTTAAAAGATTGTTTTCTATTTAAATAGTTGAATATTCGATGTTTTTTCGCCAATCGTTGCATCAAAAAATCCATCCCAAATGCAGGTAAAAACCCCAGCATCGGCACACTAGCCGCATATAAACGCATATATTGCTGCTGATAAGCTGGCGCAAAAAACAATGAGAAAAAGAAACCGAGGACAAACACAATCATCAATAAACCTATCTCTTCTCTTTTTCTCAAATATGTTGAAATTATCCCCAGAACTGCGAGGATGTATAAGAAAGATATGAGATAGTAATTGAAAATGATGTTATTGGACCATGCGAACGAGTAAACGCTATTTGCAGGACTAAAAGAGAATAGGATCCGGAATTGAACAAGCATACCATGAAGAAGGTTTTCAGGATTGGAAATAAAGCTTTGCCATATCAAAGCCATGATTTTCTGCTCTCTCGCCCCAGGTGGCAATTGATTAATAATCGGGTGGTCAATAAAAATTTGCTCCCACCCTTTGCCACCCACCACCAGGCCATATATACCGTAACCGATATTATTAATTTGTGTTCCGCCGGGTTGCGTTATCATCCTGTATAAAACAGAATCGAGATAATACACGAATATCACTGATACTAATGTTACGAACATCCATTTCCAGGAAAATTTTTTATCATTTCTAAACACCCAACCCGCAAACAAAACTAATAGCGGAATCGTAGCAACAGCTCCAGGGCGAGCAGCCTGACCTAATGTAAAGAGAGCCACACCTAGTATAAAGAAAAACCTTGATTGCCTTATGTTACTTTTGAAAGTATTAATAAATATTGTGAAATTTAATAAAGCAATTACCCCGAGCAATAACCCTAATGTCTCTGACATCGTAATGCCAATCTGCCGACGAGAAAATAGGAACACCACCAAAAGATAAATTATTGCGGCGGGCGAAACAAAAGATTCACTAATTTTTACAAATGAGATAAAAATAACGACAGCTACCAAATATGTGATAACCGATAGGGCTATCTGTAAATTACCCCCGCAAACCCATAGGATGAATCCCAGGAATCCACCGAAAAGGGGCCTGCGCCTCGCATATCCTACCAGATAACCTGATTCAACAAGCGATACAGCCCCTGTGTAGAAACTGAAGGCATCAGTTCGCGGAATTAATCCCGCAATGACATTATTCTCAGTGTACGCTCCTGCCCACAATCCATTCAGCGCTAAAGCAAAAAGCGGGAAAATAAAAGCAGAGGCAGCGATAATTGAAATACTCCGCTCTTTGATAAGAAGCGTAATGAATAGAAGAACCGCAAGGACAGGAACCACCCGGGTGGTATTATAACGTGCTAATACGCTTATCAATTTTAGAAAATGGAGCTCTCTTGGAATAAGAATGGCACAAAAAGAAACAATAGAAATTAGAAAGGTAATGTATATATGATAATTATTTTTGAAATCAATATGTCTACCAAATTTCATAATCGATTATCTCTTTTTTTCATTTATTGATGATACGCCACAATGCCTCGCGAATGGAAGGACCCAACCATGACACTAAGCCGAAATAGATAGCTGCAATGATACCAGAAAAAGCGATTAGACCAAGGTTTTGAAGTCAAAGCGAAAATGCAGTGATGGATTATTGGAGTAGAGTATTAAAATGCTAGAAGAGACTAATAAATGCAATGAAAGAAAAACATAACAAAAAAATGCGTTAAAACCCAAGTGTGCGATTAATCGGGATACCGGACGCGCTAGTCGCCGATAGGAAAAACCAGCCATAAGAAAGTGAACCGGATATAGAAAACGACCAAAATTTGTTGTTTTATTCAGGGATAACGCAAATAATATTAAAATATAAATTGATTTATAAAAATAAAGAATTGAGAAGAGATGGATCAAGATAAGAAAATTATTTATTTTGGAACAGAAGGAAATGCAAAAAGCATTTTGGGTTTAAAAGAAGTCATTGATGATGGCTGGAATGTTGTTCAAGTTATTGCAATTACCAAAGAGCAAAGATCCGGATTATTGTTATCAGTATATCGATCAATAAAAATGTTGCTTATTAAAATGATTTTCTCACATCAGGTATTCTCGCTTTTTAGAAAATCAATTTTTGATAACATTGACCCTTACTATAATATCTTTGAAATTTGTAAAGAAAATAATATTGAACTAATTCTTACACCACAGAAAAATCTAATAGCTTTGAAAGAAAGGATAAAATCAAAAAAACCTGATCTGATTCTGTCCAATGGCTGGACCGAAAAGATTCCAAGGGAAATATTTGAAATCCCAAAAATTATGGCCGTAAATTGCCATTCTAGTTATTTACCTGAATATCGAGGTGGAAATGTAACGTTTGCGCCATTGATCAACGAAGAAAAACAAAGCGGTGTCACATTACATGAGCTTGTGGATAAGTTTGATGCAGGGAAAATCCTTTCTCAGAAGCGGGTAAGAATTGAGAAAAACGAAACACCAAAATCATTAAACCACAAAAGAGCATTAATCACCGGAGAAGTTCTAATTAATGGGCTGAAGAATGTAGGTGACCCAACAAAATATAAAGACAATCCTCCCAGCCCTTTCTATTTCAGATGTAGCAGAAAGACGTACAGAAAATATAAATTAATAAATCTTATTAGAAAATCTCTGGGGATTACCCCCCTTAAATATGAGCCAAAAAACAGATACGACATATAACAAAACCTTTTAATCAAAAACGAAAAATTTAAACCTGAAACAAACAACACAACACTTATCTGAGTGAAATATAGAGATTGACTATAATTGTGATCTCATAAAAGGATATATATTTTGATGAATAAAAAAAACAATCCAATTGCCTTTATCCTACATTGCCATTATAACGGCCTATCTATCATTAGGGATTTAGGACGGCGCGGCGTACCGGTGCTCGCTGTTGATACCAAACGTAATGTTGGTTGTTACAGCCGCTATGCGAAGTATGTACAATGCCCGGACCCAGCTCACGATGAAAGTGGGTTTATTGATTTTGTTTATCACCTAGCCGCACAACAGGAACAGAAACCAGTCCTCATACCAACCGGCGACGCATGGGCAATGGCGATTTCAAAACATAAGAAAAAGCTAGAAGAAGTTGCCATACCTTGCGTAGCAAATTGGGAGACCGTTGAAATGTTTCTAAATAAACCAAATTTTATTCAATGGTGCCAAAAACACAGTTTCCCGGTACCGGATTGCTGGCATATCAGGGAGGCAGACCGGATCCCCGCAAACCGTTATCCCCTTGCATTAAAACCAATTGCCCGCAGAAAATCTTCAGACAACATTAAGAATTTAAACATACAAGGTGAATATGATCGCAACAGGCTTGTAATGGTTGAAACGCATAAAGAATTAAAATTGCTTTTAAGTAAGTTGCATGGAGCCAACAAGCATTACTTTCTTCAAGAATACGTCCCTGGCCTATCTGACTCGATGTACACAGTAGGTGTTTATGTTGACCGAAGTAGCCAGCTAAAAGGTGCCTTCAGCGGGCATAAATTACGGGGACATCCGGCAGACGTCGGAGACTGGCGGCTTGGAGAAGTTAAGAAAATGCCTGACGAAGTTATCGAGCTGGTCGGAGAAATCTGTCGCGATAGCGGGTTTCATGGCATCGCTGAATTTGAATTTAAACATGACCATCGTAAAAACGAATATCGGTTGATTGAAATCAATCCACGCAGCTGGTCATGGGTGGGAATAACAGCCTATTGTGGGATTAACTTGCCATGGATGGCTTATGCCGATTTGGCAGGAATTGAAGAGCCGCGTTATACAAGACCCTCCGTGCCTGACGGGAGTGTAAAATATGTGCGACTTTTAGAGGACGCGAGGAATTGCCTATTCAGGTATAAACGAGAAGGGTATCCAGAGTGGTCTTTATCATTTCGAAGATGGCTGGGAAGTCTAAAGGCGGAAAAACTGGTAACAATCGAGTTCGCAAAAGACGATTTAATGCCAGGCATTATAGCAGCTGAGAAGTTTATTTTAAGTATCATCTATGATCTAGTAAAATCAATTTCAGAAAAATAAGCACACTTTTACCTTGAGAAACACATCCACTTGGAAGAAGTAATGGCTATTACAGTTGCATTGAACAATGATAAAGGATTTAAGTGGTATAAGGCTCAATATCAACAGCGCGCTTGTTCAGTAAAAGGTTATGCCTTTTATGACAACGAACATCTTCAAGGGATCGAGCTTGCCACCAAGATCATCGATGAAATACGGACAGAAGACCCAGCCCAATTGTTATTGAATTTAAACGGGAATTTCGCTCTAGTTTATGAAGACAATAAGCATGTAATAGCCACGGTAGATAAAGTTCGCAGCATCCCGCTGTTTTTTTCCCCGCCAAAATTCGCTGGCACTGCCCCATTTTTGATCAGCGATGACGCTTACTGGATCAGAAATGAATTGGATGTAACGAAAATCAACCCATTGAATATGACTATGCTGATGACAACATTGTATGTTCTTGATAATGATACGATCTTTGATGAAATAAAACTAATCAGGGCTGGTGAGTTTCTCAGCATCCAAAAAGGACCGCAAAATCATATATACCGTACTGAACGATATTATCAATTATTGCACGGGCTGTCGGAGAGCACCACAAATGAACACTTGAGACATTCATACCACAAAACCATTCAAAACGTATTTCAGAGACTTATTCAATCTGTGAATAATAGGCCAATGATCGTACCGCTCAGCGGCGGGCTCGATTCACGCTTGATAGTTACCATGTTAAAGAAATTGGGTGCTGAAAATGTGGTATGTTACACCTATGGCAGGAAATATTCTTCTGAAACAGAAATTAGCAAACTAGTTTCAGACACATTGGGTTACCCGAATCATAGGGTAACTTACACGAGAAAACAACAGCGCAGAGATTATCATAATCCTGAGCGTAAGCGATCGGTAAAATATGCTTTCAATTTATGTGCCCATATGAACCATCACGACATTTTCGCCATATGGGAACTTAATTCCAAAGGATTGCTTCCGAGTAATGGGATAATCATCCCTGGTTTTTTTGGTGAATTCATCGCAGGTGCTCATACCCCTTCCGTTCTGAGACAAACGGACTTATTAAATCGTGATGTAATCACAGAAACAATTATTGATAGGCATATGGGGGAGTGGTTCTGGTCAAAAAAGAAAAATCCGAATTTTTACAAAAGCATAAAAGAAAAGATAAGCCATCAACTACAGCACTTCACCATTGAAGATAAAAAAAGTGCCTTCATGGCATTCAAATGGTGGGAGTGGCAGGAAAGGCAAGCAAAATATATAATTAATGCCTGCCGGGTGTATGAATATCTAGGGTTTGAATGGCGCCTGCCATTCGTAGATGACGAAATGTTAAATTTTTGGGGAGAAGTACCAATTTCTTATCAAATGGGATCCCGATTTTATAGGCAGTTCCTAGAAAATGAATTGTATAAAGAATACGACCTTGCACTGTTTAAGGCAATAAAGAAGAAGCGTAATGTAGGTATTTATGATATCGATAATTTATTCAACCCAACAATCGCCCGATCATCTGTTAGGGGAAAAAACCTAGTTTGGAAAATGTATCAGCGGCATTTGCCGGGTGATATAATTCATTCCTACTATCTAACCCACGCTAGTACATTTAATGCCTATAGCTTGATTACAGAGATCGATGAGCATTTGATGATGGATTGATTTAAATAGAAATGAATCAGAAAGCATCAACTAGCGCAAGCAGCATTTACCCTGATACCCTAAATACATACTGATACCCTAAATACATACTAAGACCCAAAGACAAGATCTAACAATAGAGAGTACTCTTATGGATAAACACTATGCCTGAAATCGTTTGGAATACGATAAAGCTGGTCGGCGGGACAGCGATTGCACAATTGGTTTCCATCCTGTTATCTCCTGTTTTAACCCGTGTGTTCACACCGGAAGACTTTGGCGCTTATGGTGTATTCTTATCCCTGCTAAGCATCTTGATAGTGATCAGCAGCGCGCGCTATGAGCTAGCTATCGTATTGCCGGAAGATCACGAGAGCGGGATCACCCTCCTGGGGGTAAGCATAATCATCTCGAGTGTATTTGCCACAATTGTTTGGGTAATTATTCTAATATTTGGTGGCAGGATCAGCACGTTATTAAACGCGCCTGTGCTTGAAAACTATTTATGGCTGCTTGCTCCTATGATCTTTGTTACCGGATCTTATAACGCACTGAATTATTGGAACATTCGGGTAAAACAATTCGAAGTTATCGCATTTACCGATTTATTAAATACCATATTCACCAGTGTTTTGATGATTGTATTTGGAGTATTTAGCTATGCAAATTTGAGCGGCATGGTTTATGGAAATTTTTTGGGTTCTTTTATTGCATTGGCAACACAAATCGTGTTTTTCTTCAGAAAAATAAATAAGAACCTGATAAAACATTGTAGTTTAAACAATATGATCAGCTTGATGAAACGCTACAGGAAATTTCCAATTTACACAAGCTGGGCGGCACTTATAAACAATTTTTCGTCTCATGTTCCATCATTCATGCTGACAGGATTATTTAGCGCTGAAGTTAACGGATTTTTTGTGCTGGGGAAACGTGCACTCCAGATGCCGAGTGGGTTGATCGGGCAAGCCCTTGCGAAAGTTTTTTTTCAATCTGCCACACAAGCAAAAATTGATGGTGAAATAGGGCTTTTAGTGGAAAAAATGATGACCAAACTCATAAATATTGGTATCTTTCCAATATTGATGCTGACAATAATCGGACAAGACATTATCACTGTCATATTTGGAAATAATTGGGCTGAGGCGGGCGTTTACATTCAGATAATGAGTTTTTGGACTTTGGCTGTTTTCATAAGCTCCCCATTATCATCTTTATTCAGTGTGCTTGAAAAAAATGAAACCGGCCTGAAATTTAATGTTGTCTTAATGCTTTCTCGAATAGTCGCTCTCTACGCAGGATACTTCTTAGGCAGTGCAAGATGGGGTTTGGTGTTCTTTTCGCTTTCTGGTGTAATCGCGTATGGTTGGTTGGGTATTTACCTAATTAGAGCTGCAAAGTCCGATTTTACGCGGCTAAATCGCAACATTTCTAGATTTATGTTGTTTTATGCTCCGCTATTGGTTGAGGTCATTATCTTTCAAATACTCTTTCATGGCCGCTCGCTACTCATTTCTATCAATGCTTTTACAATGGGATTGGCTTTTGTTATCATTCTAATTCGAAAAGATCCAGATGTAAAAACTATTTTCAATAGCATGCTGAAGAAAATCCAATTTTTTAGGCATGAGGAGATTACATAAGAGTTTTCATATGATCACAAGAAATATTCTCTGATACGTTTGAGCTCTAAGATATTTGTAGTTCTTAACTGCCAGATCTATCCGCGTCCTTTTTTGAAAACACTCAATCGATTGATCAGATCCCTCGACAGAGCCAATGACATACCGAAAATTGAGATAACGCAATATTATAAGGCAGCTTATAACTAAGCTGAGTGCGGACATTGAGGCGAAGAAATTACTTCGTATCTTGCCTAAACTAATAGAGTGAGCCTACCTCCTTTCATTATGCTTTTGGCAGAAAATAATTTTTGCGCCTCCTATCGTTGGCGATCTGAACCATTCGGTTTCAAAGAATGATTACTTTGTTGCACCACAAAATACAAATTAAAAAATGGATAATCTATGCAAATACCTGCAAAAATGAGCCGATCCTATTTGATCAATACTTCTCATTTTTCTTTGCTCGATCGTAATTCAACAAACAACCAAGAACCTTTCCCGGGGAAAAAGTAATCTATTATTCTAATAATTGCATACAACCAATTTTTACTTGGAAGGCGATTGCTTATTTGCTTGGTTAGTCGTTTCATTAATGTGGACTGCTTATGAATGTACCAACCGTCTGGTATTAATTTTTCAAAGGAAGATGAATCAAAAGAATGAAGATGGCCAGACAAAGGTGTGTAGGTTGCGCAGTGAACACAAAGCACATGGTTTATTTTTTCTTCAAAAGGAACGGTAATAAAAACTGATGATTTTGAAACCCTACATAGCTCTTTCACGGCTAATTCGACATCTGGAACATGCTCCAATACTTCCAAGCATGAAACATTATCAAATGCATCAACCGAAAAGTTACTAAGGTCTCCATTACGAAATGACTGAACAACAACTTCTTCGCCTAAAATGGAATTTGAAAAATTTACTCTTTCAGCATTAACCTCTGTGCCAGAAATATCATGGCCAGCTTGACGACACATCAATAGCAAATCACAAAAATATGCACCAATATCTAAAACACTGCCAGGGCGAATATGTTTATAAACATAAATAAAACGAATACGGTCTGTAAGACTATTTATGATTGAAGGCTTTGGTAACCCTAAACTCTCGAAATAAGAATCAGGCAAATTATTTATTATTGTTTTCAAAATATTCTCCTTAACTAATATTCATTGTATTAATTATTGAATAAATTGTTCAAAAAATTTGAAACACTATCCATGGAGATTATAATTTAAAGATCCCTATTAGGAGAATCAATGAAAAAAAGCATTGTGATTATAAGTTTTTCCTATGTTGATAAAGACGTAAGAATTCTTAAACAAATCAAAGCATTGAAAGATGATTTCAATTTATCGGTAATAGGATATATACAGAGCAGAAGCCAATTAATTAAAGGAGTTAAATATTTCGAATTACAGAAAACAGAGAAAAATATTTTATTGACAATTATATATTTAACCTTAGGATTACTTTTTCCAAATTTTTACAATAGGTTATTTTGGAGAAGAAGTGAGTATATAGAAGCAAGAAAAATTATTGAAAAATTAAAGATGGATTTCATTCACGCGAATGATTGGGAAGCTATAATTGTTAGCAATTTGAAAAATAAAAAAACTAGGATAATTTTTGACTCTCATGAGTACTTCCCAGAAATGAATATAAAAAATTGTTTCGAACGAATAATAGTTGGGAAATACAGGAAACAACTTATATTAAGCTTAGAGCAACCGATATTCTTCAAGATGGTTACAGTCTCACCTGAGATTGCTGATTTATTCAAAATTAATTTCAATTGGGATGCAGAGGTAATATTGAACGCTAGCAAATATCACCCCCATGAAATCAATCTATGTAAATCAAATCAGATAAGAATTGTTCATCATGGGCATGCACTTAAAGCTAGAAAACTTGAAGAAATTGTTAAACTTCTAAAATATTTAGATAAAAGAATAACAGTCTCCTTTATACTAATACCCACTGATAAGAAATATTATAATAATTTGAAGAAGTATGAAAAAAAATATTTAAACCGATTCTTTATTCTTCCACCTGTTGAAAGGGGAAAATTATCAACATTTCTAAATAAAAATTTCGATTTATCAATACCAGCTATCTCAAGAATAAATTTAAACAATTTATATTGCTTGCCAAATAAATTATTTGAATCGATTATTGCGGGGTTAGCTATAATAAACCCAGGGCTACCTTCCATATCAAGTTTTATTAGTAAATCTAATATTGGAATAGATACTCCTAATAAAACTAGAATAATGGCAGAAAAAATCAATAATTTATCGATTGAGGCAATAAATCACTATAAGGAACAATCCTTGAAGTTGGCATTGCTTATAAATGAAGAAAATGAAATAATTAAGTATCGGAAAATTTATGAGGATTAGTTTTTTTACCTAGATAATATCCCTTAATACGTCAATGAAAAATAACCCCCAATCTTTCCAATGTCTAGAAAAACTTCTATTGTGCCATAGAATAGTGAGCTGACCTTTAACGAATTGTGTTATTTTTTTATAGGATAAGAGAACCTCACGCGCATTACTTAAGTCTGAGTTCCTTCGTAATGCCCCGTCCATAATAATTAATGGTTGCTCAATTAGATCTAGCTTTTTGTTAGTTCTAATATCAAAAACCTGATATGGAAAACTAGTGCCACATCTAAAACCTAAAATTTCAGAAAACCCATAAGATGAATCTAATTTCATTCCATTTTCTTCCCACATTATCCACGAAGCTGGAGTATTTACTCTAAGAAAATGTTGCCTACCCGAGATAATTCGTTGGTTAACACTTGATTGTAAGAGGTTCTTTTCCATTTTATATAATTCAGGGTTATTCAAGGTGTAATAACTCGGGTGAAACCCAATTTCAAAGTTATCTTGTTCTAACCTTTCAAAAATCTTTCCCATTTGAATTGATTTAATTGAATAACCATCATCCATTTTTGATCTATTTGATGCCATAAAATTAAAATTTGTCTTGATGCTATATAGTTTTGAAAGGTTACAAAGAATTTCAATACCAGAATAGAAATCATCATATAAATAGCTTTGGAATATTTTTCTAGAATCACTAAAAAGATTTGAAAACCTGTAATACAAAGCATCTTTAATAATTGTTTTTATCCCCTTAGAGAATGGATGATATAAAAATACCTCATCAATGTCTGATGAGATAATTACTTCATAAGTATTATTATTTTTGACTTCAATTTCAAAAAAAATCTCAATAATTCTTCTAAATAATTCAATATAGATATCAACAACTGGTAAGTCGATAAAATCATTTTTAACAGCTAACATCTCATGATATGAGAACCTTGAATAATCATCTATCAATCGAGAGTTATATTCTTCGTACCTAGAGATCATGTAAAAAATCGAAGCAATTAGATCAATGTTAATTTGAAGGGACTTGCCTACGATAGATGCAAATGATTTCCGATCGGAGGCATCACCCCAAAAAATAATGGGGATTCTCTTGAGTGGAGTGTCGATCTTATACCCAGGGAAAATCTGATCAGCTTTAAGCCAATCTATTATTAAATCAGTTTTTTCTAAGAAGCAACTCTCATTGGCAAATTCATTTTTGAGAATATTGATTCTATTTTCTTTATATCGAATATCAGAATCCGAGCAATAGCGAAAATCTACATTCATTCCATTAAATGAGAATTTTTCGTAATCATGCTGTAACCCAAGGCGCTTAAAAATAAAATCTTCTGTATACTTAATCGATTCCGCAGTTAACATTTGCATTTATTAACACCATTAATAGCAATTCATTTTTAATATATTCATCGACAACTTCATAGATTACCGTTTTGATTTCACCTTTTAAATATTGTTGTTATATTCCTTATAAACATATTCACATTTGGGATGTTTTGCTGTAATTTTGTTTATATATATATATTTCTCTTGATTTCAAGTATCGAGTGAATCTGTGATTTTATAAAGAATACCATAGGATAATGGGTAGCCAAACATTTTCAAGACTTGGAATTCATTGATGTTCCAGTGGCTAATTCCAAAATATTCTTCCCGATTTTGTTTAAACTGATCTGACCCCAAAAAACTGATCTAGATACAATGATAGTATCTGGGAGGAAATTGGAGGTTACAAATGGAAAGAAGGCAAAGCTTCACATCTGATCAAATCATATCGATGTTACGGAAAGCCGAGATACATCTCGATCAAGGCAAAACCGTATAGGAAGCCAGCAAACTGCTGGAGATCAGCGAGCAATCATATTATCGCTGGCGGCGGGGAATGTAAAATCTGCTACCAGCGCTTCCGTTCCCGGCTCCAGCTCCAGCGCGTGCAGTGCAAGCTGCAATGCGGTGGTGCATGAGCTCATCGCGAAGGCGTGCTTCGCGCCAACCAATTCGCCGATCTGTTTTTCATCAACCAGGTCACGCATGGCAGCCAGGTCAGACGCGTCCAGACGGAAGATCTCAAGATCCGGCCGCAGTGCAACTGCGTCGTTTAAGTTCTCCTCTTCGCCCAGAAAGAAATTATCCACGACATGGATTGCTTTCGGGTTCTCCTGGATGATGCGGTCTACCAGATGGCTGCCGATGAAACCGGCGCCGCCGGTGGCCAGGACATTTTTATTATTTAAAGAATTCATTTTTTAAAAATCCTTGAAAAAAGCTGTGATTCGAGATTATAACAGGTATTATTTGACAGGTTGCCCGGCGGCAAAACACTGATATTATAATCACGGATGCGATCATCGAAAATCAAATTCATTCCGATAAAGGGTTAGATAATTACATGAAGCCAAAAGAAGACCAATTCAAGCGGATCCTGAAAGATATTTCTCGCCTGGCGCAGGTGCTGATTGTCCAGTCTATCGCTGCCGCGCTGTGGCTGCTGCTGATCCCGGGCGATCAGGCCAACGCGCTCATCCTGGGCTATTCGCCGCGCCGGCTGGCGCTGCTGCTGCCGCCGGTCGCGCTGGCGCTCGCGGCCGGCCTGATTCCCTATTTGCTCAAAAAATTACCTGTGATGCGGGCATCCCTGGCCGATCAGGCGCGCCGCGCTTCGCTGGCGTGCGCGCTGGTGGTTGGCGGGGCGCTGCTCTCCGGCGCTATGCTGGCGCTGTTCACCTTCTACCATTACCTGCTGTGGTTCCCGGACGTGGGCGCGTTCTTCCGCCTGCTGCCGCTGATGATCTTATTCTTCCTGACCGGGATCGAGCTGATCCTGTTTGTACCGCTGGCGCTGTTCCAATCCGAAAAAAAGGACAAACCGCGCGTGAATACGCTGTGGCGCTCGCGCGCGCTGTGGATCGCGCTGGCCGTGCTGCTGGTGCTTTTCACGCTGATCGAGGTCACCGGACTCGGCAAGCAGCCGGTGCGCGTGTCGATCATCACGCTGGGTGTGCCGCTGCTGGAGGGGCAGGTCTGGTTCACGGCGGGGTCGCTCGCGATCCTGCTGCTGTGCGCGCTGGCCTGGTCTTCCATCCCTGCCCGCCCGCGCGGCTCGTCCCGCCGGTATGTCGATCTGCTGATCTTCTTCCTGATCTGGCTGGCGGCCTTCGCTTTCTGGATGCGCTTCCCGCTGCCGGAGCATAATTATTTCGCCCCGGCTGTACGCCCGCCCACCTTTGAGAAATATCCCTTCTCCGACGCGGAGCAGTACGACTATAATTCGCTCTATGTGCTCTTTGGCGCGCTGGAGGGCTTTGTGGTTTCCAAACCGCTGTATGTGTCCTTCCTGGCCATCCTGCATTTCCTGGCCGGGTATGACTATGGGCGCGTTGTACTGCTGCAGACGGCGCTGGTGGCGCTGCTGCCGGCGGTGGGCTACCTGATCGGCAAGGAGTTGCATTCGCGCCTGGCGGGCGGCGGGCTGGCGTTGCTGCTGATCCTGCGCGAGGCGAATGGCATCCTGGCCAGCACGATGGCGAATGTCTCCAATTCCAAGCTGCTCATGTCGGATGTGCCCGCCACGCTGATCGTGGCGCTGATGGTGCTGGTCACGATCCGCTGGTGCAAAGCGGATAAAAACCGCCTCACCTATCATGTCTTCCTGCTGGGCGGGCTGACGGCGATGCTGAACTTGACACGCATCCAGACGCTGGCGCTGATCCCCTTCATCCTGGTGCTGATCATCATCCGTTATTTCAAACGCTGGAAACAGGTGTTGCTGGGGATGGGCATCTTCCTGCTGACGCTCTCGCTGCTGCTGGCGCCGATCCTGGTCCGCAACCATGCCATCACCGGCGTGTATTGGCTCGATAATCCGTCATCATCTTCCGCGCTATACAGCTTCATTCTTAAAGGCAGCAACATTGACATCGAAGTGGAAGCAGCCGAAACCAGCGAACAGGTGCTTGACCGCAACTTCACCGTCATCTTCACCGCCATGCGCGAGAACCTGGGGCAGATGGTCGTGTTCATCCTGGAGAATTTCTCGCGCAATATCATTTCAACCGTCCTGATCTTGCCCCTGCGGCTCGGAAGCAGCGTGCCTTTTGAAGACTTTCTGCGCATGGCCTCACCCTTCTTTATGGAGGTCTACAGCCAGCCCGGCTTTCTCAACCTGGCCGTGCTGCTGGTCAATCTGTTCGTGATCGCCGCTGGCTTTGCCGCGCTGTGGCGCAGGCAGCCGCTCGCTGCCGCGATGGTGCTGTTGACCTACCTGGCCTATAACGCCAGTTCTGCCGCGGTGCGGCTCTCCGGTTGGCGCTTTATTCAGCCGGTCGATTGGATCATGCTCATCTTTTTCGTGGCCGGATTGATCGAGATCATCAATGCCCTGCTGCGCGCAGTTTTGCGCCAACCGGTTGGCGATCATCCCGCGGCCGGCGCCGAGCCCCCGCAGCCCAAAAACACGTTTGTGCATAACCTGATCGCTGGGGCGGCTTTCTTCATCTTGTGCGCCTTCATCCCGCTGCGAGAAGGGCTGCTGCCGCCAAGCTATCCCGCTTACGACCCGCAGGCGATCTGCGAGGAGATCCGCGACATCGTTGCCGCAGACCAAACAGGGATCTCGCCGCAGGATGTGTATGATTTCTGCCAGGCGGATGCGACCCGCGTCTTCAAGGGCTACGGTTTCTACCCGCGCTTCTTCAAGGCCTACGATGGCTATTACAGCCGCGCCTATGACCCATTTTTCGGCAGGCAGAACTACGCGCGCCTGGTGTTCCGGCTGGTCGGCGGGCGCAACGGCAAGATCTATATCAAGACCACCCAGCCCGACATCCGCTTCCGTGATGGCGATCTGGTGTATGCGCTCGTTTTTCAAAGGCCCAAAGCGGACGCGCAATTGCTCATTATCGGCGAACAGGATCCGCTCGTCATTTTTTCTGACCCGATCCTGGAGGGAGAGCAGACATTGGCGGACTTACGATGAAATTAGAAACCTTTTTCCAGAAGGTCAGGAACAACCATTATGTCTACGCCGCCATGCTGGTTTTGCTATTGGCGGTCTTTCTCACGCAGGCGTTCCTGTTTGCCCACCGCCTACCTTCCCGTGTGGATGAGGGCTCTTTCCTGGTGAAGGGCTATTTCTTCGTAACCGGAAAATACCGCCCGTTCGCGGATTATGGCCCCTGGACCAATAACATGCCGCTGGCTTATCTCATCCCCGGCATCCCGCAGGCCCTGTTTGGCCCTGGGCTGCTGGTTGGGCGCTACTTTGCCATTGTTGCCGCGCTGTTGACCCTGGTCGCGCTCTGGCTGGTCAGCAAGCGCCTGGCGGGCAGGTGGTGGGCGCTGCTGCCAGTTGCCGCGCTCGCGCTCAGCCCGGCCTGGGTGGCGACCAATGTGCAGGCGGTGTCACAGGTGCTGGTGGCATGCCAGGTTGCCTGGCTGCTGGTGTTCCTGCTGGATGAAAATCGGGCGGACTGGCACATCGCGCTGGCCGCGCTGCTCAGCGCCAGTGCGACCCTCACCCGCCAGAACATGGTCTTTATGATGGCTTTCGTCGTGCTGTATGTGTGGTGGCAATTTGGCTTCCGCAAGGCCCTGCTGGCTTTTGTGTTTGCCGCTGTGCCCTTTTTCGCCGTGCACGCGCTCTTCTATCCCCGCATCATGACGCTGTGGTACACCTGGCTGCCCGGTACGATCAAAAGGGCTCTTAATGTGGGCTTCATCCAGGGCGGCGGGGAACAGGTCTGGCGTCCGGATGGCGGCCTGATCCACCGCGTTTCCTCCTTTTTCCTGACCATGCGCTATTATTTCATCCCTTTGTTCGGCAGCGTGCTCACGCTGCCCATGCTGCTCCGCCGCGCTTACTGGCGCTCGCCATTCCAGCACCGCCTGCAGATTTCTCTTTCACTTTTGTTCATCATTCTTTTTTACCTGCATGCCTGGGCGTCGCTCAGCAAGAACTACTGCATCTTCTGTTTTTCCAATTATGTCGCTTTTTTCCTGCCGATCGCCGCGCTGATAACAACCCTCACCCTGCGGGCCGCCATTGCCGATAAAAAAAAGCTGCCGCTGATCATTGCGCTGGTTTTGTTGCTGCTGCTGGTGCCGGGCATTTTCTTCGCCAGCGTGGATACCGTCGGGCGCGTAATCCTCGCGCTGCCGGTGCCGCGTGTCAAAGGCGGCGCGCTGGCGGGCGGCACCACCCTGCTGTGGACGCTCATCCGCAACCGCTTTGGGTTTGAATATGATCAGATCCTGCTGGCGCTCCCGCCTGCTTTTGGGTTGATCCTGTTTGCCCTGTTTGTGCTGGCGCTCATCATCTCCTATCGCATGATGAAGGGAAAACACGCGGGATTCAGCGCGTATTTTCTCTCGATCGTGATGGTGTTTGCGTTGGCCCTGACCCCCACCAACCTGCTGGGCGGGTATGCGGATGAGAATGCCTGCAATGGCGATGTGCTCGCCGCTTATCAACAGGCGGGCAGGCAGCTCGATCAGAGCATCCCGGATGATGCCAGCATCTACTGGGGTTCGGGCAGCGTGGTCACCCCGCTTCTGTATTTGGCCGATAAGGGCATCCAGCCGCTGCAGCTGAACGGCATCTACAATAAGCGCGTGGACGGGGAGCGTGACCTGCTGGAAAAGAACGGCTATTACAACCAGGAATCTGTACGCGATTGGCGCGACAGCGCGCAGTATATCCTGGTGGAGCGGGCCAATATCCTCGAATTCTGGGGGTCTTACCTGGATCCTGATCGATTCGACGAGATCGCATCCACCGTCCCGATCGACCCGTGTGACCCGGATTCCATCATCAAGATCTTCCGCAGGAAATAACAAAATCCTTTGAGTTTAATTCCACTGACTGCAAATTAAAACATCTTTTTAAGCACAGTATAGTCATTGCCGATCAACCGGAACTGGTCGATCACATCCCACCCGGCCTTCATAAAGAAACCGATCCAGACTTCGTTGGATGTGAGCGTTTTGATCTTGATCGCGGTAATGCCATTCTGCCGCAGATAATCTTCCGCAGCGTTGACCAGTTTCGCGCCAATCCCTTTCCCGCGCATGCTTGCATTCACCGCGATGATATAGATCTCTCCCGCGGGATGGGTGTCTTTGCCAAATACACTGGAAAACAGGATCTGCAGATTCCTTCGAAAGTGCCCCCAGGAGCGCAGCGAGCTGCGAATGCCCGTCAGCGCAAACGACCACAAGTGGGTTCTGATGATCTGCGATAAAAATTGGCCGCTGTCCTGGGTAACAATGATGAATCCGGATGTATTTCCGTTCTGGTCGCAATCGATCAACAGCGCTGCAAGGTCGGATGCGATCACCGCTGGATAGAACGTTCTCTGCAGGAAATCCCGGCCCAGTTGCGGCAGGAAATCATCCGGCAGCGACGCGCAGTGAATATTGACAATCTGCGGGATGTGATCTTCTGCGGCGGAAATGATCATGGATGTCTTTCCAATGCAGCGAATTGATTAAAAAGAGATGCGATCTTGTCGATCTGTCCGGGGGTCAATCCGGGATGGATCGGCAGGTTGATCATCGACTGGCTGCACAGCAGCGCGTTCGGGAACGCTTTCCCCTGTGTATAACCCAGGTACGCGGGATGATGCGGCATGCTGTATTCGATCAGCTCACCCAGCTGCACGCCGTGCGCCGCGAAAAAATCCATCGCTACCTTTTTTCTGGGCGTGCGGATGGCGAAGTGCGAATAGGTCGCGCCTGCGATCCGCGGTGGGAAAATGAAGTCCGGATGTCCGCGGTCAAGCTGAAAATAGATTTCCGCGATCGCGCGCCGGCGCTGAATGATGCTTTCATATTTGGCCAGCTGCGCAACGCCCACCGCAGCTTCCGCGCGCGTCATCTGTTCCATGTGGTCTGGCGGAAAATGGATCTGATCATCCAGATGATAGGCCTTTGTCAGCCGGTTCAGCAAGGGTGTATGCTCCTGCAGCCAGTACACCAGTCCATACGCGGGTTCCCAGAAAGCGGGGTAAACCGCCAGCAGGTACAGCAAACGCCGCGGCCCTTTCGTCCATCCCGGCTGCCGGAAATGCTGGTCGCGGTAATCCCGCAGTGTGTGCGCCAATGCGTCATCATCCGTGCTGAACATGCCGCCGAAGATGCTGGTGATGATCTTGCTGATCCCCAGCCCAAACAGTGCGCCATCCCCCGCGTTGACCACCGCCTGTCCGTTCCATTCCGCGCCAAACGAATGCGCGCAGTCCTGGATGATCCAGATCTTGTGCCCAAATTTTTTCTCAGCAGCGCGAACGATCTGCGTCACCGCTTCCACATCCATCGGGCAGCCGAAGATGTGGGTCGGGATCACCGCGCGCGTTTTCTCTGTGATCGCCCGAGCGATTTGGTCCAGGTCCATGTTGTAATCGTCCAGTGTGCAGTCCACGAACACGGGTATGTTCCCGCTCAGGATCGTGGCGTGCGCGACCACCGAACAGGTGTAGGCCGGCTGCACGATCTCCGCGTTTTCGATCCCCAGCGCTTTAAACATTGCCCACAGTGCCGAACGGCCGTAGGGGAAAGCAATGGCGTGTTGAGTATTTAATGTGCTGGCGAACATGTCTTCAAACACACGCACAGAAAGGTCACGCTTGCATGGCGCAAAAACTTCTTCCCATCCCAGGCGGGGTTTCAGGCGCGGGATCATACCGCGCCCTCGATCTGATCCGCCCATTCCTTCAGCGTGATGAAGCTGTAATCCGCGGCCATCATCTCGACCATCTCCGTGAAGATCGCGGTCTTCTCCGCCAGCGGTGTGTGCAGTGCCTGCGGAATATACGTGCCCTGATTGGTTCCCGGCATCTGCCCTTCCAGCTCGGGCAGCGAATAATCAATGAAATCTGATAAATGCATCTGAAAATGAATCGGCAGCCCGGCCGCGCGGATGCGCCGGTACAGCGTTTTATACAGCCCGATCCCGCTCATCAGCAGCAGCGTGGCAAAGAACGGGATGCGCAGCAGCGGTGAAACCGATAGCGGAAACTCGATCAACGGGTTATCGCCTTTTTTTCCGAGCGCATGATCATCCACGTGGTATGGCCGCAGCGGCGCGAACATGTAGTCGATCTGGCCCATCGTTGTGCGCGCCTCTTTGGGCTGTTTGGACATGCTCAGCCAGTGCGACAGCTTCAGCAGCGGCATGAAGGAGGTGGGAAAAACGGATGACTCATACCGAAAACCCAGTTTGGTCAGGATCGGAATGGTCGCGTCATCCACGTTCCACCCCGGCGAGCGGAACCCGATCGGTGTCTGCCCGCTCACTGCTTTGCAGATTGCGTTCATCTCTGCCAGTTCCCGCTCTTTTTCCGCGCGCGAAAGCCAGCGAAACCCCTGTGGATGCCGCATGGAATGGTTGGCGATCTCGTGCCCGCTGCGTGTGATCGCTTTGATCGCGTTATGGTTCTTTTCATACAGGAAATCACTGCCCACCATGAACAGCGTCGTGTGTATGCCCAGCCGCTCAAAGAAATCCAGCATGTTCTCTACCCCGCTGCGAAACTCGATATAAGTGTAACCGCCCGTGCGGGTGCACCCCTGGCCTTTATAGATCGAAGCCAGGGTGTCCATATCGATCGAAATGCTGGCGCTGGGCTTCATACCAGCCGCTCCACGCTGCCGGCATTGCTGTCGATCTGTACCGATTGGGTGATCGTGCCGCTGCGGTTGAGCACTTCACAATCCAGCGCGATCGCTTCCGGTTGCCAAAGCTGCTGCGGTGAGAAGTAGCGCGCGGATGCCATGTGGATGGCAGAGAATTTCTGCCCCATCTGCAGCCGCGCCACTTCCGTGGGTCCGTCTTTTTTCACCTGATCCACCAGCAGGATCTTTTCCTCACCAAACTCCATCCGCCGCCAATACGCGATCGGGATCAAGTCGTCCTTCTTGATCAGCGCTTTCACCAGCAGCTTCTTGATCCATTCATTCAGGAATGGGATCCGCATCACGCTCAGGTTTGCCATCCGCAGCAGCAGGTAATTGAAGGGTGTCGGGCTGGCCGCCGGCACAAAGCTCAGCCGCGAATGGATCTGCACCCCGTTTTCTCCTACCACGATCTCTGCCTCCGGGTCGCTATTCTGGCTGGTGATCAGGTTGCCGCGCTGGGTGATCCCCAGCAGACCGCAATCATCGAATAACAATCTCTGGCGCGTTTTGTCAAACACCTTCACCACACCGCCGTTGGATGCCCCCACAATAGCGTAATATTTTTCCGTTCCGCGGATATGGATGCCGGCCTCTTTAAAATCTTGCTGGATATGCTGGTCCTGCCATGGCAGCGGATCAGGCGCGGAAAGCGGGGCCGGCGCTTCAGCCGCCATGATGGTGTTCAGAAGCAGCGGCGCCATGTTGCCAATGTCCACATCCAGTACGGTTGTTGTCGATCGCGAAACGATCGCGTGCGTCATCGTGTCTGTCAGCGCGGCCGCGGCCGGAAATTCATCCGCCAGCAGCGCGATCCCGCCCGGATAGAAGATCTCCGTACGCCGGCTGCCATATTCTCCGCCAAAGCTGCCGTCCGGGTGGACGAAATAGGTCAGGAAATCCAGAGAGCGCCGCAATCCCTCGCGCAGCTTTGGGCCGGGCAGCATCCGGTAGATCTGCGCCAGGTAATACATGCACAGTGTCTGATAGCCCGCGTCCGCGCCGCCGTACTCCGGAAACCAGCCTTCCGGCGATTGGCTGCTGAGGATATCCCCCACGATCGCCCGGCTCTTTTCCAGGTATTTATCTTTCTGTAACAGGCGCTGCGCTTTCATCAGGCCCAGTGCGGCGCCGGCGATGTGGTTGGATATCAAGCCGTGCTGTTCGCTGCCACGCCACAGGAAATCCCCTGCGCGTTCGATGCTTGCCAGGATGTGGCTCTCCTCCTGCGGGCGCAAAGTCCCGCGAACGCCATCATAGGCGCTGATCAGATCCGGCAGCAAAAAAGCGGTCGCGCCGTAGCTGCGTTCATTCGGGTAAGCCTGGTCAAAAGAGCCATCGCGCTGCTGGATGCGCGCGGCATACAGCAGTGATTGCTTGATCCAGTTCCGCAGCGCGTCCTTGTTTTCCACCGCTTCCTGTTCCAGGTACCAGCGTAGCGCTGCGGCGTTGCGCTGGAAGGTCGCCTCCGGGAAATCGGTCAATTTCCAGGCCCAATAACGCCGGTCAAAGCAGCCCATTGTTGGGGTCGCCGGGTCCCGGTTCAGGTGGCTCAGCAGCTGCCGGCAGGCAGTCAGCGCTTGATCTCTGATTGAAATTTCCATCATCGTAAATTGATTTCTCTATACCGATATTCTATCTTATCCCCCATGCCAATGGCCACACCTGCGCGATTCTTCAAAAAGATCAAAAATCAAACAGATGATGCAGATGGCGCATGCGCTGCTCTTCCCGCTTTTGCAGCAGCGTAGCCAGTGCGAATTTAAATGCTGATTGTTGGTATTAACCTTTTTCCTTTTTTTATCATTCTTATGCTTATATCATGGATCAATAGTTAAACACAATTATGGTGGACTTGCCAAAACAGCTGGTGAAGTTGCTACGGGATCTACCAATATCTACACGTGTGTAATTCGCCTGGCACCGCTAGGAACGCTTGTTTATGACGTTGATCTTCTTCCTTGACTTAAAGAGTATAACAATATCTATTGATGAAGTAGTATAGTAGTTGGTATTCTTTCGGTACAGAGTAAACCCTTTTCAGCATCCTGATTATTCCCTTTCCTGAAAGATTGTGATCTCAAGATCTAACAAGCATATATAAGCAACTCATTTTCCAATAAGAATCGGATTTCCAGACGCTCCAAATTAGCAAATTGATCCTCAATTTCTTCCGCTTTCAAATTCTTCACAACCTGGGATGCGAAAATTTCAATGTATTCTGAGCGCCATTTGCTTGTCAGTATCATACTGAGTTGGTATTCTTGGCAGGGTTAGGTAATGCTTTTTTCGCCATTAATATATTCCAGCGCTACTTTTGCAATGAATTCTGGCTTAAATATTCTGTGCATACGCATGTCTACAATTCCATACTATTAATAATCCTATCTGTCCAACTCAACGATGTGCTTTAACATTATCTACAGGTGAATAATATAAAATGGCTTATGTAACCAGAGGCAGGCATTCCCTCACGATCTAAAGGTATTGAATTCTCCTCCTTTAGATTGAAAGGATTGTGTATAAAAAAAGGTTTAAGGTAAATTTTTTCTTTTGATAATTATAAAAATCGTTAATCCTATTAATGATGAAATAATCATTTGTTTCGCAAGGTGAAAAAGAGAAATAGATACATTTGCTACTTCATAAAAACCCAAAAGTAATGCAGGAAAACCAAAAATAAATGTAATCCCTTGAATACTTAATTCGATTCTTCTGTTAAAAGCTTGGTTAATCCTCTCAGTTTTAATATTTAGAAAATTGTAAATATTTTGAATCTCGGATTTGACTTCATTGTAAAGTCTGTCAATTTCTAAAATTTCACGCCATTTTATATATATATCATGGTGATGCTGGCTGTGCATGATCTGTGCAAAATTCCCTATTGAAGTAAAAAACAACAACGATTCTTGGGTTTCAAAAAAATTATTTAGAAGTATCTGATAATAGTCATCTGAATTGTTCTCAGATTTTTTCGCAATTAGCCAATCATTTGCAATATTTTCAGATATTGAAGTTAAGAAAAACTTTTGCTGAAGTGCAATCAAATATAATAGATAGTAATGCTTTGAAATATGGTCCGGTATTCCAAACTTAAAGAATGGTTCATCCGGCGGGTCAAAAGCGACCATTCCCCCCCCTTCTAAACTCGAAATAAAATAGTGATCTTTCCAAATTAAAGTCTGATGTTTTTGTTCATATTCAACCGATTGTTTATCCTTATAAACTATTGCTGAAGAGTTGAGAAAGCCAGTAATCCTTGAAAGAAAATCTGATTTATGAGCAGCATCTGCGCCTTCCACACATGTATAAGAATAGGGAATAAAATAATTGTTAATATAAGCATTTTTCAATCCTAAATCCATATCCATGCTTTCGCAACCTGCCTGAAGCAAACTGGTGATGATTTCACTAAAATAAAATCCGGTATTCTCGCTTTCACCTTTTCCAAGAAAAGCTGGGAAAAATGGACGACAACATTCTTTTCCAAACAGATAAGTCTTTATCTGATTATTTTTTCCTCTTTCGCCACCCAAGAACCGAAAATAGTGGATAAAGTCAGTCCAATCTGATGAGGATATTTCCTTTCCCAGAAGCTTTATCTGAAAGTTAAGAAATCCAACACCAGTCTTGAATAAAAACAATTCAATGGCCAAGATCTCGAATGGGATTTCTTTGATCTTTTGAATCTCCAATACCCACTTAATTTTTGATCCCCCAAATCCCGATTTGACTGATGTTCTCGCTTCATTGGAAAGTTTCCATGATCCTACACTGAATACTCGTGTTTTACTCTCACAATCTAGAAATTTATTAATACCCGGAAGTAAACCAAGATCTGGTAAATGCGTGATGTTATTGGTTGACCAAACAGGGTATCGTTTATTCCGCCCCTCCCAAGATAATTGGGTAAACGAATCAATCAAAATATCATAGGATATTGTTCTATAATTGAAAGGATATAAAAACCAAATATAAGAACGGTCTTGATTTATCCGCATAACTCCCTCAATATATATCTAAAAAATAAAAAGTTTTATTAGTTTTTTTCTTCGCTCGTTTATTATAATGATTGTATGCTAACATCACACAATTTTGAGATTGAAAACGGAAGAATTAATTGTTTTTAATTTTTTCTATAAAAATAATCATGTCATTATCAATAGATAATATTTCTTGGATTCAAGTATCAAGTGCAACTGTGATTTTTTAAGAATACCATAGGAGAGCTGAAGGACTAGCATTTTCTAGGCCTCGTATTCAATTGATGCTCCACAAAAACAATATCTTCCTGCTTCAAATTATAAAATTCTGTATGCTTGGGTAAATATTGGCGGATTAGTCCGTTGGTGTTCTCGTTGGTACCTCTCTCCCAAGATGCATATGGATGGGCAAAGTACACCTTTGCATCCAATGCTTTTGCCACCATTTCATGATCCGCAAACTCTTTGC
>Ga0334887_1000024_pt1 | contig 224590 bp, 174 predicted proteins | sample GraSluR1_MG_10_FD_207217 | JGI IMG/M metagenome (GOLD analysis project Ga0334887, IMG submission 207217) | Sludge microbial communities from methane-producing bioreactor in Wageningen University, Netherlands - Granular Sludge_18_07-R1 | ecosystem: Engineered > Bioreactor > Anaerobic >...
GATTAAAAAGCATGGGAAAATGGCTAAAAGTTTATTCAAACATGGATTAACATACATCGCTTCATCATTGCTAAACGCTTTATTTCAGGACGATATAGGAATTTTTAGTTTTTTGTCATGTACTTAGCGTAAAATTAGACGAAAATGAAAACGAAAAGATTAAGTCTGTTGTTTATTTTTGCACTTTTAGTGATATTTAACTCTTGCACAAAGGAGCAAGTTGATTTAAATGAAGCGAAATATGATCAACTTGTATTAAGCCAAGATGATATTGAAAATATTGAATATGAAGAGTTCTTTGAACTGGCAAAAGGCGACACAATTCCAAAGGGTGTTTTTCGTGAAAAGCCATTAGTGGCTCCTGAAGATGAGATAATGGTTTTATATTCATCAGAGGACATTAATCCTAGAGCTACAGGGAATTCAACATCAACCTCAGGTTATATAAAGGATCTTAAGTGTTCCATTAGGAATGATAATAACGCCCCAGACCCGTGGCCAACGAATGATGATTATCACAAAATTCCTGTTGATTTGAATGAGGGGGCTGGGGGTAAGTATATTTATCTTTACTACAAAAAAAATTCATATGGAGGTGATGCAATAAGTTATATTAATGTTAGGACAAATTGTTGCCTTGCGCCAGTTTCAGTAAGTTACCCATATATGAAAAAGCTAGGACTCGCCTTTTCAAATGGACGTTGGACTGATCTTAATCAAGGAGCAGGGGGGCATTATATAAAACTTGAGGGAAGTGAAGTAGAAACAACAGTTGCATATATTAATCATCAACTTATGCATGGTTTGCCAGTAGGATGGATTCCTCCCGACTACCTTACTCCAATTAAAGATATTCTAATAATTTCTTCAACAAGCAGGTTGAGTTCATTCGAGGATTGGATTTTTATAAATGCAGATCTAAATAAAGGAGCTGGAGGCAAATATATATACCTTTGCTATAAAAAAGATGCGATGATGAAGAAGTAGAAAATTCATACTGAATATTGCCTTAGTATTGTTTTATACCTTTTTTTATAGTGCTTTGCCATATGAACATAGTGATGTGTTAGTTTTTTTCGATGTAATAAGTGCTGATCGTATGGCAAAGCACATACTCCAAACTGTAGAACCCAAAAACTTGCACCTTAATCAATTGAATGCAATTACCATACTGTATATGAAAGTAATAACAATGACGATCCTTATGCTGCTCTCATCCCTTGCTACTTGGGCGCAGGGGGAAAGGATTTGCTCAGGATTTGTAGTGGATTCTGTAAGCCAGGAGGTGCTGATTGGGGCCTATGTAATCGACCCTTACTCAGGTATAGGTACCTCAACCAACAACTTTGGTCATTTTAGCATAAAAGTCTCCAATAGTACAAAAACAATCCAGATTAGTTACATAGGTTATGCCACCAAAACGGTGGAATTTACTGATCACGAATCGATTTTTACTTTTCTAATGGTTCCCGATAATTTACTTGAAGGTGTGGAGGTAAAATCTAACTATAACTACCGTAGGGTTTCGCCCCAAACCAGCCTTGAGCGGTTGCCTGCCTCCACCGTGCGCAGCCTTCCATCGATCCTAGGCGAGTCGGACGTAACAAGAACCATACAGCTGCTACCGGGAGTGATCATGGGCTCCGAGACCACCAGCGGCTACTTTGTGAGGGGAGGTGGATATGAGCAGAATCTGATCCTGATCGATGGTACGCCCATTTACAACGCTTACCACATGTTTGGCATGTTCTCCGTGTTCAATTCCGATGCCATAAACGGTATGAACTTCTACAAGGGTGGCATACCTGCCCAGCATGGGGGACGGCTTTCATCGGTGCTCGACCTTTCCATGCGCGAAGGCAATGCCAATAAATACTCGGGCGAGGTTATGCTAGGAACATTCTCCTCAAAATTTCTTGTAGAAGGTCCAATTATTAAAGGGAGCACTTCATTTCTTTTAACAGGTCGCCGATCGATAATGGATATATCCCCAGAATTCATTACAAACACTGTAATATTTCTATCAGGAATGGAGATGGCTAGTAGCAGCGATGTTCGGCTCGACATGTATAGTTTTTATGATGTGAACGCCAAAGTTAACCATAGGTTCTCGGACAAAAGCCGTCTGTTCCTCACATTCTACAATGGTAGAGATGAGTACAATCCTGATAAGGTATTGTTGAGAGATCATACATTTAACTACGGGAACAAAACCCTGTCGGTTCGCTACAACCATTTGTTTTCAAGTAAACTGTACGGGAATCTTATTGTATATCGGTCGCATTTTAACTACTCAACCACAAAGGGTTTCGTGGAGAGAGACGAAACGGGAGCAATTGTATCGGGCAGTAGCCTGCAGAGTAGTTCGGGAATTGAGGACTACGCCTGTAAGGTGGATTTCGATTACGGGCTGTTTAGCCATAACCTTAAGTTTGGTGCTCATTTCGTGAGGCAGGATGTTAAACCCGAAGTACACTCCTTCAACAGCGTACCTAACAATCCCCAGTTCAGTATCGATACCACTTTTCACTTCAACGCATTACTTAATCAGGGGACGCTTTACCTTTCCGATATGTTTACACCAATTGAAGGAATTACGATAAATGCAGGCGTTCGTTTCGATGCTTACTTCGTTGAACAAAAAACCCATACAGCATTACAACCCCGTATTGCCTTAAGCTACCAGTTGAATGATAAGTTTACCGCAAAAGGATCCTATACCCGTGTATCTCAACCTCTGCACTTACTTTCCCATTCATCATCGGGTGCACCATCTGATATATGGGTTCCTTCAACTTCTAGGATTGCACCCTCCCACTCCGATGAAATGGTGGCAGGGTTTACCTACAGCTTTAACGATAACTTGCTTATTACTGTTGAAGGTTTTGCTAAGAGAATGGACAACCTGATCATGTACAGTGAGGGTGCTAGCTACGCCATTAATCGAACCGACTGGCAGGACATGGTTGAGGTGGGTAGCGGAAAATCTAGAGGATTAGAGGTTGGTCTTAGAAAGGAACAGGGCAATACCACCGGTTGGATTTCCTATACGCTATCGAAATCGACCCGCCAGTTCGACGAGATTAATCTAGGTCGGGAGTTCACTTTCACTTACGACCGTAAGCATACCATAGCCCTTGCATTGGTCCAGAAGTTGGGGAAAAGGTGGTCGCTAGGGGCCAACTGGATGTTTGCCTCGGGACATGCAGTAACCCTTTACAATATCTTCTACTACAACTCGGACCCTTTATCTTCAGCTTTATCTTCAGGTTACTATTTGGTTAGCGGTTACGAGTCGCTCAACAATGCCCGGATGCCCACTTTTCATCGACTTGATCTATGCATCGATTATGAAAAACCGACAAAACTTTTCAACTATAAGTTTAGCGCTGGGGCATACAACGCCTATGCAAGGCGGAACCCATACTATATTAATCAATTCCCAATGATGGGCGTTGTCAAGGTGAGCCTATTCTCTGTAATTCCATATATTAGCCTAAGTCTTAGTTTTTAATTAGTTATGCCTTCTAATGATATTGAAAAATGAAAAGAATTTTGCCCATAACACTCTGGATATTCATTATCTTGGCTTCGTGCGCCGATTTTGAGGAGTTCATCGATTACACCCTTCAGGAGCCAGAGATTAAACTCTGCCTATCAGGGTATGTTTGCCCCGATAGCACCTACATCATGCTATCGCTGAATAACTACTACCTAATTGATTCTGTGGCTTGGAGCCATAGAGCCAACATTATTGCAGGAGACATTGCCACGGTTGTGCTGTTTGAGGATGGAGTCTTCTTCGATACGCTGCAGCCCCAGTCGAGGCAGATTTGGGATTCCTATGAAGATGCGTATACAGCAGAGAATTACTATGTTAGCCATAAACCCACAACACTAGGTAGCACCTATACTGTATATGCCCAGCATGGGGACTACAATGAGATAAGCGCCGAAACGCTTCTTCCTCTTGCAGTGCCAATTCAATCATATTATGTTGAACGTATGGATAGTGAGTATGGAATATTCTTTCTTTACTATATAAATATTCATGATACTCCAATCGTTAATAATTTCTATATATTGCCAAAAAGGGTTGAAATTAATGGAAGCAACAATTATTCACTACAAGCAGATCCAATTTTCGAAAATTATAGTAGTATTTTTAATTTTCAGGGCAATTTTACAAACTACGTTTTCTTTTCTGATAAACTAATTCAGGGCAACAATTTCTCAGTGATGTATTTACTTTTTTTTGAATTGACCGAAAATATACCCATCGGTCTGCAAGCATTAACGTTATACTCAACCAGCGAGGATTACTATAAGTACGACAAGAGCCGATTGATCAAGGAGAATAGCCAGTTCGATGCCAATAGCAATCCAGTAACCATTTATTCAAACGTGGTTGGAGGGTATGGGATTTTCGTGGGTTTTTCAAAATCAACAATTGGAGTTAGTTTTGGAGAGTAAGTGTTTTAAGAAATTCGCTTCTTAAGCCTTATAGGTTACTCTTTCAATTTATTTGAATATCTTACATTCCCCGTTCAGCTGAGGTTGCACCCCAGTTCTGCTTGAACACGTTCAGGTCGTTCTCTGAGGCCTCCGTTAGGACTACCGCCTCAGGTAGCGGCAACCTGTTTGGCTGCTGGAACCCTATGAGGTGGAGCTTAAGGCCGTAGTACCAAATCCCCTTCGTGGAGCAGAACGTTTTGTCGGTGATTTCCTTCGCTACCTTGGCGCTTCTTTTTCCGGAGCAAGTGATTATGGGGAAAGAGTCCAGAACGCTAATGCTTGTTAGGTTTGAATCCGGCGAGGAGCCGCCTAGCAGCCCGATGGAGAGCTCCTTCAGGGCTTCGCTCAGCCTATTCAGCCGGGTGTTGAACGCCACGTACGAGGGTAGCTTGGGAAACCAGCTGGTTAAGTAGTCCTTGGCGAATTGATGCATTTGCTTAACTTTGAACCGCTGCTCGTGGAGCATGGTGAACAGGTAAATGGTCAGCACTTCCTGATCGGTGAATTCAGGATGCTGGTTGTTGGAGAACCGCTCACAGCAGTATTTAAGACGACATTCGTACATGTTACAGATATACAGATAGATAGCAACAAGTTGTTCAGCTTTAGCCTTGGGAATCATGCTTAGACGGATTAAGTGAGATTAATTGTCTAATATACTGATTTCCAAGGTTTTAACCAAATATTTTTAATGTTATTTTGCTGATTTTCAAATATTTAACAAAATAGTTTATAAAGTAATTTCAACCCTTAATTCGCATTTCTAATTAGTTATGCTTTCTAATTATACTGTAAAATGAAAAGAATTTTACCCATAACACTCTGGATATTCATTTTCTTGGCTTCGTGCGCCGATTTAGAGGAGTTCATCGATTACACGCTTCAGGAGCCAGAGATTAAACTCTGCCTATCAGGGTATGTTTGCCCCGATAGCACCTACATCATGCTATCGCTGAATAACTACTACCTAATTGATTCTGTGGCTTGGAGCCATAGAGCCAACATTATTGCAGGAGACAATGCCACGGTTGTGCTGTTTGAGGATGGAGTCTTCTTCGATACGCTGCTGCCCCAGTCGAGGCAGATTTGGGATTCCTGGGAATATGTTTATACATCAGAAGACTACTATGTTAGCCATATGCCCACAACACCCGGTAGTACATACACGGTATATGCCCAGCATGGAGATTACCCCGAGGTAAGCGCAGAAACGTTTCTTCCGGTTCCGGTACCAATTCAATCGTACGATACAGAGATTATTCAATATGAACAAGTTACAGTTGTTCAAGTTTCCTTAAATATTATTGATCCACTATATGAAAATAATTACTATTTTCTCCCAAGAAGTTTAAGAATTCCTAATGTTTATGGATCTTTTTCCCTATTAACTGATCCAATTTTTGAAAACCATAATGTCTTTGGTTCTACAGCTTATTATGCATTCTTTTCAGATAGACTAATTCAGGGGAGTAATTATTCAGTGTTATACTTAAGCGGTTTAAATTTAAATGAAACCTTACCTTCAGACACGTTCATTTTTTCGTTGTATTCAACCAGTGAGGATTTTTTTAAGTACGATAAGAGCAGATTGATCAAGGAGAATAGCCAGTTCGATGCCAATAGCAATCCAGTAACCATTTATTCAAACGTGGTTGGAGGGTATGGGATTTTCGTGGGTTTTTCAAAATCAACAATTGGAGTTAGTTTTGGAGAGTAAGTGTTTTAAGAAATTCGCTTCTTAAACCTTATAGGTTACTCTTTCAATTTATTTGAATATCTTACATTCCCCGTTCAGCTGAGGTTGCACCTCAGTCGGTTTATACCTTCAGGCTATGCCTGTGTATAAAAATGATATAACGTATTAAAAATTAAATTTTGTAGCTTTGCTTTTACAAGGTTACACAAAAAATTTCAATAGGAACAAAATTGAATGACGTTATAGAAGCTGAACTTAGAGGTAATATTTTCAAAGCAACTTTTTCAGCAGGCTGGAGCCTGCTATCATACATACGACTTAGGCGAAGCCTAAGCCGAACGAGGGTTTTTTTAGGTAATTCAGTACTGGGTTTATATGAGTATGCTGGTTTTAATAACTCATTGATGCTAACATGGTAAAACAATTATTAAGCTTTGCAGTGGTGGGAATACTTCCCCGTTGTGTGACCGGAAAATCATGCAGGGGTGAGGCGGCTAAACCTAAGTTTAACGTATATATATGACAAAGATGAAGACAAAAAGTTTACTCTTTATTTCTATTTTAATTGCATTTTCCCTTTTTACTTCCTGCGAAAAAGAACAATTCCTTGATATAAATAACGAAGAGGAAATTGCAACCAGACAATTACAGGTTACTCCCAGCCAAAGCATTACAATAAAAAATGGCTATTTGAGTTTTTTTAGCGTAGATGATTTTTACACTACGCTAGATTTTATTGAGAATAGTGAGGAGAATTACTACAAGTGGTATAGGCAATTCGATGGTTTTCAATCTGCCAAAGCTTTACTCGATAAAGTTGACTCTGAGATTGAGAATGCAAAAACCCGAGAAGAAAACGAAAGAATATTAAGCACTTATTCTGAAATTTTTAAATATAGCGAAGAGTTGGGTTTTTCATATCCATTTTTTCTCACAGCTTAGCGGGTGTTCTTAACCTAGAGGGTTTGATGGAAATAGCAGGAGTACTATACAAGTTTACAGAAGATGAGCAGATTATTGTGCTTGATGGAGCACAGGAAACACTAAGTAGATACCTTAAATACAAAGGTGCAGTTATTGATAATGTTATAGTTCTACGTATTGACGAAAAATCAAATACAAATTGGGGAGTATTGCAATCAAGAGGACCAGAATATGGTACAAGCGGTGGAGACCGGAGGCTTTATAGTAAAATTGAACTTGTGGGAATTTATTCACCTAGATATGTAAACTATGTATTTGTTGGGTGGTATGTTGGTTTTACCCTTAAGCAGACTGCATATCAGCAAAAGAAAGTATTGGGAATATGGTATAAGCATAAGACTGAATTCACACTACGAGACGGTTCATACAACATCTATTACCCTCTCGATGCAACAACCTACACAAATAGCAATTTGTATCGAAAGGAAGAATGTAAAGATTTTACATACACTTTTAAGCGTATTGAATATATCGGTGGAGTGAATGCAACATTGATCAGACCCAACATCAATTCTGTTTACTCAAGGATCACATCGAGAGGAATTGGCGATGTGTACATTACTCATGATTATAGCGACTTCTAGTACATGAAGATTTTGCTTTTACCAAAAAGCCATACCTATATACACAGTATGGCTTTTTTCCCTCTTATTCTGATATTGCTGACCATAAGCCCTGAAGGAATGGCTCAGCGAAAGCACCTAAAGGGTAGGGTGGTAGATGGCATCACCGGCGAGCGGATAATTGATGCGCAGGTAATCGACCTTAACAACCAATCGTTAACCACAACCAATGATAATGGGGAGTTCATTATTTTTTCTAATCAGGATGAGCTTAGCCTAAGGGTGCAGCATATCTCCTACATTAAGCTGGACACCACCATCAACCTTACTGTCATCAGTCAAATAAACATCCCGCTTTTCCCCCATAATTACGAGCTACAGGATGTGACCATTCAGTTCAGACGGAGCATGGAACGAGAGAACTCCACAATTGTTAGCCAGCGGCTCGACACCAGGCAGCTCAACAGTATACCCGGTTTGCTGGGCGAAAAGGATATCGTTAAGGGGTTGATGCTTCTCCCTGGCGTTAGCATGGGCAGCGAAACCTCATCCTCATTTCATGTCAGGGGCGGGAATCCCGACCAGAACCTGATCCTCATCGATGGAATACCCGTTTACAATATCTCGCACCTTTTTGGTATCTACTCCGTATTTATCCCCGAGGCCATTCAGGAGGTTGAACTGATAAAGGGAGGATTTCCTGCCCGCTATGGTGGCAGGCTATCATCGGTTTGCGATATTAAAATGCGCGAGGGCGACAGGTATGGGTATAAATATGACTTCTCGGTCGGTACCATCTCCTCAAAAATTGTGGCCGAGGGACCCATCATAAAGGATCGCTCATCGTTTATTATTTCGGCCCGGCGAACCTACCTGGACCTAATTACCATGCCTTTTCAGGCCCTTGCGCAGGAAGAAGATAACTACAAGCAGACACTGGGAGGCCATTTTTACGATGTGGTGGTTAAAGCAAACCATAGAATAAACAACAGAAATAACGTTTTTTTCAGCCTTTACTCTGGCAGGGATGCTATTAAGGCAAAGACTAAAGAAACGTATCCTTCTGACAGGTCAATAAATGAGAGCACGCTTGGCTTGGATTGGGGAAACTTTACCTGGATATTGAGGCTCTTCTCTTCCTTCGCGTCTTCCACCTATTCCAACCTGTCGGTATCACAGTCAAACTATAATTACGGAATAAACTCCAACTTCACCTTTAAAAGCCCCCTAGAACCAAATGTATCAGCCACCAATAGCTATGCTAGCGGTATTGTCGATTGGGCTTTGAGATGGGACATAAACCACCAGTTCAACAATCATCTAAGCATTAATGGTGGGGTACATTCCATTCTTCACCTATTTTCACCGGGAAAAGTTACGCAGGAGTATAGGGGTGGATCGGAAAATTTGAGCAGCACGGAGGGAACAGCATTTCTTGCACCTGAAACCTCGGCATACTCGGAGTTGAGTTTTTCCAGAGACAAGCTAAACCTCAGCGCAGGGCTACGCTTCAATGCCTATTTCCCAAAAAACACTAGCTATACCTTTGTGGAGCCAAGACTTGCCATAGCATATAGGGTAAACAGTTGGATCGGATTGAAGTCGGGTTATTCAATAATGAACCAGAGCATCCTCCTGCTATCATCAAACGGAATTGGTCTGCCCGTTGACCTTTGGGTACCAGCCACCAGCAATGTTAGACCTCAAAGAGGGGTTCAGTACGATTTTGGCTTTTCAGTAAATCCTCCCCACTTCCAGTCGGTTAACATTTCCCTAGTGGGTTACTACAAACAGATGAATAACGTGGTGGAGATTGCAGGTGGCATGTCCCTAATGCAAACCGCAACACAATGGGAGAAAGTCGTTCTTCAGGGGATGGGCGAATCGTATGGAACAGAGATACTTATAGAGAAATCTGTTGGCAAACTCACTGGGTGGTTTGCCTATACTCTATCCTGGAACAACCGTTTTTTTGAAGCGTTAAATCAGGGTAAACCCTTTCCCTACAAGTACGATAATCGGCATGTTGTGAATATTGTGGCAACATATAAGGCTCGTCCGAGCATTGAGCTTACCTGCGCTTGGAGTTTACAAACAGGGGGAACCTTTTCGCTTCCTGTTGGCATGTACCCAGGGAACCCAGAGTTTTTTCCACAGGGATTTTACGACCTATTGTCGGGTAACGATGTCCCATTCCCTGATCTTCTGGAGTACTATCCCTACCGAAACAATGCACGTATGCCATCATACCATAGGCTAGATATAGGAGCCAATTTTACCAAGAAGAAAAGCAAGGGCATAAGAATTTGGGAGGTTGGCATTTACAATGCCTACTCCCAGAAGAATCCCTACTATCTCTACTGGGATGTTAAGGATGGGAAAAAGGTGCTGAGGCAATTCACTTTACTACCATTTTTACCAAGTGTTACCTATCGTTATAAATTTTGATCACTATATAATATGACAAAGATAAATCTTACTAAACTGTTTATTATTTTACTCACTATCGTATCGTCTGGATGTATCTCCGATCTTGAGTTTGATTATCCTGCTACCCCCAATCTTCCTGTTGTGAATGCCCTGTTGAACCCCGATTCATCCATTAGTGTAAACATTTATAAGCTAATGGGAGTAAGCGAGTTGAGCAGTGAACTAATTACTGATGCAAGTGTAATAATCTACGAAAACCAAGGTGATTCCATAAGCCTTTATTTGATTGGGGAAGGTCAATATGTCGCTGAACATTTCCCACAAGCAGGGCAACAGTATTCGATTAAGGTTGACGTTTCAGGTTATGGTCAAATAAGCGCAGTAACTACGATTCCCCATACAAATCCCACAATTAGTGCAACCCTCGGGAGTACATGGAGTTACTACTCGCCACCACAGTACATCGATCAAATCAAAGCATACCCCGTTTTAATAACCCTATCACCAATAGAAAATAATAACTATTTAATTTTTAGGTTGATGGCCAAAAGATATGGTCATTATTGGTCGAATGATTCTATAGATACCTATGAACCAATTATTCCGCCTCGCTTTGATATGGTTTCCCTATTTTCAAGTGATACTAAATTCACTGGAGTTGGACAGGATACTTACTATGTGCTTCAAAACGAACACTCTTCATTTCAAGAAAATTTCACGTTAATCCTTTGGGTTTCACAATTTGTTTGGGTTACTGGATTTGGTGATCAGGGTGAACATTTATTTGATACTGACCTATACCTTGATGTTCTTACTTGCAGTCCAGATTTTTATCAGTATTTCCGCACCTATATCATCAATGCATCCGAGAGGGTAAATCCGTTTGCTGAGCCAATTGAGGTGTACTCAAATATTGAGAATGGATTAGGGATATTTGCTGGGTATAGCATGCAGAGGATTTTGCTAAACCAAAGGTGAGTTTTACTTTTATTGCCTTCTATTCCATTCTGCCTGTTCGAAGACACAAGGGCAATATTTTTTACCTATGGGACTGGGACTTTGGCCAGTATAACAACGTGCTGCAGTTCTATGTGAGGTACCATTTATGATGAAATGCGGCCCTAACCGATTCTAATACCTTTAATTGCTGAATAAATCCTTTTCACTGACTCTTCTTTACCAAGTAGTCCAATAATATCCGCCACTCCAGGCCCCTTCGATTCACCCACAAGGCTCAGCCTAAGGCAATTCATCACCTTACCCATGCCGTGCCCCTTCTCGTTGATATAGTTTTTGATGGCGGGCTCAATTTCCGATGCCACAAAAGGATCAACATTCGATATAACCTCAGCAACTTCCTTCATAATTGATGATGTATCCTCCCTCCAAAATTTCTTTACTGTTGCATCGTCGTAGGTTGTTGGTGCTTCGAAGAAGAAAGAAGCCTGCTCCCAGATTTCGTGAACAAAGTTTACTCGTTCCTTAACTAAACTTACAATCCTTTCAACCTTAGGTAATTCTGCATCAATGCCTTTATCTTTTAGAATTTTGTAAAATTCTTGGGCAATCTCAGCATCTGCCTTTTTTATAAGATACTGATGGTTAAACCACTTGGCTTTTTCTGGATCGAAGCGGGCTCCCGATTTATTTACCCTTTCCAGCGAGAAAAGGTTTATCAGCTCATCCATGCTGAAAATTTCCTGCTCGGTTCCTGAGTTCCAGCCTAATAATGCCAGAAGATTTACGAATGCTTCCGGTAGATATCCATCCTCGCGGTAACCTCTGGAAACTTCGCCCTCGGGCGATTTCCATTGCAGCGGAAAAACTGGAAATCCCATTTTGTCGCCATCGCGTTTGCTCAGCTTGCCGTTTCCGCTTGGTTTAAGAAGCAGTGGAAGATGCGCAAACTGCGGCATTTTTTCAGCCCAGCCCAGGGCACGGTAGAGCAATACGTGTAATGGTAGCGAGGGTAGCCACTCTTCGCCACGGATAACGTGCGAAATCTCCATCAGGTAATCGTCGGTAACATTGGCCAAATGGTAGGTTGGCAGCATATCGGCGCTTTTGAAAAGTACCTTATCATCGAGGGTTGAGGTATTAACCGTAACTTCGCCGCGTATAATATCATTCATCATCACATCCTCATTCTCGGGCATCCTGAAGCGGACAACCCACTGTTGGCCGGCATTAATTCTTCTCTGAACCTCATCGGCTGAAAGAGCCAGCGAGGTTTTCATTGAGTTTCTGATTTTGTACCCGTAGGTAAAGGCTTCGCCTTTGGCTTCTGCCTCCTTGCGTAAGGCATCCAGCTCTTCGGCCGTGTCGAAAGCGTAGTAGGCATTGCCTGACTCAACCAGCTTGTCAGCGTACTGCTTGTAGAACGCTTTACGCTCGCTCTGTCGGTATGGGGCATGTGGCCCACCTTCAGCAACTCCCTCATCAATCTGAATACCGCACCACTTCAACGATTCGTTGATGTACTCCTCAGCACCCGGAACAAACCGCTGCGAGTCAGTGTCTTCAATTCGAAGGATAAACGTTCCCCTATGCTGGCGGGCAAAGAAGTAGTTGAACAGCGCGGTGCGCACACCGCCAATATGGAGTGGCCCCGTGGGGCTTGGGGCAAAACGTACCCTGACTTTTGGTTTAGACATGGCTCTTAAAGAATTAGGATGCAAAGATAGTAAATGTAAGCCAAAGCAAGGCTAAATAGTTATAACATCAACCCATCTGACTACTCAAAGCGGTTCGACAGGTAACAACAAGAAATGATTATGTTATTGAATTCAACTGCTTACCAAAATATATTCAATTACTTTGTAAACTTATGCAAGAAATGAGTGTTAGAACAAAAAATGGTTACAAAGATTTGTGTGAAAAACTAAGATATCATTTAACTTTGAGTAGTTGCAAAAAAACACTACCTTAAAAGATTAAATATAACATATATGCATTGGCTTTCGGTTTTAGCAGAGAACCCATTTTACGAGTTCACAATAATATTGTTATTTGCAGCAATATTAGGTGCAGTTGGGCAATTACTTAAGCAACCCCTAATAGTAATGTTTATTGTTTTGGGCATACTAGTGGGCCCTTCGGTGCTTGATATTGTTAAATCAAAGGAGAATATCGAATTGCTTGCCCATATAGGAATTGCAATACTGCTATTTATTGTGGGGCTTAAACTCGACCTAAGAATTATTAAATCTGTTGGTAGAATTGCACTAATGACGGGGCTTGGGCAGGTTCTGTTCACTTCCCTAATTGGTTATTTTATTGGTATTTTACTTGGGTTTACTAGCCTTCACAGCTTTTATATTGCGCTTGCGCTAACCTTCTCCAGTACTATTATCATTGTGAAATTGCTTTCCGACAAAAAGGAGATCGACTCACTACATGGCCAAATTGCCGTGGGTTTCCTCATAGTTCAGGATATCGTAGTAATTATTGTTATGATAGTTCTGGCCACAATGGGTGATAGGGAAGGGGTGTCAATAACAGCGCAGATTATTAGAACTGGACTATCAAGTCTTGGTTTGCTCCTTATCACATTCGTGATGATGAGGTTTATAATACCTCGGTTAAGCCATTTCATTGCCAAATTGCCCGAGTTGCTTTCGTTATTTGCAATTGCTTGGGCCATAGCAATGACTTCGTTAAGCGAGTTTATTGGATTTAGCGGAGAGGTTGGTGCATTCCTTGCCGGGGTTAGCCTTGCCTCTTCCGATTTTAAGGATGCTATTAGCAGCAGGCTTGTGAGCCTTAGGGACTTCCTACTGCTCTTCTTTTTTGTAAGCCTTGGTTCAAACCTAAACCTTTCGCTTATTGGCGAGCAGGTTTCTCCAGCTTTAATTTTCTCTGTTTTTGTACTTGTTGGCAACCCACTTATTGTTTTAATTATTATGGGCATTATGGGTTACCGAAAACGTACATCCCTCCTAGCAGGGTTTACGGTAGCGCAGATTAGCGAGTTCTCCCTTATCTTCGCAGGTATGGGCCTTGCAATAGGGCATATAACCGATGAGGTTGTTGGGCTTATTACTTTGGTTGGATTAATTACAATTGGGCTTTCAACATATCTTATTCTCTACTCTCATCAAATCTATAACTTTCTTTCACCAGCACTAGATATTTTCCAAAGGAAGGATCCTTACAGGGAGGGTGCCATTAAACTCGAGGAAAAACTTGAAATTGGGGTTGTAATATTTGGCGTAGGGCGTTTTGGGGGAAGGGTAATTGATATTCTCGATCAGCATCCTGAACTTGATTACGTTGGGGTTGATATTGACCCCGATGTGGTAAAACGTTATCAAAACAAGGGAAAGGCTATGATCTATGGCGATATTGAAGATCCTGATATTTTAGAGCAAGTACCTTACGAGAAGGCAAAATGTGTAATAAGTACTGTCCCCAATAAAGATTACTCGTTGCATTTAATTCGAACCCTTAGGAAAAGCGGGTATAATGGAAAAATTTACCTCACAGCCCGGAATGAGGAGTTAGAAGAAGAATTAAACAGCTGCGAGTACTGTAATGATTTTGAGATACTAATGCCCTATCAAATGGCCGCAACAAACTTCTACAACGATTTTCTAAGGAGTATTTGTTAATTTAAAAATTACCCAAAAATATTTATATGGAACTTATATCTCCCGAAGTTAATCAGCTTTACCTGCAGTTTGCTGGTAAAGTACAACCTGCCCTTTTGGATTTCTACAATGCCATAAGCCATAAGCATTCTACTTTTGTAAGCGCTCTAGAAAAGTGCTATGCTACCCTAGATAGAGCATTAAAAAAAGCAAAAGACCAATCTGAAAAGGTTGAACTGCAAAGGGAGTTCAAAAAAGAGCTGCTCGAATTACTTACAAATCAGAGGATAATTCTTACTGAAACAGGATTTGATAAGTTTTATGATGACTTTGAAGAAAATGTCAATAAGGAGTTTGGCGATTTAAAACGAATAATTCACATTAAAGAACTTTTCGAAGGCCATCACATAAGTTTCAAAGAAAATCCGTATACAACATTTCGAAAAGTTCTTGTAAATGGCAAGCGCACAGCCGTGCTATCCCTAAAGCGTTTTACGAATTTTTTCCGAAGAATCTTCAGAAAAAAACACATTGAGGTCACCGTTTACCGAAAACGAAGGGTGCCTTTCCGTAGCATGGCCAAGGAGTTTATTATTAATCAATTCCTCAATAGGACAAACCATTTGTTTCCAATACTGATGGAGAGCCAAAGCAAGAGTTTGATTGAGCTGTGGAAACTTGACGAGGCTATAGATGTGGGTTTTCAGAAAATCCTTGATCCAAATGATTCAACAGAAGATTCCGAGTCAGAGAAGAAGGAAAATCCTCTGGATATTTTCAATGGAGTAAAAGCAAATTACCAGGCAGTTGTAAAGGAAATTGGAAAAGAAATTGAAGGCATTGGGGTTGAAACCTTTAATCAATTTGATAATGTCTTTCAAAAGGTTGACACCTTGGATTTACCTCACAAAACCTTTAATGCTAAGAATATTGATATAAATAAGAAAAAGGTATTTAATGCATATTCCAAAGAATTTCAGGGTTGGAGAAATACCCAGGCTGCACTTTTCGACGATTGGTCGGTTGACGTGGAGATTACCCTCCTTTACTACTCTGTTTTCGATGAGTTTAACTTTTTGAATGAGAATATTGATGCCTTTATCAGCAAGAATATTTCCGATTCGTTAAAAAAAATTAAAGCCTTTATTGCCAAAAGCCAAAAAGAAATCGAAACATCAGGAACCACCAAAAAGGGAGTAAAAGATAAGATTACCGCCGAACGCAACAGAATCACATCGCAGCTAATCGATAAAATGTTAACTCAACTTATTGAAAAGTTAACCAACTGCTTTGCAAAAGATTTTGATACGCTTCTGCAAGATACTCTTGGGTTGGTTGAGCAAATTTCGAGCAACCGTGGTTTTATCGGTAACAAAAACTACCTGAAGGGAGTTGACGAATCGGATGTAAAGTACATTTCTCCTCGTGAACTGCTCAACTTTGAAGCCTTACCAGTTTTTAAGGAGAGGGTTGAGGAATTGGAGGTTTGGGTTGAAGCCCATCTGGAGAAAGTGAGAATTAATCTGCTTGGGCTTGGCACGGTATGCGATTTTACCCTAGAATCGGCGCTCATGATGCTGGAACAAAAGGAAGGAACGCCCAAACAAGCGATTGAAACTGCTGTCGATGGATTTGATCGTGCCCTGAACCATTTGGAGAAGGCGGAGGCAATCCTTTTAGCCATTCAGTCAAATATCAGAGAGAAGTTGAGCAAAGCCATAAACGATTTTGATGACGATATCCTTAAGCTAAAGGATACGGAAAATCTCTTTGAGCTGAACCTGAAAATTGCTCGCATTAAAGCAGTTGAGCGCACTGAAAGATTCAAGGAGGAATTAATATCCATTGTTAAAACAGGAATACCTAAGGCAAAGGAGCAAATAGGTAGCTTGCTAACAAAAATCTCTTCAAGAGTTAAAACCATTAAGCTTCGAATTGGAATTACCGAGCAGAAGAATTACGTTTCGTTTGAGCTATCGGAGTTTATCAACCAATCGCAGCAATCGCTAAAAAAGCTTCCATTCGTTTATCAGCGTCTTTACCAGCTAAGTCCAACCGAAGAGGAGCGATTCTTTGTGAACAGGGAAAAGGAGTTGGAGATGTTAAAAAAATCTTATGCTAATTGGCAGAAAGATAGGTTTATTACCGTTGCCATAATTGGCGACAAGGGATGCGGCATAACCTCGCTCATCAATTTTTTCCTCAAAAAATCGGATATTAACATCGAGGTGTTAAAGCACACTCTAAGCTGTAAAATATTCACCATTGATTCGTATTATTCTCTTTTTGCTGAATTGTTTGGTGTAGAGAAGTTTGATTCCAACGACCAGATAATCAGTTTCATTAATCAATCCGATGGCAACCGAATAGTTGTGCTCGAGAATCTTCAACACTTATTCTTAAAGCAGGTAAATGGCTTCGATTGCATGAACCTGTTCTTTGAGCTGATGGCTCACACTATGAAGAAGGTATTATGGATTGGAGCATACACAAGGCACTCGTGGGAATACCTCGAACGAACCATACATGTTTCAAACTACTTCACCAACGAGATATTTGTTGAGCCAATGGCTCAGGAAACCATTCAGGAAATAATCTATAAGCGTAACCGCTTAAGCGGATTTCAAATTATTTTTCAACCCGATACTTTTGACCTAAAAAACAAGAAATATCAGAAATTGAATGAAAGCGAGAAGCAAAAATTCCTTCGCCGAAAATTCTTCTCAACATTTCACCAAATTTCATCAGGCAATATCTCGCTGGCGCAGCTTTACTGGCTTCAGTCAACCCAATTGGCCAACGATGAGGAGATTCATATATCTCCCATCAGGGAACTCGATTTTTCATTCGTTAAGAATCTTTCCAGCGACGAGCTATTCACTATGCAAGCAATGATAATCCATGATGGTTTGGATTTAAACGATTTTGCCATGGTTATGGGCAAGCCCGTTAGTGCATCGCGAAATTTGCTTACACCAATGCTCGAGAAGGGTTTGCTCATAAAACCCAATAACAAGTACAATATCAATCCAATTATTTTCAAATCCGTTGCCAACTACCTTGTATCACGCAATTTTGTCAATTAAATTACGAACTAAACCGATGAAAAGAATTCTGATATACACCGCAATAATACTTCTGAGCGTGCCACTTTACTCGCAGGATACCATTCCTGTAGCCATTGAAGTTTCTGTAAAAGACACAGCAATAACCATTGAACAACCTTTGGATACTGCTGTCAAGAAAAGTGGTAAGCGAATGCAGAACATCGATGAGCAGCTCACCCAGAAACCTGGTGAAGTGCTCGATGCAATTTCCTTTTCTAAAATTTTCTGGACACTAGTGCTATTGGCCATTGGTTATTTTATTATCAAATCCATAATAAAACTCCTTGAGATTTTCGCCGAGCGAAGCGTACGATACAGGATAAGCATAAAGAGCATAATTCCCATTGTCCGAATCGTGATTTGGTCAATTGTGATTTTTGCTGTGATTAAGGGGATTTACGATCCTCCCCTTGAAACGCTTATTGCAATGACTGCCTCTATTGCCATTGCTATTGGTTTAGCGGCGCAGGATTTACTGAAGAATGTATTCGGTGGAATTATGTTGCTTTTCGATAGGCCCTTTCAGGTAGGCGATAAGATTGAAACCGGCAAGTACTACGGAGAGGTTCTGGAGATCGGACTGCGCGCTACCCGCATTGTTACACCCGACGATTCCGTTGTTTCAGTTCCCAATATGGAGTTAATGAACTCCTCGGTATCAAACGCTAACTCGGGCGAGTTAAACTGTCAGGTGGTTGCCGAAATTTATCTCCCTCTTGATGTAGATACCCAAAAAGTTAGGAAGATTGCCATTGAGGCTGCACAGGTTTCAAAGTACATATTTCTCAACAAGCCAGTTGTTGCCTTGTTCTTTAATGAAGTTAAACAGCGTCGCTCATACCTAAAAATGCGCCTTAAAGCCTACGTAATGGATATCCGTTACGAGTTTCAGTTCAAGAGCGATATGACCGAAATCGTTATCAGGGAACTGCTGGCGCAGGGGGTGGTAAAAAAGGATGATTTGGTTTAGTTGTCGAACAGAATGCCCTTATTCAGGAGTTTTACAGCTATTTATATCCTATTTACAGGTGTAAAGCACTGTTAATATTGATCCACTAAACCATTCAATAATTTTTTAATCAAATTGAAGTACCAAAAACCAAGAACCATGAAGAGATTTGTAATAGCCCTTTCGGCTATACTGATTTTTGGAAATATAGTTGCCCAGGATCGTATCACCGGTCACAATTTCGCCACCCGCTCCGAGGTGATTGCTCAAAATGGCATAGCAGCCACAAGCCATCCTTTGGCAACGCAGGTTGCCATAGATATTCTTAAAGCAGGAGGAACGGCAGTTGATGCAGCCATTGCGGCAAATGCGGTTTTGGGTTTGATGGAGCCCACAGGCTGCGGAATTGGTGGCGATCTTTTCGCCATCGTTTGGGATGCTAAAACCCAAAAACTATATGGACTTAATGCCAGCGGACGATCGCCAAAGAGTCTCACTCTTGACTACTTCAGGGAGAATAATCTCACGAAAGTTCCTTCTTTCGGACCATTGCCCGTTACCGTTCCCGGTGCGGTGGATGGCTGGTTTGAACTGCACAAAAAGTTTGGGAAACTACCCATGCAGAAAAACCTCGATCCAGCAATTAAATACGCCCGTGAAGGATTTCCCGTAACCGAACTAATTGCTTACTACCTTGAGCGGTCTGCCAGAATATTGAGTGATTACCCGAACTTTAAGGAAACTTATATGCCCAACGGCAAAATGCCCGCCAAGGGCGAAATCTTCAAAAATCCCGATTTGGCCAATACCTACGAAAAGATTGCTAGGGGTGGTCGGGATGCGTTCTATAAGGGCGATATTGCCCGAACCATAGCTAGTTATATTAAGGATCAGGGAGGGTTTCTATCGTATGAAGATATGGCTAAGCATACATCAGAATGGGTCGATCCGGTTTCAACCAATTACCGTGGCTACGATGTTTGGGAGTTACCTCCCAACGGGCAAGGAATTGCAGCCCTACAAATTTTAAATATTCTTGAAGGTTTTGATATTGCATCCATGGGCTTTGGCAGCGCCGAGTACCTGCATCATTTCATCGAGGCAAAAAAGATTGCTTACGAGGATCGCGCCCATTACTATGCCGATATGCAAGCAGTTGAAGTGCCTCTAGAGCGACTTATCTCCAAAGAATATGCCGCAGAACGCAGGCAATTGCTCGACCCAAATCGTGCAGCCCGTTTCTACGAACCGGGGAACATGGATACGCCCAGCACCATCTACCTTACCGTTGCCGACAAGGATGGAAATATGATTTCATTGATTCAGAGCAACTACCGTGGCATGGGCTCGGGAATGACGCCATACGGCTTGGGTTTTGTGCTGCAGGATCGGGGCGAAGGATTTAATTTGGAGGAGGGATTTCTGAATACCTATGCACCAGGGAAACGTCCATTTCACACAATTATTCCAGCATTCATTACCAAGGATGGCAAACCCTACATGAGCTTCGGGGTAATGGGCGGAGGAATGCAACCCCAAGGGCATGTTCAGATTGTGGTGAATATGATTGATTTCGGAATGAACCTTCAGGAAGCTGGCGATGCTCCCCGGGTGCAGCATATTGGCTCATCAGAGCCAACTGGCGAAAAGATGACCAACGGCGGAACAGTTTTGCTCGAAACGGGCTTCGACTGGGAAACCATTCGAGACCTAATTGGGAAAGGTCACAAAATTCAGTGGGATTTAGGCGGATATGGTGGCTATCAGGCTATTATGTGGGACGAAATAAATGGCGTTTACTACGGCGCATCGGAGTCGCGAAAGGATGGGCAAGCAATAGGTTACTAGAATAAAAGGATAACTTTAGATCTTAGTATCCCTTTATAGCTGGTTATCAATTGTGAAATTCTATAATTTAGAAAAGCAGAGGAATTGATTTAGTATTTTTTTTAGTTATTTTTGCTAAAACAAAAAAAAATACGATTTGGAACTTCAGAATGTAATAAAGGAGTTGCTTGCTAAATACAACTACATTAGTCTACCAGGACTAGGTAGTTTTGTGCAAAGCTACCAATCGGCAAAGCTCTCACCCGATGGAAAAGAGTTCTTGCCTCCGAGGCAAACCTTAACCTTTGACACCTCGCGTTCTTTCAACGACGAAGTTCTTGAGAGATTACTTATGGAACGTCAGCAATTGATTCAAAAGGATGCAGAAGAAAAGGTTAAGGTATTTGTTGAAGCGGTTAGAAAAGGTATCTCTTCAAAACAAGGAGTTACTTTTTTAAATGTTGGTACACTTAAACAGGACGAAAAGGGAAGTATTGTTTTCCTTGAGGCTGATGAGTATACCAAGGTGTCATCCACATTTGGCTTAAATCCACTTTCTGTATTAGAGAAAACAAAAGGAAAGGCTTATCAAACACCAATACCAAAATCTGTTACAGAAAAACCACTAGCAAGGAAACCCTTTGGAAAAAAGGGAAGAAATATTGCCATTGCTGCTTTAGCAGCAGTTATTTTTGTGGGTTTATTTCTTTCGGCACTGTACGTTTTTGTACCCGAATTTCGATTTTGGGAACAAGATAGTACCAAACCACCTCAAAGGTCACAATTGTTAATACCCGAAATAGAATTTGAAAACGATATATCAATAGAAGAGGAGTTTTCAAGCGAAACAGCAACAGGTAATTTTGATGCACAAGAAGTTCATGATCTGACCACAACAATCAATACTCAGGTTGATAAGAAAAAAGCCCTTTTTTACGAAGAGGCTAAAGAGTTGGATGCCAATACATTCTACATCATTTCTGGGAGTTTTATTAATATTGAGAATGCTCAGAATCATTACAGAACGCTGGAAAAACAAGGGTATAAGCCAGAAATGCTTGAACAGCAAGGCAAATTTAGGGTTGCCATGTGTAAATATACCGATAGAAATAGAGCATTACGCGAATTGGAAAGGTTAAGACGCGAAAAGCCCACTGAGGCAGTTTGGCTTTTGGGATTATAGTTTTTTATGTTTATTTGTTCGATATTTTAACATGGGTTGAGAAAAGATAGTGCTTTAATCAACCCATCAATTCTTTACTAACAATTTTCAACAATACAATTCATGAGAAAATGGCGTATTGAAGATTCTGCAGAACTTTACAATATCAAGGGTTGGGGAATAAACTATTTCTCCATCAACGAAAAGGGTAACGTAGAGGTAACCCCACGCAAGGAAGGTGTTGCTGTCGACCTAAAGGAGTTGGTTGACGAACTACAACTTCGTGATGTTTCTACTCCGATGCTATTGCGCTTTCCCGATATTCTCGATAGCCGTATCGAAAAAATGTCGAGCTGTTTTAAGGTTGCAGCTCAAGAGTACGAGTATAAAGGGCATAACTTTATCATTTATCCCATAAAGGTTAACCAGATGCGTCCGGTAGTTGAAGAGATCGTTAGCCATGGGAAGAAGTTCAACATTGGACTGGAAGCTGGATCAAAGCCAGAGTTGCATGCAGTAATAGCAATAAATACGGATAATGAGTCCCTTATCATTTGCAATGGTTATAAGGATGAGGATTACATAGAGTTAGCTCTGTTGGCTCAGAAAATGGGTAGACGAATATTTTTGGTAGTTGAGAAGCTCAATGAGCTAAAGCTTATAACCAAAATTGCTAAGAGATTACGTGTAAAGCCAAACATTGGAATCCGTATTAAGCTTGCCAGTTCAGGAAGCGGAAAGTGGGAAGATTCAGGGGGGGACGTAAGCAAATTTGGTTTAACATCCAGCGAACTACTTGAAGCCTTAGATTTTCTGGATAAAAACAAGATAAAAGATTGTTTGAAGCTGGTTCATTTCCATGTTGGTAGTCAGGTTACAAAGATTCGCCGAATCAAAATTGCCCTAAGGGAGTCATCTCAGTTCTATGTCGAACTCTGTAAAATGGGATTCAATATTGAGTTTGTTGATATTGGTGGAGGGCTTGGTGTTGATTATGACGGAACACGCTCTGCAGATAGCGGAAGTAGCGTAAACTATAGCATTCAGGAGTATGTGAATGATGCTGTTGCAACCATTGTTGATGCATCGGATAAGAACAACCTACCACATCCAAATATCATTACCGAATCGGGACGATCGCTTACTGCTCATCACTCAATTCTAGTATTTGAGGTTCTCGAAACCACAAGTTTACCCACATGGGATGAAGAGGAGGAGGTGACTGAAGCCGATCATGAACTGGTGCAGGAGTTATACTCCCTTTGGGATGGTATAAACCAGCCTCGTATGCTCGAAACATGGCACGATGCTCAGCAAATTCGGGAGGAGGCACTCGACCGTTTTAGTTTGGGGATACTTGATCTTAAAACTCGCGCACAGGTAGAACGTTTATTCTGGTCAATAGCAAAAGAGATTCAGATAATGACTGCCATGATGAAGCATGTGCCTGATGAGCTACGTCAACTACCTAAGTTGCTATCCGATAAGTTTTTCTGTAACTTTTCACTATTTCAATCTCTTCCCGATGCCTGGGCAATTGATCAGATTTTCCCAGTAATTCCACTACAGAGACATGACGAAAAACCCGACAGGTCAGCTACCATTCAAGATATAACCTGCGATTCCGATGGGCAAATAGATAATTTTATTGCTACACGGAATTTTTCGTATTACCTACCAGTACATACGCCGCAACCACGTGAACCATATTACATTGGAGTTTTTCTTGTGGGAGCTTATCAGGAGATATTAGGCGACCTTCATAATCTATTTGGCGACACCAATGCTGTCCATATCTCAGTGGACGAAAAGGGATACTCCATTGATCAAATTATAGATGGAGAGTCCGTAGCAGAGGTACTCGAATACGTTCAGTACAACTCGAAGAAGATGGTACGCACCGTTGAAACCTGGGTAACATCGGCTGTAAAGGCTGGAACCATTACAACCGAAGAAGGGAAGGAGTTTTTATCGAATTACCGCTCAGGATTATATGGCTATACATACCTAGAGTAGGTAAAAATGCTTATAGTAGGGAAACGCCCCAAGTTTATTATAAACATGGGGCGTTTTCTTCAGAAAAATGTTTTTCACTATACTGCCACTACCTCCTTAATTTCAGGCACTTCGCGGCGTATCGCTTGCTCCACTCCATTTTTAAGGGTCATAATGCTGTATGGGCAACTACCACAGGCTCCCAGAAGTTTAACTTTTACCGTATAATCATCGGTTACTTCAATAAGCGAAATGTCGCCACCATCATTTTGTAAGAAAGGACGTACTACATCTATTGCGGCACTTACCTTCTTGGTGATTTCTTCTTTGGTCATTTTTTACAATTTTTAGATATTTGGTCTATTTATGTTTAATTACAACTTTTTGAGTCGCAGGTTTCTCTCGGTTTCTTCTATTCACCTCAGCAATTACCTTAGCTGCGAATTGCGCAAATGCTTCAGCTATTAATCCCTCACCCGAAGCGATTGGTTTACCATCATCGCCTCCTTCACGTATGCTTTGCACAATGGGGATCTGACCCAGTAGGGGCAATTGCATTCGTTCTGCCAATTTCTTGCAACCCGCCTTTCCAAAAAGGTAGTACCGGTTATTGGGAAGCTCCTCAGGAGTAAACCAAGCCATGTTTTCTACAAGGCCAAGAACCGGAACCTCTATGTTTATACTCGAAAACATGCTAATCCCTTTTATGGCATCGGCAAGAGCAACCTCTTGAGGTGTGCTAACGATAATTGCTCCTGTAACAGAAACTTCCTGCACCAAAGTTAGATGAATATCGCTGGTTCCTGGGGGTAAGTCGATAAGTAGATAGTCAAGTTCTCCCCATGCTCCTTGATGTATAAGCTGCTTAAGCGCATTGGTAGCCATAGGACCACGCCAAACCAAGGCATTGTTGGGATCAACAAAGAAGCCTATTGAAAGAAGTTTAACCCCATGGCTTAAAACAGGCTCAATGAGGTCCAACTCCCCTTCTTTCACCATTTCAGGATGCTCTGTTTCTACGCCAAGCATTTTGGGGACGGAGGGCCCAAAAATATCTGCATCGATTAGTCCAACGCTAGCACCTGTTTTTGCCAACGAAACGGCTAAGTTTACAGCAATGGTTGATTTTCCAACTCCCCCTTTACCTGAAGCAATGGCAATGATGTTCTTAACCTTACTTACTGAAGCTCTTGTTTTATATGGAGAATCCTTAACTTGAGCAATGGGTGCTTTAAGAGCAATATTAATTTTAATATTGTCACCAAATTCATTGGAAAGCACTTTTGCACAAGTTTTTTTTAGCGATGAAGCAAAGGGATCGTTTGACTTAAGAAGCTCAAGGGTAAAGTTTATACTATTGTTATCAAACCTTAAACCTTGCACCATGCCTGCCGAAACAATATCATTTCCAGTTTCTGGATGTTTGATGGATTTAAGATTATCAAGTATCTTTTGCTCAGAAAGATGCATGTTATTTATATTAGATTTAAATAGGGCTCAAAGGTAAGTATTCCATAAAATCAAAACAAAGAATAGGCAAAAAGGTTCTTAGAGAATGGCATCGAAATCCAATTCCTTTGAAGGATCCCAGTAAAGATTATTGAAGTTAACAATTTTATCATCCTGCACTTTCACCCCCTCGCTTTCCAATAATTCTTTCATGGTTTCCCTTCCGGGAAAATGCATTTTACCGGTTAACATTCCATTGCGATTTACCACCCTGTGGGCTGGTATCCATTCAGGTAAATGCTTTGTTGAGTTCAATGCCCAACCTACCATTCTTGATGATTGGGGCGATCCCAAATATTTGGCAATCGCACCATAGCTTGTAACCTTTCCTTCTGGAATAAGGTTGGTTACCTCGTAAACTCTTTGGAAGAAATTATTGCTACTCAAAAATTGGTTCTTTTATTTTTTTATTGATATCTAATACAAATCGAATATATGTTATTGGCAATCCTTGTTCTAAGAACATACTTTCGTAAAATGTTTTAATTGACAGCATGGGATCAACCATATTACTTTTATACAAATCGTTTGTGCTATGGATAACGCTAAGCTTGTTTTGCTCAACAAGAGCCTTAGTGTATTCGTATAGGTTTTGACTATCGGTTTTAAGATGTATAGTGCCTTTATCCTTCATAAATTTTTGGTAGTAGCCCAAAAACCTACTTGATGTTAATCTTTTCTTTGCCTTTGATTTCCTTGGTTGGGGATCGGGAAAGGTTACCCAAATTTCACTTACCTCATGAGGAGAGAAGAATGAGGGAATATTCTCAATACGAGTTCGGATGAACCCAGCATTGGGTAAAGGTAAACGCGTTGCTTCCTTTGCTCCTTTCCATAAGCGTGCACCTTTAATATCAATTCCAATAAAATTTCGCTGGGGATACATCTTCGCAAGGTTTATGGTATATTCACCCTTGCCACATCCAAGTTCTAGTACAATAGGGTTTAAGTTCTTGAAAAAAACCTTATTCCAATTCCCTTTTAGGTAGAAATCTTTTTGCCATACTTCTTCTAATGCTGGCTGGAAAAGATTTTCGAAGGTTTCGTTTTCAGCAAATTTTTGGAGTTTATTCTTTCCCACTTCTATTCCTGTTGAAGAATTTTACTTGGCTTTTTCAACCCTAACACCTACTGAAGCAATACCCTGAAGGCTATTGGTTCTCATACCGTGCTGAATATTGATGCTATATACACCCTGCTCAGGGAAGCGAATGTATCGCTTGTATGGAATTCTGTTATCGCGAAGATCTCCAAAGCCCTTACCCAGCCAATCACCTCTTTTATCGGCAAGGATACACTCAAGCGTGTCGCGAAGAGAAGCACCGTGAGGAGAGGTAGTATAAATAAAAAGGAATAGATTACTATTGGGGTAGCTCGTATTATTGCGAATATTAACAAATATGTTGTGAGGGGAAATGGTATCGGTAACGTTTACATAAAAATGAGCAACGCTGTCAATGCTCCATACCTCTTTTTTAACATCGTAATTCGATTCGAATACAGCAATGTCTGTACATGAGATGGCCGAGAACAAGGCTAAAACAAGAAAAATGCTTAGCCTATTCATTCCTTTTCCTCCTTTTTCCCTTTTTATTCCGCTTTTTATGAGAATGCCTTTTTTCATCATCAAAACGTGTAACACTTTCTTCCTGAATCACATTACTATAGCTTAATTCTTTATCATCAGTAATAGCAAATGCCGCTTCAACTAGTTTTAGTGGTTTTTGCCCTTCGCGGTTTATTTCAATAATCTCCTTAACCCGATCAACGGGAACCGCAATAAGATTAACGCCAGAGTTTGGATCAGTGCTATACCACATAATCCTGTTAAATATATCTGTTTTTAGGTGGTAATAGCTGGCATCCTTCGTTTCTAGAGGGATAGTTGTCTTTGGAAAGTCTTTACGGGCATCAATATAACAGTCCACTTCGTAGTTCAGACAACACTTCAGTTTTCCGCATTGTCCTGCCAATTTTTGAGGATTGAGCGACACCTCTTGTATCCTTGCCGAGTTAGTTGTAACGGAAACAAAATTGTTGATCCACGAGGCGCAACAAAGTTCACGTCCACAAGAGCCTATTCCGCCTATCCTTCCAGCCTCTTGCCGTGCCCCAATCTGTCGCATCTCAATACGAATTTGAAACTCATCAGCAAGAATTTTAATTAACTCGCGGAAATCAACACGTTCATCTGCAATGTAGTAAAAAACAGCTTTAGTTTTATCACCCTGATATTCAACATCCCCTATTTTCATGTTCAAACCCAAATCGGAAACAATTTGCCTGGTTCTGATCATGGTATTGTGCTCAAGCGAAATGGCTTCAAGCCATTTCTCAATATCGGCAGGTTTAGCTTTACGGTATATTTTTTTGAGTTCAGTGGAATTGGGATCAATTCCTACTTTTTTCATCTGTAGTTTTACAAGCCAGCCTGTTAGGGTTACTGTTCCTATATCATGTCCGGGTGATGCCTCAACGGCAATTACATCTCCTTTTGATAAGTTTAGCCTGTTTAAATTTTTATAGAAGCTCTTTCGAGTATTTTTAAACTGTACCTCAATAATATCAGTTGTAAGAGGGGGCTCAGGGATGTTCTCAACCCAATCAAAAGTGTTGAGTTTTGAGCAACCACCATTAAAATGAAGGGATTGCTCAGTAATCTCATTCCCTTTTATTGATAATCCTCGAGAGCAAATGCTCTTTTCCATAGCTTAATTCTTTTTTTGCACGATGCAAAATTAATGATTTTAGGCTTCTAAAACAGAGTTAAGAACACTTAATGATCTTTTTCCGATCGTGAAAAGTTTTATCAGCCTAAAAATTGATTAAAAATATTTATGCCTTTTTGTTAATTAGCTTAACCATTTTCATGCAGAAATCGGTAAAAACAACTTGTGCATTTCCGTTCCTTCCAATATGTTCAATAGCTGTGCTGAACTCGGAGTATATTGCTGTTATATTTTTTCCATTAACAAATGGCGAAAACTTTTTTCCGAAGTCGGCTTCCTCACCCGAAACATAAACAATATCTTCTAAACCAAGGTTCAACATAAAGCTCTCACGAATAATCCTTAAAGAGTATGCCAACATCTCCTTCTGCTTTTCTCTGCCCAAGGATGATGCTTCGTTTACCCAATCTAAAAGGCCCAAAATATTATTTGAGTAGCAGTGTCGCATTAGTTGCCTGAACATTTCAAGATAAGGGCTTTCTTCGCTTGTATTAGTGAGAGATAATGCTGTTTGAAAGCTACCATTGGCAACCTTGCTGATATCCTGTGCCTTACCCGAACTCAACTGGTATCTGTCAACCAGTGCGGTGGCAATCTCATCCCGTTTAATAGGAGGAATCTTAATAATCTGTGTTCTTGACAAAATTGTACTAAGCAAAGAACCAGCATTCTCCGAGATCAGTATGAAAAGGGTTTTTGGTGGTGGTTCCTCAAGCAGCTTAAGGAGTTTATTCGATGCATTGTGATGCATTCGTTCAGGCAACCAGATAATCATGGTTTTATAGTCAGCCTCAAAGCTTTTTAAGCTTAACTTTTTTATCACCTCTGAACTTTCAGCAGTATTGATTATTCCCAGCTTGTTCTCAAGCCCAATTATTTCGTACCATTGCGATTCAGTGATGTAGGGATTGAAAAGAATGGCTTCCCGCCATTGTTGTATGTAAGAATCGCTTTGTTTTCCAGCACTCTTTTCATCATCATCTTCCTTCTTTTTAATTTCGTTAACCGGAAAGACGAAATGTAAATCGGGGTGGATTAGCTTCTGAAACTTATGGCACGAAGGACATACTCCGCAAGAATCCTCTTCCCCTTGATTTTGGCATGAAATATACTGAGCGTAGGCTATGGCAAGCATCAACTTTCCTGTTCCTTCTGATCCTGTAAAAAGTTGAGCATGGGCAATTCTTTTGTCCTTAACACTTTTTATGAGCCTGTTTTTTATTTCACTTTGACCAACAATATCCTTAAACAGCATTGTTTGAAAATTATATAATAAAATGGATTCAAATTTAGTAAAAAGTAAGCGATAACCGAATGAATGATTTAAGATGGTTAAATGTTATTGTAGGTATTTAAAAATGAATCATAATACTATTGAAAAGCATTTTAAAATTATTAGTCTAAGCTCTAATAGGTGATAAACTTATTATCTTTGCGAAAGATAAACCAAAAACCATAAGCCATGCTACGATTTAATACATATAATTTTGCTGGGAAAAGAGCAATCGTTAGGGTCGATTTTAACGTACCCCTTGATGAGAATTTTAATGTTACCGATGATACTCGCATTACTGCAGCGTTACCCACCATTAAGAAAATTCTCAACGATGGTGGTTCCGCTATCCTGATGTCGCATCTTGGGAGGCCCAAAGATGGACCAACAGAAAAATACTCATTAAAGCATTTGATACCCCTACTTAACAAGTTGCTTCAGGTAAACGTGAAATTTGCACCTGACTGTATTGGCAATGAGGCCGTTAATCTATCAAGTAGCCTGCAAAAGGGAGAGGTTTTACTGCTTGAGAATCTTAGATTCTATAAGGAGGAGGAAAAGGGGGATGAGGGTTTTGCTCACAAGTTAGCCACTTTTGCTGATGTATACGTGAACGATGCTTTTGGAACTGCACATAGAGCCCATGCATCAACTACTATTATAGCCAAGTTCTTCCCTAAAAACAAAATGTTTGGATATTTAATCGAGAGCGAGCTCAATGGGCTTGATAAGGTTTTACACTCACCACAAAAACCATATACTGCCATACTTGGAGGAGCAAAGGTTAGCTCAAAAATTACGATAATTGAAAACCTCATCAATCGGGTTGATAATCTTATTATTGGGGGAGGGATGATGTTTACTTTTATTAAGGCTCAAGGAGGTCAGGTTGGTTCATCAATGGTTGAAGATGATAAGCTGGATTTGGCCATTGATATTTTAAGGAAAGCCAAAGAAAAGGGCGTTAAGGTTATTCTGCCAGTGGATACTGTTATTGCCGATGCTTTTAGCAATGATGCCAACACTAAGGTGGTTAGGGTGAATAGTATCCCCGAGGGCTGGTTAGGATTAGATATTGCAGAAGATTCCGTAATTGAATTTTCACGGGTTATAGAGCAATCTAAAACAGTACTTTGGAATGGTCCAATGGGGGTTTTTGAAATGCCAAAATTTGCCGAGGGGACAAAAAAAGTAGCCATATCCATAGCCAAAGCAACAGAAAAAGGAGCATTTTCATTGGTAGGGGGTGGCGACTCTGTGGCTGCAATCAATTCCTTGGGCTTTGCCCAAAAGGTAAGCTATGTGTCAACCGGAGGGGGTGCTTTGCTTGAGTACCTTGAAAATGGTGATCTGCCTGGAATAAAAGCAGTTAGAGAGTAGTGTTTTATAGAATACTTTTTTCGGCGAAGGTAACTATTTTTGCCTTCGCCGATTTTCATTTGAGGATTCCAACTCATGTAATTGAATTACAATGACAAACCCATTGGAACAACGAATTTTTAAAACGACTTCAAGCAATTTTCAGGATATTGCTCTTGAAGTATTCTGTTATCAAGCTGCCTCAAATAGGGTATACGCAGATTATCTAAATCTACTAAAAATTGTTCCCCAAAGTATAACTACAATTACAGGTATTCCTTTTCTTCCAATCTCTTTTTTTAAGACACATAGAGTAATTGTTGATGGCAAAAAAGCTGAATCTACATTCATAAGTAGCGGAACAACAGGATCCGAAACCAGTAAACATCATGTGGCATCATTGCAGCTATACGAACGGAGCTTTTTAGGGACTTTCCAAAAATTCTATGGCATTCCCTCAGATTATTGCATTTTGGCGCTTCTACCATCTTACCTTGAGCGCGAAGGATCATCGTTGATTTATATGGTTAATAAGCTAATTGAGGAAAGCAAGCATCCGCAAAGCGGATTTTACCTTGAAGACTATAAACAGCTTGTTGATGTACTTTTAGAGCAAGAAAAGAATGGTCAAAAAACCATTTTGTTGGGAGTTACCTATGCTCTTTTAGAGTTGGCAAATAATTATAAACTTAAGCTATCCAACACTATAATCATGGAAACAGGAGGAATGAAGGGTAGGGGGAAGGAGTTGGTTAGGAAAGAGGTTCATCATATACTAAGGGAGGCTTTTGGAGTAAAAGTGGTTCATTCCGAGTATGGAATGACGGAGCTTCATTCACAAGCTTATTCGCTAGGAAATGGAATATTTCAATGTCCCCAATGGATGCTGGTGTTTTGTCGTGACCCCTACGATCCATTTACAATACTTCCCCAAGGGAGAACAGGAGCGCTCAATATCATAGACCTAGCAAATTTATACAGTTGCTCATTTATCCAAACCGATGATTTGGGCACTGTATTCTCCGATGGTACGTTCGAAGTTATAGGCAGGATGGATGGAAGTCAAATTCGGGGGTGCAACCTTTTGGTTTACCAGTAAAAAAACACTGCCGGCATTAACCGGCAGTGAAAACCTTAAAGAACCATGAAAAAGCAAATTAGCCTTTATCGCTAAAGGCTCTTCTGCTCAACGCAAATGCCCAAAAGTTTATCTGGACAAAGCATCCTTTTGCATTACATGCAGTTTTTTCAAAGAAAAGTAAAAAGGTCATAAACGTTGAACTAACCAAAACATTAACGATAATGTTTTATGTTTATTGCCCCTTCAAATTACTCTTCACTCTACGATTTCATAGTTTTTCTTGCTTTGTATTTAATTTGATGAGAGTTTATTTATGTAAACCTTTATTTATCATAAAATTACTCTGTTGGAATACAGTTCATTTGTGATTTATTCAATAAATATAATAAGGTGTATATATAAAAAAGCTATATTCGCTTTTTTAAATCAACCGTTTAATAAGTATAAATCAACAAACCTACTGGTTCATACATTAATTATAACATAATAATTTCTAAAGCTTTAACATTATTTATAGATAATTTTTTCCCTGACTGAAAACAGAACCTAACACTAACTCAAAATCAGAATGCTATGAAAAGACGATTTACAGCTATTCTTTTATTGGCAACCATGGTGCCAGTAACTTTACTAGCCGGTGGCATTGTCACCAATACCAACCAAAGTGCATCCTTTATTCGAATGCCTGTTCAGGATGCAACGCTAAGCATAGATGGTGCTTACTATAACCCTGCAGGGTTAGTTCATTTGCAGAATGGATTTCACATCTCTGTAAGCAATCAGTATGTTAGCCAAACTCGTACCATTGAATCAGATTATGCTTTGCTGAAGAATAAGGAATACACTGGAGATGTTCTAGCACCCCTTTTTCCTACGTTTTATGCTGTTTATAAAATGGACAAATTGGCGTTTGCTTTTAATGTAAATCCAATTGGAGGTGGGGGAAGTGCAAATTTTACAACAGGACTTCCTTCATTTGAATATACACTTTCGGGAATACCAACAATACTACAGCAACAGCTTTTACCTTTGGATCAAACCGCAGAGGCATTACTTGGAACAGATCCTGGTTTTAGAAATATTACTGGGTACAATGTTGACGTGGCGTTTGATGCCAGCTCGTTGAACTGGGGCTTCCAATTGGGTGCTGCTTATGCCATTAACGATATGATCTCCATATCTCTTGGCGCAAGATACATAATGGCTAAAAATACCTATAAGGGACATCTTAAAGATTATATGATTAATGCTCCTGCTGAATATGGTGGAACTCAAACACCCGGTAATTACCTACGTACTGTTGCAACAATTGTTGAACCTCTTTCACCACCAACTGCTACGGCTTTAAATGCTCAGGCAGCTGTTTTAGATGTCGCTACCGCTGATCAGGAAGTTGACGATTCTCAATCAGGATCCGGCATTTCACCAATTGTGGGATTAAACTTTAAAATATCGGAACAACTCAATATTGGACTGAAATACGAGCACAAAGCAGCCATTAAGGTGAAACACGAAGTTGGAAAAGATGCCTTGTTGTATGCTGATGGAACTGAAATTGACAACGATATGCCTTCTTTGATTTCTCTTGGAGCCAGCTTCAAACCCATTGAGAAGTTTAACATAGCCGTTGGATGCCATTACTACCTCGATAAGAGTGCTAACTACGGAAAACGAATTGATGGAGTATTTGTTGAAAACAAAGAGGTGATTGACAAGAATTTCTTAGAGGTTGGAGTGGGTTTTGAATATTTAGTAACAAACAATATTTTATTAAGTTTGGGTTACCTTCGCACACAAACTGGAGTAAACGATAAATATCATAATGATCAAGCCCATAGTTTAAACACCAACTCCATTGGAGTGGGAGGGAAATACATGGTGAACGAAAATATTGGCATTAACCTTGGATTTATGACTACAATGTATGAACCCTACACTAAGGAATATCCCGCTAATCTTGATAGTTTTATATTCCAACCATATGAGGAAACCTATAATCGTAGTGCAATGGTAATTGCCCTTGGTTTGGACTTTAAATTTTAATATTTTTTATAGCGTAATTATACACTGGGTGGAGGTATCTGCCCAGTGTTTTTTTTCCGTTGGATAGAAAATTATATATGAATAAAACAATGAATAGGTTATTGTTGCTACTTTTTTCCTTAATTCTTTTTTGTGAAGGTAATGCTCAAACAAGGGTTGTTTTAAACCCAAGTGTCGCAGAGCAAAGCCATTGGGAAATGAGTATTGACAAAATTAAGTTTTACCCGGATTCGACTGTAATAGAACTAACTATAATTAACAACTTGCCCGAAGGAGGATGGTTCTGCATAGATAGCAACACGTACATTGAGGATGCAAAAGGACTCGCTCGCAAAAGAGTTTATAATGCGCATGGAATATCATGGTGTCCTCAGGTATATAGGTTTCAACAGGTTGGCGAAACTTTACAAATTTCTCTAGTGTTTCCCGAGATGGCAGTTCAGACAGAGGTGATCAATCTTATTGAGCAATGCGAAAGGGCTTGCTTCTCTTTTCGAGGGATCATTCTGGATGATAAGCTAAATAATGATATAAGGCTTTTCGATGAGGCCATGAATTTTTATGTGAGCAACAAGTTGGATCAAGCCATTGAACTTTTCATGAATATTATTGAGGATATTCCAGCAAACCCTACCCATGTGTATGGATACTCATACTATCATTTAGTTCAAATTTACTTGAATAAAGGGGATAAAAAAACTGCTCATTTTTGGTTTGAGCAGCTTGAGCGTTCGGGATTGCCTAACCGGCAGTACTATTTGGATGCCATAAGGCAAGTGCTAGAATCGAAAAACTAATCTCTATTAACCTCCACATAGTTAAAAGGTACACTAGACATTTCAGAAAGTTCCTCCCCAGCTTCACGTAGTTCGTCATCATCTTCATCGAAGTACCAATAAATTTTTAGGGGAATATCGCTTTTCTGCATCTCATTAAGGGCCATAATAATATCATATATAAACTTAGCAGAGGAGCTGTTGAAGTAAATGAACTTAAATTTAAATGTAATAGGTTCAATGGCATCACCAACCTTTACCAAACTAAGCACCCAATCTTTAAAGTTTTCTATCCAATGAATAAGAGGGGCATAATAATCCCTGGCGTTTTCTGGCCTAGAGTATCCACTAATTTCCAGAGTTCGTTTTTCTGGTTCAAAACAAACCCTGGGCGAGATATTTGTGCCTTCAATCCTTAGTGTTTCCATTCAGAGATGATCCCTTTATTTTGTGTGCAATTTATAAAAAAGCATATAATATCACAACTTTGTGTTAATAAACTCAATGAGTTTTGATGAACAGTAAAAAAAAATTGACGAATGTTAAGAAAGAACATGGTAACTCTTGATATATAGAAAAATCTTATTCTTGAAAAAGAAAGCCTCAATGCAAACGAGGCTTTCGGTTTGGTTTCAGGGTTGATTAGGGTTAATATGGTATAAAATTAAAAGTATATCCAAGCATGTCCGCTATCTCTTCGCCTGATTCCAGTATTTCATCATCGCCATCTTCATAATACCAATTTATCTCTACCTTATTGCCTTTTGAATGAAATTTCATGAACTCTAACAGAACATCTAAAAGAAACTTCGATGAGGCAGAGTTAAAGTAGGTCATCTTCATGTTTATAGTTAGTAAACTTTTTTCAAACTTGATGTTTTGACTAAGAACCTTTTCGTTATACTCCTCTAGCCATTTAAGTATTGGCCGATAAAACCCAATTACATTTTCAGGGCGAGAAAACCCTGATATTTCAAAAATACTGCTTTCAGGATCAAAACTGACTTTTGGTGTAAATTCTGTGGGTTCAATGTATAATGGTTCCATATTTGAGCGATTAATTTGAAGAATTCAAGGAGATTACAACATTGATCGTAAAGTAAGAGTACTCTGAGTTGATGGGTTCAAATGTGTAGTTAATTTTATTTTCCGAAACCTTAGCAATATTAATTATACCTAAGCCCGCTCCACCCTTTGGTGAAACATTTCCACTAAGTATTGTTTGCTTGTAAAGTTCCTTGAGTCCTGTTTTGTCAAGTTTATTTACTCTATCTAATTTTTCTTTTAATGGAGTTGATTTGTAGTTTAGGATAGAGTTTGATGAGAACATTGAGAATTCTTTGTCGTCTAAGAAGAGAGTAAATCGGGGTTGGTGTTCAATATCACCAGTAATTACATCCTGATGCTTATATACATTTTCTAGGCTTTCTACCATTGCAGAGTAAACCTTTTTCTTTATGGTTATATTCATCCCTTGCTTGTCAACATATGCAGACATTCGATTTAGCAAGAAGCCTATCTCCTCATAACTTAAAGGACCATGATGTCCTAAAATATTCTCTCGTTTTGTCACTTTTTATGCAATGGTTAATAGGAACCAAAAATAGTAAAAATTCTGAAAGGAATAAAATTTCAGATAAATTTTGCATTATTAATTACAAAAGTATTTTTTTTTCTCAAAAAAAAGGATAAAAAGAATTTTTTAGTGCTAAAAAAAGCCATGATATACTCACAGCTTTTTTTAATTAATGTTTAAATAGAGTTGCTATTGAACAACTGTCATTTCTTCAACAAGGTGCTTTGCACCTGCATATTTATCAACAATAAAAAGAACGTAGCGAATGTCAACATTGATACAACGCTGGTAATCTGGTTCAAAGATTATATCACCACTCATGGCTTCCCAGTTACCATCAAAAGCGCAGCCAATTAGCTCGCCTTTTGAATTAATTACAGGGCTCCCAGAATTACCTCCTGTAATATCATTGTTTGTTATGAAAGCAATTGGCATTTCACCGTTTTTCATTGCATATGGGCCATATTCTTTTGTGCGGTATAGCTCCTTAAGTTTATCTGGGACTACAAATTCCCAGTTATCGGGATCTTCTTTTTCCATTACCCCCTTAAGCGTAGTGATGTAGTTGTAGTGTACGGCATCTCTGGGGAAGTAGTCAAAAACCTGTCCGTATGTCAACCTCATGGTAAAATTGGCGTCGGGATACATGGGGCGAGCATCGTTTTTTTCCATAATCCCTGCAACGTAAAGCCTATGTCCTTTATAGTAGTTTAGGTTTATTTCATTTAGCTTTTCGTTGATTAGGTTTGCTTTTTCTCTTATTGACATGGCTGCTGAAAAAGCTGGATCGTTTTTCAGGGTTTCAGCATCGGGGCTCTCTAGGAAATTCCACAGTTTAGTCGAATCGGTGAACATTGAACGAGTAAAAAGATCATCAATAAACATATCGAAATTACCGCTAAAATCCGTTATAATTGTTTGAAAAACACTGGGTTGATACTCTTCCTTTACTTTTTCACTAAAAAGTTTGAACATTGCTTTGGCCACTTTTTGATCGGTAGGGTAGTTATAATCTTTATAGAAACCTCTGGCTGCTTGCTTAAGCCTGCTAATCCTACTTTCTAGACCATTTTCTTTACCCTCTTCTAAAAATTTATAGAAATCCTGAGCCCTTGAAGCAAAAGAAATTAGCTCAGTTCCCCTCATTATGGTTTCATTTATGTAGAGATTGGTGTAAACGTAATCATGACGATCATTTACTGCATCTTTGATAAGTGACAATGCCTCCCCGTAAGTTTTTTTTCTTTTTTTATTTGCTTCAATCCATTGTGAGAATTCCTTTTCGGACTTTTCTTTATTAGATTTTACTTTAAGTTGATTCAACGCTTGGTTCTGCCCAATTGAGTACTTCCAGTAGTTTGTGCTGCCAGAATACTTTGATGAATACTTAATTCTAACCTCATCACTTGCAAGCATATCCTCGAGTAGAATTTCTTGACGAATTCCTCTTACATATGATCTGTGGAAATTTGTAATTTTTTCAGTTTCTTCTACCTCCCACGAAGTCATATACCTATCAGTACCGCCCGGGTAACCTAAAATCATAGCAAAATCTCCTTTTTCAACTCCTTTAATCGAAATCGGAAGATGGTGCTTTGGCGTATATGGAATATTATCGGGGGAGTAGCTGGCAGGCTTATTATCCTTATCAGCATAAATTCTGAAAATTGAAAAATCACCGGTATGGCGAGGCCACACCCAGTTGTCAGTATCGGCACCAAACTTCCCAATTGATGATGGAGGCACACCCACCATGCGAACATCTGTATATGTTTCGTATACTAAAAGGTAAAATACATTACCCCCGTAGTAACTGCGAACCATAGCAGTGTATTGAGTACCCTCGGATGCATTTTTGCTGATGCTGTCGCTTATTGTTTGAATGGCGAGAGTACGTTCTTCTTCGCTCATCTTATCACTTAGCTGGTCATTTACAATTTTTGTAACATCCTCTAAACGAACTAAAAAAGTTGCGGTTAACCCTGGGCTTGGAATCTCTTCCTCCTTAGTTGCTGCCCAAAAACCATCCCTTAAATAGTCATTTTCTACGCTACTATGACGTTGAATTGTACCGTAACCACAGTGGTGATTAGTGAGCAGTAGTCCCTGACTTGATATTACTTCACCGGTACATCCACGTCCAAAGATAACTATGGCATCCTTGATACTGGAGTTATTGATGCTATAAATATCTTCTGCAGTTAGCTCTAGCCCCATGGATTGCATGGTAGAAATATTATACTTCTGAAGCAAAGGAAGGAGCCACATTCCCTCATCAGCTTTGGAAAGTGATGAGAAAAGCATTAAAAAGGTAAATAGCAGTAAATTAAATCGTTTCATATTAATCATTTTAAGTTAAGTAAATAATGGGTTGCTTTTTCTCTTCGATTGGTTAAATTCGTATGGGTTTAACTATTGATTTTATTTTCTTCCATTTTATTTCTCTAGTAATGATATTGTTTAGGTTTTTTTAAAAATTTGAATGCGAGAATTATTAAGTAAAAGGAATAACGAATTGAGTTTCAGTTAATTTAAAAGAACGTCTATGGAATGGTGTAATACCATACTTCATTATAGCTTCTCTGTGCTCAGCGGTGGGGTAGCCTTTATTCTTTTCCCATCCATAGGCTGGAAAATCTTTAGAAATCATGGTCATAAAACCATCTCGATATGTTTTTGCCAGGATGGATGCAGCGGCTATGCTCATATATTTTGCATCACCCTTTACAATACATTTATGCGGAATTTTAGGAAAAGGTTTAAACCTGTTGCCATCAATTAGCAAAAACTCAGGTTTTTTTGATAGGGTTTCTATTGCCCTATGCATGGCAAGAATAGAAGCGTTGAGTATGTTTATTTTGTCTATCTCCTCAGGAAAGGATATCCCAATGGCAAAGGCAATTGATTTCTTTTCGATCTCATATTTAAATTCTAACCTTTGCTTGGCTGAAAGTTGTTTTGAGTCGTTTAGATAAGGGTTTAGATATTTTTTGGGGAGAATAACTGCAGCAGCAAACACCGGTCCTGCTAGGCAACCTCTGCCAGCCTCATCGCAACCTGCTTCAATCCTAACTTTATTTAAATAGGGTTCAAGCATCTTTTTTGGTTTCAGTAAGAACACGGTTAATAGAATCGTAAAACTTTTCAGCGGTATTATTCCACGAAAATAAAAGCTTGCGCTTATGTGCTTTTGCAACCAGTTCATCACGGAGTTTTTCATCATTGGCCAACAACTTCATGGCATGGGCAATGGATTCAGCCGAAAAAGGATCGATGTAATATGCTGCATCACCTGCAACTTCTGGCATTGAAGTTCTATTGGAAGCAATTAACGGGACATCACAGTTCATCGCTTCAAGCATTGGTATTCCAAACCCTTCGAAGTAAGGAACAAAGGTCATGGCTGTAGCCGCACCAATTACTCGCCTTAACTCTTCTACTTGTAGCCTTCCGGTAAACAATACGGAATCTTTATACTTCATCGATTTGTATGTATTTGTGATGTCATTGGTCATAAACATCTTTTCTCCTACTATGACTAATGAGTAGTTCATTCCACTCATTTCCATGAATAAATCGAATGCTTGAAGCAGCCTTGCAACATTCTTTCGAGGATTCAGCGCCCCAACAAATACAAAGTATGGTTTGCCATATGAATAAACCTCCCTGACTCTAAGTTTCTCTTCCTCGCCAATAGGTTTGAATTTTGTGTTTACTCCATTGTACACCACATCAATCTTATCTTCGGATACATTGAAGCTTTTTATGATGTCATTTTTTGAGTATTCACTCACAGTAACTATTCTTGATGCTTTGTGGGCGAATCGAACGAAGAAGTGGTTGTAGTATTTCCTCGTCAGTAGGGGTAACCCCTCCGCATGATGATGAAAGTTAATATCGTGTATTACCCCAATGGATGGGGTCGAAGAGCGTAAAGGCAAGTATCCATCGGTAGAAATAAAAAGATCCGGTTTAACTCTTTTCAAGAATTGGTGTACAGAAAATTCAAACCATAAATACCACAGAATGGGGTGTCGAGCTTGTGGATAAAGTACAACAGGAGTCACATTGGTCGAAAAAATGAACTCAGGATCGGGTTTCCTGTCAAAGATGAAATAGAATTGATGTTCAGGATGTGATCGTACAATTCTGCTAAGAGTTTCGTGAGTAAACCAGCCAATGCCTTCCAGTTTATTCTTTATTAGGAAGCGAGTATTTATGGCTATTCTCATTGGGCATATTTTTTGCACACTGCCAAAGTACCACTTTTTTTTAGAATATAGGTAAGCATAGCTTGAATAGAAATTTTACGATTTTGTTGTATTATGTGTCATTTTATTACATTTGAAAAAATATTGAACCTGTGAAGAGAAAGTTTGCCACTAGTCTGGTTCTCTTACTAGCCCTTAACCTTGTTGTTAAGCCTTTTTGGATTTTTGGAATCGATCGATCTGTCCAGAATGTTGTTGGGGCAGCTGAATATGGTTTGTTCTTTGCGCTTTTCAACTTCTCCATCCTTCTTAACATTATTCTTGATTTTGGACTAACGAATTTTAACAATAGGGAGATTAGTCGCCATTCCCAACTACTGCCGAGGTATTTTTCAAATATGTTTGTTCTAAAATTGATGATGGCAGCGGTCTATCTCATTGTTAGTTTTTCATTGGCTCTTTTGGTTGGTTATAGTGGTAGGCAACTTTGGATATTAGGTTTTTTGGTTTTCAATCAGTTCCTTTCAAGTTTTATTCTTTACATAAGGAGTAATATAAGCGGCCTCCAACTTTTTAAAACCGACAGCATTGTGTCGGTTACCGATAGAGTGCTTATGATTGCATTGTGTGGATTCTTGCTATGGGGGCCTTTCAAAGAAAGTTTCCGAATTGAATGGTTTGTGTATGCACAAACAATAGCATATGCACTTACTGCACTTATAACTTTTGTTATTGTTTATAGCAAATCGGAGTTCTTTCAACCAAAATTCGATAGGGGTTTTTTCATAGTGATTTTTAAGCAAAGCTATCCATACGCACTGCTGGTTTTACTAATGTCGTTTTATTACAGGGTTGATGGGGTTATGCTGGAGCGGTTATTACCCGATGGGAGTATTCAATCGGGTGTTTATGCCCAAGCATTTAGATTGCTCGATGCAGCTAATATGGTTCCCTTCTTATTTGCAAGTTTATTGCTGCCGATTTTTTCTCGTATGCTGAAAGAAGGAGAACCGATAGCACCCCTTTTAAGGTTTGCATTTAATATATTAATGGTTATATCCATTTCCTTTGCCTTTGCATGCATTATATACAGAAAACCTATTATGGACACACTTTATGTTCATCATCCCGATGAATCATCGGTTGTGCTAGCTATTTTAATGATATCATTTATTTTCATCTCTCTCTCTTATATTTTTGGGACATTACTAACCGCCAATGGCAGTTTAAGGCACTTAAATATTATTTCGTTTGTTGGTGTTGTGATTAACTTATCATTAAACCTTTTGCTTATACCATCATTCAAAGTAGTCGGTGCAGCTGTTGCAAGTTTATTTACACAGTTTTTTATGGCAGCAATGCAAACATTTATATCCTATAGAACTTTTAGAATTAAATTACGTTTATCAGGTGTATTGTCATTTATTCTTTTTCTTTTTGGAGGTCTTTTTATAACCTATACATGTTGGAGATTTTTTGATTTATGGGTAGTCGGTTTTGTTGTTTCTATAAGTGCTTGTATTTTTTTGGCATTTACTGTTAGGTTCATTAGAATTAAAGAGATTATTAATCTTATTTTTGAGAAACAGAGTATTTAGTGTGTTTTCTGTATTTAGTTGCAACAATTAATTAGTTTACTTTTAAAAGATATTAATCTATACAAGAAATACTGTTATCCTGTTGATTAGCATAATATGAATAGTTCGATTTGAGAATTAACTATATCATATTCATAATTAAGATATAATAATTAAATTAGTTTTTCATTTTTTTTTATTAGGTTTGGTATTTGAAAAATTAAGGATGTAACTTTATACTTATTTGTTTGGTTTAGAATACTTTTTTATAACATTTTTTTATTAAGTATTATGGGAGTATTAATCGATAAAACTGCCGATTGCCCTTATGTAAACTTCTCTGAGGATGGACTTCTGGAGGTAGAGGGTAGGTCTATTACTGAGGACGTTTTCTCTTTTTGGCAACCACTTATTGATTGGGTTGCCGATTACATTAAGGTTCCGGCAGAGACTACTCGTGCAGTTTTTTTCTTAGAGTATTCAAATAGCAGTACAAACAAGTACCTAAATGAAATGATGAAACTACTTGATAAATGTGCAGCCAATGGGAATAAAGTAGAAATAACTTGGAAGTACGAGGAAGATGATGAATCCATCTTAGTGTTGGGGCAAGACCTTGATGCATTGACTACACTTCCTTTTACTTTTCAATCAGTTGAGATGGAGAAGCAGAAAACCCGAAAGCTCAAGATAAAAAGTAAAAAAACAGGTAATGAGGCAGTTATTACTTTTAGATATTGGGAGGCAATTGTAAGAAATGGGCATGGTGAGGAGTATATCATCGTTGAAGAGTATTAGTACAAACAAATCTCGTTTTACAATTTCCTATTTAACAATTGGATAAAGATGCAAAAGTTTGAAATAAAGGAAACGGCTACAACTCCTTACGTTTTACTCGATAACATAAATGGTGTCATTAAACTTGAAGGAAGGTCGATACCAGAAAATGTGATTGATTTCTATCAACCTATTATTAACTGGATCGAAAATTATGTTAAAGAGCCTTGCGATAATACTTTAGTCCATTTTAAATTGGAGTATTTCAATACCAGTTCATCTAAAAGAATATTCGACATTATGAAAAAGGTTGAAGGAATAGCTTCCCAAAGTGGGAAGTTAATAACCATTAACTGGTATTACGAAGAAGACGATGAGGATATTTTCTTTGCAGGTAACGATTATAAGGCTCTTGTGTCAAAAGTTGAGTTCAACTTGCTGGAATTATAAGATTTTTATCTTTTTGTCAGTCTCATCATTTTTTTATTGTTGAAAACATAAAGTCCTGTTATTCGACTGAATAACAGGACTTTATGGTAGCGTGGGTAGCCCCGAGTGTTAGGGGTCGAACCTACGGCCCTGAGGTGATGTTGAAAATCGATTCCTCTTACCGTTTGACGATTGAAAAACAAAAAAAGCCCTGACGATCAGGGCTTTTCTAGTAGCGGGGGTAGCAACAATCGCTATAAAACAAGAGAAAGCAAAAAAGTATTAAGAGCAATAAAAGCCTATATTTAAGCCACTTCAAAGATAAATATATTTTCTTATGATAAGATAATGTTTTGCTTTTTTTTGTCCCCCATTTTGTCCCCCATGTTAATTTATTATTTATCTTTGTGCAAACAAGGGTAAAGATATAACTAAAAAGAGCAAAACAATGGGGGTAAAGTTGAGAGCAAATATTAAGAGCAATGGGGTTAAATCGCTATTCTTAGATATTACAAATAATGGCAAGCGGTACAAAGAGTATTTAGGCATAAATCTGAAACCTGCCAGAACCCCAGAGCAAAGAGAGCAAAACAAAGAAAACAAGAAACTTGCTGAAAGTATAAGGGCAAAAAAAGAGCTTGAATTACAGGCAAAGGATTATGAGTACACCCCAACATTTAAAAAGAATGTTGATTTTATTGCATACTTCACTAAGTATGTTGCCGATTATAAGCATACTGATTTAAGAATTATTAAATATTCATTGCATTGGTTTACTAAGTATTTAGAAACTCTCAATATCAAAACCATTAAGCCAAAGCAGTTAGATGTGAAACTTTGCAAGGGGTTTTATAGTTACCTGCAAAACAATCTAAATGGTGAAACCCCATACAATTATTTCAACAAGTTTAAGCAGGTTATTAGGCAAGCAATCAATGATGAGCTAATGTTTAAAAACCCAACCGATGGGATTAAAGCAACCAGAGATGAGGGCTTAAAAAAAGAGATACTTTCTTTTGATGAGATTGCCCAGCTTGCCAGAGCACACAGCCCAAACCAAGAGGTAAAAAGAGCCTTTTTATTCTCTCTTTACTCTGGGTTAAGATGGTGCGATGTTAAAGAGTTAACCTTTGCAAATGTTGATTTTGCCAACCTAAAGTTGAGGTACACCCAAGCCAAAACAAAGAAAAAATCTAAGAATGCAACCAATACCATTGATTTAAGCCCAATGCTATTAAAACTCATTGGTGAGCCTCAACAGCCCAATGATACTATTTTCAACCTGCCAAGCCATACAGGGGCACTAAAAACCCTTAAAGATTGGGTAAAAAATGCAGGGATTACCAAAAAAATTACTTGGCATTGTGCAAGGCATTCATTTGCAGTTAACCAACTATCAGAACTAAAAACCGATATTAAAACCGTTGCTGATTTAATGGGGCATTCTGGTTTGAAATATGTTGAGCGTTACAGTCGTGCCATTGATGAGAAAAAAGCCCAAGCCATTAACAGCCAACCAGAGGTTGAATACTAACACCCCAGAGCGATGAGAGTATTAGAGCAAGCCGATTACCTAAAGATTTATCTTAGAGCCATACAGTATAATAGCATTGAGAAAAAAGAGGCATACTTTTTAGGCAAGTATAATGAGCACAAAGAGTGCAACCCCCTGCCATTATTCATTGATGGTTTAGGCAAAGCCGATGCCTATTTTGAAAATATAATAAGAGAGAGGTACACCAAAGATTTGCAAGAGTATCAATTAGCTTGCAAGGTTGATGCCGATAATAAAGAAAAGTATGTTGAACCAACTTTAAATAGTGTTGAGCACCCTTGTTATTTTATAGATAATGAGATGAGAGGGCACTATAATTATAGTAATATTCTAAAGATTAGGCAGGGTTACATGAGTTTTACCCTTTCTATTCTAAAGGATAACCCACAAAGCAAGCCTCAACCAAATGCCAAACCAGAACCCCAACTAAAAACAGATTTTATTATTAAGTCGGTTACATTGGCAAAGATTAAGAGCTTTGATAACCCAACAGCCCTAAAAGATGAGTTAAGGCAGATTTATGATAGTGAGTTTGAACCCTACAAAAATGAGCTTGCTGCAAAATTGGGGTACAAAAGCCCAATAAATCAATTTGGCATTAATAAAGAGATTGCAAAAAAGAAACACAAAGAGAAAGGGCACACCCCAGAGCCTGAAAAGCCAGCCAAAGAGATGCCGTTAACCGATGCAATGATTAAAGATTTTATTGAGCAACAAAAAGCCAAGTTTGCCAATTTATTAACCTGTGATTACATTGAAAAGCGGCTACAAGCCAAAACCTACATAGAGTATTTAGAGAGCCGATTAAACCCCAAAGAGAGCCAACCAGAGCAAATATTTACCCCCAAAACAGATACCCTAAAAGATTGGCTAAAGCCAGATTACATAAAGCCCTTTATTGAGATTGAGCAAGGGTTATTTGAGAGGGGTTTTATTGATGCTAACTACAAATGGCTAAAGAGTAAAAAAGATTTAATTGATTTGCTCATTGTAATTACTGATTACAGGCTATTTAAAGAAAGGGTTTTGGGCAAAAAGATGCAATCATTTCATTACAGGCAGTTCATTTCAAAGCGTTATGGGTTTGGTAAAACAGGATTAACAGAAACAGGCAAAAAGTATAAACCTACTATTGAAATAGCAAGAGCCTCTTTTTTGTGGGTTAAAAAGCCCGCTTAATCCCTTAAATCTTTAATTCAATCCCTTTTTTTATCCCTTGTTTATTTGCAATATTCAGTAAATCAACCAAATAAAAGGTTGGTTAAATCCCCTTTTTGCCCTTACTTTCAGATAGTTAGTTACTTTGCTTTAGCTTAAGCGGCTAAGGTAGTGCACTACCATTTGTTGAACTCAAAAAAACTAAACAGATGGTTGATTTATCAGAAATTAGAGAGCAATTAAACAGGATTGAGGGCGGTTTACTCTCTCAAAAAAGTGTTTTAACGTTTGATGAGGTTGTAAGGTTTACAAGTTTAAGTAAATCATACCTCTACAAATTAACCTCTTTGGGTAAAATACCCCACTACAAACCCAATGGTAAACAAATTTACTTTGAGCGTGCACAGGTTGAGGCGTGGTTAATGCAAAACCCAATCAAAACAGCCCAAGAGATTGAGCAAGAGGCTGCAAATTATGTAGTATTAGGCAAGAAAGGGGGTGCAAAATGATACTATCAGATTACTACTATTTTGAGCACCTGCCAGAGTGCAAGAGTACAACCCGCTTTGATTGCACAGCCTCAACCAAGAGCAACCCAGATTTTGAGATAATGAGAAATAAAGAGGGGCGGTTGTTTCTCTATTATGGTGATGTTCCTGAAAACTTTAAAGCCGATGCAAAAAGAAAAGCCGATAAAGTACTAACTAAAACCAAATCTATTAGCAGCGTTTATGTACCAGATGTAAGCAAACCTCTTGCCTTTGGTGATGTAAGGGGCACTAAAGATGCCATATTATTTGTATTCAATACCGATGCAACAGCGTTTGAGTTGTATGTTGCCAGAGGGCAAAAAAATAACAGGGGGGCACTTTACAACCTGTTAGCCGATGGTGAGCTAACTGATGAGATTGCAGAATTGAAACAAAGGGCGGTTACTGAAACGGTAACCACATAAGAGGGGGTAAATTATACCCTCTCTTTAGTAATATGTATTCTGGGGAGCGTTTTGGTAACCGATTAACTATAAACCGATGTATGATACTTTGATTTTATCATTGAATGTTGAGGCTGCAAAGGTTGATTTTTTAACAGAAACAAGCCAACATTTTGAGGTTACAGGTGAGCACCTTTTTAGCGGTATGCCTGTAATTAGCGGTACTCTTGGCAATCTGAAAGTAACAAGTAACACCAGGCGTTTAAAGGTTGATGGTAGTTTATGCAAGTGGTTTTTAGGTGATAATTTACAAACTCTGGGGCGTGGTGATGCCAAGCGGGCAATTGAAAAGCTAAGCGATACTTTACACCTGCCAATGAGCCAAGCCGATTTAACCCGCTTGGATATTGCACAAAACTTCATTGTTAAGTATGAGCCAAATGTTTACTACAATCATTTAGGCAGCCTGCAATATTACAACCGATTTATGCAAACCGATTCATTATACTATCAGAACGGTAAAAGGCAGCTTGTTTTTTATGATAAGAATAAAGAGCAAAGAGCCAAGCGGGGCAATATCCCAGAGGTTTACACAGGCAGGCAGGTTTTAAGGTATGAAATGAGATTTAAGAGCCGATTGAGAGAGCAATTTATTAAGCCAGAGGTAAAAGCCCAAATGTTGTATGATGAGCCGTTTTACATTGATATTACCAACCGTTGGTTGAATGAGTACAAAGCCATACAGAAACTAAACACCATATCACTAAACTTTGAAGCAATGAAAACTAAAAGAGAGCTCTATATTGTTGGTTTAGCCTCTTTGGTTGATAAAGCAGGCGGTGAGCTTGCATTTATTCAACAGATTAATGAAGCATACCAAACAGGCAGGTTAACAAAAAAGCAAGCCTTTGATATGAGGCAAGCGGTAAAAGATGCCTGCAAAGCCGATTTTGCAACCATTGAGAGCGATGTAATACAAGAGCTGAATGAGAAAGTAAAGCAGGCAGCAAGGTTTTACAGGTAGTTACTATAATGGTAACCGATTTTTGAAAACAACAAAAATTTACAAGCGATGCCAAAGAAAGGTTTTACAAATAATCCCAACGGTAGAAAAAAGGGCGTGCCCAATAAATCAACCAATGAGTTAAGAGGGCTTTTACAATGTTTCATTGAGCAACATATTGAAACCTTAGAGAGCGATTTTAAAAGCTTAGAACCATACCAGAGGCTTACAGTATTGGAGCGATTTTTAAAGCTAGTATTGCCCCCAATGATTAACGATTTAAGCCAATTATCAGAGAGCGATTTAGATTTATTGATTGAGAAACTTAAAAGAGAGCACAATGAAAAGCAAAAAGATTAAAACATTAAAAAACCTGTTGGCACTAGAGAGCCTAACAGAGTTGCAATTAGATGAGCTGATAAAAGCCATTGAGGGCAAGGCACACCCAAGCCCTTTTGAGGTGATAAGAAAAAATGCAGGTATTTTTGATGCCTCAGAGGTTATGCAAGTTACAAGCCTTACAGCCGATGAGCAAGAGTTACTTGAAACCCTAAAAGCCAAAGCAAAATTACAGGGGGTTAAAGTTATTTACCTAGTATAAAAGCCATGAAAGCCAAAAAAATAAATCAGCTAAAAGATATGTTAGCACCAAAAAAAGGGGTAACAACACTAAAAATTTACAGAGGTGAAAGCAAAGAGGTTGTTTCATGCCAAGAAACCCCAAATGTATTGGGCAAAGATGTTTGTATTAACATAAAAATTGTTGAAGATAAAGAGCAAGTTTGATTGATAACATTTAAGTACAATGAAAACAAAGAAAATTGAGGCACTAAAGCACCTCTTAACCCCAAAGGGGTTGTTTGTTGATAGGTTTTTTATTTTCAATCACAAAGAGCCTTACAGGGTGATGCCAAACGGTAAAGAGAGAGATATGAGTATAATAATGCAAACCAAAGAGAGTATTGATTTTTTTATTGATGTATTCAGCAAAGCAGAATGATATGAAAGCACAAAAGATTAATGAGGTTAAGAACCTACTAAAGCCCAAAGAGCCTACAATTGATTTAACCCTTTGGAGCGATGCCGATTTAAGGATATTGGCAGCCATACAGGATAAAACAGGGTGCAAACCAGAGTTATTAACCGATGCCGATAAAGAGCAATTAGAGATGTTAGAAATAAAGTATTTAACCAACCAAAAAAAAGGCTAAAAATAATACAATTCTGTTAGATATTGTCCCCTAAATGTACCCCCAGAAAACAGAACCCCCTCAATATCAATTGATAAGAGGGGGTATTTAGTAGCGGGGGTAGGACTCGAACCTACGACCTTTGGGTTATGAGCCCAACGAGCTACCAACTGCTCCACCCCGCAATATATTGTTATGTTCTTTTTGCCGTAAACATTTCGTTAAATGCGGTGCAAATATAAAGCATAGGATATCAAAATACAAGGATTATCAAAAAAAAACTTTTCCAATTAATGCATCAAGAGTGCTAAAACATTAAGAAAGTTAATGGTTGTAGCAGAATAATGACACTTTTTTTTATAATCCTTACATGTTAATTCTGGTTTAAAAACCAACTCATTTCAGGTGTCGAAATCAAAAAGAGCTATCTTTGCACCAATTTGCGAAAGAAACAATGAGCACTAAAAAAGGGAACAAGAAATACATTCATAAGCTGAAGAGCAAGTATAGGCTAAGCATCTACAACGACCAATCGTTCGAAGAGGTTTGGTTTATGAGGCTGTCTCGTCTCAATGTTATATCCGTTGTTGGGGGCACAGCAATTCTTCTGGTAGCCATTGTTACTGTCCTTATAGCGTTTACACCAATTCGTGAGTTTATTCCTGGATATCCAGATGGAACTACAAGAAGATATATTGTTCAGAATGCTTTAAAAGCCGATAGCTTAGAACGTGAATTACAGCAATGGAAAATATATCTTGGCAATTTGCATACCATTTTAAGGGGTGAAAGCCCAAACAACCTCGAGAGTTTACCTGATACATCGGTGAGATATAAAGAGATAAACTTTACTCGATCCGTTGAGGATTCAATTTTGCGTATGCAAATTGAAGAGGAAGAGCTGTTTAATCTTTCAATCTTAGAAGTAAAAACTGGAAGTGAAAAACTATCCAGCTTGCATTTCTTCCCTCCAGTAAAGGGTGTTGTTACCAATTCTTTTAATGTGCAACAAAATCATTTTGGTGTTGATGTGGTTGCACCACCAAACGAAGTGGTTGTGGCTATTGCCGATGGCACTGTAATTCTATCGAGCTGGACACTCGAAACAGGTTATGTACTCCAAATTCAGCACGAAGGCAGCCTTCTTTCTGTTTACAAACACAATAGCAAACTGTTAAAGTTAACTGGAACTAAGGTAAGGGCTGGTGAGGCTATTGCCATAATTGGCAATTCCGGAGAGCTCACTACGGGACCACATTTGCACTTTGAACTCTGGCACAATGGAACCCCCATCAACCCTGAGCAATACATTGTTTTCTAGTTAAAATTAATTACAAGATCAAAATAATAGCTTGAAAAGAAGGATTGCCATATTAGGTTCAACAGGCTCAATAGGAACCCAGGCTCTTGAAGTAATTGAAAGCCATTCTGATTTATTTCAGGTTGAAATCCTTACAGCAAATAAAAATGCAAATCTTTTAATCGAGCAGGCAATTCATTTTCAACCAGGGACAGTTGTTATTGGCAATAAGGAGTTTTACCAGAAGGTTAAAAATGCCCTTGTTGATTATGACATAAAAGTTTATACCGGCGAGGAAGCTATAGCTCAGGTAGTTGAAAGTGATTCAGTAGACCTAGTCTTAACCGCAATGGTTGGATACTCTGGTCTTCTTCCTACGATTAATGCGATTAAAGCTGGAAAGCCAATAGCCCTTGCCAATAAAGAAACCCTTGTGGTTGCTGGAGAACTTGTAACAAGGTTAGCATTACAGAACAATGTGCCAATCTTGCCTGTTGATTCTGAACATTCTGCAATTTTTCAATGTCTTGTTGGGGAACAGAATCCAATTGAAAAGATCATTTTAACGGCCTCAGGGGGCCCTTTTAGAGATCATTCATATAAACATCTTGCTCATGTTACCGTTGCCGATGCCCTAAAGCACCCCAATTGGAGTATGGGTAATAAGATTACTATTGATTCTGCAACAATGATGAACAAAGGATTTGAGGTAATTGAAGCCAAGTGGCTCTTTAATTTGAAACCTGATCAGATAGAAGTAGTTGTTCATCCGCAATCCATAATTCACTCCATGGTTCAATTTGAGGATGGATCAATCAAAGCGCAAATGGGATTACCCGACATGAAATTACCCATTCAATATGCGTTGGCTTTTCCCAAGAGATTGAAATCTGACTTTCCACGGTTTTCATTCGTCGGCTATCCAAATCTTACCTTTGAGCAACCCGACGTCCATAGATTCCCGTTGCTTCAATTTGCGCACGAAGCAATGATCAAAGGGGGGAATATACCCTGTGTTCTCAATGCTGCCAATGAAGTGGCGGTTGAGGCTTTTCTAAAGGAAAGAATAAGTTTTCTCCAAATTGCCGATGTTGTTGAAGAATCGCTCAATAGAGCATTCTTTATAGAGCATCCAGTTTATGAAGATTATTTGTTAACCGATAAAAATTCAAGAGAACTAGCAAATAATCTTATTAAACATTGAATGAAATAATACGTTATAGTTTTCAACAAACAGTATTTACTTATAAAATATCATGATGGAAGTATTAATAAAAATTTTGCAGTTTCTACTGAGCATTGCTATTCTGGTTCTACTACATGAATTTGGGCATTTTACCTTTGCCAAGCTTTTTAAGGTTCGTGTTGAAAAATTCTACCTATTCTTTAATCCCTGGTTTTCTCTTTTTAAATATAAAATGGGCGAAACAGAATATGGGATCGGTTGGCTACCCTTAGGGGGTTATGTAAAGATAGCAGGAATGATAGATGAATCTATGGACAAAGAACAAATGAAATTGCCTCCAAAATCGGATGAGTACAGATCAAGGCCACCATGGCAGCGTTTTTTCATCATTACGGGAGGTGTTTTGGTTAATTTCCTGTTGGCACTTTTTATTTACAGCATGGTACTTTTTACATGGGGACATGAGTATTTACCCACCAAGAACATAGCGTATGGCGTTGTATGTGAGCCAATTGCCCTCGAAATGGGCTTTGAGCATGGAGATAAGATATTGCTTGTGGATGGCAAAGAAATTGAAGACTTTCAGCAGGTGGTTCCTGAGATTGTTCTGGAAAGAGCCAAAACTGTAACCGTTGAGCGAAGTGGGCAAATAAAAGAGGTGCCAATTTATCAAGAGTTTATCCCTAGACTTTTAAAATCTTCACGACTTTTTTCCCTTCGTTTTCCCTTGATTATTGGTTTTGTTGCTGATGATTCTCCAGCAAAAAATGCAGGATTTGAAGTGGGCGATAAGCTAGTGGCAATAAACGGTGTTGAAGCGAAGTACTTTGATCAGTTTGTTGAAGCGGTTCGATCAAACATTAACCAAAATGTTACTTTTACCTTTAATCGTAATGATCAAATTGTTGACTTTGAGGTTACTATTCCGGAAGAAGGAGTTGTTGGAATTACACATTCTAGTCTGAATGATTTTTTCGAGATTAAACAATTAAACTATTCTTTTATTCAATCAATCCCTGCAGGGATAAATCTTGGGATTAATACTTTTACGGGTTATCTCAAACAGCTTAGGCTTGTTTTTACACCTTCAAGTAAGGCTTATGAATCGTTGGGAGGTTTTATTACTATTGGAAGCATCTTCCCTGGAACATGGGATTGGCAATCATTCTGGATGCTAACAGCTCTTATATCCATAATACTAGCTATTATGAACATTCTGCCCATTCCAGCATTAGATGGTGGTCATATGGTTTTTATTCTCTACGAGATGGTGTCAGGGCGCAAACCCAGCGATAAATTTATGGAATATGCACAGATCGCAGGGATGATACTTATCCTATCGTTGCTTATATTTGCCAATGCCAACGATATTGTTAGGCTATTTAATAAATAGATTGCCAGGAAAAAGTATTACTTTTGATTTAAAAGTTTTAGAATACATGCTGTTTTTTAATAAGTAAACAAATAACTCTTTTTTGAGATGTAATTTGTAGGATTAAGTTTCTAAAAATTGACTATCATGAATTGTTTTGTAATTGCTGGTATGATTGGAGGATGGGAACTTATAGCCATAGTTGCCATTGTATTATTGATCTTCGGTGGTCGAAAAATACCTGAGCTAATGAGAGGTTTGGGTAAAGGTGTAGGTGAGTTCAAGAAGGGGATGAAGGAAGATCAGGATGATACGAAGAAGGAAAACGAAGAGAATAAGGAGTAGAAGGGAAATTTTTTTACCATGAAGGATATAACTATCCGTTTAATAATTGCATTATTGCTTATTTTAACCCTAGGTATTGTATCCAAGGCAATGCATTATGAAACCCTTTACAATAAATCTGATAGAATTTGTAGTGTAATAAGGACTTTAGATAGTTTAGAATCATTAAACCTCTTCTCCGATTCTTTGAGGCTCAATGCAAATAACAATTTGATTTCATATCCAAGTTTCCCTGATTTGGTATATGAGTATAAGATAGCGTCCATAGACAATCTATCGCCCATTGATTTTGATTACAACCAACATGTAAAACGATATATCGATATCTATACTTTGGAAAGACGAGAACAGGTTTCGCAGATGTTGGGTTTGGCTGAACTGTTTTTTCCCCTTTTTGATGAAATATTAGATCGATATCAGCTCCCGCTCGAGTTTAAATACCTTGCTGTAGTGGAATCTGCGTTAAATCCTCTTGCCGTTTCATCCAGTGGTGCTGTTGGTTTGTGGCAGTTTAAGATAAATTCAGCAAGGATGTTTGACCTTGAAGTTAACAGCTATATCGACGAGAGAATGGATCCTGTAAAGTCTACTGAGGCAGCTTGCATGTACTTGCTATACCTATATCGTATTTTTAACGATTGGCACTTGGTTATGGCAGCGTACAATGCTGGTCCTGGGGTAGTTCGAAATGCCATATTTCGTGCAGGGGGTGAGACAAATTTTTGGAAACTATACGACTTTCTACCCGAAGCGGCTCAGAATTATGTTCCTGCATTTATAGCAGCAGCATATATTATGCAAAATGCTAACGAGCATAACATTTCGGCTACTACTCCAGTGGTTACCTTTTTTCAAACCGATACGGTTCACGTTAAGGATCAGCTTGCCTTTTCGGTGCTATCTGCCGAAACAGGAATTCCGTTGGATGTGATTCGATTCTTAAATCCCACTTATCGAAGGGGTGTTGTACCTAAATCTCCAAAACCCTTAGCAATTAGAATTCCCGCATCAAAAGTTGATATTTCCCTTAGGAAAGAACAAGAAATGTATGAAAAAACACTTGTCAAGCCCGATTTTCACGATGTTTTAGCCAATGCTGGCAGCACTAATAATCGTGTTAAGGTTATTCACATAGTAGAGGCAGGCGATTACCTTCATAAAATTGCTATTAAATATGCATGTACAATAGACGACATTAATTTTTGGAATCCGAATTTAAAAAGCGATTTAGAAATAGGGCAAAGTATAACGTTGTGGGTGGATACGAGTACATACGGAAAAATACAGGATCAAAAAAAGGCTATAATTCAATGAAATATTCTTTATTATTGCCAATTCTTTATATTACAAAAGTAATTATATAATGGATTTTATTTTTTATCGTTTTACTTAATACAACATTGTAATATTTCACGATAAGAATCCTTACTTAAATCACATTACGATGAAAAAAAATGTAATTATCGTTATTTCTTTACTTTTTTTCTTGCCATTCATTTCTTGCGATAAGGGCACTAGGGGAAAAAAGACTCTCCTTCCCAACGTAACGGGAGCTGCTGGGGAAGTTATAGTGGTTCTCAATAAATCGGTGTGGGAGGAGTCCATTGGCAATGCATATAATGAAATACTTAGGCAAGAATTTCCTATGATTCCACAATCTGAGCCAATCTTTGATGTGGTAATGATTCCTCCAAATGCATTTACAGAAATTTTTAAAAGTCACAGAAACATTGTCATTACAAAAGTTGGAAGTGAATTTGAAAAAGCTCAAATTGTTACACAACGCGATGTATGGGCGGCACCCCAAACAATTCTTAACGTTGTAGGTCCTACATACCCCGCTATTGCTAAGATGCTTTACGAAGAGCGGGACAGGTTTGTTCAGCTTCTCGAGCAAGCTGAGCGTGATAGGGTTGTAAATAATGCCATACGTTACGAAACAAAAGGTTTAAGAATGCTTTTAGAGAAAAAATTTGAAATTTCATTATACTTTCCCAAAGGATACCAGCTAAAAGTTGATACAACTGACTTCGTGTGGATTTCGTATGAAACTCCAGATATAAGTCAGGGCGTGTTTGTATATCAGTATCCTTATACCGATGATCAAACCTTTACTGCGGATTACTTGGTGGAAAAGAGGAATAGCTTTGTGAATAAGTATGTCCCTGGTCCAACAGCAAAAAGTTATATGATTACCGAAACCATAATATCGCCAGTTTTTCAGCCATTTATGTATAAGGATCGATATTTTGGCCAACTAAGAGGATTATGGGATGTATATGCTCACCCAATGGGAGGGCCATTTGTTAGTTTAACAACGATTGACGAAGCTCAAAACAGGGTTATAACCATTGAGGGATATGTCTATGCTCCTCGTTTTAACAAAAGAAACTATGTAAGGCAACTTGAAGCATTGCTTTTAACCTTTGCCCTTAAACCTGAATCCGAATAATTAGTGCTTTTTTGAGCAAAATATGAAGAGGGGGATTTTTCCCCCTCTTCACTTATATTACATATGATTGTAACTTCATTTTTATTCGTCATCTGGATGGCTGGTTCCTGTACGTCGAATAATTCCTCTGGTGGATGATTTTATGAAGTTTAAGATTTCATCGCGCTCTGCCGTTGTTGGAATGGTCTTCTCTATCTCATCTATCGCCTGGGTAACATTCAGTCCTTTGTTGTAAATAATTCGATAAATTTCTTGAAGTTCGGCTACCTTTAGAGGATCAAAGTTTCGTCTTCGAAGTCCAATGGAGTTCAGCCCCATAAAGGCAATGGGTTCTCTGCCAATCTTAGAGTATGGTGGGATATCCTTGTTGATCTTTGATCCCCCCTGAATCATGACATGTGCCCCAATACGCTCAAATTGATGGACAAGACATCCCCCCGAAAGAATGGCAAAATCTTGTATTTCAACTTCTCCTGCAAGCTGAACAGTATTTCCCAGTATAACATTATTACCAATAATGCAGTCGTGAGCAATGTGAACATAGGCCATGATCAAACAATTAGAGCCCACTTTGGTAATACCTTTTGATGCGGTCCCTCTATTAAGTGTAACGTATTCTCTCATTACGGTATTGTTCCCAATTTCTGCAATGGTTATTTCACCTCTAAATTTTAAATCTTGAGGTATTGCAGAAATAACGGCACCAGGAAATATTTTACAATTATTGCCAATTCGAGCACCGTCGAGAATAGTAGAATTGGGCCCAATCCATGTGTTATCTCCAATTACAACATCCTTTGAAATGTATGCAAAGGGTTCGATGGTAACGTTTGAGCCAATTTTTGCCTCAGGGTGAATATAAGCAAGTGGTTGGTTCATTACTGCTTCATTTTTATGATTTGTGCCAACAATTCTCCTTCCATAACAATTTGATCTCCAACAAAAGCCTGTCCGAACATGTTGGCAATACCTCTTCGAATGGGTTCAATTAATTCAAGCCTAAAAATAATTGTATCGCCGGGAACAACCTTGCGCTTAAATTTTACTCGATCAATTTTGAGGAAATAGGTAAGGTAATTTTCTGGATCGGGAACAGTATTTAGCACGAAAATTCCTCCTACCTGAGCCATGGCTTCAATTTGAAGTACGCCTGGCATTACGGGTTCATCTGGAAAATGGCCAACAAAGAAACCTTCGTTCATGGTGACATTTTTTAAACCAGTAACAGTATTTTCATCCATGTGGAGTATTTTGTCGACAAGCAGGAATGGAGGCCTGTGTGGAAGAATATTCCTAATTTGAAGGATGTTGAGCAATGGAGGTTGCGAAAGATCAAAAGTAGGGATGTTGGGTTTCATCGCTTCCTTGCGTGCAAGTTTACGTATGGTTTTTGCTAGTTCGGTATTGGCGTAGTGCCCAGGACGTTTTGCAATAATTTTTCCCTTTATCCTTCGGCCTACTAATGCCAGATCACCCATTATATCAAGCAGTTTGTGCCGGGCAGGTTCATTCTGGAAGTGGAGTTCAAGGTTGTTGAGGATGCCTTCGGGTTGAATTTGAACTCTTGGCTTGTTAAAAAGATCGGCAATCCTGTCCAGTTCTTCTTGGGGAGCTTCGTGCTCCATGATAACAATTGCATTCTGTAAATCACCCCCTTTGATTAGGTTATTCTTAAGGAGAATCTCAAGTTCATGAAAGAAAACAAATGTGCGGCAGGGTGCAATTTCTTTGGCAAAATCGCTAATGTCGACAAGTTGAGCGTACTGATTACCTAAAACTCGCGAATTGTAATCGATCAGAACATCTATACTGAATGACTCATCGGGGTAAGCGGCTATTTCAATTCCGTGTTTGGGATCAGAGAATACCAGCTTTTCTTTTATAACATAATAACCTCTTTCTGCTTCAAGGGTAATAATTCCACATTTTATAATTTCTTCGACAAAAACCCTTGAACTGCCATCCATTATAGGCATTTCAGGGCCATTCACTTTTAGAAGTGCATTGTCAATACCCATTCCAAACAAAGCGGCCATTACATGTTCAATAGTACTTACCCGAACACCATTTTGTTCAATGGTAGTTCCTCGTGAAGTATCTACTACATGGTCGGCAATGGCTTCAATGGTTGGATTACCTTGTACATCAGTTCGTAGAAAAACATATCCAGTGTTCTCATTCGCAGGACATATGGTGAGTTCAACGTTGACACCTGTATGAAGGCCTTTTCCTTTAAACGTTATTTCGTTTTTGAGAGTTGTCTGTTTTAATTGCATAGAAATTAATGTCAAAATCAATATAATATCAAAAATTCCAACAAAAATAATAATATTGTTGGAATTAGAGGTCTATTTGTTAAGCTTTCGTTTTAGAGAATCAACATCCATTTTTAGTTCGGGTAAATTTTTAAAAAGGACAAACGATCTGGCAAACTTTTTTGAGCTCATAGCTGGTGAGCCAATCATTATCTCATTAGGAGTTTTTATGCTATTGGGGACACCTGTTTGAGCAGATAACTTTACTCCATCAGCAATAGTAAGATGCCCCGAAATACCTACTTGCCCTCCAAACATGCAGCTCCGGCCAACTTTTGTTGATCCTGCAATGCCCGTTTGGGCAGCTATAACGGTATTTTCTCCAATTTCAACATTGTGTGCAACCTGAATTAGGTTATCCAGCTTAACCCCTTTCCTAATTATTGTAGAACCCATGGTTGCTCGGTCAATGGTAGTGTTTGCGCCTATTTCTACGTTATCCTCAATGATTACATTTCCAATTTGAGGAATCTTTTGGTATGTTCCGTCCGCTTGGGGGGCAAACCCAAAGCCATCAGATCCTATAACTGCCCCAGGGTGAATTATGCAATTTTTACCTATTATGCTACTCGATAAAATCTTGGCTCCGCTGTGAATGATTGTTCCATCATCAATTTTTGAATCTTTTTCGATTATTACATGCGATGAAATCTGGACATTGTTTCCAATTATAACATTATCACCAATGTAAACAAAAGGCCCAACAAAAACATCCTTCCCTAATTTTGAAGTAGGTTCAATTACTGCTTGCTGGTGAACACCAACCTTAGCGATTTGTGTTGAGTTGGCAAGATTAAGAAGTTTTGCAAAGGATTCGTATGCGTTATCAACCCTAATAAGAGTAGTGGAAACAGGCTTCTCAAGTAAAAAGTCTTTATTAATGAGAACAACTGACGAAAGGGTGGTATATAAGTATTTTGAGTATTTGGGGTTTGAAAGAAATGAGAGAGCACCGGGTTTTCCCTCTTCAATTTTTGCTACGGTATTGATTTTTACCTCTGGATTCCCTTCAAGAGTTCCTAGTAAAAAATCAGCAATAGCTTTTGCTGTAAACTCCATGCTTTGTATTCTTAATATGGCACAAAACTAATTAATTAAATTTATTTTTCTAGCTCCTTGGGATAACACATAAAATACTTCCTAACATTTTTTGAAAGAATCTTAGTATTTAGCATATCCGAAGCCTCAGCGACATCAACAAGTAACCCGTTATTGTATAGGATTTTAATCGATTCTTCTGAAGGACAATAGGCGCTATTGCTAACAGAATCTGTTAAAACAAAAAACCTGCCATAGCCTTTTATTTTTGGGTATAATCTGTAAAGTTCTTGGGTCTTTTTTACCACATCTTTTTTGTTGAATGGTTTATTTTGGAGTTTAACCTTAAAGAGCTTTCGAGAAACCATCATTTTAGCAAGCATTGATAGAACACTATCGCTGTGGCTTGCCCATATTTTAGCAGCCGACATTATATCACTATCATCCAAATTGGCGAAATTTACAAGAGCCTCCGAAGGAGCAATGCCTGCTTGATTCTTTTCGAAATCTTTTTTTGAAATGTTTCTTCCAATGAAGAAGAAGAGAGCAGGTGTTGCCCAAATATTGTCGCCCGATAGAGCTATATCCCTTGCTCGTAATAGCATTTGGGTTAAAAGCTGTTCAGCAGCAACCACCGTTTTGTGTAAGTAAACCTGCCAGTACATCAGCCTACGGGCAACGATAAATTTTTCTACTGAATATATTCCTTTGGCATCTACCACAAGATTGTCGTCAACCACATTAAGCATTTTTATAATTCTGTCGGAACCAATTGCTCCTTCTGTTACTCCTGAGAAAAAGCTGTCGCGCCTTAGGTAGTCCATTCTATCCACATCGAGTTGTCCCGAAACCAGTTGATGAAGGAATTTCTTTTTGTAGTTTCCTTCAAAGATATCTATGGCCAGATTTAGTTTACCATGGAATTGTTTGTTTAGTTCATGCATAAAGCATTTACTGATAGCCTCGTGGCTAATTCCTTGGGCTAAACTATACTCCAATGAGTGAGAGAATGGCCCATGCCCAATATCATGAAGAAGTATGGCAGCCGAAGCTGCTTCAGCCTCTTTGTCCGTGATATGGTGTCCTTTGGAGCGTAAGGTATCAATTGCAGAGCTCATAAGGTGCATGGCTCCAAGCGCATGCTGAAAACGAGTGTGATTAGCACCAGGATAAACCAGATAGGTCAATCCAAGCTGTCGGATATGTCGTAATCGCTGAAAATATGGGTGTTCAATAATATCGAACGCTAATGGATGGGATATATTGATGAACCCATGTACAGGATCGTTAACAATTTTACTCTTATTTCTTAATATCATGTTATTTACCTTACATGCAAATCTAAACTTTTTTAATTTTTGTTTAGCAAGTTTTAGAATGCTGTTAAGCAGAAGTTATAAAAAATCACATATATCTAAGGCGTTGAAAATAAAAGAGATGAAATGGATTGCGTTTTGTCCAATAATTTCAGCTAAAATTTACCTAATTAAACGAATATTTTATGATTCTTCTTATAAATCAGCTAAATATTTTTGTTACAAATATTTTTTTATACATTTGCACCGTCAAACCGCAAACGTAGCAGGGGATTTAATCCCCTGTTTTGCTATAATATATTTTGGAAATGGTTGATGTAGAGATCGTTAAGGGTATTGTGAGTCGGCAATTGGATCCCGAAAAAGATTTTGTTGTTGATTTAACCATTTCCAGCGGGAATAAAGTATTGGTTCTTATTGATAGTGACGAGGGTTTGACCATTGATAGATGCGTTAAGATCAGTAGAGCAATTGAACAGGAGTTGGATAGGGAGCAGGAAGATTTTGAACTTGAGGTTTCTTCACCCGGTTTATCAATGCCGTTGAAGGTGGAAAGGCAGTTCCATAAGAACATTGGAAGAGATGTGGAATTGACATTGATTTCAGGTGACAAACATGTAGGAAGATTAATTGCTGCCTCAAAGGAAGGTTTTAGTATCGAGATAAAGGAGCTTGTAAAAAGTGAGGGAAAGAAACGCAAGGAGCTTAGTATTCGAAAAGTCGATTTTTTATACTCGGATGTAATATCAACCAAAGTAGTTATATCGTTCCGATAAGGATTATTAATAATAAACACAAATGGACAACATTAATTTAATTGACACCTTTGCCGAATTTAAGGAGTTGAAGAACATTGATCGCCCTACCATGATGAGCGTACTGGAGGATGTTTTTAGGAGTATGCTGATAAAAATGTATGGGTCTGATGACAATTACGACATTATCATAAATATTGATAAGGGCGATTTTGAGATATGGAGAAACCGAGAAGTGGTTGAAAATGGAGAGGTTGAGGATACAAATAGGCAGATATCGCTTTCTGAAGCAAAAAAAATTGATGATGATTACGAGGTTGGAGAAGAGGTAACCGATGAGGTAAAGCTGGTTGATTTCGGAAGAAGAGCTATACTTGCACTTCGTCAAAATCTTACAGCAAGGATACTTGAACTAGAAAAGAACAACCTCTATTCGAAGTACAAGGATAGGATTGGAGAGATCATTACAGGTGAAGTTTATCAGATTTGGAAGAAAGAGATCCTTGTACTCGATGATGAGGGTAACGATCTTATTCTGCCAAAGGCAGAACAAATACCTTCTGATTTTTTTCGCAAGGGCGATTCAATACGAGCAGTGGTTATTAAGGTGGAAATGCGGAATAACACTCCACTTATTATCCTTTCAAGGACTTCACCAGTATTTCTTGAGCGATTATTCGAACTTGAGGTTCCCGAAATTTTTGATGGACTAATTACCATTAAAAAAATTGTACGTGTTCCTGGTGAAAGGGCTAAGGTTGCTGTGGAATCATATGACGAAAGAGTTGATCCTGTAGGAGCATGTGTGGGAATGAAGGGTAGCCGAATTCATGGCATTGTAAGGGAGTTACGCAACGAAAATATCGATGTTATAAACTATACCAATAACATTCAACTTTACATTACAAGATCACTTAGCCCTGCTAAAATAACTTCAATGAAAATTGATGAGAAGAATAAAAGGGTGGAAGTTTTTCTACAACCAGAGGAGGTTTCCTTGGCCATTGGTAAGGGAGGTTTTAACATTAGGCTAGCAAGTCAACTTACTGGATATGAAATTGATGTTTTCCGTGAAGCTGGCTCTCAGGATGAGGAAGATGTTAATTTGGACGAATTTGTTGATGAAATTGATGGTTGGATAATTGACGTACTCAAGGGAATTGGATGTGATACTGCAAAGAGTGTGCTTGATATCCCATTTGAAGAATTATTGAAAAGAACAGACCTTGAAGAAGAAACAGTAAAAGAAGTTCTCAACATACTTCAATCAGAATTTGAGTAGATAATAAATAATTAATACGTATATCTGAACTTACAAAGATTAAAAAACCTGCAAAAGAAAAGTATGACAGACGCAGAAAAGGCAATAAGATTAAGCAAACTAGCAAGAGAGTTTAACGTTGGTATAACTACACTAGTAGAGTTCCTCCATAAAAAGGGGCACAAAATCGCCAGCGATCCAAATACAAAGGTAGATGCAGGCCTGTACGGTTTACTTGCCAAAGAATTTGGGGAAGAGATGCACCTTAAGAAAGAGTCGCAGAGGGTTAGTCTTATCAACCTTCGTGATAAAAGGGAATCCATATCGATCGATGATTTGGGCAAGGCAACACATGATGATACTGATTCTGATGTTTCTGATATTCAAGATGAAGTGATCGTTAAAAATGTAACTTCAGATAGAGAAACTTTTGATGTTGAGAAACCTACTATTGGGGTTAAACTTAAAGGTAAAATTGATTTAGACTCAATTTCAAAGAAAAAAGCGCTCCAAGAAGAAGAGTTGAAGGAGAAGGAGCCCGAAAGAAAGGAAAAAGAGGAAAAACAAACCGTTGAAAAAGAAAAAAGGGCAGATGTTGAGCATCTTGATTTAAAGGCTAAGAAACTTGATCAACCCAAAGTGGTAGGAAAAGTTGATTTAGATAAAGAAAAATTCTCTGAAAGCAAAGATGCTTCTGATCTTGACCAGAAAACTTCAGAGGATAAGTCAATTAAACCTGAATTAATAGATCATCCGAAACAGGAAGAAGAAAAGGATATTGATGTAGAGGTAAATAAAGTCATTTCTGAAGAAGTTTTTCGTTCGGATGTAGAGAAACTTACAGGACCAACAGTAGTTGGAAAGATTGATCTAGCTGGAATGGAATTTAAGAAAAAGCCCGTTGTAACAACAACCGAAAACGGTAAATCAAAGAAGAAACGTCGTAAAAGAATACGAAAGGACACTCAAAAGGTAGCCATTCAGGGTGAGGTTAAGAAAGGGGTTTCATCAGGAAAACAAGAACAGACAGCAGGCGGACAAAATATCAAGAAGAGGAAGAAGAAGCAATTAAGACAGGAGGTTAATGAGGAGGATGTACAAAAGCAGATCAAAGAAACACTTGCTAGGCTAACTTCAAAAGGCTCAAAATCAAAAGGTTCAAAATATAGGCGCGAGAAGCGTGATTTAATAAGTGCTCGTCAGCAGGAAGAGCTTGAAAGAATTGAACTGGACAAGAGAGTTTTAAAAGTAACAGAGTTCGTATCAGTAAATGAGTTGGCAAACATGATGAACGTTTCACCAACTCAGGTGATTGAAGTTTGTATGAACCTTGGGCTAATGGTATCAATAAACCAAAGACTTGACGCTGAAACCATGGCTTATGTGGCAGATGAGTTTGACTATAAGGTAGAATTTGTAAGTGTTGAGCTTCAGGAATCGATAGGTGTTGAGGAGGATAAGCCCGAAGATTTACTGCCACGTTCACCCATTGTTACCGTAATGGGACATGTTGACCATGGAAAAACATCACTGCTCGATTTTATCAGAAGAGCCAATGTTATAGCAGGAGAAGCAGGAGGAATTACACAGCATATAGGCGCATATAGTGTAGTGCTTGATGATGGAAGGCAGATCACATTTCTGGATACTCCCGGTCACGAAGCCTTTACTGCAATGCGAGCTCGCGGAGCAAAAATAACAGATGTTGCAATTATTGTGGTTGCTGCCGACGATAACGTGATGCCTCAAACCATTGAAGCCATTAACCATGCTAGCGCAGCGGGGGTTCCCATTGTTTTTGCCGTCAATAAAATTGATAAGCCAAATGCTAACCCTGAAAAGATAAAGGAAGCATTGGCAAATATGAACTATATGGTTGAAGACTGGGGGGGCAAGTACCAAAGTCAAGATATTTCAGCGAAGCAAGGTCTTAATGTTGATAAACTACTAGAAAAAGTCCTCCTCGAAGCAGAATTACTCGACTTAAAGGCTAATCCCAACAAAAAGGCAATAGGTACAATAATTGAATCATCGCTTGATAAAGGTAGAGGATATACAGCTACCGTACTGGTACAAGCGGGTACTCTAAGTCAAGGTGATATTATGATTGCTGGAACACACTTTGGGCACGTAAAGGCCATGTTCAACGAGAGGGGTAAAAGGATTATGGAAGCTGGTCCCGCTACACCTGTTCAGGTGGTTGGGCTTAATGGCGCACCTCTTGCAGGCGATTACTTCAATATCATGGATTCTGACCGTGAAGCAAAGGAAATTGCCAATAAGCGTGAGCAGCTCCAGCGCATGCAAGGCCTAAGGGCGCAAAAGCACATTACACTCGACGAGATTGGTCGCCGTATTGCCATAGGCGGATTCCAGGAGTTGAACATAGTACTCAAAGGAGATGTGGATGGATCAATCGAAGCCTTATCCGATAGTTTGATTAAACTTTCAACAGAACAAATACAGGTAAACGTTATTCATAAAGCGGTGGGTCAGATATCCGAGTCAGACATTTTGCTTGCCGCTGCCTCGAACGCCTTAGTGCTAGGTTTTCAGGTGAGACCATCAGTTGGTGCTCGAAAGCTTGCTGAGAAAGAACAGATCGACATCCGTCTTTACTCTATTATCTACGATGCTATCAATGAGCTTAAGTCTGCCATGGAGGGGATGCTATCTCCTGAGATCAAGGAAGAAATTCTTGGAACTGCCGAAGTATTGAATGTATTCAAAATTACAAAAGTAGGGAGTGTTGCAGGATGTATTGTTCGAGAGGGTAAAATTCTTCGCAATGCCAAGTGTCGCTTAATTCGCGATGGGATTGTTGTTTACACTGGCGATTTGGGTTCCCTTAAACGGTTTAAGGATGACGCAAAAGAGGTGCTCAATGGGTTTGAATGCGGTTTAAATATTAACAACTTCAACGACATAAAGGTTGGAGATCTTATAGAATCCTATCAGGAGGTTGAGGTAAAGAGAAAACTATAGAGATTGTCGGTATTTCTAATTAATTGACAGGATGAGATTCTTCCAAGGAAATGGGTGATATGTTCCCAGAAAAATATCAAGAGATATTGATCTTTGGTTAATCGCAATAAAAGTAGCATCAATTTCAAAACCTCCATATTTCTGAGTTCAGGCGAATAAAATAGAAATTGACATGAAACATATAAGAAACTTCTGCATTATAGCCCACATCGACCACGGGAAAAGTACCCTAGCCGATAGGCTGCTGGAGTTTACCCATACCCTCACCGATAAGGAGACGCAGGAACAGGTGCTCGACAGTATGGATCTGGAGCGCGAAAAGGGTATCACCATAAAGAGCCATGCCATTCAGATGGACCATGAGCATAATGGAACTAAGTATACCCTAAATCTGATTGACACTCCCGGACATGTCGATTTTTCGTATGAAGTATCACGTGCCATTGCCTCCTGCGAGGGGGCTTTACTTGTGGTTGATGCAAGTCAAGGCATTCAGGCTCAAACTATCTCAAATCTTTACCTAGCCATTGGGCATGACCTCGAGATTATTCCAGTTGTGAATAAAATAGACATGGATGCAGCCAAGGTAGACGACGTTAAGGATCAAATAGTTGATTTAATTGGTTGTAGTCGAGAGGATATTATTGCCGCTAGCGCAAAAACAGGTGCAGGAGTTGATGAAATACTTGAGGCAATTATCAGTAGAATACCACCCCCAAAAGGGAATGCCGATGCCCCTTTGCAAGCGCTAATTTTCGATTCGGTTTTCAATTCATTTAGGGGGATAATAGCATATTTCAAGGTTTTTAATGGAACTCTAAGGAAGGGAGATAGGGTAAAATTTTTTAATACCAATCATCAGTACGATGCCGATGAGGTGGGTATTCTGCGCCTTAAAATGATGCCCAAGGACCAAGTTAGCGCAGGAGATGTAGGATACATTATTTCAGGGATCAAGGATTCATCGGAGGTTAAAGTTGGTGATACCATAACCCATGTTAGTCGTCCATGCGACAAAGGCATTGCTGGTTTTGAAAATGTAAAACCTATGGTTTTTGCTGGACTATACCCAGTTGAAGCCGATGATTATGAAGATTTACGTGCATCGTTGGATAAGTTAAGGTTAAACGATGCATCTTTAACATACGAACCTGAGAGTTCACTTGCCCTTGGTTTCGGTTTCCGATGCGGTTTCCTTGGGCTGCTCCACATGGAGATTGTGCAGGAGCGTTTATACCGCGAATTCGACATGGATGTAATTACCACGGTGCCCAACGTTTCATACAATGTATACACCACTAGAGGAGAGGTGATTGAAATACACAATCCAAGTGGATTGCCTTCACCTACGGTGATAGATAGAATTGAAGAACCTACCATTAGGGCGCAGATAATTACCAATAGCGAATCGCTTGGGGCAGTAATGAAGCTTTGTATCGATAAAAGAGGAGAATTAAAGAATCAGGTTTTCTTGACAACCAATCGTATTGAGTTGACATTCATCATGCCCCTGAGCGAAATAGTATTCGATTTTTACGATAAGCTCAAGTCAATTTCCCGTGGTTACGCTTCGCTCGATTACCACATGGAGGGTTATCAAATTGCCAGTCTGGTTAGGCTTGATGTATTGCTAAATGGTGAGATGGTGGATGCCTTGTCAACGTTAATTCACCGCGATTATGCCTATAGCTTCGGAAGACGGATGTGCGAAAAGCTTAAGGAGCTTATTCCTCGTCAGCAGTTCGATATTGCAATTCAGGCAGCCATTGGGTCAAAAATCATTGCTCGTGAAACGGTAAAGGCTCTGCGAAAAGATGTTACAGCAAAGTGCTATGGCGGTGATATAACACGAAAGCGAAAGCTTTTGGAAAAGCAGAAAAAAGGTAAAAAGCGAATGCGTCAGGTAGGAAATGTGGAGGTGCCTCAGCAAGCGTTCCTCGCAGTACTGAAAATGGATTAGATAATTAGAAACGTTTTGCGCAGCTACAATAAATGGTGGATGCTCTACCGTATGGGTTACTTCAGTAACCAATCGGGGATTATGCGACGTTATCTAAGGGAAGAGGGTGCCTGGGAAACTCACCTACACAAAACAGCTGGTAACATACTTTCAATAATAAGTAGGGAGAAACCCAAGTCTGTTGCAGTGCTTGGAAGTGGTTGGCTTCTTGATATCCCCATGCGGGAAATGATTCAACAGGACATTCGTGTTAAGCTGGTAGACATTGCACACCCAGCAAGGATTATTCATAAGTATAAAAATTGCAAGGGTGTTGAAGTTGTTGAATGCGATATAGTCAATGGTACTCAACATGTATGGGACTTTTGCAAACGTCCCCAAAGATATGCCTTCAATCAGATAATTGAACAGCTTGGCAAGCCTAACCTTTCAATAATATTGGATGTTGAGGTAGTTTTATCGATTAATATTCTTAGCCAATTACACGCACTATTAGTTGACTTTTTAGAGTCAAAAACTGAACTTGGTAAAAGTCAAAAAAACGAAATAATAAGCACGATTCAACAGGCACACATCGATTCCTTACCTGCAGGAAGAAGCCTGTTGGTTACTGATTACGAGGAGGAAAGTTACGATGAAAGTAATCAATTGGTAGGCGTAAATCCAAGGGTAATTGCCAATATGGTTCAATGGCAAAAGAAAGATAGCTGGCAGTGGCAATTTGATTCTAAGAGGATGTATTCTGGAGATCAGAAAGTAATACTAAACGTGGCTTCTTACTGGAAAGAAAAAACCACCTAAGGAAAAAATTTGGTGGCAATACTTAAACTCTTTGTTATTCTGTTACAATCTCCTTTTCTTTCCAGCACCTTACCCAATCCACCTCAAGAGTAGAGGGGAGTAGGGTTTCATCTGTATCTGAAACAACTCCAGATGATAGTACCATATAAGTAGGAACATCTGGAAGATTGCTGGAAACTTCCTTAAAGGGAATTCCGTTTATTTTCCATACCATTTTGTTGGGAGTCCAGTCGAGACATAGAATGTAGTATTCGTTTTTAAAATCGAATCCACCAACAGAAGTTTTACTTCCCTTAGGTTTTTTTGCAGATCCATTCTGCCAGAAAATAGATCCTTGAATGGATGAATTATCCTTACCCTTTTGCCGGAAAATATCAATGTGTGGAAGCATGGTTTCACCCACAAGCCAGAATGCATGGTAAACTCCGGGGGCAGAGGAAAATTTAATTTTTGCCTCAAAGCGGCCGTATTTCTGACGAAATGCTTGTCCGGTAGAAATAATACCAGAAGTGTAGTCAAATAATTTTGGGACAAACCCATATTTTAAGTCCCAAGCTATGCCTTCGGATTTTTCCTTTTGGGTTATAATTTTAAGGGTATTGTCAATTATCTCAATGTTTTTGTCTTCGTTATAGCAATGCCGATCGGCCGCCAAAGAATAACTCTTATTTATGAGCGCATCTCCCCAGAAATATCGGGTAATCCAATGTTTTGGGTTTAAGGATCCTTTGGAAAAATCATCGGAGAATACCAATTCCCATCGTTTTATCTCATCAAATTTCTTGGTGTTTTCAAGCGAATGGAACCAAACAATTTTTTCAGATTTTTTTAGCTGATTGTACTCTTGAACTTTTTTAAAGGTATCGGATTGTTCATACTTATCTTTGGAAAGAAGGTATGCTTTACGCTCAATAAATTCTTGAGAGTTGACATACTCTTTTAACTCTAGATATTTTTCAATGGTTTCAGAACCATCGAGATGGAAATAGTCATTTAAGGGTTTCCAGCGCTTCAGCTTAAAAAAATCCTTTAGCTCGTGATCTTTTTTTAGCTTTCTATATTCAAGTTCCTTTTGGTATTCGTCTGAATTTTCCTTTTTATGAATACCTCTGTTAGACTTGTAGTCGGCCGATTCAATTATCTGTTGAAGTTCTTCATACCGAGTAGGCTTACCGGTGAGTTCAATGGATTTATATTTGTTAAGGGTTGGAGAATCTTGAATTTTAAAATAGTTCTTTATGGCACCATCTTTCGATAATCGGTTAAAATCTTGTTCTTTTCCGTGCTCAATAGAACCTTTATATTTAAGCAGTCGTAATTCCGCTTTGGTACGCTCTGGTTCACCAGAATGGGCAAACTCTTTCAATTCGAAGTAGTGTTTAAGCTCTTGCGATTGAACAAATCGATTGTACTCATCAAATTCTTCTCTGAGTGCCTTATCCCTGGCTTCAACCATTTCGGTTTTCGGAAATTTTCCGATTATCTTTAAAGCCGAAAGTTTAAGTTTTAGAAGTGCCATTTAGTTGGTATGATTTCAAATTATTTGGGAAACATTATCGGGAATGTCCGAAAAACTTAAAAGGTACCTTGATATTCTCTGAATAATCCTCACCAGCTTCTATCATGTCCTCGTCATCCTCCATAAAATGCCAGTGCACCTCAACATCAAAACCTTTCCTGTGTATATCCCTAAATTTTTCTAAAATTTTTAGTATCATTTTGGAAGAAGAGGTGTTGTAGTAATCCATACTAAATTTAACCTCAGTGCGCTCATTAGGGGTATTAGCATATTCTTCGAACCATGATAGTATGGGAGTGTAGAAGTTCACTACATCTTCAGGTAAAGAATTGCCAGAGATTTCGAAAACGTTATTCTCTTTATCCAGCACAATCCTCGGTGTTTCATTGGTTGGTTCGATAACAATTTTTTCCATGGTGGCAATCGTTTCAGTTTATTTTACATCCAATAATATTACAATAAAAAAGGATCCCCTGCAAATTTTTTTGTTCAAAAAAATAAACTTACCACAAAATTAACGAAAAAGAGTTGAATTAGTACTTTTTTGCACTTCTAATTTTTAAATTCAATAATAAATGGTCTCAAGTTTAAAATATTATAAAATGATAAAAAAGTGATTTGAAAAATAAATCATTGCTTAAACCAAGAGAAGTAGTTGTCTTGATATAAATATTTAGTTTAGCATTTAAGGTTAGGATATCAATTTAAATCCCTTACCTCTCACGTTAATAATTTCAACATTTGGATCTAAACTAAGGTATTTTCTTAACTTAGTAATATACACATCCATACTTCTTGCATTAAAATAGCTGTCATCAATCCAGATGGACTTGAGCGCTAAATTTCGATCGAGAATATCGTTTTTGTTCAAACACAGTAATTTAAGCAATTCTGATTCTTTGGTGGTTAACTTTTTAATAACCCCTTTATGTTCAAGTGTTTGTTTCGTTGAATCGAATTGAAATTGACCAATCTGAAAGAGATTTTGATCTGATGAAGTTGGATCTTTTTGTGTCCTACGGAGAATGGCTTCAATCCTAACCAACAGTTCCTCAATGCTGAAAGGTTTTGTCATGTAATCATCAGCACCAATAGAAAATCCCTCTAGTACATCTTCTTTCATTGATTTTGCTGTGAGGAATAGTATTGGCATGTTACTGTTAATCATTCTAATCTCTTTAGCTAAAGTAAAGCCATCCTTTATGGGCATCATTATGTCTAAAATGCAAATATCATAATGGTTATTCATAAAGCCCCTGTATGCCTTTTCTCCATCCTTAAAGAGATCGGCTTCAAAACCTTTAGCCTGTAGGTATTCCCTAAGTAGCAGCCCAAGATTTTCATCATCCTCTGCAAGTAAAATTCTGGTTTTAATCTTTTCCATTTTATTAAATATTTAATCTGCTATTTGTTTTTCGTTAGGTCCTATAAAAGGAAGGAATAAACTGAACACGCTTCCTTTCCCAAGGGTACTATCAATCCAAATCCTTCCACCATGCTCTTCTGCAATTTTTTTCACGTAACACAATCCAAGTCCAAATCCTTTTACATTATGTACATTTCCAGTAGGCACACGGTAAAACTGATCGAAAATGCGTTTTTGATCTTCACGCGAAATGCCAATGCCATTATCTTTTATCTCAAGAATTATTCCTTTGTTTGCATTCTTAGTCGAAATTTCTATTTGAGGGTTTCCGTTTCGATATTTAACAGCATTATCAAGCAAGTTGTTTACAACGTTGGTTACATGTATCTCATCTGCTATACAGATTGGGTTATGTGCATTAAGCTGCTTGAAAAGTTGTCCATTAGCATTTTGCAATTGTATGGAAAATGAGCAGGCAACTTTTTCAATAACCTGATGAACATCAACTTCTTTGAGTTTGAGTTTCAACTTGGTTTTTTCGAAAATCGCCATTTGTAGCACCTTTTCAACCTGAAGACCCAGACGTTTACTTTCTTCGCCAATTACGCCTCCTAAATAGGCTATCCTTTTATTCTCGTCGGGTATCGAAGGATCATTGAGCATTTGCGATGCAAGAGAAATGGTAGAAATAGGGGTTTTAAGTTCGTGGGTCATATTGCTTACAAAATCGCTTTTTATTTCTGACAAACGCTTTTGCCTGAAGATAGTATATATTGTAATGCTAAAGCTAAATATGATTATGAGTGTTAGAGCAAAAGTGGTTACCGTCATTACACCAATTGATTGTAATACGTAAGCTTTCTGATTTGGGAAATATATGGAAAGATAGTATTTGGGTGCGAAAAAATCGTTTGGGAATAGCACGGTTCTTAAAGTTGGTTTTATGGGTGAGTTAATGTATCCTTTGCTATTATAAATAATACTATCAAACTCAGATGTAACTTTATATTCGTATCTTGCATTAATACCAAGTTTTAAAAATTCTGTTTTAATAATTGTGTCAAGAGTTTCTTTGGGTATTCGTTCTTGAATTGGTAGTTCAAGCCGAATGAGTTTATCCACAATATTCTCCACAAAAACAGTACGGTTCGATAGTTTATCATCCAATGAAACATTGAGGTTAATATCAGGAATATTCTTTGTAGACCATATTGGCTTGATATCCAAAAAATTATTATCAATTCTGCTAATTCTTAGCGAGTCTTTAGTATTCAAGCGAATTATTGAGGATAACCTTAGAGTATCAAGCTGTCCAATGGTAAAAGCTTGTTGCATTTTCTCGTGAGTCCTTAAACCACCTCGTGTCTGATTAATTGTACTAAATCGTGAGGTTAATCTTGGATTACTCGATGTGCCAATGGTTGCATATGGACTAACTTCGTCAATAATTTGAACAATAACTTCCTGCAAGCCAACCTCGTTTATGATCTTTTCAAGTGCAAGGTTTGCGGTTTGGGTAAACTGTTGCTCTTTTGTCTCTAAAGAAATTTTAACCCACTTGGACTGAACAAGTACAAGCCCAATGGTTACAACGGAAATAATTCCAGCAAGAATCCAAATCATGTTTCTGCTCATGTTGACAAAAGTAATTACTTTCCTTTTTCCTTTATTGATGGCTTAACAATCTTTAACAGACCTTAATACCTCTTAGCTTGTTTATGACGTAACTTTGTGATGTTTTAATAACCATTCTTATCATTACCTATTTTCATTTGAGGTAACCAAAGTAGAATGTTTTTTCATAGGTTTTAAGGTTTTAGGGTAGAGGCAGGCGGGGTGGTTCCCGCCTGCTTTTTTTTTATAGAACTGAAAGAAAATCCAATTACAATTAAAGAGATTATTACGATAATTTACCAATTGATAGGTTCTAAATATTCAGAATAAAATTAATATTACTGAGTTTTTCAGGGTTGATTGGTATTGCAGCAAGAACTCCAGGGATTTTTTTTAGTTTTTGAATCAAGTTTTTCAGATGGACTTCTTTTATATCACCCTTTACTACTAAAAGAAAATCAATATTTTGTAATTCTTTAAAGAGTAATATCGTGTCAATCTTATTCTTAACAACAATATAGGTTAGTTCAGGATGACCTACTTCATCTTTGTAGGTAGGGAACTCAAGAAAGATCTTATCTATTTTGTTTATTTGCTGAGTTGGCTGAATTTTCAAGGGAGTCGATTCTTTGAGTTGGAGATCAAGACTGGTATTGATTAACCAACCTATCCTGTGAATTGTTTCGGAGCAGGAAATTGCAATTAGTGAATAAGAAGGAGGGTGTAAAACTAACTTTATCTTTTTCTTGATCATAGGCGAAAAGAACTGACTCTCTTTTTTATTAAAAATCGAGGTAAATATAGAACTTAAATTAGTTTTCCCAACCTATAGATTCAGTATTTATTTTTTGAATTGGAATGGTAATCAGATCAATCCTTTCGAGTGCAACCATTGCAGCGTTTTGCTCAGCTTCTTTTTTACAATTTCCAAAACCTGAGCCCATTAATTTTTGGTTGATGTATAATTTTGATTCAAACAAAGGGCTCTCTTTTTTTGAGGTTTCCTTTTCCTTGTTATCAAATGATATAGGAAGTTTATATTTCTGTGCCCACTCAATGATTCTACTTTTATAGTCAGTTTCAGTTAACTGTAGCTCATCGAGATTAATATGATTAGCTAGTATTATTTTTATTACCCATGACCTAGTATCCCTGTAACCCTTATCTAGGTAAATTGCACCTATTAATGCTTCCAGAGCATCACCAAAAATATGCCTTTGAGCGAGAGTATTATTGGTTTGTGAAACAACAAGTTTATCCAACCCAATGGTAATGGCAAGATTATTCAGTGTATTTCGGCTTACAATGCGAGAACGCATTTTGGTAAGAAATCCTTCGTTTTGATTGGGAAATTGGCCAAAGAGGTAATCAGTGATAATGGCATCAAGTATTGAATCGCCAAGGTATTCAAGACGTTCGTTGTTTACACTTTTATTGCAGGAGACAAACGTTGATGCTGACTTATGGATGAGTGCAATTTTATATAAGTCCAAATTTTTAGGATTAATTTTTAATTCCCTCCTTAGCTGACGAAGAATAGCCCTGTCATCAGCATTCAATTTTGATTTTTTTATTAATCCAAGAAATAAGTTAAACACTTTCGCCTATTCGATATATTTTTTAAAAATAATAGAGGAGTTGTGTCCGCCAAATCCAAATGTATTACTTAGGGCAACATTAACGTTACGCTTTTGTGGTTTATTAAGCGTGAGATTAACCTTAGGATCTATTTCGGGATCAGGTGTTGTGTGATTAATGGTTGGGGGTATTATTCCTTTGCATACCGCAAAGAGAGCGGCAATTGCCTCTACTGCTCCTGCTGCGCCTAAAAGGTGACCCGTCATTGATTTTGTAGCACTTGCGTTTAATTTATATGCGTGTTCTCCAAAAACGGACACAATGGCTTTAATTTCAGAGATATCACCAAGCGGAGTTGCAGTACCATGTACGTTTATATAGTCAACATCTTCTGGTTTTAGGCTTGCATCACTTAGTGCATTTCTCATTACGTTTAGAGCTCCTAGGCCATCTGGATGGGGTGCTGTGAAATGGTATGCATCTGCACTCATTCCTCCGCCAACAATCTCGGCATAAATTTTTGCACCGCGTGCTTTAGCATGTTCAAGTTCTTCAAGAACAAAAGCACCAGCTCCCTCGCCCATAACAAAACCATCACGAGTGGCATCCATGGGTCTTGATGCAGTTTTGAAGTTTTCGTTATTGGTTGACATGGCTTGCATAGCATTAAAGCCACCTACTCCTGGTTCGTTAACCGAAGCTTCAGAGCCACCAGAGATCATGATCTTTGCCTTTCCCATTCTGATCAAAAACATCGAATCAATAAGGGCATTGGTTGATGAAGCGCAAGCTGAAACAGTTGAATAGTTTGGGCCTCTAAACCCATAGCGAATGCTGATATGCCCTGATGCAATATCGGCAATCATACGGGGAATAAAGAATGGGCTAAATCGCGGGGTCCCATCACCCGCGAAAAAGCCCTTTAATTCTTCTAAAAACGATTGAATCCCTCCAATACCCGATGCCCATACTACACCAGCAGAATCATGATCTATTTTTTCAAGATCTAGACCAGAATCAAGAAAAGCTTCATGGGCAGAAACTAGTGCATACTGACAGTATGGATCATATTTTCTCAATTCCTTACGGTCAAAATGCTGAAGGGGATCAAAATTTTTAACTTGGCAGGCAAATTTGGTTTTGAACTTAGAGGTATCAAAACTGGTGATCAGTTCACTCCCGCTTACACCTTGTTCTAAATTGTTCCAAAATTCTTGAATATTATTTCCAATGGGGTTTAGTGTTCCCAGTCCCGTTACAACAACACGTTTTAACTCCATAAGTTCAAAATTAATTTCAAATAACCTGACTTTTAATAAATTAAATTACTTAGAATTGTTCTCAATGTAATTGATTGCGTCACTAACTGTACTGATTTTTTCAGCTTCTTCGTCAGGAATAGAAAGGTTGAATTCTTTTTCAAACTCCATAATCAGCTCCACGGTGTCAAGTGAGTCAGCACCTAAATCGTTAGTAAAACTAGCCTCAGGAGTTACCTCATTTTCATCAACTCCCAACTTGTCCACGATAATGGCTTTTACTCTTGTAGCAATGTCAGACATAGCGTTTAAAGTTTAATTAGTAATTAGGATTAATTGTATTTATAAAAATAAACATTTGATCAATAAAAAGCCTTTATTTTATTTTCAGGGCAAAAGTATATTTTTTGTTTTTAATTTTGATGCTTAAATGTATAATTTTTTCCTTTTTTTTAAGGTACATCTAATCTATTTTGCAGGTAATGAACAATATAGCCATTTTTGCTTCTGGATCTGGAACCAATGCAGAAAACTTTGTAAACTATTTTAAGGATTCAAACGAAGTTAAGGTTAAATTAGTCTTGTCTAATAATCCTAATGCATTTATATTTAAAAGGATGGAGAGACTATGTATTCCTACAATTGCATTTGCAAATGATGATTTGAAGAAAGAAGTTGTTTTAGATATACTTAAAAGCAATATGATTGACTATATTGTTTTAGCAGGATTTTTAAAGCTAATACCCCAGATTATTATCAAGGAATATCCCAATAAGATTGTGAACATACACCCTGCGCTGCTTCCAAAGTTTGGAGGTAAGGGTATGTACGGTATAAAGGTTCATGAAGCCGTTATTGCAGCTGGGGATACTGAGAGTGGGATTACCATTCATATGGTTAATGAGTTCTACGATAAGGGCGATATCATTTTTCAGGCCAAGTGCCCTGTTTTGCCTTGTGATAAACCCGAAACCCTAGCTGAAAGGGTTCATCGTCTCGAATATGAACACTTTCCTGCTGTTTTCTACAGATATATTACCGGAAAGAGGATAGATTACCAGCAGTAAACTAGAATCTAATACTTACGACCTATACTAAATTGTAAACCCAAACCGATGATAAATGGGTTGTGATCCCACGTAAAGGATTTAGAATTGTACAATGATGCAGAGAAACCAAGGTTGCCCACAAAACGTACGTTTTTATAACCCACTTTCATCACTAATCCTGGTTCAGCAAAGAAACGAGTTTCGTTGTTTATTGATATCGCAGAAATACGGACAACTCCACTAAAATCAACCATTTCGCTTCCTAGCCCGATGGCAGGTTGAAGAAATATTTTTGACATGGATGCTGTTTGGGTTCCATCGTATGTGTAATCTACATTCCTAAAATCACCCGGAACTGTACCAATACCACCACCCCCATACACTTCGAGTATTACCGAGCCTCCAATTTTAGTGAAGTAACCTCCACCAATTTCTATTAGAGTACGGTGTTCCGAAATTTCTTCTGGAATATCTTCACCTGATGAGATTTCTTTTTTCTCGCCGAAATAGCTACCATTGACCATAATCCCAATATTATCGGTAATGGCATAGGCTGTTTTTAATTCTAGATTTCCGGAACCAATAATACCCGATGCTTGAAATTCTCCCTTGTTGCTATGTATTGGGGAATTGTGGGTTGTAGGGAAGTATGCAACCTTACAAGATGTGAAGGCCGTCATTACAATAAGCCAAAGAAAATGCTTATTCAATTGGCAAAAAATAGTTTTTAGCATGATCATCAAATTTTTTCTTGCAATGTAAACGAAAAATGATTTGATGTCAATTTTTTTTTAGACAAATCTTTTTTTTAGAAAGATATCAACGAGTTGTATGCAGGAAAAACGGGGCGAAGAGATATGCTATCGAGTTTAATACGGTAGTTTTTAACCAAATTGGTAAAGGATTCCTTGTTCTCTTCTTTAATGGGTTCAACCGACGGGGCCTCAACCTTTAAAGGATCGATTGGTTGACCATTTTTCCAGAACCTTAGGTCGAGATGTGGGCCTGTAGCATAGCCTGTTTTGCCCACATAACCAATCACTTGCCCCTGTGCAACCCTTGCGCCTTTGGAAATCCCTTTTCCAAATCTGGAGAAGTGGTTATACCCCGTTGTGTAAACGCTATTATGTCGAATTTTTACATAATTTCCTGCTGCATGATTATAGCCTCTTTCTATAATCACTCCATCGCCTAGAGCAACTACAGGTGTGCCCTCAGGTGCGGCATAGTCAACACCTGTGTGTGGACGGTAAATCTTCAAAACCGGATGCTTGCGGTTATAAGAAAAGCGTGAGCTTATACGTGAGAAGCGTAAAGGCGCTTTGAGAAATGCCTTACGAAGGCTATTGCCTTCCTCGTCCCAGTAACTCCAGATAGAATCCTGCATAAATCGGAAAGCATAGTATTTCTGCCCACGATGTTCAAACCAAGCAGCATGTATGGTTCCAATACCAACGGAATTATCATCAACATAAAGCTCATCGTAAAGAACTTTAAAATTATCGCCATGATAAAGACCGAAGAAATCAACTGCCCATGCAAAAACATCAGAAAGATCTAAGGCAAGAACGGGATTTAGGTTATAGTCGCTCATTGCTTCCCAGAGGGATGAAGAGATCTCAGCTTCGCTGAGGCGGGTAATGGGTTTGATCTCCTTTTGCCCCGAACGTACAACGAGGGAATCGTTAAAATGGAATAGTACATATTCGGTAGAAGAGTGCTCGTAAACAACGTACTCAATAGTGGCACATGTATCTCGTCTTGTAAACACTTTATAGGTATTCCCCGCTCTTATGGATCGAATATCGAAAACTTCTTTAGTTTTTTGGGGTAATTGACGGATAAAGTCGCCACTTAAGCCCAAAGAAATCATAATACTACCAATGGTTTGATTGCGTTTTATGGTGTTGGTAGAAATGTCAAAGGAATCCACAGGAATTCCATATTCAAGAATTGGTGTATAAACATCTAATCTAACAGGCCCATCTGATTTAATACTTTGTACTTGGCGGTTTATGTTTTGGGTAAAAAGAAAAACGGCAATAAGGGACAGGGTGCTTATAATGAGTGAAAGTATACATTTCTTCATGTGAACTATAAATTTGGTCGCAAATAAAAGAAATTTGCGATAGAAGTCCTATTAATTTAAGGATTTTAACTTTTTTTTGAAAGAAATGAGGAGTAAGGTTTTTTTATCGCCTAGGACCTGATCCTCTCGAACCCTTGCCCGTAAACTCCCATAACATTTGCCACGGAAATAAAAGCTTCGGAGTCAATCTCTTTAATTATTTTGTATATATCGCTTGATTCGTGTTTTCGTACAAGCGTAATGACTACCTTCTGGTTTTCCTTCGTGTACCATCCTTGACCATCGATAACCGTGACCCCTCTATTTAGTTGTTTAGTAATTCGGTCAGCAATCTCAACGTACTTTTTAGAAAAGATGAACATTTGCACCGATTGTCGGTTCCCCGAAAGCACTGCGTCTATGGCATAAGCAGTAATTGCCATGGCAACGTATCCGTAGACAATGGTTTCGATGCGTTTAACGGGTATTAGTTCTGTGAGAACTAGAAATGAAGAGCCAATGATAAAAACATCGCACATAAGGATAACCCTGCCTGGGCTAATATTACGATATTTGTTGATTATCATGGCAATAATATCGGTACCACCGGTACTCCCACCTTGGGTAAAAATAATTCCCAAGCCGACCCCAGCAAGAATTCCTCCAATAATAGCAGACATAAACTTATCCTCAACTATAGGGAGTGTAATAAGTGATTGGAGCACAGAGAGCAGAATTGACCCTGCAACAACTCCGAAGACTGTTTTTATTCCGAAGTTCGCTCCAAGCATTTTTATGGCAATTAAGATGAGGCCGATGTTGATTATGAAATATGTGTATCCCAGAGGGAACCCTGTTGCGTAAAACACCAGTGCTCCAATACCCGATACCCCTCCTCCGGTTATTTTGTGAGGAAGCAAGAAAGCTGTCCACGAAAGGGCATAAAGGAAAAGGCCAAAAATAATAATCGAATATGTTCTAGTGGCTTTTAGAATAGTTTTTAGCTTCATGTTGTCATGATGAATTCTGCTGCAAAGCTACAACAAAATGGTAATAATTCTTATGATTTTATACTAAGAAAAATACTTGCAGAAAAAAGTTTTTTACTATAGGAATCCCAATTCCAGCATAGCCTCGTCGCTCATCATGCTTTTATCCCAGGGAGGATCAAATGTAAGGTTAATAATTACTTCCGAAACGCCTTCCACAGTTCCAACCCTTTCTTCTACTTCGTTAAGCAGCTTGTCAGCCATGGGGCAATTGGGTGCGGTGAGGGTCATCTTTACGATGGTTTTGCCATCGTTCTCAACATCTACTTCGTAGATTAGTCCAAGGTCGTAGATGTTTACAGGGATTTCAGGGTCATAAATGTCTTTGAGCACCTTTAGGATGTTTGCCTCTATCGCTAGTATATCAAGTTGATGGTTCATTGAATATTTTTTAAAAAAAGTAATCATTTACAAACACAATATGTAACAATCGAAAGAGGAAACAGTTTAAGCTACTCACTCTGTTTTGATTGATACGCCAGAGCGTATAGCTTCATCTGCTTAATCATGGCTAGCAACCCGTTGGAACGGGTGGGAGAGAGGTTCTCTTTCAGGCCAATCTTGTCAATAAAATAAAGATCAGCATCTATAATGTCCTTTGGAGATTGATCGTTAAGAACTCTTATTAACAAAGCAACGATGCCTTTTGTAATAATGGCATCGCTGTCGGCAGCGAAAATGATTTTTCCATCAACCAGTTCTGCATCAACCCAAACCTTGCTTTGGCAGCCTTTTATTAAATGCTGGTCTATTTTCTTCCTCTCAACAATGGGTTTAAGCTCGTTGCCAATGTCGATGAGTTGCTGATAGCGATCCATCCAATCGTCAAAAATACTGAACTCCTCTACTATTTGATCTTGTATATCGTTGATTTTCATTGTAATTATTTGTATTGTTTAAACTGCAAATTTACAGCTAATCTTCAAGTTATTGCAATGAATACAATATGATTTTGAAAAGTGCATAATAGAAATTGGAACGCAGAACTTTTTTGCTATTTTTGATTTTAAACACAATATGAAATAGTATGCGTCAAATTTTCGTTGTTTCATTCTTTCTGCTTTTGAATTTAGGATCCTTTTCTCAGCAAAATTCGATTGACAGCTTAAAAAGAGAGCTGAAAAATGCCAATGAATACAGTAAGGTTTCATTGCTAAATCAGCTGGCAAGGTTAACCCTATATGATAACCTTGAAGAATCGGAGGAGTATTCAAAGCAAGCTATCGAAAATTCAACCATTGATTCAGAAGACAAGGCCTTAGCATATCATAATCTTGGGTTAGTATACTACTTTAAGGGTATTCCTGATAAAGCCATTGATTGCTATAATAAATCCGTAGAGATTAACAGTAGATTATCCAATTTTTCTCAACTCTCCAAAACATACAACAACCTTGGGGCAATTTATAACGAAACAGGAGATAATGAAAACTCGATTAAGTATTTCAATGAATCTCTTATATACTCAAGGCAAATTGGAGATTCTGTGGGGGTTGCAAGGGCTCTTGGAAATGTAGCCAACGTGTACCAAAATATTGGGGAACTTGCTCAAGCCTTAAAAATACATGAATATGCTCTTTCTCTTAAGAAAGAACTTGGCGATAGTGTTGGCTATGCAATAGCTTTGGTTAATTTGGGAGTTGTTTATAAAAACCTTGGCGACTATCCAAATGCACTTAATATGTATTTTGAAGCATTGGCAATACACGAGAGAAATTCGAGCATAAGGGATATTGGGGTAACCATGTACAGTATTGGGAATATTTATTTTGAATGGACCCAGTACGATCAGGCAAAGCAGTATTTCATAAAATCACTCGATTTTTTCGAAAAATCAAACCATATCCAAGGACAAGGTTATGCTTTCAATCAATTAGGTCGAATATTAATCTTTGAGGAGAACTATAGGACAGCTTATGAATACTATCAAACAGCACTAGAAAAGTTTGAAGTTATATCCGATAAAAATGGTGTCGCTAATGTTTACTCTGATATATCAACCTTGTTTATTAGCCAAAATGACTTTAAGAATGGAATGGTTTACATTGAAAGAGCAAAAGAAAAGTATGAAGAGATTGGGGATAGGCAAGGAGTGGCTAAATCATTATTAACGATAGCTGGAATAAAATTATCGTTAAAGGATTTAGCTGGAGCGAAAAAACTTGCATTTGAATCATTGCGAATAGCCACTTCCATAAAAGTTAAAAGGGTTGAATTGGAGGCACTAAATATTTTAACAGCGGTACATAAGGAGGAGGGGGAATTTGAGAAGGCATATGAATATATTGTTAAAGCTACTCACCTTAAGGATAGCATTTACAATGAAGAGAAAAGCCGACAGATAGCCGAATTGAATACACTCTACGAAACTCAAAAAAAGGAGAAAGAGATTGTTAAACAAAAAGCTGAACTTGAAAAAAAGAATGCTGATCTTAGCCATCAGAGAACGCTGCTACGTTCATCATTTGGTGGGTTGGTGGCTTTAGTAATAATAATTGCGTTGGTTGTTTACGCATACGTCGATAAGCGTAGGGTGAATCGGCAAATTGTTTTAAAGAATAAGGTAATTGAGCTAAAGAATCAAGAATTGGACATACGCAACGAGGAGATTGAAAGTCAACGCGATCAGCTGCTAAAGCAGAACAAGGAAATAACGGATAGCATTGAGTATGCTCAGCGTATACAATCAGCATTGCTCCCCCCTAGAGATTTCATAGAAAAAGAGCTGGGGGATCACTTTATCCTTTATTTACCTAAAAACATTGTGAGTGGCGATTTTTACTGGGTAAAAACAATTGAGGATTACACCTTGATTGCCATTGCCGATTGCACTGGACATGGTATTTCGGGTGCCTTTATGAGCATTCTGGGTATCTCTCTTCTTAATGAGGTAGTAAAGGAGGGCACTTTTGATTCAGCATCGCTGTTAAATCACCTTCGTGCCAGTATTAAAACAACGCTAAGGCAGACTAATAGTCCTAACGATGCACGCGATGGAATGGATATGTCAATGTGCATTTTGGATCGGAAGAAGAAAAAAATCCAATACGCTGGAGCATTCATTCCTCTTATTATTATTAAGAATAACGAAATAATTGAGTATACACCTGATAAAATGCCAATAGGCGTATTCCCTGTGGAAAAGGAGAGTTACACAAACCATGAAATTGAAATGGATGGATCGGAGAGTTTTTATTTATTTACTGATGGCTACTACGATCAGTTTGGTGGAAATGATTATAAAAAGTTTAAAAGACAAAATTTGCAATCGCTTATGCTGGATTTGCATAGATTGCCCATGAATGATCAAAAGGATGTTCTAGCTAAAAAGTTTGAAGAATGGAAGGGCAATAATCAGCAGTTCGATGATGTGCTTGTATTTGGTTTCAGTGCTTCATGTTTTGTTTAGAAGTCTTACCCAAACATCATCTTCACCCGCTCCACCCCCTCAATTAGCATATCAATCTCCTCCTTGGTATTGTAGAATGCTAATGATGCACGAACCGTACCATCAATGCCGAAGTGTGCCATAGCTGGCTCGGTGCAGTGTGTACCTGTTCTAACGGCAATGCCCATCTTGTCTAGTATCATTCCGGTATCGTAGGGGTGAATGTTGCCCACAAGGAATGATATGATGGCTGCTTTTTCCTTGGCTGTGCCAATAATGCGAACACCCTCAATTGAAAGCAGCCGTTTGGTTGCGTACTCCAGCAATTCGCTCTCATGCCGCACAGCGGCATTAATATCAATGCTTTGGTAATACTTTAGCGCTGTAGCCATCGCTACTGCGCCGATGTAATTGGCTGTTCCCGCTTCAAATTTAAAGGGCAACTCGTTGAAGGTAGTTTTTTCGAATGAAACAGAGGCAATCATGTCGCCTCCTCCCTGCCACGGAGGGAGCATGTTGAGCAAATCTTCCTTTCCGTAGAGCACTCCTATCCCGGTAGGGCCGTAAATTTTATGCCCCGAGAAGGCGTAAAAATCAGCATTTAAATCCTGCACATCGAGTTTGCCATGCTTAATTCCCTGTGCACCATCCACCAAAACCTTAACGCCCTTCGCGTGTGCTTTTGCAATAATTTCCTTAACGGGAGTAACAGTTCCTAAGGAATTTGATAAATGAGTAACTGCAATTATTCTGGTTCTATTAGTAATCAGCTCATCGAGTTTTTCGATGATTAAATCGCCGTTATCATCAATGGGTAAAACCTTAAGTTTTGCTTTTCGTCTATCGCACATTAGCTGCCAGGGCACAATGTTGGAGTGGTGTTCCATCTCCGAAACAATCATCTCATCGCCATCGTCAATAAATGCTTCGCCGAATGAATACGCCACGAGGTTGATACTTGCAGTGGTGCCAGAAGTGAAGATTATCTCCTTGGTACTTTTGGCATTGATGAATTGTCTAACGGTTTCGCGAGCATTTTCATAGGCAGATGTAGATTCATCGCTGAGCTTGTGTACACCTCTGTGAATATTGGCGTTTATTTGATAGTGAAAATAGTTTATGGTTTCAAGAACACAAGTAGGTTTTTGAGTGGTAGCTCCATTGTCGAAGTAAACCAGAGGCTTTCCATGAACTTGTTGGTTAAGGATAGGAAAATCGGCTCTTATTTTAATAACGTTAATCGTTGATCGTTGATCGTTGATAGACATAGGGTGAGTTTTGTTTATCGTTGATATTTGGTGTCTCTTCGCTCCTAGTAAATGCTTTAAACCTTTTTCTTGTAATAGTTTATTAAGCCATTTACGAGCATTTTTACATTTTGTAATTTTTGAAAAATACTATCAATATTAATTGCGTTAATCTCGAGCATCTCATTTGCGATAATCAGCTGTGTTTCTAGTTCATACAATGAACCTCTTGCTATATAAAGGAACTGGAGAGTATCCTTGGTATGATTTCGTCCAACTCCTTCTGCAATATTTGACGGAACTGATATCGCTGCTCTTCTTATCTGGTTTGTTAAACCATATTGTTCTGAACTTGGGAAATTGATAGTATACAAGTATATTTCTTTAACCAAATCTTTTGATTCCTTCCAGACATCTAACTCTTTATAATCCATTTTAAGAAAAAAAATTAACAATTAACTATCAACTATCAACTATCAACCATCAACCATCAACCATCAACCATCAACATTCCCCTCTAACAGCAATTCATTGGGCAGTTGTGGCATCTTGAAAGTTCACCACGCAGGCGTTTGTTCACCAGTTCGTCGATACGATCGCGAAGAACTTCAATCTTAATATTTCCAACCACATCGTGGGCAAAGCCAAACATTAGAAGAAGCTTAGACTCTCGTTCGCTAATACCCCTTGATTGCATATAGAACTTGGCATCCATATCGAGCTGTCCCACAGTGGCACCATGGCTGCACTTCACATCATCGGCGTATATCTCCAGCTGAGGTTTTGTGTACATGCGAGTATCTGTGGTGAGAAGCAAATTATTGTTGCTTTGGAATGCTTGAGTTTTTTGAGCATCTCTGCGTACAAGTATCCGACCATTGAATGCTCCGGTAGCCTCATCGTCGAGGATGGCCTTGTAAAGTTCATTGCTTGTGCAGTTGGGTTTTGCATGATCAATGAATGAGTACATGTCGACATGTTGGGTGCGATCGACCAGGGCCAATCCGTAGGTATGATTCTCGCAACCCTCATCGTTTAGCAGTACGTTAACGTTATTGCGAATTGTGCCACCATGAAGAGAAATTGTATTGGTGGAAAAGTTTGAATCTCGTTCTTGCTTCGCAAAAATATGAGTAAACTGGGTTGAATCGTTGTGCTGATTCTGCATGCAAACCACATCGATGTTGGCATTGCGATTGGTAAAAACTTCTGTAACAACATTCGACAGGAATTTTGCAGGCGAGAGGGTATGGTCGCATATTGCGATATTTGCCTGAGAATTTTCCTCGGCAATGATCAGGTTGCGATACTGCACCATTTGCTGCTCATCGCTCATGAGTAGGTTGATGATTTGGATGGGTTTTTCAACCTTAATGCCTTTGGGAATGTAAATGAAGGCACCATCCTGAGAGAAGGCAGTATTCAGTGCAACAAGCCCATCCTCATCATTTTCAGATAGGGTATTGTAGTATTTTGCAACAACATTGGGATACTTCTTAGCAGCTTCGGCTAGGCTACCAATGATAACTCCATTCTCAAACACGGAGAGTAAATTAGGGTTATTAAGATAGAAGCCATTCAGGGTTAAGGCTAAATAAGTATCTAAGGAGGGAATGTCACATCGGAAAATATCGTCAACGTTAAATGAAATACACTTTGGGGTGAAATACTTCTCAAAGTCGTTTGTAAAAATTGCTTCCACCTTCATGTACTTATACTTCTCGCTTTTAGTACTGGGAAACCCAAGGAGTTTGAAGTTCTCCAAAGCCGATTGGCGAGCCGTATTAAGAGCCCCAGCAGAGTTCTCGGTGATCAAGTCTAGATTTTCCAGGTAAAGATTGATAAACTCTTCTCTTGGGGATATCTTTGCTGTTGGGTTCATGTTTTTATGTTGAATGTAGTACAGGAATATTGAGTTATGATTCCACTAAAAAAACTTATAATTAAGATTTCTAAATATCTTCTTCATCCTTAATCCAGTCGTAGCCTTTATCTTCCAATTCCATGGCAAGTTCCTTGCCCCCGGTTTTCACTATTTTGCCGTTGTAAAGGATATGCACAAAATCGGGTATGATATAGTCAAGTAGCCTTTGATAGTGTGTGATAACAATGGTTGCATTATCAGGACGTTTTAGCTTATTGACTCCATTGGCAACAATACGAAGAGCATCTATATCAAGTCCTGAGTCGGTTTCGTCGAGAATGGCAAGTTTAGGTTCGAGCATTGCCATTTGAAAAATTTCATTCTTTTTCTTTTCTCCACCACTGAATCCTTCGTTTACAGCTCGGTTGGTTAGCGCTGAATCGATTTCGACCAGTTCCTTGCGTTCTCGCATCAGTTTTAGGAAGTCTGATGCTGATAATGGGTCTAACCCTTTATACTTTCGGTGTTCGTTAAGGGCGGTTTTCATGAAGTTCACCATGCTAACCCCTGGAATCTCTATGGGGTATTGAAAGCTAAGGAACAGCCCTTCCCTTGAACGCTCTTCTGGGGACATTTCAAAAATGTCTTTACCGTTGAAAGAAATCTCACCTTGAGTAACCTCAAATATATCGCGACCTGCCAATACAGCGCTTAGAGTACTTTTTCCAGAACCATTTGGGCCCATAATGGCGTGAATTTCACCAGCTTTTACTTCAAGGTTTATTCCGTTTAAAATTTTGTTGCCATTGATTCCGGCGTGTAGATTTTTTATTGTTAGCATATCTATCTTTATTGAAAATTGTTTAACGTAATATTATTAACCAACACTTCCCTCAAGGCTTATTTGAAGAAGTTTTTGGGCCTCTACTGCAAATTCCATGGGTAATTTGTTTAGAACTTCTTTGGCATACCCATTGATAATCAAAGCTACAGCATCCTCGGTAGAGATTCCTCGCTGGTTGCAGTAGAAAATCTGATCCTCTCCAATTTTTGATGTTGTAGCTTCGTGTTCAACAATTGCCGTGGGATTATCCACCTCAATGTAGGGGAATGTATGTGCTCCACACCTATCACCAAGTAATAGTGAATCGCACTGAGAGAAGTTGCGAGAATACTCGGCATTTTTAACCACTTTAACAAGCCCTCGATAGCTGTTATTGCTAACTCCTGCCGAGATACCTTTGGAGACAATCCGGCTTTTGGTGTTTTTTCCAATATGAATCATCTTGCTTCCTGTATCGGCTTGCTGGTGGTTGTTTGTAACTGCAACAGAGTAAAATTCACCGTAGGAATTATCGCCCATTAAAATGCAGCTGGGATATTTCCAGGTTATCGCTGAACCTGTCTCAACTTGAGTCCACGAAATTTTGCTATTTTTTCCCCTGCAGATTCCGCGCTTGGTAACAAAGTTGTAAATACCCCCTTTGCCATTCTTATCACCGGGATACCAGTTCTGAACTGTAGAGTATTTAATCTCTGCGTTTTCCATGGCAACAATTTCTACAACTGCTGCATGTAGCTGGTTTTCATCTCTCTGAGGTGCAGTACAACCCTCTAGGTAAGATACGTAGCTATCATCGTCAGCAACAATGAGCGTACGCTCAAATTGCCCAGTGTTAGCTGCGTTTATCCTAAAGTATGTGCTTAACTCCATGGGACATCTCACACCTTTTGGAATATAGCAAAAACTGCCATCGCTGAAAACAGCAGAGTTTAATGCAGCAAAGTAGTTATCGGTAACTGGCACAACCGAAGCAAGGTGTTTTTTCACCAAATCGGGATGCTCCCGAATGGCTTCGTTCATAGAGCAGAATATGATTCCCTGTTCGGCAAGAGTATCACGGAATGTAGTCTTTACGGAAATGCTATCCATAACAGCGTCAACTGCAACTCCAGAAAGAATTTTCTGCTCTTCCAGTGGTATACCCAGACGGTTGAATGTGTCAAGCAATTCTGGGTCAACTTCTTCAAGACTCTCGAGTTTTGCCCTTTGCTTTGGAGCAGCGTAATATATTATATCCTGATAATCAATTTCGGGGATTAGTAGATGTGCCCATTGGGGCATGTCCAATGTTTGCCAATGACGGAAAGCTTTAAGGCGGAAGTCCAACATCCAGTCGGGTTCGCCTTTCTTTTCCCATATTATCTTAACAACATCCTCATTCAATCCTTTGGGAATGGTTTCGGTTTCGATATTGGTAACAAAGCCGTATTTATAATCCTGACTGGTTACCTCGTCGAGTATTTTGTCCTGATCGTTAGCCATTATTTCAGCTTTTATTCACAGTTTATATTAATAAGATTTACACCTACACTACGTTTTAGCGTATAGTTTACCAACAGATTAAGGCAGCAAATGTTTAACTAACACTATGAGTTTATTATCTTGATTTGAATTAATCTAAATAAACCACAAAGTTATTCACTTTGGGCTTATTGAAATAAGATTTCAACAAATTTCGTTGAGAGATTTACCAAAATGATATTTATCGGGAATAAACTATTAAAAAAAACGAGGTTTTTTAATGGTTTTATTTGATTGTGATAGTTTTAGTGGAGTAGATTAATTCACCTGTTTGGGATAAACCTCGGAATAATATTAAATAATCACCTGGGGTGTCTGGAGTTTGGAAATCGATAGTTATTTTTGATGAAGGTATATTCATATTACCTACCCAAAGTATTGAATTCCGTGTATCAGGTAGATTTTCAGGGATACTCTCGAGATTATTTGCTTCCTCAGCTGAAGAGTTTAAAAAGTCAAGTTCCAAAAACATATCCGAAGAAGGAAGGTCAATTCCAGCAATATCACCCTTTTTTGAAAAGAAACTAATTATCCCTCCATAAATGAGATCACCCTTGTAATATGGCTTTGCAATAATTTCAATTTTGTGAAGTAACGTGGGTTGTATACTTAGTAACTTATCAGTATCATGAATGGCAATCATATCGAGTAAAACTAAAGGGTTATAAATTGATAGTTCTGCATAGTTGCCATGAATTTTAAAAATCTTCTGTTTCTGTTGTTGACGAATGGAAATGTTTGGTATAAGCTCAAAGAAATACTCTTCAATAGACAATAGGTTTACATATTTATCGAAGAAGAAGGTGTTTTCTGGGGTACCATAGAAAGCTAAACCATTTGGACTTTTAAGGGTATCAGCTTTATAAGATTTTTTTAAACCATCAAAAAATATCTTCTCTATCTCAATATTTCTAATCAATTTGTTTGCCACATCCCTTTCGTTTTCACTAAGTTCAAATGGTAAAAGGGGTAGGTTTATGATCCTAGTACAGTAATCGCTATCGATTTTTACCTTGATATTTCCTTTATTTTCAACTCCAATATAGAGTTCAGAATTCCCATAAATGTTTGGTAACTGAAAAGAGAAATTCCCTGAAGAATCGGTACGTGTGGCAATAAAATCCGAGTGATTGCCAAGGATAGATATGTTAACCAGTGCAAAAGGCACTGGGGTTTTAATCTCAGGGTTTTCAACCTTTCCCGATAATATGAAACCTTTGGTTTCGGGTAAGTAAAAAGCAGAATTATTTGTCCCATTGTAGGTTATGGGTTTAATAGATTTAATGCCAGAAAAAGAAGGGGATGGTGCAATTGAAATGCTCGCCCATTGTATTAATTGATTATTGTTTTTTAAATCGATTGAGAAAGAAGCTGGATTCCTTCTTGAATATTCAGAATTATTTGGTATAAGAATTTCTGAAACAGAGAGTTCTTTGTAGCGTTCAATTTCAATACGATTTCCATTGCCAGAGGTACTGCCAACACTCAAAACTTCGTTTCTGTATGGATTGATTATTTTTATAGGTAGGAAGAAATACTCCTCAACACTGAAATTTCGCATCCAGCGTGTATAAGCTTTAATATAGTATGTGCCAGAAAGTATATCAATTGGTATGGTAAGATTCCCAAAAGACTTTTTTCCTTCAATAAAATATTTTCCACTACTGATTCTATTTCCCAGTGGATCAATTAGTTCAACATAAAGTATCTTGCTAATCTCACCTACTTCATTTGAAACATGTGTACCAAATTGAATCGTTTCACCAGAAATGTATAGAGTCCTATCGGTAAAAAGGATAATTATATCATTTTTTGCAAAAGATTTGGCATTAATAACAGCACCTAAAGGGTTAGAAATGAGAAATGAGATGATTGTAAGAAGAAAAATAGTATATAGTATTCTTTTCATCTTGAAAATATTATGGAATGAAAGGCATATACGAAGGTTTTTCTATGGTACCGCCGCTTAACCTACAATCAAAACACTGTTGCTGAGCCCATTTTAACTGACCGCCATCTATTAAGAAGTAAACAAGAGTTTGCAGCATAACATACGGTTGAATTCCTTGATCAAGTTCTTGGGGCATACAGAAATCTGGAAGTTCAAAAAAAAGATCTTCAATATTACTATAAAAAAATCTTTTTGAATAAGAGGATGATACCCCAAAAAATCCTAAGATATCCAGGTCAGGGTGGTTGGGTGATGAAAGGTTGCCTTTGATATTTAATGGTTGTGTACCAAACATGCCTCCCAACTCTGTTGCATTTACTCTAAGCAACTCGAGATAATTGTAGAAGGCTTCGCTAATTGCATATTGTGTAACATAGATACTATATTGGAACATCAGTTTTTGAGACCGATTATTTACAAAATGTAAATTATACCCTTTGAATTCATTTTCCGCAAGCCCTTTTGTGGATAAAGTGTAGATATTTTTAACCGGTTTTGTATCCCAACAGTAGAAAAAAGACATATCAGCTGGATCAACAAGAGTAAAGGAGTCAGGGGTCCAGTAAATTGTTATGGGGTAAGTGGCTCTGTACTCATATGTTTCCTCAATATCCCACCTGTAAAATCTATCATGTTGTTGGTCTGCAACAAGGTCTATCATGAATTGCACTCCTCGAATTATATCGTTGGGATCTGGGGTTGGCTTATCAACACGCTTATAATATACATCCTGAATTTCTGGGCAGGGTTTTATTGTATCGAACTCTGATTCAATGAATATCCATTCAGGAGTTGCAACAACTACCTTAAAAGAATTCCCTGGGTATAGGAACTCTTCGTCAATCCATACCGAATACTCTCCTTTAACATCTGTTGCCTCAGCAGTGAATGTATTGCTTTGCCCATCAATAATTTGTACATGGCATCCCTCTATTGGTTTGTAGGTTGGTAAGGTTATTAACGAGGTTTTTGAAACACGAATGTATTGATAGCCGGGAGTTGTGGTGACTTGTCCCGAAACTACGTACTTTTCCTTATTACCCTCAATCTCTTTTGGGTAGTAGTATTCAATACAGCCCGAAAGGGCTAATACAATAAGAGCATTTAAAATAATAATTTTAGTCTGCCGCATAATTTCCAAGTTTAAATACCCATGTAACTGTAAATATTGGTGCGCCAATAACAGAATACTTATACCCCTTCAATTTACCATCTTCGGATTTAAAGTAAATGGAAAGCGGGTTTTTCCGTCCTGTGGCGTTGTATACTCCAATTACCCAAGAACTATGAAAGAGTTTTTCCCTCTTTAGATTCCCTTCAATGGCTAAGGATACATCAATTCTAAAGTAGTCTGGTATTCTGAATTCATTACGTTTAGAGTAGTCAATTATTGGAATACCATCAATGTAGTAAATCGACATGGGATAGGTAATTGGTCTTCCTTGTTGATAGGTTGCAGTAGTTGAGAAGTTGGCCCTTCTTGAAAATCGGTAATTTGCCACAAAATTTAGTACATGAGGTATGTCATAGTTCGAAGGATATGGATCACCATCATTGATCTTCATCCATAATTCTTGGCCATCTATCTCCACTATGGATCTTGAGTAAGTATATGCTATCCACCCATTGAACCTTCCAGAAGTTTTACGAAGCATTAGCTCAAGCCCATAAGCTTCCTGATTTCCCTGTATAACCATAGTTTCAATGTATGGAGTTTCAATAAAACTTGCCCCATCCTTAAATTCAGAAAAATTATCAGTTTGTTTTACAAATACTTCAGCAGAAGCCTCAAGCGAATGTTTAGGAAAATCTCTAAATACACCCAGTGAGATTTGTTTACCGATAGCTGGTTTTAAATGACTATCGGCAATTTTCCATTGGGTGTTGGGCGATATACTGAAAGTATTATTGAGCATAAATAAATTTTGACGTGTTTGATTGAATGCTAATTTTATCGAACCTCTGGAGTCGGTTCTAATATTGGCTGATATTCTAAATTCAGGCCCATGATACCACTTTTCAGGCTGCAGATTTTTGTAGTAAATAGTATCCATTATATACCTAAAATCCAGAGGTTGGTTAGGAAGGTATTTATAAACAGTGCTTTCACCAAGAGGAGCGAAAGCTGAATACCTAAAACCTAGGTATAGGTTCAACCAGTGAATTGGATTGTAGGTATCGGAAAAGAAGAAAGAACCCTCAAAGCCTTTTTCCATTCCTAAGTCTACGGGTACTTTAAATGATTCATCTGTATGTGGGGTTACTTGACCCTTGTCTAGGTGATAACCTATTAACGATATGCCACTTTCGATTTTATTTTTGTCATTAATAAGATGTGATAAGCTACTCCTCAACTCATAATGCGAAATCTTATAGTTGTGCCTATATGCAAGGAAGGGGATATTCTCATCGATAGTATTGAAAGAGTATTGTGATGCAATGAGCGAAATCTCTGATCTGGTGAATGGTGTGAATGAGAAGCGCCAGTCGGCAGATGCCCCCAAGTTTGAATAGTCATACTGGTTGATGTTCGATAGCTTAAATTGATCGGAGCTGTAATAAGAAAATAGATTAAATTGACTCCTACTGCTGGGGTCTATGGTTGTAGTGAATGCAATGTCGCTGAATTTAGCTTTGCTATTTCTAATATCGGGTTCATTAATTCGGGAAAGAATCCAATCTGAGTAGGATGATCTTAGGCTCAATAATGCAGAACCCTTATCCCTAATAATTGGACCCTCTATGGTTAAATTTGATGTAACCGGATTTACACCTCCCCTTACATTGAAACGTTTACTGTTGCCTTGCTTTGTAATAACGTTGAATATTGAGGATAACCTTCCTCCAAATTCTGCCGGAATATGACCCTTGTAAATTGAGAAATCTTTTACAATATCAGGGTTAAATGCTGGGAAAAATCCAAAGACATGGGATGTATTATAAATGGGCACTTTATTGATATAGAATCCATTCTGATCATAATTTCCTCCCCTAACATTGATTCCAGATGACCCTTCGCCAACGCTTACTATACCCGGAAGATGTTCGGAAACCCTTATGATATCTCTTTCACCCATCATCATGGGTAACTCCTTAAGGGTTACGATTGGAATTTTTTCGAGACCAGCATCGCGTGTGATAATGCTTACAGACTTGTCGCCATAAATAACCACCTCATCGATTTGAAGAATAGATTTTTCAATATTTACAGAAAAATCTCCGTCAGAAATAATGTTTAGCTGATAAACCGTGCTTTTCTGACCAATACAATCAAACTTTGCGTTGTAAGTACCCGGTTCGAGAGCAAATGTAAAATAGCCATTTTGGTCCGATGCAACTCCCAACCTTACCTCTTCAATAAACATGGTTGCACCGATAAGAGGTTCTCCACTATCATCATCCCTAATACGACCCCTTACCCTAGCTTTTGTACTTTTTCGAGAAGCACTTAAAGATCCAATGGTAATGGTTTCAATAACATCAGGTCGCCTGCCTGCAAGATATCTTTTTTCAGTTTCGGTTATAAATGCATCGGAATCTTTGTCTTTATCTATGGTTTCATCAAATGGGGTAAAATCAGGAATCTGGGTGAAAGCAAGTTTTTCGTTAGTAACAATCAGATTACCATGCCACCAAGTGACAGAAAGGTTATGCTTTTCTAAAATTTGAACAAGATAAGAGTAGATATCGATGCTATCGACGGATGAGGTAACTGTAATGTCTTCTACCCATTCGTCTTTGTAATAAATTCTTAATCCGGTTTGAGAATAAATATCCTTAATAAATACTTCAAAGGGAATATTGTTGTAGCTATTTGAAATGAGTTTAAGATCCTTTTGAGCAAAGGTTTGAAGGAATGATAAGAGACAAATTAGTAAGATGAAAATCTGTTTCATTTTTATTGAATTGAATTACAGTAGTTAATCAACTCTTCAATTACTATATCATCAGCCTTTGCAACTTTTATACGATTTTGCCGCAAGTATTTTTTAACTATCGGGGAAATATCCTTTCCAAAGGCTTTCGCAAAGCCCCTGTTTGTATGGTATTGGTGTTTGAAGTCGTCTATTAAAATGTAAGAATTTCTAAATGGCCTAGTGAAACTGTATAAACCATTTGAAGTATTGAGTCTTAAATCTTTTTTCCATGTGTAAATAACTCTTGTGTTTCCTTTTCCCAATGTTTGATAAATTCTTTTAACGCCACTTTCATCAGCAGTAAGCTCAAATTTTTTATCTCCCATGGTAAAACTAGTTAACCATGCATCGGAAACTACAATAATTTTCTGCGATTCGAATTGGTTAGTAAACCTAAGTGTAAGCTCTTGATTGTATATGTCGTATCTAAGTTCTAGGTTTTCGTAAGTTTCTCCTTTTATGGTGAGTGTACCATTAATAAAATTATCATTTTCAAGGAATTGATGCCCTTCTACGTGAAAAACATTAAAAACATACTGTTTCCCATTTATTATTGTGGGATCTAATGTTTTAGGGTTTGATATTATGTTGGAGCTTCCAAATAATGGGAAAAAAGAACTCGAGAAAAACAGCAAAATCAACAAAGCTATTTGTAAAGATCGTAGAGTGCTTTTTCTCAGATGAAAAGTATTATCCTTCATGAATCTATTAGGCAAAACAAGAAAAGTAGTATATAACAAAATTTGGGAAAATTATAGTCATTAGAAATCTACATATAATGGTGTAGCATTATTAAAAAGGCTATGAACCCTTTAAAATGCTATAGCATCAATTAAATGTATTGACGTTAAAATATGTGAAAGGTTTACTAGTTAGGGTTATTATTTTCATTTTTTATCGATATCTGTTCAATTTTTGAATTGATTTGGTTTAGTGCATCAAAGATACTCTGTTCGGGGGTAATTATGTTAAAATCACCCCAAAATTGCTCATCAAACTCATAGTTGTTATCAGTAAACACTGTGGTTGTTTTTTCAACTTCCCGCCTGTCGAACCGCTTAACATTTTGAGTTTCTATTTGAGTAACAACGAGTTCGAGAAAAGTGTGAAATGGACTATAAAAAATGGATTTTCGCTTTCGATATTTAAAGTGTAAGTCACCCCTTACATGGCTAAGGTTATATGATTCGTTGACTTTTGAGTAACGGACTGAATAATAAACCCTTTCGGGTTTGATGATGAATTTTCGATTTCTTTTTAAAATAAACATTTCTGCAACGGAAGATATGAATTTTGGATTAATCTCGAAATCAGCTCCCAGTATGGCAAGATTTTCCATGTCAATATATACAACTCCTTTTAGTAATGGCTCAGAGATATTTGGTTTTTGCTCGAATGCTATTTCGTAAGCTGTTCTATTGCCAATAGTAATAATATCCTTTCTGGAGAAATTGAAATAGTTAATAGTTTCTGTATCAAAAAAATCAGGCAGATTCTTTGTAATATCAAGCATAAGAGCACTGTTAACCCCTCCTCTTAGTTTAATGCTAATTGTATCGGTTTGTTCTATGTTGTGAATTTTTCTCGATTTTAAGAGTTTAACCTGATCGCTTTCATGGCTATGGGAGTAAGAGGTTTTATAAATGCTAAATATGGCTTCGGAGTAGTTCTGATATTTATTATCCTTAACCACACCCTCCCTGTAAAATGCAGTAAGGTAAGAAGGATCGGTATTGAAGTTTGTGGGTATTCTTGATACAGCTTCCCTTACAAGAAATTGCGGCTCAATGTTACGTATAAATACTTCCTGAATTGATATATAATTGGTTTCGAGGAATATATCTACTGGTTGTTGACTCAAAATTGTTGCTGATACTTCTTTTGATTCATAACCAATGTGAGATATAATGATGTGATTATTTGCAAGTTCTGAGGGTATTTTTAGAAAAAAAGTTCCATCTTGGTTTGTAATCGTGCCAATTCCAAATAAAGGTAAGCCAACTGTAGCATATATTATTGGTTGTTTTGATTTTGAATCGAGTATCCTTCCTTTTATAGCCAATCGATCTTTTGTTTCAACTACATTTTCATAAGTTGAACCAACTTCTTGCTGTGTCTCTTTGTAAATCAAGATATGTTTATCAATTATTCTGAACTTGAATAAGGTATCTTCCAGAATCTGAAAAAGTGCTTCACGAAGTGTCATGTTCTTAATGTTAGGACGAATAGTCCTATCACTTAATACATCATTGCTACTGTATGCAAATAGATAACCGGTGCTATCGGATAATTGATTTAGGGCATTGTATATGGTAATCTTTTGGGTAGGGAGCGTTAACCTTTTTTGAAAAATTTCTTCAGCTTCCTGTGCACCGACATTTAATGAAAAAAAGAAAAGAAAACCTAAGAGAATTCTAGTACCATATAGCCATATGCGTTTTATAAAAAAATAGCTATTATCTATTTTGTCATTGATCATCAGTTGGTGGCGAGAGTATTATGGAGCTATCGATGTACTTGGGTTCTAAATTTAAAGTGGCGCATATTATTTCAACGATGGAGTTTATGTTGTTATTTTGAAATGTGACAGTTATTCTCAAGTTTCCAGAGATTAATGGATTAAGTACTATGTTAGTCCTATAATTCTTATTAATAACCTGAATTATGTTGAAAATGGTTTCGTCTTTAAATTGCAGTCGTCTATTTTTCCAGTCGTGATAAGATCTCTCAGAAATGGTTGTTTTTGTAAGACTATTATTGATCATTGTAACTCTATCACCTGCGTTGGCTATCAGCATTTCTCCTTCTTGAGCGCTAGGCGAAACGCTTACAATGCCAGATTCTACAGTTAGTTCAAATGCATCCTGGCTATTTGATTTTAGGGTAAAGGAAGTCCCTATAACTTTAACAAACGCATTGTTGGTTTCTATTATAAAAGGAATACTCTGATTTGGCATTACATCGAAAAACGCTTCACCGTTTAACGTTATATTACGATTTCTCTTTCCAAAATTCTTTGAATACGAGATTGTAGTATTATTCGCCAGGTATATCACGCTGCCATCTGACATTGTATGAACAAGAATCGATGGATCATCAGTGGTTTGCACAAGGATTGCTCTGTCTTTGGTCAAAATATTAGTAATAAATAAGACTGAACTAACTGCAAAAAGCAAAAGAATAGCAGCAGCCCATGAATACCAATGAGTATTTATTCTGAATACATTTGCTTTCTCAACAACTTCGGTGTCCTCTTTTATCTTTCTGTGAAGATTATTCCACGCTTGATCTGTATCAACTTCTTTTGATTTGATAGGCATTTTCATTCTATTCCAGTAATTTGTCATTTTGTTAATCAATAATTCGTTCTCGGGATGAATGCTAGCCAATTTTTCAAATTCATCTTTCTCTACTGCATTCATCTCTCCTGCAAGGTATTTGGCAATAATTATGTAGTGCTTTGGTTTATTTATGTTTAGTTTCATGACTATCAGTTCTTTAGCTGGCAAGCTGATCATAAAATTTTAACTTGTCTCGAAAAAGTTTAAGGGCCTTACCCATATTTGCCTCTACGGTTTTAATTGATATTGAAAGTTTTTCAGCAATCTCCTGATATTTAAGCCCTTCAAATCGGCTAAGCATAAAAATCTCTTTGCATCGTTCGGGCAGCTGGTTAAGAGTGCTTTCAATAATATGGTTGAGTTCAGCCGTTTCAAGTTCCGAAGAGGCTTCAAATTCCATGTCATTCCTTTGAATTATCATTTCCTTTGAGTATTTATCCTTTACCTTATTATGCTCAATATGCTTTAAGCATTTATTTTTGGTTGCTTGATAAAGGTACGCTTTCAACGATGAAGTAATTTGAATCTTATCCCTTTTTTTCCAATAGTAATAGAACAAGTCCTGAACAATTTCCTCTGCTGAATCCATATCCTTAATAAATTGGTAAGCAAAGTTGCAGAGCGGAGAATAGTACTTTCTGAAGATCCTTTCAAACTCTTTAATATTACCTTGCTGAATCCTTTTATGTGATGATATGGAAAAAATTGCCATGTAATGATAATTTATAGCCCAAAGGTATACAAAAAGAGTAAATCTCCATTTTTTAAGCCGACCTTCCTGCTTCACCATTTTTGGTAGAGCAGGAAGGTTAGGCTGGAACTATGCTCGAATTACTCCTGGAGCCTTTTAAGTCTCTTCCCATACTTTCTAATGGCCTCTTCAATTGATTCTTCGGGTTTAATATAGTTGTGCTCACCCCAGAAATCCTCATCGTTAAATGCTGCTACCGATTCGGTAAGAACATCAGTTGGCTTAAAGGAGTCTCTGTATGGGAATCGAGTTGCATTGTCTATCGATCTATCGGTTATGGCTAATTCGGAATTTATGGTGTAGGTTGTGTTGAAAAACCTCCTACTCCAGTTTGCCTTAAAAGTAAGCTCATTTCGAGCGTAGTTGAGGTAATATATTCCATTCTGTTCATTGTATGTAACAAGGTATGATGTAGTAATGGGTACAAATTTAACACCCCTTGGCTTACGCTTGATAAAAAGTTGAGCCGCTTCATCCTTATTTTCCAAGTTAACGCTGAATTGAGCATGTGTGAAGGCTAAGTTCCGTGTATCAATATAAAGGCGACCATAGTATAACGGTGTGCTTATGTTCTTTTTCTGAGCAAAGCTAATCACGTAATTAATGCGATTATCAATAGCTACGATATCTTCAAGTGTAAAATCGTAAAGTTCAAAGTCGTTCTCAAAGAAGAGTAAATCAGGGTTTTTAGCAATATCCAGAAGTAGTGAAACGCTTGGACCTCCTTGTAACTTAACTGTTAGCGTATCTGCTTTTTTTACGTTGGCACTTTTTCTACCTTTAAAAACCCTAACCCTATCACCTCCGCCTACGGGTTTGTAAGATGCTTTGTAGATATCAACTACAGCTTCCGAAATGGATATGTAATCTCGCCGTTGCCTTATGGTTTCACGGTAAAAACCAGTCAACATATTCGGAACATCACTATAATTGTAAGGCACTTTCATTAGAGCATCTGCCACAATTTGTTTGGCATCAATGGGTCTTACCGTAACTTCGTCAAGAGGAATTGATGATGGTTCTAGAAGTATTTGATTGTCTGTAGGCATTAAACTAGCAAGTGATACTCTCTTTTTGTTATACCCAATATGAGAGAACTCAATTTCAGTCGCTTTTATATCATTGCTAATCTTAAGGGTAAATTCTCCTTCACTATTAGTTACAGTACCAACATGAGAGTTTGGAACAGTAACGTATGCGAATATGATGTCCTGTTTGGTTTTGGCATCCTTTAGATTACCTGAAATGGTCGTAAAGGGACCATTTCCGTTTTGAGCATAGGCTGATCCTATGATCGCAATGAGCAGTGCAAACATGCTCATTTTCACTAAATTTTTTCCTATTGTTTTCATGGTAGTATTTATTAAAAGGTTAAACATAATTTTAAATTTATTTGTGTTCACTAATATGATACCTAAACATGATTTTACCCTATCCTATAAACTAATTTTTTACACAAATATGAAATAAGTTGCAGTATGATAGATATATAGATCAAACAATTTTATATGTTTTTTAAATATTTCTTTTCAATACAATTTTTAATAATTTTGCACGATTTAAAAAATATTCAGTTTTGAAAGTTATTATTATAGCCGCTTTGTTTTTGTTAGGTGATCAGAATTTTACAACACTGCCTACTCAAGACACCCTTATACATAATAGTGTTCAAGCACCCCAAGAAAACCAAAGCCAAGAATCGAAGATTACACCTGGAGTTCCATCGGAGTACGATTGGATAAAACTGGTGAATGGAAAGGAGAAGGAGGTTGAAATTCGTAGAATTTCAGAAAAGTATGTTTACTTCTCAGAGCCTGGAGAAATGGATATGAAATGGATTGACAGGCGAGAGGTTCAGACTTTATACTATCGAAGTGGAACGGTTGAGCAAATGACCCAGGGGGAGGTTCAAATAAGAAAGGTAAAAGATTGGAAATTGGTAGAATTGACTAAAGACCCATCTCAGGTTGAAAGCATGATTAGGGTTGATGTTGTTGAGGTAAGGCTTGAAGCTTCTTCACGACATCACTATTACAAGCCCGAAACGTTACGCTCGAGTGCAGAAATAGTTTTAAAGAAGAATGCTGCCCTAATCAATGCAGATATAATCCTTATAACCAGAACCGAGCATCATAGAGCATACGGTGACCCTCCATCAATATATATGTCGGGAGTGGCCTATAGATCAAGATGAGTGTTGAGTTTTATTCAGACAGATAGGTCGGGAGGTATTCTTCCTCTTCTTTGCGATTAACCTCAAGCCACATCAATTTGCCAATTTTTGTTTTTAATTCCTGTGTACGCTTAATTTTGTCGCTTTTGAATAAACGACAGTATACTTCACGAAGATTTCTGAAACTAATTCGAATCAATTTTATCCATTTAAAGAAGAAAAATATACTAAGGGGAAGGCTTAGGGTATAAGCAATAATGAAATAAAGATTTCCTATAATAAGAGCAAATACGGTGAGTTGGATTGCGTGAATAATTGGGAATAGCAGAAGCCCCATTGCAAACTTGAAGGTGCTAACAAACTGGGTATCTTTAATTTTCTTTGTGAATATATAAATTAATGATAAAGGTAAAAGATTATTTATAAATGAATAAATAAAAAGAGGGAGTGTAATTAGCGCAAAAAATAGTGCTGGTATTAGTCCAATTCTTTTACTAAAACTCGTAGGGAAAAAAATGGGTTCAAGATTCATTTTTTTAATAAGCATGTTGTATTCGAGGGCATTGGCAATTAGTATCAAGAAATCGTCTGGGCTTTTTTGCTTAAGCCGATCCAATTTATTTATTAGGAGCATCTGAACTTCGACCCTATTTCCATGATTATTAATAATCTTCTTCTCTTTTAGGTACTCAGGGGCAAACATGTCAACAATCATCTTATAGCTATCGTAGTATTTGTCATCCTCAATACTAATTATTTCTGCTTTTAACCCTTTAGCCAATAAATCAAGTAACAGATTGTAGGCAGTTGCAGGATTCTTTTTATACTCGGCAAGTAATGGTTTAACCCGAATAGGAGGACCAAATCGAAGATGTAGGCTACTGCCAACCCTTATGTAGTGTGTATAATCAAGACCAACGGGAACAATATGAATGTCGATAGTTCCATTGCTGGCATATTCTGTCTGAAAGGCAATACGAGCAATGCCTTTTTTAAGCGGCAACCGAAGACGTTTCTTATCACCATGATTTCCCTCAGGCATTATGCAAAGCCCATTTTTGTTCCTGATTACATCCATGGTTTTATCGAAAATTTCGTCGTTTTTTTGGAGATTCCCATATCCGTCACGGATGCGATAAATGGGCAATATTTTTAGGAAGGTGAGTATTTTGTTAAAAAGAGGTTTTTCGAAAATATCAGCACGAGCTAAAAAAACTGGTTGCCATGTTTTTGCTCTAAGTATGGCAAGGGCGTCAATCAGTGCATTTTGGTGGTTAGGAGCAAAAATGATGGACTTATCCTTTGGAATATTTTCCAAGCCAGAAACAGTTGTAGGAAAGTAAAAATTAAAGCAAAAATCAACGTAGTATTTAAGCAAATGGTAAGCCAATGACCACTTCTCAATATGTTTTCTATTGGTAGGCATTTTTTAAATATTAGTTTTTTAATAATTATTTTTTATGATGTTGATTTTCTAGACCATAAACCAGATACTACTAAACCAGCAATAATATGCCAAATCCCCCACCATGCTGCAATAAATGCCATTCCACCTAAACCATTGAAAAGGTTTGGATTAAAAATAAGCACTAGTCCTAAACCCGAATTCTGAATGCCGGTTTCAATGGTAAGGGTTCTTCGATCAGGTTTCGGTAGTCCAAATATTGATGCCAATGAGAATCCAGTCAATAATGCAAGCATGTTATGAATAAGCACTATAAGTATTATGAAGTGGATATAGTCGAGGAAAAATTTAAAATTTGAGGCAAAGGCGGCAACTATAAATCCAATAAAAGCTATAAAAGAGAAAATTTTAAATGGTTTGCTTATTTTTTGTGCCAAAATTGGGAATCTATTGGCAAATAAAACTCCAAGAATAATTGGAATTCCTAATAGGATGAAAACGGTTTTCATCATTTCCCAAGCATCAATGGTAATGGGGACAACCATGTCGGCAGTTCCAGAATAAAGGCCACCCCAAAGAGCAAAGTTGAGAGGTGTCATAAAAATTGCAGATAGGGTTGCAATTGCTGTTAGAGTAACCGATAGTTCAATATTTGCCTTAGCAATTGATGACATAAAATTAGAAATATTACCACCGGGACAAGCGGCTACCAAAATCATCCCAAGAGCTACGCTAGGTGTTGGCTTAATTATTAGCACTAATAAAAATGTTAATGCAGGAAGGGCTATGAATTGCGATACTATCCCAATAATAGCTGATTTTGGTTTAACGAATACATCCTTGAAGTGCTTAACTTTAATACCCAATGCAACGCCAAACATTATAAATGCCAAGGTTACATTCATAAACATTAATCCCCCCTTGGTAAAGTTTAGCCTTATCCAATCGAGGATATCCATCCCTATTTTTATATGCGTTTCAACTTTAGCGACTTTACCCTCCGAAAGTTCAACCCTATGGCGATTAGTATAGTATAGGTCAAAACCTTCTTGTCTAAGAGTGGGTGATCCTACAGTTGATAGTGCTTCATCTGTAGACATCCCAATTCTAAGCAATGAGATGGGTCTAAAATCTTTACTTTTTTTACTATCTGATTTCCTCTTGCTTGATTCAATCTTATTAACATGATCAGTACGAATATCAATTATTTCCCCATTCGAAATCACCGCTTGATCAATCCCATAGAAGTATCGGGAAACAGCGATTGCTGTGGTTGGTGATCCAACCATTTCAATTAGTTGTGTTGAATCAATACCAACATTTATCCTCTCTAGAAGTTTGGGATAATTATCTGCAAATAATTGAAATGGGATAAAAATGCATATCAAACTGAGAATTATCAGATTAATTCTGATTTTTGAGGTTATACCTTTTATTATCTTCATAAGATATTTATTAAGGTAAATAAGAATTGGTGTTGCAATATAGTTTAAAATTGATATAAAACAATTCTTAAAAAAATATTATAGTTGGTAAAGCCCAATTAATCTATCAATTAATCTTCCTCGATAATTTCCCTTAAAAGTTTACCTTGCTCCTCATACCCTTTTTTGCCAAGCAATGCAAACATATTCTTCTTATATGCTTCAACTCCGGGCTGGTCGAAGGGGTTCACATGTAATAAGTAACCACTTAGAGCACAGGCTTTTTCGAAGAAATACATTAAGTAGCCTATCCAATATTCGTTAAGGCTGGGGATTTGTATGTTTAAATTAGGAACTCTTCCATCGAGATGCGCTAGGGTTGTTCCCAGTTGAGCCATCCTATTTACCACGGAAAGACGCTTCCCGGCAATGTAATTTAATTCATCCAAATTATTTTCGCTTTTTGGAATGGTTAGTTTATGCTTAGGTTCGAGAATCGAAACAACGGTTTCAAAGATTATCCGTTCACCCTCCTGAATATATTGACCAAGAGAATGAAGATCAGTAGTAAAATCTACACCTGAAGGGAATATTCCTTTATTTTCTTTCCCTTCACTTTCTCCATAGAGTTGCTTCCACCATTCAGCCAAGAAGTGAAGTTTTGGAGAATAGTTTACCATAATTTCAATATGGTATCCTTTGTTGTATAATGCATTACGTGTGGCTGCATATAAACAGGCAGGGTTCTTTTCGAATGGCATTTCAGACCCAGTGTCTTTCTCAGCACTGATAGCACCTTTTACTAACTTGCTAATATCAAAACCAGCAATGGCTATAGGGAGTAGGCCAACAGGAGTGAGCACAGAGTATCTGCCCCCAACATCATCGGGTATTACAAAGGTTTTGTAGCCCTCTTGAGCGGCAAGTTTTCGCAGAGCACCTTTATTCTTATCTGTTATAGCAATAATTCGTTTGGCTGCTTTTTCCTTTCCAATCTTTGCTTCGAGGTGTTGCTTTAACAATCTGAAGGCTATGGCTGGTTCGGTTGTAGTTCCGGACTTGGATATTACAACTATAGAGTAGCTGTGCTTGTCAAGCACGTCCAAAAGTTCGCTGTGGTAATCCTCACAAATATTGTGACCAGCAAAAACAACCAATGGTGCTTTTCTCTTCGTCATGCTGGCAAAAGAATGGCTAAGCGCTTCGATCACAGCCTTGGAACCAAGGTAGGATCCTCCAATGCCTATTACTACAACAATGTCGCTTTCCTTTTTCAGGACCTTTGCAACTTTCTTTATATCAGAAAGTTCATTGTCTTTTATTGACGAGGGAAGGGTAAGCCATCCCAGGTAGTTATTCCCTTTTCCTGTTTTTTGATGCAAGGATTCAAGGTTTTTTATCATCTCCTCTTTGTAACCAAAAACCTGATCTTTGGTTGCAAACTGGTAAATGTGTTCTAGGTTAAGCTTCATTCCTTCCATAGCTTGATATTTTATGCAAATTTATAGTAGTTTATCTGTTAAAAGCTTCATCTCTATTGCAGGGGCAATCTTTTCGTAGAGAATGTTGTAAACTGCATCAGCTATTGGTAGCTTAATACCATACTTCTGATTTATTTCATGAATGCAAAGAGTGGCATAGTAACCTTCTGCTACCATATTCATCTCCATTATAGCTCCATTCACGGAGTATCCTTTTCCGATCATGGTGCCTAGGGTTCTGTTTCGGCTAAATTGTGAGTAGGACGTAACCAAAAGATCACCAAGATAAGCTGAAGTATCAGTTTTGCGCTTGCTTGGATAAGTTTTATTAAGAAATCGCTTGATTTCCCTTTGCGCATTGCTCACCAGAACGGCTAAAAAGTTATCACCATAGCCTAAACCATGAGCAACACCTGCGGCAATGGCAAAAATATTTTTGAGAACGGTACTGTACTCAGTTCCGTAAATGTCTGTTCCAGTAATGATCTTAATGTAGTATGACTCGAAAAATGAACCAATCTCATTGGCATTGTTCTTATCCTTACATGAAATAGTAAGGTATGATAGCCTTCCCAATGCGACCTCTTCTGCATGACAAGGACCACTTATTACGCCAATTTTATCAAAAGGTATACTATAGGCTTGGTTAAAATACTCAGCAACTGTTATATTGTCTTTTGGAATAATCCCTTTTATAGCGGTTACAATAAATTTATTATTAAGGCTTTCGGTTAATGGCTCCAGCCATATCTTTAAAAATGCTGATGGAACAACAAAAATGATAATATCAGAATCACGCACAACATTATTGATGTTGTTTTGAATGTTAATTCTATTCAAATCGAAATATACCGAACTAATGTAAAGAGGGTTATTCCTGTGCTTTTTAATATTCTCAATTATCTCAGGTTCTCTTATATACCAGTTTATACCGCTCTGGTTTTCATGCAGAATCTTAACAATAGCGGTTGCCCAGCTACCGCTGCCGATTACTCCAATTCTTTTCACTGGTACCATTTTTACTTCAGCCAAGAGAAGATTTATTAATCAAAGCTAAGCTTTTATGATTAATTGCAGAAGCTAAGGTAATCTTTTTTCATAAATCAAGAAAATCAAGAGAATTGAATCGCTCATTATAGAAAAGAAAAGGGGGCTTTAAAGCCCCCTGAACTATCCGAACCTTTTCTATCAAGCTATGAGAAAAATATTAATTGGTCCGGTGGTCTGCTTGCAAATATATAAAACATTTTTTAAAAAAGTGCAAAAAATCATATTTTTAAAATATTTTTTTTATTTTTTCAAGATTCAATTATTGTTATTGTAATTTCCCTGTGGCTTCTAGGACCATCAAATTCGCATAAAAAAATATTTTGCCAGGTTGAGAGTCCAATTTTACCATTAATAATGGGTATAGTCTCCTGCGGACCCACTACTCCTGCTTTCAAGTGCGAATCACCATTCCCATCCTGTGAATCGTGGAGCCATTCTCCCTGAGGTATTAATTTTCGAAGAAGGTTTACCACATCGGTTTGCACCGATTGATCCCAGTTTTCCTGAATCATTATTGCTGCTGTAGCCCCCTGCACATAAACATTAACGAGCCCTGTTGATATACCCGATTTGTTTACTATTCTATCAATTTCAGGTGTAATATCGTAAAGCCCTTCACGAGATTTTGTTGTTACCGAAATAGCTGTTTGCATTGTATTTTTTATAGCAAAGATACTCAAGACAAGCAAAGGCTTACTAATTATTTTTTACTTTTACCTCATGGGTAAAATTCAAATGGTTGGTTTGTTATGCGAGGAAATTGAAGGTATTATTTCTTCTTTTGGTTATAAATCCGATTTAGCAAAGAAAATTTGTGTGTGGATTTATCATCGTGCTTGCACCTCGTTTTTTGAGATGGATAATATCCCTGTTGGGTTAAGGAAGATGTTAGATAATAGTTTCTCATTGAATTTGCCAGAATATAAAGACGTTAGAGTTTCTAAGGATGGAACAAAAAAATATCTTTTTAAAACTCACCTAGGAAAACCATTCGAAACGGTTTTTATGCCTGGACAAAAACGTAGGACTCTGTGTGTTTCATCCCAGTCGGGTTGTCGGATGGGCTGTGGATTTTGTTATACAGGAGCGTTGGGTTATTGCCAAAACCTAACCACTTCGCAAATTGTTGGACAACTTGTTGCCATTCCCGAAAGGAAACAGGTTAACCGATTGGTTATTATGGGCATGGGAGAACCGCTCGATAACCCCGATGCGATTTTTAAAACTCTCGAAATATTTAATGCTCATTGGGGTTTGGCGTTTGGCGCTGCCAATATCACCCTTTCCACTGTTGGCATTCTACCCATGTTGGGCAGATTAGTCGATTCCCGTAGCTGTAACATTGCCATAAGTTTGCATAGCCCCTTCCCAGAACAACGTAAAAAGTTGATCCCCGCCGAAACAGAGAATCCAATCCATGGCATTATCGATTTTCTGAAGCAGAACCCTGTAAAGAAGCCACTCCGGCTCTCGTTTGAGTACGTTGTAATACCAGGAGTAAACGATTCCGATGAACATGCCGCTGAAACGGTAAAATTACTGGCTAGTCTTAACTGCCACGTTAACGTAATCTCACTTAACACACCAAAGGAAAATTCCAAAAAGAAGGCATTTACCAAAGATTTCCAGAGAAAGTTGAATGCCCTTGGGCAACCAGCCACGGTAAGGATTTCGCGGGGAATTGACATTGATGCTGCGTGTGGGATGATGGCGGGGAGGGAATAAGAAATTACCCCTCAACCCATTTCCCCACATCTTCCATCGTTGGATTTGCCAAACCCAGCTTATTCTTCTTGTTGAAACCGCATAGGTCGTTGAAAAGCTTGCCTGCCTTTAAACTTTTCAATGAGGCTACGGTGGTGTGCCCCATCTTCTCCAGTACGGGAACCCATTCAGCGGGGATTCCTGCTTTAACGAAAACTTCGGCAGAATCTTTTCTCGATTTGGGCTCAGGTTTCATCTGTGGAAATAAAAGAACATCCTGAATGGATGGCTGGTTGGTCATGAACATGGTAAGGCGGTCTATTCCAATTCCCATACCCGAACAGGTGGGCATTCCGTACTCCAGCGCGCGAACAAAATCGTGATCGATGAACATGGCCTCGTCGTCGCCCTTTTCGCTCAGCTTGAGCTGATCCTGGAATCGTTCTAGCTGGTCGATGGGATCGTTGAGCTCGCTGTAGGCGTTACACAGCTCCTTGCCGTTCACCATCAGCTCAAAGCGTTCGGTGAGCTCAGGGTTGTTGCGATGGCGCTTGCAAAGTGGTGACATCTCAATAGGGTAATCCATTATAAATGTGGGCTGTACGAAGTGGGGTTCGCACTTCTCCCCGAAAATGGCATCTATAAGCTTTCCCTTTCCCATGGTATCGTTAACTTCAATCTCAAGTTCCTTGCAGATATCTCGAAGTTGCTGCTCGTTTTTTCCGGTTATATCCAATCCTGCATACTCCTTTATTGCATCGGTCATGGTTAGCCTACGGAATGGGCGTTTGAAATCGATCTCCTTATCGCCCAAAGTAACCTTGGTGGAACCATGAAGCGCAAGAGCAACGCGTTCAATCATTTCCTCGGTGAAGTCCATCATCCAGAAGTAGTCTTTATAGGCAACGTAGATCTCCATCACCGTAAACTCTGGATTATGAGTACGATCCATCCCCTCGTTACGGAAGTCCTTTGAGAACTCGTAAACCCCATCAAATCCACCAACTATCAACCTTTTGAGGTATAACTCGTTGGCAATACGGAGATATAAGGGAATATCGAGGGCATTGTGATGCGTAACGAAGGGGCGAGCTGCAGCCCCGCCAGGGATTGGCTGAAGAATGGGCGTTTCAACTTCCAGGTATCCTTTGGAGTCGAAAAATTCACGAAGGGTATTGATGATCTTATTCCGCTTAATAAACACATCGCGAACCTGAGGGTTAACGATCAGATCGACATAACGTTGGCGATACCTTTGCTCGGGATCAGTGAAAGCATCGAAAACATGGCCATCTTTTTCCTTAACAATGGGCAAAGGGCGAATGGATTTTGCCAGCACCATTATCTCCTGTGTGTAAATAGACTCCTCACCCATTTGGGTTTTGAAGATATAACCTTTAATACCAACAATATCTCCGATGTCGAGAAACTTTTTGAAAACGGTGTTATACATTGTTTTATCATCATCAGGACAAACATCATCGCGGCGGATGTATACCTGAATTCGCCCTTTTTCATCCTGAATCTCGAAGAACGAGGCATTGCCCATAATCCTTCGGGTCATTATTCTTCCTGCAACTCTAACTTCAGCTTTTTGCTCACAAAGGGAATCAAAATTTTTTAGTATATCTGCCGTTGAGTGGGAAACGGGATACCCCTCAGCAGGATATGGGTCGATACCTAGTCTGCGCAATTCGGCCAATGATTCACGACGGAGTTGTTCCTGTTCGCTAAGATCAAACATGATTATTTGTGTTTTTTAGCTGCAAATATACTCAAAATACAAGAGCAGTAGTTGAATAAAATGCTGCAATTATTTAATGGGCTAAGGTATTCGAAATCTCCTATTTTTTTGGTAATTTTGTGGGTCAATATTTTGATTAAAAAGATTGTTTTGGAGGGTAAAAAAAGCATAGAGCGTAAGCCATCATGGCTAAAGATTAAGCTTCCTTCGGGTGAGGGCTACAACCGTGTTAGCCGTGTTGTAAAGGAGCATGGATTACATACCATATGCACCAGCGGCATGTGCCCAAATATTGGCGAATGCTGGAGCAACGGAACGGCAACCTTCATGATTCTTGGTGATATTTGCACCCGTTCATGTCGTTTTTGTGCAACCACCACAGGGAAACCTCTACCTCCAGATCCCAAAGAACCAATTCAGGTAGCAAGATCAATTAAGCTGATGGGGCTTAGGCATTGTGTCATAACATCTGTTACCAGAGATGATTTAAAGGATGGTGGTGCGATACATTGGCACGACACAATTGTTGAAATTCATAAGCAAAACCCAGATACAAAGGTTGAAGTGCTAATTCCAGATTTTAATGGTGATACAAATCTTTTAGATCTAGTACTTGAAGCAAAACCTGATATTGTTGCCCATAACCTTGAGACCGTAAAAAGGCTCACTCCGTCAGTGCGCTCAAAGGCAAACTACGAAAAAAGCCTTAAAGTTATTGCACATGTTGCAAAAAAGGGGTATCTTTCCAAATCGGGAATAATGCTTGGACTTGGCGAGAAACAATCTGAGGTTGAGCAGTTAATGGATGACTTAAGAGCCGTTAGCTGTAGATCAATCACCATAGGGCAGTATCTTCAACCTAGAAATGAAAACCTAGTTGTATCGGAATACATTGCTCCCGAACAGTTTGATCATTATCGTGAAATAGCCATTAGTAAAGGATTTGATTTTGTTGAAAGTGGGCCATTGGTTAGATCATCCTACCATGCAGAGGAGGCAGCAAAAAAAGGACTTAATGGCAATGATTAACACCCAAAACATGAAAAAACAATATCGACATATAAATGCAAACACTAAAATTCCAAGACCTTGGCTTAATTGACTATAAACAGGGCTGGGATTATCAAGAGGAACTTTTCGTAAAGGTTCAGAAAAAAAGAGAAGAACCAAATGCGAGGAAGGATGTAGGCTTCCTACTTTTCTGCGAACATCCTCATGTATACACACTTGGGAAAAGTGGACAGAATAATAATCTGCTCATTGGCGAAGAAATGCTAAAGCGGATTAATGCTACTTATTACCGTATTAATCGTGGTGGAGATATAACATATCACGGACCAGGACAATTGGTGGTTTACCCCATTTTGGATCTCGAAGCGCTGGGAATTACACTGAAAGATTACATTCATAAACTTGAGGAGGTAATAATTCGTACCCTTGATACCTATAGAATCAAAGCAGAAAGGCTAAACGGGGCAACCGGTGTGTGGTTAGATAGGGGTATTGCCGGAAAGGAGCGTAAGATTTGCGCCATAGGTGTTCGTGCCAGTCGTTATGTCACCATGCACGGCTTGGCTTTCAATGTAAATACAAACCTCGATTACTTTAGCTACATCAATCCATGCGGATTTTTGGATAAGGGAGTTACATCCATGCAAAAGGAGTTAGGTGTAGAAGTTGATTTTGAACAACTTAAAGTAAAGGTTAAGGAAATGTTTGCAGACGTTTACAGCTTGACCCTCAATTAGGCCTCAAGTATATTTTTATCCTTTAAGGATAAAGTCTGCAATTTGGTTATGATGAAAAAGCGATGGACATATAAAGAAACTGGAGACCCCAGTAAAGTTCAAAGATTGATGAATGCCCTTGGAGTTGATCGGGTAATAGCTACCCTTTTAGTTCAACGAGGCATAGAAACCTTTGATCAGGCTGAAAGATTTTTCAGGCCTAAATTAGAACATCTTCACGATCCCTTCCTGATGAAGGATATGCAGGAAGCAATTGAACGGATTGAACGTGCCATGTTAAATGGCGAAAGGATATTGATTTACGGCGATTATGATGTGGATGGAACAACGGCTGTTGCTTTAGTTTACTCATTCTTCCGTAAAATTTATCCCTATGTGGGTAACTATATTCCCGACAGGTATGCAGAGGGCTATGGTATTTCCATAAAGGGTATAGATTATGCCTTTGAGAATGGTTTTACCCTTGTAATAGCCCTCGATTGCGGGATAAAAGCAGTTGAAAAAGTAGCCTACGCGAAGGGAAAGGGGATCGATTTTATCATTTGCGATCATCATTTGCCTAGCGATGAAATTCCTCAGGCGATTGCAGTGCTTGATCCAAAACGTAATGATTGTCCTTACCCTTTCAAGGAGCTTTCTGGATGTGGTGTGGGTTTCAAGTTGATTCAGGCCTACTGCAAAAACAACGATGTTCCACTAAAGGAGTTGTATGCTTACCTTGATCTGGTGGCGGTTAGCATAGCATCCGATATTGTTCCTGTAATTGATGAAAACAGGGTACTATCCTGCTTTGGTTTGGAAAAATTGAACAATACTCCCGGAAAAGGTCTTAAAGCGATAATTAGGCTAGCTGGTATTGAGAATCAAAATATTACCATTGATGATATCGTTTTCAGGATTGGACCTCGCATTAATGCAGCCGGACGTATGGAATCTGGGAAGTCGGCAGTTGATCTGCTTTGTGCGCAGGATGATGGATTTGCATACGAAATGGGCTCACTGATTAACTCCTGCAACAACGATCGAAAAAGTGTGGATAGAAATATTACCAATGAAGCCTTGCAAATGGTAGCATCTGATCCAGATCTACTAAAACGAAAAACAACAGTTCTTTATAATCCTGAGTGGCACAAAGGCGTTGTTGGCATTGTGGCCTCAAGGTTAATCGAAACTTATTTTCGGCCAACGGTAATACTAACCGAATCCAATGGATTTGCCACAGGATCAGCACGATCTGTACCCGGTTTCGATCTATATCAAGCCGTTGAGGCTTGCTCAGATCTGCTTGAAAACTTTGGTGGACACATGTATGCAGCAGGTCTTACCATGAAGGTTGAAAACGTTCCAATTTTTATTGAACGTTTTGAGGATGTGGTAAGCAAAGCCATCCATCCCCTGATGCTTGTGCCCCAGATTGACATTGATGCAAAAATCAACTTTTCAGATGTTACTGACAAGTTTGTTAGAATCCTTAAGCAATTTCAGCCTTTTGGACCGGGTAACATGTCACCCGTTTTTGTAACTGAGTGCGTATACGACACTGGTGAGGGACGTCCAGTAGGGAGCGATAAAGAGCATTTAAAACTTTCGTTGATTCAGGAAGATAACCCTAAGGTTTTTCATTCCATTGCTTTTCAAATGGGTGATCATTACAGCCATATCCAGAATGGAGTACCTTTTGATGTTTGCTACAGCATTACTGAGAATGTTTTCAGAGGAGTTGCTTCCCTTCAGTTAAGGGTTAGGGATATTCATTACTCTGATGATATCCTCGATGAGATAGATCAAAATCATGGTAGTTCTCTTTCAGAAAATTAGAATAAAAAAACCGGGAAGATCCCGGTTTTTTTTGTCAATGTAAATATTATTCTTCTGTTTTTTTAAGTACCTGATCAATCATACCATAAGTTTTGGCATCTTCGGCTGTCATCCAGTAGTCGCGGTCAGAGTCTTTCTCAATTTTCTCGAATGGGTTACCAGAATGTAGGGCAATTATTTCGTAGAGTTCCTTACGAAGTCCGAGAATTTGTTTGGTTGTTATTTCAATGTCAGATGCTTGCCCCTCTGCTCCACCCATGGGTTGGTGGATCATTACCCTTGAATGGGGAAGGGCAGAGCGTTTGCCTTTGCGCCCAGCGCAAAGAAGCACAGCACTCATGGAAGCAGCAATACCGGTGCATATTGTTGCCACATCGGAGCTGATATACTGCATTGTGTCGTAGATACCTAAGCCAGCATATACAGATCCGCCTGGACTGTTAAGGTAAATCTGTATGTCCTTAGAAGGATCACTTGATTCAAGGAAAAGAAGTTGAGCTTGTATAATGTTGGCCACATCGTCATTTATGGGAACACCAAGAAAGATTATCCTATCCATCATAAGGCGTGAGAAGACGTCCATTGTGGCAATGTTCAGCTGGCGTTCTTCGATGATGGTGGGGGAGATATAGCTACTGTGCAGCGATTTGTACCTATGCATGCTAAGGCTGCTGATGCCTTTGTGCTTTAATGCATACCTTATAAATTCGTTATATTTACTTGTCATATGATTGATTTTTGATTTGAATTAAGCATAATGAAATAAAGTTTAAATATACCAATTCTTTTTTTGATAGAGATAAGTGCATTAAAACAAAAAACGGGGGAAACAATCCCCCGTTTTTTATGCAGTCATTATGCTTTTAAATTTTTCAAAATCCACTTCCTTCTCATCGAGTTTAATGGTTTCTTTAATCCAAGAAAACACCTTATTTTCAAGAACCCTTTCTGCAATTTTCTTCTTCTCTTCTTTTTTGGTAAGCAGATCACTGGCATACTTTTCAATGAACTCTTCGGGAAGTTGTCCCATGCCATACTGCATCATCTGATTCAAAATGTAACCCTTAGCCATAGCAGTTAGTTCCTCTTCCTGAACTTTAAATTCTTGCTCAACAATAATCTTATCGCGGACTAGCTGCCATTTTAGGTCTTTCTCAAACTCAGAATAATCTTTTTCAATCTGCTCTTTGGTAAATTTACCTTCGTTAACAGCAACCAACCAACGAACTAAAAATTCTTGTGGAAGTTTAATGCTAAATTTATCGATCATCTTTTCTCGGGCGTCCATGAAAAATTTTCTCTCAGTGTCACCCTTAAGGTTCGATTTGATATCCTCATCAATTCGTTGATGAAACTCTTCCTCTGAGTTAACAGTACCTTCGCCATAAAGCTTATCGAAAAGTTCCTGATTAACCTCAGCCTTTAGATATTGTTTAACTTCAACAATAGTTGCCTGGAAGAGCGGTTCCAGGGTAACCAGGTTTTCCTTCGTGGTTTTTAGCAAAGCAGCTCTGTCCGTTTCATTGGGGAATGCCTTGCTAACATCAATAGTAAATACATCGCCAGACTTTGCTCCAACCATTTTCTGCTTTTCGTCATCATCTGCCACAAGCATTACAGAGATTGAGGCATCCGCAACGGTAATTCCATTTACTTTAGGCGATTCGTCGGAGTTGAGTTCGGTTAAGGTAGCCTTGAGAAGACTATCGTTATCCGCTTTCTCTGCTTCCTGATAGGAGCCATAACGGCCACAAATACTATCGATATAAGTTTGACGAATCTTCTTATCAATTTTTATGGTGTAATAGGGTACTTTATCGCGTTTTGAAAGATTTATTTCAAACTCTGGGGCTAAGCCCATATCGAAAAGAAATTCAAAATCCTTTTGGGTTTCCCAATCAATTTTTTCCTGAGTCTCTGATGGCAGTGGTTCTCCAAGGATATTTAGCTTGTTGTCGAAAATGTATTTCGAAATACTTTCGGAGACTAGCTTATTAACCTCCTCAACTATAGCAGGCAATCGGTACATTTTATTGATCATTGTAGCGGGGGCCTTTCCTGGTCTAAATCCTTTGATAACAGCTTTTTTTCGATAATCTTTTAGGCTTTGCTCGACCTTAGGCAGATAATCGTTTTGTTCAATTTTTACGGTAAGCACCGCATTGAGTGCATTGGTGTTTTGATGTGTTACATTCATGGATATACCCTTTAAAAAATCTTATTTATTTTAATTTATGATATTGATTATCAAGGAGAAAATGCTGCTTAATATAATTCTTAGAGCGCACAAAGGTATGTAAAAGGGAATTGATTTGCAAAAGGTTTAATAGCACTTGAAAGAGAAATTATATAGAATAAAATTAAGGGATAGAAAAAAGGTGTCAAAATAATTTTGACACCTTTTCAAACTTACTTATAAGTTTAATAGCCCTTACAGAATAAATAATTAATTATACCCATCGTTTTGAATCAAGTTTTCATTGGCTTCAATTTCCCTAAATGGTATAGGGAACACCAATTCTGGTGCATTATAAAGTCTAGGTCCAACATTTTGCTTAAGTCTTTTCACATCATGTATTTTATGCCCCTCATGCGCCAATTCGAGCCTGCGTTCTAGTAGGATGTCGTCAAGGGTAACCGAGGAGAAATAATTGGAGCCAAAACCAGCCCTTTCCCTTAAAGTATTAATGTCTTCGGTAGGTGTTGCACCCACTTCTTGACTTAATCTGAAATTTCCTTCGGCCCTAATTAGGTACATTTCTGCAAGTCTGATAATGTTAATCACTCCATACTGATTATTCCATTTACCTGAAAAAATTCTTCCTGCATTCGTGAAAAACAATGCAAGCCTTTCGTCAATTGGGTCGTACAAACTTAGATGACCTTCAAGAATCACAATATCACCGCTTCTGCCTCCATACATAGGTATTGACCAAAATTCAGTCATAGCGCTCCATCTATCTTGATTGGTTATCTCAGTTATAAAAATATCCTCGGTAGACTTGGTGTCGTTATTGAATACTTGTGCGTAGTTAGGTCTCAGTGTATAAGTGGCAGAGCCAATAACTTCATCGGCTAAATCTCTGGCGGCTTGGTAATCTCCCTTTTGAAGGTAAACTCTTGCAAGAAGAGCTTTTGCAGCACCACTAGTTGCGTAAACACTGTTTATAGCGGGTAGTTTAACTGCAGCAATGGTTAGGTCATCTATTACCCTACTATAAACTTGTTCAACGGTGTTTCTAAAGACTTTACTCTCACCCGTAATGCCTCTGGTAGGCTTAAGTACGAGAGGAACTGCAAGTTGAGCGTTGGTTTGTCCAGCTTCATAGGGAAGGCCGAAATATCTGGCCAAATCAAAGTACATTAGTGATCGCAAGAAAAGGGCTTCGCCTTCAACCCGATCCCGATCGACTTCGTTCACAACAGCTAGAGCTGAAAGCACATTGTTTACTATATTAATGGTTCGGTATGCAGACAACCATTGCCACCTAACCTCTTCGTTTCCCGCATTTATTTGCTTATTGAAAATTTCGCGTGGACCAGTATAGGTCCCTTCCCAGCTTATTTCATCATCGCCACCAAGGAGTTCGGACCAAGTTAGGATATTTCCTCCATAAAGTTCAGGATTATCAAAGATGCTATAAGCTCCGATAAGAACGCTTTTAACATTTTTGTCGGTATCCAGCGCTAAATCCTCACTAATATCTTGTGATGGTTCCAAATCAAGGTAGTCGTCGCATGCCATTGTTGTAAACAGAATGGCAGTAAATATTAGTAATATCTTATTGATTTTCATGACAGTATTTTTTTCAGTTTATAATCCCATGTTGATACCAAATGTAATAGTTCTAGGTTGAGGCGGTGAGTAGAAATCGATGCCAGAGATAATGTTTCCTACCACAAAATCGGAAGATACTTCAGGATCCCATCCAGAAAATTTTGTCCATGTATATAGGTTTTGACCAATAATGTATACTCTAAGTCTTTCAATTCCAATTTTTTTGGTAATTGATTTAGGAAGTTCATAGCCTAAAATCAATGAACGTAACTTGAGGTAAGAACCATCCTCTATGTAACGACTATTCCTTCCCTGATTACCATTAACATAACCCAATCTTGCTTCTGGAATGTCGGTTATGTCGCCGGGCTCTTTCCAGCTATTCAGCTGACTACGTAACTGGTTATCGTACCAGTTTGCATTTGCGCCCATAAACGAATCACCTGCAAGTTGTGTTTTGTTTCCGGTTATTCCTTGAAAAGTAAAGGATAGGTCAAAACCAAAAAACTGGAATGAATTTGTAATTGCACCAATAATTGGAGGGTTGGGGTTTCCAAGAATTACAAAATTTGCTTCAGAAAAATTACTTGTAGTAGTTTTAGAATCAATAACATTGCCATCATCGTCCTTTTGGTTGATGTACCATAAAGCATTACCATTATCGGGATCAACGCCAGCATATTCAGCTCCATAAAAAACACCAAGGGGTTCGTTCAGTATTACTACGTTCATATATCGAGAACTCCCCGGATCAATTATCGTTTGTCCTGCAATTTCCGTAACCTTGTTCTTATTGTAAGCAATATTAAAGTTGGTGTTCCATTTGAATTCTCCCACAAGGTTGTTCGTATTTAGTACAAACTCTACACCCTTGTTTTCCATTGATCCAACATTTCGGGTTTGTATGGAGTACCCACTAGTGCCAGGAACAGGAACGTCCATTAGTAGATCGGTGGTTTCCTTCATGTAAAAATCAATTTCACCATTGAAGCGGTTATTCAGAAAGCCAAAATCAATTCCAACATCAAATTGAGCAGTTGATTCCCAGCCCAAATCTGGGTTAGGGATACGTGAAGGGATTAAGCCAGCAACGCTATTGTAATTGTTTGTTGTGTAAAGTCCAAGGTGGGAGAAGTTGCCAATGGCTGCATTACCGGTTAGCCCGTAGCTTGTTCTGATTTTTAGGAAGCTGATTATTTTATTATCTGCGAGGAACTCCTCTTTTGAAATTACCCAACCAGCCGAGGCAGAAGGGAACATCCCGTATCGGTTGTTTACACCAAAGCGCGACGAACCATCAATTCGATTGGAAAGAGATAATAAGTATTTTGCCTTGTAGTCAAGATTAACTCTAGTGAAGTAGGATAGGAAACTATATTCAGTAATAGTTTGAGTACCACCTATTAACTCTCCAGCACTAGCTAAGGTTCTCAGTTCATCCATTGGGAAACCCTGCCCTTCAAGCCATGTATTATCAAGTAGAGTGTACTGAATTTCAGAACCCAGTACTGCACTAACACCAATGTCCCCAAAATTTCTCAAGAAATTAAAGTATGATTTGCCCAATATGTTTTGAGTTTGAGCATAGTTGGAGAATCCATAACCACCTACACCTTCTCCCGTTTCTGTTAATTCTCCGTATCGATTGTTTTCCTTGAGATTGTATATATCGTAACCTAGCTCATTTCGCCAATTCAACCCCTCAATTAGTTTAAAGTTTAAGTATCCATTTGCTACTGATCTTATTTCATTCATTTTTCTGGTTGCATACTCCACATGTCTCAACCCATTATAGTAAGAAGTTGTAGGCTCACTGTAAAGGATTCCATCCAGATCCCTAACAGGTGTAATTGGTGATAATGCCACAAGTTGAATGGGGTTTGCAAAGGCATTATCAGCATTAATTTGATTAATATCAGTATGTGACAGGCTCATGGATAGTCCAATGTCAATAACTTTATTTATCTCATTATCAATATTTAACCTCCCGCTGATACGTTCAAAACCATTTGCAACCGCAATACCATCTTGTTTTGTATAACCCCCGCTGGCAAAATATTTTAGTTTATCAGTACCACCGGAAGCTGATAGATCAGCATTTATTACTCCAGCATTATTTCGAAATGCTAGTTTCTGCCAGTCAGTATCTACCTGAGAACCTAAATATCTTGAGTCTGGGTCATCTGGATCTTCAAGGATTACAGCCCAACCAGAATATCTTTTGAATCGTCCTTCAGCATGATTTCTCCAATAAACACTTGTGCCAGCAGGATTTCCCTGTAATTGATCTCTGTAAAGATCTCCACGCTCAGCTGCGTGTCTGAAATAGTCAATAAATTCTTCTGCGTTTAGAAACTCCCTTAGGTTGGACGGTTGTGAGAAACCCATTTGGTAGTTAAAGTTTAGACGAGTATCACCCGATTTACCCCTTTTTGTGGTAATCAGAATTACACCATTAGTTGCCCTTGATCCATAGATTGCAGCAGCAGAAGCATCCTTTAATATTTCCACCGATTCAATGTCATTAAAGTTCAATGATGCAAGAGGATTATTGTCGCCTCCATGTAAGTTTCGGGCTTCGAGGCTTAAGGGAACACCGTCTAGAACGTAGAGTGGTTCATTGCTTGCGCTAAGAGAGGATGCTCCCCTTATTCTTACTCTGGTAGAACTAGTTACCTTTCCGGTAACGGATTCAATAAATACACCAGCGGCTTTACCTTGTAATGCTAATTCGATTGATGGTACCGGTTTGTATTCAAGGTCTTCTCCATCTACCTTGGCAATATTTCCGGTCAACTTCGATTTGATTTGGGTACCATAGCCGACAACAACTATTTCTTCAAGTTCTTGTGTATCGAATTCCATTACAACATTAATAATGGTTCGACCAGCTATAACTACTTCCTGGGTTTTCATTCCCACAAAGGTAAAGACCAAAACAGTGCTAGTTTGAGGAACAGCAAGAGTGTACTTGCCATCAATATCTGTGGCAGTACCAATGGTTGTCCCCTTAACTAAAACCGATACACCTGGAATAGGTGTCCCATCTTCAGTACTGGTAATAGTACCGCTGACCTGTATTGTTTGTGCTAGTAGGCAATTGTATCCAACCAACACAAATAATACAAGTAAAGCAAAATACTTTTTCATAGTAAAAGGTTTAGGTTAGGAAATTTAAGTTAATGATTTCAGAGGTTAAAAATAATATATTTTTTATGAAAATTGATATCACTTAACCTTAATAGAGCAGATATTTTTCAAAATTTGGTCATACGTTCAATCTTTCTAAATTCAATCGAATTTTCTATCCTTTCCAACTCTGCTCCTGTACGCGATTTTAGATATGGAATGACATCAGGATCGAGATTGGCAATGTAATTTACCTCGAACATCATGAAATGGTGCTCATCCTCAACATATTCTTCGGTTTCGAGACCAGAGTAGAAGCGCCAACCGCTATCACCCTCCTCTTCCCTTGACTCGCGGTGCATGTATCCAACCTTATGCCCATCAATGGTTATCATGTCCGAGGCGTAACAGTATCCCATGGGTGGGATTAGTTCCTTTATGTTCTCAGGACGAAGCCTATACCTAAAGTTTTGCATTGTTTTATTATTTTGATTTAATTTGCCCAACTGCTTTCCATATAAAGAAAATACGATGCTTCCAGAATCAATAGTTTAATGCCTGTTGTCAAAGGTAAGGGATTAAACTTTATATTTGAAGAATGTTTTTTACATCATGAAAAATGAATGAGAAGTCAAAACGTACCGAACTCCATGAACTAGGCGAATTTCGCCTAATTGATCATATTACTAGGAATATTAAGCACAGGAATAGTAGTACAGTTATTGGTGTGGGCGATGATGCCGCTGTTATTGATCCGCAGGGGAAGCGCATGGTGATTACCACCGACTATATGCTGGAGGGCATCCATTTCGACTTAACCTATTTTCCATTGAAGCACCTTGGATACAAGGCTGTAGTGATAAATCTTAGTGATATTTATGCTATGAATGCAACCCCACAGCAGATTACAGTATCAATTGGTTTATCAAAGAGATTTTGCCTTGAGGATGTTGAGGAGTTCTATGCTGGTATTTATTTGGCTTGCGAACGCTATGGGGTTGATCTTGTGGGTGGTGATACAACTTCATCTCTAACTGGGCTGACCATTAGCGTAACGGCAATAGGTTTTGCTTCCAATGAAGATATTTGCTACAGGAGTGGAGCCAAGGAGAACGATTTAATTTGCGTTACAGGTAATCTTGGGGCAGCATACTTAGGGCTACAACTTCTGGAAAGGGAGAAGAGAGTTTTTCAGAGTAACCCAAACGTACAGCCCCATTTCGAGAGTCATGCCTATATCTTGGAACGTTTCCTTAAACCGGAGGCTCCCAGGGAAGCCATTGATCTGCTAAGGGATGCGAATTTAATACCCACAGCAATGATCGATATTTCCGATGGTTTATCTAGCGAAATGCTACATATATGCAAAAATTCAAGGGTGGGTTGTAGAATCTATACCGAGAAAATACCTGTCGATCAGGAAACCCATCGAATGGCAAAGGAGATGAACATAGATCCACTGGTTGCAGCGCTTAGCGGTGGCGAAGACTACGAATTGCTTTTTACAATACCCATAGGATTACACGAAAAAGCATTAAGTATTAAGGGAATAAGCATAATTGGGCATATAACAAATAGTAGTAAAGGGGTTTTTCTGGTAGCTCCCGATGGAAATGAGATTGCGCTTACCGCGCAAGGGTGGAATGCATATAAAGTAGAGTAAAACTGATAATCAACAGCAACTTGGGACACATCAAAGAACAAACCATAAAAGGATCGATATACTCTTACATTGGAGTATTCCTGGGTTTCCTAATATCAGGATTATTTTTGCCCAGATTGCTCACCACAGGAGAGAACGGTCTTTTAAAGCTGCTCATTGCCTACTCCACTCTTTTTGCCCAGTTTGGAACTTTGGGTTTTACCAACGCAACTGGTCGCCTGTTTGCTTACTTCCGAGATAAATCAAAAAATCATCATGGGTTTCTGCTACTAACAGTACTGGTTGTTTTGGTGGGGTTTGTCCTCACGATGGTTCTATACATTGCTCTAAAGGACTATATCATTGAAAAGAATATGGAGAATGCTGAGCTGTTCACTCAGTACATCGGATTTCTAATTCCTCTAATATTTTTTACTCTCCTTTTCTTGATTTTCGACACCTACCTGAAAATGCTCTTTCAATCCGTTACCGGAACTTTCTACAAGGAGTTTATTCAGAGGATACTTATCCTGTTTTCAATTGCCGCACTCTATTTCGAGTTTTTCACTTTTTGGCAGTTCATTGCAGCCTATGTAATTTCTAATTGTATTCCTGGCTTTTTCCTGGTTGTTGTACTTTTGGCAAGGGGGGAATTCAACCTAAAACCCGATTGGACACTTATCGATATCAAGATGGCTCGATCACTTGTGAGCATGAGTTTTTTCGGTATAATCGTTGGATTTTCAAATATTATGGTGCTGAATATCGACAGTATTATCGTCAGCCGAATGATTGGCATAGAAGCAACGGGTATTTATGCCATTACTTTTTTCTTTAGCACTTTGATTATTATCCCATCCCGTTCACTTCGAAAGATATCAGGTACAATTCTGGCGGACGCATGGAAGAACAACGAAATGAATACAATAGCCCAAATTTATCGGAAAAGCAGCATCAATCAGCTGATTTTTGGTGCCCTTATATTCATTGGGCTTTGGGCAAATATTTTCAATGTTTTTAAAATTCTGCCACCTGAATACGAAGCGGGGAAGTATGTTATATTCTTTTTGGGCATAACAAATCTAATTGAGATGACATCTGGGGTAAGCAACTCCATGCTGGCAACATCAAAATACTATAAAGCCACTGCTTTCCTTAGTCTTTTGCTTGTAATCCTGATTGTAGGTTTTAATATCATATTTATTAGACAATTTGGATTAGTAGGTGCAGCAATTGCATCAACAGCTGCATATTTTATATACAATGTATTACGTTACATAATTATCTATAAGTTGTTCGGGATGCACCCTTTTACCCAACAGCATTTTTACACACTAATAATTGCGTTAGCAACTTACGGGATATCATTCTTAATCCCTGTATTAGGGAATTTTATAGCTGATATAGCAATTCGCAGCTTTACTATAGCATTAGTTTTTGGAGCAGGAGTATACTTCCTTAAACTCTCGGAGGATATAAATGGAACGGTGGATAGTATTTTAAACAAATATTTTCGATAACATGGAAAAGAGGAAAGTTTTACTGATCTATACCAATTTTTCCACCTTCGTCAGGGAGGATCACCAAATTCTTTCATCAGTGTATGAGGTTACCAAATATCAGTTTATTCCATCAAGATCCTATTGGAGGTTTCTTTTTCGCCTATTTAAACAGTTTTTCTATTGCCTTTTTAAATTTAGAATATATGATCTTATCTATATATGGTTTGCCGATTACCATGCTTTTTTCCCGGTTCTTTTGGGAAATCTTTTTAGAAAAAAAACGGTGGTGGTTGTAGGGGGTTACGATGCAGTTTATATACCCAATTTGGATTATGGAGTTTTTAAACCTAGGTCTATTAGATCGTTGTTTTCAAAATATACGTTATGTAACGTATCACACATTTTACCAGTAGATCACTGTTTGGTTAATAGTATTAATAGATTTGACAATTCTATTAGCAATGAATTAAAGGTAGGTATTAAAAACTATGTAAATAATATTAAAGGAAAGATAGATGTTGTACCAACAGGATACAATCCTGACATCTGGAAGAAAGATGAATCGGTTGATCGAAAAATCTCTGTGATTACAATTGCAGGAGTTGCAGACGAGAAAGCGTTTAGAATAAAAGGACTCGATTTTCTTTTAGAGATTGCGCAGATAATGTCCAAATCTACCTTTTCAATAGTTGGTTTAGATGAAAAGATGCTTGAATATGTCAAATCATGGGCTCCCTCTAATGTTAAACTTTTTGGGTATGTTCAGCACCATGATCTTCCAAGGTTGCTCTCCGAACACAAAGTTTATACCCAACTTTCTTTAAGCGAGGGGCTGCCAAATTCCCTTTGCGAAGCCATGCTTTGCGAATGTATTCCAGTAGGATCTGCTGTAGGTGGTATCCCAAAAGGTATCGGTAAAACAGGTTTTGTTTTGCATAAGAAAGATGTAAACGAAGCAGTTAGATTAATAAGGTTGGCCCTCGATAGCGATGAAAGCCTTGGGGAATCAGCAAGACAGCACATCATCGATAATTTTTCCTATGATCTCAGAAAAGATCGAATTCTCTCGATATTAAATGGCGATTACGATGCAAACCTCGTTCAAGCATAGAATATTCAACAGGGTAGTTCAACTAATATTGCCCAATTCATTATCTAAAAGTCAACTTGGTGAGTTGCTAGCTCCTTTATCCCTTTATCCTGATGTTTCATCAGATGAACAACATGAAGTAGAAGTGGAGTTTGTCAATTCATTGAACTACATGGAGATACTTTCCTCAAATCCCTCAAATCATTCAGAATTAAAGGAAGGATTTGTGATGCATAATAGCAAGTATAGTGTTGCTGTAACCAGCAATGGAGAAATTCTAAAGTTTACAGTTTACCTATCGCCAAGGCGAAATATTATAGTAAACTATTTAAGCAAACTATATAGCATGGACTATGCTACCATAACCCAGAGACTTTCTCAAATATTCTTTGAACAGGTAATGGTACCATCTGTTTATTTCAATTCCGATCAGCTTTTAATTCACTCTTCATCAATGGTTAACTCAAAAAACCAGGCTATTCTAATAGGAGGTACTGGAGGTGTGGGAAAAACTTCATTGGAAATAGAGCTATGCATGAATAGAGGGTACACATTCATGTCCGATGACATTTCAATTGTGGACTCAAATGGGTTTGCATACCCAAACCATGCCTTTCCCAAGATTTATGCTTACAATACAATTGGTAAACCTTCCCTTAGGAGATTAATATTAAAGGATAGATCTTTCCACGACAGGATTGCCTGGCATTTGAAATGGATCTTATTTGGACCCGCATCGGTTAGACGTAAAATATCGCCAGAAAAAATTTATGGGAGCTATGCCACTGAAAGGGCAAAGACTATGAAATACTTCATCCTTATAAAGGAGGATAGAGATGACCTATTAATCCAGAGGATAGATACAGCAACCGCTGCCAGTATGTCCATCAAAGTAATAGAAACTGAGTATTCGGATTTTAACAAGCATATCCTCTGGCACGAGTTTTACTGCAATTCAAAGGACACTGAACCCATAGTAAGTTTAGGTGGAGTTAAGGAAAGGTGGATGATAAAATTCCTTGAAGTTTTTTCAAATGTTGAAATTTATGCACTTTTCATTCCCTCAGGAATGAATCATATCGAGTTTATTCAAAAAGTTTCAGATATTATTACTGAATAAGCATTTCATATCAGTTTAACAAAAAAGGGGCTGTCTTTTCTCGATAGCCCCTTTATTCTTTTTTAGAACAAACTATTCATTCACAATTCCCTTGTATTGCTCTGCCGAAAGGAGGTCGTTGAGTTGAGATGGATCAGCCACCTTAATCTTTATCATCCAACCATCGCCATAGGGATCCTTGTTGACCAATTCTGGGGTGTCAGCAAGCTTGTCGTTAATGGCCACTATTTCTCCCGACACGGGCATGAACATATCTGAAACGGTTTTTACAGCCTCGATGGTGCCAAAAACTTCTTCTTTATCAAGGGTTTCGCCGAGGGTCTCAATCTCGATGAATACAACATCGCCCAGTTGGCTTTGAGCAAAATCGGTAACGCCAACAATGGCTTCATTACCATTTACACGAATCCATTCGTGATCTTTTGTGTACTTTAAATCTGCTGGAATATTCATGATATCTATTCAACTTTAGGGGTTAGAAGCATTATTTTAGTTTTCCAAAAGTACACTTATTTTTAGTTATGGCAAAGAATAAGAAAGGCAAAAAAATCTGTTTTTTAGCTTAAGCAAACTATTGGACTAAAGTAAATCGAACGCTAAAACCAAAACTGGTGTTTGCTGTTGCATACGATGTGGCAACTACTGGTGTATTAACAACTCTGTCGAAGAATAACCTTATTGTAACCTGTTCGCTTACAACATACTCTCCAGATGTTTTTAGTGTGAAAACTTGTTGTCCAGCCGATGGTGTATTTGTTTCTTCAACCAGCCTTCGGAGGATTGTGCTGTTGTTCCTTATACTAAGATCAATATTTACCCTTAAATCGCTTTTTAGGGTTCGTTGGTCTCCTCCAGCTGATCTAAAAATAAGGGGTAAGTTTTCGAACCTGTATCCACTGCCAATAATATATTCCCAGTTTGAAACTTCGCTCAGCTGATTGTTGGCAAAACTCATGGCTAATGATCGTGAATTCCTTATTTCGAGCCTGTTGGTTAGGCTATTTATCCAGGTTGCATCTAGCCCTATTAATGGGTTAAACTGCTCATTGATGGAAACGTTGGTTATCTCAAACTCTGGAATAAAGTTTCCCTGTTGATCCCTAATATAGCTAAAACCATCCTCTAATGGATCGTAGTTTAGGTTTGTTGTGTATGATCCTATTGTATAGGTAGAGCGATAACCATGACGAAGAGTAAAGGTACGGAGATATTTTTGAAAAGGTTTAAGTTTAGCCAACCCATCATAGGTAACTTGCCAGTTTGGCATAGGTATCAGCGGGAAAGTATTTAATCCTATTGCATCGGGTGATACACCTGTATACGCAGCCAAAAATGAGTAGATTAAAACTTCTTGATTCAGTTTACCGTAGCCAGAAGGAAAGCGATCTTCTTCATGGTTAGATAATGAAGGGAAAGGAACATAATTTCCTGCTTCCTCTCGGATACCAGCTAACCTAATGGCCATTCTTTTTCGGTAATCTCTAAAAAGGCTAAAACTTTCGCTTATGTAATTATCTCCTTTGTTTTTTTCGAATGCGGAACTCAATGTAATAACACTAATGCTGAAATTACCTGTAATCATAGGGTTGTAGGCATTGAATTGGCCAAATTGATCGGGTATGTAATACTCATTCCTGTTTTCAGAGAAACTGCGTACTCCACTCACTTCAATTCTAAGTCCAGGTAGGGGTTCAATAGAACTCCTTAAGTTTAAGTTTTCATTGTGGGTAAGTATAAAAGGAGCATTAAGGGTGCTATCGGTACTCAGCCACTGGTTGCGAACAGCTTTCCAAGCAAAGTCAGGATCCTGCCAACCGGCAATAAATGGTAAACCCGGAGCATACACACCATTGTAATCGTCTAAACCCATGTAGAGAGTATTGGGTTTGTAGCCTGGAAGCAATGTGCCATTTGTTTGAGAATAAGTAGCTGAAAAGTTTTTTACTCCCATAAGAATACGTATTGACCCTTGGGCAAGAAGTAGGGCAATGTTTTCCCTTTCAGGAACCTTTCCTTCAACAACAACCTTCGCTCTATTAATATCCTTTTCTGTTCGGATACGAATCCTTTGGTCAGATCGAATATCCACCTCGGCTTTTACTTCTTTTCCTTCATCATCGAAAACTTTTGCAGTAACATTCTCTGTTTTGAGTCCATGCTGAATGGAACGAAACTGATTCTCCCGGAATCTAACATTCTCCTGTTCGTAAGTAATGGTTTTCATTGTAGGTTGTCGCTGTTGACCACCCCGGGCTCTTTGATCGAACTTTTGGTTGATGCCTTTTAGGTAATTGCTCTTATTGTAAAGCGAAGTAAAATTGAGTTGACTGGTTAGCTGAATTGTGTTAGAGTTCTGAATGGTATTTCCTGGATCAAAACTGCTGGTGTCGGGTAGTATTGGACCTGCCGCCCAGTTATAATTTCCACTATATCTAGCTGATGCAGATACCCAGTTAAAAAGAGGAATTTTATTGATTGGAATATTATATGTAAGGTTAAACTGATGGTTATAGTTTGTATTTCTGCCAAAATTCTTAAGGTTTGTCCAAACTGAATCCTTCCAGTGCTCATAAGCATCAGGGTCTTTTGTTCGGTTAACCATACCCATGGGTTCATCAATCCTCGCTTGATTATTGGCATTGAAGTCGAATCTGAGAGATTGGCTTAAGTCCCAATTTAGGGAGTATACCCTATTCCATGTAAAATCTTTTGAGTAAGTGGGTACTAATCTAATGTTGGGGTTATTTATGTTTCGGAGTTGTTGTTCAAAATAGGTGCGATTTAACTCAGTACGGAATGACATCTGATTAGGCATGTAGCTAAAATTGAAATCCTTAATGATTTTCAAGTACGGATGAGATAGCCATTTCACGTTTTTAAAAGGTGTGATGTTTTTTGCCTTAGTATTATAGCTGTAAGTGAACCCCCCTCGAGTATTTTTTTGCAATCGTTCTTCGGTATTAATATTTCTTGATAGCTGTTCGGAAAAGGAGTAGCTCACAGCAAAGTTTGAGATATCGTAAAACCTTGGTGTGCCCTCCGTTTTGCTAATCCTAACATTGGTAAGGTTTATGCTTTTTCGACGTGTATAATCCTGCGAGATTTTCTTAATCGAATCTCGCTCAGTTTTATTAGCTGCATTATCAAGCGCTTTTTTTAACGGAACATCTGGATCAAGGGGGTTGTATTCAGGGTTTGCAAATGACTCTGTTAATCCCACGTAAAGAGGAATGTTAACCCCCGATTCTTTGGGAAAGAAACGGCCAAGTTGTATAGTGCTATTAACATCATATTGATAATAATCATCTAAACTACGTTCATTCACTTTCTTTTCAATAGATCCAAAGCCTGGTTTTATGGTTGTCCCAGCCACTGTAACCTGTGCAAGATCAGCAAGCTTTGCCGACATTCTTGCATTGGCAGCCCATCCACCCTTATCATTAAACTGGGTGAGGCGTAATTCATTAACCCAAATTATACCTGATTTTGCCATCCCATCGTCATCAGGATTGCTGGAGCGGCTGGGGTTACGTATTCCAATCATAAGAACACGAACATTGCTCAAGCTTGGATTGCCAGTAACTTTGATACGGTTGTTCCCATCTGTTATCGTGAATACAGTTGTATATGTAATGAGAGAACCAGGCGCTTGCATTTGCGCATTTCTCTCTAGTTTCACTTCTGTAAGTGCCTCTAGATCTATATCCACTAAATTTTCTCTTGGCCATACAATTTCTCTATCACGAGTTGAATTGTTGTTATATCTACCATGGGGTGTTAGTACAAGTGGTATCTCGTACTCATAGTAGTTATTGGTGTAGTCAGTTCCCAGCCGAATAAATAGGTTTAACTCGTTATCATCAAGTGACATTCCGGGTATTTCTTCTGCATGGACATCCATCATTAGTCTTTTGTATTGCCTGATGTCAATTCTGAGGTTTTTGTATGTGGCCCGCGCATCACCATCTGCCAAATCAAGAACCTTAAGTTCCATTGCCTGCTCATTCAGTTCAGTCAGCTGCGGTTGAGCAGGGTCGATCACCCTATCTACACCTGGAGGGAGAACGTAGTTTACGGGAGTACGGGAATCGTTCTCCTCAATATTCACGGTTGAAATATCGAAAGATCCAATGGGCAAATCGTTGACTGGAACACTTTCTTGCCCCTCAATAAGCGAACGGTTATACTTGCGCCATTCACCTCTAACAAGTTCCAATGTTGCAAAGCGAAGGATTACCTCCTCTTCAAAACCTCGCAGGAAAACCCTCATAAAGCGAATGGATTTGAAATCTTGAATGGAGTTAATGGTTTTTTCATATTCCTCTACAGGAACCTTGAATTGATACCAATTCACAGAAGATCGGTCACCATTTGCCAGTTTAGCATTGTATGTTACCTTATCGGTGATATAGTTTCGTCCAACCTCCATATCCTGTGGGCGAAGGGATATTCTATACTGATAGTAACTCTCGTTTTTATTCAGGTTATTATCACGATTGATGTCTTCGGTATTAGGTACAATTGAGGATGAAGTGGGATAAGGCTCCACTATACCATCAGGGTTAGCTTGATTGGATGTGGGTGAATTTCCCTCGGGATTATTGAATTTCTTATATCGATCAAGAATTCCGGTTTCCTGGGAGTCGTATATACTCGATCGATAGTATCGATAGTTATCATTTGAGGGGTCTTTCAAGGCATCTTGATAGGCAACGGAGTTTTCCCCAAATTGTGCTTTTATTTGTTCCAAATAGTCTACGTAGAACGTACGCTCATCTTCTGTTAACAGTCCATCGAGCCCTACATCTTGGAACCTGCGGGAATCAGGATCAGTATCAAAAGCATTTACCAAAGATTGTACTGTAGGAACCCTCCCCCATACTGTTGTGTCAACATTGGTTATTACATCGGCAGATGTTGGCAGCCCATTCTCAAACGATTTTTTACCATCGCGAAGAATATCTTCAGATATTTCACCCAGATTGAAGTATAAATCTCCTCCTGGATGGAGCGAATCGTAAACAAATGGGTCCATAAGCCAAAACTCGATGTACTCAATGTTAGCCGTTTCGAAATCTGAAATGCCCGAAGGAATATCTCTCATCATACCTCCCCATGAATTTGTAGGATCTGTTAGCGTTCCATCGGAGTTTATTCCTTCAGTGTTATAATTATATGGACCCTTTTCTAAGGGATAGAAAGCAAGGTTAAGAACCTGAATGTTAGTGGGTAATCCTTGAGGGGTATTCCTATTGGGAAATATTTCCCGTTCGAATATCTCACGAACAAAATGGCTGCTTTGGGTTTCGGGATCATTCCTAATGTGCCCAGGTGTAAGTGATGTATTTCGGAGAAATAAAGGATCAATGGAGTACCAAGCAAGTTTTGCTCGATTGTATCCATACCTTAAGTCGTTCGAAAGGTCACCTTCGGGGAAGAGATCGGGTTGATGTTGTGGAGTGCTAGATAAATGCCACGACGACCACTGGCGCATGTCAATAGAGGTTTTTGCCCCCTCAAAATCATCGATGTAAACAGTTCCTCCTTTACCTATGGCTCGGGAGTGTCCAGGATGAAATTGGGCAAATTCAGCGTCAAAATTTATTGTCGATTTTTCCTTTGTTTCGATGAAAGGAAGGAGATCTACCGCTTTGGTTAAGAATGATGATTCGGTACGGTATGATGTATTTAAACCCCAAATGGTATTACTAATAGCTTCGTTTCCAAAACTAACTTTGTGCGTAAAGGGGCGCTCAGTTAGGTTAAGAACTGTGGCTCCTATATTGAAGTTGTCGGAAATCTTATAATCGAAATGTGAGCCAACCAACGTTTTGGTTTGGAAGTCGAAAAGAGCTTGACTCTCAAGAGAAATTTGAATGGGAGTCCCTGATTCTAAGAGTCCGGGATTGATAATTTTCACTGACCCCATAACGTAATCCACTGTGTAGTCAACTCCCTCAGTCAACCTCGCTCCACCAGCCGTAACAACCACTGAACCTCGGGGAACATTGGCTGCGTTAAGCGATATTTCAGAACCCGATGAAGATTTGTATGTACCTGCCAGTTGAAACTTATTCTTTTCAGCAACCTGTCGTGCCCTTGTAAGGGTTGAGTCGTAAAGCTCTTGGTATATATACTTCTCCGCAATTGTAGGATCTCCTATTTTACGAGCTAAATCACTTCCAAAGGGCTCAAGAACAGGGAAGATTATACGACCATTGGCTGCCTTTATGGTGATCCCTTCGATGAAATCGAACATTCCATCGGATCCAGGATCGTTGTTGCTATTGAGATTATCGAGATTTAAAACTGAAAGCAACGGTTCGTTGGCAATATTGCCCTCAGGAATGTAGTTTATGGTTGTTCCAGCTTGATCATTTTGGTATAGTATATTAAGGTAGAACTCGTTACGATCGATCTGCCATGCACCCATGGAGTAGATATTTTTCATCATCTGGTTCCAGGTGGGTTGCTGTGGCGATAGGTTTGTTCCCTTGAGAAGTTTTACGATCAGAGCATTGGGAGCAGTAATCCCATCGGTTGAGAATTCTCCAACCTGATATGTTTGACCTCCCATGGTATACTCGTATGCAACAGCAAGTACCTCATCGGCATTAAGGGAGAAGTTAAGAGAAATATAACCCAATTGGGAGTTTAATGAGAATTCGGATTGAGAAAGTTTCTTAGCATTTTCTAAAGATTCATAGTCCCTGCCACCCAAAAAACCCTGAGCTGTAAGGGGAGATAATACGTTGCTAATATTTGAAATATTTCTTATGCCCTTGTATGTGGTTATCATTATATCATACAAGTTATTCCTATCGTTGCTGGGGTTAAGACCTGATAGTATTTGAGAGAAAATATTATCGGCAAAAATGTTCTGTTGGTTCTCTCCAATATCGTGAAAGGCTACTAAATCCCTTGAGTTGTCGAAGTTGCTTTGCTTGTTTGTAATCCAAACCTCAATTCGTGTAATGTTAACACCACTATTTACAATGGGCAAGTTCTGAAGGGATTGGTTATATGTATCGCGGAAGTAATGCGAAAGGAAAAAGTGTTTGTTCACCTCATATTCATCAGCCTGAATCTCGAAATCCTTGATTTGAGCACCTCCTCTAACTTCCAAAACTTGAGTTTGCCCATCCTGCTTTGAGAAGACGCTGGTGACGGTTAGTTTACCAAAGCGGAGTTGAGTTTTTAGTCCAAAGAGACTATGGCTTCCGGTGATAAGGGAACCCGGTAATGGAAGGGATACGTTACCAGCTTCGATCTTTTGGATTATTTCATCCTCAAAACCAGTATACTCAACTTTAACATTATTCTCAAAATCAAAGGTGGCTTCTGTGTTGTAGTTTACGCTCATTCTCAATTTTTCACCAACAGTACCATCCACATTCATTTGAATTTTCGATTGAAAATCGAAAGTGGTGTTACGACGTAAATCTTCGGGAATGGTATAATTATCGGTTCGGGTATGGGTTACTCCAAAAACAAGTTCGGCAGTTCCCTGAGGGATGATTTCGATGATATTGCTGCCAAAGATCCTATCGAAGGTTTCTCCGCCTACCTGTAACCTGGGAAGAATTCCAGAACCACGTGCTCCTGTTTCGCCACTCTGGCGTTGTTGCCAGTACTCGCGCATGGATTGTTCAAACTGAAACCTGCGGTACTCATCCTCGTTCATCACCTGTGGTGGACGAATATTTATGTCCCCCACTTTGTAGTAAATGGTATAAAGTTTTGTGTTTGGATCGTACTCAACAGTGGTTGTTATATTTTGAGGAGGCGACATGAACAGAAGCGAGGATGGTGAGTCGATATCTTCCATGCCATCACCTTTGGGTATTGGATAGGGTAAGATAATGGAATCGGGCGATTGAACTTCTTCAGTCAAATGAATAATACCGATATTGTTGTATGAATCAGCAAAAAAAACCGATGCAAAAAGCATAGGTCTCTCTGAAATTAATTTCAGGGTAAATATTAATATCCCTAAAATTATATGCTTACCGAAATACTTCAATTTCAATACAAGATTACTGATTTACAATCCTTTAAGAGCCTCTTTGATTAGGGTTTCCACTGTTTGATTTGGATTTTGCTTTAGTATCTGAGCAATTATTTTTTCAGCAACACCTTTTGCAAAGCCAAGCATAACTAATGCAGATAACGCTTCTTGCTTTATGGTATTGTTTGTTGTTGCGAAAATTTCTTGATCTGCACCAACTTTACCAAGTTTATCCTTCAAATCCACTAAGATACGTTGTGCTGTTTTCAATCCAATGCCTTTGATCCGCTTGAGCGTATCTACATCGCTTTGCAGAATGGCATCCTTAAGCTCTGCCGCCGAAAGTGACGAAAGGATAACCCTTGCGGTATTCGATCCAATTCCCGAAACACTAATGAGATGACGAAAAAGGTCACGTTCTTCTTTCTGAACAAAACCGTAAAGTAAGTGCGCATCCTCCCTTACTACCTGATGTAGAAATAGTAAAACATCCTTTTTACCATCAAGAGTTGAATAAGAATGCAGCGAGATATTGATTATAAATCCAATTCCATTGGATTCAACTACAGCGTAAGTTGGATTAAGCTCCACAAGCTCTCCTCTTATAAACTCATACATAATTGCAGGATGTTGTTTGGTAAAATTATTCTTGTCCTTCTTGGTTTGATAATTTCAAGGGATTCTTAATGAGTTCTGTATGCATCTTGCGCTTTTTGAAAATATCCAGAGCAAGGTAAAGCGCTTTGCGGAATGAATTTTCGGAAGCCACACCCTGCCCGGCAATTTCATATGCAGTTCCATGAGCGGGTGATGTCCTAATTATTGGCAAACCTGCAGTGAAGTTAACACCGGTATCAAAAGCCAATGCCTTAAAGGGCGTTAGGCCTTGATCGTGATACATGGCCAGAATACCATCGAATTTAGAGAACCCATCGGAGCCAAAAAGCCCATCGGTAGGGTAGGGCCCCATTGCAAGTATGTTTTCTGCATTGGCTTTATCAATGGCAGGGATAATGATAGTTTGCTCCTCTTTTCCCAATACTCCCTCATCACCTGCATGAGGATTTAAACCTAGTACGGCAATACGTGGTTTCCTGATTTCGAAATCGGAGATAAGCGTGTTATTAAGAATCCGTAATTTTTTTAGAATAGCCTCTTCGGTGATAAGTTTAGGAACCTCCGACAATGGTACATGCCCAGTTACTATACCTACACGCATTACATCGCTAACCATAAGCATAAGAACCTCTTCAACATTAAAGGCATTTGCTAAATATTCTGTATGCCCTGGAAAACTGAAATTATCGCTTTGAATGTTATGTTTATTAATGGGAGCAGTAAGTAAAACGTCAATTTTTCCTTTTTTAAGATCATTCAATGCGAATTCGAGTGCCTTTATTGATCCTTCACCACAGTATTCGTTAGACTTTCCTAACTCGACGCGCACATTTTCGTCCATGCAGTTTATTATGTTCGATCGCTTTGGATTAACTTCATTGATGTCCTTAATCTGATTAAAACTAAAATTTTCGACATTCATCGCTTTTCGGTGATAAGCTGCAACCTTAGGCGAGCCGTACACAACGGGTATACAAAGTTCATTAATCCTAATATCCGAAAGGGTTTTAATAATTATCTCGTATCCTATTCCATTTATATCCCCTTGGGTTATGCCAACCACTATTTTGTCATTAATCATTTTATTTCATTTTTGATTGATAAGTAACCAATTAATGCCATTATTCTTTTTAACCATATTATATTGGCATTAATCAGGCAAAGATAGTAAATTGAGAAATAGTATGAATATTGTGATTAAGAAAAAAGAACATCCCAAAATATTATAAAACAATTGGTTGCTTTTCATGAAGTTTTATCATTGCAGAAATACTTTGATTTAATAAAAGAAACTAATTCATACCTTTAGCGTTATATATTCATTCATTTTTTTACTGAATAATTGAAATGGTTATTAGTAATCTACTTCAAAAAGCCATTGGGCAGGAATTTCTAACTCTAGAGGAGGGTTTATATCTATACAATAATTCTTTACTCTCAGAATTGATGTTTGTTGCACACGAGCTGCGAAAGATTAATGTGCCAGAAAATACCGTCACATGGCAAATCGATCGCAATATAAACATTACTAATGTCTGTATATCGGGATGTAAATTTTGCAATTTTCACTGTAAACTAAACGATAGTCAAGCATATATAACAACAATAGAAGAATACATAGACAAAATCAAGGAAATGCAACTTTTAGGAGGCGATCAAATCCTATTACAGGGTGGATTGCACCCAAAGTTGGGATTAGATTTCTATACGCATTTATTTAAACAGATAAAAAGGGCATATCCTCTGATAAAACTTCATGCATTAGGGCCACCCGAAATAGCTCACATTGCCCGTTTGGAGAATAAAAAATTTAAGGATGTCCTTATAAGTTTGGTTGATGCTGGTCTTAATAGCCTACCCGGTGGGGGTGCAGAAATCCTTGTGGATAGAGTTCGCAAAGAAATATCTCCAGGGAAACCAAACTCGCAGGCTTGGCTGGATGTGATGACTGAAGCACACAAATTAGGTTTACTAACTACGGCAACCATGATGTTTGGCCATATTGAGACCCCCTCAGAACGAATTGAGCACTTAATTAAAATTCGTGATCTTCAAAGTAAGAAACCAAAGGGAACCATAGGTTTTTCAGCATTCATTTGCTGGCCATTTCAGGATAAGGATACCGTCTTAAGCAGTCAGGGGATTAAAAACAACACAACAATGGAGGAGTATATTCGTATGGTGGCCATCAGCAGGATTATGCTGCCTAATATAAAGCATATACAAGCTTCGTGGCTTACCGTTGGGATTGATACTGCTCAGGTTTGTCTACACGCAGGAGCCGATGACCTTGGATCGATTATGATTGAGGAAAACGTGGTCTCATCAGCAGGGGCAACCCATAAGATGAATGCTTACGCCATTCAGAAAGCCATTTCGGATGCTGGTTTCGAACCACAGCTCCGAAACCAGCAGTATGAATATAAAACTTTGCCAGAACTCGACTTTGATAGGTATTTTAACAGTTAAGGCATCAATGGAATAATCCGTGATGATTAATGCTGATTAAGAACTTAACAAATTCAAAAATGGCATAAATCGTATAATCCCTAAATTGCTTTTAGCATCATGGTGCATTAACTTTATCCTTGATTTACTAATACTATTTGCATTGACACCTCCCGAAGCAAAATACCCATTAAATGAGATCACGTGGATCAGAGAAGCATTTGACTTTTTCTACGAGAGTATCAGGAGTTTCGCCTACTTTAAAACAGGTGATTTATCTTTTGCTGACGAGGTAACCGAGGATACATTCATTAAGCTTTGGTTACTCCGAAAAAAGGTTCGCCCCCATGCTATAAAATTGTCACTATACTCAATCGCTAAAAGTATTATTAAGAAGAAGCAAAAAAACAACAAGGTCGTTTTTCATTTTATAAGGGAGTTTGCTTGGGATGAACAAAAAGTAAGAACCGATTCGCCATTGATCAATTATGAAATCTACAAGAAACTTCAAAAAACGCTAGCCGATCTTCCCCAGTTGCCCAGAGTAACTTTTCTCATGAACCAAATTGAAGGCCTCCCCTACAAAGAGATTTCAGATAGGTTGAATTTGAAGATTAAAGCCATTGATATGTTTGTTGGTGAGGCCAAAGAAATGCTTCGATCGGTAATGGGAACAAAAGATATGAATGGAATTAACTCCAATGAAATTGAAAATCGAAGTGATTTTGATGATCGTTTGTTGAGGGCAATAAATGGGCTTAAGGTACCTCCTTCAGATTATTCAAAGGAAGAGGTTTGGCAAAAGTTAACCGAACGTATTGAGAGGATTGAGCGAAGCCTTAGGTTAAGGGTTAAGTTGATGCATTTGGGTGCATTTGCATTAATATTTATTGCAGTAATATCAGTGATTTTCGATTGGCATTTTGCCATGAAGACTGTTGAAGCACCAGCGGGGAAAATTGCGTATGGGCAGCTTCCCGATTCTACAGTTATAACCATCAATGCTGGCTCAAAAATAAAACACCGAGAGTATGGTTATAAAAAAAGAAGGACAGTATTTCTTGAGGGAGAGGCCTTTTTCGATATTAAAAAGGGTAATATCGATTTTCAGCTAATTTTGGGGGCAGATACCCTTTGGGTTAAAGAAGCTCGTTTCAACGTTTTTTTTCGTTCCGGCATTCTTAAGGTAGAGTGCCTTTCTGGGGAAATTAATTCTTCAATTAATTGTATTGCTGGAAAAGTAATTCATGCTGAGCAGGGAATTTTGATTACACCTGAATCAAAATTCCCCAATGTATTCTACCTCAATAGAGAAACTGCTGCATCGTGGCTGAGGGGAGACTTTTTCTACACTAATACTCCGCTTAAATTGGTTTTTGAAGAGTTGGAACGACAATTTAACATAAAGATTAAAATGCAAGGATTTGAACCAGATGACTATTTCTTTTCAGGATCTTTCAACACCTTAGGTGTTAAATATGCTCTTAACAGCGTGTGCCATTCTTTGGGATTAGACTATGAATTCGTATCTGGAAAAAATGATGTAAAAATTTATCCTCAGAGCGATTAGGATAAAATGATAATGAATTGTTGACCAAAAATATTTTAACTAAATAAAAACAAGAAGAGCATTCCGCGTTTTTCCGGAATGCTCTTCTCTTAAAAAAAGAAAATCTAATTTTTCACGAATCTTGATGTCCAAACACCCTCAGAGGTTTTGCAAACCACTATGTAAATCCCAGGCAGGAATGATGAAACATCGATGGATAGAAGGCTGTTTTCCAAAGATTTTTGGAGAGATGTTACCTTATTCCCAGCAATACCAACAATTGAAATTTCCGCAAAGCTAACTTGCTCTGGGAAAGCAATTGATATTGAATTCCTTGCGGGATTTGGCGAAATCCTTATATCATTAGCCAATAAGCTGTTTACTCCTGTACCATCTGTTATGAAGTATGCAATAGCTTGAGTGTTTGCCTCAATCTCAACTTGAGTTATCGAAGTGTTATGTTCCACCGAATTGATTGTCCATCGATCGAATACCCAGCCTTCGGTTGGGGTAGCAGTTAGAGTTACAATTGAACCCTCCTGGTACTGATGGTTTCCAACTCCGGGTGAAGTGGTTCCGTTGCCATTGACACTAACAGTTAGGGTGAAGTAGTTAGGTGAAGTTGCACCAACATTAATATAGTTTGGCTTGGTTAGTACCAAATCGCCATTAATGGTTAGCGAAACATTCTTAAAACCTTCAGTATCATATGTTACGGTATGTGGTCCTTCCGAATCGGCAGAGGATGGTATAGCACCTTCTCCGAAGTTCCACAGGAACGATTCGGCAGTAACACCCTGATTTATGTAGGTAAATACTACTTCATCCGAAACATCAACTTCAGTCTCGTTTGCCAAGAAATCGAACCCAAGAGTTTGATTACCTAACTCAAAAACATATACCCCATTGGGCGCAACAAGAGGTTTTGTAATAGTTTTTGCATTGCCATTGGTTGCACTTATGTAGTAGTATACCAAAGATTCCGGTGGAAGATATGAAATACTGGCTTTGTACTCATCTTCATCAAGATACATGGGTATCTCGTTGAATCCTTCATCGGGGTCCAAACTCCAATAAAGAGATGCTGTTTCAATGCCCGAAGCTGATGATATATTAGCCTCAAAGGAATAACCGGAAAAAGAGTATTCAACCTCATCGCGAATGGGAGCATGGCTTATGAAGATTGGATCGTGTGCAGCAATTTCCTTGGTGATGCAGTGAATGGCTCCACTGGCTGGAATCACGTTGCGCATGTTTATACCCACAATATTGTAGCCTGGCATGGCATCCTGATATATGTTTAAGGCTTCAGAGTCCTGTGCTAAACCGTATATGGGTACTAATACTAAGTTGTTGAGGATAACAGAATTGGTATAGGTCAAGTAGTCTGACCACTGATTGGGATAGTGTCCGCTTTCATCTGGTGGCATAGGAATACGAACCACCCGGTAGGGACGACCATAGGGAGTTTGAAAGTTATTCAAAATGTAATTGAGGTTTGCCTCAATTTGTGGACCATCAGCTATTCCTGTGGGATATTGACCAACCAGAAGGGTTTCTTCGTCCAACAATTTCATGTGCATATCAATGTGGTGGATCCCATCCCATGGCAGAGTTGTCATTTTTATGTATGATTCAATGCCCAGGTATTTCTTTGCAATGGTGTCAATTTGTGCTTCAGTTAAATTGCTATTCTCTTCGAGTATTAGGTTCGACGAGAACCCTTTACCAAAACCATCGGCCATAAAGTTACCCCCTGTGGCAACAAGGCGGTTTGGGTTTTGGGTCATTTGGTAAATTGGCAGATCTAAATAACTTGCAATAACCGAAGGAATCAAATTATCTTGAGGACGTGGACGATTGTATACCCAGTCAGCTATGGCAAGCTCATTGGTACCATTCAGGTAGATACTTTGAGGGCCATAGTCGCGTACCCAAACGGAGTTATAATCAGCAACAACAAACTCAACATTTTCAGAGTTTACGCCGCCTTGCGAAAGATAATTTTGAACGCTTGATGGATTGTCACATACGATATAAACGGTTACAACCTCCTTTGCATAGCGCACTATTTCTCGAAGGTTGCTCGTGTATGATGCCCAGGTTATCACTACCCCCTGTGCTTCGTCCCACTCTCCTGGAGTACGGGGCTTTTCGGCTGGTGGTGAGGTCCCCTTATCGGTGGGATAATTTTTAATGTAGTCGTCCCAGATAAGCTTTTCAGCTTCGGTCATGCCCTTGGGCAAAGGTTCTTGGCAAAACACTTGAAATGAGGAAAAAAGAAAAACGAAAAGAAGGAAAAAACGGTTCATTACTATTGTTTTTTATTGTTAGTGATTGAATTTGCAAATGTAGGAAACCTCATAGTAAATATGAATGAATCTTTGTAAAATCAATCTTTAAATTTTTAACAAACAGATTGACAAATATTAACATAGTTAATTTGAGGCGACAAGACGATAGGTCCCTTCAACTAAACAGCGATTTCGGAATGAAGTTATAAATTCTGCTCTAAGTTGTATGGTATTATCGATAGAGCTGCCAGGAGGAAGTTTTACAAAGAGTTTGCCAACACCATCATCCGATTGCAAGGGTATATAATCGATTCCCTTTTCGTGAAGTTGAACGGCTTGGGAAAATTTAACCGATTTAAGCCCTGATGATAATCGGGCTTCCAGAGTTAAGGAAAGGTCGCGTGAATGCTTTTCCTTTTTCAGAGAAAAAACAATGCTGGGGGTATCCTGCAATACACCTTTCTGGTTGTACTCCTTGAGACCAGGTTGCAGCTTATTGTTCAAATAGGGAGTTTCGCTCTGGATTGCTCCGTTTTTATGGTATTTGATCACATTGCCATGAATTTTTCCTTTTAATCTGGGAGTTACAGAGAACAACTTCCCATCGGGGTAGTAAACCTTAACATTACCATGCACATAACCACTATCGTAAGGAGTTTCTTTGCGCAGGACACCCTCCTCATAATATTCCAGCTTAATACCATGAATTTTCCCATTAATATGAGGTATAACCTCGAAAAGTTTACCATTTCGATGGTAGGTCTTCTTATATTCAATCTTCTGCTCACCCTCTTTGCAACTTAGAATTATCATACTTGCAATGAGCATTAGCAGAAATGATCCTCTAATATTTATCATACTAATAAAAGTTTTTACATTCCGAATAGCCATTTGATGGCATCAGGAAATTCCCTTGCCCAGAACCACTCACTATGATGTCCATCGGGTACAATTCTTACATTTAGTTCGCTTTCATCAAATCCTACTTCTTTGAGTATCTCTTCTGCTCGCTCAAGGTTCGATATTAAAGCATCGCTTTCCTGTTCACCACCAAGTATGTATATCTTTTGAGTTCGTCTTTTCTTAAATTTCGCCATCTGCTCAAAGGCTTTTTCGCTCCACCAGAGCGAGGGGGAAAATACGCCAGCTTTCCCAAAAACTTCGGGGTATTGTAATGCCATATACAGCGCCATTAACCCTCCCAGCGAACTTCCCATTATGATCGTATTATCCCTGTCAGGAAATGTTCGATAGTATTTATCGATGTATGGTTTAAGATCTTTTACAAAGAACTGTGCAAATTTTGCCCCATCGCCACCCATTTTTTCATCGTTAGGCCATGGAGTTTGCTCATTAATTCGGTCTCCCTCACCATGATAAACGGCTACAACAATGCAGGCAAAATTACGCCTGTGGTAGAGACTATCAAGGGTTTCATCAACCTTCCATTCTCCAGCAAAAGAAGTGGACGCATCGAAAACATTTTGCCCATCGAACATGTAAATTACTGGATAGGCTTGCCGAGATGAGTAATTAGGAGGGAAGTAAACCCTGACTGTACGCCTACGCTTGAATTGAGGAATCTCTATACTTGTTGGGGTAAAGAAAACGTTTGTCGAAGCGGTGGAAGCAATTTGTTGTTGTGGTATAAGATCTCTCCAGCTATGAACTTTTATAAAGATCTGGCTGCCAATGGAATCAACGTACAACCTGTTGGGGATATCCCTTCCCAGCGAATCAACCTCAACAGAGGTCCAGCTTCCACGACATATTTTATACTCAAAGCTACTTGGTACAGAATCGAGATTAAGAACAAGTTGTCCGTATTCATCTGCACTGAACTGGTATTCACTATCGTTAGGAACCCACTTATTAATAGTCCCTGCTAAAAAGAAGTAAGAGTCTAAAGGTGTATTTGCTGGAATATATTTTAGAATGAAGGTTACCTGAGCTGAGGTAAATTTCATTATTACTGCAATTATGATCACTGTGAACACTAACCTTTTCATACCTTTGGTTTTGCTGTAAAGGTATGAAATTCTGAAAATCTTTCTTGCTTTTTCATGTTAATTGGCATATCTTTGCAGTTAATCAGCTAATTAATGATGTTAACTGTTATCTCCACACTATACCACAATAACGGCAAGGGCCTATTCGCTTGCTGGATTTGCTGATTAGATTCCTTTTCACATTCTATTGATTATATCATCTTGTTTATTCAACAAAACAAGTAATTATCTGCATATTATAGAATTTATGAAAGGAATAGTTTACCATACCCGCAGTTTTTCCGTTCACGATGGCCCTGGAATTCGTAAGACCATTTTTCTTAAGGGTTGTCCCTTAAGATGTGTTTGGTGCCATAACCCCGAAAGTCAAAGTTTTAATATGGAGAAGCTAGAATCGACCAAACGCCTTGGAAACAAATCTTATGAAATTGTTGAAACTTTAGGGATAGAAGTAACTGTTGAGGAAATAATCAATGAGATCAAATCCGATATACCATTCTTCGAGGAGTCGGGTGGCGGGGTTACACTCTCCGGTGGAGAACCATTGGCTCAACCTGAGTTTACTCTTCAACTTTTAAAGAGCTGCAAATCCATAGGAATTCATACTGCCATCGACACATGTGGGTATGCTTCGTGGAAAACTGTAGCGCAAACCATTCCGTTTACTGATGTTTACCTTTTCGACTTGAAGATTGCCGATAGCATGGAGCATAAAAAGCATACAGGGGTTGAGAATGAACAGATCATAAAAAACCTGAAAGACTTATCTGCCGCAGGTTGTTCAATTATCATTCGTATTCCCTTGGTTGAAGGAATAACCGATACCCCCAAGAATATTGAAGGTTTAAAAAGGGTTATTATAGATATGAAGGGGATACAGCGTATCGATTTTCTACCTTACCATAACCTGGCAAAGCATAAGCTTTGTATGGTAAAGAAGCATAACCAATTGGATAAGATGGAAAACTACCCATCATCAAAAGCCAAAAGTGTGGCATCTGCCTTTGTTGGTTACGGCCCAATAGTTTCAGTAGGAGGCTAGATATTTGATAATAGTTAATGGAAGTATTTTATTATGAATGAACGAATTGAGCGTCTGCGCAACCAAAGCCTTAAGGCAAACAACACTTTATCAGTGGAGAGAGCGTTGCTGGTTACCGAGTTTTACAAGGATGAAAACACCCAAAAGTATTCGATTCCAGTACAACGTGCCATGACTTTTAGGCATATACTGAGCAAAAAGTCTATTCCCATTATGGAAGGCGAGCTGATTGTGGGAGAGCGAGGTCCTCAGCCAAAGGCTGCTCCAACCTATCCCGAGATTTGCCTTCACTCCCTCGACGATTTGAAGCTGATTAACTCCCGTTCAAAGGTCTCATTTAGGGTTGACGATAATGTCCTCGAAACCTATAAGAAGGTAATAATCCCTTTTTGGAGTGGTAAAACTCAGCGCGACAGGGTTTTCCTGTCGCTGCCACAAGAATGGCTTGATGCCTACGCCGCAGGCGTATTTACCGAGTTTCAGGAGCAACGAGCACCTGGGCATACTGTTGGAGGTAAAAAGCTTTTTGAAAGGGGAATGAACGATATTAAAATTCAGATAGCAAAGCTGCTAAATACCGTTGAGGTGTCTAATAACCCTGATGATAGTGCCAAGCGTGAGCAGCTTAGTGCGATGTACATTGCTGCCGATGCCTTAATACTTTTTGCCAATCGCTATGCAGATGAATTGGAAAAGTTGGCATCCAACGAAACCGACGAGCAACGGTTAAACGAGCTACTGGAGATGATTCGCATTTGTCGTAAGGTGCCCACGAACGCACCAGAAACATTCCACGAGGCGCTTCAGCACTACTGGTTTATTCATCTTGGGGTAATAACCGAGCTCAATCCATGGGATTCATTCAATCCGGGAAGGTTAGATCAGCACCTTTACCCTTTCTACAGAAAGGAAATTGCAGAGGGATCGCTAACAAATGAAAGAGCCATAGAACTCCTACAGGCTTTTTGGATTAAGTTCAACAATCATCCTTCGCCCCCCAAAATGGGAGTTACAGCCGAGGAGAGCAATACTTACACCGATTTTGCCCTCATAAATTTGGGTGGGCTTAAGGAGGATGGCTCAGATGCAGTAAACGAACTTTCCTACCTTATTCTTGATGTGATTGAGGAGATGCGATTGCTTCAGCCCAGCTCCATGGTGCAGGTTAGCAAAAAGTCGCCACAGCAGTTTTTGAAACGGGCTTTACAAATTGTGAAAACAGGTTTTGGTCAACCCTCAATCTTCAACACCGATGCCATAGTTCAGCAGTTGCTAAGCCAGGGCAAGTCGCTTGTTGATGCTCGTAATGGCGGAGCTAGCGGCTGCGTCGAGACGGGAGCCTTTGGCACTGAAGCATACACCCTTTCAGGTTACTTTAACCTTAACAAGGTGCTGGAAATCACCATGAACAATGGAATAGATCCACGGAAGGGAAAACTGATTGGTCTAGAGACAGGAAGAGCCGATTCATTCAAATCGTTTAACGATTTTTACCATGCTTTCGAGAAGCAGCTAAACCACTTTATTGGCATTAAGATTAATGGAAATAATACCATTGAAGAGCTGTACGCCAAACATATGCCTGTGCCTTTTCTCTCGGTATTAATTGACGATTGCATTCCCAATGGCACCGATTACAATGCTGGCGGAGCTCGTTACAACACCAGCTACATTCAGGGCGTTGGTCTTGGTAGCATAACCGATAATCTTACCTCCATTCGCCATTGGGTGTTCGATAAGGGTGAGCTAACGCTTGGTAAGATGTTGGATATGCTGAATAAGAACTTTGAGCAATCGGATGAATTTCGTTTCAGGTTGGTTTACGAAACCCCAAAATGGGGCAATAATAGCGATTATGCTGATCGTCATGCAGTGATGGTTTTCAACAGCTTTTACAAAGCGGTTACTGGTCGCCCATCGGCAAGGGGAGGGGTTTTTCGTATCAACATGCTGCCAACCACTTGTCACGTTTACTTTGGGAAGGTAATTGGTGCCATGCCCGATGGTCGCCTTGCGGGGGAACCCCTTAGCGAGGGGATTAGTCCAGTGCAGGGAGCCGATCAAAACGGACCAACCGCCGTGCTGTTATCGGCTGCTAAGATCGATCACATTAAGACCGGAGGAACACTGCTTAACCAGAAATTTTCACCCTCATTCTTTGCCTCCGATGAGGCGTTGGATAAGCTGGCAGCACTTGTGCGAACCTACTTTAAGCTCGACGGGCACCATATCCAGTTTAACGTTGTTGATGCTGAAACCCTGCGCCATGCACAAAAATTCCCCGAAAAGCACCGCGATTTAATTGTGAGGGTAGCAGGTTACTCCGACTATTTCAACGATCTGGGCGAGGCCCTGCAAAATGAGATTATCAGACGAACTGAACACGGGGATTCTTAAAACTCCTGAACAAAATAGTGTAATTAGAATACTCAAATTATATTTTTTTACTCTGTGAAATTCCTTGTCTTCCCTGTGAAATCCGTGTCACTTACTTTCATTAGTATCACAGAGTTACACTGTGTTCTTCACAGAGTCACACAGTTGATTTTTATGTTGACTTCTTTAAGTGTTTCTGTGAAAGATAAATGATTTGTTTGTTTATCTGAAACGAAAAGATCAGCAAAAAATGCTGGTCTACATTGTGACCCCTGCCTTCGGTAGGCAAGCCGGCGGGATTAGTTCGCTACGCTAAGGCAGGCGCACAACCCGCTCATGATCCTGTCTTTGAAAAATGCCATTTTGAGATAGCCATAAAATACTAAAGGCCAATCCATTTGGATCAGCCTTCAGTGTGACCCCGACAGGATTCAAACCTGTGACCTTCAGAACCGGAATCTGACGTTCTATTCAGCTGAACTACGGGGCCAATTGCGTCTGCAAAAGTATTGAAAAATAAACAAGTTGCAAAAATTTGATTTAAATGGTAATCTCACGGTTTCGTATCTTTACCTATACCCATCCCAAACACCCACATCGCTTAGTGTGCCTGGGTTATAGCCAGATGGGACAGAAAAATCCTTTGCCGTTAGAGCTAATCTCTTAGCCTCAACCACCTCCGACACTTCAATGGAACCATCAGATCGGTACATTTCAACCTTAACAGGATAACCTTTCTCAATCAAATTAAAATACTCACTGGTGCTTTCGAAGCTAACGGCGTAAGCCCCGCTGGCTAACTGGTTAAGAAATTGGCTTAGGCTAATAAAATCGAAATCTTTGGCAATGGCTAGTTCTGCTGAAATCCAGATATTCTCAAAGGGCATATTATCCTCACTTACCTTATAAAGGGTTGAGGTGAATCCTGAAATCATTTCACCATCCTTATCCTTTCGAACGGAGAAATTTCTTGGCTCCTGAATTGCCTGACTGACATCAGGGAATGAAGCTTTAAGCATCTCCTGGTACATTGCCCGCATAACCTCTTGCTGCTCACTCTCCATTCCGTAGAGCTGCTGATCGATGATAATCTCCAACTCTGCTTTTACCTCCGCATTAAACTTTGCCGGACTTCCCTTCCAGTACCTTTGGGTATCCTGATTCAGGTAGATTATTTCTCCATTCTTCAGGTCGAAAATCGTTGTTAGCTCCCCGGTTACCATTTTCATATATCCATTGTGAAGAAAAACCTGTTCTATCCGTGCATTGGCAGGGTTTTCATTCTTACTGTAGTAGCGGGTTGTAATATGCCAACCATTTGCACTGGCAATGGCTGAAAGGATGAGCAGAAGTATAGTTAAGTATGTTCTATTCATTTTATCAGATGGTTTTGAGTGGATAAAGGTAAGTTAAAAAGGCGAAATAAGCCCAATGTATAAACGGATTGGTGTGGGATAAAAGTATTTTTATATACAACAGCAGGTACTGCTAAAGCTAAAGCCAACAATGAGTACACGATTTAATGGAATGATGAAACCACATACAAGTCTATCCCTCCTCGCCCATCAGGGTTTGACTAGGCGAGGCAAACTCGAAACTCGAAACTCGATTTTTACATTCATTTTCTTTACCTTTGGATTTCACACCCATTAACCACTTAAACCAAACGCTTATGAAACACAAAACATTTTTCTTACTACTCTTAATGCTTACAGCCACACCGTGGCTGGCAGCCCAGCACGCCGTGTGGTGGGACGGCTCGCCCCCGCCGGGCAATACGGCCAAAGACCACTCAATTGGCTACGGCAACGGCTTTGCCTGGCAGGTGGCGCTGGGCACGGCTACCTCATGGGACTGGGCCCATGATGTTATTACCGTGAGCAGCGGGGGCTACCTGGTGGTGGGCTCTAATGGTTACGATGACGGGAGCCATTTAACCCACGCCGACCTTGCCCTGTACCGACTCGATGAGGAAGGATTGCTGCTGTGGGAGAAACTCTACGCCATTGACAACTACAAGGAGATGAATGAGTTCAAGGCTGTTGAGAAGCCCGATGGCGGCTTCCTGGTGGCAGGAAAACTCAGCTGGGGTGGGGTGGGCGTGCCACGTAGGTGCATCCTCCTCAACTGCGATGCCCATGGCGACACGCTCTCAACAAGGAAATGGACCTTTGCCGATATGGCCACCGACGATTTTAAGTTGATAAAAAGCCCCTTCGATGAGTCATACTTTATATCCTACCAGCGCAACTACAGCGGCTCTTACCTTACTGATGTTGTAAAGCTCGATTACAACCTAGATACTCTTTCAATAATCGTTCTACCCAATTATAATTTTGTACCCAAGCCCTTTGGCTATATCTATAGGGGAGGACATTTCGATAGTGTGTTTTACCATTACCTTATGAATTTTCAAGGTGAGGTGCTAGACTCCTTTCCCGATCCATTTGGAAATTTCGCTAATGGGATGTACCCAATGCAAAGTCTTAAGAATGGCAAGAATATCTTTTTTAGATTAGTGTTGCAGTTACCAAGACAGTTTAAAATGGTAACCATCACCGATTCGGGCGAGGTGCTGCACTTCAACTCCAACTGCTTTAGCGGCGATGATATTTGGTGGTTAAATGAGGCTAGCGATAACATTACACCTCGAGAGTTCTTAGATGGCAGTATCTGCACACCATTCAATTTTTATTTTGACTATTACGACTATAATGTCACTATTGGGTTGGTAAAGCTCAACTCGCGAGGCGAGCACCTAGGCGATACCGCCCTAACCCGCTACGATGGCAGCATGTGGTTGAGCAAGGTGATTGAGGGAGGCGATGGTAGGGTGCTGGTGTTCGGCCGGGGGGAGAATGGGCCCATTGGGGACATGGACATCTTCATCGCCAAGCTGGAGACCTGGAACCCGGTAAGCGTGCTCACTCCAAACGAAACGGGTACGCTACCCCTAAAGGTTTACCCAAATCCGGTAGGGCAAACCGTTACCGTGGAGCTACCGCAGGGTGCCAGGGGTACGCTTTCGATAGTTACCCTTTCGGGTCTTATTGTGCATAGCCAGCCCGTAACAGCCAATGGGGCGCTAACCCTTTCCGCAGCCAAGTGGCCCTCCGGCTTGCTAATCGTAACGTTAACCACACCCAATGGGGTGTACTCAACGAAGCTAATTAAAAACTAGTAGCAAAAAAGCATACAAAATTACATCCCATCCCAAATTCTGTGAAAAATTCTATTTAAAAAAAAAAGAAGGGGAAAGCGATTCTGGCTTTCCCCTTCTTTGAGTTATGGTGTTGACTGATGAAATTCTACATCATGCCACCCATTCCGCCCATTCCCGGGTTACCCATTGGGGCGGGGTTTTCCTCTTTCTCCTCAACCATCACGCACTCGGTGGTCAGGAGCATGCCAGCAATGGATGCTGCGTTCTCAAGGGCAACGCGGGCAACCTTGGTGGGATCAATAACTCCGCTCTTGTAAAGGTTCTCATACTTATCGGTGTAAGCGTTATAGCCATAGTCGTCCTTGCCTTCCTTCACTTTTTGGGCTACTACAGAACCTTCCTGACCAGCATTGATGGCTATCTGACGAAGTGGCTCCTCAATAGCACGCTTTACTATCTGAATACCAGTTGTTTCGTCCTGATTGCCACCCTTTAAGTTTTCCAAAGCTTCAATGGCACGGATATAGGCTACTCCACCACCAGGGATAATTCCTTCTTCAACAGCAGCGCGGGTTGCGCTTAGTGCATCGTCAACGCGATCCTTCTTCTCCTTCATTTCGGTCTCAGTGGCTGCTCCTACGTAAAGCACTGCAACGCCTCCGGCTAATTTTGCCAGACGCTCCTGCAACTTCTCACGGTCGTAGTCAGATGTTGTATTCTCGATCTGTAGCTTTATCTGTGATACACGCTTGTGAATGGCATCCTTGTTGCCAGCACCATTAACAATGGTGGTATTATCCTTATCGAGGGTAACCTTTTCGGCAGATCCCAGCATATCAAGCTTGGCAGCGTCAAGGCGTAGTCCTTTCTCCTCCGAGATCACCACGCCACCGCTAAGGATAGCGATATCCTCAAGCATCTCCTTACGACGATCACCAAAGCCAGGTGCTTTAACGCCAGCAATCTTCAATGAGCCGCGTAGCTTATTTACCACAAGGGTTGCAAGGGCTTCGCCCTCAATATCTTCGGCAATAATAAGCAGCGAGCGTCCGTTCTGTGCAATGGGCTCAAGTACTGGAAGCAGGTCCTTCATGGTGGACACCTTCTTGTCAGTGATCAGGATGTATGGATTTTCCAGAACAGCTTCCATCTTATCGGGATTGGTGATGAAGTAGGGGGATATATACCCGCGATCGAACTGCATACCTTCCACCACCTCAACTGTGGTTTCAATTCCTTTTGCCTCTTCAACGGTAATAACACCCTCTTTCTTCACTTTTTTCATTGCCTCGGCAATGAGTTTACCAATCTCGTGATCGTTGTTCGATGATACGGTGGCAACCTGCTCAATCTTTGTGTAGTCGTCGCCAATCTCGATGCTCTGCTTTTTCAGGTGTTCAACCACCTTGGTAACGGCCTTATCTATACCCCTTTTCAGATCCATGGGGTTAGCTCCGGCGGTAACGTTTTTCAATCCAACATTAACAATTGACTGTGCTAAAACAGTAGCGGTAGTTGTGCCATCGCCAGCGTCATCGCCCGTTTTTGAGGCTACCTCTTTTACCATTTGGGCACCCACATTCTCCATGGGGTCGCTCAGTTCAATCTCCTTAGCTACGGTTACACCGTCTTTGGTAATCTGGGGAGATCCAAACTTCTTCTCGATAACCACGTTACGCCCTTTGGGGCCAAGGGTTACCTTTACTGCATTGGTTAGCTGGTCAACACCCGATTTCAGGTTGTTGCGAGCTTCAATATCGAAATGAATTATTTTTCCTGCCATTTTATTTTGATTCTTTTAGTTAGAAATAATTAAAGTAATTTGAATAAAATTAAACGATTGCCAGAATGTCGGACTGCTTCATCATCAGGTAATCCTTGCCATCTATGGAGATTTCGGTTCCTGCATACTTGCCATAAAGAACCATATCGCCTACTTTTACCTCCATGGTAACATCTTTAGTTCCGGGACCGGCGGCTTTTACGGTTCCTTTCTGTGGTTTTTCTTTTGCGGTGTCGGGGATAATAATTCCGCTTGCGGTTTTCTCTTCCGCTTCCATGGGCTCAACCAGAACCCTGTCGGCCAAAGGTTTAATCTTTAGATTTGACATTTCAACTTTATTTTTATGGTTAAACAATTATTTTCTGCTGCTTACCCTTTACGAAAGTTATGCCAAAGGGAAAAACTGCCATTTTTCAACTACACCAACTGACAAAAACTCTTGCTTGGGATTTGGGAAGGGTACAAATTCTACAGTGATTGAAAGAGTAAATGGTAAGTTAAACCATGAATATGTTACCCGATGTATTTGAAAACCATTGTTCTTCAATGTTTTGCATATTGTTTAAAACAGAAAAGGTGTCGAGATATGACATCCTGACACCTTTTTTATGGGTATTTGTAAATGCTATTCTTACTCCTGGGGTACTTCCTCATCTGGAGGAGTTACCGGAAAAGTAGGAAGTGCAGTGGGATCCTGTGTACGTTCAACTTGCTCTTCTAGGGCAGATCGTCCAACATCAATACTCTCCCGGGGAATAGTGAGAGTGGCAAGCAAGCTTAAAACAAGAAGGCTTATGGCTAACGTCCAGGTGGCTTTCTCTAGAAAATCGGCAGTTTTTCTCACGCCCATAACCTGGTTCGAGGAAGCAAAGTTGGAAGCTAAACCTCCACCTTTTGAGTTTTGCACTAGCACAATTAGAATTAGCAGAATGCAAGTAATGATGATTAAAACTGAAAATAAAAGGTACATTGTTAATGATTTTTACGTTTATTTATCGGGTTGATTCTTTAGCCTTTCAATTTGAGCCGCAAAGTAAGTACTTTTTTCTGGATATTTCAAACATAATTTTTCATAAATTGATACTGCTTTAGAATTCTTGCCCTGAGCCATATAGATAAAGGCTAAGGTTTCGCTAATTGCATCTTCGGGTTCCCTAATTGATTCGAGTGAAATATCTTCCTGCTCTTTGGGCTTTTCGTTGGGAAGATCTTTGGGTACTATTCTAGGGTTTGCCTCTATGAAAGCTTCGATTAAATTGTTGGGATCAGTATCCTTTTTTTGATTTTGTTGACTTACATCCTTTGAAACTTTCTCCTTTTTAATCGTCTTTGAACTTAGTGATTCCAGATCGTCATCATCAATGATTTCATTGGGAATATCAAGGGTATATAGTAATGGGTCTAGATAAGGTTCTTCTTTTTCCTGATCTGTAGTTTCGGTTTCTCCAAGTTCTAAAAGCTTTTCGTTTTCTTGTGATGGTGTATTTATCTCCTGTTTGGAAGAAATGTTTTCTTCTGTTGCAGTTTTAACCTCTTCCTCCTCGTCAAGGGTAAAGGGCATTTCATTTTCAGCGTTCTTTTCATCCATCTTTTGAGTTGCAATTTCAGCTGTTTCTGATGGATTAAGAGCAAAGAATAGGGAGATACGATTTGGAGTCAAAGCTGAAACTTCCTGAAGTTTTTCATCGAACTGACTGTATCCGAGTTTTTTAAGAGCAATAAGCTGAAGAACTCTTGCCGTTAGAAAGAAGGGATACTTCTCTATGGTTTCGTTCAATTGCCTTAGCACCCCTTCATTGAGGTTGTTTTGATCATCAAGGCAATGGAATAAAATATCCTTGTCCATAATTTACCAATTTGCAACTGCATTGTTAAAAATATCTTCCACCAGTTTCGTCACTATTGTTTCCACCAATCCTTGCTCAACCTGAACCAATTGCTGTCGGCTGTCGAAATCCTCAAAATGCGAAAAGGTTTTATCGAAGTTTTGAGTTGGATCCTTAGAGTTTTCGAATTTAATCCTAACGGAAATGGTTAGGCGGTTAAGTGCAGCAACCTCATTTGCCTGTGGGGCAACTGGTTGAACTTGATAGTTGCGAATTTCACCAGAAAAAGTTAGATCGCCAAAGCTGGGAACAACATTAAGTCGGGTTTGCGAAATAAACTTGTTCTTCAACTCCTCCGTTAGGTAGGTGTTGAGGGTTGGGTTTACCAAGGGAGCCAGATTCTGAAAATGTTCAATGCTTACGGTTTTCACATCTGGCGAAATGGATGCACCCGTAAAGGAATAGTTTATGGAACAGGATGAGAATAATAAAAGAAAAGCCAATCCAATACCCATTTCTACTTTGTTGAAAAGAGTATTGCCTTTAATGGCAAAGCGATTATTTTTAACCCAGATCATATTCCTTAATTTTTCTGTACAGTGTTCGCTCCGAAATGCCCAACTCCTGAGCAGCATGTTTTCTCTTGCCCTTATGTCTTTCAAGAGCCTTTTTAATCATTTCTACTTCCTTATCCATGAGCGAGAGGGACTCCTCTACTATTTCCTCGGTATCCTGAATATCGGGAAGATCGGGTGCAAACGATTTGCCGTCATGAGTAACCTTTGTGGGAGGCTTAATAAATGGTTCACCTTCGCTGTAAAGGTTTTGAATGATTCCTGCAGCTTCACCATGCAAATCAAATCCTTCGTGCCCACTTCGGAGCATATCATGAACCAATTTTTTTAAATCGTTCACATCGTTTCTCATGTCAAAAAGGATCTTGTACAAGATTTCCCTTTCATTGGCAAAGGAGGGGTCGCTGTCTTCACCCTTTTTTATTATGGCTGGCAGTTTAGTTGAGTTGTAATCGGGTAAATATCTATGAAGGATTTCAGGTGTGATTAAACGAGTTTCCTCGATTACCGAAATCTGTTCGGTCACATTTTTTAGCTGCCTAATGTTACCCGGCCATTTGTAGTTGATCAGCATTGCCCTGGCGTTATCATCCAAGGTAATGGTTGGCATTCGGTATTTTTCGGCAAAATCAGCAGCAAACTTTCTGAATAGCAGGGGTATGTCCTCGGGTCTTTCTCTAAGGGGAGGGATGTTTATGGGAACAGTATTAAGCCTATAGTAGAGATCTTCGCGAAAGCGACCATTCTGAATGGCTTCCAACAGGTTGATGTTGGTGGCAGCAATTACTCTGACATTGGTTTTCTTAACCTTTGACGATCCAACCCTAAGGAATTCTCCAGATTCCAGAACACGTAAAAGTCTTACCTGTGTAGAGAGGGGAAGTTCTGCCACCTCATCCAAAAAGATGGTTCCACCATTGGCCACCTCAAAGTAACCCTGTCGGCTCTCCATGGCCCCGGTGAACGATCCCTTTTCGTGACCAAATAGTTCCGAATCGATTGTTCCTTCGGGAATGGCTCCGCAGTTAACGGCAATGTACGTGCCGTGCTTGCGGGCACTATGGAAGTGAATAATTTTTGGGAAAACCTCTTTGCCCGTTCCGCTCTCTCCGGTGATAAGCACCGATAGATCAGTTGGCGCCACCTGCAAACCGATATCAATGGCCCTGTTAAGCCCCAGAGAATTTCCAATGATCTCAAATCGTTGCTTTATACGTTGAATATCCATGCTAAAAAACCTGTAAAAAGAATACTGACAAAATTACATTAATAACTCCATTACGACAAGTAGGAACGAAAAATTTTTCTATATCTTATAGCATTATGCACAATATTATGCTTACTGACAATATTTCTATTTTTATAAATGATTGGTTTTGGAATTTTGATTGCTATTTTTGTACTAACCGTAACGCATATTTTGATGATTGTTTTAGGCATTATACCTTCTCGTTTTGCTTCAACCCGGTTTCCAGGGAAACCTTTGGCAGATATTGCAGGAAAACCCATGATCCAGTGGGTTTACCAAAGAGCAAGCCAGGTGTTTGAAAATCTTTACGTGGCAACAGATGATGAGCGAATTGTAAAGACTGTGGAAAAGTTTGGCGGAAAAGTTTTGATGACATCAAGCGATCATGCTAGTGGAACTGATCGTTGTGCCGAGGCAATGGAGTTGGCTCAACAAGATCTTGGCATTTCATTCGATGTGGTAGTAAACATTCAGGGCGACGAACCTTTCATTGAGCCTAATCAGCTAAAATTGATACTTAAGCCATTTAATGATCAAAACACACAGATCGCAACATTGGTGAAGCCTTTTGGGAAAAAGGATGATATATTTAATCCCAATACCCCTAAGGTTGTGATTGGTGCACAAAAGCAAGCGCTTTACTTCAGCCGATCTGCCATACCCTTTATCCGTGGCGTTGAAAAAGATAGTTGGATTAATGCTCATCCCTTCTTTAAACACGTTGGATTGTACGCATATCGAAGTCATATACTAAGAGAGATAAAAAATTTGGATCAGTCAACATTGGAGCTGGCCGAATCGCTTGAACAGCTTCGCTGGTTGGAAAAAGGCTATAACATTCAGGTTGAGATTACTCATCAGGAAACCCTGTCAATTGATACCCCCGATGATTTGGTGAGAGCAAATGCTGTGGCTGGTAATTATCTTTAGCAGCAATACTTCAACCCATTATATCTGAAAGACGAAAAGCAGAGAGCGAAGAACGATGAGAAATAAAATATAAGAGGGTGAGAGGGCGAGAATATGGGTAAGTGTGATATAAAATAGACCTCATTATCCAACCAAAGAGCCGCAGTCTAACGAGATAGGTAGATTAAAAATGGAGATAGAAAATAATTATTCCTTTATTCTTTTTCCTTTACCAGTAGAATATAGGTTGGGAAGTGATCGGAATACCCTCCAAGGTATTGATCGCCAGCATGTGTACGATGAGGGTAACCTTTAAACCTACCAGAGGGCTGTTGTAAAAACTTCTTGTTAAATACGTTCGCCCTATAAAACCGGTACGAGGAGTAATCTGTTTCTGTTAGGGGTTTGCTAATTACTATTTGGTCGAAAAGACTCCAGGTGTCACGCCAGGCTAGAGTTCCAATGCCCTTTTTATAAAAGTTGTAAAATGGGTTATAAAGATCACCTTCCTTCATATTCGATATTTCAGCAACTGACCCTAAATGTTTTTCTACGCTAATATCATCAGGATTATCATTAAGGTCGCCCATGAATATGATCTTTGCCTTAGGGTCAACTTTTTGTATAGAATCCACAATATGTCTTCCAAGGTCGGCAGCGGCAATTCTTAATGGACGGCTTCGCATTTCCCCTCCACTTCTCGATGGCCAGTGTGTAACAATAATATGTATCATTTCTCCGTGAAGTTCGCCCGAGACCAAAAGCTGATCGCGAGTAAAGAAGTCGTCCCTACCTGGGATGGAAAGTCTGTAACTTTTGCTATTGGTTACCTTAAAGTAACGGGGTTGGTATAATAGTGCCACATCTACACCACGACGATCAGGTCCATCATAATGAACTACTTGATAATCTCTTGAAGCGATTGATTCTCTTTTTGCAAGATCAATAAGAACTCCTTCGTTCTCAATCTCGGAAACACCAAGAATTGCAGGACCATGAGGGGTATGATCTAAACCAATTTCAGAAATTACTCGAGCCATATTATCGAGCTTTTCGTAATACCTTTTAGTATTCCATTGTTTTGGCCCTTGGGGAGTGTATTCAAAGTCATTTACTTTAGGTGTGTCAAGCGTGTCGAATAGATTTTCGAGGTTGTAAAAAGCAATACATACGACCTTAAACTCTTTTTTTTCCTGACTTAATGAAGGCAGGAATAATAGCAAAGAAGTAACTAGTGCGATGACCCTCAAATGAAAAAATCGTTTAATCATTTTTTTTCAATTAAATGGTTTTAAAAAACATGACTAATATTATGAACATAAAATAGCAATAATGACGCCATAAAGTTAATTTAAATTTCATTTTTTTTATCTCGTTATGGTATTATTATCTATTTTTGAAAATTCAAAACAATGGCAATTGAACTAAATAAACTTATATATGAACCAAAGCAAAACAAACTTCTTAACTGCATTGATGGTGCTGGTGTCAACCCTTGCGGTTTTTGGACAAGTGGATACAACTGCAGTGGCAATTGATGAGGAAATTATTCCCGTAATTACCCTCTCTGCTTCTGATTTTGAAAGCGATGAGGAGGTATACGATATCTCCGGCTTACTGCAGGGATCGCAAGATGTATTTCTTTCAACCGCTGGATATACTTTTGGATCGGCTCGCTTCAGGGTAAGGGGGTACGATTCGGAAAACTCCACCGTAATGATCAATGGAGTGGTATTAAATGATCCTGAAACAGGAAGAGCCTTTTACTCAACATGGGGTGGCTTAAACGATGCTATGCGTAACACTGTCAATACAATAGGACTGGGGGCATCGGAAAATGTATTTGGAGCTATAGGCGGTACCAATAACATTGTTACTAGGGCATCTCAGTATCGACCCGATACAAGGATTACATACTCTGCTGCAAACCGCAGTTACAAGCATAGGGTAATGTTTACCCATTCAACAGGTTTGGTTGACGATTCTTGGGCAATAACCATATCTGGTTCAAGGCGTTGGGCTCAGGAAGGCTATGTTGAGGGTACGTTTTATGATGCGTATGCATATTTTATCTCAACCGAGAGAAAGTTTAACAATAAACATAGCTTTGGCTTTACTGTTTTTGGAGCACCCATGCGTAGTGGACGATCAGGTATAGCAGTTCAGGAGGCATATGACCTTACCGGAAATCAATACTATAACCCGAACTGGGGATATCAGGACGGAAAAGTTAGGAACGCAAGGGTTAATAACTACCATAAACCCATGATGTTGCTAACTCACTATGGTACTTTTGGAAATACTACTGTTACTACATCTGTGGTTTACTCCTTTGGTAGGGGTGGAAACACTGCCTTAAATTGGTACGATTCTCCTGATCCAAGGCCCGATTACTATCGGTATTTGCCCAGTTACTGGGAAAATGATGATGAATACTGGTATCAATACTATACTGACCAATGGAAAAACAATGAGCAGTTTAGGCAAATCGATTGGGATCATTTCTACTTTGCCAATGGCAAAAACCTTTATTCACAGAGGGTAGGAGAGGAAACTATTACGGGCAATCGATCAAAATATATAGTGGAAGAACGCAGAAACGATCACAACCAGTGGATTTTTAGTTCAACAGCAAGGAATCAAATAGATGATAGAATATTGCTCACTGGCGGTATTAATGCTTCCCTTTTCAGAGGTTTTCAATTTAAGGAGATGGTTGACTTACTCGGGGGCGATTGGTGGGTGGATGTGGATCAGTTTGCCGAAAGAGATTTTGCGGATGAGAATCTGTACCAGAACGACCTCAAAAACCCAAACCGCCTTGTCTTGGTTGGCGATAGGTTTGGATATGATTTTACGGCAAACATAAACAAGTACGAAGGGTTTGCCCAGTCGGAATTTTCATTCACAAAGATCGATTTTTTTGTTGCCACCAGCTTATCGTATACCTCCTTCTGGCGAACAGGGCATATGCAGAATGGCCGATTCCCTGATAACTCCTATGGCGATGGTGAAAAACATAATTTTTTAAATTATGGTGTGAAAGGAGGAGTAACCTATAAGATATCAGGACGTCATTACGTAGACTTAAATGCTGGTTACCTTACACGGGCACCTTATTTCCGCAATGCTTACATCTCGTCACGTGTGCAGGACAATGTTATCGAAGGTCTTTCCAGCGATAAGATCATGACAGGAGATGTGAGCTATATCATTCGGGCCCCCATTATCAAGACAAGGCTTACATTTTACTATACCGAATTCCTTGATCAAACCTGGAACCGTAGTTTCTACCACGAGGGTTACCGAACCTTCATTAACTATATTATGACTGGAGTAGATACCCGAAATTTGGGTGCTGAATTTGGCGCAGAAGTGAATATCTCGCCTGAACTATCAGTTAACGCAGTGGGTGCCTTGGGACATTACACGTATAACTCACGCCCTAATGTTACCATTGCCCGCGATAACGATTCTGAACTACTTGCTGAGAATAGTACGGTTTACTTTAAAAACTACTTCATTGGAGGTTTTCCTCAGGCTGCGGCTTCGGTTGGATTCCGCTACAATGCGTCTAGTTACTGGTTTATTGGAGCAAATGCAAATTACTTTGGTAAAGGTTACATTGATATTAACCCCGATAGACGTACCGAGAGTGCTGTGGGCAACATGGTTGAGTCAGATGCTCAGCTACCTTTACTGTTAGATCAACAGCAACTGAATGATGGGTTCACCGTTGATGTATTCGGAGGAAAATCGTGGAGGATTAGGTATAATAATTATATCAGGCTTAATCTTAGCATTAGCAATTTGCTGAACAATAGGGATATAACAGTGATTGCCTTTGAGCAGCTACGATATCAATCGAATGATATTGACAGATTTCCACCCAAGTATGCATACATGTATGGAACAAACTTTTTCCTTAATCTTAGTTTTAGTTTTTAACCATTAATGACCCTTTGATATGAATTGTGCAAAAAAAATAGTTGGATTGGTTCTTTTAGGTGTTTTCACAACTCTCTTTATGGGTTGTTTTGACGAAGAATTCGATTCACCACCCGTGGCAATGCTAAATGAAAATTCAATTTTGACCATTGCAGACCTACGCACCCTTTTCCCGCCATCTACCAGCCACATTTTTACTGGCGACAGCTCTTTGTTTGCGGTAGTTACAATGGACGAAACCTCGGGTAATATATACAAAAACCTTTATGTTCAGGACTTAACGGGAGGAGTTTTGCTTCGCCTGAAGGCAGCCAGCAGACTTCGTCAAGGTGATTCCCTTAGAATTAGCCTCAAAGGAACAACCTTACAGTATTATGAGAAACTTTTGCAGATTGATGGCATTGATGCCACAAAAGATATATTTACCCAGGCAAGGGGTATCGAAATAGATCCTGTGCTGGTTACAATTCCCGACCTATTCTCTTCCGATTTTCCAACCTTAATGCAGTCAAAGTTGATAAAACTGGAAAACGTACAATTCATAGCTAGCGATACAACCAAAACCTTTGCAGATCCAGTTAACCAAATATCTGAGAATAGAACACTTGAGGATGAGAATGGGAATACTGTACTAGTCCGAACCAGTGGCTATGCCAATTTTGCCGGAGCAAAAATACCCAATGGTAGCGGAACAATCATTGCCATTGCAAGTCAATTTGGGGATGATCGACAATTAGTTATAAGGCGATTAAGCGAGGTGCAGCTTGATGGTGAACGATTTTAGTTAATGACAAAAGTTTGAAGACATGAATATAAAAAGAGGATTAGTAGCGGGTATATTAATAACCATTGGATTTGGAAGTTGCATTGATGACCAATTCGACATACCCAAGAGCCCAGATATTCCAATTGGAACACCTATAAATATTTTTCAGCTAAGGCAACTTTGCCCTCCGGGCAATATCCATAAGTTTACCGGCGATACTTCTGTTTTTGCCGTGGTGACCATGGATGATAAGTCTGGCAATTTATATAAGGAGGCCTATATTAAGGATGAAACAGGAGGTGTAGTTGTTCGGTTGAAATCGTCTGGCGGTTTGTATCAGGGCGATTCCATATATATCAACCTTAAGGGTACCAGCCTAAAGTACTATCGTAAGCTTTTCCAAATCGACTCGGTGGATGTTGATAGGAATATCAAAAAGATTTCTACCCAAAAGGAAACGGTCCCAATTACGGTTACCATACCGGAACTTAATACATTTAGCTACGAATCGCAGCTGATCAGGATAGAAAATGTTCAGTTTATTTCAACAGATACATCAAAAACCTATGCCGATGCAGATAACCTTGAGTATGGGGAACTAACCCTTATGGATGATCTGGGTAATACTGTTATGGTTAGAACAAGTGGCTACGCAAAGTTTGCCAACGAGAAGGTTCCCAACGGGCAAGGTTCAATAATTGCTATTGCAGGCAGATACGACGATCAAGTTCAGCTCATGATTCGCAGAACCGATGAGGTGATGTTCGATAACCCTTGGTGGGATCCCTTCGAAGGGCTTTCAAAAATAACCATCGCCCAGCTTAAGCAGAAGTACACCAGCGGATTTTTAACCATAGCTGATCCCCATTACATTGAAGCATTAGTTTCAGCAGACGATGAATCGGGAAACTACTATCGCAACATTGTAATTCAGGATGAGACCACTGGTATCGATCTGAAGATTAATGCATACGATATCTTTGAAATGTTTCCTGTGGGAACCAAACTTAAGGTTAGGGTAAAGGGGTTGATACTTGGTGCCTATGGTGGATTGGTGCAGCTTGGAGGTTCAATCTACCAAAGTGGCGGATACGATCGGTTGGGTGGCATTGAGGAGGGTGCAATACCCGCTTTCATACAGATAATATCCACAGGAAATACCGTTGAGCCAACAATTATTAACCTTTCCAGCATGAGCGACCAAAACTTGGGTATGCTCATACAGCTTGATGGCGTTCAGTTTATTGAGAGCGAGCTGGGTAAACCTTGGTCTGAGAGTAGTGCAACAACCAACAGAACGTTAACCGACTGCGATGGCAACGAGATAACGGTTCGAACAAGTAACTATGCAAGTTTCCGTGGAGAGCTGCTTCCCGAAGGCAATGGCACACTGGTAGCAATTCTTAGCAAGTACTTGAGTACATACCAGCTCTATGTTCGGGACTTAAGTGATGTTACGCTTGATGGCGAACGCTGTACGCTTACCGAGCCATTCTTTGAGGAAAATTTCAACTCAAACCTTGGTATATTCACTGCTTATAGTATTACAGGTGCTCAGGTTTGGCAGTGGCAGTCATACGATGGTGGATGTGCAGTGATGAATGGTTACCCAAATGCCAATGAGGATTGGCTTGTTTCCCCATTAATCGAAATGGAAGATATGGTAAATGTTCAAATGAACATTAGGGAGGCAATAAATTATTTTACCAATTACAATGATGTGAAAGTATTAGTATCAAATAATTATAACGGAAGCAGCCTACCTACAGAATCGGGTACCTGGGTTGAATTAACAGGGTTTAACCGACCTACCAATAGTACTGGTTGGACCTTTGTGGATAGTGGCAATATCGATCTTTCAGATTTCGACGGGCAAAATATTAACATTGCCTTTAAGTATACCAGTACAAGCAGCGCAGCGTCTGCCTGGGAGGTAAGCAAGGTTGTATTAAGAGGAGTTTCTGTAAAGTAAATCTTTTGGCTATAAAAAGAGAAATCGGTTCAGATTAATCTGAACCGATTTTTTTTGTGCTACTACCCGAAAAGTAAAACTTTTCAAGCCTTCCTCGTTTATCGAAGTAGAAGCTGAATCTTCTTTCCCTTTGAGGATGGTTTAATACCACCGAATCATTTAGCGTAAGTTCTAAATCGGTAAAGGCCTTGTAGAATTTTTCCCTTTCCATTCCCTTTCGGATGCCATTTACCATTTCAATTTCCGGATTGTTTACAAACCCACCAAGCAAAAATTCCTGGTTAAACTGAGTCTTGTACACAGCAATCTTCGATTTTTTATACTTGAAGTTATATATGGTATCGGGCTTATGATGCTTGTAACCGCTTCGACGGATGAGCTTCTGTACTTTTGTCCCAATGGGAAGTGTACTCTGAAACGATTCGATGCTTTCATCGTGGCCAAATGGCTTATCTAAAAACTCCGAAACGGGCATGGGTTTAAGATCAACAGCTGTAGGTTTTTGTAAAATTGCACAACCTGCTAAAAGCAGAACTATTGTAAAGGCAGCAAATCTTTTCATGATTTTGATTTTTGTGATCATAACAATATTACAAAAAATATTCCAAGAGTCGAGTCAAAAGTTTTTATGATTTGAAAAATGAGTTCGTCTGTAAATTCTCATTTATAATAATTGTTTATATATGATAAGATTGCTTTTCCCGACAAGTTGTGATAGTAATGATTTCTATGATTTTTCAAATATTTCTTGGACAGAAAATCTTTTATTGTTAATAGAAAATCTTTTTAGTTCATAAAATGTTGTTAGATGAATTATTACACATAAACCAAAATAGTTAAGTTTGCAAAAAATTTTTTTAGAAAGGTGAGCCGTTACTTCCACTTAACCCTGCCATTGTTTTTATTGAGTATCCTTCTGAGGATAGGATTAACAGATTCTTCACCGATTACTGATATCCATATAATTAATGAATCGAAGACCATTTCGTGGCAGGATATGCTAGTCGATTCGATGGGGATACCCGCGCCAGCCATACGTTTGGCATTTGAGGGCTACCAGATGATGAGGCAGCAAAACCAGCTGCAAAACGACTCGCTAATAGCCATAATTGATTTCAGCAAGCCATCAATCGAAAAAAGATTCTATTTACTCGATCTCAGGAACCAGAGAGTTGTAAAGAACACCCTGGTTGCCCACGGAAAAAATTCGGGTATGCTAAACGCTGAATCTTTCTCCAATTCCATTCACTCCAACCAGAGTAGCCTGGGGTTGTATATCACACAAAACACCTATCAGGGCAAGCATGGCTACTCTTTGCGAATACAGGGGATGAGCAAGGGGCTAAATGATAATGCACTGAAAAGGGCAGTGGTAATACATGGCGCCGATTATGTTAGCAAAAGTTTTATCGAGAGAAACGGGCGACTTGGACGTAGTTACGGTTGTCCAGCTTTGCCCACTGATGAAACAAAGGAAGTTATCGATCTGATAAAGAATGGTACATGCCTCTTCATTTACCATCCCTCGATTCTTTCTATATCTCCAGCCGATTTTGAAAGACTCTAGAAATCTCCTGTTTATCTAAATTGTAGATATCGCTGTAAAACTCCATATCGGAGTTTTCCTTTCCTGAACATGTAATGTATTGGATATGAACGCCAACCTTTTGTTGAAGGTTAATTTCCCTGCTCTGTTGGCTCGAGATAATGCTTTTAATATTTAACACTTCTTCTGAAAAGTACTTATCTGTTAGGTATTGTGCCAGCTTATCGGGGTTCTCCAGCCGGATGCAACCATATGAGAAAGTGCGGTTTGTTTGATTGAACAATCCCCTTGAAGGAGTATCGTGAATATACACGTTGTACTCGTTTGGAAAGATGAATTTCAACAATCCCAAAGCGTTGGAAGGGCTGCTCTTTTGGCGAAGGTAATACTTCGTGCCAAGCGGGTCGCCGCTGTTCCAGTCTATGGTTGATATGTCAACCAATTGTTCACGACCATTGATAACGTAATACCCATTCTTTTCGAGGTATGTTGAGTCTTTGCGAATCTTATGAAGCATGTCGTTTAGGATGCTCTTGGGGACTGTCCAGTATGGGTTTGTAATTACTTTCTCAATAGTGCTTGAGAAAACGGGTGTTGGGGTTGTTGTTTTTCCTACGATTACATTGAATGTCTCCATTTCCTGCCTCGACTCAACGACGTGCAGCTTAAACTCGGGGATATTCACAAACAGAAAATTCTCCTCAGTATTCTGAAGAGCCCTTAACCTGTTGAGATTTAAGCAGGCTTGATAGTAGCGATACTCCAGCAGCGAAACTAAAACCTCATGAGTAGACCTGTTTAAAACCGAATCCTTGGGAAGATGATACTTTTGCTGCAATGCAAGGATTGCCTTTGCGTTGGTTTCGTTTGAGTCGATCTCTGCAGTTTCGGTTATGCCAGCATAGTATAAACCCTTTGCCAGCATTCGATCGTCGATAAACTTTGGGGTTGTGAATTTTATGGATAGGTGAAGATCGATGAAATTTGGCAGCGAGCCCACTATTTTATGAAACGGAGCCAGATCGGGCTGAAGGGCAAGAATATCACCCTTTAGATCATTTTTTTGTAGGGCTTCGCTTAGCATTTTAGGGAGTGATTCCACAAAATCCAGGTGTGAAAAATCTATTTCGTTTTCAATTATTCCGCGATTTATGAATAGCATCAGCTTAAATGCCGAGTATGTGGATGCCATCTCCAGTTCAATTCTGGTTTCCAACGATCTGGTTTCGGAAAATTCGTTGCTAAGGGTCTTTATTCTCTTGCTGTCGAAATAGTCGATGGGGAACCCTAAGTACTTTGCGCTATCGAGAAGATCCTTTAAACCTTTGAAATGAGGGTTGGTATCGTAAATGCTTGTCCATACCGGTTCAAAATCTATGTTTTCGTAAAAAACCTTTACCAAATTGTTCAAGCGGCTGGCAATATCCTGCGAAGCAGCATCGTGGGTGTAATCAGCCATTGAGTAAATTGCGCTCTGGAGATCGCACTGAAAGTCGATATTGCGATAGGTTATCTGAAAGCTTACAACATCCTCATCGGGTTTCTGGTAGCTTGAGAACAGGATGACAAGCACAAAGGGGATGATCCGAACGAGAATGGAGCACCCGATCCTTTTTCTGCTTCGCTTGGGAGCGAAATCAAATTCTAGTATTGTGCTATTGGCGTTCATCTTTTTTGGCAGTTGGTTTCTTTACTCTTCTATACGTTAAAAACCTGAGAAAGAATTTTTTTTTAGATGAACAGTTACCATTACTTGATGAATGGAATGATGCCATAGCCCAACGGGGTTAGTCTGATAACACTCATATTATCAGCGGTTAGCAAAGGTGATCTGGATCATTCAGGTTGATTGTTTAACCATTGGCTGGTAAAAGCAGGCGCTTGGTTGCCGCACAAGTCCTCCCGTGTGGTTTTTTGTAATAGCAAAAACTCTACCCAGCATACCTCCGCCTTTTATTAAGCCTTACCCTCTATTGGCATTATAGCTTATAAAGCAAATATAGCAACTTTATTTGCTTAGTTACCACGCGTGGGGACACGTGCGGTAGCGGGGCTGTACTGAGGGATCGTATTGAATGCTCTACTTTTGCTTTATTATCTTTGCAGAAAAGGTTTTGCCATTTTTTGTGAAAATTCTTACAAAATAGAACCCATCGGGTTCATTGGAAAGATCTAACTCTTGAAAAAAATTATCAACATTATACCATATATCTACAAGCTTTCCAACGGAACTTAAAACTTCAATCTTACTTATCAAATCGGTTTCGGTCTTAAGTTCCACCACAAAGTTTCCGGTGGTGGGGTTGGGGTAAACTATAAGTTCGTTAGTTTCGACAGTCATCTGGTTAGCTAATTCATCCACTTGTGCATCTTTACAGATAACGCATCCTGTTGTGAGGGGAGGGCATGGTTTAATCCTAAATCGGACATCGGATCCAGATACCGTAAAACCAGGTTTAAGCACAATGCTATTGTTGGCTTCAAAGATGAATTTCTTCCCTTCTGGATTTTGAAAGGTTATTGAATTGATTGGTTCAACAATAATGTTGCCCCTGCTGATAAGATTGTTAACCTGACTGCCAACAATATGATGGTATTCTTTTAGGGTTACTGAGGCGTTGCAGTCAATAACAGATATATTCTTGGTGTATGTTCTGTGTATGTCATCCTGAACTACTAATATACTATTATTATTGTAATCTACTTTGCCTCCCCAACCTTTAAGATAAATTTTATGGTTGCCTTCAGTGTTTAGATCAAAATTTGCCCAACCTGTGTGACTATAGTTATTGCCAACAGGGTATGAGCAATTTACATTTGGACGATAAAAAACCCCATTTTTACTACACTTTCGACGTGTTGCAATAACTTGACTTCCCATCCTCCACTCGAGTTTTGCAACATCATCAATGTCATATCCATAGTAAACCCCATAAAAAGCTTCTAAGCATATTGTACTTCCCTTACTAAATGTAGTTTGAGCACCATGAAGATGTTCATAAATCATCAAAAGCAATGAGGGTGAACCTGCAAGAACATCAATATCATAGTTGATAGTAGTGGAATAACCCCCTCCCCAAACAGTTAGCTGGGTTCTATAAATTCCTGATTCAGGGAGAGTAAGTTGAGGTGTAATAAACTGATTAGAGCCACTGCCCCAAAAAACTTTACACCCTGTTTGTGTATTGCATTGCAACGAGTTATCATTAGGAGTATTTGTGTTGTAAATAATCCATTGCCAAGTTAAGTCTTCGTTTAAATTTGTGCAATTTGCCTTTAGCTTAAAGGGTGTATTGATAACAGGATCGATATTCTGATTGTTAGAGTTTACTGAATTTATTTTTATAGTTAATTGCCCAATATCCTCCTTCTCCACATATATTGGCATAAGTGCAATAAAGTGTTCTCCAACAAAATTACCCGACTCATCATACCCCTCAACATGGATAGTTGGCGTGTAGTACGTGCTAACCTGCGGTTTAGAGTAGGTGTATGTTGTGATTTCGTTTCCAAAGCTATTCGTAAAACTCTGCGAATTCCCATCGCCCATGTTGAAGGTAATATTGTAGCTGTAAGCACCTGATGCGGAACAGTCGAAAGTATAGGTATCGCCCCCAGTACCAACGTAACCGCCAAAGGCATTTACTCCACCCGTTCCGGTTGCTCCAGGGATAACAACGGTTTTGGTAATGGAACTAGTGTTCCCGTCACCGTTAATAACTGTAAGTGTTACGGTATATGTTTCGGTATAATCGCTTGGGGCGTAGTAAACATAACCTGGGTTCCACTGCGTGGAGGTTTGCCCATTACCAAAATTCCAATGGGCATGGGTGGCATTGGTAGAAGTATTGATGAATAGAACTTCGTTAAAACTATTGGGCGAGTACGAGTGGTTAAAGTTAGCCGACGGTGGATTATCGTAATTGGTATCGCAATCGGGGTTGCTCTTGGAGGCATCGATATACAGATAGTATGATGTCTCGGAAGATGGTAGGGAGGTGTTAGAAAAATCTGTGTTAGAAATACGGACTGGTAACTGACTGAGCTGAACGCTGGCAACATTTGGTGGGCTAACATTACCCGGTAAGCCAACCAGATTATTCCCTCCCAAATCGGTTCCTGTAATTGTTAGCTGGGTTGTTTGATCTGGAAGTTCAAGCATGGGTATTTGGAATGTCCATGTTTTTCGGTTCCACGACTGGTCGCTTGTATTGCTGGTGGTAGCCAAGATTGCTGTTCCAACCTTAAACGTACAGGTTTGCATTGGCTCAGAAAAGGTTACTAGAATTGTAGTGTGAGCACAGGGATTAAGGAATGCTCCTGAACCACTGGTATTAAGCTCAAGTGTATTGCCAGCAGAACTTAACACCCATTCACCAGAATATTGCGTTGCAATATTAAATATATCAATCCGCTGTACATAAGGTCGATAGTTGTCAATAAGAACATTAACCGTATTTGGGTTGGATGTATTTTCAGGATTGCTTGTAAAGGATACATCTGACCCAGTGAATACCATTTGATATTTGCCATCGGGGAATTGGGTATTGCCGCTATAGGTTGCATCTAATGAGCTGTTATTGGGCCAAGTTTCGGTAACGTTTCTCCTTAGCTTGGTGTTAAAATACCTGTCGTAGTTAGTGACCTCGGTAGGGCTGGCGGTAATAATATGAATGGTTGGATTACCTGGCGAAATAGAGCTAGGGTGAAAACATGCATTTGCATTATTATTTACTGGTAAAGTTGTAAAGTCGAAACTATTATCGGTAAACAAAACCTGATTATTCGAATTCCGAAGAGACCAGCTTATCCTATTGGGAGCGCACTGATAACCCCCATTACCTCCATCGGAATTTACTCGGGGGTCTATTACGTGTGCCGCAATGTCAACCTTACCCCAGGGCCTTGTGTGCGATACCCCGCTAACATTAACCGTATCGAGCAAACTGGCACTAAGCTGTGCCTGAGTTGTAGTGCGGAGGATGGGGTGCGTGTAGAAATGAACTCCATTGTTATGGTTTAGAGGACTGATGTGGAAATAGGGACTTACGGTATCAACAAGTGGTGAAATATGCCTTGCCTTAAAGTTGATGTCCCCAGATATAGCTTCTAAATGTAAATGCGTTTGGGAGCTCTGATCTATCATTACTCCTATCAAATCACCTACATTTACATTAACTTTTAGGCCTTGGTCAATTGCGAATTTTATTGAACCAGATGGTTCAATATGAATATATCTTATATTATCTACTTGAACCCATCTATCATTGCCACTACCTCCCGTACTTAATGCTCCAGAATTTATTGCATATACATTATTATTAATTGGACTGGTAATATCAATCCCCCTATGAAATCTAGCGTTACCTTGACTGGTACGAAACTCACCGACAGTTCCTGTAATATTCGCCTGTCCTGTGCTAGGATGGACCGTAACTGGCCATTGGTATGTTTGCCCTACTACTTTTCCAAGTACAAAGAATAATATTATTGAAATAAAAAGCCTACTTTTCATAGCTCGAGATTTTTTGGTTACCAATAATTCTAAAACCATTATCATTAACCTCGAGCATCAGTGGTTTAACCCTACCACTTGAACCAAACTTGAAATCATCGGTGAATGAAAGAGGGATTTGGTCAACAATCACACCATCATAATCATATAGTGTTAGAAAAAAATCGGAGAAGTTAACCTTACCTGGGGTGAAAGTACCTTCATATAAGGTACCCGATCCACTTGTCTCTACCCTTTTGGCTGAAAGAAAACCGATCAGATCCAAAGAATAAATTAGCCTGTGATCTAAGAGCCTGTAAAAGGGTCCCTTAGTTTGTAATCTGTTAATATCTGGCTCAACGTACTCAGGATACAATTTTCTATAAATATCACTCAATGGCTTGCGCCAAATCTCGCTACCATCAATCATGCTAAGGCACACAATGCTACCCTCAGCAATAATAAATAGCCTATCCTCAGTTTTATTGGTTGTAGAGGAAAACTCGCTGGGCGATGCGCTAATCTTTTTGGTCCAGATACGCTCGCCCATTTCATTAAAAAGTTGAATTTCGTTAACACAAATCAGAAGGGCATGGCTTGAGAAGGGAATAAAATTTTGTGCATTAAAGAATGTTTTTTCATAGAAGTTTTCCTTGATAGAATAACCATTCTGTGTGTCAACTGAGACAACTTTGTAACTATTAATCTTATCCTGAAAGTCCCTTTCAAAGGATATAATTATGTTTGAACCAATTTGAGTGTAATGAAGTTCATTGTATCCAAGTACACCTGAAAATGGCTCGTGGATTAATACATTGTTTAAACTGCTGTCATAAATCCTTATTATGCCACCTGGAACATCCGATAGATCAGAAAATATCAAATAATTGCCATTAGATATTTTGGTTATGGAAAAGTAGTAGTCAATGGTTATGGTATTCGTTAGTTTGGTAACACTTCGGTTGTTAATGCTGTAAACATAGATGTGCTTTTTCATTTCTGAAAGATCCCTTTTCTCAGTGTAAACCATACCATCAATGTTACAGATATAACGCTCATCTTCGTCGAACTCAAACCTGCTTCCATCCATAAAGGCAATACCCTCCTTAATACTAGAGACCATATTCCCTGAAAACTGTCCTTCTGTAATTTTCTTATAGCCAAAATGGTTATGATAAACAAAAACATCGTTGCCTTCCTTGTCCTTAAACACATCAACAATATTTTCTATGGGGGTTTGGGTGCTTGAGGTTTTCAGCTCTATAATTTGCCCCTTAACATTTAGCTCAATATTTTGTGAAAATGCACTTATGCCGATTGCGGCAATTATGCAAAGTAAAATGTATTTCATATCGTTGTAATTTTTGCTATTTACTGTTTAACTTTCTGTTCTCCTCTTCCAAGGCTTCAATGCGCTTGTTCTGCTTAATCATATACAGTGTCAACTCCTCAATCTTCTTGAGTAGTATGGTGTTCATCTCGCCCACGCCAATGCCGTTTGCCTCCACGGTTTGGGCGTTTGGTACATCGGGTAGGTGGCCGTGGTTACTTATGTGGGCTTCTACTTCCTCAAGGGTGCGGAGGTTGTAATCGGGTAGGAATACGTAGTCGGGCCAGTTTTCGTATAGTTTTACAACTACTTCTTCGGAAAGAATTTTTCCGTTCACGGCCAGCTTATAGCTATGAGTGTTATCTGTTCCTATTCCAAGGCTTTGCTTAACATGAAGTGTGCCATTATCGAGTAGTGCGATTCCATTAGCAAAATCCCAGTTGTCGTTATTGTAAGGAGCAATGCTAAGTCTATCGCAATTTGGGTTCCAATACTGTGTATGAAAAATGAATTTTTTATTACTATTTCCGATCAAAATATTATTACTTACCAAAATATCTCCCCCAGCGACCTCCAGCTTTAATGTAGGGTTTGTTGTTCCTATACCCACATTCCCTTCGGTAGTAATTCGCATTGCTTCATTTGTTCCGGTTCTGAAACGTAGAGGTCGAGCAGAAGTGCTTGCAGCCGAGGCTTGTGCTTGTATGGTTACTAGATTTGATTCGGGGATTATGGCCAGAGCACTTGGTGTGGTTGAAGTTCTTTCAACCATAAATGTACATGCATTGCCTGAAGTGCCCCTTAGGTGCAAAATCCTTGAAGGGGATGTTGTTCCTATACCCACATAGCCTGTTGAACGGTAAATGTTACTGCCCGAAAGCGTCCAGTTGCTTCCATTGGGAGGATCCTGCCATATAGCATATCCATTCGCATCGGAGGTAAGTATCTTTCCTGTTCCTGGTAGTCCCCCCCTTATGCGGATTGTCCCATTTATGTCAAGTTGACTTGTTGGATCATTGATGCCAATACCTAAGTAACCATTACTACTTAGTGTAAGTACCCCAGAATTTCTAATTTGGAATCCTGCTCTTAATTGCATTTTGATATTTTGTACCGAATCAATTAATAGTATTGATCCACCTTCATTCATTTCGAAAAATACATTACCCTTCAAATGAATATTATCCAGAGGATTATCGGTTCCAATACCAATACCTCTATTTGATCTTTGGATTCCATCAAGTCCTAATGGCAAAAAGATTTGATCCTTTTGAGCAAAAATACCTGAGCTAATAGCTAGAAAGATGCATAGTAAAAGTAGTCTTGATTTTAAGGTTGGTTTCATGTTCATTGGTTTATTAGTTTGTTGTTTAAATTGTTTCTACTAATACTCAAGTTAATATATGGTTGAGGAGGTTAGTAGTCAATGTTTAATGAAACCAAAAGTACGACCGTGGGAAATTTAATAAAATACCCTAAATTGGTGATAAAATTGTTAATTAAAAGATATACAAAGGGTTAGGGGTGAGCTCGGTAAACATGTTTTACAACATATTTATTGGATGGTGTTATCCATTTCCTTGTTATCATTGCTTTTTTAAAATTATGGTATCTTGAAAGTCAATGCAATCAGATTTTTCCCTGCCAGACCAGAAACCATAGTTTACCTGTTCGATTGAGAGGTTATTCTTTTCAATTAGTTGTTTTAAGAAGGATTCTCTGAAAGCAACGTTTGCTTCTTTAACTTTAGGATCAAAAAGCAAGTAGTTGCCATAGTCGTAATTAAATTTCAAACCATCATTTTTAGACATAAACTCATCGATCTCTTTGTTGTGAACAAAAAAGGTAGCCAGACAAGTACCACCTTTTTTAAGGACCCTTCTAATTTGTTTTAAATAGTTGTCAACGTCTTCGGGAAGCATGTGAGTGAAAACAGAAAAAAGGAATACTAAATCAAAATCATTATCATTGTATGGGAAAATAAAATTTTTTGCTTCAGTATTAGTTCTTAGATTGTAAAGATCATTTTTAAGATCGATATGTAGAAACTTAAAGTTATGATGTTGGGGAGTGATTTTTTTATTACACCAGCATATACCAGCTTCTACAATGTCAAACCCTTCATAGGAACCCTTAGAATCGAGATATTTTGTTAAAGGGATGGCAAGTCTTCCTATACCACTTCCAACATCCAACACTCGATGGTATGGTTTAAGCCCTCCATACTGAATAAGTATATTTAAAAGCCTTTCGCCCTGCATTAAAAAATCGCCCGAACCAATAAATATTTTCCCTTTAGGGGGAGTAATCTTATCTCGTTTACCTGTGATCCTGTCAAATATATCAACGGGGAGATAATATAATCTTCTGACGAATCTTCGTAATGATGGGCTTAGCAAATAGTATAGTTTCCTTTTATTCATTATTTGATGAAATGATGTTTTACAATTTGCAAATATATCATTTTAGGTTGTCCTTTTTGCTTAGATCTTTGAATTGTTCGCATTGTTCAACTTTGATTACACCAAAATCGAGTTTATCATAATATGTATAAGCCCTAAAAACATCTTAGCAGAAATTTTTTCGCTTTTTTTACGATGCCTGTTTTCAACAGGGATAACACAAATTTTACCTACTTTTGCCAAAAAAAAAGATGGAATACCTGAGAAAACACTTCGCTTTTATACTTTTTTTGGTTCTTACCACGCTGGTTTTTTCCATTTTAATCCTAATACCAAACTACAGGCATTACCCTTTTAACGGATTTAGGGATTTAATTTTTGTTGGTGGTCACTGGCTTATCTCCACACTTGGGATATTCTTTATAGTATTAGTATTAAGCATAAACAGGTATTTCTTCCTTATTGTTTTCCCCCTTTTTGCAATGGTTTCTATTGCCACAGGCCTTTTTACATGGCAGTTCGATGTGAGCATTAATTCGGCGCTAATCGAGTCGATTTTCTATACAAACGTAATGGAGGCATCGGGATTTTTATCAATGCCCCTGGTAATAACCCTATTGTTTAGCCTTGGGTTAAGCGCCTTTTTTGTTTACCTTCGATTTAAGGTTAAGTGGACAAAAAAACAGGTGTACATAGCGGTTATCCTTTTCGTTGTTAGCTACTCAATCTTTTGGTTTGTGAACCAGAAGAGGTATAACACCATGCTGCAGCGTAATCCATTCTCGTATTACCTGGCAACAAAAGAGTACCTGAAAGAGCGAAAAGAGATATCGAAGGAAAGGCTGATGATGGGTGAGGGAGCCTTCTCTGAGCAGGATTCACTTGTGATTGTTTTTGTTATAGGCGAAGCCCTGCGTGCCGATCATGTGCAGATGAACGGCTATCACAGAGAAACCATGCCCAACATGGAGAGGCGGGGAGTGGTTTTCTTACCCCATCTTTTCTCACCCTACACCCATACCGCCCAGAGCTTACCATACATCCTTACAAGGGCAAAAGCTGATTTAATTGATCCTGCTGCAAACGAAAGTTCATTTATCGATGCATTCAATAGTAGCTCTTTCCACACTGCCTGGATTGGTAACCAAAATCCCACAAAAACCTATAGGTTTTTTGTGAGCGAGTGCGATACGGTGTATATCAATAAACCACAGTTTTCAGACTATAGCAATGTCAAAAAGTTAGACTCCGATCTTCTTGAACCTTTTGCTAGATTAGCGGAGAAAGATAATCCTAAGCAGCTTATTAACCTCCATTTGATGGGGAATCATTGGTGGTATAACAGCAATTACCCCGACAGTTTTGCAGTATTTACTCCAATTATGGAATCGAAAATTATTTCTGAAGCCAACCGTGAAAGGATGATCAACTCATACGATAACGCAACCCTTTTCTCCGATTACCTGCTTGATATAATCATTGAAAGCATTGAGGGGAAGAATTCCATGCTGATATTCCTATCCGATCATGGCCAGTCGTTTGGCGAGGAGGGCAAATGGCTTCATACCAACAACACTGCTGCTGAGCAAAACCCTGCTGGTTTTATCTGGCTATCCCAATCGTATAGGAAGAAATTTCCCGAGAAGTTTGAAAATCTGTTGCTCAATCAGCTTAAGCCGATCAATACTTCCTTCCTTTTTCACACCATCCTCGATGGGGCAACCATTCACTCGCCTTTTTACGATCCTAGGCAGAGCCTTTTTTCCCCAGATTTCCAACCATAAATGGAAAGTATCGGTTAAGGATAAGAATTACCGGCACCACAAGTGCAATTTGAAGCAGCGCAAAGATCAGCGATAACCAGACGTTGAAATCAATTTCAACACTCAGCACAAATAGGGCAAAGCCCTTGATGAATGTCATGGCAAGCAGATGAAAGCCTAGCAGGGGAAGTGTATTTCGTCCAACCCAGGCAATGGGTTTAAATGTAGGTAATAGCCTGAAAAGGCTAAAAACCCAGATAAAACCTGTAATCCCGTTAAGATACATGAGTGGGAAATAATCTCCGTAATCGCTATAGTAGTAAAGCACTCTGCCATTATAGTTAGCACCGATGGTATGGATTATTAGGAATAAAAATGTTAAGGCAAATAAAGCCTTTTGGCTTGTTATCCTATCAGCTACCTGAAATCTGCGAATAAGTACACCCATAAAGTAAAACCCGTAAACTGCCATTGCCACATCGATACTCCAGGGGAAATGAAATCCTGTTTGTTCGAATAGGAAATAACCCAGGAACGGTAAGCCAAGCATTGGAATTAATCGCAGCTTAAATGGCATTTTTGATACAAAATAATCAATCAGCCCAACCACAAAAAGGGCAGGCAGAAACCACATGGGGATGCCCCAGTTCATGTATTCGGGTCCACCTTGGGCGTAAACAATACCGATGAGATTCTTTATGGGGTCGTAAGCATTAACAGCGCTTTCACCATAGTGTCTGCCCACGAAAAGCCAGAAGAGGTACAGCAGAATGCTTATGGAGAAGTAGGGTACAATCAACCGGTTGAACTGCTTTTTCAGGTATACCCATAGACAAATGCCTTCCTTATCCCTGCTTACGAAACCTGATATTATGAAGAACAGCGGAACGCTGAAAGAGGTGGAGAAGGCGCTTAGCCACGATGAGTGGTCGTTATGCTCGAAGATGATCAGGAAGATTGCTAGAGCCCTAAGTTGATCGATAAAATGAAGTCTTTTTTCCATAACGAGATCTTTAAAAACTGGGATTAAATATGCGAAATAAATAATTATCAGTCGTGAAATTTTAAGAATTTCTATAAGATGAATAAATGAAAAAGAGGGTTGTGCTATGTTTAGCTAGCTAAAAATTATTTCATCGCTGTTTTAACTAGTTAAACGTGGTTAAATAGTGTTTACAAAGGTTAATAGCCTTTATCTATTAAAGATAATGCAAATACATTTGGGTAAACCAATAAAAAATTATCCTCATGAGAACAAGTTTATTTGTCATTCTTTTCTTAATCATCTCGAAATTATCATTCTCCCAGCTAGGAGTAGGAAACCACTTTAGTTTTGGAGAAAATGTTGAACTCTTGAATTTATCATTAAAGACAAACCTTTCGAGTAATTATGGTATTGTTTTGAGGCAAGGATTTGGTTATAATGCTCCTTATTATAATAGGAATGAGACAAATCTAATTTTTACTAGAAGTTTTTTCAATACAGACTACTCCAACTTTTACGTGGGCGTGGGAGGTTTATTATTACATCAGAAATACGAAAGTAAACAATACTTCGATTGGGGTTTTAGTATTCCTTTAGGTGTTGAAATTTTTCCCAATCCAGAGCAAAGGAGAATTGGAATAGCGGTTGAGTCGGGTTTATTTTTCAAAACTTTTAAGCAGAGAGGAATTATGGAACGTGATGAAGATAAGTTTGGTGGTTACGGCGGGTTGAGTATACATTACTACTTTGGGAAGAAAAAGTAATTTCTAATCCCTGAAAAAACCAGAATGCCCCGAAAATTCTTCCGGGGCATTCGGCTATTATACAAAAAGAATCTACTTTATCTTCACCTCATATCAATGTGCGTTCCAAAAAGACGAAGTCGACTAGGAACGCATACATTGATATGATGCCGATAGATATTCAGCATATTTTTGAAAACAACTTGTGCTGAGGCATTCGAAGCAAGTGCATCAAAATTATATTGCTGAATACTAATCGGTATCAATCCAACTGCTGCGATTGGGATTTGCAGGTACAGGCCATTTTTTGGGTGGATTTTCCTCCAGCTGCTTAAGCAGAACCTCAACCGCTTTCTCCAGCGATGGATCCTTACCTTTGTACAGCAAGTGTGGAGCATCAATCACCTCAATATCGGGGGAAACGCCAACGCCCTCAATAATCCACTCGCCCTCCTGGTTGTATATTCCGAACCGCGGAACGGCAATGTATCCACCATCCATAAGTCCTGCATTTCCACTCATCCCTACTAATCCTCCCCATGTTCGAGTGCCAATTATAGTTCCCAGATTCTTCTGACGGAAGAAGTATGGAAACGCATCACCACCTGATGATGAGTATTGATTAATCAGCATAGCCTTGGGGCCATCGTGAGCAATACCCGGGGTGCGCATGGGATCTAATCCTGCCCGATGCCATAGTGCATGGGTTTCGCGGGTAAGCATTTCAACCATCCTGTCGGGGATAAAGCCACCGCCATTGAAACGCTCATCGATAATCAGCGCATCCTTGTGGTGGTATGCATACATTCCCCGGTGCAGCTCACGATTACCCTCAACCGCTGTATTAGGCACATAGATATAGCCAATCCGTCCGCCCGAGAGTTTATCCACCATGGCACGGCGGGTGTTCACCCAGTCGAGGTGAATCAGCTCAAGTTCGCTGGCAATGGGACGAATGGTGTATGTGCGAGCACCAACGGCTGTAGGCTTACTGTTCACAGTAATTCGGGTGGCAATGTTAACTCTGTTCTCAAGGTACTTGTAAGGGTTTGCATCGGTGGTAATGTCAACCCCCTCAATGCTGATGAGATACTCGCCTTCAGCTATTGCTATGCCCTGCTCAGTGAGAGGTGAGCGGCGTTCGGGATTCCAGTTCTCTCCTGTATATATTTTGTCAATAATAAACCGCTTGTTCTTTAAGTCGGGTTTCAGCTTTGCACCCAGTAAACCGGTTTCAACACGTTTAACCCATTCAATATCACCCCAGTTTGCGTAGGCGTGACCAGTATTGGTTTCGGCTATGATTTCGCCGAAGATGTAATCCAGATCGAATCGATGGTTGAGGTAAGGTAACAGCTCAGAGTATTTTTGGCGGAAGCCATTCCAATCCACATTATGCAGATTATCAACGTAGAAGAAATCACGGAAGATGCGCCATCCATCTACAAAGATCTGCTCCCACTCTTTCTTTGGTTCAATGCGCATGGTTAGGTTGTCTAGGTTGAGCTTACCCTCACCTGCCTTTTGGTTAGGAGAAAGCGAAGCTACACCGTAATCACCTCCGCTACGATAAAGGAATTTCTTCCCATCGGTGGAAATGATTCCCATTCCAATACCTGCCATTATCAGCTCATTTTTCTGCTCCTTTATATTATAGCGCTGCATTCCTCCATCGTTGAAGTAAACAATTCCATCGTCAATGGCTTGAATATTCCAATATCCTCCCGAGGAGAGAGGAAATGCTACGATACGCTGATTGGCTCCCTCAAAATCGATAGTAACAACCACATCCTTCTTGGCCTCATCCTTTTTCTCTTCTTTCCCAACGGACTCTGTGGTTTCTTTGGGCTCAAAAAGCCTTGGACTATCTTTTTTTAGCGCAAGGGCATATATTCTTGTTGCCTTGGTGTACAGATAGTTAAACTCGAAACTTGAGAATTCTAAGTTGAAATCACGGTTTGAAAGGAAGAAGATGTAGTTGCCACATTTTGAGAAAATGGGTGTTCTGTCGGGGAAGGTATTATCTGTGAGCTGTTGGGTTTTATTTGTTTCGATGTTATAAACCCAAATGGCACCCTGTCCGTTGGGCCCGTTTTTCGTGTATGTAATCCACTTAGAGTCGGGGGAGAAGTCGTAGCTGCGGATCTCGTCGGTGGTTGGTGAATCGATGATGGTAGTCTTTCCAGATTCCACATCCAGCAGTTGAAGCTTCATGGAGCGATCGAAGAATACCAGTAATTTACTGTTGGGCGACCATGTGGCTGGGTATTTCCACCCCCTAGAGTTTTTTGTGATCTGCTTTGGTATAGCATTTTCCTTGTTTTCAAGAAGATAAACTTCATATTCTCCGCTTTCGTCCGAGTAGTAGGCAATCCATTTGCCATCGGGCGACCACTGAGGGAATATTGCGCGAATACCTTGCGTATTTGTAAGGTTATGGATTGTACCCTCGCCTGCAGGAACGGAAAAGATATCGCCTCGTGCATCGAAGAGAACCCGGTTGCCGCTTGGCGAGATGGCGAAGCTGTGGATATTTTCCTTTACGTTCTTGTGGTATGGAAGGGTATTGGCAAAATCGTAGCGGATATTTATAGCTACTCGTTGGGTTTTTTCAGTCTGCAGGTTAAGCTTGTAAAGGTGTCCCCCCACTTCGTATACAATTTGTCCATTGTTTCCGCTGGGCCACATTACATCGAACTTATCATGTTTGGTGATTTGTTTTACTTCGCGGGTTTTTACATCATAGCTGTGTATGTTGAGCCACAGATCGCGGTCGGAGGCGAAGTATATCTTATCTCCATACCAAGTGGGGATATGGTCGGTTCCATTGAAATCGGTAATTTCATCAGAGGTGTGCTTTTCCAAATCGTATATCCATAAGTTTGATGCGCGACCCCCTTTATAGCGCTTCCAAGTACGAAACTCCCTGTCGATGTATGTAAAGACGATTTTTTTCCCATCGGGCGAAAGGTCGGCAAAGCCACCATGAGGTATTGGCAGCTCTTCCTCAAGCCCACCATCGATACTAATCAAGTAGTAATTGCCCATTCTATCACCGTATGGTGTACGGTTACTCCTGAACAGTACCTTCTTGCTATCGGGAGTCCACCCTAGCACAACGTTATCGAAACCTCCTCGTGGTGGAAGCACTCCAACATCGTTGTAATAGGTTAGCTGATTGGGAGTTCCTCCCTGTGAAGGCATAATATAGACCTGACGTGAACCGCTATACTCAGCCGAAAAGGCTATCCATTTGCCATCGGGGGAGATCTTAGGGAACAATTCCAGCCCTTTATGTGAAGTTAGCTGACGGGCATCGCCACCATTGGCATTCACAGTCCAAATATCACCTGCATAAACAAATACAATCTGATCGCCATTGATATCGGGGTAGCGCATAAGGCGAGCATCCTCGTATGCATATAGCATAAAAGGAAGGGTTGCAATGAGCAGGGAAAGTTCAAACCTCTTAATAAATGTTCTCATGGTTAATGTTTTATGTAATGAATATAGGTTGATTCAACAAGTATTTTTTTATGAATAAAATTTAAACAGTTTCTTAAACAGTTTTATTTATTAATTTTTTTTAAACGATTTTTTAGTTACCACGGGCTTTAGCCCGTGGTATATAGTTAAACCAATCATTGGCTTTAGCCAAATTAATATAGATCATTCTTTGAAACCGTATTGAACCATAAAGTTATCATATTCCTCTTGAAATGAAATTTTTTTATGATGCTCCTCCTGGTTGATAATATAGTTTCTGACAGAAATAATTCCAGATTCTGAAACTGAAACAGCAAAGTATTCATCTTGCCATTCAAATTTATGTTGAATGAGTTTGTTTTTGTTGATCCAGTAAGAAGATTCGCCTTTTTATTAACTGCATTATCTTCTCAATAGTTTGGCTTGATCCAAGTGAAATAAGACAATGACAATGTTCAACATAACCACTAATACAATCTATAAAAATACCTTTTTCTTTAGCATTTTGAAGGATGTGCTGCCACACTTTTTCTCTAATTTGCTTTGTTTCTAAATAAGGTGATCTATTCTTCGTTGTCCATACAAAATGCATGTATGCTTTTATATGTGGCATGATCTTTTTTGGCTAAAGCCTAAAATATTTATTTTTTACTATCCACGGGCTTAAGCCCGTGGTAATTTTTAACTCGTTTACAATGTCTTTGCAATCAAATATCTGCAAATCCCTTTTCCCAAAAATATGAAAATGGTTTATAATGAACAACTTTTCATGTTATAAACAACTACTTAAATGAAGAATAGCATAACACCCCCAATAGCAATAACGGCTCCGATTAACTCCTTCGGGTTAAATTTTTCTTTCATTATCAGCACCGAGAATGGTATTATCAGCACAGGAACAATGGACATTATTGCCGATGCAACTCCCGTTGTGGTAAATCGAACGGCCCACAGCGAAAAGGAAACGCCAAGGAATGGACCAAAGAACGCTCCAATGCTAAGACGACCCATAGCTTTTCTGTTTTGAAGAGCTTTTCCCAAGGCACTCCATTTGTTGAGAGCTGCAAAAAGTGCTGCAAAGCCAATTACTCCTGTTAGCACTCTAATTTGAACAGAGGAGAATACATCGTACTCTGCCATACCATACTTACTAAGTACAAGCCCTCCGCCCTGCCCAACTGCGCCGCCAAAGGCTAATAGGAGTCCCCAAACAGGATAGGAGAATCGAACCTTTCTTTTTCCATTTCCATTAATTTGTTGAGGATCTTCAATTTCACGTCGAAGGATAACCAATGCGATTCCTGAAAAAGTAAGCAACATGGCAATACCTTGTTTAACCGTAATCTGTTCTCCTAGCCAAGCCCATCCAATAAGTGCTGCAATGGGTGGTGCCAATGCCATGATTAGCATAGATATGCGTGCGCCAACCACTACGTATGCCTGAAAGAGGAAAAGATCGCCTAGGACAAAGCCCACCAAACCCGAAAGCGAGAGCCAAATCCAGTTATGTGAACTTGCGTCGGTGGGGAATATAACCCCACGCATCATCCAAGAGTAAAGGCTGAGGAATATAAAGGCAACAACTAGGCGTATAAGATTAACTGAAAGCGAACCCACTTTCTTGCTTGCCGACTCGAAGGCTAACGCTGTGATTGTCCAAAAAAAAGCTGTAAGAAGTGCTGCAAATTCGCCTTTGTGAGAGGCAACTAATTCGATTATCATTTGCTAGTTATCGAGGTGTTTGAATTTGCTTTTGATTTCGATTTAACGGAATGGTTTAGCTGATCGTTTGACTCTAAAAACTATCTTTGAAAACAATTTAGTATAAATGCTTTATTCACCTGTACAGTACGAAGAACCCCTTTTTCGCCCTCCGGGCGAAGCTTATTCGGCAATTCTTCAGGCAACCATCGGTTGCTCCTGGAATAGGTGCGCTTTCTGTGAGATGTACACCACTAAAAAATTTCGTGTAAGGCACTTTGATGAAGTTGAAGCTGACATTAAAGCTTTGGCAAAAATATGCCAAGGAGTCCGGAAGGTTTTTATCGCTGATGGTAATGCGTTTGTTCTCTCTGCGGGAAAGTTGATCCCTATCCTTGAATCAATCAATTATCATTTTCGCAGACTACATCGTATTTCATCGTATGCACTTCCTAAGGATATCCTCTCAAAAACTGATGAGGAACTAATTCTGCTCAGAAAAATGGGACTGAAGCTGTTGTATGTAGGTATCGAAACAGGCGACGAAAAGTTGTTGAAACTTATAAACAAAGGAGAAACATACAAATCAACGGTTGAAGGGATAAGCAGGGCTCACCAAGCAGGTATCGATACTTCAATTATGATAATCAGTGGATTGGGAGGGATGCAGTATAGCCATCAGCACGCAATTAACTCTGCCCGAATCATTAATGAACTCAATCCCAAGTACCTCTCCACGTTAACGCTAACTATGCCCTACGGGTTGGAGCATTTTAAGAGGCGGTTCGAGGGGAACTATCAACATCAAAACCTTGAAGAGCTGCTGGTTGAGATGAAAACCTTCATCGAAGGTTTAACAGTTGAGAATGTGATTTTCCGCAGCGATCATGTATCGAATAACCTCGTGCTGAAGGGTGTTTTGCCAAAGGATAAGGTTATGTTTATTGAAATAATTGATACGATTTTGAAGAGTTAAATCCTTACTCCAATTAATAAAATATCGTCCACCTGATCGTTAGGCCCCTTCCAACTCTCAATGGTTTCATCAAAGAAATGCTTTTGCTCTTCCAGCGGTTTGTCACTCAACTCAACCATAATTTCCTTCAACTTTTTGATCATAAATTTAGAGGCATTCTCGCCGCCAAACTGATCCTGATAGCCATCGGAGAATGTGTATAGCATATCGCCCTTCTCAACATCGATTTCATTGTTTTGGAATTCGTCCATAACCAAGTGGTGACCAATGGGCATCCTATCGCCTTTATACTGGATTATTTCCTTATTACGGATGATAACCAGCGGATTGTTTGCGCCAGCAAACTGTATTTTATTATTTTTCTTGTCGATAATGTAAAGGGCGATATCCATTCCGTCCTTGCTCTCACCCGGCTTTCCCGTTTGGCGAAGCGATTTAATAACAAGGGCTCGTAAGGCATTAAGCATTTCGTTGGCTTTAACCTCCTTGATTTCGATGGATATTTCGTTGAGGAATGCCATACCCAGCATGCTAACAAAAGCACCAGGTACGCCGTGACCAGTACAATCGGCGGCAACAATAACCGTAAATTCGCCAATTTTCCGAAACCAGTAAAAATCGCCGCTTACAATATCGCGAGGTTTGAAGAGAATAAAGTGGTCGATGTTCGACTCAACGAGGATTTCACTAGGTGGAAGCAAAGCATGCTGGATACGTTGAGCGTATTTAATGCTAGCTGTGATCTCCTCGTTTTTATGCTCAACAATTTCCTTCTGATGTCTGATCTCCTTTGTCTTCTCTCGTATTACTGCCCTTAAATATTTTGTATACTGTTTTACAATTAGAAATATTAACCCCGTGAGTAGTAAAACGTATGATATGTAGGCTATTATGGTGCGGTACCAGGGTGGCAAAATGCTAAACTCGTAGAACGCCTCTTTACTTTCATGGTTGTAGATATTTTTTGCCTTAACTCGGAATATATATTTGCCTTCAAAAAGGTTTGTGTAATAACGCTTTGATTCTTCTGACCAATCACTCCAGTTCTTATCGTAACCCTCTAGATAATAACTGAAAAGTACAGGATGATCAATTTCTGTGTTCTGAGCAGAAAAATCAAATTGAAGGGTATTGTACTTGTATTTCAGTTTGGGTTTTAGTACCTCAGGCTGAATGGTTGTAACAAATCCTTCATCATCAAAATATGATCCGAAAAATATAGTGGAGTCCTGTCCTATAATATTTAAACGAATCAGAGCGGCGAAGTCTTTTTCGTAGTTCTTTTCTACGCTTGGATCAAAACGAAAAAGTCCAGCGCTCCCCCCAAACCAAACAATTCCATCCTTATCGAAGTGTAAGGAGAATAGATCCCCCTTTGAGATAGTGTTAAATGGCGTGTTAATCCATTTAAATTCTGTTTCATCTGGAGTTAGATAACCTGCTTCGATTGCCCTTTTGGATCGGATAAATGAGGTAACCCATAGTTTATTGTTTTTATCAGGTTTCATTTGAGTTATTATCCTGTCAGAATTGCTAATTATACTAGGAAAACGATGGGATAGGGCAACTGAATCTGAATTTTCGATGATCTCAAAAATACCTCTATTGGTACCGAAAATAACTTTACCCAGATAGTTAGTTAGGTAGATATCGGTGTTTTCAGGTAATCCTGATGAGTAATCGAACCTTTCGATTTCTAAATTTGATAACTTATCCAGTGATTTACCACTAATTTTTATTACACCCTGCCCCTTGGTTCCAAGCCATAGATTTCCCTCATCATCTTCAGTTATGGTAAATACTTTTTCGGAAATTTCAGGAAAATCATAAGCTACATCCCATTTTCCATTCTTTCTGGCAAGGAGTGTAAGTCCATTATCAAGACCTACAAAAATGTGGTTAGGATTTATTTTCGATTGATAGAGTCTCCAAGGATAACAAGCATATATTTCTTCAAATTTTAAATTTTTATCCATTTGAAGGACGGAGTTGTCAGATGCGATAAGCAGGAATTGCTCACCATCATGATCGTAATTTAGTAAGTCCCAGAGTCCACCCAGAAAAGTTTTGACTTTCTTGAACTTATTCTGATCATATATTTGGTTTGAAGTTGACCATTCGCTAAAAAGTAATAGTAGCAACCCCCTTTCGGTTGCTATATAAAGATTTTCATCAAATCTTGCAATGGCCACAATACTTCCATCAACACCCAGTTCCTCATTGAATTTTGAGAGGGGTGAGTTGATTTCAATTTTTGTAATCCCATCCGAAAGAGCTAGCCACAAATTTCCATCCTTATCAAGAAATTGATTATTAATCACCTCATCGCTTAATCCCGATTTTTTAGTAATTATCTGAACAATAAGCCCCTGCTGAAAAATAAGTAAACCCGAACCCCATGTGCCTATTGAATAAGTGTTTTCGTTGATTCTTAGAGCATTGATTAAATCGAATGGCTTTACTATTTTTAATAGATCTTCGAATAGTGGGTTTACACTCACTCTATTAAACCCATCGATAAGTTTTAAGTTGTAAAAACCATGATTTCGTGTTACAACAAGGAAATTTTCATTATCCTTTGGAATTATAGAAAAGATTGAAGTTTTGTGAAGCAATTCATCGCCCTCAACATCTATCAATTTATTGTTATTGATATAGAAGAGACCATCGTTTATTTGCTTGGTTATTACCTTATCGTTAAGCTTGAAAGAGGTATGAAACTCGCTTTTTGCATTCCAATGAATTATTTTCGAACCATCCCATCGAAATAGGTAACTATCGGTTTGAAAATAAACGCCTTCGGTGTTGCAGTGTACATTCCAAACAGTAAAAGAGTTTTTTAGACTATCATCCAATTGATTTGTTAGTGATACATAATTGAGCTTACCATTTGTATTGGGTGCCAGGTATCCAAATTCGTTAACAGCTCCAATATAAACCCTGCCATGTATATCAATTGCAAGGGAATGAACTGATGCGCCATTCGAGAGAGTATATAGTTTCCATCTAATCCCATCATATTCCAGTACTCCCTCGTCGTTGCCGAAGTACATAACACCCCTTAAATCTTGTATGATTGCTGAGTTCTTTGGCATGGCATTGTTGTAGTCCTCAGGGGTAAAATTCTTTATTGGGAAAAACCCAGTTTCCTTTGAGAATTGAGAAAAGCCATGGTGGTATAAGAACATAAATCCAAAAATAAGGACCAATGCAATCGGATGATTTTGATAACAGTTTTTGAACATATTCATTCAACCATAAATTATGAAGAGTGAGTCATAGTATTTTTTACTAACAATAAAGTTAATAAGATATCCTACTCTACTTTGCTCGACTTCTATTTATTGATAACAATCTTTTTTATAGCAGTTCCATAGTTCCCATAAACCTTGAAGAAGTAAGTTCCGCTAGGAATATGAGGAATGATTATTTTCTTTTCAGATTTTCCTGAAAGAGTTCCAATGGGTCCTTTTTCAATAAGTTGTCCGCTAATGCTATAAATTGAATACCAGAATTCTTGTTGTTTCGATGTTTCAATTTGAACGATGAACGAACCATCGCTTGGATTTGGATACAAGTGTAATGATAGAATATGGCTGTCGAAGATTAATACACCAGAAACAATTTTAACCCCTTTACTCACATTGGAAAAGGATGAATTTATTTCTGTTTTTGCAGGATTGCATCCTGATGCATGCTGAACTTCGACTATGTAGTAAAGAAACTCATCCAAAATAGGATTATCATCAGTAAAGGAGAGTGTGCTGTTTGAAACTGATCCTATCTGTTCCCATCCTATGTTTGAGTGTCGATGGATATAGTATGTATCAAAATCGAAACCTTCGTAATGATTCCAGCAGAGAACGATGCCATTATCCTCTTCAAGGTTTATTGACAAGTGCATAGTTTTATGGCTTTCACTCAAGATCGATTCAACTCCGCAGTCGTCAACTACTGCAAGTTTATACCTCCAAGGTCGTTGCATAGTATTAGAAACATCGTCAACGAAAACACTTTGCTCACTCACATCAACGCTGCCTGCTAGGTTGTAAACTCCAAACTGAGAGCTTTCCTTGTAAACATTGTAGTAATCAACATTATTAGTATATTCCTTTTCCCAAACAATTACATTTTGATTCAATATTGAATCAACATAAACTATACATAAAGGATTTGCTTCGGGTTTAACAGCAAGGATTGATGCAAACTGTATTTTGCTGCACCCCAGATCATCGGTTACAATTACATGGTATAATCCTGGATCAACACCAATTAAATCTTCTGTTTCATCTCCATTTGACCACAGGAAATTGTATGGCTCATTTGAGCTATAAGCAGATATATATATTGCTCCGTCTGAGTTGCCACATGTCCCTTGAATTAATTCATCAACAATAATAACAGGAGCATTTCTATCGTTAATGGAGAAATTTTTTGATGCTGTACAAGTGTTATAATCGGATACAGTTATGCTGTATACTCCAGCGCTTAACCCCGAGATTTGAGAATTGTTATCTCCGTTTGACCAAGAGTATGAATAAGGCGAAGTTCCTCCAGTTACATTTGCTTGGGCAGAACCATCACTCAGGCCACAGGTAGCATCATTAACAACTAGCGTAATACTAATTGGGTCAGGTTCTTCAACCATAATATTTTTAATGGATTTACATCCATTGCCATCCGTTACCTCAATTTCGTGTTGTCCACTCAGAATGTTATCGATATCTTCAGTAGTAGCTCCATTGGACCATAAGTATAAGTATGGTGTTGCCCCACCAGAAACCGAGAGGGATATAGCTCCATTGGACCCCCCAAAGCATGATATATTAGTAACTGATTCAACTGTTATTGTTGGTCCTTCATAATTGCTTACAGTTGCAATACCAAACTTGCTACAACCTAGATTATCCTTTACGGTAACATAGTAAATTCCAGAGTATAGGTTATCAATGGTGTTGCTATTTCCACCATTCGTCCACTCGTAGGTATAGGGTAGTACACCATTAGAGGCTATAACAGTGGCACTTCCATTATTAGTGTTACAATTAGCGTCTTCAGTTGTGATTGAAAGAACTATTTCAGATGGACCAATTATCGAGTACTCCCCAGTTTCTGAGCATCTATTTATATCTGATACGATAACGTGATAATTGCCAGCGTTTAAACCTGTGATATCCTGTGTTATCTCGTCATTTGACCACAAATAGTTGAAGGGACCATCGCTACCTGTTATGGTGAGGTCAATAGAGCCAAACTCGGTATACTGACAATCGATATTGGTTATTATTGCTGATAATTCAGGCGCAGCCCAAATAGTTAGAGTTACTTCGGCAGCAGGACCAGGAAGGCCATTTATTGTTTGGGTTACGTAAAATGTGTAAACTCCGGGCTCAGTTAATCCATGATCAAACTCATTTCCAGTTCCCACTAGGTTTGATAAGTCAATATCGTCGTACCAACTGATATTTTCACCCTCTGCATAAAGATTTGGAATATCATCATTGGAACAGGCTGTCACATTTTCAACCAAAGGAGGTGGTACGGTTTGTACTTCTGTTCCTTTTGTAACATTAGAACGTGATATATTTCGATTAGTTTTGGTTGGATCGCACCCGTAAGGATGCTGAATTTCAATCACATAATAGAGAGTTTCATCCAAAACAGGGTCAAAATCAGTATAGGATGTAAGGTTACTAGGAACAGTTGCTATTAATTCCCATTCATCATTAGTACGTCTATAGATAGAATATGTATTGTATGAAAACCCTTCGTAATGATCCCAAATTAGATTTACCGAATTGTTTAACCCAAGATTCATGGTTAAGTGCATGGTTTTGTGGTATTCGCTCAAAATTGATTCAATTCCACAGCTATCTACTACTGAAATCTTATATCTCCAGGAACGTTGCATAACGTTCGAAAGCGTGTCAACAAATACACTCTCTTGATCTATTCCAACACTGCCAATTAGCGTATAAACACCACTTTGTGAGCCTTCTTTGTAAACATTATAGTGGCTAATACCCTCGGTGTATTCTTTTTCCCACACAACCTCATTGTAGTATGTATCTGAATTAACTGACACCAAACAAATTGGATTTGGGTCAGGCTTATCGGCAGGAATTGTAGCAACTTGAATTGCATCGCAACCACCTTCATCGGATACAGTAACATGGTATGTACCTGGATCAACTCCAACTAAATCTTCCGTTTCATCGCCATTTGACCATAGGTAGGTATACGTTACATAAGCACCGTAAACTGATATATAGATTGCACCATCGGAATTGCCACAGGTGCCGTTGTAAATCGAATCGATAATAACAGTTGGAGCACCTATCTCACTAATGGAGAAGTATTTTATTGCAGAGCAAGCGTTGGCATCCAGTACAGTGACATTATATACTCCTAATCCTAAGCCGGTAATCTGAGTTCCAGTACTACCATTCGACCATGAATAGGTATAAGGAGGTGTACCTCCCGTTACAGTTGCTTGTGCTGAACCGTTGTTCATTCCACAAGATGTTTGCGTTATGTTAAGTGAAATCAAAATGGGACTAGGTTCATTAACAATAATACTTTCAACTGCTTTACAACCATCGGCATCAGTTACTTCTATTTCGTACTGACCTGCTTGAATATTATTGATATCCTGCGTTGTAGCTCCGTTGGACCACATGTATTCGTATGGTGTTGCCCCTCCAGAAACTGATAGTGATATAGCTCCATTTGATCCACCATAGCAGGAAACATCTGTAACAGATTCAATGGTAATGGAAGGCCCTCCAATATCATTTATTGTTGCAACACCTATTTGGCTACATTCTAGTGCATCGGTAACGGTAACAAAGTAAATACCAGAGTATAAACTATCGATAACGGTACTAGTCTCTCCTGTTGTCCAGTAGTATGTGTATGGAGCCTCACCTCCGGATGCTACAACCGTAGCGCTACCCATATTGGTGTTACATTCGGTATCTTCGGTTATGATAAGCAGGATTATTTCGCTTGGGCTGGTTACAGTATACGTTTCTGTTTCGAAACAACCATTTATATCAGTCACAAATACGGTATAGTCGCCTGCTGAAAGCCCGGTGATGTCTTGAGTTACTTCATCGTTGGACCATAGGTAGCTGAAAGGACCAGCGCTACCACTAACCGTAAGGTTAATTGAGCCGAATTCAGTGCCTTGACAGTCAATATGGGTAATCTCAGCCGATAGTTCGGGGGCTGCCCATATGGTTAATGTTACAACTGCCGCTTCGCTGGTGCACTCTCCCTCTGCTTGTGTAACATAGTAAGTATAAACCCCAGCCTCGGTAACACCCGGGTTGAAAGTATTGGCTGCCCATATTTCATTGGTAAGTTCAGGATCACTGTACCACTTTATATTAGTTCCTTCGGCATACAGGCTTGGGCAAGCTTCGTTTGAGCATCCAGCGGCATCCTGCACTATGGGGGGCATAAAGAACAGGCACGAGAATTCATCGGCACCAATGTCGGGAGAGATCGGGTCACGATCTTCCCCATCGATATCGGTTGTAACATCTGTAAGTGCTATGGCCATTCCAATAACTGGCGATGTTCCAAGTAAATGAAAGTTAGCAGAAGAGGTAAATACAGGATCAATCTCAAGGGAGTTATTATCAAAAAAACTTACTGCTTGGTATGCCCCCAAGGTAGCATAGTCAACTGAATTGTAGCGTATATTTCTTGAACTGGTTGAGTAGAAATCGTTGTAGTTGGATACGGTTATTGCGGTATTATTATGCGATTTGAAGGTATAGGTATCGGAACCAAGATTTGTGAAAATATTGTTTGCCGATTGTATATTCCCGCCAAGGTAAACATCGAAAGCCGCTCCAGCACCAGCACCAGTTATCATAGTTGAGTTATGGTAAACTCTTTGGTAATTCGAATTATCAACTTTTATGGCATGTGAATTATAAGCAGCTGAACTGTTTGCGCTTACAAAGTTATTTGCAATTAGCCCCCTGTTTGCAGTAGATCCATCGCAATAATGGATGTAGATTCCATAGAAATTTGTATTGGTGGAGAATACTTTATTACTAATTACTAATAAATCGTTGGGACAGTAGTGTAAATACACACCATACCTCTTTCCATTATTCAGAGTGTTGTTCGAAATATGTGGCTTATTGACTTTGTAAAGATATATCTGTCGGTACTGCCCATCATACGTATTTCCTGTTATCCTTATAGCTGAGTGGTTATAGCTTGCGTAACCTCCAAAGTAAATACCACAGCTATTATTATTAAAGGTGTTATTTTCAACAAGCAAGTTGTCAACAATCTGATTTTCTGGAATGTAAATGGACGATTTGTTGGCTGCATCATCGGAAGAACTTGACACCCCATTAAGGATATTACTGAGCATGTTGATATTCTTAGCGTTACCATCAATACTAAAAATAGAGGAATAGGTTGTTCCACCAGCATTGAATGTTAGGTTCTGGAAAGTTATATAATCGGTTCCATTGAGCTTAACAATGTAGTTATTTGCTTCGGTTTGAACGAATGAAATAATCGTGTTAGAAGGATCACCCGATTGCGATTGTATAACAACTGTATCGATGGCACTTGCTCCTGGAATATCCTTTAGAGCAAAAGTGGTACCTGGATGCGAACCTGTTAAGAAGTTGAAGGTTACCGGACCTGCAATACCCAACTCCATCAATGAATTTACCATCGATTCGGCATCTGAGTAGTCCCCGCCAAATCCAACAGTAAATGTCCCCTGCGGAATTGGTGTAAGGGATGAGGTGAACTCGTATGCACCAATATCGGGTGTGGTTTCATTTCGGAGATTTCCATTAATATCGGTGGTTACAGAAGCAATGGGTGTCCCTTTGTTGTCAATCCAGGGTGAATTAGAGATCAGGTTATCCCCATCCTTAAATGCAGGAAAATAGCTTACCGAATTGGCATCCATGCTATTAGCATTTCTCAAATCTTCAAGTGTTTGGCAGTTAGTCCCATTCCAATGGGCTAAATGCCGTCTGGCGGTGTAGTAGTTATTGAAATTTGAAACGTTAACGGTGCAGTTGTTTAGGTAGTACGCCCAGCCCATTGAGGAGCTCTTATCCCCAAGATTCCCTTTCAATACAAAATTGTTATTACTGATATTGAGGTAGTTGCTGTTCGTAGCATAGAATGCAATATCGTCCAGATGATTGCTTGTAATATTCACCGTATTGAAATAAAAATTAAGGTAGCTGGAGCTGGAAATGTTAATACCATATGATTTGCTGCTATTATCAATGCCAACACGAACAAGATTATTTGCGATTAGACCACGGTAGGATTCGTTGGCATTGCATTGATTTAGATATATTCCCCCAGAAGTTGTAATATTCGTATAGTTATCAGCGTAAATCCTGTTATTCCTGATAATCATACCAGCACCGGTAGCGCTGTTGCAGTACTGGGCATTAATCCCAACTCCTTCTGCTCTGTTAAAGGTAATGGTATTGTCCTCAATTTTGGGAGAGCTAAAATATTTTATGTATATCCCTTGCTGAAAAGTGTTTAGTATATTGTTCGAAATAACCAGATTCTCTCCATAAGTGCTATTAATGTTTTCGAAGAAAATCCCGTAACTTCCATAAATGAAATTATTACCGGTTATGGTTGCGCTGTGAATCAATGGGTTATTATCAATTGCACATATTACAGCATCTTTATTATCTGAAGTTGATTCAGATCTTCCGTATAGGATGTTATCAATAATTCCGTTATGCTCACACTTGCCCTCGAAAACGAATATTCTTGAATACAGGTTACTTCCTGACTGGAAAGTCATTTTTTGAAACGTTAAGTAATCGCCTCCTTCAAACTTGACAATGTAGTTGTTGGATAAACCTGGATCAAAGGCAATGGTAACATCCTGAGCATTTCCTGTTTCCGACTCGAAGGTTATGGTGGCATCAAGCGATGCGCCTGCAATCTGGGGAATAACCATTTGTTCGGAGTACATACCAGACTGAACCTTGAATGCCACATGCCCCAAAATCCCACGTTCAACTAGTGAATCGATAGCGGTATTGAAAGTTGCAAATCGACCCGTAGGGCCAATTGTATATTCCCCTTCATAAGGAATCAGGGTTGATGTGTACTCATCGGCACCAATATCTGGTGTTGTGGGGTGGCGCTCATCGCCATCAACATCATGGGTAACAATTCCTGGAATGGGAGTTCCCTTGTTATCGAGCCAGTATGAGTTTGTATGGAGATCGGAATCCGACAAATAGTTTGGATCAAAGTTGACCGAGTGTGTATCCATACCCGATGCCGCTGTTAGGCTGGCTAAAGTAGTGTGGTTAGTTCCTCCCCAGTTTGCAATGTTTGTGCCTGAGGTAAAGAAATTATTGTAATCGGACTCAATAATTCCGATGGTGCTATTACTGTAAAAGGGATGCCCCGGTCCGGTTACAACGTAGTTATTATTCTTAAAGATTATGTTTTCAGCACTGGTTGAGTAATAGTAGTTCAACGCTCTGCTAGCCGTGTTACTGCTCACAACATTTATGCTGTTGTTGTATATACTGGTATTACTGGTAGTGATATACAAATAGATGCCATAAACTGTAGAAGTGTTCTCAACATGCACGAAGTTATTGAAAATTAAACCCCCTTCGTTGGTTCCAGAGCAACGCTCAAGGAGCATTCCCCTTCCGGGGGTAACCGTTGAGCTCAGCTTATTTGCATTAACAGAGTAAGGAGAAGCGCAATAGTAAAGGTAAAACCCACTATTTGTGAAGCTGTTTAACTGGTTTCCCGAAATTTCAAAGTCGGTGTAGTAGGTAAGTTTAATCGAAGCATATCCACCACTGATAACATTTCCCGTTATGGTTGCCTTATCCGAACGATCAGAAGTTACTCCAGTTAGGGTAATTGAGTTGGAACCATTGCTGAACCTATTGTTTTTTACAAGAAGCCACTGAGGTTTTTGCTTATCGACATAGATAATCGACCTATTGGTTGTTTCTGCTGCACTGCCGCTACCCACAAGTGCACAGTTTTCAATGGTAATGTTCGATGCATGACCTATAAGCGTAATAACCTGTCCATAGGTGCTTCCTGTATTTCTCAGGGTAATCTTTTTTACAGTAATGTAATCAGCACCGTCGAATACCAGAGTTGAGTTATTAGATTCGGAGGTTGAGGCGTACTGTAAGGTAACGCTTGTGGAATCGGCAGTAGCCGAGGTTATGGTAATGGCATTATCGCTGGTGACACCTGGTATTGCAGGGATAACAACCCTTTCGGTATAGGTTCCGGGATCAACCAGGATATTTACAGCACCAGAAATTCCCTGCAAACTTAGGGCAGCAATTGCTCCATTGAACGAAGTGAAATCGCCACCGCTTGTCTTAATGGTAAGCTCGCCGCTGTATGTTAAGTCACTAGCTGCTGTAAATTCATAGGCTCCCACATCGGGAGTCTCGGTTCTAGAAACTCCTTCAATATCCTCAGGCACAATGCTAAGCATATTTGCCCCCGTATTATCCAACCAATGCGTTTGGGGGATCAGTTCATCCACATTATTGGTTGAGACGAAGCTGGGTAGGTAGTCCATGGAAGTGGCATTTGCTCCGCTTACCGTTTTAAGATCGGTTAGGGTATAGATGTTCTCATTGTTCCATTTTGCAATGTGATTACCTGGAGTGAAGTAGTTATTGTTGTCGCATTCGGTTAAGGTGGTATTGTTGCCAAAGGCATATCCATTATTCTCAACGGCAAACAGGTTATTCTTAACCTTCATGTTATTCCCTTGATTGATTAGGCATGCATACCCCGAACTGCTTGTATTCTTTACAAAAACCGTATTATGGTAAATATCCTGATAGGTGCAGTTGCTTAACTCTATCCCTGAGTTAAAGAAATTGCTACCGTCATCGTACACGTATACAGCATTGTTGGCAATTATTCCTCGGAAAGCGATGGCTGCTTCACACCATTCAAGGAGCATTCCGTCATGGGCAGTAGTTGCATAGCTGGTTATCTTATTATCCAACACTTTTATATCCTGATTGCATCTGTTCAAATACAGACTATTCCCATAGTTTGTTGATATGGTATTCCCAATAATTTCAACTTTATCGATCGCTTCAATGTAAAGCCCTCGGTATGAACTAAAGGTATTTGAGTTGATTTTAACAGTATTCGATAATTCTCCTGGGTAGCTATAAATATCGAAGCAAATGGCATACGATCCGCCTAAAAAAGTGTTGTTAAGTATTTCTGAATAATTAATTTTTTGGCGATAATGGTAAAAAATCGCCTGCTCGCTGCTGGTTTGGCTACCACTTTTCCCGATAAGGGTATTGTTCTTTATGGAGTTGTACTCAGTGGTTCCGTTAAAGGCAATTACCCTTGCATAGGAGCCAGTGGTAGTATTCACAATTTTTAGATATTCCATGGTAATATAACTGCATCCATCAAAGCGAATTACCCAGTTTGCCCCACTGGTTGTTGGGGCAAAATATAACATTACATCATCGGGGTTCTGGGTCTCAGATTTGAAAGTAATGGTGTTGGCCGCACTTGCCCCAGTAATAGCTGGTATGCTAATCTGTTCGTTGTAGTTCCCCGTTTTGATTTGCATGGTTACGGCACCGTTAACCCCATCGGATGCCAGTGCATCAATGGCTCCCTGTAAGGTTTCAAAATCCTGCCCGGCACCAATATAGTACGTGCCGCTGTACTGGGAGTATGTGTTTATATTGAATATAATCAATAGCACAAACACTAAAATACTCCAACTAATTAATCTTTTAGCAGTTTTCATAGTACTAGGGTTTAATAGTTTGAACACAATAATTGCTCGGCTTTGCGGGATATTGAGCAAAACGAAAACAGAGCAAACTGAAAAACAATTCTTCAATAAAAGTGAAAGGCATTAAAAAAACGAAGGGTCTGAGGTGGTATTCCTATGCTGAAATGGAATTCTTTCAAACTTTTCGCATAGGTTCAAAGGTAAACTATCAATCAATTCAAGTCAAGAAATTTTTAGGATTTTTAAACGGATGTTTACAAAAGAAAAATTGAATTGTTAATTATCTAGATCTTAGTAAACTAGAGCGTATCAACTTCCATATAGCACCTTCCTTCAGCGCATAAACTGACTGCATCATTCGCTCAATACCAAACTTTTTGATCAGGAAATTGGTGAATATGGTTGCTAAAACTATCATCTCAACCCGCATGGGGTCCATACCAGGAATGGTGTTTCTTTGCTCTTTAGTGGTGGTGATCAGGTGGCTGTGCAACTTGAAGTATTCTTTCAAGGGAATCTCAACGCTGGGGTTACCATTTGGTTCGATTGCTTTAGCAGCAGTTAGCACGCTTCGGTATGTATCGAACGATCCCGAGCTACCAATAATAATGGCTGGTTGATGCTTTTGCATGGGCTCAACCATATCGGAAAGTTCTTTCTCAAGGTACTTTTCAACCTGCTCAATCTCGGTGGGCTTTATTGGATCGGAGGGACTGAACTTTTGCAGTAACCGCGATACACCCAGATCGTAACTTCGTTTCCAGAGGTACCGCTGGCCATTGCCAATGATAATCTCGTTGCTACCGCCGCCAATATCAATGATTAGCACATTCTGATCGTTCAACAAAACGGCTTGCCTAACGCCAAGGTAAATCAGCTCAGCCTCCTCATCACCATCAATTACTTTTACATCAATACCATACAGATTTTTGATATCATCAGTAAAATTGTTGCCATTGCTGGCGTTGCGGGTTGCCGAGGTTGCGAATGCAAAAATCTCACTGGCACCGTGAAGAAGAATTGTGCGAAGATGCTCGCCAATGGCGTTTAGCCCCCGCTGGTAGGCTGCTGGAGCAATAAATTTCTGGTTAATCCCTCCCTCGCCCAGTTTAACGGGTAACTTGCCGCTATGGATTATCTGGTATGTTCCATCGCCATTCACCCCAGCAACCAAAAGGTTGAAGGTGTTGGTTCCTAAATCGATGATGGCTACTTTACTCATTTTGAAATAGTTTGAATACCGAAGACCGAAGACCGAAGACCGAAGACCGAAGAGCAACTAAGAAATCAAACAACTACTTTACAGTTTTTTATAAAAAGCAATAATCATATTCATTAGATTAAATGCTATCAAATAATGCTTATCAAATTGTTCTATTGTTATATACTTTCTTCGAATAGCTTTATGCAAACAGGTTACTGTTTCTGCTAGGGAACGTATTGCGTAACCAATAAACCGTTTATTTTCTGGATTTGATTGAGCAATAGAGCCTTCAGAAATATTAAGGGCAATTGAATCGGCAGCCCTGCAAATTTGACTTGTAAGGTTATAGAGTTCTTTTTTAGGGAAACTCTGCGATAGCAAATTTATCTCCTCTCCAAAATCCATTGCTTTTTGCCAGATAACCAATTTTTCAAATTTAAAGTTCATGGTTTTTAAAATATTTGGTAAATAATACTTCGCCTATTCCCTCTTCCGTCTTCCGTCTCCAAAATAAAATCCACGATTATTTGCTAAACCTACCCGCGGCAGCCTGCCTGGCCGGTAGGTAGGGCGGGTCTGCGTCATCCGTGTTCTATATCCCTTAAATTCCACTCATCCAAAAATTGTTCCACAAACTGCTCCATGCACCTATGTCGTTGGGTTGCTATTGTTTTGGCTGTGTTGGTGTTAAGTTTGTCCTTTAGCAGGAGCAGCTTTTCGTAAAAGTGGTTCAGGGTACTACCCTTTGAATTTTTGTACTCCTGGAATGTGCTATGCATTTCAGGTTTTGAATTAGGATTGTAGAGCTGACGGTTCTTTGAGCCACCATAGGCAAAAGCGCGGGCAATGCCAATGGCACCGATGGCATCGAGCCTATCGGCATCCTGCACCACGCTTGCTTCCAAAGATGTTGGAACAGTATCAACCTTTGCACCTTTAAATGATACCTCTTTGATAATTCCGATTATCTTTTCCACCAATTCTTTATCAACGTTTAGCTTGAGCAGAGTTTGCCGTGCGTTGGGAAGATTTTCCCCATCGGAACCATCAATTTTATGGTCGTCCATATCATGAAGCAGGGCTGCCAACTCAACCTCAAGCAGATTTGCGCCTTCGCGCTGGGCGATATGCTTTGCCAGGTTCCACACCCGCCAAACATGCCACCAGTCGTGCCCAGTTGTATCGGAGGAGTGGAATTGCTGGGCAAGACTTGACGCCTTTTCTATGAGAGAGTATTCTTCCAAATTAGTGTGATTTTTTAAATATCCCGCTTATCACCGATATCAAAATATACAAAAGGATTACTGGTGCTACCGATGCCCTGCCAAGGGCGAAAATGGTGAGCAGTGCCAGTACGACTAGCAGTTGCTGCTGCCATGTTTCCCTCAGATTGAACGATTTTATTTTAAGCGAGAACATGGGAATGGGCGAAACCAATAGCGCCGATAGAACCAAAACCATTACAATTATTGCTGTGGATGATGAGGTTACTACCTCAAACCAAGCCCCGAAGGGGCTGTTCAGCCCGAGCACCAACCCAACAATAAAAATGGCATTAGCAGGTGTGGGCAATCCGATAAATGAGGTGGTTTGCCGGGTATCGATATTGAATTTTGCCAACCTTAGGGCAGAAAAAGCTGCAATAAGAAAAGGGATGACAAGTATAACATTTCCGGTTAAAAAGCCTTGACTTTCAGAAATTCTTAGCGTACTTTTCAGAAGATGGAAAATAATTACCGATGGAGCCAAACCAAAGCTAACCAGATCAGAGAGCGAGTCGAGTTCCTTTCCAAGTGGCGAATATGCTTTTAGTAATCGTGCCATGAATCCATCGAGGTAATCGAATACTGCTGCAAGCAGTATTAAGTATCCTGCCATTAAAAGATCGCCCTCAAATGCCGATACGATGGAAAGGCAACCCAAAAAAAGGTTGATTAGAGTTAAGGCGTTGGGTATATGCTTTGTTGGGTTTAGCTTGCTCATGGTTTTAAGTTTGATGCAATAATTAGGGCAAAAGTAAGTTATTTGATTTGAAAACAGTATTAATATACACTCAAAAAGCTTTAAGTTTGCAGCGTCAATAAGAGTATTATTCCTTTATCAGAATTAACAAAATCAATGAAAAGGGTTGTTTTATATATTTTTCTTTTAGCATTACATTTTTCAGCATTTGCACAAACCGCCAAGTACAGCAACGATTTTTTGAATATTGGCGTTGGAGCAAGATGGCTGGCAATGGGTAATACTGGTGTGGCCACAAGCTCCGATGTGGAATCGGCATACTGGAACCCAGCTGGCCTTACTGGCATACAAAACACCTACGAGCTGGGCGCCATGCACGCCAGCTATTTTGCAGGGATGGCCAGCTACAACCATATGGGTTTTGCCCATAAACCCGACACCCTATCGGCGCTGGCTTTCACCGCTATTCGCTTTGGGGTTGACGATATACCCAACACCACCGACCTAATTGATTCCGATGGTAACTTCAGCTACGACAGGCTAAAGCTATTCTCCGTGGCCGATTACGCCTTTCTCCTCTCCTACGCTCGCAGGCTACCCATCAAGGGGCTTACCGTTGGTGGCAACGCCAAAATCATCTACCGCAACGTGGGCAAGTTTGCCAATGCCTGGGGATTTGGTGTTGATGTGGCTGCCCAGTACCAACGCAATGGGTGGCAATTTGGAGCAAACTTTAGGGATGTAAGCACAACCGTAAATATCTGGAGTTTCAATTCCGATGAGCTGGAGATTACCATTGGAGACAGCACCTTTAACCGTGCCCCCGACAACAATTTCGAGATTACGCTACCGCAGCTATCGCTAGGTGTTGCCCGCACATTTGGCATTACCGATGATATTAACTTAACTGCAGAATTTAACGGTGTTTTTTTCTTCGATGGGCAGCGCAACACTCCACTAAGCACATCGTTTGCCAGCATTGAACCACGCGTAGGCATTGAGGTTGGATATATCGATTTGATATTTGTTAGGGCCGGAGTAAACAACCTGCAACGAATAACCGAGTTTGACGATAAAACTGCCCTAATAGTACAACCCAACCTAGGGCTTGGTATCCGATTTAGGGGGATTTCACTGGATTATGCCCTAACCAATGTGGGTAGCGTTGGGTTCTCGCGCTACTCAAATATCTTTAGCCTGAAATGGGAATTCAGTAAGATTGGGAAGCGATAGTATCCTTGTACTCCTCATACTTATCGAGCACAGCTTTTACCACTTCGTATTCGGTTGATTTCTCTAAAAACTTTGTGGAGAAATTACAAAACACTAAAAACTCAATAGCCTGAGCCCCTTCTAAACCAGTGAGTCGATGCACTCCTTCTGCCGAGATAATCTCATAAATAGGCTGCATCTTTTGATCTCTCTTTATCTTTCGATTTATCTTTTTTCGCTGCTTCGAGTACCAATCCTCTCCAAAATAAAAGGTTTTACTCGCAATTTTCAGGTAGGGAACCTCATAGGGACTTTGCTGAGGAATAATCAATGAATCCGTATTAACATCGTTAATATTTCGTTTTAGCTTCTCTACCCTTTTTTCTTCTTCGCTCATGAGAATTTCGCGAGTTGCCACATCCTTAATAAAATTGTAGTACGATCTATAACGAACTATGGATACCGAGTCAATGGCATACGATTCGGGCTGTAGGTAAATAGTTTGAGTTTCGCCGGCACCTTCAATATCCTCAACACAATTAATTTTTAATCGTCGGTATCCAACAGCCGAAATAATTAGCGTATCTGCTCGCCCAATTGAAACTCTAAAAAAACCTTCCTCGTTCGATATTGTCCCCTGCCTTTTCGCTAGCAAAATAATATGGGCGTGAGCAACGGGTAGGTGTGTACCCGAGTCCAATAGTTGGAAGGCTTTCCATCCTCCCTTATCATCGTTATGCTGTGAGTTTGCATAGCTTGCCAAAAGCAATAGAACTATTAAATGTGCTGATTTCAACTTTTTTTAATCAAACTTAAAAATTAAACCAGCCACAACAAGCCCCCATTAACTCTTGTTAACCAACCTATTATTACCAAAGTACTTTTTAGCTATTAACCCAATACTAAAATCTTTGTTTTTTAAAATATTTTCACTTATTATATTTTGATAGTGTAAATATTGTAATTATCTTTGCATTATAAAAAACACAATTTGCAATGAGTAGCATTAAAACCAAGTACATACAAAAGGCGATACAAATCTTCAAGCAGGAAGGGTTAAAGCTTTCGCTCGACGACTTGGCAGTTAAAATGTCAATATCAAAAAAAACTCTATACAACCACTTTTGCTCAAAGGAGGATTTGCACTCGGCCTGTATGCGAAGCATGTTTTCGGAGCTAAACCAGAAGATGGATGTGTTAACCGACCCTACAATGAATGCCATTGAATGCTTTCGCGAAGGGTTTAAGGGGCTAAAGGCAGTTTTTATCCAACTTTCGCCGCTATTTATTCACGATATGCAACGGCTTTACCCCGATATGGTATACTCAAGCCACGCCTCCGATATCGATTTTTTTAAGCAAAGAATGATGGCAAACATTGAGAAAGGAATTGGTGAAGGCATTTACAATCGGCAACTCGATGTTTCATTTATTAGCCAGTACATAAGCCATTCGGTATTCGGATTTTACTTCCACTCTGTACTTAGCAACAACGATTTTTCAACCTCTAACTATTTCGAAACCGTCCTTGAGTATCATCTCAAAGGGCTGGTCACCGAAAAGGGACGATTACTCCTGTAACCAAAAACCATCCATATGATGCGAACCAAAATAGTTATCATACTTTCCCTGAGCATACTCGCCATACTGCGAGTTGAGGCCCAGGAAATATTCAACCTGCAAAGGTGTATCGACTATGCGCTGGAGAACAACAGTAACCTAAAGAAGTCGAAGCTTGAACTGGAAAAAAGCTTTGAGTCGCGCCGAGAGATTATGGGGAGCCTGCTGCCACAAATAAGTGGTTCGGGTAGCTTAAATTACAACCTGAAAAAAGCTCAGTTTGTAATGCCCAACTTTGTGAACGAAATGCTGCCCCCCAACATGCAGGATCCCAACGCAGCGAAATATATGACCATTGAGATGGGCACCAACTACTCGGCCGGAGTGGGCGCAACGCTTAACCAGCAAATACTCAACTTTACGCTTTTTAACACGCTGGAAATTGCAAAAACTGCCGAAAGTATGGCCACACTTGGCGTTGAGTCGAAGGAAGAGGAGGTTATAGCTCAAACCGCTAACATCTACTATGCAGTACAATCTACAGCGTATGCCGCCGAGCAGTTCAAGCAGAGCATCAAGCTAATCGACAGGATGCTTGTAACCATGGAATCGAACTACCAGAATGGGCTTGTGAAAAAGGTTGATTTAGATAGGCTAAAGGTAAACCGCGTAAACCTTTCGACCCAGCAGAGCGCAATCGAAAATGCCATTGATATTCAAAAAAACCTACTCAAGCTGCAAATGGGGATGGATATGAACCAACCCATTGAAATTGAAGAAATAGACCTAGCTGCTTTTGAGCAAAAGGTCGAAGCGCCACAGCTGCAAGGTTTTGAACTAACACAGCTGATCCCTTTTCAGCTAATCCAGCAACAGCATAAAATTGGTCATCTGCAGGTAAAATCTGTAAAAAGCGAGCTGCTACCGTCGCTGATGCTTGGCGTAAACTACCAGTACAACCTGCTTGGCGACAAGCTCTTTGGGAGCGACGACAGCTACTCCTACCCATCGTCGGTAATTGGGTTAAACCTGCGGATTCCTATCTTCTCGGGAATGTCGAAGAATGCCAAGCTAAAAGGAGCGCAAATTGAGCTGATGAAGCTCAGAGAGGATGAGCAATCGGTTAGACAATCGCTAACCATGGCCTACCAGAATGCACTGCTCAAGCTAAACGATAGCAGGCAAACCATCGATGCACAACGCCAGAACTTGGAGCTGGCTGCTGAGGTTTTCCGAATCACCGAGGAGAATTACCAGCAGGGATTGGCCTCAATGTCCGATGTGCTCAACGCCAACTCGTCCCTTATCCAATCGCAAATTAGCTACGCCGATGCCCTCGGCAAGTATATGGCCGCATACATCGAGCTGCGAAAGGCAAACGGTACAATTAAAGAACTTGTTAAATAGAAAAACACAACAAATATGAAAAGAGCGATTAATATACTTGTGATTCTGGCCATTCTTACCGCCATAATCCTAGTTCTTAGAATGAACAAAAGAACAAACCAACAGAAAACCGAACTGGCCTCGGTGGTGTCAACCGCTGTACCAGTGCAAATAGATGTGGTTGGCGAGGAAACATTCACCACCGAATTTTCATCAAACGGAACGCTTGAACCTATAAAGGAGTTAGCCTACGTTTCGGATGTATCGGGCAGAATTGTGAATATTATTGTAGATAAAGGCGACTGGGTGCAGAAGGGACAAACCCTTATCAATGTTGATGACGAGATGCTCCGAGCCGATTACCTGGCCAGCGAGGCATCGTTCAAAGCCCTAAAAACCGACTACGAACGATTTGAAAAGGCCAAGGAGGGCGGTGGCGTTACGGCTCAGCAGCTCGACAATATGCGCACCCAGCTTATTGCTGCCGAGAGTCGCTACCTCACCAGCAAGCGTCGGCTTGCCGACGCCACCATAAAAGCCCCAATTGCTGGTTACATAAACGAGCGGTACGTTGAGGTGGGCGCATACCTAAATCCCGGTGCAAGGCTTTTAGATATTGTTGATGTTTCGCAGTTGAAGCTACGATGCAGTGTTACTGAATCGCAGGTACTAAGGCTCCAAAAAGGGCAACAGGTTACAATAACAAGCAATGCATTCCAGAACCAATCATTCCCGGGCATCATATCGTTTATTGGCAAAAAAGGTGGCGCAGGACTTAGCTACCCCATCGAAATCATCTTAAAGGACAAGCAGGAACTTATGGCTGGGATGTACGTTACAGCCCATTTCGAGTCGAACGCCCTACGACAAGGCATACTTATCCCCCGAAATGCCGTTAGTGGCAGCGTTAAATCGGCCAGTGTATTCGTTGTTAACAATGGTATTGCACAGCATCGCGATGTAGCCATTGGCGAGATGGTTGGCTCTAGAGTTGAGGTAACTCAAGGCCTACAGGCAGGCGATAGCATTGTGGTGGCCGGACTTATCAATGTGGCCAATGGTGTAAAAGTGATCAACAGAAAATAGCCCAAGCGATGAAAATATCCGAAATATCCATAAAACGGCCAATATACGTAATTGTACTGTTTGCCGTGCTCACCATTCTCGGCTACCTAGGGTTCCGCAACCTAAGCGCCGAGCTGATGCCCAAGTTCACCCCACCTATGATAAACGTGCAGGTGGTGTACCCCGGCGCATCGCCACTGGAGGTGGAGAATTCGCTAACGCGAAAACTTGAAGATGCCCTCTCGAGCATGGAGGGGATTGACCAAATACAGTCGTACTCCTTTGAGGGAATGTCGATGCTATTCGTGCTTTTCAACTACGGCACCGATATCGACAAGTCCATTACCAGCGCGCAGAACCTTATTGCATCAAAAGCAATGGAGCTTCCCCGCGATATCCTGTCGCCCACCATCAATAAGGTAACGGTTGATGACAAACCCATTATCACCATTGCGTCAACCTCAAACCTTGAGGCTACGGCCTTTTACGATCTGATGGACAAACGAATTCTCCCCGACATCAACAGCATAAAAGGGGTTGCCAAGGTTAGCCTGCTGGGCGGACAGGCTCGCGAAATACAGGTTAACCTGGATATGGATAAGATGCGGGCGCTAGGAATCACCCCAATTCAAATTCAGGGGCTAATCAGAGCCTCAAACCTCGATTTCCCAACAGGGAGTTTACGGGGTACTGAAACCTCTACCATTGTGCGCTTATCGGGTAAACTCGAAAGCATTGAGCAGATTCGAAATCTGGTAATTACAACCTTGCCAACAGGCAGCCAAATTAGGCTTGAAGATGTTGCCGAAATATCCGATGCCATAAAGGATGCCACCACGCTTGCCCGTGTAAATGGAGAGGAAGCCGTGCTGGTAAACTTACTCAAGCAGGGCGACGCCAACGCCATTGAGGTAAGCGATATGGTTCGCAAACGTATTACTGAACTGGAGAGGGAATTTGTTGACGAAGGCCTAAGTATGGAAATTGCACAGGATTCAACCGACTTCACCCGCCAGTCAATCAACTCGGTTATTAACGACTTGCTACTGATTGTTCTACTGGTTACCCTTGTGATGCTGTTTTTCCTGCACAGCTTTCGCAATGCGCTAATTGTTATGACCGTGGTACCCGTATCGCTAATTGCCACATTTATTGGCATGCAGCTATTAGGTTTCACGCTGAACTTGATGTCGCTGCTGGGGCTTTCGCTCGTAATTGGCGTGCTGGTTGACGATGCCATTGTGGTGATCGAGAACGTGTATCGACATATCGAAATGGGTAAAAACCGCATTCGCGCCTCGTACGATGCCATGAAGGAAATAGGTTTTGTGGTGATCTCCACTACGGTTGTGCTAGTGGTGGTTTTCCTCCCCGTTGCGCTTACTGACACGTTGGTATCGGATATCCTACGCCAATTTTCACTTGTAATTGTAATAGCTACAATCATTAGCACCCTTGCAGCGCTCACGCTAACTCCAATGCTAACCTCACGGTTTGCAAAGGCCGATAAAATTTCAGGCAAAGGTTTTTTTAGAAAGATTTTGACTGGTTTCGAAAAGCTAATCGAAGGGTTTAGCCTATGGATTTCGAATATTCTATCGTGGTCGCTATCGCATAAACGATGGGTTGGGCTAATAGTAACCTCCATTGCCATTGCTGTATTCTCGCTTTTCCCATTAGGATACATCGGGTTTGAGTTCCTGCCGAGTGTGGATAGGGGCGAATTTATGGTGCAACTCGAAATGCCCAAGGACATCTCAATTGAGGAATCAAACGCACTTGTTCGCAGGGCTGAGGATTGGATGCGCTCGCAACCCATTGTTTCAAATGTAATTACCACCGTGGGCTCCACCAGCGACAATACGCAGAGCACCCGAGGCACGGCGTACCTCGCCGAGATGAATGTTGAACTGGTTGCTCGCGATAAGCGGAATATGGAAACCAGTCAGTACATCACCTTTATAAAGCAACCTCTCTCCGATTTTCTGATGGTTGCCAAGATAAAGATCTTTAACGTTGCCCTAACCGGTGAGGCATCCAAGGCTGCCGTGGAGTACGTAATTAGTGGTACTAACCTCGACACGCTGATGATTTTTGCCGAGCAAGCCCTGGAGATTATGCGAAGCATACCGGGTACAATGCAGCAGGAACTATCGGTGGAGAGCGGAACACCCGAAATATCGGTGGTGGTAAATCGCGATAAGATGTCGGCGCTTGGCCTTACTATGGATAATGTTGGGCTTACGATGCAAACTGTTTTTCAAGGGAACAACACGCTGAAGTACACTGAGAATAACTACGAGTACGATATCAACATAAGAGCCGATAGGATATATCGCCAGCAAACAGGTAACGTGGAGGGGTTGACCTTTGTGAACAGCCGCGGCGAATCTATTAGGCTCGACCAATTTGCTGACATCAACCTTAGCACCGGACCGAATAAATTGGAGCGATATAACCGCAACAGCTCAGTAACCATACGATCGCAGGTTCTTGGTACAACATCGGGTACTGTATCAACCCAGTTTTTAAATGAGATAAATACTATGGGTATCCCTAGGGGAGTAAAAATTGAGGCTACTGGCGATTTAAAATCAATGGCTGACTCCATGAGCGTTTTAACGGCTGCACTGCTGCTTTCCATTGTTCTAATATACTTAACCATGGTGGTTCTGTACAACGATTGGACCGACCCATTGGTGGTGATGTTCTCCATCCCACTTTCAATTCTGGGTGCCATACTAGCCCTTGCGCTTACCAATACGCCCCTAAGTATCTATGGCATGCTAGGTTTGGTAATGCTTATTGGCCTTGTGGCCAAAAATGCCATTCTACTTGTCGACTTTGCCAACGAGGCCATAAGCCAAGGAAAAACTGCCGACGAAGCTTTAATTGGAGCGGTAAAAATTCGCACACGACCTATCCTCATGACAGCCATTTCAACCATTGTTGGGATGCTACCCGTTGCCCTCTCAACTGGTTCTGGAGCCGAACTTCGGAATGGTATGGCATGGGTAATTATTGGGGGCATGGCCCTATCAACCCTACTTACGCTAATTGTGGTTCCAGTGGTTTTCAGAATATTCCACTCACGCAAAAGCAAAAAGCCAAAGTTAGATGTTGAGTTGATGATGCATGAATAGTTTTTTTTGGTTTGTTTTAGAAAGCAAGTATGGACTAAAATAAAAATGAATTGATTTTGGTGATCTGAATTCTGATTCAATCTTTTTTTCTATTTTTATTCGCAGTTAGAATTGATTCATTAAACATTTTTCTGTTTAATGGGTTTATGCAACGTTTAATTAGTATCCCTTTGATATTGTAACATTGACAAAGTCCTTGCTTTTCAATATCGGGCAATTTTTTGCCTTTATATACAATGCCATCAAAAGTTCAAAGTTGGCAAAGATTCTACTTCTGATAGTTTTCCTAAAAATTCTCATTTTCTACGGTTTTCTCAAAGGATTCCTGTTTCCCCGATACCTCAAACCTAAGTGGGAGAGTAATGAGCACCGTAGCAATGAGGTAATCAAAGATCTTTTGAACAAACCTAAAACCTTTTTCTATGTTCGATCTTATTGATATGACTCTGGTAAACTGGAGTAGGTTGCAGTTTGCCATGACTGCCATGATCCACTGGCTCTTTATACCCATTACCATTGGTACAACCTACATCATTGCCTTTGCGCAGACCATTCATGTTAAAACTGGCGATTCGCACTGGGAGAAGATAGCAAAGTTTTGGGCTAAACTCTTCGGGATAAATTTTGCCATAGGTGTTGGAACTGGCATTATCCTAGGTCTAGAGTTTGGAACAAACTGGAGCAATTATTCTTGGATCTCTGGCGATATCTTTGGGGCACCCCTTGCTGCCGAAGGATTAATGGCGTTCTTTCTGGAGTCAACATTTATTGCAGTAATGTTCTTTGGGTGGGGAAGGTTAAGCAAGAAATTCCACCTTGTTTCAATTTACCTTGTGGCATTGGGTGCAACCCTCTCATCACTTTGGATTTTAGTGGCCAACGCTTGGATGAACTACCCTGTGGGCATGATGTTCAACCCCGATAATGCCCGTCATGAGATGGTCGATTTCTGGGCTGTTCTGCTTTCTCCATTTGCCATCAACAAGTTTCTGCATACCATTGCATCGTGCTTTGTCATTTCATCATTTTTTGTGATTGCCGTGAGTGGATGGTATTTGCTTAAGAAGAGGAACATACTTCTGGTTAAACGTAGTATTATTCTAGCATCGGTTTTTGGCCTGCTCTCAAGCCTTTTTGTTGTCCTTACTGGCGATGGTTCGGCTTACAATGTGGCGCAGCATCAACCCGCAAAGTTGGCGGCTATGGAGGGGATGTACGATGGCAAGGAGGGTGCTGGACTGGTTGCATTCGGTATACTTAATCCGGGTAAAAAGATAGGAGATGATATTGAAGATTTTGTGGTGAAGATTGAAATACCAAAACTCCTTTCGTTCCTTGGCTATCGAAAATTCGATGCTTTTGTGCCTGGGGTAAACGATCTTGTTTATGGTAACCAGGAGCAAGGCATTCTTTCTGCCTCTCAGAAAATGGAGAAGGGGAAAATGGCTCTCGATGCCCTTGCAGCTTATAAGAGTGCTCAGGCAGAGGGTGATTTTGAATTGATGGAGCAATCCATGGAGGTTTTCCGCGAGAACTACTACTATATGGGTTACGGGCATCTTTATAACCCAGAGGGAATTATGCCTAATATCCCATTTATCTTTTACAGCTTTAGGATTATGGTGATGATAGGATTCTTCCTAATCGCTGTTGCTGCAGGATTCCTGTTTTTCGCCGTCAAGGACAAGCTCGAAAGAAACAAATGGTTGCTCCATGTGGGTATTTGGAGTTTTCCCCTCGCATTTTTGGCTTCCATGGCTGGATGGATTGTGGCCGAGGTTGGTCGGCAACCATGGACTATTCAAGGATTGCTACCAACCATGGTTTCAACATCGAACATCAACTCAAACGCTGTAATTCTAACATTCTGGATGTTCCTTGCCTTGCTTACCCTGCTAGTGATTGCTGAAGTTAAGATAATGATAACAACTATCCGTAAAGGCCCAGATAATAAAGATAATAAGGAAGGAGGTTCACATGTTTAGCGCACTTACACATTTGCAGCTTCAGCAATACTGGTGGTTTCTGATGTCGGTTGTTGGATCGCTACTGGTTTTCCTGCTCTTCGTGCAGGGTGGGCAAACCCTTATCAATATCCTTGGAAAAACCAAGGAGGAAAAGAATATGGTGATAAACTCCATTGGTAGGAAGTGGGAGTTTACGTTTACCACTTTGGTAATGTTTGCGGCAGGTATGTTTGCTTCGTTCCCCTTATTTTACGCTACATCGTTTGGTGGAGCATACTATGCATGGAAAATTTTCTTGGTATGCTTTGTTCTGCAATCTGTATCGTTCGAGTATCGACGTAAAAAGGGAAACTTGCTTGGTGAGCGAACCTACGAGTGGTTCCTCTACATCAACGGCTTTCTGGGAACATTCCTGCTGGGCGCTGCGGTGGCCACATTTTTCACGGGTAGCGATTTCTTACGCAACGAATATAATCTAACCCAATGGCAAACACAACTTTACGGCATTGAAATTCTTTTCAATTTCACAAATATTTCGCTTGGACTTGCTGTGCTTTTCCTTGCGCGCACCCTGGGAGCAATGTACATTATCAACAACGTTGATTATGCGGCAATCCGTGAAAGAGGGCGTAGGCAAATTGGAATCAATGCAATTATTTTCCTTTTGTTTTTTTTATTCTTTGTGGGTAGGATACTTACTATTGATGGTTTTGCGTACGATCCCGAAACCAAAGAGGTTTTTCTGGAGCCGTATAAGTACCTACATAACTATCTGCAAATGCCTGTAGCATTAATCCTTTTCCTTGTGGGCGTTGTGTTTGTCCTTTACGGAATTGGGATAAGCTGGTTTAAGAAAAGTGATCAGGGGATATGGTTTAGCGGACCGGGAACTTTTGCCACTGTCCTATCACTCTTCTGGATACTTGGCTACAACAATACTAGCTTTTACCCTTCATCGTTCGATTTGCAAAGTTCGCTTACCATTGAGAATGCATCATCGAGCCATTACACGCTAACAGCTATGAGCTACATATCGTTGCTTGTGCCTGTAGTGCTTACATACATATTCTTTACCTGGAAATCCATTGATAAGAAAAAGATTGACCTCGATGATGTAAAGGAGGATAGTGGGCACCATGTGTATTGAGGGATTGCCACGCCCCGAAGCATAGAGGTCGGGGGATTGAATGATTAGCTACGCTGAGCTCTCCGCCGGCTGGCGGATCGGTTGGTTGATTGGATGATTGACCCGAGGCTTCGGGGGATTAGATGAAAACTAAAGAATTATAAAGAAACCAACAATATGAAACATTTACCTTCATTACTTTGGCTTGTCAGTTGGCCTGTTCTCATCTACATTACCTATAGAGGGAGCCTATATTTTATTAAGCTGTTCGAAAAGAATTCAGCGAATAAGGAAAAGGCAGAAGGGAACGAGTAGTTTCTTTGCTATCGATAGATATAAAAGAAACCTTTGGCAGGGTTGTATTTCCCATCTAGATCTTCAAGGATATAGTAGTAAATTCCCTCGGGAAGATCTTTGCCATAGTAATTCTTACCATCCCATTTCACCACGTTAGCTTCGTGCTGGTAAACCAGCTGTCCCGATCGGGTAAACACTTTAAAGGATAGTCGGCTGGTTCCGCTGGCAACAACCTCGAAGTAGTCGTTTATACTGTCGCCATTGGGCGTAATGACATTAGGAAGATTCTCAAAATCAATTTTATCTGAACCAAAAATGGGTAAAAGGTTTATGATTTCTGTGTAATCCTTTTTATTGGCTGGGCTATTGACATTATGAACTTCAAGGGTTATTGCATAGCTGCCTCCATTGCTAAAGGTATGGTAAACATTGGGGTAATCGAGAAGAGTAATATCGCTGAAAGAGTAGTTGCTGGGTTGAAACCCGCTAAAAGTCCATTCAAAACGCATGTTTCCCAAAAAATCGGGATGATTTTCTTCGATCATAAAGACGCTTCGAAAAACCTTTTTGAGCGAAGCTAGTTCTCCCAATTCAGAGTCGGGTAAAACGACAAAGTAGGCAGGATTGACTTCAATTTCAACTTCTTGCGAAATGTTTTCAGAATTGCTTGTGTAGCTATGGGAAACCGTAAAAAGGGTTGTGCTACTAATGTTGTACTCAAATGTTGGGTTTGTCTCGGTTGATGTAGCGCCTCCTTGCCCAAAATTCCATGAAAAGTTTGTTGCTCCCGCGGGAGCATTGGTTGAGAACGCAACCACCGACTTATTCTGAGGATCATCCGTTTCGAGAAATTTGTAGGTAAAAATTTGCTCGCTTTGACCAACCACAAGTTTAACAGTGAATGCTAGAAAAATATTAAGGGAAACAAAAAATTTGTACATGGTTTTATACTTTCAACATGTAAATATAGTAATTGCATTATAATCTCGCCTAAATTTTCTGTGTTAATTTCTGTACCACCCTGAAATTATTTAAAAACTCTTTGGCAAAGACTCTCAAAACGGTATATCCCGGAATGGCAAGTAACATGCCCAAAATACCGCCTAAACTTCCAGCAATGAGCAGCACGATGAAAATCTCCAACGGGTGAGCATGAACGCTATTTGAAAATATTAGTGGTTGAAAAACAAAGTTGTCAACTAGTTGTACGGCTATAAAAACAATGCCCATGTAAATAATTAATGGTACAAGTTCGCTAGAGAAGCCCAAATGTAGATTTGTGGCAATTCCAATGATAATTCCTAAAATTGATCCGATTATTGGACCAACGTAAGGAATAACATTAAGGATTCCTCGGAAAAGACCAATTACAAGAGCTGTTTGAAAGGAAATACCAACGATCATAAGTCCTAGCGTATCGAGGATCATAATTCCTGTACTCTGAAAGACTATTCCTATAAAATATCTACGAAGAAGTCTATTTATGCTGGTTAAAGCATGCTTGATATTCCTTTCAAACTTTTCGGGGAAAAGTATTGTTACACCCTCAAAAAACAGACCCTCATCCTTCATGAAGAAGAAGGTGATGAAAGAGATGGAGAAAGCCGCGATTACAATGTTTCCAAGTAGATTGGCAGTGGAACTGAATATTTGGGTAATTATTTCAACATTAACCACTGAGCTTACCTTATCAATTAAAAAATCCTGAAGTGAAAAATCTTGAACCGATGCAGGTAGATAATCCTGAATGAACTTATCGATATTGTTTATTGGCTCTCTGAAGTTTTCGATCATGCTGGGTACGTTTACTGTGCTAAGTTCATTGATTTGGCTTATAACCAGCGGGATCATAACCCTGAAGAAAAGCAGAAACAGCAACCATAAAGTAATAAGGGCAACAGCTGCTCCAAGGACTTTTGGAAGATGCCAGTTTTTTATCCTAATTTTTATTATTAAATCAACAATTGGCTTCCCCATAAGCGAGAGTACTGCCGATATGAGTATGAATGCAACAATACTGCTGAAATACCAGAGGAGGAAAAGCACAATAGCCAACCCAGTTCCTAATATGATGTAACGTGCAAGTTTATTCATACTGCAAATTTAAATAAAAGAGTAAATTCTTAATATGTCAAGGGATTCAAATGGATGTGGTGCTCCGTAACATACATCAAACCTACATCAATTTAATGATATTTCAAAATTGGCGTAAATATGATTTTCGAAAAGGAAAACCGTAAATGTGATTCCTTCTATTTATAAGTTTAGCTAACAGCTTTTTTAAATGAACTAGCAAAATCAGCAGAAATTTTAAAACCAATGCGCAGCATTAAACTCTATAACAATTATTAAGTAGATTAGAAAATCATTTGTTTTTTAGCTAGTAATAAGTTAGCTTTGCATCATCTTAATTTCTATGATTTTTACACCTTTTCATTATTGGCATTTTTTGATTTTTATAGATTTACCTCTCAGCATTAATTTACTTGTAAACTCAACAACATATTATGGATTACAACACCCAGCGAAAGCATCTTTCACTTCCTGAATATGGTAGGAATATTCAGCAAATGGTCAACCATCTTCTTGAGGTAGAAGATCGAGATGAGCGGAACAAAATGGCTAAGGCAATTATTGCCGTAATGGGCAATATGAATCCTCACCTTCGTGATATCAACGACTTTAAGCATAAGCTGTGGGATCACCTACATATCATGTCCGACTTTAAGCTGGATATCGACTCGCCTTATCCCAAACCAGACATAAGCACCATTTACGAGAAGCCCAAAATTGTACCCTACCCAACAAAACCCATCAAGTATAAGCATTACGGGCGTTCCATTGAGATGATGATTGCAAAAGCCATTGAAATGGAGGAGGGTCCTCAGAAGGAAGCCTTAACTCAACTTATTGCCAACCACATGAAAAAATCGTTCCTTATATGGAATAAGGATTCTGTTGCAGATGAGGATATCATTCGTGATATGACCGAACTCAGCAATGGACAGTTAACCCTTCCTCCAGATTTTAAGCTGAACGAAATTAAGGAAACGATACCCCATAAGAGCAAGAAGAAATTTTCACCCAGAAAAAATAAATAGAACTTTCTTATCATGGCAACCTTTGAGATAACAGGAGGTAAAACCCTTAAAGGCGAAATCACCCCTCAGGGTGCAAAAAACGAAGCCCTTCAGATTATTTGTGCAGTCCTTCTCACCCCCGATAAGGTTACCATCCGGAATATCCCCGATATCCGTGATGTTAATAAGCTCATTGAGTTGATAGAATGTATGGGCGTTGAGGTTCAGCGCGAATCTTCCTCTGTGTGTACATTTAAGGCTAGTAATGTAGATATTAAATATCTCACAACTGACGATTTTAAGGCTAAAGCCGCTGCACTTAGGGGTTCAATCATGATCGTTGGCCCCCTATTGGCCCGTTTTGGCATTGGCCATATCCCCCGACCCGGTGGGGATAAAATCGGGCGTCGCAGGTTAGACACTCACTTCGTTGGTTTCCAAACTCTTGGTGCAAAATTTAAGTACGATTCCAAACAAAATTTCTTTGAGGTTAGGGGCGAAAAGATGAAGGGTGCCTATATGCTTCTCGACGAAGCATCGGTTACCGGTACTGCCAATATTGTTATGGCAGCCGTTCTTACACCCGGAAAAACCACTATCTTCAATGCCGCTTGTGAGCCATACCTTCAGCAGCTATGTAAAATGCTCACCCGGATGGGAGCAAAGATATCAGGTATTGGCTCCAATCTTCTATCTATAGAGGGAGTAGAATCTTTAGTAGGATGCGAGCATACCATTCTACCCGATATGATTGAGGTTGGCTCTTTTATTGGCATGGCCGCCATGACATGCAGCGATATCACCATAAAAAACGTGTCCTACGATGACCTGGGAATTATACCAGCATCGTTCAATAGGCTTGGCATTAAGTTCAACCGGGTAAATGATGACATTCATGTTCCGGCTCAGGATGGCTATGAGATAGAAACATTTATTGATGGCTCAATAATGACCATTGCCGATGCTCCTTGGCCAGGGCTTACCCCTGACCTGCTTAGCGTTTTTCTGGTGGTGGCAACGCAAGCCAAAGGTGCTGTGTTAATCCATCAGAAGATGTTCGAAAGCCGTTTGTTCTTCGTGGATAAGCTGATTGATATGGGAGCCCAGATTATCCTATGCGATCCCCACAGGGCGACCGTTATAGGCCATAATCACCAGATGAGGCTAAGGGCAACATCCATGGTATCGCCCGATATCCGGGCAGGAGTTGCGCTTCTCATTGCAGCCCTTTCAGCAGAAGGAACCAGCGTGATCCATAACATTGAGCAGATCGACCGGGGTTACCAGCAGATTGATAAAAGGCTCAATGCCATTGGTGCTCAGATTGTCCGTAAAGCCTAAGGTTAGTTTTGCCAAAAAATCAGTATGGTTTGAGTGTACGTGCCAATATGACCGAAACTAAACATTGGCAGGAGTTTTGATTTGCACTATGGCATAAATCGAAAAAAATAAATTCAAGATATGAGCAAGAAAAAAACAACAGAAAAAGAAAAAATAGCACACGAGGAGAAAGATAATGTTAACGTTGACCCTTCGGGTAATGAACAGCCAGGTGAATCAGAGAAACAAGCAGAGGGTAAAGCTGAAAGCTCTCAGCCCGAAGAGGTAATTGATCCCATTGTTGACCTGCAAAACCAGCTTAACGAGGCTAATGACAAATACATTAGGTTGTCGGCAGAGTTCGATAATTATCGCAAGCGCACCCAAAGGGAGAAGATGGACTTGATCAAGTACGCTTCCGAAGATGTGATGAAATCGCTGCTTCCGGTTATAGATGACTTTGATCGCGCGGTGAAGCATACCCACGATTCCGTTGATATAGATGCCGTTAAGCAGGGACTAGTACTAATTCAGTCAAAATTTTTGGATTTTTTAAAATCCAACGGTGTGAAGGAAATTGAGGCTGTTGGCCTTGAACTAGACACCGATATACATGAAGCCATAACCAAGATCCCTGTGGACGACAAGAAGTTGAAGGGAAAAATTGTAGACGTGGTGGAGAAAGGGTATAAGCTTAACGATAAGGTGATCCGCTTCTCAAAGGTTGTTGTTGGAGAATAGTTTAATACTAAACAAATTAATGTCAAAAAGAGATTACTACGAGGTACTGGGCGTTTCGAAAAATGCTGGCAAGGACGAAATCAAGAAGGCCTACCGTCAGATGGCCATTAAGTACCATCCCGATAAAAACCCTGGCGATTCCACTGCAGAGGAAAAGTTCAAGGAAGCAGCCGAGGCCTACGAGGTGCTAAGCGATGACAATAAGCGTGCCCGCTACGATCAGTTCGGCCATTCTGCATTTAACGGAGGATCAGGTGGATTTAGGGGTGGTGGAATGACCATGGAAGATATTTTTTCTCAGTTTGGAGATATTTTTGGAGGTCATTTCTCTGGATTTGGCGGATTCGGTGGATTTGGTGGGGGTAGGGGAAGTTCTCGTAGAGTGAATAAGGGAACCGATTTAAGGGTAAAGGTTAAGCTTAACCTACAGGAGATAGCCAACGGCGTAGAGAAGAAGATTAAGGTGAACAAGTATGTGAGCTGTAAAGCCTGCTCTGGAACAGGTGCAGCCAATGGTTCATCCTATTCAACTTGCTCTACCTGTAGGGGCTCAGGATACGTAACCCGTATTACCAACACCCTTCTTGGACAGATGCAATCCACTTCGCCCTGCCCAACATGCAATGGTGAGGGCAAGATGATTACCGATCGTTGTACAAGTTGCTCAGGCGAGGGCGTAGTTCGCGACTCAGAGGTAATATCCCTAAAGATCCCTGCTGGAGTTGCCGAGGGTATGCAGATGTCGGTATCAGGCAAGGGCAATGCCGCCCGAAGGGGCGGTGTGAATGGCGATCTGCTGGTGCTCATCGAGGAGGAGAAGCATCCCGATCTCATTCGCGATGGCAACGACCTGATCTATAACCTTTACGTAAGTTTCCCTCAGGCAGCATTGGGTTCACCAGTTGAAATACCAACCGTTGATGGCAAGGTAAAAATTAAAATAGAACCCGGTACACAACCGGGCAAAGTTCTAAGGTTGAGAGGAAAGGGATTGCCCGATGTTAACGGCTACGGCAGGGGCGATCTTCTGGTTTCCATAAACGTATGGGTACCCAAGAACTTATCGAAGGAAGAGAAAGCTTTGCTGGAGAAATTGGTGAACTCAAAGAATTTTGCCCCTAACCCCGATAGCAGCGATCGAAACTTCTTTGAGCGTATGAGAGGATTTTTCGACTAATCGCATTATCACCACGCAAACTATTCCAATTATAGAATCCCAAACCATAAACCCTCAGGGTCGGGATTATCTGTACCGTCTATTCTGACAGACAGTTAGCAAGGCCAAAGGCAAACTCGTAAAACTTGTATCGATGATCTATATCGGAAGCATGCTCGGTTAGCTACACCCCTTGTTAGGGGTTGGGCTTTTTCATTCCATTTTTTAGTCTGTCTGTATTAATTGTCCACTTTTAATTGTTTCTATTAATTGATTCATGAATCGGGAAGCTGGTGCTCCATCAACTATATCATGGTCAAATGACGCTGTTAAACATAAATGTTCTCTTGATATAAATTGATTGTCCAATTCAACGACTTTTTTTACTATGCTCCCAACCGTAATTAAAACTGTCGCTGTCCCATGTGGAATAAACCAAATCGGTTCTTTGCTATACATTCCAACAGCAGTAACAGCAATCTTTCCATACTTTTTAGCCATGTAGATATTCTTATCTGCAATACGAATAAATAGTCTTAAAAGGAAACTCGGTATTAAACTAATCCACGTTTGACCAGAAAAACTACCAAGTTTGTCAGTTTGTTGATTTTTTGTTTCTCTTATTTCCTTGTGTATTTGAAGATAAGTTTTATCCTGTGCTTGCTTAATACCGATTGGTTCAGGCACATTCTCTCCGGCTATTTCACGTTCAATTAATACGCTTATTGTAATATCATCAAGTAATATAATTTTTCTGCCTTTAGTAAATGAGTTAAATTGAGGATAATCTTTGATAACATTTGAAAGACATGTCACAATATAGGCAGTCAAAGAAAGTTTTTCACCAGTTTTTTCGAAATATTTTTTAATCAATTCTCTTGGTACTGTAATATCAACTTCGGTAAAAGAATGTATCGCATTTTTATCTTTCGTTACAGTCGCAGAAGCAATAACTGCTCGTCGATTAAAACTAAGTGGTAAACTTTTATATCCTTTTTTCGTTGTCATTTTACAAGTAATTGATTCTATCGTGGTGTCGCTCTTATGCTTGTGCCCAACGGCTGGGGGTGTGCAAGTGTGGGAGAGCGTGTTACGTTTTCGTCCCCCGACGAAAACGTACGAGCGGGCGAAACCGCTCCGAAGTCCCAGTGTCAACCCACATTGGCTACACCCCTTGTTGTATGCTGGCCTTTATTATTCCAGTTCTTTATTCTTTCGTTCAATAAGTTGTTTTGCATTTTGGCTTGTAACTATTTTCTTTCCTGTTTTCTCTTCAATTTCTTTTCTTGTATTTCCTGCTATGGTTCCACCTTGTTTTGCAATCCTTTGATTTTCCTTAAAATTCCTTGGTTTCTTTTCTTTTGAGATTTCAGTTGTGGTTGCTTCAGCAAGCATATTAAGAACCAATTCAAGATTAGTCATATGGTCACGTAAATTTTCTCTCTTTAATTGTTTCAAATTCTTGTATTGTTTAGTTGTTAGTCCACTCCAAGCCTTCGTTATTTCATCAGTTAAGATTGCGTATTCCTGCCCTTTTTTTACACCCCTGTTATCCCATTCATCTGTAAGTTCTTTACGAACTTCAATACTTTTAAGTCGTTGATTTATCCAAGATGTGGAATACCCTTTCCGCAAGTAGGTTTCCATAAGTCTGTCAATTCCTATTTCAGGGTCTTCAATTTCGTCAATTCTTTCCCTACCAACTTTTGCCAACCACAACTTAAAAGGTTCGGCTTTTGGCGAAGGAATTGATTGAATTAATCTGAAAAGTTGTTCTGTGTCAGCAACATCTGTTTTGTAGTATTTTCCATCAGATGAAAGCATTTTCAGTTGACTACAATTTGTAGTCAACTGACTTCCTTCTTTCTTTAATCTTGATTTTAATACACTCCAATATTTTCGGGGGTTTGGACTCTCGGTTAAAATTCCAACGACATCAACAATTGAGAAATACCATTTCTCTTGCTCATCATCCCAGATAGTTCTTATCTGTTTGTCGTTGAATAGTTTTATTGCTGTGTCTTTTGTCATAGAATTTGTGTTATGCCACAAATTTAGGATTTATATCTATGGGTTCAGTGAAATGTCAGAACAACTTATTTTTTCTTTACAAATGATCGATTGAATTTTGTTTAAATGTCTGATATTCTGTGTATATTCTGGTCCATCAGGCTTGCATACAACTTGTTTGTAGATAAAGAAAAACCATTCTCTAACATCAAAAAAGTGCTGTAAGAAGCAATTTTATTGTTGTTTAACAAATTTAAGTTTTTTTATTGGTATGGCTCCTTTTATTTTGGATTTATTGCCCCTGAGTACATGAATAGTGCATTACGCAAGCACTGGCAAGCTATGGCTTTTTAGCAAAAAATACCTTACTTTAGCATCGCTCTTTTACCCGTAACCATGGTTAAGCCATTTAAGCTCTTCCTGATTATCCTCTTAGTGCTGGTTCTGCTGGCATTACCCGCCCTGTTTATGCCTCGCAATGGGATTCGTATTGGGTCGTTCACGCTAAAATATCCTTCAGCTGCCCAGCTCTTTGATGTGGACCCGTTACCACAACCGCATGAGCAGGAGTTAGCCCCAGAGCTGGTAATGCTCGATCAAATGCTCGACAGCATCTTTTTACAGTTTCATCGTGATACCATTTCTAGAGATATCGATAGCATGCTAGTTGAAGCGGTTGATACGCTTACAGTGGAAAACACAAGGGTTGATGCTCAGCAGATCCTTACCAGCGAAATTCTTAAGAGCCGAAGGGTTCCCATCGAAACGTCCGATACCCTTTTTCTGGCGCTTAAACCCTTTTTCGAGGCACTTTCCAGTGGTAATCCATCGCGTAGGCAAGTGCGGGTTCTCCATTACGGTGACTCGCAGATTGAGGGCGACAGGATTACATCGTTTCTACGTTCAAGGCTTCAGGCTCGTTTTGGTGGACGGGGGGTAGGGTTACTCCATGCCGTTCCCCACAGCTATCAACCCGGTTCAGTTAAGCAGACTGTTTCATCCAACTGGCAAAAGGTACTGCTGCCCGATCTGGGCAAAGGTGCTCTGGCTCATCGTTTTGGCATTCTTGGCGGTTACTCGGTCTTTACCACATCCAAAAGAGCTTCGTCAAGAGGAGGATTCAACGAGGCGTGGATTCGCTTCCAACGAATTGGCTCAAGCCAATCGGCTGCACGAAATTTTACAACCTGCCGGGTATTCTATGGCTATGCCACAGAGCCCTTTTTGGTTTCCCTTTCCTACGGTAACGAGACAAAGGATGCTGAAATGATCGCCCCTGCCAAACAGATAGACCAGATAAGATGGAATATTCCTCTGGCTCACAATTCCTTTCAAATTGATTTGAAGGGCGACGAGAGCCCTCTGGTTTATGGCATTTCCCTTGAATCGTCCACCGGAGTGGTGGTGGATAACATTGCAATTCGGGGTAGCTCGGGTACCGATTTTTCCCGTTCCGATGAGGTATCGCTTAAGCGGTTTGTCCAGCTGGTAAACCCCAGCCTAATTATTCTGCAATTTGGGGTGAACCTGGTTCCGCATATCGTTCCCAGCTACGATTACTACGAAAGGCAGCTTTACAACCAGATCGTTGCGCTGAAAAGGGCAAAACCCAATGTGGCAGTGCTTGTTGTTGGGGTTTCGGACATGTCGCGCAAGGAGGGTGGTCGTTTCGTTTCGTATCCCAATATTGAAAAGATAAGGGATGCTCAGCGTAGTGCTGCCATCAGGGCAGGGGCTGCTTTTTGGGATTGTTACAATGCAATGGGAGGGCAAAACTCCATGCCTGCCTGGGTATATGCAAACCCACCATTGGCATCAAAAGATTTTGTGCACTTTTCGCTGCGTGGTTCAAATCTCATTGCCGAAATGTTATATACTTCGCTTATGAATGAGTACGACAAGTATTTGAAATCCTCCAACAACGTAACACAGCGGCTGGATGAGCCTCTGCATTAGAATCATTGCGAATAACGTTTTTTGTTCTGAAGCAATCTGCTGAATTGGGAGTATGGAACAGATCGCTTCGCAGAGAACGCCTGCCTACCCTGCCTACCGGCAGGCAGGTGGCAGGTAGGCTCGCGATGACGGACTTCCTGTGGACTGAGCACTGAAAACTGAGAAAATGAGAACAATCAGCCAATTTATGTCTTACAACCCCCAACCTCTCCAGTCCTCTTCAACCTGAAGGCTAATGTTTACCTGTGGGTTCTGGGGTTTGTTGTTGATAAGAATAGAGCGACGGGCAACTTCGGTAGTGATGTAGTCCGATAGTTCACCGTAGGTGACATTGCCATTGGTTTCCTTAAGTTTCTTCAGAATGTGATAGGTAAACATGCCATGCTGCTGATCCTTGAAGGGCAACGACGATTCCTGCTCGCTACTTGCATTGAACACCACCAGGTTGCCTCCTAAAACCTCTTCCTTTGGCTTAACCCTAACCGCACGCGCAGCCAGCAAACCCTGATTGCGGGCACCCCCAGTAAAACAAGCATCGAGGAATACGGAGATCCGTTGGTGTGGGTACTGAGTAAATTTCTCATATACGTCCTTTACCTTAATGGCAAATCGCAGATCATTACCGCTCACATCAACGGGCATAATGTAAGGCTCTTTGGTTACTTCATCGGGGAATCCATGCCCTGCAAAGTAGAAGATTACCTCAGCATTTCCGCTGGAGAGCTCAACTAGCAGGCTGATTTTTTCGATGGCCCTGTGCATTTCAACAGCCCTTGCATCGGTTAGAAAGATAATGTTTTCATCGGGAACACAGAATACATTCCGTGCATAATTTCTAAAGCTAGTGGCATCGTTTACGGCAAAATCAACATTAGACTCGCTGCTAAGCCCCATTTGATGGGATTTGTAGTCCTCGTTACCGATTATCAAGGCGTACCTGTTGCGATTTGCCACTCTGCAAACCTGTGGAATATCCACATCCACATCCGACTTGGGCTTTGAGGATTCCTGAACGGCAACCTGTCCCGGAGTAGATTTCTTTTCCTTCTCCAACTTTTCTTGCTTCATTAGTGCCAGCATTCCGGGTATGCCAAGGGGTGAAATATCCCATTGGTATAGCTTATCGCTAAAATCGCAGTTTATCAAATAGCGACCATCGGGGCTAAAGGCAAGGGAGTAAACCTTGTCGTTGAGTTTGCTGCTTTGATAAACAACGGCACCCGTCTCGGCATTCAGCACCTGAAAACCAGATGATCCAATGCCTACTCCAATGTAACGTCCATCGGGGCTATGCTTCATGTCGAGCACAACGTCTTTACGAATGGGCAGCTCATTCACCTTTAGTCCTGTTAATGTATTCCAAACGGCTATCTTACCGTTTGAGTTGGCAGCCAGCACAAATCGACCGTCGGGCGAAAGGGACAGGCTCTGAATGGCTCCAGACCTGGTATCCGTATCCACCATGGACTTAATGAGTGCACCCGTTTTGCCATCCCATAGGTTTACCTTTCCATCCTTTCCACCCGAAGCCAACTTGTCACCATTGGCTGAGAAGCTAACCATTGTAATATCGCTGCCATGAGCCTCGAGGGGCTTAATGGCAGAACCTTTCAGAAGATCCCACAGGAACACCTTCTTATCCTCCGATCCGGATGCAATTACACCCTCAGCGCTAACATCTACTGTTGTGATTTTTTTCTTGTGTCCTTTTAGCCTGTGGCTTAACGTTCCCGATTCAACGCTCCAAACGAAAATATCGCCCTTATAGCCACCACCCACAAGGTAATTATCGTCGTGGCTAAAGCTAAGCGAGGCGATCAGATCCTTATGTCCTTTAATCCGTTTTATAATTTCGCCCTGAGAATTTCTGATCACCACAGATTCATCGTAGCCTGCGGAAGCCATAATGTTGCTCTGCTTACCGTAAGCAACGGCAGTAATATTATGGTTGCTCGCCTTGTACTCGTTGAGCAGAGTCACCTGAGCCTGGGTAGTGATACCCATCACGAGTAAGAGGGTTGATAGAATGATTGTCTTTTGCATTTTATTGAGAGATTAAGTATCCTTTTGTTTTGCAAAAATTAGTATATGTTAAGGTAATGATGTATATAAAAGTATTTGGAGTAATCGGACCAGACACTTCCATTAAACTTATTCATGTAGAAATCCCAATTACTAAAACCAGATATCCAAATATTTCCCATACCATCCTCCTGTAGGAAAATATTGCCAAAATTCCAGTTGGTTACAAGTGGTTTTTCTGTAAAAAGCCCTGTGGTTCCATAACAATGGATGCTGCAGGTCTCATACATATCGGCGTGAACCGGGTATATCCAAATTTTTCCACTTTCATCAGCATACATGTTTATAATATCGTTACTATAAAAATTACTTAAAGAAGTGTAAGGGCTTTCAAAGGATGTGTAAGAGCTTGCTCCGTACTTATAGAGATAGCGGTTTTGCTCTTCATCGTGGAAAATAACCCAAATATCACCCTTAGAGCTCACACTTATTTTATCTAGAACTGGATCTGGTATTCCTGGTATGCTTACAATAAGCTCTTCAACCTGCTGGGTTGAAAAATTGAATTTGGCTATCTTACCTGCAGCTATGACGTAGCCGTTTCCGTTTGCGTCCAAGGGTTGGTCACCAAAACTGTAGTTTACAGTGTAGTTATACTGATCATGTGCTTCATATTCAAAGGTAACTAGCTGTTTGCTCTCAAAATTGTAGATATATGTTGGACCAGAAGAGTGGTTTCTGTAAAGAATATATTTATTGTTAAAATGTCCATATTGTTTCATGTTGTAAAAAATATCATCTGGAACCGAATTAGTGTAATTACATTCTATCCAGCCAAAGTCGGAAAACAACCAGTAACGATTTCCCAATTCGCTTGTGTTTGCGAATAGGATTAGATAACTTGAGGTTGCTTTGATCCAGTATGCGTTATCAAATTCTGTGTTTGGTACGGGGTAAGTTTTAACTGAATTGGCATTTACCCGGAAAAGTTCCTTGCTGGTTAGGATAAAAAAATCATTCCCCAAAACATCGCCATAATCATCGTAAGGGTAATGCTTATACATTGGTATGGAATTAATAACGCCATCTTTTATCCAGAAAACCTTTTTGTTCGATGGTGAAGTGTACCAAAGGGTTCCATTTGCCGAGGCTTTTAGAACAAAATTTTCCTTCAGAGTGATCCGCTCTTCAATCTGTTTATCTTCAAAGAATGGTATATATTCTGGGATTATCTCTGTGCAGCTTATTAGTCCTATTGAAGCCACTGCCAGTACTAAAAAAATCTTTTTCATGATCCGCTTTTTTACCTGTTGATGAATGCAAAGAAAAATCCAATGTTCACATGCGGCCCTTTGTAGTATGAATTGTTCAAGTAGCCACCCTGAAAAGTCATTCCAAATCCTCTTGAGAAGTGTGTTGTCATTCCTAGATTAAAGTCGCCTCCCAACGATGTTGATGTTTGCTGTTTTGTCCCCTTAAACTTGTAGGTAAATGATGTAAAAGTAGGAGGATTATAAAGCTGATAGTAAGTTGGAACCCAAAAAAGATGGAAGTTATTATTAATGCCAGCCGATGCAAAAGCTTTGAAACCCTTCCTTTCAAAAAAATGGTATTTACCGTAGGCTCCTAAATTAAAACTATTGTAATGAATGCCTTTGGGCACTCCATCCTGATTCAATTCCGTTGATAAGAATATTGCGTTAGTCATAGCACCGGCTTGAATTCCCGCTGAAAAATATCTGTTGATATTGTACCAAAAGGTGGATGACGCACAAGCTAAAGGAATACTGCCGATATCAATGGTTCCTCCTGCAGGTGTAGCTATTACCTTGCTCGATGAAGACAAGCCTCCCCATGTGAAATCCCATTGGGCTTTCTTCACAAATTGTGCCTTCAAAGGCATGGCAATAGAAATGGATATGGCTAAAATAAATAATCTAATGATTTTTAACATGGCTGATAGTGTAAAATAATCAGATTCAGAATACTCAAATTTTACACCAAAGATAAGGTATCTTGAAGCAATTTATCATCGGGGAATGGTGATTATAGCTACTTTTTATTTCTTTTTGACGAACATTAAAATCCATTGGTTTAAAGATTAACATTTAATGTTCAGTGGTTGAAATGAGAACAAACTTCAATCCCCCGAAGCCTCGGGGCAATCCTTAGCACCTTTGCGTCATTGCGAAGAACGTTTTTTGTTCTGAAGCAATCTGCTGGATTTGGGAGCATGGAACAGATCGCTTCGCAGAGAACGCTCGCGATGACGTACATTCCTCCGTCATCCTATGTTTGCAACAAAATATTATTTTCGTTTGGAGTAAACAGACAAGACGAAGGGTAAGGCCAAAGTTAAAGTCCGTCATTGGTCTTCAAAGACAGTTCGCAATGGTAACTTCTTAC